>Ga0210389_10000032_pt1 | contig 127600 bp, 120 predicted proteins | sample IncBWH28OmetaG_FD_160127 | JGI IMG/M metagenome (GOLD analysis project Ga0210389, IMG submission 160127) | Forest soil microbial communities from Barre Woods Harvard Forest LTER site, Petersham, Massachusetts, United States - Inc-BW-H-28-O ...
GGACCCGGAGGCGCCGATCTTCGAGATCGCCGACTTCGGCGTGGTCGGCGACCTGTTCAAGGTCGTTCCCCAGCTGATCGAGGAGATCGGCAAGAAGAAGCAGCTGTAACGCCCGGACGTTCAGGCGTTCCCGCGGGAACGCGGCGGCTCAAACCGCACGTCAGTGTCGGTCGTGCCGGTGTCGGTCATGCGGGCCGGTCTAGCCGAGCGTGGCGCGCCGCTCGTCGAGGAACGCCTGCTCGACCGGGTTGGCGGTAAGCGCGCGGGCGGCGTCGTAGGCCGCCGCCGCTTCGGCGGCGCGGCCAAGACGGCGCAGCAGGTCCGCGCGGGCCGCATGGAAAAGGTAGTAGCCGTCGAGGTTGCCCGAAGAGCGCAGCTCGTCCAGGGCGGCCAGGCCGGCCGCGGCGCCACGGACTTCGGCGAGGGCGACAGCCCGGTTGAGCGCGACCACCGGGGTCGGGGTCAGCACGTACAGCTGGTCATACAGTGTCAGGATGGCGCGCCAGTCGGTGTCGCCGAAGCTCGGCGCGACGGAGTGGACGGCGTTGATAGCGGCCTGGAGCTGGTACGGGCCGGGGCGGTCGCGCTGGACACAGGCACGCACGATGAGCTGGCCCTCGGCGATCAGGTCCCGGTCCCACCGCCGGCGGTCCTGCTCGGCCAGCCGGACCAGTGACCCGCCGGCGCTGACGCGGGCGGCGCTGCGGGCGTGCAGCAGCAACAGCAGCGCCAGCAGCCCCTGCGCCTCCGGCTCGTCGGGCATCAGCTCGGCGAGCACGCGGGCGAGCCGGATCGCCTCCGCGCACAGGTCGAGCCGCAGCAGCGGCCCCGCGCTCGCCGCGTAGCCCTCGTTGAAGATCAGGTAGACGACGGAGAGGACCGGCTGGAGGCGGCCGGGAAGCTCGGCCTCCGCGGGCACGCGGTAAGGGATCCCGGCATCCCTGATCTTGCGCTTGGCGCGGACGAGCCGTTGCGCCATGGTCGCCTCGGGCACGAAGAACGCCCGGGCGATCTCCGGGGTCTGGAGCCCGCCGAGCAGCCGGAGGGTGAGCGCGACCTGGGCGGGCTGGTTCAGCGCCGGGTGGCAGCAGGTGAAGATCAGGCGCAGCCGGTCATCGGACACGGTCTCCTCCCGAGACGGGGCGTTGTCCGCCGCGTCGGCGCCGTACAGGTGATGAGCCTGCGCGTGCCGTTCGGCGCGGATCGACTCGCGGCGCAGCTTGTCGATGGCCCGGTTGCGGGCGGTCGTGACGATCCACGCGCCTGGATTCGGGGGCTCGCCGTCCGACGGCCACCTGGCGACCGCCACGGTGAAGGCGTCCTGCACCGCTTCCTCAGCGGCGTCGATATCGCCGAGGAAGCGGATCAGGGTAGCGACGCAGCGACCGTACTCACGCCGGAAGACCGCCTCGACGGCCGCCGCGCCAGGGGCCTTGGTTACGGGGTTCTTGGTCACGGGGTCCTTGGTCACCGAGTCCTTGGTCACCGGGTCCTTCGTCACTGCGCGGCGGGCGCGATATCCGGCGGCGCGTCGGCGAACGGCCGGACCTCGACCGGCAGCCGGCACGCGGCCGTGGCGAGCCGGGCCCAGTCCAGGGCCGCGTCCAAATCGGCGGCGCTGATGATCCAGAATCCGCCGAGATGTTCCTTGGTCTCGGTGTACGGCCCGTCGGTGAGGAGGTAGTCGCGGCCGGACTGGCGCACCACGGTCGCCGATTCCACCGGCTGCAGGCCGCCGCCGAACACGAACGCGCCGGCCTCGGTCAGCCTGGTGTTGAACGCGTCCACGTCGGCGAACGACTGCCGCATCTCCTCCGGGGACAGATCCGGGCCGGCCCCGGCGTGGTGGACCGCTAGCAGGTACTGCGTCATGACAGATCACTCCCGTTTGTCATCCGGGGCCGGTCCCTGGCCGGCCCTCACTCCCGCTACGAAGTGACCACCGCTGAATCGACATTACGACCAGGATGACGCCCGTTCCCCGGGAGACGGGTGATCACGCGGCCGCGGGCGTGTTTGGCGCGCAGGAGCCGACGTGCGCCATCAAGATCAAGGGTCGTTTCGGCGCATATGGCACCAGCGACCCATGATCTTGACAGGTCGCCGTCCGGAATGACCGTTATATGGTGGTATTCCGGTCGGCCTGGATGTCCCGCCGGCTCGTCCGGCCGCCCGTTTCGATGATCACGGGTCGTAGATACCAGTATTTGGCATCAGTGACCCATGATCTTGCTGGATGACCGCCGCACGGGTCTCCAGCGCGACCATATCCACGGTTATATCCGACATATCCGGCAGCGTGATCGTCGCTCCGACGGTTTTGGCGTGTTCGACCCATGAAAGGCTCACTGCCGTAGTGAGAAGGGGAAAGAAGGAGGGCGGCGACAGTTCCGTCCGCCTGCCTGGTTGCCAACGAGTCCGAGTGGCAAGATCCTCAAGACGGCGCTTTATGCGCACATCGCGGATGACAGCCGGGCAACGCGGAGAGGAACACGGCATGACAGGACTCGCGGCAGGATCGGGCGTGGTCGTCACCGGGGCCGGGCGCGGCATCGGCGAGGCGCTGGCCAGGCGGCTGGCCGCCGGCGGCGCGCGGATCGTCGTGAACGACCTCGACGCGGACGCGGCGAAACTCGTTGCCGCCGAGATCGGCGGTTACGCCGTTCCCGGGGACGTCTCCACCGAAGCCGGCGTGCGGGACCTGGTGGCGGCGGCCGGCGAGCGGCTGGGCGGCTCCATCGACGCCTGGTACGGCAACGCCGGCGTCGACCGCGGGCACGGTCTGGAGGCGCCCGAGGACGACTGGGCCGCGGCGATCGACATCAACGTCCTGGCCCACGTGCGCGCCGCCCGTCTCCTCGTCCCCGGCTGGGCCAAACGCGGCGGCGGCCGGTTCGTCGTGACCGCGTCGGCGGCCGGGCTGCTGACCCTGCTCGGCGGTCCCGCCTATTCGGTCACCAAGCACGGCGCGGTCGCCTTCGCCGAGTGGCTGTCGGCCACCTACCGCCATCGCGGCGTCATCGTCCAGGCCATCTGCCCGCTCGGCGTCAACACCCGGATGCTCGACGGCTCCGGGACGATGCGCGACGTGCTCACGCACGACGGCGCGCTGGAGCCCGCGGATGTGGCCGAGGCGGCCTGGGCGGCCCTGTCGGATGACCGGTTCCTTATCCTGCCCCACCCCGCGGCGGGTGAGTACTACCGTGCCCGCGCCGCCGACACCGACCGATGGCTGCGCGGCATGAACAAGCTTCAGCAGAGCCTGGAGCGGAAGGAGGCCGGCCAGTGAAGGCATGGCAGGTAGGCACACTCGGCGAGCCGGCCGGGGTGATGCGGCTGGCCGACGTGCCGGACCCGGAGCCGGGACCCGGCCAGGTGGCGGTGCGCGTGCTGGCGTCCCCGGCGAACTTTCCCGACGTCCTCATGTGTCGCGGTCAGTACCAGACGAAGCCCGACCTCCCCTTCACGCCGGGTGTCGAACTGTGCGGTCAAGTGACAGTGGTTGGTGAAGGCGTCGACGCCTTCACGCCCGGTGACCGGGTGCTCGGCGGCGCCGTGCTCCCGCATGGCGGGTTCGGCGAGTTCGCCCTCATGAACGCGGCCGAGACGTTCCCCGCGCCGAAGGCCCTGGACGACGCGCAGGCCGCGTCGCTTTACATCGGCTACCAGACGGGCTGGTTCGGCCTGCACCGCCGGGCGCGCCTGCGCGCGGGCGAGACGCTCCTCGTGCACGCCGCGGCGGGTGGCGTCGGCTCGGCCGCGATCCAGCTCGGCAAGGCCGCCGGCGCCCGCGTCATCGGCGTCGTCGGCGGGCCGGCGAAGGCGGCGGTCGCCCGGGAACTGGGCGCCGATGTCGTGGTGGACCGGCACGAGCAGGACTTCGTCGCGGTCGTGAAGGCCGAAACGGGCGGGCGCGGCGCGGACGTCATCTACGACCCGGTCGGCGGCGACACCTACCGGCGCTCCGCCAAGTGCGTCGCGTTTGAGGGACGCATCCTCGTGATCGGCTTCGCGGGCGGCGAGATCCAGTCGGTGGCGCTGAACCACGCGCTGATCAAGAACTACTCGATCGTCGGGCTGCACTGGGGCCTGTACAACCGCTACGACCCGGCCGCCATCGCCGAATGCCATCGCGAGCTGACCGCCCTGGCCGACCGCGGCGCGATAAACCCCCTGGTCAGCGAGCGGCTCGCGCTCGCTGACGTCGCGGACGCGGTGCAGCGCCTCGCCGACGGCGTCACCGTCGGGCGGGTCGCCTACGTGGCGGCGGAGCCCGTCCGGTGAGCGGCGTCCCGGAAGATCCCGCCTCCCCGCCCGGCCTCGATCTCGCCCGCCTGGCCGCCTGGCTGCCGGGCGTGATCCCGTCGGCCGGCGCCACCCTGGCGGCCAGCCTCATTCCCGGGGGCAAGTCCAACCTCACCTATGAGGTCACCGACGGCGCCAGCACCTGGATACTGCGCCGCCCGCCGCTCGGTCACGTCCTGGCCACGGCGCACGACATGGGACGTGAGCACCGCGTCATGTCGGCCCTGGCGGACACGGCGGTGCCGGTGCCGGAGATGCTCGCCTTGTGCACCGATCCCGAGGTGATCGGCGCCCCGTTCTACCTGATGTCGCGCGTGGCGGGCACGCCCTACCGCACGGCCGCGCAGCTGGAGGTCCTCGGCCCCGAACGGACCCGGGTGATCGCGGAGGGCATGATCGACACCCTGGCCGCCCTGCACCGCGTCGACCCGGCCCGGGTCGGGCTGGCGGACTTCGGGAAACCCGAGGGCTTCCTGACCCGCCAGGTGAACCGGTGGAAGAAGCAGCTCGACGCGTCCTACTCCCGTGACCTGCCCGCCGCCGACGAGCTGCACCGGCGGCTGGCCGCCGACATACCCCGCGAGTCCGCGGCCGGCGTGGTCCACGGCGACTACCGACTCGACAACCTGCTGGTCGACGAGATAGCGGGCCAGGACGAGGTCGCCGCGGTCATCGACTGGGAGATGGCCACGCTCGGCGACCCGCTCACCGACCTGGCCCTGATGCTCGTCTACTACCGGTACGGGAAGATCGCCGGCGGCGAGGCGGTCACCGACGCCGCCGAGGCCCCCGGTTTCCCGTCCGAGGCCGAGACGATCGCCCGGTACAGCGCGGGCAGCGCCCGTGACCTGTCCCGCTTCGGCTTCTACCTCGGGCTGGCCTGCTTCAAGCTGGCCGTGATCCTGGAGGGCATCCACTACCGCTACCTGCACGGCCAGACGGTCGGGCCGGGGTTCGACACGATCGGACCCGGCATCTACCCGCTCCTCGACATGGGGCTCGCGGCGCTTGACGAGCAGGGCTAGGCAAGAACAGGTCTATAAGGAGGACACCTGATGGACTTCGCGTTCGACGAGAAGACGACGGAGCTGCGCGACGCGCTCCTGGACTTCATGGAGACCCGCGTCTACCCGGCCGAGCCGGTCTTCCGCGAGCAGGTTGGGCAGCTGGACAACCAATGGGCCTGGGACTCAGCGCCAGTGCTTGGCGAACTCCGTCAGGAGGCGAGGAGACGCGGCCTGTGGAACCTGTTCCTCCCCGGCGAGGCGGGCGCGGGCCTGACCAACCTGCAGTACGCGCCGCTCGCGGAGATCACGGGCCGCAGCGGCGTGGCGCCCGCCGCGCTCAACTGCTCGGCCCCCGACACCGGGAACATGGAGGTCCTCGCCCAGTTCGGCACCGAGGAGCAGCGCAAGGAGTGGCTGGAACCGCTGCTCGCGGGCGAGATCCGGTCCTCGTTCGCGATGACCGAGCCCGACGTGGCATCCTCGGACGCCACCAACATCGCCACCCGTATCGAGCGTGACGGCGACGAGTACGTCATCAACGGGCGCAAGTGGTGGATCACCGGCGCGCTGAACCCCAACGCCCGGATCTTCATCGTGATGGGCAAGACCGACCCGGCGGCGGAGCGGCACCGCCAGCAGTCGATGATCCTCGTCCCGCGGGACACGCCCGGCCTGACCGTGAAACGCGGCATGCACGTCTTCGGCTACGACGACCACGATCACGGCGGCCACGCCGAACTCGAGTTCACCGGCGTCCGGGTGCCCGCCGCGAACCTCATCGCCGGCGAGGGCGACGGGTTCGCCATCGCCCAGGCCCGGCTCGGGCCGGGACGCATCCACCACTGCATGCGCTCGATCGGGGTCGCCGAGCGGGCGATCGAGCTGATGTGCGCCCGGGCGCAGGACCGCGTCGCCTTCGGCAAGCCGCTGGCCGAGCAAGGCGTGATCCGCGACTGGATCGCCGAGTCGCGCGTTCGCGTGGAGCAGTTGCGGCTGCTCGTGCTGAAGACCGCGTGGCTGATGGACACCGTCGGGAACAAGGGCGCCCACACGGAGATCCAGGCGATCAAGATCGCCACGCCGGCCGCGGTCGGGTGGATCCTGGACAAGGCCATCCAGGTGCACGGCGCCGGCGGGCTGTCGCAGGACTTCCCGCTCGCCGCGGCCTACGCGGGCATCCGCACGCTGCGTTTCGCCGACGGACCCGACGAGGTGCACAAGAACGCGCTCGCCCGCGCCGAACTCCGCCGCCAGGCCGCCGCGCGGTGACGATCTGAGCATTGCCCGATCGTCATCATGGTGCAGCTGTCGCGATCGGCGCGACACTGGGATCGGAGGCGACGACGATGCGTTACACACTGCTGATGCACTACCGCGAGCTGGGCGAAGGGGAGATCAGCGAGGCGGCGATCGCGGAGGCCAAGGAGGCGTTCGGGGCCTACGGCCGCGCGCTGGAGTCCGCGGGGGTGCTGCTGTCCGCGGACGTGCTCCAGCCGTCCGCGGCGACGACGACCGTGACCCGGCGGGACGGCGGCCTGCGGGTGCAGGACGGGCCGTTCGCCGAGACGAAGGAGGCGCTGGCCGGGATCTTCGTGCTCGACGTACCCGACCTGGACGCGGCCATCGGCTGGGCCGAGAAGTGCCCGGGTGCCCAGTGGGGTGTTCTCGAAGTGCGCCCGACCGCGACCGCCTTCGTCGACGGGGCGTGGACACGCTGACGTCTGACGGCAGGCGAGCAGCCGCCGTAGCGGCCCGGGACAGCTACGGCCGGCTGCTCGCCCTGCTGGCCGCCTCCGCGAGCGACCTCGCCGCGGCCGAGGACGCGCTGGCCGACGCGTTCGAGCGGGCCCTGCGGGCGTGGCCGTCGCAGGGGGTCCCCGGCAACCCCGACGCGTGGCTGCTGACCGTCGCCCGTAACCGGCTGCGGGATGAGCGGAAGTCCGCGCGGGCGCGGCGGGACGTTCCCATCGAGGCCGCGCGGGACGCGCTGGCGCACGTCGATGACATCGACGTCGACGCGATTCCCGACCGCCGGCTGGAGCTGATGCTCGTGTGCGCGCACCCGGCGATCGACCGCGCGGTGCACACGCCGCTCATGCTCAACACCGTGCTCGGCTTCACCGCCGAGCAGGTCGGGCGGGCCTTCTCGGTGCCGGCCTCGACGATGGCGACGCGCCTGGTCCGGGCGAAGAAGCGCGTCAAGGCGGCCGGGATCGCCTTCCGCCTGCCGGACCGGGCGGACCTCCCGGCGCGGATGGCCCCGGTCCTGGAGGCGGTCTACGGCGCCTATGTCATCGACTGGGCGACGACCGGTCCGCAGGCACGCCCATCACCGTCGGAAACACTGCCGTCGGAAACTCTCCCGTCGGAAACTCTCCCGTCGGAGGCGCTGCACCTCGCCGAGGTGCTCGCCGCTCTCGTGCCACGCGACCCGGAGGCCCGGGGACTCGCGGCCCTGATCGACCTCTCGGCGGCCCGCGCGCCGGCCCGGACGGACGCGGACGGTCGTTTCGTCCCGCTCGCCGACCAGGATCCCGCGCGGTGGGACCATGGCCTGATCAGCCGGGCACACGAGCACTTGCGTGCCGCGCACGCGCGCGGGCACCTGGGGCGGTTCCAGCTGGAGGCCGCGATCCAGGCGGTGCACTGTGCCCGGGAACGTGATGGCAAGACGGACTGGCCGGCGCTGCTCGCGCTGCACCGCGTCCTGCTCGCGGTCGCGCCCTCGCTCGGCAGCGGTGTCGCCCTCGCCGCCGTCACGGCCGAGGCCGAGGGGCCCGCGGCGGGCCTGGCCGCGCTCGACGCGCTGGCGGCACAGGCCGGCCAGGACGCGGGCCGCTTCCAGCCGGCCAGGGCCACCCGTGCGCACCTGCTGGACCGGCTCGGACGCCGCGAGCAGGCCGTCGCGGCCTATGACAGCGCGATCAGCCTGACCCACGACACCGCCGAACGCCGGTACCTGGAACAGCGCCGTGACCGCGTCCGCCGCCCGGACCCCTAGGACTGCCCGAGGCCGGCGGCGAGCGTGCCGGTGACGACGTCGACGTAGCGCCGCAGTGACTCCCCGGACGGGTCGTAACTGGGGTTGACCTCGGTCAGCACGACGGCGGCGAGCGCGGGCGCGGCGAACAGGACCGACAGGACCTCGCGGGCCGCGTCAAGGGTGACGCCCGTGCCGTAGTGCGGGAAGTTGGCCAGCGGCAGGTCGCCGGAGTCGACGGCGTCCACGTCGAAGTGGACGACGAGGCGGCCGGCCCCGGCGACGGCCCTGAGCGCCCGGCGGGCGGCGCCGGCCGGGTCGGCGCGCACCGCGTGATCCGGCGACCGCGACAGGCCCGGCCGGTCGGCGAACACCGCTTCCCGGAAGGGATCCGGCTGGGTGACCTCGTAGCCGAGCATGGCGAGTCGCCGCTCGTCGATCGGCGGCCTGGTCCGGAACAGCTGAGTCAGCTCGGTGTCGGCGAGGCCGAGCAGGTGGGCGATGCCCATGGCGTCGAGGATCCCGTTGTCGTCGCCGGCGCTGCCGAGATCGGCGCGGGGCCTGCCTAGGTCGGCGTCGCCGTCGAAGTAGACGAGCCCCGCGTCCGGCTCGGCCCGCTGCAGCCCGGCGAGCACGCCGAGGGTGATCGAGCAGTCGCCGCCGAGCACGATGAGCACGGTGTCGGGCGCCGCGTGCCGCGCGACGGCGTCCGCCACGGCCCGGGCCACGCGCGCGGTGGCGGCCGCGTTGCGGGCCGGCGCGCCGCTGCGGTCGGGGCGGAAGACCTCACCGGCGACGTTCCCGGCGTCGTGGACCAGGAGCCCGGCGGCCGTCAGCGCGTCGGTGAACCCGGCCGCGCGCAGCGCGTCCGGCGCCCGTTCCTGGCCCGCGTGGTGCGTGCCGGCGCTGGTCGCCGCGCCCAGCACGATCACCCGGCGGGCAGTATCAGCGGTCACGATTCCGGCCTCCTCGCGGTCGGCGCTCCGGGTCGCCTCACACCCGGTTGGCGCGCTGCTCCTCGTCCTGGTGGATACGGTCGAGGCAGACCGCGACGGCGATCATGAACGCGTCGTTCTGGCCGCGGGCCACCTCTACGCCGTAGGTGTCCCGGATCCGGAACCACTTCCGGGAGATCCGCGCCACCACGTCGTGCCCGTCGCGGACCTCGAAGTCCTTGTCGATGATGTTGCCGACGGCCTCGAGCCTGCGGCCGTCGTGGTGCAGGTCGATGTGCGCCTTGTGATGCAGCGGCGAGAAGACCGCGCGGTGCACGGTGGCGAACACCGAGCCGTCGTGCTCGATCTCGATGGCGTCGGTGAAGGTCAGCAGCTTGTGCTTGATGGAGGCGAGGTTGTGGCCGTCCGCGTCCTCGAGCACGAGGGTGTGGTGCAGCGACAGGAGCCTGGCGTTGACCCGAAAGACGCCGTTGCCGGATTCGTCGGTGACCCAGAAATCATCCTTGATGTCGAAAAGCCGTTCGCGTACGAGATAGCGCATGAGGGCCAACCTACCCGCGGCGTGGCCCTTGATGCCCCCTTAACCGTCGATGCCGCGCCGCGGCGCTGCTAGCCAGGCGCCGCGGAGCCAGGAGTGCGTCGGTTGCGCGGGCAGTTCGGGGCTTTCGTGGGTCACTCGTGCCGTCGGGTCCGTTGAGCCCTCTTGGGTCTGGATTCCTGCCCAGATATAACACCTTATGTCCGGCGGCTGGAGGTCTCTGGCATGCTTGAAAGGCGTCAGTTCCCTGATCAAGGGTCGTTAGTGCCAGATATCGGTAGCAACGACCCATAATCATGAAACAGATACCCCTATAAGGGTATCCCGAAATGAGTTATTCGTGGTGATATATCGGGATAAAGCGGGCAAGGCAGACGGATCAAATCCGGCCTGGGCGCTTTTGACCCATGGAAGGCACTCGCGAGCGGCGGTCCGGGCGTCGACCGGAAACAGCGGGCGGCTCGCGGGCGTTGACTGGGTATGCCACTTCGCGACCGGGTCCGGCGCTTCATGCAGAAGCCGGGGACCGCGGATCTCTCCCGTTTCAGACAGCTGCTGCCGGCCATCGCGGCGCGCGAGGACGCGCTGCGGCCACTGCCAGACGCCGATCTCACCGCACGGGCCGCGAAGGCGAGCGCCGACGAGGACATGACGGAGTTCGCGGCGGTGGCGCGCGAGGCCGCCTGGCGCGCGCTCGGTGAGCGGCCGCACGACGTGCAGCTCCAGGGCATGCTGGCCATGCTGTCCGGGTACGTCGCCGAGATGGCCACCGGTGAGGGCAAGACCCTGGCCGGCGCGCTCGCGGCCGCGGGGTACGCGCTGCGCGGCCACCGCGTGCACGTCATGTCGGTCAACGACTACCTCGCCCGCCGTGACGCCGCCTGGATGCGGCCGGTCTACGAGCTGCTCGGCGTGTCGTCGGGGTGGCTCGGCCAGGACTCCACCCGCGCGGAGCGAGAGGACGCCTACGCCGCCCAGGTGACCTACGCGCCGGTGAGCGAGCTGGGCTTCGACGTGCTCAGGGACCGCCTGCGCGAGGCCGAGGGCGAGCTGCTCGTCCCCGAGCCCGACGTGGTCCTCATCGACGAGGCCGACTCCGTGCTCATCGACGAGGCGCTGGTCCCGCTGGTCCTGGCGGGCGCCGTGCCCGGCGGCGGCGCGGACCACGAGATGGCCGTGCTGGCCCGGCAGCTTCTGCCCGGGCGGCACTACCAGGTCGACGACGACGGCCGTAACGTGCAGCTCACCGACTCGGGCGCGCGGACCGCCGAGGAGGCCCTCGGGGGCATCGACCTGTACGACGCCGCCAATGTGACGGTCCTGACCAGGCTCAACGTGGCGCTGCACGCCTTCGCGCTGGTGCACAAGGACGTGCACTACATCGTGCGCGACGGCGGCGTGCAGCTGATCAGCGAGTCCCGCGGCCGGGTGGCGGCCCTGCAGCGCTGGCCCGACGGCCTGCAGGCCGCGATCGAGGCGAAGGAGGGGCTGGCCGCCAGCGACAGCGGGGAGATCCTGGACAGCATCACGATCGAGTCGCTGATCCACCGCTACCCGCTCGCCTGCGGGATGACGGGGACCGCGGTGGCGGTCGGCGACGAGCTGCGGGAGTTCTACGAGCTGGAAGTGGCGGTGATCGCGCCCAACCGCCCGTGCGTTCGCGAGGATGAGCCCGACCGGGTGTATGAGACCCTCCTGGACAAGGAGGACGCGATCGTGGCGGAGATCGTCAGCGCTCACGACGCAGGCCGGCCCGTACTGGTCGGCACCCTCGACGTCGCGGAGTCGGAGCGGCTGGCGGACCTCCTGCGCGCGGTGGCCCTCGACTGCGTGGTGCTGAACGCCAAGAACGAGGCGGCCGAGGCGGCGATCATCGCCGAGGCGGGCAGCCACGGGGCGATCACGGTCTCCACGCAGATGGCGGGCCGCGGCACCGACATCCGGCTCGGCGGCGCCCAGGAGGGCGGCAACGGGGCCAGCGACAGCGAGCGGATCGCGGACCTCGGCGGGCTGTACGTGATCGGCACCGGGCGGCACGTCAGCAGCCGGCTCGACGACCAGCTGCGCGGGCGCTCGGGACGGCAGGGCGACCCCGGCGGGTCGGTGTTCTTCGTCAGCATGGAGGACGAGCTGATCCTGAGCCACGCCCCCGGCGCCGCCCCGGTGCGGTCGTCCGGCGACGACGGCCGGGTCACCGACGCCACCGCGCTGCGGGCCGTCCAGCACGCCCAGCGGGTGGCCGAGAGCGCTCGCCTGGAGCTGCACCGGAACACCTGGCGCTACAACAAGCTGATCGAGCACCAGCGGCAGCTCGTCCTCGAGCACCGCGACCGGGTGCTGCGCACCGACGCCGCGCTGCGGTCGCTGGCGGCGCGCTGCCCCGAGCGGTACGCGGAGCTCAGCGCCGACGCCGGCGAGGACGCGCTCGTCCTGGCCGCCCGCCAGGTCGTGCTCCGGCACCTGGACCGGGCCTGGGCCGACCACCTCGCCACGCTGGCCGAGATCCGCGAGGGCATTCACCTGCGCGCGCTGGGCACCGGCCCGAACCCGTTCATCATGAGCCTCGACCCGCTGGCCGAGTTCCACAAGGAGGCGGTCCCGCTCTACCACCGGCTGCTCAGCGACGTAGAGGAAGAGTCGGCCGAGACCTTCCAGACCGTCACGGTCACCGGCCAGGGCGCCGACCTCGCCGCCGCGGGCCTGCCGCGCCCCAGCGCGACCTGGACCTACCTGGTGCGGGACAACCCGTTCGGCTCGGCCGGGGACCGCATGCTCAGGCGCGCCTTCGGCCGCTAGCCCAGCCGGAAACGCGCCACCGCCTCGGCGTTCCACGTGAGGCCGGCGCCTGGCCGGTCCGGCGGCGTCACGCGACCGTCGGTCACCTTCAGCGGCTGGTCGAGAATGGGGTCGGCCCAGTCCACGTACTCGATCCAGTGGGCCACGGGCGTGGCCGCGAGGAGATGGGCGCTGACCTCGGGGTACAGGTGGGACGACATCTCGGTCCCGGCCGCGCCGGCCAGCGCGGCGGCGTCCAGCCAGCCGCTGACGCCGCCGATTCGCTCCAGGTCGGGCATCACGTAATCGCTCGCGTGGCTGGCCAGCGCGACGGACATGCCACGCGGCCCGGCGAAGTTCTCGCCGATCTGCACCGGCGTACGCAGCAAGGCGGCGAGTTCGGCGCTGGCGGCGTAGTCGTCGTGGCGGACCGGTTCCTCGATCCAGTACAGGCCCTCGTCGTCGAGTTGCCCGCAGCGTTCCCGGGCGGCGTTCAGGCTCAGCGCCTGGTTGTAGTCGGCCATCAGGGCCACGTCCGGCCCGATCGCCGCGCGCACCGCGCGGACGGCGGCCAGGTCTTCCCGCCCCGACGGGCGGCCGAGCCGCATCTTGATGGCGCGGAAGCCCTCCGCGACCAGCTCGAGCGCCTCGTCCGCGGCGGCCTCCGGGCTCACCAGGCCCAGCCCGTTGCTGTTGTAGGCGGGCACCGGCCGCGTGGTCGCGCCGAGCATCCGGGCCAGCGGCAGCCCGGCGGCGATCGCCAGCGCGTCCCAGCACGCTACGTCTACGCCGGCCAGCACGGCCGAGACCAGGCCCCGGACGCCCAGGAGCTTGAACCGTGCCTCGAGTGCCCGCCGCACGGCGGCCGGTGCGGCGACCGTGCCCGCCAGCACGGTGCTCACGTCACGGATCAGGGCGATCGTCGCGCGGCCGGCGGCCTCGAGGTAGCAGAACAGGTAGGCGCGCCCGGTGATCCCCTCGTCGGTACGCAGGTCGATGAGCGCGAGCGGCGCCTCGGTGATGGCCATGGCGCTGGTGCCGAGCGCCCGGCGCATCGGGACCATCACCAAGGTGGCGTCGACGGAGCGGATGGTGAGCGTCTCGCCGGGCCCGCTCATTCCGCGGCGCCCTCGCTGTAGATCGAGAGGATGTCGAAGATCGCCCGGTTACAGGGCGCCGGCACGCCCAGCCGCGCGCCGCGCTCGACGACATCGCCGCTGAGCCAGGCGACCTCAAGGCGGTTGCCGTTCTCGAGGTCGTGGTGCATGGACGACGTCATGGTCTCGGGTACCTGATCGATGAAGGCGAGCCGCTCGTCGGCGTAGTCGGCCGCCAGCGGCGCCCCCTGCGCGCGGGCGACCCGCACGACCTCCTCCATAACGTCGCGCAGGAAGGCGCGCGAACGCGGATGACTGCGGATCGGGCCGATGACCGAGCGCGCGAGGGTGGTCGTGCCGGACAGGCCCACCAGGAAGACGAACTTCTCCCAGATGGTCTGCTCGATCTGCTCGCTGACCTCGGCGTCGATGCCGCTGTCCGCGCAGGCGTCGCGGAACTGCCGCACGCGGGGTGACAGCGAGCCGTCGTACTCGCCGAACACCAGCTTCTGGAGCGTGCCCGCGTGACGGATCACGCCCGGCTCGGCGATGGTCGCGGCGATGTAGCTCACGCCGCCGATGACGTGCTCGGCTCCCAGTACCTCGCGCAGGATGTCGTCTTTCACCACGCCGTTCTGGAACGAGACCACGGCGGTCTGCTCGCCCAGCAGCGGCTTGACGGACTCCGCCGCCGCGCGTGTGTCCCACAACTTCACGCTGAACAGGACGAGGTCGACCGGGCCGATGTCCGCGGGATTGTCGGTGGCCTCGACCTGGGGGAGGTGCATATCGCCGAGCGGGCTCTCCACGCGCAGTCCGTGTGCGCGCAGCGCCGCCAGCTGCCGCCCGCGGGCCACGAACGCCACCTCGTTGCCGCCGCGTGCCAGCCGGGCGCCGAAGTAGCCGCCCACGCCGCCGGTGCCCATGACCGCGATCCGCACGGAGCCTCCTCACTTAGATGAATGATCGTACAACTATATCTACATGACAGTTCCCCAGTGCGAGGCGAGTTCAAGACATTTGTTTAGCAGGCGATCTAGAATCGGGTTATGGGGCGGATTCGCGGCTTCGACGTCCAGGAAGCGCTTGACGCGGCGCTGGAGATCTTTTGGCAGCAGGGTTACGGCGGCACGCCGATCCAGGCGCTGTGCCGTGCAATGGACCTTCAGCCCGGCAGTGTCTACGCCGCGTTCGGCAGCAAGCGGGACCTGTTCGCGGCCGTCCTGCGCCGCTACATGGAGACCGTTTCAGCGGAGGCCGTCGACCGGATCAACGGCGCGCCCTCCGGGCTGCAGGGTTTGCGCGCGTATTTCGCTCATCTGGTCGACGCCATGGTCGACGGCAAGCGGGCGTGGGGCTGCTTGATCACCAACTCGCTGGTCGAGTTCGCCGCTCGTGACCCTGAGCTGGCCGCGATGTTCCAGGTGCACCTGGCACGCCTGCAGACCAGTTTCGCCGCTGCCCTCGCCCGGGCGCGGGCCGAGGGTGAATTGCGTCCGGGCGCGGGGCCGGAATCGGCCGGCCTGCTGGTAGCGGTCGTGCAGGGCATGAACGTGATGGCCAAGGGCCAGCCCGGCCGCGCGGCGCTCCAGGATGTCGCCGACGCGGCGCTGGCGGGGCTCGCCGCCCCGCCTGCCGGGCAGGAGCCTTAGGTCGGCCGGGCGGTGAACCAGGCGCGGTCGGCGGTCAGCCAGTCGCCGAACCGCAGGCCCGCGGCGGCGAGATTGTCATCGAGCTCGGCCGCGCCGATCTGATAGGTGCTCCATGCGTGCGTCCAGACGTTGCCGCGGACCTGGTACTCGACCTTGACCCGCATGCGCGGCGGTTCCCAGCGGGCCTCGCGGACGATGCGCCGGATGCCGCCGGGGTCGTCCCGGACCGGCTCGCCGACGGCGAAACTCTCGAACCAGTCCGGCGCGTGCCCCTGGAAGACGGCGATCCCGTCGTCGCTCAGGTGCTGCCGCACGGTGGCGAGCAGGCCCTGGCGCGTGCCGGGGTCGGCGTTGATCAGGGTGCTGGCCAGCAGGACGGCGCCGAACCGGCGGTCCAGCCGCAGCGACTCGATGGGGGAGCGCACCGTCGGCAGGTCCGGAATGCGGGCGAGCATGTCAGGGGAGTCGTCGACGCCGGTGACCGGATGCCCGAGCGCGGCCAGCGGCCGCAGGATCCGGCCGGTGCCGCAGCCGAGCTCGAGGACCGACGCGCCCGGCGGCACGGCCGCGTGCACGATCTCCGCCTCGCCGAACGACGGCAGCAGCGAGTAGAACTCAACGGCGCACCCGTCGTTGGTTATCGCACCCGGTCCGGTGCCCGCGTACTCACTCACCCAGCCTTAACGTCTCCGTCGCGCCGGACCATTCCGGTCGGCGCCCGGGGTGGTTAAAGTCGCTAGGGAACACCGACCGCCGCGGAAGGAGCCCGCACAGTGCCGTACGTCGATCATGGCGACGCGAAGATCTGGTTTGAGGAGCAGGGGACGGGGTTCCCCATGCTGACGCTGGCACCCGGGGGGATGCGCTCAGGCGTGGCGATGTGGGAGCACGCCGCGATCAACCCCCTGACCGCGTACGCCGGGCAGTACCGCATGATCGCGATGGACCAGCGCAACACGGGCCGGTCGTCCGGCCCGCTCGAGCCGGACGACCCGTGGGGCGCGTACGCGGCCGACCAGCTCGCGGTGCTGGACCACCTCGGCATCGACCGCTTCCTTGTCTTCGGCTGCTGCATCGGCGGCCCGTTCATCCTGAAGCTGCTCCAGCAGGCGCCGGAGCGGGTCGTCGCGGCCGTGCTGGAGCAGCCGGTCGGGATCATGGCGCGCAACCGGGAGCTGTTCGACAATATCTGGCGGCCCTGGGCGAAGGAGCTCACGGACGCGCGGGAGGGTGCCGGTGTCGCCGCCCTCGGCCATGGCGCGGCCGCGGAGTTCGGCACCGCGATGTGGGCGGGCGATTTCGTCGCCAGCGTGAGCCGGGACACGGTGCGGTCCATCCGGACGCCGATGCTCGTCCTGCCGGGCATCGATGAGTACCACCCGACCGAGACCGGACGCGAGATCGCCGCGCTCGCGCCCGCCGCCGAGGTGCTCGAGCCGTGGAAGGACGCCGAGCACCTGCCCGCCGCCACCGAAGCGGTCGGCCGGTTCCTGCGGGAGCACACGCCCGCTTAGGGCGGGCGGCCCAGCGCTGGCGCCTAGCGAACGCCGGCGACGAGGGCGAGGGCGAGCTTCGTCGCGTTCTCGCTGCCCGGCGCGGCGGTATAAATGACGATCTTCAGGTCCGTGTCGGTGTCGCTGAGCACGTCGCAGTCCACGGTGATGTCGCCGACGTCCGGGTGCCGGATCGTCTTGCGGTCCTCGGCGTGGCCGCCGACCGCCCCCTCCCGCCAGAGGGCCGCGAACCGTTCGTTCCCGTCGGCCAGCCGGCGGATCAGCGTGGCGAGCCGGGGATCGCCGGGATACCGCGCCGAGGCACGGCGGAGGTCGGCGACGATCGCGCGATCGGACGCCTCCCGGTTCTGCGCCGCGATCCGCACGGTCGTGAACTGGACAGCCGGAGCGTCCCGGACGGGGAAGCGTGCCTTGACCAGGCTGCGGTCCTCGGGCACGATCCCGGACGGGTCGCCCAGCAGCGCCGCCCAGCCGCGGTTCCACCAGATCAGCCGCCAGTCGGCGGTGAACACCGAGACCGGCGTGTCGCCGAGCCGGGTCAGCACGCGCTGGATGCCGGGCGGGATGTGATCGCTGATCATGCCGTCCGGCGGCGGCCGCAGGCCGGACAGCGCATACAGGTGATCGCGCTCCGGTACCGACAGCCGCAGCGCGCGGGCCAGGGCGCTGATGATCTGCGCGGACGGCGTGGTCGCGCGGCCCTGCTCCAGCCGGACCACGTAGTCGACCGAGATCCCGGCGAGTTCCGCCAGTTCCTCGCGGCGCAGTCCCGCGGCCCGGCGCGCGCGGCCGCCGGGCAGCCCGACGTCCGCTGGCGTCAGCCGGTCCCGCCACGCCCTGATCGTCGCGCCGAGCGACGTCTCATCCTCGCTCATGCCCTCATTATCCGTGCTCGCCCCGGGGCCCGCGGCCGATGAGGGTGGTACGGCCTTTCCTACCGTCAGGCCCTCCCTGGCTGCCCAGCGCACGTGACGCCAGGCTGGAGACATGACCACGATTACCTTCATCACCGGGGCGAACAAGGGCCTCGGTTACGAGACTGCCCGCCGCCTGACCGAACTCGGCCACACCGTCATCCTGGGCGCGCGTGACCCGCGACGGGGGACCGAGGCGGCCAGCCGGCTCGGTGTCCGGTTCGTCCCGGTCGACGTGACCGACGACGAGTCGGTGGAGCGTGCCGCCGACGACATCGGCGCGCACGAGGGCCGGGTGGACACGCTCGTCAACAACGCGGGCATCATGGGCAGGCGCGCGGCCGCCGAGGACCTCACCGGCGACGACGCGCTGCTGGTCTTCAACACGAACGTCCTCAGCGTCGTCCGCGTCACCCACGCCTTCCTCCCGCTGCTCGGGAAGTCCGATGCCCCCGCCGTCATCAACGTCAGCAGCGGCCTGGGCTCGTTCACGCTCACCCACGACCCGGACCGCGTCGAGTCGACGGTCATCGCCCCGCTGTACCCGGCCTCCAAGTCGGCGGTCACGATGCTGACCATGCAGTACGCCCGGGCGCTGCCGGGCATCCGGTTCAACGCCGTCGACCCGGGTTACACGGCCACCGACCTCAACGGCCGATCCGGCCCGCAGACCCTCACCGAGGGCACCGAGGCGATCGTCGCCCTCGCCGCCGAACCGCCCGCGGCGGGCACCGGCCGCTTCATCGACCGCTTCGGGCCCGTTCCCTGGTAACACGTCAGCTGGGCCAGGAACCCGTGCCGTATCCCGCCACCACGGCGGGCTCCACGCCGTTTTATTGCGCATTTACTCGCGCGGGACCACCATGAAATCGGCGATGAACGCGGCGATTTCGCCGTCGGCCGTGTAGCCGGCGAACGTGGGGTAAAGACCCTCGCCGAGGCCGGAAATGACGGTGACGACATTGGCGCCGGTCCGCTCGTCGGTGACGGCCGACTGCACGCCGCCGGGGACCGGCGCCTCGGGGCGCTCCTCGGGGATGAAGGCCGCCTCGACCCGCTCGTATTCCCACTCCGCGATGCCGGCGATGGCCGCCACGTCGGCGAGTGAGGCCGCCCCGGCGTCCACCGGGAAGCCGAAGTAGCCATCCTCGTCCAGTTCGGACACGTCCTGGCCGGCCACGACCGCCGGTGCCCAGCGGGCGACTGGCTCGTCGCGGATCACCAGCTGGAGGGCGGCCACGTAACGGCGCCACTCGACCTCGCCCTGCTGGAGAACCGCGACCCACGCGCGCAGCGGATAGGTCCCGGTCGGCGCCGTGGCCGTGAACGGCTCGGGTTCGGGGAAGGTCAGCGGGTCGCAGGCCATGACGTATCCGGTCGGCAGGACGACGTCACCGGCGGGATGAGGCTCCAGCACGTACTCGGCGTCCCCGTCCGGGTACGTCGCTCCCGGCGTCAGCAGCCGGTCGAGATCGGGAAGATACACCGCACGATGATCCCACGGGTCGTTCGTGCCATGGAGCCTTATCCGGCGTCCAGTGCCTCGGCTCGCGGCTACGATATATCGGCTTATTGTTGGTTATATAGGACGGTCGTGTCGTCCCGGATTCCGTCGCGGGGCCGGGCTGGCTGATGGCGTGAAATCGCGGTCGGGGCGCGTTTGACCCATGATCTGGCCCGGCCCCGGTGTCGGCCTCACGTGCCGGCCCGGACTTACGCGCCGGACCCGGACCCACGTGCCGGCCGCCCGGTGCCGGTCAGGGCGCGGCGAGGAAGTCGTCGGTCAGTGACGCGAGCAGCGGGGACGTGCCGATGTCGTAGTGCGTGACGCCGGGCAGGATCGCGAGCCGGGATTTCGGCCGGTCCGATCCGTCCCACCCGGCGTCGCGCTGGCCGCCGCCCAGGAGCGCGAAGAACTCGGCCGCGTGTGACGGCGGGATGCTGTCGGCGTCGCCGTAGGCGAGCATGACTGGCATCGGAAGACGGCTGACCTCCTCGCTCCAGTCGTAAGGCCGGCGCAGCAGTTCCCCGGACTTGTCGATGAGCTCAGGGAAGCTGTCCTGATCGGGGGCGATCTTCAGCCACTCCTCATACATGGGCGACTGCCGCATCTGCCCGAACAGCGACGACCTGTTCATGCCGTCGAATCCCGCCCGCACCTCGGGGAACCAGGCGTCACGCCGGCAGGGCGCGGCCACGATCACCAGTTTCCGCACGAGGGCCGGGTGCTGGATCGCGCAGCGCTGCACCGCGGCGCCGCCGAGGGACCAGCCAAACAGGTCCGCCCGCTCCCAGCCGAAATGGGCCACGACTCCGGCGACCTGATCGCCGAACCCTTCCCACGTGAAGGGGCGGTCGATGTCCCGCGTGTGGCCGTGCCCCTGCAGCTCGATGGCCACCACCTGCCGGTGCCCGGCGAGCAGATCCGGCACGTCGCCGAACATCGTGGTCAGCCCGTACCCGCCGTGCACCATGATCAGGGGCGTCCCGCCGCTGCCCCGGCTCTCCCAGTACACGTCCACGCCGTCGGCGGGCGCGTACCCGCTTTCTATCCGCATGCCGGCCTCCTCACCGCTATCTCTCACCGGACTCACCTAGTAGGACGTCGCGGGGCCGCGGGAATCGTCGGCGGCTCTAGGCGGTGCTTTCCTGGCTGCTTTCCTGGGTCAGGCGGGCCAGTGACTCCTGCGCGAACGCCGCCGTCGCGACCGTCGCCTCCGGGTCGGACGCCAGTCCGCGCAGGAGGCGGACGGCCTCATCTTGTTCGCCGCGCGCGGCGAACAGGTCGGCCTTGTTGAGGACGAGCATTCCCCGCGTCTCCGCGTCCGCGTCGGCCGCGAGCCCCCGGTCGAGTGCCCGCAGGCGCTCGTCCGGGTCGTTAAGCAGCATGGACAGTTCCTTCCAGGCTGGCCCGAACGCGGGGAACTCCTCGGTGATGCCGGTGAGGACGGCCTTCTTCGCGGCCGGATCCTGCATCCACTCGAGCGTCGCGAATGACCGGCTGAAGCCGGGCGGGAGTTCCCCGGCGAGCTCGAGCCGGAGGGTATGCAGCGAGGTCTTGCACGTGAAGAACCCGCGCGGCGCCATGCGATCGACTTCGGCGTAGAGCTGGGCGGCGTCGGCCGGGCGGTCGGCGAGCAGGTACGAGAAGGCCATGTCGTAGAGCGGGTACGGCCAGCCCGGCGCGGCGGCGCGCGCTTGGTCCAGCAACGCGATCGCCTCGTCGAAGTGACCGCGGGCACCGGCCGCGCGTCCTTGTTCGTGCAGCTTCCTGGCGGTTTCGGGGACGGTATCGGGCACCGCCTCACAATAGCCCTATCCGTTCGCCCCCCGATTCGGGTCGAACGCCAGCACCTGGGTGAGCCGGATGTTATTGTCCGGACGGGTCTGGCGGCGGGCGAGCGGCTGCGGGACGGTCATGGATCAAAGATACTTTCAGCATGAGCACGGAACCGGAGACCGAGCCGGACCGCGGCAAGCGGCGGCACCAGCGGAAACTGTTCAATGGCGTGGCCCAGCTTTACGAGGACACGCGGCCGGGATACCCGGACGACCTCATCGACTTCGTCGTCACCACCGCCGGGGTCGGGGCCGGCGCGGCCGTGCTCGACGTCGGCTGCGGAACGGGACAGCTGACCGTTTCCTTCACGTCCCGGGGTTTCCGGGTAACGGCCATCGACATCGGCCCGGCGATGATCGCCGTCGCCCAGCGTCGCCTGGCCAGCGCGAGTGTCTCGTTCCAGGCGGTGCCGTTTGAGGACCTGGACGCGTCCGACGAGTCCTTCGACCTCGTCGTCTCGGGCGCGGCGTTTCACTGGATCGACCCGGAGGTCAGGTTCGCGCAGGCCGCCCGGCTGCTGCGGCCCGGCGGGTGGCTCGCCATCCTCGGCTCCGCCGAGCGCTACGACGATCCTTTCGGCTCGGTCCTGGACGAGATGTGGCTGACTCGCGCCAACAACGTGGGGGCGTGGGTGACGCGGCCCGGCGACGCGGAGGCGTTCGCGGCGAGCGGGCGGTTCGGCCCGGCGGTCCGGCAGGCGGGCCAGGAGCGCGCCGTCTACTCGGCCGACGCGGTCATCGGCGTGGAGAATACGCGGGCGACCACGCTGAGCTGGACCGATGAGGTGCGGGAGCAATTCAACGCGGAGCTGCGCGAGCACCTGCGCGGACAGACGGAGGTTCCCCTCACCCTGGAGTCCGAAGTCACGATGGCCCGCGTCCTGCCCCGCCCCGCCGCCGGCTTAGCGGCGGACGGCGAAGCGGGCGAGCATGAGGGCGACGGCGATGGCGGACAGGCCCGCGCACACCCACAGGACGCCGCCGTAGCCGACGGCCGAGGCCGTGACGCCGGTGATCGCCCCGGCGACCAGGCCCGCCGATCCGAACGCGGCGCCGTAGATGGACGACGAGGTGCCGACGCCGCCGGGCGACTCGTTCTGCACCATGACCATCGGGATGCTCAGCGCGACGCCCTGCCAGACGCCGAACAGCGCCGCGACCCCCAGCAGTGCGCCGGGTGACGACACCAGCGGGATCAGGCAGTAGCACACGGTGGCCAGCACCGCCGACAGGCCGACGAGCCGTCCGCTGCCGACCCGCGCCGCGAGCCGCCCGGCGGTGATCATCACCGGGATCTCCATCGCGGCCGTCAGCCCCAGCATCCACCCGACCAGTTCCGCGCTGCGCCCCAGGTCCTTGGTCACGTGCAGCGCGATGTCGATGCTGTACATCTGGTTGACGGTGCCGAGCACCAGGATCACGCCGAGCAGCAGCCAGACCCGGGCGGGCAGCGACGCGCCGCGCAGCACCCGCCACGGTGTCCGCCGCTCCGCGACCTCGGCGCCCGCCACGCTGGCGTCCTCGCCGGTGTCCCCGCTGGCGGGCAGCGCCGCCGGGATCATCTTGCGCGGCACTCGGCGCAGGCCCCACCGGCCGATGACCGCCGACCCCAGCGTGAGGGCGGCGACGCCGAGGTACAGCGGCCGGAAACCGTAGCGCGCCATGATGCTCAGCGAGAGCGGCGCCCCGACCACGTAGGCCGCGGAGAAGACGGACCGCATCAGCGAGGAGTAGGCGGTGACGTCCCGCCCGCCCGCGGTCGCCGACTCGTTGGCGTACGCGAACAACTGGCCGAACGCCCCCGACCCGATGCTGGTGAACACCACGCAGGTCACCAGCAGCCACGTGTAGTCGCGCAGCAGCGCCAGGCACAGCGCGCCCACCGCCCCGCCCACGCTGACGAGGCCGAGCAGGACCCGCCGGTCCCGCATCCGGTCCGAGACCCAGCCGGTCGCCAGGCCCGCCATGATCCCCGCCGCCGCGCGGGCGGTGAAGAACAGCCCGATGAGGACGGGCGCCGAGTGCACGGCGTTGGCCAGGAACAGGCTCAGCGTCGGGCTGAGGCCGGCCGCGGTCAGGCCGACGATCGCGATGGCGCTGGCCAGCGGGAGCGACCGCCACGTCAGCGAGCCGGCGCCGGCCCGCGCGGACGGCGCCTCCGTGGCGTCGACCATCAGACCCCGCCGGTCAGCGTGATTCCGCCGTCGGGGACGATCACCTGCCCGGTGATCCAGCCCGCCTCATCGGACAGCAGGAAGGCGACCAGCGCGCCGATGTCCTCCGGCTCGCCGAGCCGGCGCAGCGGGTAGGCGGCGGACACCTGCTCTTCGCGGCCCTCGTACAGGGCGGCGGCGAACCGCGTCTTCACCACGGCCGGGGCGACCGCGTTGACCCGGACGGCCGGGGCCAGCTCGACGGCTAGTTCCTGCGTGAGGTGGATGAGCATGGCCTTGGTCGCCCCGTAGAAGGCGATGCCGGGCGCGGGCCGCACGCCGCTGACCGAGGACACGTTCACGATCGCGCCGCCGTGGTCCGCCATCCAGGACCGGTGGACGGCCTGCGTCCAGGACACGGCGGCGAGGCAGTTGACCTCGACCATCTTGCGGGCCGCGCCCATGTCCAGGCTCATCAGCGGCCCGTAGACCGGGTTGATGCCCGCGTTGTTGACCAGCAGGTCGGCGCGGCCGAAGGTGCCGATCGCCCGCTCGACGACCTCCGCCTGGTGGCTGGCGTCGTCGGCGCGGCCGGCGATGCCGAGCGCGCGATCCGGGCCGCCCAGCGCGGCGACCGCCTCGTCCAGCGCGTCCTGCTTGCGCGCGGTAATCACCACGCGCGCGCCCTCGGCCACCAGACGCTGCGCGATCGCCAGCCCGATGCCCCGGCTGGCCGCCGTGACGATCGCCGTGCGTCCTTCGAACCTCGCGGGCATGCCGTCTCCTCACGTGTGTATCCGCTTTGCTTGCCGCCAGCGTGCATCGTCCAGGACGGGTAGTGGTTCCGTCAACTAGCCGAGTCAGCTAGCCCGCCGGGACGACGACGGCCGCCGACCGGGCCGGCAGGTCCACGCGGCCGCCGGTTTCCCGCCAGCGCTCGTCGTCGACCAGCCGGTACTTCAGCGCGGCGCCGATCCCGTCGACGCGGACGGAGACCTCCTCGTCGGCGTAGTTGGCGACGGCCACGGCCGGCTCGCCGGTGTCGCGGTGCAGGTAAACCGCGTAGGGGTGGTGCGGCCGGCCGTCGGCGGCGGTGACGGCGGCGCCGATCGTGTCGCGGAAGGTGCCGTCCCAGAACCATTCCCGCAGCTCGGTGCGCAGGGCGTCCATCCGCTGGCCGTAGGCGACGGTGCGGCGGAAGGCGGGCAGCCGCCCCTTGAAGTTGTAGGGCTCGTAGCTGAGCACGTACCGGTACAGCAGGCACTGGTTGACGATGCCGCGGTCGTCGAAGCCGGTGGCGGCGGTCATCAGCGGCGCGTGCGGGCGCAGGTAGCGGCCCAGCGGGACGTGGCCGGCGGTCGCGCTGCGGAAGTAGGACAGGTGATACTGCTCGAACTCCGCGTCGTACAGGCCCTCGCCGCAGTAGAGGAAGCCGGGATCGTGCCGGGTCTGTGCCCGGAACCGGCGGGCGAGCTCGTTGTCGCCCGCGTAGACGGGCCACGGGGCCGGATGACCGTGGCCGGCGTCGAAGCACAAGAGCGCGTCCGCGTGGTGCTGGGATTCGTCGAAGAGCATGCCGGCCGCGCCGAGCTGGACGATCTTGTCGAATTCCTCCTGACAGATGTCTAGGTAACGCTCGCTGCCGAAGCACATCGGGATCAGGTGCGGGACGTTGATGCCGAGCAGCTGGGTCGGGGTCTGGTACCGGTAGGACGCGCCGTTGTACGGGTCGCCGTAGGGGTCCTTGATGGTGTCGGCGGCCAGCGAGGGGTAGCGGGCGGCCGAACGGTCGGCCCAGGTGAACTTGCAGAACAGCACGACCCGCACGCCGAGGGCGTGGGTCTGCGCGATCGCGTCCCGCAGCTCGGCGAACGTGCCGAGGCGGGGATCGGGGGTGTGGGACGGGTTGCCGTGGTCCTGGCCGCCCTCGGCCCAGCCGACCAGCTGGATCGCCCGCACCCCGGCGGCGGCGCACTCGCGGCCGATCTCCGGCAGGTCGCGGAACGGGACGCGCAGCTCGTCCTCGGGGGAGTTGACGTGCAGCTGCAGCCAGGAATGCGGCTCGTCCGCCCACGCGGGCACGGGCGACACGGGTGTACCGGGCGGCGACCACGTGTCGCGCAGGGCCCGGTAGATGTCGGCCCCGGCGTGCCAGTCGCCCCGGAACAGCTCGATCACGACCGGCGTGAGCGCCTTGGCGGCGCCGGGCGGGATGAATGGCAGGTGCACCGTCGAGAACCGGATCGTCGCGTCCGGATCGGGCGTGCCGAGGATGGTGTCGGCGAAGCCGGGGACGAGCTCGGAATGCCAGCTGACGAGGTCGTCGGTGCGCTCGGCGACGCCGGCGTACATGCCCTGGTCGCGGGCCAGGACAAGCATAAACGGCGATACCGGCGTCACGCCGGTGCTGATCGCGTCCTGGCTGGCCATCTGGGTCGGGTGGTCCACACCCCAGTACCCGCAGATGTTCTCGAAGTCAGGCCACATCCGCAGCCGGGCCGCGGACCCGTAGGAATAGCAGAGGTTGCGCAGCTCGTCACCGGCCGACGGCGGGCGCAGGTCGCCGAGACAGGGCGCCCACACGTTCTCCACGACCCGGTCCGAGCGGTTGTCGATGGTCGTCTCGAACCGGACCCGGCGCCCGTCGACGCTGATCCGCTGCGTGACGCCGATCGGGTGCGTGCCGCCGTGGCGGGACCGGACCCGTGGCCAGGACAGGACGATCTCGGTGGCGCCGACCCGGTCAAGCGAAGGCGGGTCCTGCTCTTGTCCGTAGACGAGGTTGTTGCGCCGGCCGGGCAGCGGGACGAGCAGCCGGAACCCGGCGCCCAGCGCCGGCCGGTCCTGTACCCGCCAGCCGGTCTCGGCCGACTCCAGCCGGGCGATGGCGCCGGTGCGCGGGTCTATCGCGATCCGGATGCCCTCGGCGGTCAGCTCCAGCGGGCTGTCCGTCGGTGTCACGCCTGGACCTCCAGCGAGTCCGCCGTCACCGCGGTCAGCGGCGGCCGCCCGGACGCGTAGCGCTCGAGCTCGGTGAGCGCGCTCGCCGTCATGAGCCTGGTCTCCGCGCCCAGGGACCCCGCGATGTGCGGCGTGAGCACGACGTTGGGCAGCTCGTACAGCGGCGAGTCGGACGGCAGCGGCTCGGGCTCGGTGACGTCGAGGATCGCCTGCAGGCCGCCGAGGCAGGCCAGTTCGAGCGCGGCCGGGTCGACCAGGCTGCCGCGGGCGGTGTTGATCAGCGTGGCGTTCGCGGGCAGCGCGCTCAGCTCGGCGGCGCCGATCATGTGCCGGGTGGACGGCAGCGACGGCGCGTGCAGGCTGAGCACGTCGGCCTGGGGGAGCGCCGCCGCCAGGGACGCGGGCTCGGCGCCGGCCGCCGCGACCGCGGCCGGGTCGGCGACGGGGTCCACGACGAGGACGCGGATGTCGGGGAACGCCCCCAGCAGGTCCGTGACCCGGCGGCCGATCCGGGAGAAGCCGACCAGCACGACCGTGCGGCCGGTGCCGCTCAGCTCGTCGCGGCGCGGATCGCGGTAGGACCAGGCCTCCCCGTGACCGCGGCGGGCCCCGGCGGCCAGGAACGGCACGCGCTTCAGCGCCCACAAGATCCCGGCCAGCGTGTACCGCGCCACCGGCTCGGCGTTCGTGCTGGCCGCGGTGGTGACCAGGACGCCGCGCCCGAACACCGCGTCCGTGACGTGCGAGCGCACGCTGCCCGCGGCGTGCAGCACCGCGCGCAGCTCGGGCGCGGCCGCCATCGTGCCGGCGTCCAGCGGCGGGCAGCCCCAGGACGTGAGGAGGACCTCGGCGGTGCGCAGCCGCTCTCGTGCCCGCGGCGAGATGAGCTCGTGGACGACCAGCGGGTCGCCGAGCGCGGCCGTGGCGGCCAGCCGGCCGAGTTCCGCGTCTCCGAACTGCAGGCGGAACGTGTCCGCACCCATCACCAGCAAGGTCTCCGGTCGTCGCAGCATGAGGTCACCCAACCTCGCGGCCGTGAACATGGTCAATAATCTGGATAAGTATCGATCACAATAGATCAGGAGCGAACCGCAGGATGCTTGCCGCCGAACGCCATGAGAAGATCCTCGCCGTGCTGCGCGCTAACGGCACGGTGCGGCTCGCCGACCTGGCCGCCCGGCTCGGCGTGACGCCGGTGACGGTGCGGCGGGACGTCACCGTGCTGGCCGACAAGGGCCTGGTCGAACGGGTGCACGGGGGCATCACGCTGCCCCGGCGTGGCCAGCGCCCGGCGGGCGGCGAGCAGGCGCCGGCCCGCTCGGTGTTCGGGGTGATGGCCGCGCAGACCCTGATCGGGATGGTCACCCCGTCGGTCGACTACTACTGGCCGCAGATCATCCAGGGCGCCCAGGCGGCCACCGCCGGGGCCGGGGGGCGGCTGGCGCTGCGCGGGTCGAGCTATGACCCGGCCGAGGACCGGCGGCAGGTGACCAGGCTGCTGGAACGGGGCGTGCGGGCGGTGCTCGTCGCGCCCACCATGGAGGGGAAGGCGGGGCTTGACCTGCTGCGCTGGCTGGGGACGCTGACCATCCCGGTCGTGCTGATGGAGCGGGTGCCGCCGCCGGAACTGCCGGCCCTCGCGCTGGACGCGGTGATCACCGCGCACTCGCTCGGCGCGGGCCTCGCCGTCCGGCACCTGGTCACGCTCGGGCACCGGCGGGTCGGCCTGGTCACCACCAAGCACAGCCCGACCAGCCGGGCGCTGCGCGCGGGCTGGCAGCAGGCTTGCGAGTCGCTCGGGCTCGAGGCGTCGCCCGACGAGACCGTACGGGGCTACGGCGCGCCCGGCTGGGCGGCGGAGTACGACGCGCTGGTCTGGCGGTGCATCGACGCGGGCGTCGGCGCGCTGTTCGTGCACGCCGACCGGGAGGCGATCGGCGTGGTCGAGCGCGCGCGCGACCTGGGCCTGATGGTGCCCGGGGACCTGGCGGTGGTGGCGTACGACGACGAGGTGGCGGCGGCCGCCGACCCGCCGCTGACCGCGGTGCGCACGCCCCGGCACCGGCTCGGCGCGACCGCCGTCGAGCTGGCCCTGTCGATGGTGGCCGGCGAGCCGGACCGGCCGGTGCACCGTGTGGAACTATGGCCGGCGCTGATGGTTCGCGAGTCCTGCGGCGCCGACTTGCGTTGAGTTCCTATCGCATCGCTTGTGATCGTTCCTGATCGAAAGCCTTGACCGTCTTTCGTGAGCGCGTGACGCTTACCCGAAAGTTACGGGGCCGGACGTACAGGAGGTTCGGTGACGGTCGAAGGAGATCGTGCCATGGCGGTGCGCGGCGAGGCGCCCGCGGACGAAGTCCGCGCGGAGCGCAGCACCTCGCGGCTGCGGCGCGCGGTGGCGAAACTGCGCCGGGACCGGGCGCTGCTGCTGCTCGCGATCCCCGGGCTCGCGCTCCTCCTGCTGTTCCAGTACATACCGCTGCTCGGCAACATCATCGCGTTCGAGAACTACGAGCCCTACCTCGGGATCATCCACAGCCAGTGGATCGGGCTGTCCAACTTCTCGATCATCTTCAACGGCAACCCGGAGTTCCTCGACGCGCTGAAGAACACGGTGATCATCACCGCGCTGCAGGTGTTCTTCGTGTTCCCCGTCCCGATCGTCCTGGCGCTGCTGCTCAACAGCCTGGTCTCCGAGCGGCTGAAGCGGCTGGTCCAGTCGGTCCTGTACCTGCCGCACTTCCTGTCCTGGGTGGTCGTGGTCGCGATCTTCCAGGAGATGTTCGGCGGCAGCGGCCTGCTCGATGACTGGCTCCGCGCCCACGGCCACGCCACGGTCAACATCATCGGCAACTCGGGGCTGTTCAAGGAGATGATCGCCTCCCAGGTGATCTGGAAGGACTCCGGCTGGGCGACGATCCTGTTCCTGGCCGCGCTCTCCCAGATCGACGCCGCCCTGTACGAGGCGGCGAGCGTGGACGGCGCCAGCCGGTGGCGGCAGCTGTGGCACATCACGCTGCCGGGCCTGAAGTCGATCGGGATCCTGCTGTTCATCCTCCAGCTCGGCAGCGTGCTGTCCACCGGATTCGAGCAGATCATCCTGCAGCAGGGGCCGGTCGGCATCGCCTCCAGCGAGGTCTTGTCCACGTACGTGTACCACAACGGCATCCTCGCCGGTCAGTGGGGCGAGTCGGCCGCGGTCGGCCTGGTCAACGGCCTGGTCGGCGTGGCGCTGGTGCTCGGCGCGAACAAGATCGCCCACATGTTCGGCGAGCAAGGGATCTATCAGTCATGACTGTGGTGTCAAAGGGCCGGCCGGGCGTCGCCGGGAACCAAGCGCCGTCGGTGGCCATGCGCGGCGTCAAGGGCCTGGTCCTGACCATCTGCTGCGCGGTGGTGATCATCCCGTTCGTCGGCGTGATCTCCACGAGCCTGGCCACGCAGCAGCAGGTAACCGACGCCGGCGGGTTCGTGATCATCCCCGACCACGTGACCATCGCCGCCTACCGGGCGATCTTCGCCGGCGGGGTGGTCACCCGGGCGATCGGGGTCAGCGTGTTCATCACGGTGGTCGGCACCGCGCTCAGCCTCACGTGCACGGCGATGCTGGCCTACGCCCTGAGCAGGCCGCGGTCGTTCGCGCACAAGCAGCTGCTCATGGTCGTGCTGTTCGCGCTGCTGTTCACGCCCGGCATCATTCCCTCCTACCTGGTGGTCAAGGACTTCGGCCTGCTGAACTCCTACTGGTCGCTGATCGTGCCGACCGCCGTGAACGCGTTCAACGTCATCGTGCTGCGCGCGTTCTTCATGAACCTGCCGCAGGCGCTGATCGACTCGGCCCGGATCGACGGGGCGAGCGAGGCGACGATCCTGCGCAAGGTGGTGCTCCCGCTGTCCAAGGCAGCGATGGCGGTGGTCGGCCTGTTCTACGCGGTCGGCTACTGGAACGCGTTCTTCAACGCCCTGCTGTACATCAACGACACCTCGAAGTGGCCGCTGCAGCTGGTGCTGCAGACCTATGTGGTGAACAACGCCGAGATCGGGACCGGGCAGCTGACCCCCGGCGAGGTGCTGCCCCCGCAGCAGTCGCTGCAGATGGCGATCCTCGTCGTCTCGATCGTGCCGATCCTGCTCGTCTACCCCTTCCTGCAACGGCACTTCGCCAAGGGCGTGCTGACCGGCGCGGTCAAGGGCTGAGCCAGAAGGAGAATCATGGACACCGTAAGCAGACGCACCCTACTGCGCGGCGCCTTGTCCGCGACGGCGCTCGCGGCCGCCGGGCCGCTCGTCGCGGCGTGCGGCACCGGGGCCGGCAACGGCCCGGCCGAGTCGAACAACTCCGGCGTGCTGCTGCCGTCTTACATACCGCTCACCAGCGGTCCCCAGGCGGACCTGCCCGCCCTCGCCAGCGGCGTGCTGGCCGGCTTCCTGAAGTACCCGGCCAACCCGGTCGCGGTGACGAACGGCAAGCCCGGCGACGGCTCGACCGTGTCGGCGTTCGTGGAGACCTTCAGCCCGGTCGCGCCGGCGCTGTCGCAGAACACCTACTGGCAGGCGCTGAACAAGGCGCTCGGCGTGAACCTGGACATGCAGGTCGTGCCGGGCGCCAACTACACCGACAAGCTGAACGTGCTCGTCGCCGGGTCAAGCCTGCCCGACCTCACCATGATCAGCGGGATCCCGCCGAACCTGCCCGCGCTCTTGCAGGCCGAGTTCCAGGACATGACCGAGTTCCTCGGCGGGGACGCGGTCAAGGACTACCCGCTGCTGGCGAACATCCCCACCGTGTACTGGAAGACCGCCGTCTTCAACGGCGGGCTGTACGGCGTGCCGATCCCGCGGTCGGTTATGGGCGACGTCTTCTATTACCGCGCCGACATCGTCGCCGCCAAGGGGCTGAACCCGCAGCCGTCGAGCTACGCCGAGTTCGTCTCGCTGTGCAAGGCGATCAACGACCCCAAGCGCAACGTGTGGGCGCTGGCCGATCCGAACGACTCCGGCGGCGGGGGCGGGGCGGTCGGGACGCTCCAGTTCATCCAGCAGATGCTCGGCGTCGGGCTCGACTGGGTGCACTCCGGCGGCAAGCTCGTCAACGCGTGGGAACTGCCCGAGACCACGGAGGCGCTGGCCAGGACCGCGGAGCTGTGGCAGGCCGGGTACATCCACCCCGACAGCTTCGGCACCGCCAGCGAGAGCATGACCACGACCTACAAGCAGTGGATCAACGCGGGCTCGGCCATTCTGGATGGCGACAGCTGGACCGCCTGGGCGCCGTTCTACGAGGAGAACGTGGCGGGCCCCTCGTTCCGGATCGGCGGCATGCTGCCGCCGGACTACGACAGCGGCTCGAAGGCGGTCACCTGGCAGCAGGCGCCGTCGTTCTCGTTCACCGCGTTCAAGAAGGCGCCCAAGTCCCGGATCAGGCAGCTGCTGAAGATCCTCAACTGGATGGCCGCGCCGTTCGGCAGCGCCGAGTACCTGCTGAAGAACTACGGCGTGAGCGGCGTCGACTGGACGCGGCAGGGCGGGGACGTGGTCGCGACGCAGACGGGGCTCGCCGAGGTCGGCGGTCTCGGCGTCGGGTACGTGGGCGCGCCGCCGGACGTGGTCTACGCCCCGGGCGAGGAACAGGCCACCAAGGACTGCTACGAGTTCATGAAGAAGTCCATCCCGATGTCGGTCGCCGACCCGACGACCGGCCTGTACTCGCGGACCTACGCCGAGCAGAACACCAGCCTGGCCGGCCAGATCACCGACGCGCAGCAGGCGATCATCCAGGGCCAGCAGCCGGTGTCGTCATGGGCCGCGGCGGTCAAGTCATGGCGGTCGGCCGGCGGTGACCAGATGCGCTCGGAGTACGAAGACGCGCTGGCGAAGAGCAAGTAAGGGAAGAGGCATGCCGTCAACCCTCCTCGGATCGCTGTTCACGCCCGAACTGCTCGCGGATCGGCTACCGCCGCCGGGCGGCTGGCGCCCGTTCCCGCCGGTCAGTGACCGGACGGCGTGGGACGCGGTGCACCCTCCCACCCGGGCGGCGCTGCTCGCGTCGGCCGCCGCCGCCCTGGCGCGGCCCTGGCCGCCGCTGACCGCGAGCGGTTACCGGCGCTACACCGTGGACGGCGACCGGGTGGGGTACGAGGAGCCCTACTTCGCCCGCCGGGCCCGCCTGGCCGCCGCCGTGCTCGACGCGGCCTTGCGCGGGCCCGGCGGGCGGCTGGCCGAGATCGCCGACGGCGCCTGGCTGCTGTGCGAGGAGACGAGCTGGTGCCTGCCGGCGCATTCGCCTACCCCGCTGCCCGATCCGGCGGACCCGTACGTCGACCTGTTCGCGGCGGAGACGGCGGGACTGCTCGCCTGGACCGACCTGCTGGCGGGCGATCTGCTCGACGAACAGGTGCGGCGGCGGCTGCGGGACGAGGTCCGGCGGCGGGTGCTGGCGCCCTACCGCGCGCGAGATGACTGGCACTGGTTCGGCCTGCGCCGCACGAAGGCTGGCCTGAACAACTGGACCCCCTGGATCCACTCCAACCTGCTGGTCGCGTCCCTGCTGCTCGACGCCGAGCGCGACGACATCGTCGCCACGGCGCGGCGCGCGGTCGGCGCCCTTGACCGCTACCTCGACTTCACCCCGGCCGACGGCGGGTGCGACGAGGGCATCAGCTACTGGTGGCGGGCGGGCGGCTCCCTGTTCGAGTGCCTGCAGGCGCTCGCGGCGGCCTGCGGGACGGACGCGGGCGTGTTCGCCCTGCCCCGGATCAGGGCGATCGCGGCCTACCCGGTGCTAGCGCACATCGCGGGGGACTGGCACGTCAACTTCGCCGACGGGCCGGCCCGGATGCGATCAGGCACGCCCCGACTGCTTTATGCCTTCGGGCGGTCCGCGGGTGACGCCGAGGTCGTCAGGCACGCCCGTGCGCTGCGCGGCGACGACCCCTCGCTCGTGCCGGCCGGCCCGCCGCCCGACACCTCGCTCGGCCGCGTGCTCGGCGCGCTGTTCGACGCGGACTGGGCCGCGGCCCCGCCGGAGTCGTTCCCGCGGCCGGGGCAGGCATGGCTCCCGGACACCGGCGTCCTCGTGGCCCGCGAGCGGCTGGGTGCCGCCGGCGGCCTGTTCCTGGCGGCCAAGGCCGGGCACAACGCCGAGTCGCACAACCACAACGACGTGGGCTCGTTCGTCGTGGCGCTCGACGGGTGCCCGCGGCTGATCGACGTCGGGGTCGGCGTGTATACGCGGCAGACCTTCGGCCCGGACCGGTACCAGATCTGGTCCATGCAGAGCTCCTGGCACAACCTCCCCGAGGTCGACGGCGTCCCGCAGCGGGCGGGCCGCTCGTTCGCCGCCGCGGACGCGGCGGCCGCCTTGGCACCAGACGCGGCGGAGCTGACCATGGACCTGGCCCCCGCCTACCCGCCGGACGCCGGCGTCGTCACCTGGCGGCGGGCCTGCCGCCTGGACCGCGCCCGGGGGATGGTGACCATCGACGACAGCTGGGAGCTGTCCCGTGATCCCGGACGGGTCGTGCTGCACCTCGTCACCGCGGCCGAGCCGCGCGAAGCCGGGGGCCGCCTGCTTGTCCCCGGCGAGGGGCGCGACCTGGTGATCGCGTACCCGGCGGAGACGCTGGCCGCCAGCGTCGAGCGGCGGCTCGTCAGCGACCAGAAGCTGGCGGCGACCTGGGGTCAGGCCGTGTGGCGGATCACGCTCGCCGTCCGCTCGCCCGGGCGGCACGGCACCGCTCACCTGGAGGTAACCGGATCATGACGCGCAAAACCATGACGATCGCGATGAACGGCGTCACCGGGCGGATGGGGTACTGGCAGCACCTGGTGCGGTCCATTCTCGCGATCCGCGCCGACGGCGGCCTGTCCCTGCCGGACGGGACGGTCGTGTGGCCCGAGCCGGTGCTCATGGGACGTGATGGGGAAAAGCTGCGGGTCATCGCGGCGCGGCACGGCCTCGACCGCTACACCACCGACCTCGGCGCGGCCCTGGACGGGGCCGACATCTACTTCGACGCGCAGCTCACCGGGGTCCGGGTGCCCGCCGTGCGGCGGGCGATCGCGGCCGGCAAGCACGTCTACGTGGAGAAGCCGTCCGCCCCGACCCTCGCCGAGGCCCTCGAGCTCGCGCGCCTGGCGCGGGACGCCGGGGTCGCGCACGGCGTGGTGCAGGACAAGCTCTTCCTGCCCGGCCTGCGCAAGCTGAGGCGGCTGGTGGACGGCGGCTTCTTCGGGCGCATCCTGTCGGTCCGCGGCGAGTTCGGCTACTGGGTGCAGGAGGGCGGCTGGCAGCCCGCCCAGCGCCCGTCCTGGAACTACCGCGCCGCGGACGGCGGCGGGATCGTGCTCGACATGTTCCCGCACTGGCGGTACGTGCTCGAGCACACCATCGCGCCCGTGCGCACCGTCTACGCGCAGTCCGCGACCCACATCCCCGCGCGCGTCGACGAGCGGGACGAGACCTACGCCGCGACCGCCGACGACGCCGCCTACGCCGTGTTCGGGCTCGACGGCGGCGTGATCGCCCAGGTCAATTCCTCCTGGGCGGTCCGCGTGCACCGCGCCGAGCTCGTCGAGTTCCAGGTCGACGGCACCGAGGGCAGCGCCGTGGCCGGGCTGCGCGAGTGCGTTTTCCAGCACCGGGCGGGCACGCCGCGCCCGGTCTGGAACCCCGACATCCCCAGCGAGCACCGCTTTCTCGACCAGTGGCAGCCCGTGCCCGACAACGCCGACTTCGGCAACGGCTTCCGCGCCCAGTGGGAACTGTTCCTCGCCCATGTGGTGCGCGGCACCCCGTTCCCGCACGACCTGCTGGACGGCGCGAAGGGCGTGCAGCTCGCCGAGCTCGGGATGGCGTCGGCGGCCGAGGGACGGCGCCTGGACGTGCCGGAGCTGGCGTGGTGAGTGCCGGCATGGTGACGGAGTTCCAGTCCCGCGTCGTCTTCGCCGCCGCGCACGTGGTCGCCGATCCGCACCCCGCCCCGGGCGCGCCCGCGCGGCTGGACTGGGACGCGACCATGCGGTTCCGGCACCGGCTGTGGGGGCTCGGCCTCGGCGTGGCGGACGCGATGGACACCGCGCAGCGCGGCATGGGCCTGGACTGGCCGCTGGCCGCCGAGCTGATCCGCCGCTCCGGCGCGGAGGCCCGGGCGGCCGGCGGGCGGCTCGCCTGCGGGGTCGTGACCGACCAGCTCCCGCCCGGCCCGGCGGGCCTGCCGGAGATCATCGCCGCCTACGAGGAGCAGGCCGCGGTGGTCGAGCAGGCCGGCGCCCAGGCGGTCCTGATGTGCAGCCGGCAGCTCGCGGCCGCCGCGGCCGGCCCCGACGACTACGCCGAGGTGTACGGGCGCCTCCTCGGCCAGGTCACGCGGCCGGTGATCCTGCACTGGCTCGGCGAGGCGTTCGACCCGGCGCTGGGCGGTTACTGGGGCGACGCGGACGTCGACGTGGCCGCCGGGCACCTGCTGGCCATCATCTCCGCGCACGCCGGCGCGGTGGACGGGGTGAAGGTGTCACTCCTGGACGCCGACCGCGAGGTGGCCATCCGCCGCCGGCTCCCGGCGGGCGTGCGGCTGTACACCGGCGACGACTTCAGCTTCCCGGAGCTGATCGCCGGCGACGAGCACGGGTACAGCGACGCGCTGCTCGGCGTGTTCGACCCGCTCGCCGGCCCGGCGGCACGCGCCCTGCGGTCGCTGGACGCCGGCGACGTGGCGGGGTTCCGCGCGATCCTCGACCCGCTGGTCCCCCTCGCGCGGCACATCTTCGCCGCCCCCACCCGGTTCTACAAGACCGGCGTGACCTTCCTCGCCTGGCTGTCCGGCTACCAGGACGAGTTCGTGATGCTCGGCGGCCAGCAGGACGGCCGCTCCGCCGGCCACCTCGCGACCCTGTACCGGCTGGCCAGCGACGCCGGGCTGTTCCCCGACGCGGACCTGGCGGCCGGGCGGATGCAGCGCCTGTCCCCGCAGTAGTCAGTGCCTGTCCTCACCGTAGAGAAGGAGTTCCCATGGCAGCGAAATCCCACCGCGACGCGCCCAGATCCCCCGCCTCCCGCCGGTCCGTCCTCACCGGGACCGCGACCGGGCTGCTCGCCGGCGCGGGCGCCCTCGCCGCCGGCGGCGTCCTCGCCCGCCCTCAGGCCGCCGCCGCGGCGACCATCCCCGCGCACCCGGGTCCGGTCGGCGGGCCGGGTGCGGCCGGCGGCACCCCGGACTGGATCGACATCACCACGGCGCCCTACAACGCCGACCCCACCGGCGCCAGCGACAGCACCGCCGGCATCCAGGCCGCCCTCAACGCCGCGGCCGCGGGCGGCGGCGGCGTGATCTACGTGCCGGCCGGGAACTTCAAGATCACCGCGGGCCTGACGTACGACAGCAGCACCGGCCTGATGATCACCGGTGACGGCCCCCAGGCGTCGAACATCCGCCTGGCGAGCACGGCGACGAGCGTGCAGTACCTCACGATCACGCAGACCGGCGACTTCGTCGGGGGCAACCTCGGCCAGCAGGGCACGGTGATCATCGAGAACATCGCGTTCTACAACGACGAGGCGTCCGCGTCCTACGCCGACACGCACGCGGTCCTGGTGCTGAACAGCGTTAACTTTGGCCAGATCCGAAATATATGCATTTATGAGGGCAGCGGGCCGCAGTGGATCAACCAGGGCATCGTCCTGAACGAGTGCAACCAGGTCGACGTCGATAACGCCAACCTCTTCACCGCCGTCAACGGGGTCGTGGTCTCCGGCTACAGCCAGGTGAACAACCTCAGCAACACGTCGATCTGGATGAAGACCACCGGCGAGCCGACCGCCGCCGCCGTCCTGTACCTGGGGCAGGTGCTCACGGCGAACATGGTCAGCGTCATCTGCCACGACGGCGACCGGGGCGTCTACTTCACGCAGGACAGCAAGGGAAACGTCCCGCACCTGCTGTTCGCCTACAACGTCCAGCCGAACAACCACAGCGTCGTCGGCATGGAGATCGACTACGGCGCGCAGGTCTACCTGACCGAGTGCTTCTTCTCCGCGCAGACCGGGATCGTCGACGAGCCCATCCCCGGCGTGCTGTTCGGCCCGGAGTTCCAGGGCTCGGGCACCGTGGTCAGCAGCCAGTTCAACGGGGCCCAGGGCCACACGATCTCCCTGCAGGGCGGCAAGGGCTTCTTCATCAGCGGCTGCGAGATCGGCGGCAACAACAAGTACAAGTACGCGGCGAACAGCTACGACGAGATCAACATCGGGGCGTCCGTCGCCGAGGTCACGATCGACACCTGCCACTTCGACGTCGACACCCTGGCCGGGCCGGGCACCAGCAACCCGCCGCGCAGCGCGGTGTACGCCGCGCCGGGCGCGACGCAGGTCACGGTGTCGAACTGCAAGGGCGCGGGCACCGCCTACGCCTCCGGCGGCATCGTCGACGGCGGCAACGCGGTCATGCGCAACGGCAACATCGGGCTCGGCCTGGCCGACCAGACCACGGGCGGCGGGTCGACGGTGACCGGCACGTCGGCCGCGGACCTGTCGGCCCCGGTCACGGTGCCCGCCTACGACATGACCGTCGGCACGGTCTACCGCTTCACCGCGTTCGGCCACGGCACCCAGGCCGCCGGGACGGCGGCCAGCATCCTCCCGAAGATCAACATCGGCGGGACCTCGCTCGGCACGTTCACCCCCGCGAGCGGCCCGGCGGCGGGCGCGGACTTCAGCTGGGCCTACACCTGCTACCTCGCCGTCAAGGCCGCTGGCGCGGCTGGCGCGATTGTCAGCAACGAGACGTTCACCTGGGACGGGCTGACCACCTCGCACGGCAATGATTCGTTCGCGGTCGACACGACCGCCGCGAACGCGGTCGTGCTGACCGCTTCCTGGTCGTCGGCCGCCGGCGCGCCGACGATCACGTGCGACCGCACCATGCTCGAGCGCGTGCAGAACTACCCGGCTAGCTGAAGGCCGTGATGTCGTCCAGGTCGGGTGCGCCCAGGCGGGCGGCCTCGGCGCCCTCGTCGTCGGGCTTGGTCTGGGACTCCCGCTCGGCGGCGACGCGCCCGAGATAGAAGTCGATCTCGCGCTTGCGCTGCTCGTCGGGCCAGCCCAGCTCGGCGGCCATCAAGTCCGCGACGGGGACCGCGGCGGCCACGCCGCGGTCCCAGGCCTCGATCGAGATCCGTGTCCGGCGCGCCAGCACGTCATCCACGTGCCGCGCGCCCTCGTGGGTGACCGCGTACCTGGCCTCCACCGCGAGGTAGTCGTCGGCGCCGGGCAGCGGCGCGGCCAGCGTCGGATCCGCCCGGATCATCGCCAGCAGCTCGTGCACGCGTGACCCGTACCGGTGGAGCAGGTGCTCGACCCGGGCGACGTGGATGCCCGCGCTCGCGGCGAGGGCGCGGCGCTGGTTCCACAGCGCCTGGTACCCGTCCGCCCCGACGAGCGGGACGTCGGCGGTGCACGACGGCGGCACCAGGGAATCGAGGGTGCGGGCCGCCTCGTCCACGGCGTCGGCGGCCATCACCCGGTACGTGGTGAACTTGCCGCCCGCCACCACCACCAGGCCGGGGACCGGGTGGCCGACCACGTGCTCGCGGGACAGCTTCGACGTGGACTCCGACTCCCCGGCCAGCAGCGGCCGCAGCCCGGCGTACACGCCCTCGACGTCCTCGCGCGTGAGCGGCGACGCGAGCACGGAGTTGAGGTGGCCGAGCAGGTAGTCAATGTCGCTGGCGGACGCGGCCGGGTGCTCCTTGGCCAGCTTCCAGTCGGTGTCGGTGGTGCCGATAATCCAGTGCCGTCCCCACGGGATGACGAACAGCACGCTCGTCTCCGTCCGCAGGATCATGCCGGTCGTGGACTGCAGCCGGTCGCGGGGCACCACGAGGTGGATGCCCTTGGACGCGCGGACGTGGAACTGCCCGCGCGTGTCGGCCAGGACCTGGGTGTCGTCGGTCCACACGCCGGTGGCGTTGATGACCTGCCGGGCGCGGATCTCGAAGGTCCGGCCCGTCTCGGCGTCGACGGCCAGGGCCCCGGTGACGCGCTCGCCCTGGCGCAGGAAGCCAGTCACCCGCACCCGGTTCGCGGCCAGCGCCCCGAACGACGCGGCGGTCCGCACCACGGTCACCGTGTACCGGGCGTCGTCCACCTGGGCGTCCGTGTACTCGATCGCGCCGGTCAGCACGTCCGGCCGCAGGCACGGCGCCTCCCGCAGCGCGTGCCGCTTGCTGAGGTGCCGGTGGTGGTCCAGGCCGTGCGCGGTGCCCGACGTATACGCCATCGCGTCATACAGCGCCACCCCGGTGCCCGCGTAGAGGCGCTCCCAGATCCGGTGCCGCAGCGGGTACAGGAACCGCACGGGCCGCACCAGGTGCGGCGCGATGCGGTCCAGCAGCAGCCCGCGCTCGGTCAGCGCCTCCCGGACCAGGGCGAAGTCCAGCATCTCGAGGTAGCGCAGCCCGCCGTGGATCAGCTTGCTGGACCGGCTGGACGTGCCGCTGGCCCAGTCGCGGGCCTCGACGATGGCGGTGGTCAGGCCGCGTGTCACGGCGTCGAGCGCGCTGCCCGCGCCGACGATGCCGCCGCCGATCACGAGCACGTCGAGCTCGCGCTCGCTCATCGCGGTGATTGCCGCCTCGCGGGCCTCCGGCGACAGGACCTCGGGCGAAATGACCTGCGGCGACATCTCGTTCATAACTTCACGTCTACCCAGTCCAGCGTGCGCTGCACCGCCTTCTTCCAGCCGGTGTACCCGGCGGCCCGTTGCTCCTCGGACCAGGCGGGCGTCCAGCGCCTGGACTCGTTCCAGTTCGCCCGCAGCTCGTCGGTGGTCGACCAGAACCCGGTGGCCAGGCCGGCCGCGTAGGCGGCCCCGAGGGCGGTCGTCTCGGCGACGACCGGGCGGCTGACCGGGACGCCGAGGATGTCGGCCTGCAGTTGCATGCACAGGTCGTTGGCGGTGACGCCGCCGTCGACCTTCAGCACCTCCAGGTGGACACCGGAGTCCTGCTCCATCGCCTCGGACACGTCGCGGCTCTGGTAGCAGATGGCCTCCAGGGTGGCGCGGGCGAGGTGCGCGTTGGTGTTGAAGCGGGACAGGCCGACGATGGCGCCGCGCGCGTCCGACCGCCAGTACGGCGCGAACAGGCCGGAGAACGCGGGCACGAAGTACATGCCGCCGTTGTCCGCCACTTGCCGCGCGAGTGACTCGACCTCGGCGGCGCCGGAGATGATGCCGAGCTGGTCGCGCAGCCACTGCACCGCCGACCCGGTGACCGCGATGGATCCCTCGAGCGCGTAGACGGCCGGGGCGTCGCCGAGCCGGTAGCAGACGGTCGTGAGCAGCCCGTTCTTGCTGTGCACAGGGGTCTCGCCGGTGTTCAGCAGCATGAAGTTGCCGGTGCCGTAGGTGTTCTTCGCCTCGCCGGGGGAGAAGCAGACCTGCCCCACGGTGGCGGCCTGCTGGTCGCCGAGGTCGCCGGTCAGCGGCACGCCCCGTACCGCCGACAGGCCGGTGATCTCCCCGTACCCGCGCGGGTCCGACGAGGGCCGGATCTCCGGCAGCATCGACCGCGGGATGCCGAAGAACGACAGGAGCTCGTCGTCCCAGCCCAGGGTCTCCAGGTCCATGAGCATCGTCCGGCTGGCGTTCGTCACGTCGGTGACGTGCGCGCCGCCGTTGACCCCGCCGGTCAGGTTCCAGATGACCCACGTGTCGGTGTTGCCGAACAGCGCGTCCCCCCGCGCGGCCGCCTCGGCCGCGGCCGGCACGTTCTCGAGGATCCACTGGATCTTCCCGCCGGAGAAGTAGGTCGCGGGCGGCAGCCCCGCCTTGCGCCGGATCACGTTGCCGCGGCCGTCGCGTTCCAGCGCCGACGCGATCCGGTCGGTCCTGGTGTCCTGCCAGACGATCGCGTTGTAGAACGGCCGCCCGGTGCGGCGGTCCCACACAACCGCCGTCTCCCGCTGGTTGGTGACGCCGAGCGCGGCCAGGTCCGACCCGGACAGGCCCGCCGACACGAGCGCCGTCTGGACGACGGCCGCGGTCCGCTCCCAGATCTCCACCGGGTTGTGTTCGACCCACCCCGCCTGCGGGAGGATCTGGTCGTGCTCGAGCTGATGCTTGGCGACCTCGTTGCCCGAATGATCGAAGATCATGAAACGGGTGCTCGTGGTGCCCTGGTCGATGGCGCCGACGTAGTCCGGCATGGCAAGTCCTCCTTGACTTCGGCCCTGTCCAGTAAGTGCGGCCCTATCCGGTTAACTTAGGCACCGGCCGCGCTAGGTACCAGCCCGCCGGTCGGGCGACTCGGCCCGCCGCTCGGCCGTGTCGGGTCGGCGCGCCTCGGGGACGGCGGTCTCGGCGTCGGCGCCGGCCGGCTCCCTGGCCGACGGGACCTCGGCCGTCTCGGGGATCGGCCCCTCGACTTCCTCGGCCTTCTTCAGCCGTGCGTGCAGCACGTCCCCGATGAACAGGTCATACAAGACGATGCCGACGACGCCGCCGATCAGCGGCCCGACGATGGGTATCCAGAAGTAGTTGCTGAACGCGAACCCCGTCCCGCTGTTGTACGTGCCGGGCAGGGCCACATGCCCCCAGCCGGCGAAGAAGGCCAGCAGCCGCGGCCCGAAGTCACGCGCGGGGTTGATCGCGTACCCGGCGTTCGCGCCGTAGGACATGCCGATCGCGGCCACGGCCAGGCCGATGGCCAGCGGTGCCAGGTTGGAGCCGACCGCCGTGTTGCGCAGGTCGATGAGCGCGACGACGAAGATCAGCAGGAACGCGGTGCCGACGATCTGGTCGACGAGCGGCCCGGCGATGGTGCCGTGGAAGTACGGTGCCGGGAACGTCGCGAAGATCGCGAACGTGGACAGGGCGTGTCCGCCGGAGCGCGGCGTGTGGTTCGCGAGGTTGAACGCGTTGATCGCGCTGTTGTACACGAGCAGGACCAGGGCCGCGCCCGCGAACGCGCCGACGATCTGCGCCGCCCAGTAGGGCGCGACCTTGCGCCACGAGAACCGGCGCCGTACCGCGAAGGCCAGCGTCACCGCCGGGTTGAGGTGGGCGCCGCTGACGCCGCCGGCGACCCAGACGCCGAACGCGACCGCCATCGCCCAGCCCCAGGTGATCAGCAGCCAGTCGCCGGCCGCCTGGAAGATGACGGTGGGGCCGGCGGTGCGCCCGGAACCGGGGAGCGCGGCGACCGCCATCGCCACTACGCCGTCGCCGAAGGCGATCAGCACGAACACCCCGAAGAACTCCGACATGAGTTCCCCCCACAGGCCGGTAATGCGCCCGACCGTGCGCCCCTCACCTCTCAGCGGAGTGATATCAGCCATGATCGTCCTCCTGCCCCCGCCGTCGCCATTGGCCGGCGGAAAGTGGCGCTCTGTGCCAAAGGTACGACTCACCACGTTCGGCGACAATGGGCTAGCCGTGCAAAGTTTTGGCAAAATACACTCGGGACTTATGGACTATTGACAGGTCACGCGGGCAGACCTATGTTTCGCCTCAAACGGTGTTCCATAATCGCGAACGCCGAATCGTGCACGCTGCTGAGGGCTGGGGCGGTCAATGAAGAAGCTCATCAACAGTCCGGAGACCGTGGTGACCGACGCCCTCGCGGGCATGGCCGCCGCCCATCCATCGCTGTCGGTCGACCTGGACGGCAAGATCATCACGCGGGCCGGCGGGCCGGTGCCGGGCAAGGTGGGCCTGGTGTCCGGCGGCGGATCCGGCCACGAGCCGCTGCACGGCGGGTACGTCGGCTACGGCATGCTGGACGCGGCCTGCCCGGGCGAGGTGTTTACCTCGCCGGTGCCCGACCAGGTGCTGGCCGCCACGCGGGCGGCGAACGGCGGCGCGGGCGTGCTGCACATCGTGAAGAACTACACCGGCGACGTGCTGAACTTCCGGATGGCCGCCGAACTGGCCGACGACGAGGACATCGAGGTCGAGTCGGTCGTGGTCAACGACGACGTCGCCGTCCGGGACTCGCTGTACACCGCGGGCCGGCGCGGCGTCGGGGCGACGGTGTTCGTCGAGAAGATCGCCGGCGCCCTCGCCGAGCGCGGCGCGCCCCTGGCCGAGGTGGCCGCCGTGGCGGCCGAGGTGAACGAGCGCTCGCGGTCGTTCGGCGTGGCGCTCACGTCCTGCACCGTGCCGGCCGCCGGGAAGCCGACGTTCGACCTGGCCGAGCAGGAGATCGAGCTCGGCATCGGCATCCACGGCGAGCCCGGCCGCACCCGCGGGCCGCTTCAGCCCGCCCGCGACATCGTGGCGACCGTGATGGACGCCATCCACGCCGACCTCCCCCTGGCGGGAGAACTGCTCGTCATGGTCAACGGCATGGGCGGCACCCCGCTGATCGAGCTGTACGGCGCGTTCTCCGAGGTCAGCCGCTACGTCGGCGACCACGGCGCCCGGATCGGCCGGAACCTGGTCGGAAATTACATCACTAGCCTGGAGATGCAGGGCTTTTCGGTGACGGTATGCCAGCTCACTGAGACGCTCCGGGATCTTTGGGACGCGCCGGTAGATACACCGGGGCTGCGCTGGGGACGGTAAGGACGGTAGGAACGCAACCACCCCCGCCGGGCCAGGGAGCCGTCATCATGGACGCTGAATTCTTCCGCGCGTGGATCGCGGAGATCGCCGCGATCGTCGAAGACCAGCGTGACCACCTCACGCAACTCGACGCCGCGATCGGGGACGCCGACCACGGGACCAATCTGTCGCGCGGCTTCACCGCCGTCCAGGCGGCCCTCGCGCAAGCCGAGACGCCGACGCCGGGCGCCGTGCTGCGCCTGGTCGGGACCACGCTCATCTCCACGGTCGGCGGCGCGTCCGGCCCGCTGTACGGGACCGCGTTCCGGCGCGCGGCCAAGGCTCTCGGCGATGAGCCGGAGGCGGACCTGAACGCGCTGGCGCAGGCGCTCGCGGCCGGCCTGGCGGGCGTGGTGAAGCTCGGCGCCGCCAGCGAGGGGGAGAAGACCATGGTCGACGCCCTCGCGCCCGCGGTCACGGCGCTGACAAAGGCGGCGGCCGACGGGGCGGCCCGGGCCGACGCGCTGGACGCCATGGCCGACGCCGCCGTCGCCGGGGCGCGCGCGACGACCGAGATGGAGGCGCTCAAGGGCCGCGCCAGCTATCTGGGCCCGCGCAGCGTCGGCCACGAGGACCCGGGGGCGGCGTCGTCGGCGCTCATGCTGTGCGCGCTGCGCGATGTCGCCGCCCGGCGGGCGCCGTGAGCGCCGGCGCCCGCTTTCGCGGCCTGCCCGTCTCCGCCGGCCGGGCCGCCGGCACCCTCGTCGTCATTGCCGATGGTGATAACAGCAAGAAGCGCGGGAGCGCGCAACCCCGCCCGTTCGTGACGGCGGACGACGTGACGGCGGCGTTCGCGGCGGTCTCCCGGCAGCGGTCCGAGCTGGCCGCGCGGCTGCGCGCGGACGGCCGCGCGGAAGAGGCCGGGATCATCGAGGTCGCCGCCCTCATCGCCGCCGACCCCGCCCTGACCAATCCCGCCGCTGACGCGGTCCGCGGCGGCGCGGACCCGGCGGCCGCGGTCCGCGAGTCGGCCGAATGCCAGGCACGGGCGATGGAGCAGCTGTCCAACCCCGACCTGGCCGCACGCGCCGAGGACATACGGCAGGTGGGCGCCGCGGTGGTCAGCTATCTCCAGGCGAGCGCGGCTGACTCCCCGGTGTCCGTCGTCCCCGCCAGTGGGGAGCCGTTCATCCTGGTGCGCCGGGAGGTGAGCCCCGCCGAGCTCATCGAGCTGGCCGACGAGGGCATCGCGGGGGCCGTCTCGGTCGCGGGCGGCGCCAGCTCCCACGCGGCGATCATCGCCCGCGGTCTGGGCCTGCCGATGATCGCGGGCGCCGACCCGGCCGTGCTGGACGCGGCCGCGGGCGTCTCCGCGGTCCTCGACGCGGACGCGGACGTCGGGGAGCTGGTGGTCGGGGAGCCGTCCTCGCGGGAGGAAACGTCGCACGGGCGGAGACGAGTCACCGGCGACGTGACGGAGACTATGAGCAGTGCCGCCGGGCCCGCGCGGACGGCGGACGGGACCGAGATCACCGTGCTGTGCAACGTCGCGTCGGCGCCTGAGGCCAGGCGCGGGCTCGCGGCGGGCGCGCAGGGCGTGGGGCTGCTGCGCACCGAGATCCCGTTCCTGGACGCGGACGGCTGGCCGCCGGCCGAGGCTCAGCGCGCCCGCCTCGCCCCGATCCTGGACCTGCTGGGCGGGCTGACCGCGACCGTTCGGCTGCTGGACTTCTCGGGCGACAAGATCCCGCCGTTCTTCGGCGGCCCGGTCGCCACCCTGCGCGCCGGGGCGGGGCTCGCGGCGCTGCTTGACCACCCCTCGGCGCTGCGTGATCAGCTGCGGGCGATCTGCGCGGCCGGGCGCGACGCGAAGCTGGCGGTGCTGATCCCGATGGTGAGCTCGCCCGCCGAGATCGACCGCGTCCGGGGCGCGCTGCGCGCGGCCGCCGCCGACGCCGGCATCCCGGTTCCGCCGGTCGGCATCATGGTCGAGCTCGCCGCGACCGCGCGGCACGCGGCGGATTTCGCGTCCGCGGACTTCTTCTCGATCGGGACGAACGATCTCGCCGGCGATGTCCTCGCCCTGTCGCGCCGCGACCCGGCGGCGGGACCGGCGCTGACCGCCGATCCGCGCGTCCTCGAACTGGTCAGGCAGGTCGCGGACACGGGCCGGGAGGCGGGGATCGGGGTCTCCGTCTGCGGCGACGCGGCGGCCGACCCGCACGTGCTGCCGCTCCTGATCGGCGTGGGCATCCGGACGGTGAGCGTGCCGGCGGCGCGGGTTGCCGCGGTGCGTTCCGGCCTCGCGGAACTGGACGCGCGGGCCTGCGCGGACCTGGCCGGGCGCGTCAGCGCGACGGGCCGCTGAGGTCGCGGGAGACGGCATGGGCGCATTCGACGACGGCACAGGCCAGGTCATCCTTCAGGCCGGGGTCGAGTATCCGCCCGGCCGGGCCGACCACGCCGATCGCGCCCGCGACCAGGCCGTGCCCGTTGATGACCGGGGCCGCGATCCCCGCGTCGCCCACGGTGGCCTCCTGGTCCTCGACCGCGTAGCCGCGCCGGCGGACCCGGGCGAGGGCCTGGCCGAGGGCTGCCCGGGACGTCTTGGTGCGGCCGGTGAGGGCGGCGCGTTCCGCGGCGAGGACCCGGGCGGCGTCGTCGGCGGGCAGGTGCGCGACGATCGCCTGGCCGAGCGCGCAGGCGTGCCACGGGACGGTCGCGCCGACCTCGAGGATCTGCACGGTGTCGTCCGGCCGGAACACGTGGTGCAGCACGACCACGCGGGCCCCGGACAGCGTCGCGACCCAGACCGTCTCGTTCGCCCGCTCGGCGAGGGACTGCGCCCACGGCAGCGACCGCGACCGCAGGTCGGAGCCGTCGAGGTAGGCGTTGCCGAGCTGCAGGACCGCCGGGCCGAGGCTGTACTTGCCGCTGACCGCGTCCTGGGCCACCAGATCGTGGCTGACCAGCGTGCGCAGGAGTCCGTGGACCGTGGGCTTGGCGAGGCCGACGCGGTCGGCGATCTCGGTGACGCCGAGCCGGGGCATCCCGGAGCCGAGAACGGCGAGGATCGCCGCGGCGCGTTCCACAGACTGGATCATGAGTACCTTTCGGTAATGTCGAACAGGCACAGGATAGGGCACTGACACATGGCAGCGACGGTGGGGATCGTCCTCGTCTCGCACAGCGCCGCGCTCGCGTCGGGCACGGCTGAACTGGCGGGTCAGGTGGGAGGCGGAGCGGTCACGATAGCGGCCGCGGGCGGCACCGACGACGGGCGGCTGGGCACGTCGGCCGCCAAGGTGGAGTCGGCCGTCCGAGCGGCCTCGGCCGGGAGCGGGGTCGTCATAGTGCCGGACCTCGGCAGCTCGGTGCTGACCGTGCGGGCGCTGCTGGCCGACGGCGACCTCGACGACGTCCCCGGCGGGATACAGCTCGCGGACGCGCCGTTCGTCGAGGGCGCGGTCGCGGCCGTGGTCACGGCGGCCGCGGGCGGCTCGCTGAAGGACGTCCTCGACGCCGCCCAGGAGGCGCGCAATGCACGCAAGCTCTGAGTCGGCCGATCGTGCCGCGGGCGGCGCGGCCGACAGTGCCCCGGGCGGCGCGGCCGACAGTGCGCCGGGCGGCATCGCCGAGAGAACCATCACGCTGGCCGGCGACCTGCACGCGCGGCCCGCGGGCGCGCTGTCGGTGGCCGCCGCGAAGTTCACGTCGTCGGTGCGGCTGACCGCCGGCGGCCGCGAGGCCGACGCGAAGAGCGTTCTCGCCGTGATGCAGCTCGGCGCCGCGGCAGGCACGCCGGTGACGGTCAGCGCGTCGGGCCCGGACGCGTCCGGCGCGGTCGACGCGATCCTCGCGGCGCTGGCCGCCGCCACCCGGACCGGGGAGTCCTGACCTGCTCCGTCGCGCCGCAACAGGGCTGGTGGCAGGGCTAGCGGCGGGGCCGGCGACGCGGCTGGGAGGATGCTGGGGTTTGGCTCTCGATCCGCGAGTCTGGCAGCGGCACCCGATTTCGCTGGATAACCTGCTTATCGGTACGCCTAACCGAACCATCTCTCCAGGCTGCGGGTTCCGTGCTGTTAACTTGAGTAACGTTGGTCAATACTGGAGGAACTTCGTGGGACTGATTCAGAACAGGGTCACGGCGGGCGTATGGGGTTTGCTGGACGGCTTCGCCAGCGAGCGCCTGTCCCGCTATGCCAACACGCGCTTCGTCCGCTTCATGGGAGTATCCGCGGTCGCGCTGACCACCAGCCTCGTCACGGTGGCGCTGTGCTATGCCGTCTTCCACGTAACGTCCGGGCCCACGGCCGTGATCAGTCAGCTCACCGGGGCACTCGTCAGCTACGTGCTGAGCCGGTGGGCCTGGGAGCGCAAGGGCCGGCCGGACGTGTTGCGCGAGACCATTCCGTTCTGGATCGTGTTCGTAATCATGACGCTGATCTCTTGGGGCTTCACCAAGCTTGGCTACGCCATGGCCGCACAGGTGAACGTGCACGGACTCCATCTGGTGATCGTCGTGGCGATCTACTTCATTGGCAACGTGGTCACGTTCCTGATGCGGTTCGTGATCTTCCACTACATCCTGTTCGCCGACCGCAAGCCGAAGGTCGCGGTCGCCGCGGCCGCGGCGCAGGCGCCGTCCGCCGAGGCGGAGGTCATCGCGGAGGCGCCCTCCGCCGAGCAGATCACGCGCTAGGCGAGATCTCGGTAAGCGAGATCTCGGTAAGCGAGCTCACGCGGTAAGCGTCGGCGTGCGGCGCGGGGAGACCGGCGCCACGAGAGACTCCGCGGCGCGAGCGTAACAATCGGCGGCGAAGTGCCTGCCCTCGGCGCGGGCGGTGGCCGCCAGCCCCAGGAAGCCCTCGGCCCAGCCGCGCGGGGTGACCGCGAGCATCGCTAGGACGCAGATTTCATCGGTTTCCCGGGGCCCCGCCTGCCGTGCCACGCGATTGCACAGGGCGTTCAGGCGCGGGTCGGCAGAGAATTCGTAGTCGTCGTCTCGCCGGTCGAGTGCGGGCCTGTCCAGGTTCATCCCGTCCTCCTAATGCAAGTTCAGTTGCGATACGTTCAGCGTATGTGCGCAACCCGATATATCGCAAGAACGCAAGACGGCTTGCGATGTGATGTGCATTACGATCGAGGACCGTGGACAGAACGGAGCGGGTGAACAGGCCGGTGGCGAGCGCGGAAACGGTCGTGGGCACGGGAGCGGGAACGGGAACCAACACGGGCACGGCAACCAGCACGGAGAAACGCGCCCGGCTGGGGAAGCGGGGCGAGGCCCTGCGGCGGGCCGTGCTCGAGGCGGCCGTCATCGAGATCGCCGAGGCCGGGCCGGACGCCGCGTCGGTCCAGTCGGTGGCCGGCCGCGCGGGCGTCCACGAGACCTCCATCTACCGGCGGTGGAAGACCCGCGAGAACCTCTTCCTGGACGCGATCATCGATCACGTTCAGGCCGCAGTCCCGGTCCCGGACACCGGGTCGCTGCGGGGTGACCTGATCGCGATCGCGCGGTCGACCGCGACGTTCGTGTCCTCGCCCCTCGGGCAGGCCCTCCTGCGCGCCGGCGCGCAAGTGTCAGCGGACCTGGCCGAGGAGCAGCGGGCGTTCTGGCGATCGCGTGAGCTGGCGCTGGCGCCGGTCATCGGCCGGGCGGTGGCACGGGGCGAGGTCGCCCCGGACGTGAATGTGAAACTCGTCCTGGAGCTGCTCGTGGCGCCGCTTCAGTTCCGGGTCCTCCTAGTGCGGGAGGAACCGGACCCGGCCATGCCCGAGCAGCTCGCCGACTTGGTGCTCAATGGCGTCCTCAAGCGTTTAGCGCGAGGCTGGCACGAGGCGACCATTAGTACGAGGCCACCATGCCGCCGTCCACGCGGATGCGCGTGCCGGTGATGTAGGCGGCCCCGGCGCCGCAGAGGAAGACGGCCACGCTGGCGAACTCCTCCGGAGTGCCGTACCGGCCGGCCGGGATGGTGCTCAGCGCCTGGGCCGTGATCTCCGCCATGTCCTGGCCGGTGGCCCGCGCCCGCGCGCCGTCGAGCTCCGCGATCCGCTTGGTGCTGATCCGGCCGGGGAGCACCATGTTAACGGTGACGCCGTCGGCGGCGACCTCGCCGGCGATGGTCTTCAGGTACCCCGACAGTGCCGCGCGGCCGGCGTTGGAGCGGACGAGCCCGGGAATCGGCGCGTCGATGCCGCTCGAGCCGATGGCGACGATGCGCCCCCACTTCCGGCGGCGCATTTCCGGCAGGACCAGCTGCACGACCCCGATGTGCGCCAGCAGGAGCGTCCGCATGCTCTCCGCCATCTCCTCGGCGGTGAGCTGCGCGGCCGTGCCGGGCGGCGGCCCGCCGGAGTTCAGCACGAGGATGTCGATCGCGCCGAACTCACTGGTCACCTCCGCGACGGCGCCCCGGGCCGACCCCGGGTCAGCCACGTCCAGCTCCAGGCCGAGCGCGCCCGGGTAGCGTGCCGCCGCGTCGCGCGCGACATCTCCGCGGCGGCCGGTGAACGCCGTCCGCGCCCCTTCGCTCGCCAGGCCTTCCGCGACCGCCAGCCCCAGGCCGGACGTCGCGCCGAGTACGAGGGCTCCGCGGCCCTTCAGCATCAGATCCACGGCATATGGCATACCACGACAGGACCGTCCCCGCGGGGGCGGTCCTGTCGTTAACCGAGAGCGGCGTCCTGCGCGGTGTGGTTCTGGATGTGGTGGAGGCAGATCCAGATGGCTTCGTGGAGGTTGAGCCGTTCGCCGGAGCGGGGCGGGGTGATCGTGTCGGGGGTGATCTCCGCGCCGTGGGCGGTGCTGATGGCTTCGGCGGACCCCGCGGGGAGCGGGGGGCTGTTGGGGAGGAGGGTTCCGCCGGGAAGGTAGAAGGTGAAGCCGCTGCCGGTGCTGCTGATGATGATGCCCGTGTCGTGGATGAGGTGGTGGTGCCGGCTGCACAGGCGGATCAGGTTCTCGAATCTGGTGTGGCCGCCGTTGACCCAGAACTGGATGTGGTGGAGGTCGACCCGGCGGGATTCGCAGCCGGGGAAGCGGCAGCGGTAGCGGTCACGTTCGCGGACGGCACGGCGGAGGGCGGCCGAGGGTTTACGGGTGCGGCGGCCGGCGTTCATGACGGCGCCGTCGGCGTCGTGAAGCATGGTCGAGATGGTGGCGTTGCAGGCGATCATCTGGAGGGTGGCGGGGTCGAGATGGCCGCCGTCCTCGGTGTGGCTGCGCCAGGGCCAGGCGGGGTGGGTTTCGGGGAAGGCGAGCAGCGGCACGGTGTCCTTGAGCAGGTCCATGGCCTGCTGGGACGGGGTGGGCCTGTCGGCCGGCGTTCCCGCGGGGGCGTCTGGCGCAATTGCGCCGGGTTGCGGGGCGGAGGGCTGCGGGGCGCCGGTGAGGGCGCCGGTGCCGGCGTGGATGATGACCTGGTAGTTGTCCGGGGTTGTCGGCGGAGGCGGCACGGCCGGACAGGTACTGGCCGCAGATCTGCACGAGGGCCTCGGCGAGGTCGGCTTCGAGAGGTTTTTCGGGGGCGAGGGGCTTGATGGGCGCGTTCCAGTCGGTGCCGTCGGCGGCGTCGCGCGCGGCGAGGGTTTCCCCGCGGGTTGTCGTAGGCCCGGTGCCGGTGCCGGTGCCGGTGCCGGTGCCGTGGGGGTGGTCAACGTCGTTGAGCCAGGCGCGCAGGGCCTGGAGGATAAGGGCGGGAGCGAGGGGAGGGGCGGCCGTCCTGGACCTCTTACCGGCGGGAGCGGCCCGGGCGGAACTTGAACCAGACCAGCGCGGCCACCGCGATGAGCAGAATCCAGGGCGAGAACAGGAAGTGCGCGGCGAAGCTGAGGACGATCAGCAAGACGATGGCCGCGAGGATGATGGTGATGAGGAACGGCATGGTATTCGGTCTCCGTTAGGTCGGGCTGCCTGACGGCAGCGGTGCTTACGGTCCAAGCTTGCCGTCGCGGGTCGCTGGCGCCTATCGGGATCGCCCCCGGTTCACACCCTTACCGCACCCTTGGGGGCGTCAGGGATATCCCTGACCGCGTCAGGCCGGCGCCTCCGCCGCGTGCGCGTAACGTGGTCGGTATGACAGACCCGGTCACGTTAGCGCTCGCGGTCGCCACGGCCGTCGTGGAGGGCGGCGGCCGGGGGAGGCCGGCAAGGTCGTGCAGATCGGCGGCGACGTCCGCGACCTGACGATCAACTAGCCGACTCGTGCCACCGCAGGACACGCATCGCCCGCAGCGTATTCCACCGGCTCGGCTTGCCCGCGCCCTCGTCGAGCGCGAAGTGAAGTTCGCCGGGGTGCGGGTTCGCCAGCGGCCAGCGCCCGTCGGCGTCCCGCTTGGACCGCACCAGTTCGATCGCCTCGGCGACCCGGTCGTCGGGGGTAGCGCCGGCCGCGCGCAGGTAGTCCAGGCCGCGCAGGACGTCGTAGTGCCAGTACGTCGGGTAGGAGAACTGCGTCCAGGCGGCGGGCGCGCCGGTCTTGCGGTCGTGCTTGATCGGCTCGCCGGTCGACAGCCGCCGGAACATATGCCGCGACAGCAGGAATTCCTGGCCGCGGCGGCGGGCGGCCGCTACCTCCGGAACCGTCACGTCGGGAACCGTCACGTCGGGAACCGTCACGTCGGGAACCGCCCGCGATGCCCGCTCGTACTCCAGGAGGCCCTCGAGCACGTCGATCGTCGTGTGGAACGAGCCGCGGACCGAGCCGTTCTCCTGCTCGCAGTTCCACCCGCCGTCGTCCATCTGCTCACCGAGCAGCCGCGTGACGACCGGCGTGACGTCCACGCCGAAGTAGGCGCCGAGCGCCACCACCCGGCCGTTGATGCACGGCTCCGTCTCCCCGTTGAAGAACGGCTCGGCGTCGTGTTCCCATTGGACGTTCTCGCGCACCAGGCCGGCCGCGCGGCGGGCCGGGGCGCTGCCCGGATCGAGGCCGAACGCCCGCAGCAGCGCCAGGCTCCACGTGGTGGACGTCCACATCGGGAACAGCGTGCCCTGCCGAGCCGGGCCCAGTGCGTGCCACCATTGACCGGTTGGCCGCTGAAGGGCGAGCAACCGGGCGCCCCAGCCCTCGCCGGCGACCCGTGCCCGTTCGGCGGCGACCGCGTCTTCGGGCGCGTTGGCGAGGTCGCGCAGCACCTGCCAGCGGATCGCCGGATCGCCGTCGAGTAGCCAGGAGATAACGTTCATGCGAACTCACTCCTATCTTGCGACAGGAAAGAGCGTAGCATGGCGAATGCCTGTTCGGTAGCCTGCCGGAACACGCCGTGCCCGACCTCGGGAAAGACCCGCAGCGACAGGTCCGGGTGCCCCGACCCGGCGGTCACGCGGCGCGCCGAAGCGGCCGGGGAAGCCGGGTCGTCCTCGCCGGCCAGCACGAGCACCGGGCAGCGGACCGCCCCGAGCTCGGCGGCGGTGACCTCGAGGGGGCCGCACTCACCGCGGCGGAAGCGCTTGAGCACCTCGCGGTTCGAGCGGGCCCGGGCGGCGCGCGCGGGCAGGTCGCCGTCGTTCGCGCTCGCGTACAGCGGAATCGCGTGCTTCCGGAACTCCTGAGCGGCCTCGGGGCTGGCGTCGCCGCCGAGGAACCGGGCGGCCGCCGCGCGGGCCACGGGACCGCCGCGCCGCTCGAAGACCGCCAGGCTGTCGGTCAGCGACTCCGGGCCGAAGAGCGTGCTGTCCAGGACCACCCCGGCGGGCAGCTCCGGATGCCGCCGGGCGCACGAGACGGCCACCCGCCCGCCGCCGGACGTGCCGACCAGCACCGGCGCTGTGATCTCAAGCTCGTGACATAGCCCCATCACGTCGTCGGCCCACTGGTCCCATGTCCACATCTCGGGATCGCCATGGTCGGAACGGCCCGACCCGCGCATGTCCACGTACACGACCTGGGCATCGCCGGCCATGGCGGCGAACTCCGGTTTGAACGTGCTGTGGTCAGCGCCCGGCCCGCCGTGCAGCAGGACGAGGGTGGGCCTGGCGACCATGTCCTTTTCCCGCGCCGCCAGGCCGCATCCCTCGACGTCGAAGTACAGGCGCACGCCATTCACCAGGATCCGCACGCCGTCCAACGTACAGGTCGGCGGGCCACCGGATATACGGGTCCGCGGATAGACACGTTGCTAGAACTTAGTTCTAGAATATTGCTCATGTGGTCGCATCGGCTGTCAACTCGCATCAGGGAGTGGTAGGCATGGGCATCCTCGACGGCAAAGTCGCCATCGTGACCGGGGCGAGCAGGGGGATCGGCGCGGAGATCGCCCGTCGTTTCGGGGCTGACGGCGCCGCCGTGGCGGTCGCTGCCCGCACCGCCGAGGCGGGCTCGTACCCGCTGCCGGGCACTATCGCCGAGACCGTCGCCCAGATCCGCGAGGCCGGCGGCACAGCCGAGGCGATCCGCGCCGACCTGTCCAAGGCGGACGAGCGGGAACGGCTGGTTTCCGAGACCACCGCGCGGCTCGGCGCGCCGGACATCCTGGTCAGCAACGCCGCCGTCACCTACTTCACGCCGGTCACGGAGTTCACGCCCCGGCGCTACGACCTGATGTTCGAGGTACAGGTGACCGGGCCGTTCCACCTGGCCCAGCTGGTGATCCCGGGCATGCGGGGACGGGGCCGCGGCTGGATACTCAACATCTCCTCCGTCGCGGCCCGGCATCCGAGCACGACCGGGCCCCGCGCCGGGCGCGGCGGTACCGTCTACGGCATGTGCAAGGCCGCGCTCGAGCGGTTCTCCACCGGCCTGGCGGCCGAGCTGTACGCGGACAACATCGCGGTCAACGCGCTGTCGCCGACCCGCGTGGTCCCCACTCCGGGCACCGTCTTCCACCATCTGACCACCTGGGACGACCCCGAGGCGGAACCGGCGTCGGTCATGGCCGAGGCGGCGCTCCTGCTGTGCAGCGCCGAGCCCAGGACGCGCACCGGGCTGGTCACCTACTCCCGGCCGCTGCTCGACGAGCTGGGCGTGGCGGGCTGACGGAGCATGCGGCTGGACTGCCATCTGCACACGGTCGCGTCCGGGGACGCGACGGCGACCATCGGGCAGCTCGCCGCCCGGGCGCGGGAGGTTGGCGTGGACGCGCTGTGCGTCACCGACCACAGCCTCATCTCGGCCGCCATGGCGGGGGCAGACGCGGCCGCCCGCGGTGCTGCCGCTGGACGAGGTCGTCGCCCGGATCAGGGGCCAGGGCGGCCTGGTGTACGTGCCGCACCCGTTCGACCCGGTCCGGTCCAGCCTCGGGCCGGCCCTCACGTCACTGTGCGCCGGAGGCGGCGCGGACGTCATCGAGGTGTTCAACGCCAAGATCGCCGCTTCGACGGGCCGGCCGGGTTCCTCGCCGCCCTCGCGGACGCCCGGATCGGCGGCGAGTACCGTCCGCACGCCATCCGGTATCCGCGGCGTGCAGCGCGCTTACAGGCCGATCCGGGTGGCGAGCCGCTCGCGGTGGTAGGCGCCGTCGCCGAGGAACAGCTCGCTGGACTTGGCCCGCTTGAAGTACAGGTGGGCGTCGTGCTCCCAGGTGAAGCCGATGCCGCCGTGGATCTGGATGTTCTCGGCGGCCACGTGGAAGTACGTCTCGGAGGCGTAGGCCTTCAGCAGCGAGGCCAGCACCGGGATCTCCTCCGGTGAGCCGGAGACCGCCGCGGCCGCGTAGGAGACCGCCGACCGCAGCGACTCGACCTCAAGCAGCAGGTCGGCGCAGCGGTGCTTGATCGTCTGGAACGAGCCGATTGGCCGGCCGAACTGATGACGGATCTTCGCGTACTCCACCGCCATGTCCAGGGCCCGCTGCGCGCCGCCGAGCTGCTCGGCGGCCAGGGCGATGGCGGCGGTGTCGAGCGTCCGGTCCAGCACGCCGGCGGCGTCGCCCGGCGACCCGATCAGCCGGCCGGACACGCCGGCGAACTCCAGGCGGCCCAGCTTGCGCGTCTGGTCGAGCGCGGGCAGCGTCGCCCGGGTCAGCCCGCCCGTGCCTGGCTCGACCGCGCCGGACTCGCCCGCGCCGGACTCGACCGCGAACAGGGACAGCCCGGCGTCGGTACCCGCCACGACGAGGATCAGCCCGGCGGCGGCGCCGTCGAGCACGAAGCTCTTGTGCCCGTCCAGCCGCCAGCCCGCGCCGTCCTTGACCGCCGTCGTCGCGCTGGCCGTGAGGTCCCACGATCCGTCGTCCTCGGTGAAGGCCAGCGTCGCGATGGTCTCGCCGGTGGCGATCGACGGCAGCAGGTCGCGGCGCGCGCCCTCGTCGTTGCTGGACAGCAGTGCCGTGGCGGCGAGCACCGCGCTGGCCAGGTACGGCCCGGTATACAGGGCGGCGCCGAGCTCCTCCAGGGCGATGGCCTGCTCGGCGAACGTGAAGCCGGCGCCACCGTAGGCCTCGGGGATGGCCAGCCCCTGCAGGCCGAGCTGCTGGCCGGCCTGGTCCCAGACCGCGCGGTCCAGGCCGTCGTCGGTGTCCATCAGTTCGCGGACCCGCGCGAGCGGCGCGTGGTCGGCCAGGAACCGCCGGACCGAGGCGCGCAGTTCTTCGTGTTCTTCGCTGACACCCAGGTTCATGGGTAACTCCTAAGCAGTGACGATGAGGGCGTCGAGCGCCTCGACCTGATCCCCGTTCACCCGCAGGGGATTCACTTCCAGCGCGCGCAGCGCGCCGCCGAGCGAGAGGGCGGCCCGGCCGATCCCGGCGATCGTCTCGGCCACCGCGTCGATGTTGGCGGGCTCGGCGCCGCGCGCGCCGCGCAGCAGCGCGGCCCCGCGCAGCAGCGCGGCCCCGCGCAGCTCACCGAGCATCCGCCTGACCTCGGCCGCGTCCGCCGGGAGGACCCGCAGGCTGGTGTCCATGAGGATCTCCACCCACACGCCGCCCAGGCCGACCGCGAGGACCGGGCCGAACGTCGGGTCGACGCTCACCCCGGCCAGCAGCTCGGTGCCGCCGCTCCGCATCGGCGTCACCAGCACGCCGTCGACGGTGGCCCCGGGGACGGCCGCGCCGGCGTCCGCCACCTTGGCGTAGGCGGCTCGCACCTCGGCCTCCGACGACAGGCCCAGGGCCACGCCGCCGATGTCCGACTTGTGGGTGATCTGCGCCGAGCAGACCTTCAGCGCCGCCGGCAGGCCGACCTGCCGGGCGAGCGTGACCGCCTCGTCGGCCGATGTCGCCAGCCCGCCGGGCACGACCGGCACCCCGGCGGCCGCGAGGAACTCGCGGGCCTCGGCCTCGGACCAGGCGCCGCCCGCCGACGCCCGGGCGGGGATGACGGCCGTGGTCCCGGTCCCGGTCCCGGTCGCCGTGGCGGGGCCCGCGGGGTCGCGCAGGCCGGCGCGACCGCGGTTCTCCTGCCACTCCAGCGCCCGGGCGAGCGCACGGAGCCCCACGTCCATGCCGGGCAGCAGGAACAGGCCGTGCTCGCCGAACTGCTCCCGGGCATACGGGCTGATGTCCACGCAGGTCGAGCCGACCGGGATGACCGGGATCGGGGAAGTCCTGATCTTCTCGGCCACGAGGGCGACCCGCCGCTCGATCCGGGCGGCCATCGCCTCGTCCGGCGGCCGGGCGTCGGGCAGGTTCAGTCCCGAGTACAGCACGAAGTCGAGGTTCGGGTCCTTGATGGCGGCGTCGAGCGCGAAATCGATCGCGGTCAGCGCGTCGCCGCCGCCCGCGACGTTCGCCAGCCCGTAGCCGGTCACGTCGAGGGGGTTCTTGGCGGTGGCGAACGGCGGGAGGTGCTGGGCGATCGCCGTGCAGGTCGGCGGCGCGAACGCCGGGATCTCGATGCCCTCCGCGCTGGCGGTGTCGGCGATGATGTCGCACGCGCCACCGGAGGCGGTGAGCACACCCATCCGCCGCCCGGCCGGGCGGCGGTCGTAGCCGAGCATGGCCGCCGTCGACAGCAGCGCTTCCAGGCTGGTCACCCGGATCACGTTGAGCTGGCGGAGCGCGGCGTCGATGACGGCGTCGTCGCCGGCGACCGAGCCCGTGTGCGCGAGCGCCGTCTCCCGGCCGACCGCGCTCGAGCCCACCTTCAGCGCCACGAGCGGCTTGCCCGCCGCGTCCGCTCGCCGGGCCATCTCGGCGAACCGGGCCGGGTCGCCGATCTCTTCCAGGAACAGCGCGATGACCTTGGTGGCCTCGTCCTCGATCAGGTACTCCAGGACGTCGGCCGTCTTCATCATGGACTCGTTGCCCACCGAGGTGAGCACGCTCGGCCCGATGCCGTGCGCCCGGGTGAAGTTCAGCACGACGCTGGCCAGCGCGCCGCTTTGCAGCACGATGCCGACCGGCCCGGCCAGCAGCGGCGGCGGCAGGGTCAGGGCGTAGGGCGCGGACCGGGTGTGCGCGTTGAGGAAGCCGAGGCAGTTCGGGCCGAGCACGGTGATGTCGTTGGCCACCGCCCGGGCGACCATCGAGTCCTCCAGCCGGACGCCCTCGGCGCCCACCTCCCGGTAGCCGGAGGCGAGGACGACGGCGTTCTTGATCCCGGCGGCGCCCATGTCGTCGAGCACGCTCTCCACGGCCGGCAAGGGGGCCAGGATGAACGCCAGGTCGACCGGCTCGTCCAGGTCGCGCAGGCTGGGAACGGCCGGCGTGCCGAACGCGGTTTTCGCCGTCGGATGGACCGGGATCACCGGGCCGGTGAAGCCGGTCGTCAGGCAGCTGGTCACGATGAAGCGGCCCCAGCCGGAGTTGTCCGACGCGCCCACCATGGCGATGCTCTGCGGGGCGAAGAACGATCGCAGGCGAGCGGGAGTCACCAGCGTTCGTGATGCGTGATAGTTCTCCGTGTGCAAGTCACCCATGGACACGGGGCTCCTTCGGCAGGCCCAGGGCGCGCTCGCCGATGATGTTCCGCTGGATCTCGCTCGTGCCCGAGTAGATGGTGCCGGCGCGGCTGGACAGGAACACGCTCTGCCATCCGCTGACCGGATAGCCGTCGCCCTCGGGGCGCAGCAGGCCGTCGCTGCCCTCGATGCGCATCGCGATCTCGCCGAGCTTCTTGTGGTACTCCGACCAGAACAGCTTGGCCACCGACGCCTCGGGGCCCGGCTGCTTGCCCGCCGCCACCTGGGCGAGCGTCCGCAGGCCGCTGAACCGCATGATCTCGACCTGGGTGTAGGCCCAGGCGAGCTGCTGGCGGATGAGGGGATCGGTGTCCTTGCCGCGCTTGCGGGCGGTCGCCGCCAGTTCCCAGAACTCGCGCTCGTAGCCCAGGTGCTGCACGGTGGCGCGGCCGCCGCGCTCGTTGCCGAGCGTGGTCATCGCGACCTTCCAGCCGTTGCCGAGCCCGCCGATGACGTTGAACAACGGGGCGCGCACCCCGTCGAGGAAGTCCTCGCAGAACTCCGCCGCGCCCGACATCTGCTTGATCGGCCGGTAGGTGACGCCCGGCGCGGTGAAGTCGATGAGCGCGTAGGACAGGCCCGCGTGCTTCGGCACGTCCAGGTCGGTCCGGCACAGCAGGAACATCCGGTTGGCGTGCGCGGCCCCCGACGTCCACACCTTCTGCCCGGTGATCACGATCTCGTCGCCCTCGACCACGCCGCGCGTCTCGACCGCGGCCAGGTCCGACCCGTGGTTGGGCTCGGAGAAGCCCTGGCAGTACACGTCCTCGCCGGAGATGATGCGGGGCAGGAAGTGGTCCTGCTGCTCGGGCGTGCCGTGCACGATGATGGACGGGCCCACCAGCCACTCGCCCATGCCGCGGGCGACACGGGGCACCCCGGCGCGGTGGAACTCCTCGTTGAGCACGGCCACCCGGACCGCGTCCAGGCCCTTTCCCCCGAACGTCGCGGGCCACTGCGGGCAGATCAGCTTCGCCGCGGCCAGCTTGGCGGCCCACTCCGCATACGCCGGGTGGGCCATGGCGGCGGCCATCGCCTCGCCCCGGCGGCCGCCGGCGGTCTGCGGGGCGTTCCAGTCGAAGAGCCCGGCCAGCTCCGCGGGCGCCTCGGTCGCGATCCACGACCGCAGCTCGCCGCGGTACTCCGCGATCTCCGGGCCAAGATCAAGATCCATCGATATCCTCCCGGCTAAGTAATCCTAGAATTGCATTCTAGATAGCGCGCCCGGCACGTCAAGAGGGGCGCCCCGGGGCAAAAGAGATCGGCGCGCGGGTGTCCAGCGCGGGAGATCCCGTTCGTCGTCAGGGCAAACGAGCCGGGCAGACGGCTTCCGCCGGACGGAGTAAACGATGTTTGATGAGGCAATGCACTACCTGCAGATCCTCACGGTCGACCCGGACCTCGCCCCGGCCACCCCGGAGGAGCAGCGCGAGGCCATGGACGCGCTCGGCGTCTGGCTCGACGGGCTGGACGCCGCCGGGGCGAGCCTGCTGCACGGCAGCCGCACGCGGCCGCCGGAAGACGCCACCACGATCAGGATCCGCGACGGCCAGCTCATCGTCACCGACGGGCCGTACGCGGAGACCAAGGAGCAGGTCGGCGGCTACGGCGTCGTCGAGTGCCGCAGCCTGGACACGGCGGTGCGGTGGGAGAGCAGGCACCCGCACGCCCGCATGGGGTCGGTCGAGGTGCGCCCCCTCTCCGGCGGCACCCGGGCCGGGCGCCTGCCCGAGCCGGGACCGGGCAAGGCCAGGTACCTGCTGCTCGTCTGCACCGACCCCGCGGTCGATTCCCGGGTCACCGGCAACCTCGAGCCGCCCGCGAGCGCCAGGACCGTCCGGGTCAGGCAGGAGCGCGTCATCGTGAGCGACGGCCCGTTCGCGGACACCAAGGAGCAGATCGCGGGTTTTGACCTGCTCGACTGCGCCGACCTCGACGAGGTCATCGAGATCGCGGCCCGGCATCCGATGGCCCGCGCCGGCATCCTGGAGGTGAGGCCGCTCTGGAGGCACGGGGAGGACTAGATGCCGTCGGCGTGGTCGCGGCCGACGCCTTCCGCCAGGAGTGGGGCCGTGTCAACGCGGCCCTGATCCGTCAGACGGGCGACTGGGACCTGGCCGAGGAATGCGCTCAGGAGGCCTTCGCCCAGGCGCTGCGGCGATGGCCGCGCGACGGCGTGCCGGACCGCCCGGGAGCGTGGCTGATGACGGTGGCCCGCAACGCGGCCATCGACCGCCTGCGGCGCGGGCGGACCCATCGGGCCAAAGTCGAGGAGCTGGCGGTGATGGCGAGCAGGGAGATGGCGAACGGGGAGACGGAAGCGGGCGCCGGTAAAGACGCTGACGACAGCGACGTGCCGGATGAACGGCTCCGGCTGATCTTCACCTGCTGTCATCCGGCGCTGGCGATGGAGGCTCGCGTGGCCCTGACGCTGCGCACCCTGACCGGCCTGACCACCGCCGAGATCGCCCGCGCCTTCCTGGTGCCGGAGGCCACGATGGCCAAGCGGCTCGTCCGGGCCAAGCACAAGATCGCCAACGCGCGGATCCCGTACCGGGTCCCGTCGGCCAGTGCCCTGCCCGAGCGCACGCCGGGCGTCCTCGCCGTCCTGTACCTGGTGTTCAACGAGGGGTATTCGGCGAGCGCGGGGGATGACCTCATCCGGCGCGACCTGTGCGACCGGGCCGTCGACCTGACCCGGGCGGTCACGGAGCTGCTACCGGGAGAGCCGGAGGCCAGGGGGCTGCTGGCCCTGATGCTGTTCACCCGCGCCCGGCAGGCGGCGCGGGTCAACGAGCGCGGGGACCTGATCACCCTCGCCGACCAGGACCGCACCCGCTGGGACCAGGCCCAGATACAGCAGGCCAACGGCCAGCTCGGCGATGCTCTCGCCGTGGGGCGGCCTGGCCAGTATCAGATCCAGGCGGCCATCGCCGGCTGCCACGCGGCCGCGACGGCGGCGGGCGACACGGACTGGCCGAAGATCGCACGGCTCTACCGGCACCTGGCGGACCTGACAGGGTCACCGGTGGTCGAGCTGAACCGCGCGGTCGCGGTGGCCATGGCCGACGGCCCCGCCGCCGGGCTGGCGCTGTTGCGGCACCTGGAGGCCGGCGGCGCACTCACCGGCTACTACCTGCTGCCCGCGACCCGGGCCGACTTCCTGCGCCGCCTCGGCCGGAACTCCGAAGCCGCCACCGCCTACGAGGAGGCGCTGGCCCTGGTCGGCACCAGCCCCGAACGCCGCTTCCTGCGCGAACGGCTCGACAGCCTCAGCCGGCGGCCCTGACCGGCGGCCGCCACGGGCCGTCCGCCATGAGCCGCCGCGCGTACTCCAGCACCGCGCTGATGGTCCTGGTCGCCTGGCGCCGGTTCCGGGCGGCGGCCACCTCGACCGCGCCCTCGCGCACCAGCGAGGTCAGGACCGTCACGTATAGCCGCTCGGCGGACTCGCCGGGGCCGCCGAGCGTGCCGCCGGTCGAGTCGAGCGCGGAGATCCACTGGTAGCCGTCCGCCCGCTGCAGCGTCCCGAAGCCGGGCGGCGCGTCCCCGGTGGAGAACAGCACCGCCAGGTCCCGGCGCTGCCAGCAGCCCTCCAGGTACGCCTTCGCGCCGGCCGAGAACAGGACGAGCGGATCGGTCACCCCGGTCCGTCGCCCCTGGGCGATGGCCCTGCCCGCGGCCTCCTCCTGGGCGCCGCTGTACTCCTGCCAGAGCGCGAGGAACAGTTCGCTCTTGCCGCCGAAGTGGTGGTAGAGGCTGCCCACGCTCGAGCCGGCCCGCTCGACGATGTCGGTGATACTGGCGCTGGCGAAGCCCTCTTCGGCGAACACCGCGCGGGCGGCGTCCAGCAGTGCGCGCTGCGTCTCTGCCGTCCTGGTCCACTGCCAGCCGCCCGTGCCGGACCTGGCGCGTGACGGCCGTGCCTGCCTTAGCGCCTCAGCCACGCCGTAATTCTAGCCGCATCACCCTTCGCGCTTACCGTGGCTGCCGGCCGAGCACGAGGACGCCGGAGGTCGCGAACATGCCGCCGTTGCCGAGGACGACGCTGATCGCGGGCTCGCCCGCCTGGGCCGGCGCCTCGCCGCGGATCTGGCGGACGCCTTCCTGGATGGCGAACATGCCGTACATCCCGGTGTGGGTGTAGGACAGGCCGCCGCCGTTGGTGTTGAGCGGGAGCGACCCGCCCGGCTCGGTGTTGCCGTCGGCGATGAACGGGCCGGCCTCGCCCTTCTTGACGAACCCGAGTGCCTCCAGGCCATAGATGGGCACGTGGGCGAACGCGTCGTAGATCATCAGGTGATCGACGTCGGCCGTGGTGATCCCCGCCTCGGCGAAGGCGGACTGGCCGGCCAGCCGGAACGCCTGCGACTCGGTGAAGTCGGTCATTTGCGAGATCATGGGCGTCTCCGACGCCTCGCCGGTGCCCAGGACGTGCACCGGGGGCTTGGGGAAGTCCCCGGCCCGGTCCGCCGCGGTGACGACAAGCGCGCCCCCGCCGTCGGTGACCAGGCAGCACTCCAGGAGATGGAACGGGTAGGCGACCATGCGGGACGCGAGGACGTCCTCGACCGTGATCTCCTCGCGGAACATCGCCCGGGGGTTTCTGGCCGCCCACTTCCGCTGCGCCACGGCCACGTACGCGAGCTGCTCGTGGGTGAGCCCGTAGTCCTTCATGTACCGCAGGGCCGGGATCGTGAAGGTGGTCGTCGGGCCGAGCGTCCCGTAGGGCGCCTCGAACTGGCCGGGTGGCGAGGACAGGTTCATCCGGAAGCCGCCCGCGCCGACCCGCGACCGGCCGGACTCGCCGTGCGTGATGAGGATCGTCTTGGCGTGGCCGGCCTTGATGGCCGCGACCGCGTGCCGCACATGCAGCAGGAACGAGGTGCCGCCGACCCCGGTGCCATCCAGCCAGGTCGGCGTGATGCCCAGCGCGTGGGCCACCTGGACCGGCCCGGGATTGGCGACCGTGGCGACGCCGTCGACGTCGCGCGTGGTCAGGCCCGCGTCGGCGAGGGCGTTCAGCGCCCCCTCGATGTGCAGGTTCAGGGTGGAGTGGCCGGGCAGCTTGCCGAGCTCATCGGTCTCGGCCGCGCCCGCGATGATCACGCCGGTCATGCGGCCGCTCCCGCGCTGTCGGCACCGGACGGGGCGGGGCCGAAGACGGGGATCGTCACGTCGCCGCGCTGTTCGAACCGCACGCGCAGCGGCATGTCCAGTTCCAGGGCCTCCGGGGTGTGGGGCAGGCCGGCGATGCTGGTCATCATGCGAGGTCCCTCGGCCAGTTCCACGACCGCGATCGCGTACGGCGCCTCCGCCTCGAAGCCCGGGGCGGGGCGGTGATTGATCACGTAGGAGTACAAGGTGGCGTCCCCGCTGGCGGTGAACCACTCGACCCTGGCCGACCCGCAGTGCGGGCACACCGGGCGCGGGTAGAAGTAAGGGCGTGCGCAGGCGGTGCAGCGCTGGATGCGCAGCTCCCCGGCGGCGCAGCCGTCGTAGAACGGCTGGGTTTCCGGCGTCGGCACCGGAACGGGCTTAGCTGGCACGGGCTTGCTGGCTGGCACGCTCCGCTCACCCCTGTCCGCGCAGCAGCGGGCGGAACGAGCGCTCCACCGCGGTCGCGAGGTCGTCGACGTCCCACGGGCCCGTGCCGATGATCCGGGAGACCGGCTGCGGGTTGTTATAGAGGGAGACCTCGTAGCCGGCCGAGTGGATGATCCGGCCGGTGATGTACCCCGACTGCTCGCTGGCCAGATAGGCCACGACCGGCGCGACATTGTCGGGGGAGCGCTCGTCGCGGGCGGCGGGCGCGCCGGAGCGCCGCCGCTCGTCGGGCACCGACGCGGTCATCCGGGTCGCGGCGCCGGGGGAGATGGCGTTCACGGTGACCCCGTACTTGGCCAGGGCGTTGGCGCTGGAGTAAGTGAGGCCGACGATGCCCATCTTGGCGGCGGCGTAGTTCGGCTGGCCGGGCGCGCCGTGCAGACCGGACACCGACGTGAAGTTGATGATCCGGTTCTGGGCGGTCTCCTCGCGCAGCGAGCGCCAGTGCGCCGCCGCGAACTTCGTCGTATTGAACGTGCCCTTGAGGTGGACGCGGATCACGTCGTCCCACTCCTGCTCGGCCATGTTGAAGACCATCCGGTCGCGCAGGATGCCGGCGACGTTGACGACGACGTCCAGGCGGCCGAAGTTCTCGATGGTTTCCCGGATGAGGCCCTCGGCGGCGGCGTGGTCGGATATGTCCGCGCCGCTGGCGGCCGCCTTGCCGCCCGCCTCGTTGATCTCCGTCACCACCTGCTGCGCCGGGCTGGCGTCCGTGCCCGACCCGTCCAGGGCGGCGCCCAGGTCGTTGACCACCACCGACGCGCCCTGCCGGGCCAGCAGCAGCGCCACCGACCGGCCGATTCCCCGGCCGGCGCCGGTGACGACCGCCACCCGGCCATCCAGTCGTGTCATGAAGGCACCCCTTCTTTAACGGAATCAAGTACTAGAATTAGCTTCTATTCCGGGAAGGCGGTGCGTGTCAAGTGCCGGCCGGGCGCTTGGCCGGGCCGCGCTGGTGCGCTTGGATGGTGGTTCATGGCAAGGCAGCGCAAGGCGAGTTCGGTGTCCGCGGCGTGGCAGTGGAGCCGCACGGCGGAGACGCAGCGCGCGCTGCTGGCCGCGGCGCGGGAGGTCTTCACCAAGCGCGGCTTCACCGACGCGAGCATCGCGGACATCGTGGAGCAGGCCGGGTCCAGCGTCGGCAGCCTCTACCACCACTTCGGCGGCAAGAGCGAGCTGTTCGTCGCGCTGTGGCAGCAGCACCAGCTCGCCCACGAGGAGGCGGCGAACGCGGCCGTGGCCGTGGCGAAGGACCAGGGCGTCACCGACCCGGGCGAGCTGTTCGACGCGGGCGCCCGTGCCTTCATGAACGGCAGCTGGGAACGGCGTGACCTGGCCCTGCTGTTCGCCTCCGGCGACGTGCCGCCCGGCTGGGAGGTGATGCGCCGCCGGCGTGGACGGGAGTGGATCGGCCAGAACGATTCCCTGCTGCGGCTGACCGACCGGCCCGAGGACCGGGTCTACGCGGCGATCCTCACCTCCCTGATCGGCGAGGGGGCCCACGAGGTCGCGGGCGCCGTGAGCCGCCGCGAGGCCGACAAGATCATCGACGCCGTGTGTGAGTACGCGCGGCGGCTCATCAGCGGCGGCCCCTGGCACCCAGGGCCCCAGGCGCTGCCTGATGAGGGCAGCCCTGGGACGTGATGGGGAAGGATTATCAGGCGGCCCGGGTGTGGGCGGCCTTCAGCCGGGCGATCTCCGCGGCGACGCGTGCCTCGTGCTCGGCGTACTCGGCACGTGCCTTCCGCGGGCTCCAGCGCCCGTACATCGTGAAGATGAACGGGATGAACACCACGACGCAGCCGAAGCACACCCAGTACCAGGTCTTCCAGCCGGACGCGGACTCGATCGGGCTGCCGACGATGTGCGGGAGGACGATGCCCAGCGGCACGCCGACCAGCCGCGTCGCGAACCCGTACAGCGAGCTGCCGGTCGCGATCAGGCCCGGGTTGTAGTTCTCCAGCGTCTCGGTGAAGCTCGCGAACCACGGCGCGTAACAGCACCCCAGCGACACCGACAGCAGGCACAGGATCAGGGTGATGCCGGTGAAGCTGATCCCCGCCCTGGCGTTCATCAGCAGGATGATCGCCACCAGGGTCCCGATCGAGCCGAGCAGCATGAACGGCTTGCGGACCATGAGCTTGTCCGACAGGAAGCCCCAGGCCACCAGGGCCACGATGTTCGCCGCCCAGTAGATCTCCTGGATGCCGTTGAAGCTGCTCAGCGAGAAGTGCAGGAACTGCGGGATGTAGAAGACGAAGTAGGAGATCGCGGTGAAGTAGATGATCAGGAACAGGTTGATCGCGATGGGGGACAGGACCGTGTTGACGTGCAGCATCTGCCGCCAGCGGTTCTTCGTGAGCTGGCCCAGGTCAATGCCGCGCGCCCGGGCCTCGATGACCGCCCGGTCCTTCAGCGCCGTCATCCGCTGGCTGCGGATCTCCGGGGGCAGTTCCCGCAGCAGGAACAGGCAGACCACGAACATGACCAGCGCCGCGTAGCCGGAGAAGCGGTACAGCTGCTGCCAGTCGCCGAACGTCACCACGGCGGGCAGGTAGGCGTTGGCGACCGCGCTGAGCACGAAGTAGCCCGCCACCGGGCCGAAGGTCCAAAAGCCCATCGCCAGGCCGCGCTGCAGTTGCGGCGAGAAGTCGCGCACCAGTGCGGGGGTGCCCACGAAGATCGCGCCGTCGGCCAGGTAGAGCAGGCAGGTGGCGATCGAGAACAGGGTCTTGCTCCCCGCGTCGGGGACGGCCCACACGGCGAAGATGCCGTTGATGAGCAGGCCGATCACCACCATGTTGGCCCGGCCCCACTTGTCGCCGAAGCTGGTGACGTAGGACGCGACGCCGCCGAGGACGCCGGCCACGACCAGCATGTCCGAGTAGTAGTTCAGCGTCATGCCGAAGTGCGGGAAGATCACCGTGGTCGCGGCCGTTCCCGCCGCGACGGTCCAGGTGAAGATGATGTTCGCGATCACGACGATCGCGAGGAGGAAGATCCGGTAGCCGTTGGACGGGTAGCGGGCGAGATCGCGCCGCCATAGCCGCTGGACCCCGGACGGGCTCGCCGTCCGGACGCCGGGGGTGGATGCAGTGCTCACCTGACGCCTCCTTGCGTCGCTCCGCGCTAAATCGCGGATTGCACTTCTAGAATGAAATACTAGGATCGTGATGTGCTATTAGGCCGGTGTCAAGGTGCTCGGAGGTTGCCATGGGACTCGACCACAGCGTGGTGGGGGTAGCGAGTGAGCCGCAGCTGAGGTCCTGGGACAGCAAGGACGCCCTGCTCTACGCGGTCGGCGTCGGCGCCGGGCTCGGCGATCCGCTGGCGGAACTGGAATTCACCACGGAGAACTGCGCGGGCATCGAGCAGCGGGTGCTGCCGACGTTCGGCGTGCTGATCGCCCAGGCGCGCGGGGCGCGCAGCCTAGGCGACTTCAACCGCGCGATGCTCGTGCATGCCGAGCAGTACGTCGAACTGCACCGGCCCCTGCCCGTCGCGGGCAGCGTGTCGACGGTGTCGACCGTGACCGGGATCTACGACAAGGGCTCCGGGGCGCTGGTGGCGAGCGAGAACCACGCGGTGGACGCGGCGACCGGCGAGCCGCTGGTGACCGCCCGCGGCGGCACGTTCATCCGCGGCGAGGGCGGTTTTAGCGAGCACAGTGGCGGTGAGCGCGGCCGTGACTACCCGTGGCAGCGCCCGGACCGCGAGCCCGACCACACGGTCACGCTGGCCACCCGGCCCGAGCAGGCGCTGATCTACCGGCTGTCCGGTGACCGGAACCCGCTCCACGTCGATCCGAAGTTCGCGGCCCGTGGCGGCTTCGACAAGCCCATCCTGCACGGCCTGTGCACCTACGGCGTCACCGGCCGCGCCCTGCTGCACGCGCTGTGCGGGTCCGACCCGGCCCGGTTCGGCTCGATGTACGGGCGGTTCAGCCGCCCGGTGTGGCCGGGCGACGCGCTGACCATCTCGATCTGGCGCACCGGCGACGGCGCCGCCGTGTTCCAGACCACGCGGCCCGATGGCGTCGTGGTGATCGACCGGGGCCGCTTCCAGGCGCGCGAGCAGTGACGGACGGCCCCAGCGTCATCGGCCCCGCCGTCATTGGCGTCACCCGCCTGGACGAGCACGTGCTCCTCGCGGACGCGTGCCTGGCCATGACGATGGTGTCGGCCGGGGCGCGCCGGCTGATCGACCTGCGCGGCGAGACGAGGCCGCCGGGACTGCCCGTCCCGATCGACCATTTCCCGCTCATCGACCTGGAAGCGGATCAGGACGAGCTGATCCTCGCCGCCGCCACGCGGCTTGCCGATCTGGCGGGCGACGGCGTGCGGACCGGCCTGTACTGCCAGGCCGGGGTCTCCCGCACCGCCGCCGTGGCCATCGCGTACCTGATGGTCCGCGGCCTGTCCCTGGCCGCGGCGAACGCGGCCGTCCGGCGCGCCCGGCCGCAGGCCATGCCCGCGCCCGAGCTCTGGCGGTCGCTGGAGCGCCTCGCGCCCGGCCTGGATGTCCGGGCAGGCGGCAAGCGGCCTGCCCGGACTCTCGGCCCCCCGAGGCTGCCGGGAACTACGACTGGTTGCTCGCGCCCGGGGTGGGCTGGCTGGACGTAACGAAGTCAGTGCAGTTGCTGTCGGTGTCGCTGCCGTCGGGGTATCGGATGTCGCTGCCTCCGACCGGGGGCGAGGGCGCGTAGCAGCCGTCGGCGTCCACCCCGGAGACGCCCTGGTAGCCCTCGGCGGCCCATGGGTCGACGATGGCTCCGTAGTTGAGGCTGTCGGCCACGTTGCCGTGGGCGTCGCGCAGCACGATGCTGCCGGCGGTGGGGGAGATGTCGGGGCCGCCGAACCACAGGTCCGGTGCTGGCGGGCCCTGGTAGCCCGCGGTCGTTACGGCGGAGTCGACCACCGCCGTGTTGACCGGGTAGCTCCCGCCCAGGGGCGCGTTGAGGGTGATGGTGTCGTCCAGCGGCTGCACGGGCTCGTTGCTCGAGTGCGGGAAACGTGTCGCCGGGCTGAAGGCGATGCCGGTTCCGCGGTCGGCGAAGGGAAGGTTGGCCGCGTGATCGAACTTCAGCGGGGCGGTCAGGGTGAGGCCGGTGCCGGCCGCGCCGGGTGTGCCCACGGACGCGACAGTGACGGTCTCGGTGCTGGCACCGATGTCGAGCCGGATCGTGTCGCCCGGGGTGATGTAGTCGGTCGAGGTGACCTTGAGGTTGGCGGAGCCGGCGGTGGCCGCGGCCGCCAGGTAGTCCTGGGTGCCGGGCGTGCCGACGGCGGTCACCGTGGCGACGTCGATCTTGTCGCCGTAGCCGATGGCCAGCTGCTGGCCGACCGTGAAGCCCGACGTGCTCGTGACGGGCACGTTGGTCGACCCGGCCGGGATCGTCATCGGGCCGTCGGGCAGCGGCTGCCACAGGGGTGTGCTGGCGGGCGGCGGGCTGATGATGGTCCCGTTGTCGCCGTGGCCGGACGAATCGAGCACGGTGGCGCCGCCGGCCTCGTCGAACTTGTAGTCCACGACGTTGCCGGCGCCCGGCTGCCCCGCGGCGAGCGCCGCGACCTGGGCGGCGGACAGCGCGTAGTTGTAGATGTTGAAGTCGCTGACGGTCCCGTCCAGGTAGGGGTCGGCCGGGAACTGCGAGTGGCCGATCCAGTCGTTGGTGGTGACACCCAGGGACGACGGGTTGAGGGTCATGCCGGTGTTGGTGACCACTGGCTGACCGTTGACGTAGAGGGTGCCCGTGGTGCCGGACAGCGTCACCGTGACCAGTGACCAGGTGTTCAGCGGCAGGGTGCTCGGGGCGGTGAGCTGCTGCTCGTTCCCGTTGCCGCTGGTGGTGATGGCGAAGCGCAGCGGCCCGCCGCCCTCGCTGACGGTGAGGAACATGTAATCGCTGGTGCCGGTTCCGAAGTCGAAGATCCGGGACCAGGCCGTGTTCTGCGACGGGTTGACCCACGCCGAGACCGTGAAATCGTGCAGCCCGCTGACGATGCCGGGCGGCATGTCGATGTATTCGCCGTTTCCGTCCAGGTACACGCCGCCGCCGTTCTTTCCCGCCACGCGGGGCCCGGTCGCACCACTGCTGGCGACGGCCGTGATCGTGCGGGTCTCGGCGGCGGGGCCGGTGCCGATCCGCACCTGCTGACCCGGAGCGAGGCCCGCCGTGTCACTGAGGTCGACGGTGGTGGAGCCCGCCCGGGCGGGGGCCGCCAGTCCCGCGGTGGACTGGCCGAGCAGGTAGAGGCCGTGGCCGGCGAGCTTCGTCCCGGCCGGGATCCGCACCGTCGAGGAGACGGCCTGCTCGGTCGGGTGCTCGGTGACGGTCCAGTTCGACAGGTCGACGGTCGCGTCGCCCGAGTTGTAGAGCTCGATGAACCCGTCGCTCGGGTTGCTGCTGGAGCCGGCGCTGAACTCGTTGACCTCGACTGGGGCGACGTTCCGCACTGTCTCGGTAGCGGTCTCGGACTGTCTCCCCGGCTGGGCCGGGGCCACCCACGAGGCGTGCGCGGTCAGGTCGCCGTTGAAGGCGATCGGACCCGAGGTGACATTGAAGGTCGCGCTCACGCTCGCGCCGGGCGCGACCGAGGAATAGGTTTCCGACGTGTCTCTGGTGCCCCGGACGACCGAGGTCCACCCCTGGTCAGGCACCGAAATGCTGAGCTTCACGTCCGCTTCGGCCGACGCCGTGGTGTTCGTGAACGTCACCGTCGATTCCTGGCCCGACCTCGGCGTGAACGTCTGCAGTCCTGGCGGAGTGGCGGTGGCGGTGGCCGGCGTCAGGCTCAGCCCCTGCACGCTGTACTTGGCGGCCACGATGTTGGCCTGTACCGCGGCCTCGGTGGCGGCCGACGGGTACCCGGCCGTCATCACGCCTTCATAGAAGGTGCCCTGCGCGCTATTGCTGTTGTCGCCGCCGTTGCCCAAGACGATGGCCCCCTGCTTGCGCATCGGGTCATAGGTTGAGTTGACGCGCGGGCCGCTGAACATGGTCTCCAGCGTGCCCTGCTGCGCGTTGCCGCCCAGCGAAGCCCACTGGTGGGGTTCGCCCTCGGCCATGGCGGTCACGAATCGCCAGCTGATGTTCGGCAGGTTCGAGCAGAGCGTGGAGGTGCTGCCCGGGTTGACGCACCCCACCAGGTTGTTCTCCTGGTCGGTCATGATCCACGGACCGGGCGGGTTCCCGTGATACCAGTTGGGGGCGTCGCCGAAGTAAGAGGTCTCCATGGTGCCGTCGCCGTCATCATGGCTGTCGATCTCGGCGTTGCCGTAGTCGTAGCAGCAGCCGCCGTTGTAATGCGTCCCGTCGATGACCCAGTAGATGCCCTCCGGCTGGTCACCGGTCGCGATGTCGCTGGTGTTGTCATCGCGGAGGCCGATGCCCGGCTCGATGTAGACGCCGTAGACCTTGTGGCCGCCGACCGTGACCGGCGCCATGCTCGCGACCGGCAGGTTGTCCGCCCCGCCCATGGCCGGGCCGCTGAAGTTGCCGCGGGGCGCCTGGGTGAGGTTGTTGCCGTGACCGGACTGGTCATAGATCTTGGTGATCAGGCAGGTCGTGTTGGCGCAGAACGCGTCCTGCTCGGCCGCGTCGGCGTAGCCGCCCGGATTCGGGACCGGCCGGGCACTGGGCCGGACGACGCCGATGTTCGCGGTCTTGCCGTCCGATAGGCGCATGACCTGGTAGAGCGGGCCGTTGTAGGAGGCGTACAGCGCCCGAGTGGTGCTCTGCGCCGCCACGCAGGGCGTGCCGCCGGCGGCGTAGATGTCACACGGACCCTGCGGTCTCGGCGGCGGCGCGGGCTGCGTTGGCGGGTGATGGGCCGACATGGCCCGCGCTGTGGTGGCCCGCGCTGTGGTGGCCCGCGCTGTGGTGGCCCGCGGCGTGGTGGCCTGTGCCGTGCCCGTGCCGAGCGTGACGCCGATCGGCACGAGCGCGATCGCCATCCCTGCCGCGAGGATTCTAAGGTGACGGATGAGGGCTCTGATCATGCCGGGTAACTCCTGTCACTGGTGATGTTACGGAATGTGACGAGGGTGGGCGCCATTACGGCGCTGATGCGTCAAGGCTCTTCAGATGCGGCGCAACTGGCGATATATCGTTAAATGTGACCGTTCACATCGATAACTTGCGATGAGCGTCCATCATCACGCGACGAGTGTCAACACCCAGTTAATCGATGTCCTGTCGCATCGCCGCTCGGGCGATCAGGCCCAGCGTGAGTCATCCACTCCTCAAGCCTGTTCGCGACCACCCCGGGATCCAGCGCGGAGGTGTCCAGGCGGAACATGCCGGCACCTGACTCCCGCATCCGCGCCGCGGCGCGGAGGAAGCCGGCCGCCTCCTCCGGTGTGTGCTGCCGCCACGTCCCGGAGGCGGCGCGCCGCTCGATCCTGGCCACGCGCACGTCGTCAGCGCAATCGAGCAGGCATCGTGAGGCTGGCCGCGGCGATAGCCCGCACGTGGTGATGACCACCGGCCGCAACCGGCGGGACGGTGGCCTCGACGTCGTGGTGCAGGGCGAGGCCGTGCACGTCACCGACGCCGCTGAGCCCAGCCGCCGGGGACTAGCGAACCCGTCGTCAGTCGCCGGCCGCCTGCCTCGCCGTCGCCGCTGGCTCCGCGAGGTCCGAGAGGTCGGCGTGCCGGCGGTCCGGCATCAGCGCGGCCGCGCCGAGGGTCAGCACCGTGCACGCGATGATGTACACCGAGATCGACTGCCAGCCGAAGGCGGCCAGCATCCACGCCGCCAGGAGCGGTGCCGGCCCGCCCGCGATCAGCGACGCTCCCTGGTAGCCGAGCCCGCTGCCCGCATAGCCGAGCCGGGTGGGGAAGCTCTCGGCGATGTAGGCGGCCTGCGGCCCGTACTGCATACAGTGCGCGACGGCGATCAGCGCGATGCCGATGATGATCAGCCCGCCGTCTCTCGTGTTCAGCAGCAGGAACAGCGGGAACGCCACCACCGCCATCAGCACCGAGCCGCTGACGTACATCCGCCGCCGGCCTATCCGGTCCGACAGGCTCCCGAAGTACGGGGTGCCGAACAGCTCGATCACCCCGCCGACGCTGATCGCGCCGAGCGCGAATCCCTCCGTCTGGCCAAGGTGCGTCTTCATATAGTCCAGCACGAACACCGTGTAGACGTAGAACGGCGCCTGCTCCGACATCCGCAGGAACGCGCTGGTCACGATCTCCCTGGGGTACTTGCGGATGACCTCGCCGACCGGGACCTTCGCCACGGCCTGCTCGGCGACGATGCGGCTGAACATCGGAGTCTCCATGACCTTCAGCCGGACCCACAGGCCGATGGCGACTAGCACCAGGCTGAACAGGAACGGGATCCGCCATCCCCACGACTTGAACCCGGACTCGTCGGCCAAGGCGATCGCGGTCATCATGCCGGTGCCGAGCAGCAGCCCGATCGCCACGCCCAGCTGCGGCCAGCTGGCCATCAGCCCGCGCTTGCGCTGCTTGCCCCATTCCATGGACAGCAGCACCGAGCCGCTCCACTCGCCGCCGATGGCGACGCCCTGGAACACGCGCAAGATGACGAGCAGCACCGGCGCCGCGACGCCGATTGACTTGGTGCCGGGCAGGCAGCCGACGAGGGCGCTGCCGATGCCCATCATCAGCAGCGTGACGATCAGCGTCGCCTTCCGGCCGAGCCGGTCGCCCCAGTGCCCGAAGATGGCCGCGCCGACCGGACGCGCGGCGAACCCGACGGCGTAGGTGGCGAACGAGTCCAGCGTCCCGGAGTAGGAACTGGACGACGGGAAGAAGACCGCGGGGAACACGATCGCCGCGGCAGTGCCGTAGAGGAAATAGTCGTACCACTCGATGGAAGTGCCAACCACGCTGGCGAAGGCGGCCAATCGGACCTGCCGCCGGTCGCCAGGGTCATTGTCGTGGGGAGGGGACGTCATTGTGATCCTTCCCGGCCGCCCCCGCGGAGCCATCAGAGCAACGTGCCTGTAACGCAGTTACCCCGGCGGCAAACGTGATAATCATCATAAAATGATTTGAATCAATCATCATTAACGTCATTGCGGCGCCTGAACGTATCGCGCGGGGCCGCTACGCTTCCGCGGTCCTCGAACGGCGGCGAGAGCAGGATGTGGGCCAGCGGTGCCGACGGGTCGGCCAGCAGCCGCAGCAGCGTTTCGACCGCGTGCCGCCCCATCTCCTCGGCGGGCACGTCGGCCGCGCTGACCTGGGGCTGCACGGTCGTCGCGGCGCGGGCGGACGCGACGGCCAGCACGGAGACGTCGGCCGGGACCGACAGCCCGCGTTCACGCAGGCCGAAGAACACGCCCGTGAGGGCCTGCTCGTTGATGGTGAGGATGGCCGTGGGCCCGGGCCCGGCCGCGTAGAGCCGCTCGACGCACAGACGGGCGGCGGCCGGAAGGTCGTCGCAGCACAGGCTGGCACCGGTTATCCCGAGTTCCGCGCTCGCCGCCTGGAAGCCCTCGTGGGCGCGGATCGCCGGACCGTACTCGCGATCGAGCAGTTCCCGCGGACGGTTGATGAACGCTATCCGCCGGTGCCCGAGCGCGTGCAGCCGGCGGACGCCGTCAGCGATCAGTCCGCCGAAGTCGATGTCCACCCAGGAATGCGCGTCGGACCCGGTCCGCCCGATCGTGACGAACGGGAACTTGCCCGCGGCGAGCTTGCGGGCCCGGTCGTCGTGGTCGTCGGTCTCCATGAGCACGATGCCGTCCACCCGGCGCTCGCCGATCAGCTTGTCGAAGGCGGCTTCGCGGTCGCCGCCGCTCGGGGACAGCAGGATGTCGTAGTCACGGTCGGCGGCCGCGTCGGCGACGGCGCCGACGAACTGCAGCTGCTCGGCGCTGAGCCGGTGCCGCAGCGGCGGGACGACGAGACCCAGCGTGCGCGTCTCGCCGTGGCGCAGCGACCGGGCCACCGCGCTGGGGCGGTAGCCGACCTCGTCGATCACCTCGAGCACCCGCTGGCGCGTGGCCTCGGCCACCTGGCGCTTGCCGGACAGGACGTAGGAGACCGTGCTCCGGGAGACGCCCGCCCGGTGCGCCACCTCCGCGATGTTCATTCCCGCCTCCATCGACGCGGCCTCCATTGACCCGCCATAGGGATCAGCGTAGCGTCGAATCGATTCCGCGAATCGATTCGACAGGAGTTGGAAGCGATATGGGACCTGCTGACCATGGTGCTATCCGGGTAACGGTCTGGGGCGAGAACGTCCACGAGAAACGAGACGCGCCGGTTCGCGAGCTATACCCCGACGGCATGCACGTGACGATCGCGGAGGCCGTCACCGAGCATCTCGCCGACGCCGTCGAGGTACGCACGGCGACGCTCGACCAGCCCGAGCACGGGCTCACCGAGAAGGTGCTGGCCGAGACGGACGTGCTGACCTGGTGGGGGCACATCGCCCACGGCGAGGTGGCCGACGAGATCGTGGAGCGGGTGAAGTCCCGGGTGCTCCAGGGCATGGGCCTCGTGGTGCTGCACTCCGGCCACTGGTCGAAGATCTTCCGCTCGCTGATGGGCACGAGCTGCAACCTGCGCTGGCGCTCGGACGGCGAGCAGGAACTTGTCTGGACGGTGAACGCCGCCCATCCCATCACCGCGGGCGTGCCGCCGGTATTCAAGATCCCGGCGCAGGAGATGTACGGCGAGTACTTCGACATCCCGCAGCCGGATGAGCTCGTCTTCATCTCGAGCTTCGCGGGCGGCGAGGTTTTCCGCAGCGGCTGCTGCTTCCATCGCGGCGCCGGGCGCGTCTTCTACTTCAGCCCCGGCGACCAGGAGTATCCCGTCTATCACCACCCTGTGGTCCGCAAGGTGATCGCCAACGGCGTGCGCTGGGCGTACCGGGACGGCGGGCCGCTGCCCGAGCCCTACCGGCTGGCGAACATGCCGGCCGGGTGGATCGACGAGTTCGTCGCCGGAACCGGCGGCGGAGGCGGGGAGTGACGCCCCTGCGGGCCCTGCTGGTCGGCGCCGGGGGGATGGGCAAGGCGTGGGCCCGCGCGCTCACCGCCAGCCCCGAGGCGGTCCTGGCCGGCTGGGTCGACCTCTTCAGGGAGCGGGCCGTCTCGGCCGGGACGGAACTGGGGCTGAGGGACGTCATGTTCGACGACGACCTGGCCTCGGCGCTCGGGCGGGTGAATCCGGATTTCGTCGTCGACGTGGCGGTGCCGGAGGCCCACGCGGAAGTGACCCTCGCCTGCCTGGAGCGGCAGATCCCCGTCCTCGGCGAGAAGCCGATGGCGGCGACGATGGACGAGGCCCGCACGCTGGTGGCGGCGTCCGAGCGGACGGGCACGCTGTTCGCGGTCAGCCAGAACCGGCGCTACAACAAGGGACTGGCGGCACTGCGGGCGCTCGTCGGCACTGAGCTGGGCGGGGCCGGGCAGGTCAGCGCCGAGTTCTACAAGGGACCGCACTTCGGCGGGTTCCGCGACGAGATGGACAGCCCGCTGCTGGTGGACATGGCGATCCACACGTTCGACGCCGCGCGCTACCTGGCAGGCGCGGATCCGGTGAGCGTGTTCTGCACCGAGCACAACCCGTCCTGGAGCTGGTACCGGGGCGCGGCGTCGGCGGTGGCGGAGTTCGAGTTCACGAACGGCGTGCGCTTCACCTATCAGGGCAGCTGGTGTGCGCAGGGCCTGGACACGTCGTGGGACTCGTCGTGGCGGGTGCTCGGCCCCAAGGGTTCGGTGACCTGGGACGGGTACGACAGCCTGGTCGCCGAAATGGCCGAAGCCGGGCGGCGGGAGGTCGCGCCGCCGCCGATCCCGGCGGAGGGCATCGACGGCTCGCTGGCCGACTTCATCCGCGCACTGCGCGGCGGCGAACCGCCCATGAGCGAGTGCCACGACAACATCCGGAGCCTGGCGATGGTGATGGCGGCCCTGGAATCGAGCCGGGCACAGCGGCGGGTACGGGTTGACTGGTGACAGTGCCGCGGCCACAGCCTGGTGCCAGACCAGGTAACTGGTGGCGTGCGGGGATCACTCCGCTATCGTCGGCATATGGACGACGACGATTTTGCGGTCTCCTATCAGGGCGTTACACCGGGCGTGCCGGTGCTCACCAGGGACGGGAAACAGTTCGGCATCCTGGAGCACGTACTCGAGGTCCCCGAGGAGGACATCTTCGAGGGCATCGTGGTCTGGACCGGCGGCAGCGGCTGGACGGAGCGGCGCATCCAGCGCGACCTCAGCAAGGGCGCGGAATCGGCCGCCCGGATGCTGGAACTCCTCCAGCCGCAGCATCTCCGGTTCGTCGACGCGGACCACGTCGAGGCCATCACCGTCGGCTACATCCGCTGCGCCCTGGACGGGGCCCAGGCCACCGCGCTGCCGCCGCCCGCGCGGGACGCGCCGGTCTACTACGCCAACGCGATCGACCAGGCTCCCGGGCCGTACGCTAACGACCCGCGTTACGGCTACCACGCGATGTACGGAGGCTTGTTCCGGCGCGCTGCCTGGCGACGTGAAGGGTAGCGGGCTGACGCGGTGAGCCTGGCTGGCCTGCTCGATGACCTCGTCGCGGAAGATGCCGAGGCCGTCATCGCCATCGACGCATCTCCGTGCGGCGTGAGGCTGACCTGCAGGCGGGAACTGCGGTGGCGGGTCGCCGTGCTGCGCGCTGCCCTGCGCCGCGCGGGAATCCGGGCCGAAGACTGCGTCGCCGTCTGGCTGCCGAACTGGTCGGACGCGCTGGTCTGGCAGTTTGCCGCCGCCGCGCTGGGTGCGCACGTGATCGGCGTCAACACCCGGTACAACGTAGACGAGATGGTCCACGTCCTGGAGCGGGCGCGGCCGAAGATCGTCGCGATCGCCCACGGGTTCCACGGGCTCGACCTGCTGGGGCGCCTGCGGAAAGCGGTGGCGCGCGCGGCCGCCCCGGTGCCCGCCGTTGTCCCGGTGCCGGGTCCGCACCACGACGGGCAGGTTGACGCGGGGCCGTACGACCTCGGCGGCGGTGCCTGGACGGTGGCCGCGCTGACGGTTCCCGGCGGTCCCCGCGATCCCGGCGAGGCGGATCGCGGACATCCGGGCGACGGCGCGGACCTGGTCGTCGCCTTCGCCACGTCCGGGTCGACGGGCATGCCGAAGCTGGCCGCGCACCGGGAGGCGGCGGTTGAGTGCCACGCGCGCAACGACGCCCGCGCGATCGGCCTCGGACCCGGCGATGTCGCACTCTGCGCGCTGCCGCTGTCGGGAACCTTCGGGTTCACCACCGCCATGGCGGCGATCGCCGGCGGCGGCGCGTGCCTGCTCGAGCCGGTCTTCGACCCGGTCGCCGCGCTCGACGACATGGCCGCGCACGGCGTCACGCACGTCATCGGCGGCGACGATATGCTCAGCCGCCTGGCCGACGCGTGGGCCGGGCACCAGGTCGACTTTCCGGCGCTGCGCTGGTTCGGGGTGGCCGACTTCATCGGGCGCATGCCGGACGTCGTGGCGTGGGCGCGGCGGTTCGGCGCGGTGACGAGCGGGGTCTACGGCTCGTCGGAGGTCTTCGCCCTGGTCCTGCTCTGGCCCGACGACGAGCCGGGGCCGCGGCGCTGGCTCAGCGGGGGCCGGGTGGTGGGCCCGGAGACGGAGATCAGGGTAGCGGACCCGGTCACAGGCACCGTGCTGCCCGCGGGGGAGCAAGGAGAGCTGCAGTTCCGCGGGCCGACGGTGGTGGACGCCTATCTTGGCGACGCGGACGCCATGGCCCGCAACTTCACCGACGACGGCTGGTTCCGGTCCGGTGACCTCGGGGCGATCGGCGCGGACGGGGGAGCGGAATTCGCCTGCCGCATCGGCGACGTGCTCCGTTTGCGCGGGTTCCTCGTGACCCCGGCCGAGATCGAGGCCCGGCTGACAGCGCACGTGACGGTCGACGCGGCCAAGGTCGTCGGCGTCCGTGAGGCCACGGGCGCCACCCGGGCGGTCGCGTTCGTGGTTCCGGCCGAAGGCGCTCGCGCGGATCCGGAGACGCTGCGGGAGTGGTGCGCGGCGGCCCTGGCGGCGTTCAAGGTGCCCGCGGAGGTGCGTGTGATCGCGGAGATGCCGGTGACGTTGGGCACGAACGGCTCGAAGATCCGGGCGGCGACGCTGCGCGAGTGGGCGGCGCGTCCCGCCTGAGACGGCCGTCCGGCTTGGCAGCCCGAGGCGATGATCGAGATCCTCGGCGTAGCCGTCATCTCCGACGACCGGCGCCAGCTGGCCGGGGATCGGCTCATCGGCCCCGGGCTGCGTGACGGCTGATCAATCAGCCCGGCGATCAGCCCTGCCCAGAGAGCTCTTCGGCGAGTTCCTTCTCGTCGGTTTCCGATAGCGAGGTCTTCAGGACGGTGCCGCCGAAGGGCTGCATGGCGGCCGCGAACTTGTCCTCGGTGATCTTCGAGGCCATGATCACCACGGCGGAATGGCCGGGCTCGACCAGGTGCTCCACGCGGTCACGGAACTGAGCGTCGATCCCCGATTTGTTGAACGTGCCCATGAGCGCGCCGATCGCGCCGCCCGGCGGTTTGCCGGTTCTCGTATCCGATCACGATCAGATCTGACATCTGCGCGTTCTCCCCTCCGTTGGCAGATCTCCTACGCTGGCAAGTTCCCTCCATTGCCGGAGGCCGGGCTGTGTGCAGCCGCCTCGTCCCGATCCTAACCCGGCCGTTACGGGGAGCTAAGCGCGGATGGCGCTGCGAAACCGCTGCTGGTAGGCCCGCGGGGAGACACCAAGGTGCTGGATGAACGTGCGGCGCATGGACTCCGCGCTGCCGAACCCGCTGCCGTAGGCAGCGTCGGTGACCGGATGCCCGGCGTCCAGCAGGTCCTTGGCGGTGTTCAGCCGGACGAGCTCGACGTACTTGGCCGGGGTGGTGCGCAGCTCCTCCCGGAACAGCCGGGTCAGGTGGCGCGCGCTGACGGCGGCGATCCCGGCCAGCCCGGCCAGGGAGTAGTCGCCGGCCGGGTCGGCGGTGACCGCGTCACAGACGGCACGCAGCGGGGCGGTCCGTGGCAGCGGCGCCCGCAGCGAGGGAGAGAACTGCGACTGACCGCCCGGCCGCTGCAGGAACACCACCAGCGAGCGGGCGACGTCACGGGCGAGACCCGGACCGTGATCGCGTTCCACCAGCGCGAGGGCGAGGTCGATGCCCGCGCTGACGCCGGCGGAGGAGAACACCGTGCCGTCCTCCACGAAGATCGCGTCCGGCGCCACCTCGATCGACGGGTACACGCGGGCCAGGGTGGCGGCGTGCTGCCAGTGCGTCGTCGCGCGGCGGCCATCCAGCAGTCCCGCCGCGGCCAGCACGAACGCGCCGGTGCAGATGGAGGCGACGCGCCGCGCCCGCCCCGCGAGATCCGCGGCCGCCTGCGCCAGGTCCGGGCTGACCGGATGCGTCGGGAAGATGTCCCCGCCGGCCACCAGGACCGTGTCGAGCCGCCCGGTGTCACGGGCGCCGGCGTCGACGGGCAGCCGCATACCGGTGGATGACGACACATCGCGGCCGTCGGCGGAGCACAGCAGGAGCTCGTAGTCCGCGCCGAAGCGGCTGGCCTCGCTGAATACCTCGCTCGGCCCGGCGACGTCGAGCAGCTTCACGCCGTCGAACACGAGCACGCCGACGCGGTGCGCTCCCATCAGCCGTGCTGCCCCATTCGACGTGACCTCCCGTTGCGTGTCCGGAGTTGTGGGATACCTGGCCGGTATCGCGGGGCGGTAACCGGCCGTTGCCGCGAGTCTGGATATCAGTCACGACCGCCTCGCGGTCAAATCCTACGACGACGGGCGCCGGCTTCCAGCCAGGCGCACAGCGTGCGCGGGGACAGCGAACCGCGACGACAAGGGAGGAAGAAAGCCATGCCCAACGGAAATTCCGCGGCTGGGGTGACGGTCCCGGACACCAAGCTGGCGCGGGAAGCCACCGAGCTGATCCGCGACGTAACCACCGACCTCGTGTACCACCATTCCCGCCGCGTGTACTGGTGGGGCAGCCTGCAGGGCCGTAACCGCGGGCTCAGCTACGACCCGGAACTGCTCTACATCGGGGCGATGTTCCACGACACCGGCCTGAGCGAGGAGCACCGCGGCAGCGGGCGGCGCTTCGAGGTCGACAGCGCCGACGAGGCCCGCCGGTTCCTGAGCGGCCGTGGCGTCCCCGAGGACAGCATCCGTCGAGTGTGGACCGCCATCGCCCTGCACACCACCCCCGGCATCCCGGAGTTCATGGAGCCGGAGGTGGCGCTGGTGACCGCCGGGGTCGAGTACGACGTGCTCGGCATCGGCTACCACGACATCAGCGACACCGACCGGGAGGCGGTCACCGCCCTGCACCCGCGCCCGGACTTCAAGCGCCAGATCCTGCACGCCTTCACCGAGGGCATCGCGCCCAAGCCCGGGACCACCTTCGGCAACGTGAAGGCGGACGTCCTTCAGCGGTTCGTGCCCGGCTTCCGGCGCGGCAACTTCGTCGACGTCATCGAGGGCTCGGCCTGGCCGGAGTGATCGGCCTGGCCGGAATGAGGGGCTGGCTAGCCGGCCGCCAGTTCGCGCAGCGCCGCGGTCAGGCGGTCCACCTCTTCTAGCGTGTTGTAGTGCGTGATGCCCACCCGGAGCGCTTCGCCCCAGTCCAGCCGCTCGTGCAGGCCGAGGGAGTAGAAGTGCGTGCCGCTCCAGACGCCGAAGCCGCGCTCGGCCAGCCGGGCCGCGGCGTCGGCGGCCGGGACGCCCGGGAGGTTCAGCAGGAAGACGGGGATGCGGCCCGCGGTGCCGGGCAGGCCGTAGCGGACGGTCCCGGCCGGGAGCCCGGCGATGAACCGCTCGCCAAGCCGCGTTTCCCACCGCGCGATCGCGTCGATGCCTCCGATGGACTCCAGGTACTCGATGGTCGCTACGAACCCGGCCAGCGCCTCGACGGGCAGCGAGCCGGTCTCGAATCGCGCCCCGGACGGGGACACCGGCGCCGGGCGGGCCTTGTACGCTGCCCAGGAGTCCAGCAGGTCACGACGGCCGTAGGCGATTCCGAGGTGCGGTCCGCAGAATTTGTAGGCGGAGAACAGCACTACGTCGGCGCCCGCGGCGGGCAGGTCCATCGGCTGGTGCGGCGCGTACTGCACCGCGTCCGCCCAGGCGAGCGCCCCGGCGGCGTGGGCGAGATCGGCGACCCGCCGCGCGTCGGTGATGGTGCCGACCGAGTTCGCCGCCCACGGGAACGCGACGACCCGGGTCCGCTCGCTGAGCTTGCGCGCCAGGTCGTCGAAGTCAAGCGATGTGTCCGGCCGGACGTCCACGTGGCGCACGACCAGGTCCTTGTCGGCCGCCAGGTCCAGCCACGGCGCGACGTTCGCGTCGTGGTCGAGACGGGTGACGAGGATCTCATCACCCGGCTGGAAGCCGCGGGCCGCCGCCCGGGACAGGGTGAAGTTCAGCGACGTCATGTTCGCGCCGAAGATGATCTCCGCGGCGGTGGCGCCGGTGAAGGCGGCGGCCCGGTCGCGCGCCCGCGCGATGATCGCCTCGACGGCCTTGCTGGCTGGGTAGTTCGCCCCGGTGTTGCCGCTGGCGTCCCGCATCGCCGTCGCCACCGCGTCGCCGACCTCGTCGGGAACCTGCGTGCCGCCCGGCGCGTCGAAGAACGCGAACGTGTCATCCAGGGCGGAGAACCTCATCCGCACCGCCCGCACGTCGAACGTCGTCACGTCGGATATCGTCACTTCGCACTCCTCATGGTCGTGGGCATGTCGTCTCGCACGCGCTGGCCGGACCGCCGGCGCGCCAGGATCGCGTAGGCGATGACCAGCACCGCGAAGAACGGGATGCCCGCCTTCCAGGCGATCGTCATCCCGTTGATGAACCCGGTTGAGACCAGGATCGCGGCCAGCGCCAGCGCCGCGAGGGCCGTCGTCACCGGCGCGCCCCGCAGCCGGACCGGCGCCGCGGCCACCGGCGCGGTCGAGCGCCCGCGCTCGCGCCGGAAGGCCGCGTGCGTCGCCAGGATCAGGATCCAGACCACCAGCGCGCCGAACACCGAGATGCCGAACATGGCCTCGTAGGCGTTGTTCGGCGAGTACACCGACAAGATCGCGGCGAGGGCGAGACCCGCCGCCGATGCCAGGAGGGCCAGGCGCGGCACCCCGCCGCGGCTGACCCGGCCGAGCGAACGGGGCGCGTACCTGTCCAGCGCCAGCGAGTGCAGCATGCGGGTGGTGAGGTAGATGTTGGTGTTGGAGCTGGACAGCGCCGCGGTGAGCACGACGAAGTTCATCACGCTCGCGGCCGCCGGGAGGCCGGCGATGCCGAACAGGCGGACGAACGGGCTGGCCGATAGCGCCCCGTCGGTCGCGGTCACCGTCCACGGCACGAGCGTGACCACGATCCCGATCGCCAGGACGTAGAACAGCGACAGCCTCGCGATCATCGAACGCGCGGCGCGGGGGATGTCGCGCTCGGGGTTCTTGGACTCCGCCGCGGTCACCGCCACGACCTCCGTGCCGATGAAGCTGAAGATCACGAACACGAAGGCGAGCGCCAGCCCGTGCAGGCCGTGCGGCAGGAAGCCGCCGTGCGCGGTGAGGTTCCCGCTCCCGGGCGAGGAGTGTCCGGGCAGGCCGAAGAACAGGTAGCACGCGCCCAGCAAGATGAACGCCACGATCGCGACCACCTTGACCATCGAGAACCAGTACTCGACCTCGCCGAACATCGACACCGTGATCGCGTTGATGACCAGCAGGGCGACCGAGAAGACCGCCACCGGGAGCCACAAGGGGAGCTGCGGCCACCAGTACTGGGTGTAGATGCCGATCGCGATCATCTCGCCGCCCACGGCGATGACCTGTATGGCCCAGTACGTCCACCGCACCACGAACCCCGCCCCCGCCCCCAGGTACATCTGCGCGAGCGTGCCGAACGAGCCGGTCAGCGGGTGCACCGACACCATTTCCGCCAGGGCGAACGCGATCACCAGCGCCACCAGCGCGCAGGCCGCGTAGGCGAGGATGACCCCCGGGCCCGCCTCGGAGATCGCCAGGCTGGAGCCGAGGAACAATCCGGTGCCGATCGCGCCGCCCAGGCCGAGCATGGTCATCTGGCGGCGGCCCAGGCGGCGCTGCAGTCCGCCCGCTATCGCGGCGTCGTCACCGTCGGGCGGCACGGTAATCCCTGATGGCCTCGCACACCGTGGTCACGTCCTCTTCGTTGTTGTAATAGTGGAAGGACAGTCGCAGGAGGTCTCCGCGCGGGCTGGCCACGATGCGGCGGGCCGCCAGGTAGGCGCTGAGCGCGTCCGGGTTGTCGTCGGTGATCGCGACCTGGGGGCCGCGCAGCCCGGCGTCGGCGGGGGAGAAGATCCGCTCGCCCGCCTCGGCCAGCGCGCGCGTGCACGACTCGGCCAGGGAGTTCACGTGCCGCTCGACCGCGGCGGCGTCCGCGCCCGCCTCGCGCAGCGTGGTCAGGCCCGCCACCGCGCCGTACGCGGACGGGATCGCCGGGGTCCCGGTCTCATACCGCCGGGCCGAGTCGGCGAAGTCGAGCGTGCGCGGGTCGAACGAGAACGGGTCGATCCGCCCGAACCACCCGGTCAGCTCCGGGGGCAGGTCGTCGGCCAGCCCGCCCCGGCTGTACAGGAAGGCCAGGCCGGGCACGCCGAGCAGGTACTTCAGCGCGCCCGCGACGAGGTAGTCGCAGTCCAGGTCCCGCACGTTGACCGGCAGCACGCCGGCGGCCTGGTAGGCGTCGACGAACACCCGCGCGCCCCCCGCGTGCGCCGCCGAGGCGACCTCGCGGACGGGGAACCGGTGCCCGCCCCGGTAGGAGACCAGGGGGACCGAGACGAGGCCCGCGGTCTGGTCGATGACCGCGGCGTAGTCAGCGGCGGCGGTGGCGGAATCGTCACCGGACACGAAGCGGACGCGCGCGCCGCGCCGCCCCTGCGCCAGCCACACGTGGGCGATCGACGGGAACTCCAGGTCGCAGGACACGATGACGGGCCGCCGGCGCCAGTCGATCGTGGACGCCGCCTGGTAGGCGCCCTCGGACGCGCAGCTCACGATCGCGACCTCGTCCGGGGTCGCGCAGATGAGCCCGGCGAACAGCTTCCGCGCGGAATCGACCTGCGCCATCCAGCGGTCCCAGGGCGCCCCGTGCGAGCGCAGCGACCACTGGAACTCCTCCAGCGCCGCGATCAGCCGCAGCGACGCGGCGCCCTGGCTGCAGCTGGCCAGGTGCACGGTGTCGGCGAGGGACGGGAACTGCTTCCGGAACGTTTCCTGGGAACCCAACTGCGCGACCAGTGCCTTTCAACGTGGTTTAAACTTTGTAACCTAAATGAAAGACCAGGTCGGGCGGGGTCGTCAAGCCCCCAGTTCTGCGAGGATGGTGCCGTGCCAACCGAGCCACCCGGGCCAAGCGAGCCACCCGTGCCAACCGAGCCAGCCCAGCCGGCCGATGACGCGCCGAAGACCACGGTTGGTCTCGGGCAGCGGATTCGTCAACTGCGCACGGCGCGCGAGCTCACCCTGACCGCGCTCGCCGAGGCGACCGGGCTGTCCACCGGCCTGATCAGCCAGGTGGAGCGGGGGCTGGCCGATCCCAGCCTGGAGACGCTGCGGCGCGTCGCCAAGGTGCTCGAGGTCCCGCTGTTCAGCCTGTTCCGCCAGGAGGACACGGGGATCGTCGCGGTGGTCCGCAAGGACCGGCGGACCCAGGTCAAGTCGCCCGACCACGACATCGTCTACAGCCGGATCTCCCCGGGCGGCGGCCGCCTCGAGGTGCTGCACGGCACGCTCGGGCCGCACAGCGCGTCGGCGCCCGAGCCGTGGGCGCATCCGTCCGAGGAGTGCCTGGTCGTGCTGTCCGGGGAGCTCATCGTGGAAGTGGCGGGACGCGACTACGAGCTGTTCGCCGGCGACAGCTGCTACTTCGACTCCCACTTGCCGCACCGGTTCCGCAATACCCGTGCGCAGTCCGCCGAGTTCATCGTGACAGTTACCCCGCCCAGCTACTGACCGGCGGCCCGGCGGCCCGCCTACAATCGGCCGGGTGATCAACGATGATGTCCTGCTCCGTGCCTACGACGATCAGCTGCGGGGCATTTCTCATACTCAACGTTCCGGGCTCATCGTGGAGCAGGACGGCCCTGTACTCCGCGTGTCCGGGCAGTCCCGGGGGTTCGTCACCGGCCCGCGGGACCTCGGCGTGACCGGCGCGCGGCTCGACGAGCTGATCGCGCGGCAGCGTGACTTCTTCGCCGCGCGCGGCGAGGCCGTGGAGTGGAAGACCCGCGGCCACGACCTGCCCGCCGACCTGCCGGACCGCCTGCGCGCCGCCGGGTTCGTGCCCGAGGAACAGGAGACCGTGGTCATCGGCGTCGCCGCGGAGCTGGCGGCCGACCCCGTGGTCCCGGCCGGCGTCACGCTCGGCGAGGTGTCGTCGGACGCGGACATCCACCAGATCGCGGCGCTGGAGACCGAGATATGGGACCACGACTGGTCCTGGCTGGCCGGCGAGCTGATCAGCCGGCGGTCGGCCGCCCCGGACGACATCGAGTTCTTCGCGGTCCGCGAGGAGGGGTCGGGCCGCATGGTGAGCGCGGCCTGGCTCAGCTACTACCCGGGCAGCGACTTCGCCGCGTTCATGGGCGGCTCGACGCTGGCGGCCTGGCGGGGCCGCGGCATCTACCGGGCGCTGGTGGCGGTCCGCGCCCGGCGCGCCGTGACGCGCGGAGTCCGGTACCTGCAGGTGGACGCGTCCGACGACAGCGCGCCGATCCTGCGGCGGCTCGGCTTCCGCGCGGTCACGACGACCACGCCGTACGTGTGGGCGCCGCCAGGCGCGTGAGCGCGGTCAGAGGGCCGAGGTGTGCGCGTTCAGCGCGGTGACCTCGATCGTCATGTACGGGAACAGCGGCAGGTGCCACAGGATGTCGTGCAGTTCCTCGTTGGAGGCCACGTCGAAGACGCTGAGGTTCGCGTACTGACCGGTGATCCGCCAGATGTGCACCCACTTGCCGGCCCGCTGCAGTCCCTGGCTGTAGGCCTTCTCCCGGGCGAGGGTGTCCTCGCGCACGCCCGGGTCGAGGCCGGCTGGCAAGGACACGTCCATACGCACGGCGAACAGCATGCGCTCAGGCCGCCGGCGCCGGGTCGAGGACGAAGTCGTAGGTGACCTCGAGGCCGTTTCCTGACGCCGCGGGCTCCGGCGTGAGCACCAGTTCCGGCTTCACCGCCGACGCGATGTCGTCGCCGTTGTGCGGGTCGCCCGGGAAGTAAAGCTGGGACGTGATGAGCAGGTGCTCCGGCGCGGAGACCTTGAGGTGCAGGTGGGCGGGCCGCCACGCGTGCCAGCCGGCGACCTCGATCAGCGCCCCGGTCGACCCGTCGTGCGGGATCTGATACGGCGCCGGCTTGATCGTCTGGATCGCGAAGTTGCCCGCCGTGTCCGTGGTGAAGACGCCGCGCAGGTTCCACTCCGGCAGGGCGGGCGCGAACTGCGAGTAGAAGCCCGCGTCGTCACACTGCCACATGTCCACCGTCGCCCCCGCCAGCGGCGCGCCGGAGACGCCGCGCACCTGGCCCTTGAACAGCAGTGGCGTGCCCGCCTCGTCCGGGCGCATCGGCAGCGTGCCGGACGAGCCGAACGATGGCGCACCGGGGACGTAGTACGGTCCCTCGATCGTCCCCTTGCTGCCGAGCCGGGACCCGTTGGCCACCGACTCCACGACGTGCTCGATGAACACGTCGAGGAACAGCGGCCATTCGCCGTCCTCGCCGACCTTGATGAGCCAGGACTTCAGGGCGTCGTACTCGTCGTAGGTGACCTGGTGCTTGCGGATGACCTCGTGCAGCGCGGCGAGCGCATCCGTGGCGATGGCGCTGGCGCGCTCGGCGCTGGTTCCGGCGCCGCCGCTCGCCTTGGACTGGAAGTACTTCGTGGCGTTGGCGCCGCTGTCGGCGGCCTTGGCGTCGTGCTCGGACAACTGGTCGGTCATTGTGCTCTCCTCGGTGAGATGACTGCCGGATTCAGGCATCCTGGCGGTAGTGTGCGAGCTTGCCCGGGTCGATGTCGAGCCCGAGTCCGGGCGCCTCGCGGACGTGCAGGTGCCCGCCGGTGATGACGGGCGGTGTGGCGAGCAGGTCATCGGCCATGTCCAGGAAGTTGGACAGTTCGCCGGCCCGCCGGGAGGTCAGCGCGAACGCGGCGCCGAACGCCGCGCCGCAGACCGACCCGATCTGCCCGTCGACCTGATTGCCGATCACCACGTCCGCCCCGAGACCCTCGCACAGGGCGAGGATCCGGTGCGAATAGGTAAAGCCGGTCCGCGCGGTCTTGATGCTGATCCCGTTGGCCGCGCCGCCGAGCAGTTCCCTGGTTACCTCGCCGGGCCGCGTCGCGGACTCATCGGCGAAGACCGGAATCCGCGACTGCGACACCAGCCAGCGCCGGCCCAGCACGTCGTCGGCGGGATTCAGTTCTTCGGCGAACTCCAGGTCCAGGTCATCCAGGGCGCGCAGCGCCCGGGCCGACTCGGCGGCGGTCCAGCCCCGGTTGCCGTCGATGTACAGCGACGCGGTCGGGCCCAGGGCCAACCGCAGCGCGCGGCAGACCTCGACGTCGAGGGACACGGGGTGCCGCCCGACCTTCACCTTGAACGTCGTGATCCCGTAGGTATCGCGCATCTCCTCGGCGACGGCGACCATCGCGTCGGGCTCGCCGAAGCCGACCATATGGGCAACGGCCATGCGGTCGCGGTAGCCGCCGAGCAGTTCCGTGACAGAGACGCCGAGGGCCTGGCCGGCGAGGTCCCACAGCGCCATGTCGATGGCGGCCTTGGCGGCGGGGTTACCGACGGTCCGGTTCATCCGGCTCCAGGCGACCTCGCGCTCCAGCGGCGACAGGCCGGTGACCGCCGGCCCGAACAGCCCGGTCACCGCCGCGATGATCGAGGCCTGCGTCTCGCCGTAGGTGTACGGGCGGGGCGGCGCCTCGGCCGTGCCGGTGAGGCCCTCGTCGGTGTGCACGCGCACGAGCACGTGGTCGGCGACGGTGACTTCCCCGCTCGCGAAGCGCATGGGCTTGCGGTACGGGATGGCGAACGGAATCGCCTCTACTCTGGTGATCTTCATCAGCACCTCAGCAGCCAGTCTCACGCACGGAAGCACGGATGTGAAAGACAAAGATCGCCGCTATTAAGAGGTCGATGCCGGGGAACTCCGCGCGCGGCGCCCGGGCCAGCGAGGGCAGGAGGTCGTAGGTGGCGGACCCGGTGAACCCGATCGCGACCCGGCCGTAACCTGCCAGGCTCCCTTCGTCGTGACCGAGCCATTCGCCGATCGTCACGAGACCAGGGACGATCAGGTCCAGGCCGTCGAAGAACCGGAGCACTTCCGCGCGGCTGCGCGGGCGGATCCGGGCGGCGCCCGCGGCGTTGTGGCGGCGCGTCATCTCGGTCATCTGCTCGGGCTCGATGTCGCTGGGGAGTGGCAGATCACCAGGAAGCTGCCCGCGGGCACGCGCAGGTCGGCGTCGAGGTAGTCCGTCTTGCCTTCCGGGCTGCTGGTCAAGAGCGCGCGGGCGTGTGCCAGGACCGCGGGATCGTTGTCGGCGTAGACGATGCGGGACTCGGGCTCCGCGCGCTGCGCGACCTCGTGGGTGTTGTCCGCGGTGGGCATCCCGGTGCCGATGTCGAGGAACTGCCGGATGCCGTGGTCCACCGCGAGCGTCCGCACGGCGTCCGTCTGGAAGCGACGCGTCGACCGGGCGATCGCCGGCAAGGCGGGCACGGTTTCCTGGACCCGCCTTGCCGCCTCGCGATCCACCGCGAAGTTGTCCTTGCCGCCGACCCAGTAGTTCCAGATCCGGGCCGTGCTCGGCACGCTGGTGTCGTATGAACGCGGCGGGTTAGCTCTCACGAAGTCCCATCCTCTGTACGGACCTGATGGAAACCGTTTACAGCCTAGCGTCAGCGTCGGGGAAGCTGTATGGGCTTTCAGCCGGCCACTATGCCGTGGGCGCAGAAGTCCCAGATCTCGTCGGGGGTGACGGGACGGTAGGCGTCGCCGCCGACCACGCCCCCGCCGCCGCTGGTCTGGGCGATGAACATGACGGTCTGCATCGTCAGGGCGGCGGCGCGGCGGGGTTCGGTGCCCGGGCGCAGCTGGCCCGCCGCCGCCGCGCGGGCGGTGAGCTCGGTGAGCAGTTCCAGCAGCGGGGCGTGCGCACGGGCCACCTCCGCCGGGTGGGTGAGCAGCAGCTGTGGCGCGAAGTCGGCGAACAGCGGGCGGCGCGCCGCCGGCTCCGGGCGGGACAGCTCGAACAGCAGCTGGACGGCGGACTTCAGCGCGGCGGCGGCGTCCCCATGGCCGGCCGCGGCGGCGGCGATCTGGCCGGTGGCACGCCGCAGGGCGTCCTCGAAGAGCGCGAGCAGCAGCTCGTGCTTACCGTCGAAGTGCTGGTAGAAGCTGCGCAGCGACTGGCGCGAGCGGTCCACGACTTCCTGGACCGTGAAGTCGATGCTGCCCTTGTCGGTGATGATCACCTGCGCGGCGTCCAGGAACCGCTGAACGCGCTGCTCGGCGCGCAGCTTGGCGGCGCGGGTAGAGCGTTCGACCGCCCGCTGTTTCCATAGCGGCTCATCCCCGGTTGCGGTCGTGGGCACGTCCGTGTCCTGCGTCATGTCCACAACCCTAGCCAATCGCCAGTGCGAGCCTTCGCGCTTCGATTCGGGCGCCTGCATCGCCCCGAATCTAGGCTGCTGAGCCATTGCATCGGGCAAGCTGGTGCCGCTGGCCGCGTCTGACGGCCGCCGCCGGGCCTCTACCGGGCAGGTTCGGCAGGCTCTTAGAGGGGACAAGATGACTGCTACCGTCGCTATTTCCGCCCAGCCGTTTGACCAGGCGACGCGGCTGGGATGGGCTCGGCAGGCGCTGGAGGAGGCCGCGGCCGCCGCCTCGGCCGGCGGGAAGCCGGTACCCCCTGATCTCACCGAGCCGGATGGATGGCGCTGGCGGGTGCTGGAGGAACTCAGCGGACTGAGCGCGGCCCTGGTGGCGGACTACAACCGGGCTCGGGACAAGCAGGCCCATCAGGTGTGGGAGTCGCGGTTGGGCGGCCCGCTGACTACCGGGGGCAGCGCGGCGATCGGTGCGGTCGTGTCCGCGATTGGCGCCGGCGTGATCAAGACCAGCACGGCTGCGAGCTGGTCAGTCATCGTTATCGGCGTCCTGCTCGCGATCGGCGGCTCGGTGCTGAGCGCTAACACTTACGTCCAGAATCGCCACAAGAAGCTGCGTTTCCTGCGGCTGCTCTTCGATCTGTGGGATTACGCCTACATAGTTCTCCCCACCGCGCCGGAAGGCGATGTCTATACGGCGGTAAGCGCCATCCGGGGCCTTTGGGAGTCGGCGGGCACGTGAACCCGGGCATTCCAAGGGCCGCCCGTTCAGCGTCTCCGGGCATCCGTGGCCGCTATCGGCTCTGGTACGCCTCAGCGCCAGGCAGGCCCGTCGCCCGGGACGCGAGCACGCCGAGGAGCTGGGCGCCCGTGTTGCAGGCCCAGCGTTCGCCCGGCTGGGTGATCAGGGGGAGCGCGGCGAGTTCCGCGAGCCAGGCGTCCGGGTCCGGCTGCCGTGACGGATCGGGCGGCCCGATCGTGGCCAGCGGTGACTTCTCTGCCGCGGCGACGACCGGCCAGTCCTCCTCGGCCTCGTACATCTCCGGCATCGCGCCGAACCCCGGCGTGAGCGTCAGCAGGTCGCGGACGGTGACCGGGCGGACGGCGGGCACGGTGTCCGTGAGCGGGCCGTCCGGCCGCCGCAGCACCCGGCGGCCCGCCAGTTCCGGCAGCAGGCGGTCGGCCGGCTCCTCGAGATCCAGCAGTCCCTCGGCCGAGAGGGCGAGCGTCAGCGCCGCCGTGATCGGCTTGGTCACGGACGAGATCCGGAACAGCGAATCGGGCCGCGCGGACGCGCCTGCGAGCGCGAGCGTGCCGTGCGCCTCGACATGAAACGATTCGCTCGTGCCCGCGGGCGCCACCACGCACGGAATGGTTCCGCGGGCGCAGTGTGACGCCGCGATTTCCCCGAAGCGCGCGAGACCGTCCTTCGTCAGCATGAATCCTCCTCGGTCCCCCGTATGACGGTGCCGGAGGAGCGGACTCATCGGAAGTATTGTGGCACGGTGAGCGATGAGATCGCGGGTGCCCGCGAGCCGGGGCCGTTGCGGCTGGGGGAGCGCGAGTTCGGGCCCGAGCGCAGGCTGGTCATGGCGATCGTCAACCGGACACCCGACTCGTTCTACCGGCCCGGGATCACCTGGGACGAGCGCACCGCCCTCGCGCGGGCGGACGAGGTCGTCGCCGAGGGCGCCGACATCCTCGATGTCGGCGGCATTCCGGCCAAGCCCGGTGACGAGGTCACCGTGGCCGAGGAGATCAGGCGCACCGTCCCGTTCATCGAGCTGGTCCGCGCCGCCCACCCCGGCCTGGTCATCAGCGTGGACACGTGGCGGCACGAGGTCGCCCGGGCGGTGTGCGAGGCGGGCGCCGACCTGATCAACGACACCTGGGGCGGGTGGGATCCGAAGCTGGCCGAGGTGGCGGCGGAGTTCGGCGCGGGCATCGTGTGCTCGCACACGGGCGGGGCACTGCCGCGGACCCGGCCGTTCCGGCTGTCCTACGGCGACGTGGTGGCGGACGTGCTGGACACCGTGCTGAGGTCCGCGCAGCGGGCGCTGAGCGCCGGGGTCGACCCGGCCCGGATCGTGATCGACCCGACGCACGACTTCGGCAAGAACACCTGGCATTCCCTTGAGGTCACCCGTCGGCTGGGGGAGCTGACGGCGACCGGCTGGCCGGTGCTGCTGTCCGCCTCCCGCAAGGACTTCGTCGGTGAGTCCCTCGGCGCGGGCCTCGAGGACCGGCTGCCCGGCACCCTCGCGGTGACGGCGGTCGCGTCGTGGCTGGGCGCCCGGATCTTCCGCGCGCACGACGTCACCGCGACGCGGATGGCGCTCGACATGGTGTCGATGATCCGCGGTGACCTGCCGCCCGCGCTGACGGTCCGCGGCCTGACATAGCGGACCGGCGTAGTGGCCCGTCGAGGGCGCGGGCGGGCGCCGACTTATAACGATTAAGTCTCGAGCGTCATGTGTCATATTGACTCCTTTTGGGGCTACGTCGAGACTCAGGGGAACGTTTGAAACGTTCCATAAGTTCGCGGGAATTGCACGAGGAGGTGCGCCGGTGGATGCCGCAGGAGCCGAGCCCAGTCCCCAGGAGTCCAGCCCCCCGACGGATGACGGCGCCGGCCGCGTAGTGCTCGACCTCCGGCACGCCGCGAAGGCGTTCGGCGCGGTGCGGGCACTGATCGACGGCGAGATCGAACTGCGCGCCGGCGAGGTGCACGCCCTGCTGGGCGAGAACGGCGCGGGCAAGTCGACGCTGGTGAAGATCCTGGCCGGCGTGCACCAGCCCGATTCCGGGACGCTTCAGGTGGACGGCCGCGAGGTCGCGCTGCACTCCCCGGCCGCGGCACGCGCGGCGGGCATCGCGGTCATCTACCAGGAGCCGACGCTGTTCCCGGACCTGTCGGTCGCGGAGAACATGTTCATCGGCCGCCAGCCGCTGCGGTCCGGGCGCCGTATCGACGCGCGCGCGATGCGGTCGGAGGCGGCCGGGGTCTTCGCGCGCCTGGGCGTGCCGCTGGACCCGGGCCGGATCGCCCGGGGCCTGTCGATCGCCGATCAGCAGGTGGTCGAGATCGGCAAGGCGCTCATCCTCGACGCCCGCGTCATCGTGATGGACGAGCCGACGGCGGCGCTGTCGGCCGCCGAGGTGGACCGGCTGTTCGAGGTGATCAGGACCCTGCGCGGCCAGGGCAAGGCCGTGCTGTTCATCTCCCATCGGCTGGAGGAGATCTTCGCGATCTGCCAGCGGGTCACGGTGATGCGCGACGGCCGGCACGTGGTCACGCGGGAGGTCCGCGGCCTGACGGCCGACGACCTGGTGCGCGCGATGGTCGGCCGCGACATCGAGCAGCGCCCGGGTGGCCAGGACGTCAACCCCGGCGAGACGGTGCTCGGCGTCAGCCGGCTGACCCGCGAGGGCGTGTTCACGGACATCTCTCTGCAGGTGCGGGCGGGCGAGATCGTGGCGCTGTCCGGCCTGGTCGGCGCGGGCCGCAGCGAGGTGGCGCGGGCCGTGTTCGGCATCGACCGCTATGACGCGGGCGCGGTCACCGTCGGCGGCAAGCCGTTGCGGAAGGCCTCGCCGACGGCCGCGATGGCGGCCGGCGTCGGCTTCGTCCCCGAGGACCGCCGCCAGCAGGGCCTGGTCATGGACATGTCCGTGCAGCAGAACGTGGCGCTCGCGTCGCTGAGTCGGCTGCGGCGGAGCGGGTTCATCCGAGGCGGCGCCGAGCGGGCGATGGCGTCGGACTGGGCCGCGCGCCTGAAGATCAAGTACGGCCGCCTCACCGACCCCGTCTCGATGCTGTCCGGCGGCAACCAGCAGAAGGTCGTCCTGGCCAAGTGGCTCGGCCGCCAGCCCGCCGTGCTCATCGTCGACGAGCCCACCCGGGGCATCGACATCGCGACCAAGGCCGAGGTCCACGCCCTGCTGGTCCAGCTCGCGCGTCAGGGTGTCGGCGTCCTCATGATCTCGTCGGAACTCCCGGAGGTTCTCCTGATCAGCGACCGCATACTCGTCATGCGCGAAGGCCGGGTCACAGCCGAGTTCGACCGGGCCAGCGCCAGCGAAGAGGAGATCATGGCGGCCGCCACCGGGCAGGGCGCGAACGGTCAGGCCGGGGCCGGCCAGGCCGCCGCCAGGAAGGACGCGCGGTGACCGCCGCGGCCACCCGGCTCCAGCCGCAGACGCCGTCGGACACCAGCGCGCGGACGCTCAGCGAGCGCGTGTTCCGGGTCCGGGAGACCGGCATCATCGTGGTGCTCGCGCTGTTCATCGCCGTCACGGCGGGTGTCCAGCACCGGTTCCTGTCGGAGTCGAACATCCAGTTCGTGCTGATCAACACCACGATCTACGCGCTGCTCGCGCTGGGCGAAACGATGGTCGTGGTCGGGCGGCACGTCGACCTGTCGGTCGGGTCGGTGCTCGGCATGTCCGCCTACCTGTCCGCGGACCTGTTCGGCAGCCACCGCGGCATCCCCATCGTCGTGGTGTTCCTCGTCGGCCTCGGCATCGGGCTCGGCTGGGGTGTCGTGAACGGCCTGCTGGTGTCGGTCGGGCGGGTGCCCAGCCTGGTGGTGACGCTGGCGACCCTCTACATCATCCGCGGCGTGGACATCCTCATCGTCGGCGGCGGCATGGTCACCGCGAACACCCTGCCCAGCGCGTTTACCAACATCCCCAAGGCCACTATCCTCGGCATCCCGTACCTAGCCATCGGGGTCGCCGTCGTGGTCGCGATCGGGGCGTACTACATGCGGACCTTCCGCTCCGGCCGGGACCTGTACGCGATCGGCTCCAACCCCGAGGCGGCGCGCCTGGCGGGCCTGCCGGTCGGCCGGCGGGTGTTCACCGCGTTCGCCGTCAGCGGCGCGATCGCGGGCGTCGCCGGGGTCCTGTGGGCGGCCCAGTACGGCACGGTCGACTCGACCGCGGGCACGAGCTACGAGCTCACCGTGATCACCGCGGTGGTCGTCGGCGGGGTCGCGATCTTCGGCGGAAGCGGCAGCGTCGTGGGCGCGGCGCTCGGCGCGCTGCTGCTGTCCACGATCAACACGGCCCTGTACGTCCTCGGCATCTCGTCCTTCTGGGACCAGGCGATCGCCGGGTTCCTGCTCATCCTGGCCATCAGCGTTGACCGGGTCATCCAGGTCCGGCTGACCCTGGCCCTGCGGAGAAAGGGGGCCCGGGGTGCCTGACCTCCCGCGGCTCGAAACCCTGCGCCTAGACGTCCTGCGCGAGCGGGTACCGTGGCTGTTGCGCTGGGAGGGCGCCCTCGCGCTGATCGTGATCGTGATCGGCGTGGTCGGCACGGTCTCGTCGCCGGACTTCCTGACCTCGAACAACCTGTTCAACCTGGGCCTGTCCAACGGCGAGATCGCGATCATGGTCCTGCCGATGACGCTGATCATCATCAGCGGCGAGATCGACTTGTCGGTGTCGTCCACGCTCGGCATGTCCAGCTGCCTGCTCGGGTTCCTGTACGAGCACCACTGGCCGATGCTCGCGATCTTCATCGTGATCGCCCTGGTCGGGCTGGCCGCGGGCGCGCTCAACGGCGTGCTGGTGACCCGGCTCGGCCTCCCGTCGCTGGCCGTCACGATCGGCACGCTCACCCTGTACGCGGGCATCGCCGACATCCTCCTGGGGCCGTCGACGGTCGCGAACTTCCCCGCCGCCTACACCAACCTGGGTGTCAACGCGGTCCCGGGGACGGACAACGCGGTCACCTACTCGACGCTGATCTTCGCGGTGCTCGCGGTGATCTTCGGCGTCGTCCTGCACGCGACGCCCGTCGGGCGCTCCATCTTCGCGATGGGCGCCAGCCCCGAGGCGGCCCTGTACGCCGGCATCCGGGTCAAGCGGATCAAGACCATCCTGTTCATGATCTCCGGCCTGGTCTGCGCGTTCGCCGGCGTCCTGTACACCTTCCGGCTCTCGACCGCGGTCGCCGACAACGGCGTGGGCCTGGAACTGGACGTCGTCGCGATCGTGCTCGTCGGCGGTATCTCCATCTTCGGCGGCAAGGGCTCGGTCCTCGGCGCCGTCCTCGGCGTGCTCGCGTTCGCCGGGATACAGAACGCGCTCCTGCTCACCAACTTCAACCAGGAGGCCTCGGGCATCGTGGCCGGCGGCCTCCTCCTGGTCAGCGTCTTCCTGCCGAACACCAGGCCGCTGTGGCGGTGGGTCGCGGCGCGAGCGACCTGACCCGCCGCGCGCCGATCCCGGGCGGGAGAACGTACCGATTTGTCCGCCCCCGCAATTGAAAGGATACAAAGATGAGGCTAAGACGGGCAGCGTGGCTCGCCGTTCCGCTGCTGATCGCATCCCCCCTTCTGGCGGCGTGCTCGTCGTCGTCGAGCTCTCCTTCGGGCACGTCCACGGCTTCGTCCGGCGGCTCCGGCGGCTCCGGCGGCTCCGGCGGCTCGGGCGCGGTGAAGACCGGCCTGAAGGTCTTCGTGATCCCGAAGAACCTCGGCAACTCCTACTTCACCACCTCCGACAGCGTGAACTCCGGCGGCGCCCTGGCGGCCCTGCAGACGCTCGGCGAGAGCGGCACGGAGACCAGCGGCACCGACGACACCCCCTCCTCGCAGATCCCGGCCATCCAGGCGGCGATCAGCAAGGGCGCGAACGCCCTGATCATCTCCGCGACCGACCCGTCGGCGCTCTGCCCGACCCTGAACTCCGCCATGAAGCGCGGGATCACGGTCGTCACCTACGACTCCGACGCCCCCGCCTGCCGGACGCTGTTCATCAACCAGGCGTCGTCGCAGGCCCTCGGGGACACCGAGGTCGACATGCTCGCCAGCGAGGTCCACGACAGCGGGCAGATCGCGATCGTGTCGGCGTCCGCCGACGACACGAACCAGAACCAGTGGATCTCCTACATGAAGCAGGAGCTCAAGAAGTACCCGAAGATGTCGCTGGTCTCGGTCGTCTACGGCAACGACGACACGGCGACGTCCACCCAGGTGACGCAGGGCCTGCTCGAGCAGTACCCGAACCTGAAGGGCATCATCTCCCCGACCACCGTCGGTCTGCCCGCCGTCGCGTCGGTCATCGACACGGCCAAGTACCGCGGCAAGATCGCGGTCACCGGCCTGGCCACCCCCGACGAGATGAAGAAGTACGTCTCCGACGGCACGGTCAAGGAGTTCGAGCTGTGGAACCCGGCCGACCTGGGTTACCTGGCGGCCTACGCGGCCGTCGACCTGGCGTCGGGGAAGATCACCAACGCCCAGGGCCAGAGCTTCAGCGCCGGCAAGCTCGGCAAGTTCACCGTCGGGTCCGGCCACTCGGTGCTGCTGGGCGCACCGTTCGTGTTCAGCTCCGCGAACATCAACAAATTCAACTTCTAATTCACTTAACGACAGTGGTGACTGCGGCCGGGTCCGGCGACTCGGCCGCCGTCGCCACGGGAGAGGGAACCGTGATGCGCGACGCTAGCGATGTCAAAGACGCGCTGAGAAATCATCAGATCGAGTTGCCGTCGTGGGCGTTCGGGAACAGCGGGACCCGGTTCAAGGTGTTCGGGCAGCCCGGAGTGCCGCGCGACGCCTTTGAGAAGGCCGACGACGCCGCCCAGGTGCACAAGCACACCGGCGTCGCTCCCGCCATGGCCGTGCACATCCCGTGGGACAAGGTCGAGGACTACGACGCCCTCGCGGCGCACGCGAAGAACAACGGCATCCGCATCGGCACCGTGAACTCCAACGTCTTCCAGGACGACGACTACATGCTGGGCTCGGTCTGCAACCCGGACCCGCGGATCCGCCGCAAGGCCACCGCCCACCTGCTGGAATGCGTCGACATCATGGACGCGACCGGCTCGCGGGACCTGAAGCTGTGGTTCGCCGACGGCACCAACTACCCGGGCCAGGACGACATCAGCGCCCGCCAGGACCGCCTCGCCGAGGCCCTCGCCGCCGTCTACGCGCGGCTGGGGCCGGACCAGCGGATGGTGCTGGAGTACAAGCTCTTCGAGCCGGCGTTCTACAGCACGGACATCCCGGACTGGGGCACGAGCCTGCTGCACTGCCAGGCACTCGGCCCCAAGGCCCTCGTCGTCGTGGACACCGGCCACCACGCGCCCGGCGTGAACATCGAGTTCATCGTGGCCCAGTTGCTGCGGGCGGGCCGGCTGGGGGGCTTTGACTTCAACAGCCGGTTCTACGCCGACGACGACCTGATGGTCGGCACGGCCGACCCGTTCCAGCTGTTCCGCATCATGCACGAGGTCGTCAAGGCGGACGCGCTGGCCCCCGCCGCCGGCATCGCGTTCATGCTCGACCAGTGCCACAACATCGACCCGAAGATCCCCGCGCAGATCCGCTCGGTCATGAACGTGCAGGAGGCCGTGGCCAAGGCCCTGCTGGTCGACACCGAGACGCTGCGCGCGGCACAGCTCGCCGGGGACGTCCTCGCCGCCAACGCCGCGCTGATGGACGCCTACAACACCGACGTCCGCCCGCTGCTCGCGGAGCTGCGCACGGAGATGGGGCTGGCGCCCGACCCGGTCGCGGCCTACCTCGCGTCCGGGTACGGCGAGAAGATCGTTTCCGAGCGGACCGGGGGCACCCCGGCCGGATGGGGGGCCTGATGCAGGCAGTAACCGACCTGCTGGCGCGCAGCAACCGGCTCGGGTCAGACCCGCGCAACACCAACTACGCCGGCGGCAACGCGTCGGCCAAGGGCACGGCCACCGACCCGGTCACCGGGCAGGAGACCGAGCTCATGTGGGTGAAGGGCTCGGGCGGCGACCTGGGCACGCTCACCGAGAAGGGCCTGGCCGTCCTCCGCCTGGAGCCGCTGCGCGCCCTGACCGGCGTGTACCCCGGCGTCGAGCGCGAGGACGAGATGGTCGCCGCGTTCGACTTCTGCGCCTTCGGCAAGGGCGGGGCGGCGCCGTCGATCGACACCGCCATGCACGGCCTGGTCGAGGCGGCGCACGTCGACCACCTGCACCCGGACGCCGGGATCGCGATCGCGACGGCGGCCGATGGGGAGAAGCTGACCGCCGAGTGCTTCGGCGGCCGGGTCGCCTGGGTCCCGTGGCGTCGTCCCGGCTTCCAGCTCGGCCTCGACATCGCCGCTATCAAGCGCGAGCACCCCGAGGCCATCGGCGTGGTCCTCGGCGGCCACGGCATCACGGCCTGGGGCGACACGTCGGCGGAATGCGAGGCGCGCTCGCTGGAGATCATCGCCACGGCGCAGAAGTTCATCGACGAGCGGACCCGCGAGCGCCCGTTCGGGAAGACAGTCGTCGAGCCACTGCCGGGGGAGGAGCGGCGGGCGCGCGCGGCCGCGCTGGCGCCGGTGCTGCGCGGGCTCGCGTCGACCGATAAGCGGCAGGTCGGGCACTTCACCGACTCCGACGTGGTGCTCGACTTCGTCGGCAGCGAGAAGATGCCGGCGCTGGCCGCGCTCGGTACGTCGTGCCCGGACCACTTCCTGCGCACCAAGGTGCGGCCGATGGTGCTCGACTTGCCGCCGGACGCGCCGCTGGCAGACGTAGTCGCGCGGCTGGGCGAGCTGCACGCGGACTATCGCGCGGACTACCAGGCCTACTACGAGCGGTACGCCACCCCGGACTCCCCGGCGATGCGCGGCGCCGACCCGGCGATCGTGCTCGTGCCGGGCGTGGGGATGTTCAGCTTCGGGGCGGACAAGCAGACGGCGCGGGTGGCGGGGGAGTTCTACGTCAACGCGATCAACGTGATGCGCGGCGCGGAGGCGCTGTCGTCCTACCAGCCGATCGCCGAGAGCGAGAAGTTCCGCATCGAGTACTGGGAGCTGGAGGAGGCGAAGCTGCGGCGGCGCCCGGCCCCCAAGCCGCTGGCCGGCCGGATCGCGCTGGTGACCGGCGGCGGGTCCGGGATCGGGCGGGCGACCGCGCTGCGGTTGGCGGCCGAGGGCGCGTGCGTCGTGGTGGCCGACCGGGACAGCTCGTCGGCGGGCGCGGTGGCGTCGGAGATCGGGTCGGCCGACGCGGCGGTCCCGGTGACCTCCGACGTAACCAGCGAGGCCGATGTCGCGGCGGCGCTGGCGTCGGCGGCGCTGGCGTTCGGCGGCGTGGACCTCGTGGTCAACAACGCGGGCCTGTCCATCTCCCGGCCGCTGCTGGAGACCTCGGTGGCCGACTGGGACGTGCTGCACGATGTGATGGCGCGCGGGTCGTTCCTGGTCTCGCGGGAGGCGGCCCGTCTCATGACCGCGCAGGGCATGGGCGGCGACATCATCTACATCGCGAGCAAGAACGCGGTGTTCGCCGGGCCCGCCAACGTCGCCTACGGCGCCGCCAAGGCCGACCAGGCGCACCAGGTGCGGCTGCTGGCGGCCGAGCTCGGGGAGGCCGGCATCCGGGTGAACGGGATCAACCCCGACGGGGTCGTACGCGGCTCCGGGATCTTCTCCTCCGGCTGGGGCGCCCAGCGGGCCGCCGTCTACGGGGTGCCGGAGGACGAACTCGGCGCGTTCTATGCCAAGCGGACGCTGCTGAAGAAAGAGGTGCTGCCCGAGCACGTGGCCGCGGCCGTGTTCGCGCTGACCGGGGGCGACCTCGCGCTCACCACCGGGCTGCTGATCCCGGTCGACGCGGGAGTGGCGGCCGCGTTCCTGCGGTGACGTCGTAGGGAGCTGGCGGGCGTGTCAGGAAGGTGGCAGTGATGAGCGAGCCCGGACTGGTGGCGCTGAGCAAGCAGGACGTCGAGCTGCTCAGGCTCCTGGCCGGGGGGCTGCCGCTGGACGCGGTGGCCCGCCGGCTCAACACCTCGGAGCGGACCGTGCGCCGCCGGGTCAAGGCGATCTGCGACCGCCTCGGCGTCGGGTCGTCTATCCAGGCCGTGGTGTGGGCGGCGCGGCGGGGGCTGGTGTGAAGAGTGCCACCGTCGCCGCCGCCGACCTCGGCGCGTCCTCCGGTCGCGTCCTGGTGGCGCGGGTGCCGGGTGATTCCGGCATCGAGCTGCACGAGGTGAGCCGGTTCCCGAACGAGCCGGTCCTCGCCGGCGGGACGCTGCAGTGGGACATTCTCCGGCTGTACGGCGCGGTTGTGTCCGGACTGACGGAGGCGGCGGCGTCGTACCCGCTGGCGGGGGCCGGGATCGACTCCTGGGGCTGCGACTACGGGCTGCTGGACTCCGCCGGGGCGCTGATCGGGAACCCGGTGCATTACCGGGACCAGCGGACGTCGGGCGTCACGACGCCGGTGCCGGCCGAAGAGCTGTATGCCCTCACCGGTATCCAGCACCTGCCGTTCAACACGGTCTACCAGGTGGTGTCCGCGCTGGGCACGCCCGCGCTCGGGGCGGCGTCGTCGCTGCTGCTGATCCCGGACCTGCTCGCCTACTGGCTGGCTGGTGACAGCGGGGCCATCGGGGCCGAGGTGACGAACGCATCGACGACCGGGCTGCTCGATGTGGCGTCCCGGCAGTGGGCGACGCCGCTCATGGAACGGATCGGGATACCGCGCGGGCTGTTCCCGCCGCTGCGCCAGCCGGGCGAGATCATCGGGGAGACCCGCGGGGCCGCGCTAGGCGGCGTCCCGCTGATCGCCGTCGGGTCGCACGACACCGCGTCGGCGGTGGCGGCCGTGCCGGCCTCCGGCCCGGCGTTCGCGTACATCTCCTCGGGAACCTGGTCCCTGGTGGGGCTGGAGCTGACCGCGCCCGTGCTGTCGGAGGCCAGTCGGCTGGCCAACTTCACGAACGAGGCGGGCATCGACGGCACAGTGCGGTACCTGCGCAACGTGAGCGGCCTGTGGCTGCTGCAGGAATGCCTGCGCTGCTGGCCTGGGGAGTCCCTCGGCACGCTCCTGGCCAGCGCCGGGCGCGTGCCGCTGCTGCGCTACACCGTCGACGTGGATGATCCGGTGTTCCTGCCGCCGGGCGACATGCCGTCACGCATCCTCACCTGGCTGACCGAACGGGGCCTGCCGGCGCCGGACGGGCGCGCGGAGATCGTCCGGTGCGTCCTGGACAGCCTGGCGCTCGCCTACCGCCGCGCGGTGGGTGACGCGCAGTCGCTATCCGGGCGGCACGCCGACGCGGTGCACGTGGTGGGCGGCGGCTCGCGGAACGAGCTGCTGTGCCAGCTCACCGCGGACGCGTGCGGGCTGCCGGTCGTCGCGGGCCCCGCCGAGGCGACCGCGCTCGGCAACGTCCTCATCCAGGCTCGCACCCTCGGCGCCGCGCCGGACTCGCTCGACGGCATGCGCACGATGCTGCGCGCGAGTCTCCCGCTGCGGCGCTTCACCCCGTCCGGCGACACCCGCCTGTGGGAGTCCGTGGCGCGCCGCTTCGCGGGCACCTGACCTCCCGCGGCCCCCGGCCCCCTCCCCCCGAGCCTCCCCGGTCCGAGGGCCTCCCCGGTCCGAGGGCCTCCCCGGTCCCTCTCCAATGGGGCTCGATGTCACATCCGCTCCCTTCCTAGCGCGCTCGATGTCACTTTGGGTTCCTTCTAGGGGGCTGAATGACGCATCGACGCCGATAGGAAGGGTGTCCATGTGACATCGAGTTCGGGGTGGTGGTGTGAGTCGGTCTGCGTGGTCAAGATCATGGGTCGTTCCGGCGCCGATGGCACCGCTGACCCATGATCTTGAAACGGGCCAGTGTGAAATGACCGTTATATGGCGGTATGCGGGGCAATCTAGGTGCCGTCCCGGGCCGCATGGCCGACGATTCCAAGATCACGGGTCATACATGCCGCTATTTGGCATCGATGACCCTTGATCTTGCTGGATGGCGCCGGGGCGGCCCTCCGGCGGGGCCGGGCTGCCGGACATTTCGGGAAATATCCGGTGAGGCGATGGCGGGATCGTCGTTGCTGTGGCGGCTTTGGCGCGTTCGACCCATGAAACGCGTACGGCAGTGCCCTGGCCTGTGACCGCATCCGGACAGAGATGAGCAGACCTCTTGTTGGTTCCTGAGCGCCTCCGCACACTGACGGGTGAGGATCCAACGCGGGAGGTACCGGGATGGCACGGGATACGTCAGGCGAACGCGAGGGAATCGGCCGGCGGAGTTTCCTGGCCGGCGGCGCGGCGGTCGCGGGGCTGTCCCTGGCGGCGGGGTCCGCGGGGGCGGCACGGGCGAGCACGGCGCTACCCGCGGCCGGCCCCACGCCGTTCCCCACGGCGGGCCAGTCGGCGGCCGGGCCCGGGATCCAGTCGGCGAGCCAGCCGTCCGGGCTGCTGACCTCACTGCTCGATGACGCTCTCGGCGTCCCCGTCAGCGGCATGCGCCTGTCCTGGATCGTGCCCGCGCTGTCCGACGCGACCCGGCAGGACGCCTACCAGGTTCAGGTGGCGGCCACCCCGGACGCGTTCACGGACGGCCTTCCGGGCGGTTTCGGCCGGGCGGGCGCCCTCGTCTGGGACAGCGGACAGGTCAGCGACTCGTCGTCGACCGCCGTGAGCTACGCGGGCCCGGACCTGTCGCCGGCGGCCCCGTACTGGTGGCGCGTCCGCACGTGGGCCAGCGACGGGGCCAGGGGCGGGGCCAGAGACGGGGCCAGGGACGGGGCCAGCGACGGGGCCAGCGACGGAGCGGGCGCCGCGCGCGTGTCGCAGTGGTCCGCGCCGCAGCGCATCGTGACCGCGGCCGCGGACTGGGCCGGCGTGCCGGTCTGGGCGCCCGCCGACACGACCACGCTCACCGACGGGGTGCTCAGCGCCACCGTGACGATCGAGACCACCTCGGCGGGATTCTGGTTCCGCGCGCAGGACGCGGACAACAACTACCTCTGGCAGGTTTTCGACGGCAGCCCGGGGATGCTGCGCACCCACGTCCAGTCCAACGGGGTTTACACGGTGCTGGACAATTACACGCTGCCCGTCGACGTGACGGTGAATGAGCCGATTGACATCTCGATCTCGATGACCGGCGACGTCTTCGAGACCTTCATCAACGGCACCCTGGTCAACACGACGACGAACTCCACCTACGCGTCGGGCACGATCGGCCTCCGCAACGGGTCAACGGAGTCCCAGCGCTACCAGTCCGTCACGTTCACCGACCCGGACGGGACGGTCGTGATCAGCACGGACTTCGCGGACGGGCCCGCGCCGTTCACCGGCGGGACCGTCAGCGACGGCAGCCTCGTCCTCGGCGACAGCCAGAGCCTGCTGGCCGAGATCGCCGAGCCCGACGACTGGGCGCTGCTGCGCACCGAGTTCACGCTGCCGCCCAAGCGCGTGCTGATCGCGTTCGTCCAGGCCGCCGCCGCCTCACCCGAGGGCGCTCACCAGTACGTGTACAAGCTCTGGTGCAACGGGTCCGTGGCCGGTCACGGACCGTCGCGGTCGCAGGCGAACGAGACCCGCTACAACACCCTCGACATCACCGGGCTGGTGCGCCCGGGCCGGAACGCCCTCGCCGCGCTCTGCTACACCGCGAGCGATCACCAGTTCCAGGCGCAGGCCGTCGTCGTGTTCGAGGACGGCACGAGCCAGGTGACCGGCACTACCGGCGGCTGGAACGCGCTGCGTGGCGCGAAGATGCTGCCGTCCGACGGCTTCACCGGCGGCGGCTACTTCAACGACCCGCAGGAATACTGGGACATGCGGCAGGAGCCCGTCGGCTGGACCGAGCCGGGCTTCGACGACAGCGCCTGGCTGCCGGCCGCGCCCGGCGCCGCCTTCGCCGCCCTCGCCCCGGCCGCCGTGAACCTCACGCAGACCTACATCAAGCCCGCCGCCGTGACGCAGGTCGCGCCCGGCCGGTGGCTCGTCGACCTGGGCAAGGAGATCGCGGGCGGCTTGCACGTCCGCGTCAGCGGCACATCCGGAGACACCATCACCGTCCAGCTCGGCGAGCAGGTCGACGGGACCACCGTCGTGTACCAGCTGCTCGCCGGCAACACCTACAGCGAGGTCTGGACGCTGCGCGACGGCTGGCAGGAGATCGAGCACTGGGGCTATCGCGGCTTCCGGTGGGCGCAGCTCAGCACGAGCGACACCGGCCTCGACCTGAGCGCGGCCGTCCAGGGCGTCGCGCTGCACATGGACTGGCACGAGGACGACTCGTCGTTCGCGTGCTCCGACCCGTCGCTGACCCGCGTGTGGGAGTTCGCCCGGTACTCAATCAAGGCGACCTCGCTCGACCTGTACCAGGACACGCCGACCCGCGAACGCGACCCGTACGAGGGCGACGCGCTCATCGACCAGCGCTCCCAGTACGCGGTGCAGCGCAGCTACGGCCTGGCCCGCTACTCGAACTCCTGGCTGTGCCGCCGCCCGACCTGGCCAGCCGAGTACCACCTCATGTCGGTCCTGTCGGCCTGGCAGGACTACCTGACGACCGGCGACCCGGACCACTTCAGCGCCGACTACTCCTACTACGTGGCGAAGAACTTCGACGCGGACCTGGGCAGCGACGGCCTCGTCCACAAGGCCCCCGGGTCCTCGTCGCAGTACAACGCCGACCTCGTGGACTGGCCGCCCGTCGAGCGCGACGGGTACGTGTTCACCGACGTCAACACGGTGATCAACTCCTTCCAGTACGCGGCCTACGCGACGCTCTCGCAGGTGGCGGGCGTCCTCGGCAACTCCGCCGACCAAGCCAAGTACGCGGGCCTGGCGCGGCAGGTCCAGTCCGCCATCAACACGCTCTTGCTGCCCGCGGGCGCCGGCGCCTACGTGGACGGCGAGGGGACGACGCACACCGCGCTGCACGCCACGTTCTTCCCGGTGGCGCTGGGCGTGCCGGACGTCGCCGACCGGCCGGCAATGGGCGAGTTCCTCGCGGCCGGCGGCATGGTCTGCAGCGTCTACGGCGCACAGTTCCTGCTCGAGGCGCTGTTCGCGTCCGGGCAGGCGGACGCCGCGCACGCGCTGCTGACCGCGACCGGGCCCAGCTCGTGGCTGCACATGATGGACGACCTGGACGCCACCATCACGATGGAAGCCTGGGACCCCTCGATCAAGTCGAACACCACGTTCTCGCACGCCTGGGGGACCGCGCCGGCCAACGTGGTCATGCGGGAGATCCTCGGTGTGCGGGTGACCGCCCCTGGCGCGGCGGCCTTGCTTATCCGACCCCAGCCAGGGCCGCTGACCTGGATGAACGGCACCGTCCCGACCATCCGCGGGCCGGTGCGCGTGAGCGTGGACCGCCGCGACGGCCTGCGCGTCACCGTCGGCCTCCCGGCGAACACGACGGCGCGGGTCGTGCTGGACACCGCCGCCCTCGGCGCCGCTCCCGGGTCGCTGCGGATCGCCGCGCCCGGGCGCGCGCCGGCCGTCTCGGCCGACAGGGGACTGGTGACCGTGGACGGTGTCCAGCCCGGCACGACCGTCATCACCGGCGCCCTGACCGCCGGCTGACCGTCCTGTGCAGAACGGCCGGCGCGAACCCGGTCCGGGGACGGATTTGACACGTTCCAATCTCGTACGGAAACTTGCTTTCACCAGTCCAGAGAATGCGGGTTAACGTGCCTGTCAGCATCCGGGAGGTCGCCGCGCACGCCGGCGTCTCCGTCGCGACGGTCTCCAACGTGCTCAACCGGCCGGAAATCGTGGCCCAGCCGACCCGCGAGCGCGTGCAGTCCTCGATCAGGCTGCTCGGCTACGTGCGCAACGAGTCCGCCCGGCAGCTGCGCGCGGGGCGGAGCCGGACGATAGGCCTGGTCGTCCTGGACGTGGCCAACCCGTTCTTCACCGACCTGGCACGCGGCGTGGAGGACGAGGCGAACAAGGCGGGCCTGGCCGTCATCCTCTGCAACAGCGACGACCAGGAGCGCAAGGAGAAGCAGTACCTGGAACTGCTCGAGGAACACCGCGTGCATGGCGTGCTGATCACGCCGGTGGCGGGCGCGGGCGCGCGGCTGGCCAAGTTGCAGCTGCGCGGTACTCCGGTGGTGCTGGTCGACAGCCGGTCCCCTTACCGCGGCCAGTGCTCGGTGGCGGTCGACGACGTGCTCGGCGGTGATATCGCGGTGTCCCACCTGCTGTCGGCCGGTCACGAGCGCGTCACCTACGTCGCGGGCCCGCCCGCCATCCGCCAGGTGGCCGACCGGCTTGAGGGCGCGCAGCGCGCCATGACACGGGCCGGGCACGCGCCTGAGGACCTGGACATCATCGAGGCCAGCGGCCTTAACGTCGCCGGCGGACAGAAGGCGGGCGCGGAGATCGCGGCCAAGCCCGCCGACAGCCGCCCCACCGCCGTGTTCTGCGCCAACGACCTGATCGCCCTGGGCGTGCTGCAGGAGATGACCCGCAACCACATCCGGGTCCCGGAGGACATCTCGATCGCCGGGTACGACGACATCGACTTCGCCGCGGCCGCGGCGGTGCCGCTCACCTCGGTGCGCCAGCCCCGCCACCAGCTCGGCCGGACCGCCGCCCGGCTGCTCCTCGACGAGGCGGCCGACGGCGACACCCACCAGCACCGCCAGGTCATCTTCGAGCCGGAGCTCGTCATCCGCCAGTCCACCCGGTCGTAGGCCTTTCCATGTTCGCGATCGGCGGCGGCTCCGCGCCTGGCTTGACAGCGCGTACCCGCACTTCGGCCAGGCCCGCCGGCTGAAGAAGCCTCAATGCCTTTCCTCCGAAGGAGCGGGTGCGCCGTTCGCCGCGGCCTGGCGCGATGATCGCGGCCGGGGTTCCTGGTCCACGTTCGGGTCGTCGAAGAGGTGCTTGCGCGCGAACCGCCTGGGATTCAGGTCGTCGGTCTCGAGGTCGTCGAACTCGGGGCCCAGTTCGTCGCGCAGGTCGTTCTTCGCGTCCTCGGCGATCATGCGGAGGTCGCGGAGGACGCGGCCGGCCTGGGCGGCGATCTTGGGCAGCTCGTTCGGCCCGAAGACGACAAGCGCGATCACCGCGAGAACCAGCAGCTTGGGGATGGACAGGTCGAACATCGCTCAGCTCTTTCCTTGGCCGTCGAGCTGCAGCGGGGACAGCTCGTCGTCGGCCAGGCCGGTATAGGGATCGGGGTGCAGCCGCGCCCGGCGCTTGTCGTTGAAGTAGACGAAGATCTCGGCCGCCTCGGTCAGCGCGACCGCGAGGCCGCCGAGGATGAGCATCGTCCACGGGTCCGGGCTCGGGTTGATGATGCCCGCGATCAGGAAAGTGCCGAAGATCAGCACCCGGCGCCACCTGCGGAAGCGCTCGTGGGTGAGGATGCCGGCCATGTTCAGCATGATGATCACCAGCGGCAGCTCGAAGACGATCCCGAACCCGAGCAGTATCCCGGTGAAGTAGCTGAGGTAGGTGTCCCAGCTGGGCAGGACCAGCGAGTCGTGCGGCGCCAGGTTGAGCAGGTATTGCAGGCCGCGGTCCATCACCGCGTAGGCGAGCACCGCGCCGCCGGCGAACAGGGGGACGGCCGTGGCCGTGAACAGGTAGGCCCACTTCTTCTCGCGCCTGTACAGCCCGGGCGCGATGAACGCCCAGAGCTGGTACAGCCAGACCGGGCAGGTGCCGATCAGGGCGAAGAAGAACGCGATCTTGATGCGCAGGAGGAAGGAATCGAACACCCCGTTGATGACAAGCTGGTCGCCGACCGTGTGGCAGCCGGTGTGCCCGTTGATCACCGCGCTGCAGAACGGGCGCGCGACGACGTCCAGCGCCTGGTTCGAGAAAATCAGCGCGATGACCATGCCCAGGATGATCGCGAGGACCGACTTCACGAGCCGGTTGCGCAGCTCCCGGAGGTGTGCCATGAGGGGCATCCGCCCCTCCGGGTTCCGCCGCCGGGTTTGCGCGAAGCGCTCCCCGACGATCCGGGCGCCTTGGACGGCGCCGGGCATATTCGCCATGACCGTCAGCCCATCTCCCGGGGACCGCGACTCAGCGAGTCTGAATGATGTCCGCGAGGAGCGTGTCGGCTGGCGGCCGCAGTCTGCCGCAGGCTGCTGATCTGCTGCTGGAGCGCCCGGATCTGCGCTTGGGCCTCCGGCACCGGCACTGGAACGGGCACGGGCGCCTGCTGCAGTTCAGCCGGTGCGGCCTGAGCGCCCTGGGTGGCCGGAGAGTCGGGCTCGTCCTCGTGCAGGCCCTGCACCTCGGTCTTCAGGATCCGCATTGACTGCCCGAGCGAACGAGCCGCATGGGGAAGCTTCCGCGACCCGAACAGGACGATGATCACCACGGCGACGATCAGGATCTTCCAGGGGCTGTCGAACAGGTCACCTATCATTTTTGTTCTCCTCTGCGAGTAGTAATCTTCATGGCTCAGTCAGCCCGGCGTTGGTCTGAAGTGGCCGTGGAGCGGCCCGGCCGCCGGGTACGTCGGTCAACCGGGCGCTCCATCGGGTACTGGCCTTCTCCTGGCCAATCACGTTTATGGCCAATTGCGGATCAGGGGCCTACCGCCACGCCGTAAGGGCTGTCGCCGACGGTGATGGTGGCGGTGATTTTCAGGGAGCTCGGGTCGATGACCGTGATGGTGCCGGCTGCCTGGCTGACGACATAGATCGCGGTGGGCGTGACCGCGATGTCAAACGGGTCTGTTCCCGGGGGGCCGACGTTGACGGTTGCGATGACGCGGTTGCTCTGGGTGTCGACCGCGAGCACGTTACCCGGGCCGAGCACGGCGACGTAGGCACGCCGGCCATCCGGCGCGACCGTGACACCGAACGGGCCGTCCCCGGTCGCTATGGTCGCGGTGATCTTTCCGGCGCCGGTCGATATGACGGAGACAGCCGCGCTCGCCTCGTTGGCGGCGTACACCCACTCGCCGTCCGGGGTGACCGCCACCGCCACCGGATACTGGCCCGCGGGCAGGTCGTGGACGACCCGGTTCGTGCGGGTGTCGATGACCGACACGCTTGCCGAACCTTCGTTGGCGACGTAGACGGCGGTGCCGTCATGGCTGACGTCAAGGTTCACCGGCTGGATGCCGACGGGGATGGTCGCGGTAACCCGGTTGGTCCCGGTGGCGATCACCGAGACGCTGTTGGAACTCCCGTTGGCCACGTAGAGGTACCGGCCGTCCGGGCTGAGCGCGACCCCGGTCGGGGACTGGCCGACCGCTACGGTGGCGGCGATCTTGTTGTGCGCCGTGTCGAGCACCGATACTTCCGCTGATCCGGAGTCGGCGATGTAGACGCGGCTGCCGTCCGGGGTGACCGCGACGCCTTCGGGTCCTACCCCGGCCGGCACCGTGGCGGTGACGTGGTTGGTCTGGGCATCGATGACCGACAGCGTGTCGTCGAGCTGGTTGGTGACGTAGAGGTGTCCCGTCTGGGTCGCGGTGGCGGTGGCCGTGCTGCGGTGATATTGCATCGTTACTCCTGTGCCTTAGCGGGTCGTGTGCTCTAGCTGGATCGGTCCGTGTCCGGCTCCTCCACACAAAGGGAAAAGCAGCCCGGCCCGGAGCAGCGGTCAGGCCAGCAGCCCGCTTGCGTAGTAGTCCTGGCTGTCGCGTACGCCTGGCACCGCGAAGAAGTAGCCGCCGCCTCGCGGGCTGATGTAGGGCACCAGCAGTTCGTCTTCGAGCCGGGTCTGCATGTCGATGTAGCTGCTGAGCTCGCGCTGGTAGCAGGTGAACGCGTGGCCCAGGAGAGGGGCACCGCCGGTCAGGGAGATCTGCTCGAAGTCATAGCTGCGGCGCAGGATGGTGCTGCTCGCGAAGGTTTGCGGGGTCTGCGGGTTGGCGAGCCGGATATGCGAGTTCAGCGCCGTGAGCAGCCCTTGCGGGTCGTTGGTGTAGATGGGGTCGAACTCGTCGTTCGCGCCCGGGTCTGGGGCATACGTCGGGGCGCCGCTGGTCTTCTGGCGGCCGAAGATCCGCTCCTGCTCCGCGACCGGCACCCGCTGCCACTTCTGCACGTCGAAGTCGATGATCCGCACGACGTGGTAGGTGCCTCCCGCCGCCCAGGTCGGCTCACCGGAGTCCGGCTGCGCCCACACGTACTGATTGTTCTGCGCGGTGCTGGTGAAGTCTGGCTGGGCAATGCCGTCCTTGAAACCGAACCAGTCCCGCGGGACACCGTCCGGGCGCGGCGGGTTTACGAAACCGCTGATGCTCCAGCGGGGCTGCAGGGCGCCGCTGGTGTTGTCGCTGATGTCCAGCAGAGCGTGGACCGCCGTGTCGTTGTGGTCGGCACAGAGCTGTATCAGCAGGTCGCCGTCGGAAATCGCGGGATCGAGGTCGTCGTGGCGGAACGGCTCCATGGTGACCAGCTGAGCGGGCTTACGCGAAGCCAGCCCGTAGCGGCCGTCGAACAGGCTTGCCCCGACACTGACGGTGACCGTGAGCCCGTCCGCGGAGATCTGCGGACCCAGGATGCCGCTGTCCGCCGGCGGCGACCCCGCGGGCCCCGACGGCGCCGCGCCGCCGGCGGTAAGGAACGCCGCCCGCGCGGTCAGCGTGCGGAACAAATCCGTCAGCTCGCCGCGGTTAGCCGCGGTCACATTGAAAGCAGCATAGGTGGAGAACTGCTGCCGGTAAGGAGGCGGAGGGGTAATGATTCCCGATTGATACTCCCCGTAGAAAGGAAACGCGTTTCCCGACACCACCGTCTCGACCGCTACCTCGTTAGGGCGTATACCTCTTCCCGCTAGGCTTCCGCGTCCCAGCAGGTTTCCGCCGACTCCGGCCAGACCCGCAACGGCCACTCCCTGCAGAACGGATCGCCTACCGAAACCGCCCGCCGGACAGCCGCCGATGTCCGCCATGTCCTGAGGCGCAGACGGCGTTTCCCTAGTCACGGTCACGTCTTGAGGCGACACCGCGGGAGTTTCCCGCCGCTCAGTGATCCGGTTCTTTTTGTTCATTCCTGCCTCCTTGGCATTCGTTGTCCGCCGCGATGTTTTCTCACTATGTATTCGTCACCGACGCCGGCAAGGTTTGGTTTGAATCGACAAGAATTCGGTCGGCATGATCAGAATGGATATGCCCAGATCGAAAAGCCGCGCGCGTTTAAGCGAATATCGCCATCAACGCGTCGTAAGCGTCGGCTATCGCCCGGATATCTGGCGACAGGTTCTCCGCCTTCGCCACGGCGGGTACGGCGAAAGTAATCAGCCGCCACTGCTCGAGATCGGCGGGTCTCCTACAGCGCGACGTCGAGCATCATCGGGGTGGTGGGCCGCGCGGTGCCGCGGGCGGGCTCGTCGGTGAGGGCGAGGTGATCTCCCGCGCGCACGCCCGAGACGACGACCGGGCCAATCACGCCGTCGCTGCCCGCGGGCAGCATCCCGATGGACCGGGTCCCGGCCGGGCCGGTCAGCCACAGCTCGTATTCCTGAGAGGCGGGCAGCGGGCGCAAGCCCTTGGCGGTGAACACCAGCGCGTGCCGGGTCTTTGAGACGACGATCCTGACGGTTCCGCCGTTGGGCATCGCGCGGGTCATCATGTGGGCGTCCTGCGCGGTCAGCACCACGGCGATCTGCCGGCTGCTGGCCTGGGCCTGGTTGAGTTGCTGTCGCATGTTCCCGTTCGTGACGCCGAACACGACGGCGATCGCGAGCACGGCCGCGGCGGCCGCGGTGCCAGCGGCCAGCGTCAGCCGACCGGGCCAGGCCAGTGAACGGAACCAGGTTCCGGTGATGTCTCTCGGTGCGGCCCGGGTCCCGGTGCGCGCCGCCTGCTCCTCGGCGGGCGGCTGCTGCCTCGTCACCTCCGCGGCCGTCATGACGCGTTCCTTCAGGCCCGCGGGCAAGGGCCGGGCGGTGGCGGCACCGAGCATCGCGGTGGCCTCGCGCAGGCCCGCGATCTCCCGCGCGCACTCCTCGCACCCGGCCAGGTGCCGCTCGAAGCGCTCCCGGTCACGGGCGGTGATCGCGTCCATCGCGTACGCCCCGATGAGGGTGTGCGCGTCGGTTCGCCTGCTGATCAGCTTCATTCGTCCACCCCCAGGCAGTCGCGCATCCGGATCAGCGCGTCGCGCATCCTGGTCTTCACCGTGCCGGTCGGCACACCGAGCAGGCCAGCCACCTGGCTGTAGGTGTGACCCCGATAGTAGGCAAGGATGAGCGATTCGCGCTGCACATCGGTCAGTGAGTTCAGGCAGCGCCGAACGCGCTCGCGTTCCAGGCTCGACTCGACGGCCTCGGTCACCTCGTCGTACGGGACTTCTTCGGTCGCGACACGCCGCTCGCGCTCAGCTTCCTTCTGCACGGACCTAACCCGGTCCACCGCCCGGCGGTGGGCCATCGTCATCACCCAGGCGGTCACGCTCCCCCGGCCTGGGGCGAACTTGGCGGCGGTCCGCCAGACTTCCAGCAGGACCTCCTGAGTGACCTCCTCGGACTGGGCCGGATCGCGGATCACGCCTTTGACGACGCCGAAGACCGATGGGGCGAGCCGCTCGTAGAGGGCGTCGAACGCTGCCCCGTCGCCGCGTGCCACGAGGCCGATCTGGGCCTCGAGGTCGTCGCGCGGGCGGGCGCCGTCGGCGGGTCGCCGTCGGCCCTGGGGTTCCTGGCTGCCGAAAGCTCTCACAACTGTTATTCGGAGCAACCGCCGGGACGGTTTGCTGCTCGGAGGGATGTCTTCGTGACCTGGTCGATTTCTATTATCTTCCGGGCGGGCATCACTTGATCATGGACATCCTGAGCCCGCGGGCGATCTACCACCGCGGGAACGTCCTCGTCACTGGAGGTGTCCAATGAGCCAGCTCACGAACGTGGCTTGCTGCCAGGTCTCGCTTGAGGTGGGGAAGCTGGCGGCGAACCGGGAGGCTTGCCTGAGCGCCGCCGCCCGGGCGATCGAGAACGGTGCGCACATCATCGTGCTGCCCGAACTCGCCGCGAGCGGCTATGTGTTCGGCAGCCAGGAAGAGGCCCGCGCGCTCGCGGAACCGGTATCGGGCCCCACCATTTCCGGCTGGACGGACCTGGCAAGCAGGACAGGGACCACCATCGTCGGCGGCATCTGCGAGCTTGGCGAGGACGGCAACCTGTACAACACGGCCGTGGTGATCGGCTCGCAAGCCGGCTCACAGGCTGGCTCACAGGCTGCCTCGCAAGCCGGCTCGCAGGTGCGCGCCGTTTACCGTAAGGCCCACCTGTGGGATACGGAGAAGGCTGTCTTCACCCCTGGCTCGCAGGCGCCCCCGCTGATCGATGTGGGGGAGACACGCCTGGCCGTGATGATCTGCTACGACCTGGAGTTCCCGGAATGGGTGCGGCACCCCGCGCTCGCCGGAGCCCACCTCCTGTGCGTGCCCACCAACTGGCCGCGCTTTGCCCGCCCGGACGGGGAGCGGCCGATGGAAGTGGTGCGCGCGCAGGCGGCCGCGGCCGTCAACCGGATGTTCATCGCGGCCAGCGACCGGGTCGGCTCAGAGCGCGGCGTGGACTGGGTCGGCGGGTCGGTCATCATCGACCCAGACGGCTGGCCGCTCGCCGGGCCGGCCGGGGAGGAGGCAACGATCGTCATGGCCGCCTGCGACTTGGGAACCGCCGCCGACAAGAAGATCAGCGCCCACAACGACGTGCTGGAAGACCGGCGGCCCGCGCTCTACCGCCAGGTCATCGAAGTTCATTCTCCCGAACGACATTGGTGAAGGGCGTCTACGCTTGTCCGCATGGAGAATCTGGGTGCCGCCGAGGCCGGAGTGGGTGCCGGGACCGGCGTGGGTGCCGGGACCGATGCGGGCGTCGGGACCGACGCGACTTTCGGGATAGGCGCCGGCGAGGAACTGGCCGGACGGATCCTGGAACTCCTCAGGCTGGAGCAGCTTGAGGTCGACATGTTCCGCGGCCAGGCCATGCCCGGGAAGGCACGGCGCCTCTTCGGCGGCCAGGTCGCGGCGCAGGCCCTCGAAGCCGCCGGCAACACTGTCGCGGGGGATGGTCCTGGCGAGGTCCCGCGCCCGCACTCGCTGCACGCCTACTTCCTGCGGCCCGGCGACTCCTCCGCCCCGGTCGTCTTCCAGGTGGACCGGCTGCACGAGGGCCGGACGTTCCGCCGCCGCCGGGTGACCGCGATCCAGCACGGCCAGCCGATCCTGTGCCTGGAGTCGTCGTTCACGTCGGACACGTCGCACGCCACGGACTACGATCCCGCGCCGCCGGTCCCGGCCCCGGAAGAATGCGACGTCTACGATCCGTCCGCCGAGATCGCGCGCCAGGGCGAGTTCCGCCCGTGGCGGCTGGTCGAGGCGCGGCCGGTCCCGTTCACCGCCCCGGCGCGGGTACGCCCGACCACCGCCGACATGTGGTTCCGGCTCCTGGCCGATCCCGCCGTCTGCGGCCATATGCCGGAGACGATCATCACCTACCTGAGCGACCTGACGCTCTCGGCCACCGCGCTGCGCCCGTCGCGTAACCACCCGGAAGGGCGCACGGACATCACCGGCCTCACGTCCCTGGACCACTCGGTCTGGTTCCACAACCGGGCCGACCTGTCCGGCTGGCTGCTGTTCGCGAAGATCGCGCCCGCCGCCGGGCCGGTACGCGGGCTGACGGCGGGGCAGATCTTCCACCGTGACGGCACGCTGATCGCGTCGGTCGCCCAGGAGGCCCTGACCCACCGCCACGGCCCAGGCCAGACTTAAGTCCCAGGCCAGAGTTGAGTCCCAGGGCCGGAGCTGAGTCCTAGGGGCGGAGTTGAGTCCCAGGGCCGGACTACGCGTTTCCGGCGGCCTTGGCCAGGAGTTCCAGCCGGGCCAGCGACGCGATCATGGCTTCCCGCCAGCCCTCGCCCTCCTTGACGGCCTCACGCAGGTCCTGCGGGGACCGGGTGCAGTCGAAGGTCTCGGTGACGATGGTGGCGCCGTCGCCGTCGGGGGCGAGTTCCCACCCCCACCGGTACCGGGCGGGACCGTCGTCGGGGTCCGGCTCCTCGGCCGGGGGGATCACGCGCGCCGGCTCCCACGTCAGGCGCTGGCCGGGCGCGTACTCGATCACGGTGTTGCGCATCTGGTAGTCGCCGAACCGCTCGTGGTGCATGTCCATCACGAACGCGTCGCCGGTGCCGGTCACCCGGAGCGCCGGGGCGGGGCCGCGTACCATGCCGGAGCCGTCGATCAGCGGGTGGTTGGCGGAGTCGGCGAGCAGCGCGAACAACTGCTCCGCGGGAGCGTCGATGTGCCGGGAGACAGAGACGAATCCGTCTGCCATGTCATGTCCTTCCGTTGCCCTGGTTGTCTATGCATGAGACGGCGGCGGCAACGCGGAATCATCGGCGATTTTCGGCTGCGGTCAGTGTTCGGTCGGCGTGGGCATCGCATGCGGTCGCAGGACCATGAGCGAGTCCTCGAGGGCAGCCACCATGGCGAACGGGAAGCGGTCGAGTTCCAGGCAGAGTGCCACGTCATCCGGATGAATGCCCTGGGCGTCTTGGCGTGCGCCCTCCGCCAGCCTGGCCGCGGCGCGTGACGCCGCGCACGGCTGAGGATCCGCCCCGCGGGCGAAGGCCCAGGCGGCCGTGGTGAAGGCGCGCATCACGTCGATGACGACGGCGACGGACGGGGTTTCGGACAATTCGGCGATGCCGAGAAAGCGGGTATTCATCCCGGTCATGGTCCCACGGTCCGTCCGGCGTTGGCGGCGAGTTCGGCGGGTCTGGCCGCGAGGCGCCGCTGGCCGGGGACAATGGGCGGGTGATCGAGATCGAGCCGGAGCGTTTCGAGGAGATGACCGTCGCGGCGCTGGACGGGCTGCCCGAGGGGCTCGGGCGGCTGATGAGCAACGTGGCCGTGACGGTCGAGCACCGTCCCGGCCCGCGCGGCTTGCTGGGGCTCTACGAAGGTGTCCCGCTGACCAGCCGGACGACGCAGTACGCGGGGGTCCTGCCCGACCGCATCACCATCTACCGGCAGGCGATCTGCGCGATATGCCGAAGCGAGGAGGAAGTCGCCGATCAGGTCCGGCGGACCGTGATCCACGAGGTCGCGCATCACTTCGGCATCGACGACGCCCGCCTGCGGGAGCTCGGCTGGTAGGCGGTTACGCCTCGCGCATCGCCTCGGCCAGCAGCGTCACCGACCGCAGCCGGGCGTCCACCTCGGGCACCTGGTGCACGGTGATCAGCTCGTCCGCCTTCGTCCGGCCCGCGAACTCGGACAGGTAGGCCCGCACGTCGTCGCGCGTCCCGATCGCGGAGAACTTCAGCATCTCGTCCACGTGGACCGCCGCGCCGCCCGCCAGCAGCTGCTCGGCCTGCTCGTCGCTGATCTCCGACGCCGGGATGCCGACCTGCCGCCCGAACAGGCTCGCGGCCCGCGTCCGTCGCGACGCCTGGAACTGCTGGCGCGCCTCCTCGGCCGAGGGGGCCGCGAACACGTTCACGCCGACGATCACGTAGGGCTGCTCAAGCTGTTCCGAGGGCTTGAACTCGTTGCGGTACGCCTCGACCGCCGCGTCCAGGGCCCCCGGCGCGAAGTGCGACGCGAACGCGTAGGGCAGGCCCAGGGCGGCCGCGAGCTTCGCGCCGAACAGCGACGAGCCCAGCATGTACAGCGGCACGTTCGAGCCCTTGCCGGGAACGGCGTCCACGCCGGGAACACGGGAGTTGCCGGTGAGGTAGCCCTGCAGCTCGACGACGTCCTGCGGGAAGTTCTCGGACGTGCGCGGGTCACGCCGCAGCGCGTACTGGGTGTTCTGGTCCGAGCCGGGCGCCCGGCCGAGCCCCAGGTCGATGCGGCCGGGATACATGGCGGCCAGGGTGCCGAACTGCTCGGCGATCACGAGCGGGGAGTGGTTCGGCAGCATGATGCCGCCGGACCCGAGCCGGATCGTCGACGTGTGCGCGCCGATGTGCGAGATGAGCACGCTGGTCGCGGACGACGCGATCACCGGCATGTTGTGGTGCTCGGCGTACCAGACCCGCTCGTACCCTAGTTCTTCCGCCCGCCGCGCCAGCGCCACGCTGGCCGCGAAGCTCTCAGTCGCCGTCTGCCCGCGCCCGATCGGCGCGAGGTCCAGGATCGACAATCGCATCATCCACACCTCCGACGCAGACAGACAACAAAGACCGTTAACCCCTCATTCCGCTAAACGTTCCCGGTGTTCCCGCGACTGCCCGCGCTCGGCCGTGACCAGCCGGGACGGGCGCCTAGGGCTTGCGCGCCACGACCGCGTGCACGGGGATGGGCCGCTGGAAACGGGGGTCGTCGGGGACCGGTCGCCAGTCGGTGACGGGCACCAGGCCGGGGGAGACCGGTTCGAGGCCGGCCACGAGCGCGGCGATCTCCGACTGACGGCGGAGCATGATGGGCTGCATGGGCATCATCACGTTCCATTCCCGCCCCGCCTCTTGCAGGGCGGGGTCGAGGTCGCTCGCGAGGTGGTAGATCGCGACGTAGCTGCCGGACGGCACGGCCGCGGCCAGCGCGGACACCGCCGCGGCGGCTTCCGCCGAATCCCGGACGTAGGCGAGCGTGAACAGCAGCATGACCGCGACCGGCTGGGTCAGGTCCAGGATGCCCCGCGCGCCCGCCGTGATCGAGCCGGCGTCGCGGACGTCCGCGTCGACGTAGCCGACGGCCCCGCCGGGCACCGACCGCATCAGCGCCCGGGCGTGCGACAGGACCATCGGGTCGTTGTCCACGTACGCGACCCGGCATTCGGGCACCAGGGACTGCGTGACCTCGTGGGTGTGGCCCACGAGGGGAAGGCCGATGCCGATGTCGAGGAACTGCCTGATCCCGGCCTCGGTGACCAGGAAGCGCAGGACGCGCTGCTGGAACGCGCGCAGCGCGGGCGCGATGTCGGCGACGACCGGCGCCACCGCGGCCAGCGTGCGCGCGGCCTTGCGGTCCGCGGCGAAATTGTCCTGGCCGCCATACAAGTAGTCCGTGACGCGCGCGGCGTTCGGCACCGTGGTGTCGATGCGGTCGGCTTTCGCGCGACGCGTCGCGTCCTCCCCCCAGTCGTCCGTCATGCGACCAAGTATGCGCCGGTAAGCACGTGTCAGCCCCGGCGTTTCCGGAGGGAGGTCATAAAATGATCGCATGCCACAGTGGGGAAGCGTGAACACGATCCAGGCCGACAAGGTCCACTCCGGCCACGGCTTCTTCGCCGCCCTCGACCAGAGCGGGGGCAGCACGCCGAAGGCGCTCGCCGAGTACGGCGTCTCCCGGGACCGGTATCACACCGAGACCGAGATGTTCGACCTGGTCCACGCCATGCGCACGCGCGTGGTGACCAGCCCGGCGTTCGACGGAACGCGTGTGCTCGCCGCGATCTTGTTCCTGCAGACGATGGAGCGGGAGGTGAACGGCGTCCCCGCGGCCCAGTACCTGTGGGAGACGAAGAACATCGTGCCGTTCCTCAAGGTCGACCTGGGCCTGGCCCCCGAGGACGACAGCGTCCAGCTCATGAAGCCGATCACCACCCTCGACGATCAGCTGAACAGCGCCCGCCGGCACGGCATCTTCGGCACCAAGATGCGCTCGGTGATCCATGACGCCAGCGAGGCGGGGGTCGCGGCGATCGCGGACCAGCAGTTCGAGTACGCGGCCCGGATCGCGGCGGCGGGCCTGGTCCCGATCATCGAGCCCGAGGTGCTCATCACCAGCCCGCACAAGCCCGAGGCCGAGTCGCTGCTGCACGACGCCATCACCAAGCGCGTCGCCGCGTGGTCGTCGGACATACCGCTGATGCTCAAGCTCACGATCCCGACCCAGCCGGGCCTGTACGGGGAGCTGGCGGCGGACCCGAAGGTGCTGCGCGTCCTCGCCCTGTCCGGCGGCTACAGCCGGGACGAGGCCTGCGCACTGCTGGCGAAAGACCCGACGATCATCGCCAGCTTCTCCCGCGCCCTCCTGGAAGGCCTGACCGAAAGCCAGACCGACGCGGAGTTCAACGCGGCCATGGAAGCCTCAGTGGCCCAGATCTACGACGCCTCCGTGCACAAGCACCCGGCGGCGTAGTGGGGGCATTCGCGGGGGAGCGGCCGGCGCTGCGCGTGATGGACACCGGCCCCGAGCGTACATTCCTGGTCTCGCAGCCGGTTTTCGACGGCGGCGGAGTGACCGCCGGCGTATCGGCCTCGATGCTGACCGGGCCCTGGCTGGCCGGCCCGGCGGGCACCGCTCCCGGCGGGACGCTCGGCGTCCTGATCGACGGCGTCTCCGCGTGTGCGGCGCTGCTCGGCGCCCCGGAGGCGGCCTGGTCGGTCAGCGCCGAGATCTCGCTGGACATGTGCGGGCCGATGCCCGCGGACGGGTCCACGCTGAACGCGCACGCGCGGTCGTTCCACGCCGACGCGGACGGCGGCCTGTCGGCCGGGACAGTCACCGACGAGCAAGGCCGGACCGTCGCGCTCTACCGGCAGCACACCCGGTGGGTGAAGGGACCATCGCTGGGCACGGTTGACACTGGCACGGTTGACACTGGCGCGGTTGACACTGGCGCGGTCGATACGGGTCCGGGCGAGGCGGGCGCGGCCGAGGCGGCGGGCCGGGCGTTCCCCGCGCCGGGCCAGGTGCCGGCCGTGATCGGGGAGCGCGGCGGACCGGCGGACCTCACCGAACTGCTCGGCGCCCGGATACAGGCCGCCGACGGCGGCGCGATCGTGGACTTCACCGTGACCAGCGACCTGTCGAACCCGCTCGGCAACGCGCACGGCGGCATCATCTTCACGGCCGTGGACCTCGCCGCCCAGGCGGCCCTCCTGTCGGTGGGCGGACCCACGCGCACCGAGTCGGTCCGCGTCAGCTACCTCCGCCCGGTTCCGGGCGGCACGACGGCGCGGTTCGAAGCACAGGTGGCACACCGGGGCCGTTCCCTCGGCCTGGTCCAGGTCACCGCCCTGAATGAGAAGGGCAAGCCCGCCGTCATCGCCACGGTCACCACCGGCCGGAACTAGTGATCCGGTTGGATAGTTCGGGGTTTCGCGGGTCGGACGTGCCGTGGAGGCGGCTGGGTGATCCGGCCGCCGGGTTCCTGGTCCGGCATGTGGTGATATGTCCGGGTGTATCAGGCGGCCGTCCGGTCCCTGATCCGCCCGTGCGGGCGTCGTTTTCAAGATCATGGGTCGTTGATGCCAAATATCGGCACGTCTGACCCGCGATCATGGAATCAATACCCGGTTCGGGTATCCCGAAATACGTCATCTACAGTGATATTTCGGTCTAAGGCAGGCGCGGAGAAGGCGCCGAATCCGGGCTTTGGCATGAATGGCCCACGGACCCGGCGCCAGGGGACCCGCGTAACCGGCGATTGAGCGTGGTGCTCCGGGTTGGGGACGCCAACGCGACGCCTAGTCGGCGAAGCGGGGCTGGCGCTGCTCGGCCTGGGCGGTGAGGATTTCCCGCACGTCCGGGCCGCTCAGCAGCCGCTCTTGCTCGGCCGACTCGGCCAGGAGGATCTCGGCGGCGCCGGCGTCCTGGGCCAGGCCGAACAGCCGCTTGGCCGCGCGTACCGCCAGCGGGCTGCCGGCCGCGATCTGCCGCGCCAGGTCCAGGGCGGCCGCGCGCGGGTCGTCCGCGGTCCGGGTCGCCAGGCCGAGTTCGACGGCTTCCGTGCCGGACACCTGCCGCGCCGTGTAGGTCAGTTCCCGGGCGACGTCGTCGCGGACCAGCCCGCGCAGCAGGGCGATCCCCGCCATGTCGGGCACCAAGCCCCAGCGTGCCTCCAGCACGGCGAGCTTCGCGTCCGGGGCGACGATCCGGATGTCGGCGCCCAGTGCGACCTGCAGCCCGCCGCCGAACGCGACCCCGTGTACCGCCGCGATCACCGGCACGGCCAGCGAGCGCCAGCCCCACACGGCGTTCTGGAACATGTTCGCGATCCCGTGCGTCCGCTCCTGGATCGACTCGGGCGTCCCGCCCGCCAGCGACGCCAGGTCCAGCCCCGCGCAGAACCCGCGCCCGTTGCCGGACAGCACTACCGCGCGCACGTCTCCCCGCGCCGCGACCGCCGCCGGTGCCTCGCTTAGCGCGGCGAACATCGCGGTGTCGATCGCGTTCAGCTTGTCCGGCCGGTTCAGCCGGACATCCGCGACCGCCTCCACGACGCTGATGGACACGCGTTCGTCACTCACCGGGTGTTCTCCCCTCGCCTGCGGGCTCGCTCACTGTGGAGGTTACCGGGATGTCCCGCATGCGGCGCAGCGGGGAGAAGTACACCCACAGGCCCGCGGCCCACGACCCGATGAAGGCGATCCACAGCGTGGGCCGGATGCCGATCGCCGTGCCGAGCACGCCGCCGATGACCCCGCCGAGCGGCATCGTGCCCCAGACGATCCAGCGGACGGCCGCGTTCATCCGGCCCATCAGCCGCGGCGGGCAGACCGCCTGCCGGTAGCTGACCTGGGCGACGTTGTACAGCACGCCGGCGAACAGCACGAAGCCGAAGCCGACCGGATACAGCACCACGCCCCATCCCGGCTCGGCGAGCGGGGGCAGTATCCCGGGCACCGCGAGCACGAGCATCGAGAACCAGATGATCCGCGCCGACCCGACGCGCCTGGCGATCGGGCCGCTGAAGACCCCGCCCGCCACGCCGCCGACGGCGGAGATCGCGAACAGCAGGCCCGTGTAGGCCGGGGGCACGTGCAGCACCCGGATGAGGAAGAGGATCTGCACCGCCCCGGAGATCGAGCTGAACAGGTTCGCCGTCCCCGTGCACGCCACGATCTTGCGGAGGATGGGATGGCCGACGACGAACCGGACCCCCTCGGCGATGTCGGCGCGCAGGCTCGGCCGTTTGCCCGCGGTCGCCGCGGGCCGTTCCTCGCGGCCGCGGATGCCGAGCAGCGACCCGACCGAGGCCAGGTAGGAGAGCGCGTCCGCCGTCATCGCGCCGGGCGCGCCGAACGCGCCGACCAGGCCGCCGCCGAGACCCGGCCCGGCGAGCTGGGCGAACGACTGGGACGCGCCCAGCCGGCCGTTGGCGTTCATCAGGTGCTCGCTGCGTACGAGCGCCGGCAGGTAGCTCTGGTACGAGACGTCGAAAAAGACGGTGAAAACCCCGGTCGTGATGGCTACGGCGTACAGCTGCCCCATCGTGAGGACGCCCGCCGCCCACGCCACGGGGACCGACGCGACGATGACCAGCCGCGCCGTGTCGCACACGATCATCACCCGGCGCTTGAGCATCCGGTCGACCAGCGCGCCGGCGGGCAAGGCGATCACCGCGAACGCCAGCGTGGCGGCCGCGTTCAGCAGGCCGACCTGCAGCGTCGTGGCGTCCAGCAGGACGACCGCCGTCAGCGGGAGGGCCAGCTGGGTGACCGCCGAGCCCATCTCGCTGACGGTCTGGCCGCCCCACAGCAACATGAAGTCGCGGTGCCGCCACAGGCTCGTGTCTGCCACGAGCGAGATGCTACGTCACGCGCGTGGACGCTACTTCTGGTCGCGCACCCACTGCTCGAGGCCGTCGGCGCTCAGGGGCAGGGCCGACGAGAGGACATCGGCGCCGTCGGCGGTGACGAGCAGGTCGTCCTCGATGCGGGCGCCGATGCCGCGCAGCTCCGGCGGGACGGTGAGGTCGTGCGCATGGAAGTACAGGCCCGGCTCGACGGTCAGCACCATGCCGGGCGCCATCGGCGCGTCCTCGTATGCCTCACGGCGGGACTTCGAGCAGTCGTGCACGTCCAGGCCGAGGTGGTGGCCAATGCCGCACACGAGGTAGCGCCGGTGCTGCTGACCCGTCGGGGACAGGGCCTCGTCGACCGAGACCGGCAGCATCCCCCAGTCGTGCAGGCCGCGGGCGATGACCTCCATCGACGCGTAGTGGAAGTCGCTGAACTTCCGGCCCGGCCCCACGGCCGCGAGCCCGGCCCGGTGCGACTTCTCCACGAGGTCGTGCACCTGCCGCTGCGCCGCGCTGAACGTGCCCGACGCCGGGAACGTCCGCGTGACGTCCGCCGTGTACAGCGAGTTCTCCTCCACGCCCATGTCCAGCAGGACGAGCTCGTCGGCCAGCAGCGGGCCGTCGCAGCGCACCCAGTGCAGCGTCGGCGCGTGCTTGCCGCTGCCCACGATCGTCGCGTAGCCGGGGCCGTTGCCGAACGTCCGGGCGTGCCGGTCGAACGTGCCCTGCAGCCAGCGCTCCCCGCCCTGGCGGATGGCGGTGCCGAACTCCCGCGTCACGGCCGCGAACCCGGCCACCGTGTGGTCGACCGCGGCGCGGAGCTGCTCGATCTCCCAGTCGTCTTTGATCATCCGCAGCTCGGACAGCACCCGGCCGAGTTCCTTGTCCGCCGACCGCCCGGACAGCGCGGCGGTGACCGAGGTCGAGGCGGGCGCGCCCGCCAGCAGCGGCTCGGCCGCCTTCCCGAAGTCCTCCGCGAAGGCGGTCAGCGGCCGCACCTCGATGTCGAGGGCGGCGGACCAGTCCGACAGCCCGGGCGCGGCGCCGACCCACAGCTCACCGTGCGCGGCGCTGGTGAAGAACTCCTTCTCGCCCGGGTAGGCCGGGGCGGGGAGGTAGAGGACCGCCGAGTCGCCGGACAGGATCACGGCGGCTTCCTCGACCGTCGTGCAGCCCGTCAGCCAGGCGAAGTCGCTGTGCGGCCGGAAGTCGTAGGAGCAGTCGTTGGACCGCGTCGGCGCCTCGCCCGCGAGGACGACCAGCGTCTTGCCGGGGAACTGCGCCGACAGGCGGACGCGGTGGGCGGCGGCGGCCGCGGCGGCACCCGTCACGACCGGGGGCGTCCGGTCCGGGACGTCCCAGTTCTTCCCCATGTACTCCACGAACTCGGGGATATCGCTGAGCTTGGGCGGCCTGGAGCTGGTGGAGGTGCTGCTCTCGGGGGCCGGCTCTGTCATGGCGTCTCCTCTTTGAATCGCGGCGTACCGGACCATTATCGCCCGTTTCGCGCAGCAGTAACCACTGGGTCGCGTGTGAACCCGCCGGTCAGCACGCCGTTCCCCGCCGCCGTTCCTCACGCTGGGCTCGCGGCCAGGTTCTCGGCGTGTACCTCCCACGCGGCGGCCAGTCGCTCGGCGGCAAGCTCCAGCGTCCCGGGCTGCTCGGCGAAGGAGATCCGGATGAACTGCCGGTGCAGCCCGTCGGCGCAGGCCGACGTGCCGGGCATGACCGTGACCCCGTGCCGGGCGGCGACGGGGATGAACGCGTCGGCGCTGTCGACCGGAAGCTCCGCCCACAGCGACAGGCCCGCCGCGGGCGGCGTGATCCGCCAGGCCGGGAGGCAGGCGGACAGCAGCGACGTCAGGTGATCGCGCCGCTGCGTGAGCGCTGCGCGGTGCGCGGCCAGCCAGTCGCCGGTGATGGCTCCGAGCAGTTGGGCGGCGACGGCCTGGCTGACGGCGGAGGTCCCCAGGTTGAGCGCGGCCTTGCGCGCGACGAGGGCGGACCGCAGCGGCTCGTCGGCGCGGATCCAGCCGATGCGCAGGCCGCCCCACAAGACCTTGGAGGCCGAGCCGAAAGCCACGGCCCGCTGGCTCAGCGCGGCCAGGGGCGGCGGGGCCTGCGGGGTCGGTGAACCTGGCACGGCGCCCAGGACCAGGTCGGCGAGCGCCAGGTCCTCGACGACGGTGACGCGTTCGGCGTCCGCGAGCGCGGCGATCGCCTGACGGCGCACCAGCGGCATGATCGTCCCGGCCGGGTTGTGCCCGGTGGGCATCAGGTAGGCGGCGGCGCTCCCGGTCCGGCCGGCCCGCGCGAGCGCCGCGGAATCGGCGCCCGCCCCGTCGGCGGGGACGGGCACGATCTCCACGCCGGTGCCCGCCAGGCCCGGGTAGGTCGGGCACGTCACCAGCACGCGCCGGGCGGGCAGCGTCCGGGTGAGCAGCCAGAGCGCCTCTTGCGCGCCCGCGGTGACGACCACCTGCGACGGCGAGGTCGGCAGCCGCTGGAAGCGGGTGAGATGCCCGGCCACGATTTCCCGGAGCGACGGCAGGCCGGCCGGGTCCATGCCGTGCCCGTCCAATGACTGCCACAGGCTGTCCGGGAACCGCGCCACGGGAGCCCGTGCTTCAGTGGTCCGTGTTTCCGGGCCGAGGGATGGCAGATGGCGCAGGTCACCAGGCGTGGACACGGACAGGTCGATGGTCTCGCGGTCGGCCGCGACGCGGCGCAGCAGCATGGTGGCCACGCTGGTGGCGGCCGGGCTGGCCGCCCACGACGGCCGGCCGGTGACGTAGGTGCCCGCGCCCTGCCGGCGGGTGAGGACGCCCGCCGCGACGAGGTGGTCGAAGCAGGCCACGACGGTGCCACGCGAGACACCGACCACCGCGGCGAGGGAACGCTCGGCGGGCACGCGGGCGCCCTGTCGCACCGTCCGCTGCTCGATCGCCTCGAGCAGCGCCGCGGCCAGCCGGACGTAACGCGGCCCGGGCCGCTCCCGCCAGCCGCCGAACACCGCTTCCGCCCACCACGCGAGATCGCGCTCACCGGGCCTGGACTGGTCCATTTCTCAATATTGGCACTGTCTCCGTCCGGGTCAACTGCGGCAGGGTGGACCTATGGAACCGACTTCGACGCTCGCCCGCCGCTTCTGGGCGGCGATCGAGCCGCTGCACTCGATCGTCTACTTCGCGCCCGAGCCGATCGAGGCAATGCGCGCGATCGGCCTGCGGGGCTTCTGGATGGGCTACTTCGCGAGCCGTGTCGCACCCATGGGGAACGTCCCGGCCGCGGCCGTCGGCGCGATGGCCTACGGTTTCGCGCCGCACCTGGTCGCGCGGGCGATTCCGGACGCGTGGAAGTTCGCCACGCCCGCGGCGATCCTCGACGCCCGGCTCGCGAGCGCGGGCGACGCCCTCCGCCGCCACCTTAAGGGCTCGCCGAAGGGCGGGGCCCTGGACGCGCTGGACGCGCTGGACGCGCTGGACGCGCTGGACGCGCTGGACGCGCTGGACGCGCTGGACGCGCTGGACGCGCTGGACGCGCTGGACGCGCTGGACGCGCTGGACGCGCTGGACGCGCTGGACGCGCTG
>Ga0210389_10000033_pt1 | contig 127422 bp, 125 predicted proteins | sample IncBWH28OmetaG_FD_160127 | JGI IMG/M metagenome (GOLD analysis project Ga0210389, IMG submission 160127) | Forest soil microbial communities from Barre Woods Harvard Forest LTER site, Petersham, Massachusetts, United States - Inc-BW-H-28-O ...
GACCCAATTCCTCGACGGAATGGGCGATGCGCCACGCGTTGAACGCGGCACAGCGAATCGGCGCTCGGGTCAAGCTGATCAGCGGCCCTGCTCTGCAGTTGCCGCTGTATCAGCCGGAAAATCCGGAGCGCGGCGAGGGCGCGCGCTTCCTGGTGGCTGAACTCGCGGTCGCGGACGGCATCATCATCGGCTCGCCCGGATACCACGGCAGCATCTCGGGGCTGGTCAAGAATGCCCTCGATTATGCCGAGGACTTGCGCACGGATCCGCGGCCCTACTTCAGCGGACGGGCAGTCGGATGCATCGCCACGGCGGGCGGCTGGCCCGGCGCCATCAACACCTTGAGCGCGTTGCGCGATATCGTGCATGCGCTGCGGGGCTGGCCCACGCCGTTGGGAGCCGCAATCAATTCAGCCGAGAGCGTGTTCGATGAGCAGGGCAGGTGCCTGGTGCCGAGGGTCGGTCAAGTGCTCGATCTGATGGCGGAGGAAGTGATGAGCTTCGCGCGTTAGGGACCACGGCGCGTGGCCGCGCCGTTGGCCCCGTGGCGCTGGACTCGCGATCCGCCCTAGCTCGCGACCCCTAGATTCGCGACCTGCCGTTGATCAAGAACGTCACGATCGCGCCAATCAGAAATACGACAAACAGAACCTTGGCGATCCCCGCCGCACCGGCGGCGATTCCGCCAAATCCGAACACGGCTGCAATCAGGGCAATGATCAGGAACACGACGGCATAGTGAAGCATGGTAATTCCTCGTCCTTAAAGTATTTGGCTGGTGCCCCGCCCTTACGGGCTAAATGACGCCTGCAAACATACGGTCGGCGTCGAAATAAACATAGGGTCGCGGTCCCTTAGCGGAGGTGGGATTGCACCTACCTCGCGTGCTTGCGCAACAACAATACTTCGCCTACGATGAAAGTATGGATGGCGAACACCTTGACACGCAAATATCCGGGATTGCCGCGTCGATCGGCGAGCCTGCGCGTGCCCGCATGCTTTATTGCTTGCTCGATGGCCACGCCCGCACCAGCACCGAGTTGGGAATCATTGCCGAGGTCAGTGCTTCGACAGCCAGCGTGCACCTGGCGCGCCTCAAGGAATATCACCTGGTGAAGGTTTTCGCCCAAGGCAAGCATCGGTACTACAGCTTGAGGGGCGCGGATGTCGCGCAGGCGCTGGAGGCGTTGAGCGTGGTGGCCGGCGGCAGTGCGGGCGAATTCGTGCCGAACACACCGAATCGATTGCGCGCAGCGCGTACTTGTTACGATCACATGGCGGGAGAGATTGCCGTCGCGCTTCACGATCGAATGCAGGAACTCGGCTGGCTGCAGCGCGCCGCGGCGAGCGACACGCTGTATGAGTTGAGCAAGGATGGCATCGAGGGATTGAACTGCCTCGGAGTCGATATCGAATCAATGCGCGGAATGCGCCGCCGTTTCGCCTTTGCCTGCCTGGATTGGAGCGAGCGCCGGCCTCACATCGGAGGGGCCTTGGGTGCAGCGTTGCTGAAACTCGCACTGGGAAAACGGTGGGTGATGCAAGAGGCGCACGGACGCGCGCTGCGCTTGACGGAGTTGGGCAGGCGCGAAATGACCCTGGCGCGCGCGGCGCCGCGGGCGCGCGCGAAGTAAGTACTCCCCGACGATTGGCGGCCGCCGGCGGCGCGATCTGCCGTAGGAAAGCGGCGCGATTTCTCGTGGGCAATGGCGCGAGAAATCGCAATGAGATAAAAAATTGCGTCACGTTATGTAAATCAAGCATCAATCGAACCTGGCGGGACCACCGGGACCGGCGCCGTTCGTTAGCCGACGAACATCACACTCTCAACTTGAACTGCGTCGCAGATTACAAAGGCAGACGCCGGGTCCTACACGCCGTCGGCGTTCCGCCATAGTCTCGCGCAGGGTGACCTGCTAAAAGCCTTTCGCTATGACGCTCAAAACCGCACAGGAGAGTGACAGACTCAGCGGCAGCGCGGCCGAAGCTGCGCAAATGGCCATTGAAGCGGGTCTCGTTTACGTGTCGGATACCGAGCCTGGCATCCGACGCTTGCGCGCGGGCAGAGGCTTTCGCTACGTGACGCCCGAAAATCGCCGCCTGGCCGCCGAAAAAGATCTGAAGCGCATCGCGAGTCTCGCGATCCCGCCGGCTTATCGGGACGTCTGGATCACGCTGAAGCCGCGCGGGCATTTGCAGGCAACCGGCCGGGATGCGCGCGGCCGAAAACAATATCGGTACCATGCGGAATGGCGCGAACTTCGCGACAGCGCGAAATTCGAGAGAATGGTCGCATTCGGCGAGCAGCTCTCGAAGCTGCGCCGTGTTCTCAAGCGCGACATGGCATTGCCGGGATTGCCGCGCGAGAAGGTGCTGGCGGTGGTCGTGAGCCTGCTCGATGCAACCCGCATCCGGGTCGGCAATACCGAGTACGCGCGCGACAACAAGAGCTTCGGTCTCACGACGCTTCGCAACCGCCATGTCACCTTCATTCGCGACGGACGGGCGGTCTTGAACTTCCGCGGCAAGGGCGGCGTGCCGCATGAAATTCTCATCGATGACAAGCGCATCGCGAAGATCGTGCGCCGCTGTCAAGAGATTCCGGGCCAGCACTTGTTCCAATTCATCAACGACGATGGACAGCGCTGCCCCATCGATTCGGGCCAGGTCAACGACTATCTTCGGGAGGCCATGGGGAACGACTTTACCGCCAAGGATTTTCGCACCTGGGGTGCGACCCTGCACGCGATCACGCTGCTCGCGCGTACGCCGCTTCCCGAACCCGCCGGCGAAAGGGCGTTCAAAAGGAAGATTGCCGAAGTCGTCAAGCAAGTCGCCGCCGAGTTGCGTAATACCCCGGCAGTCTGCCGCAAGTCCTATATCAACCCGGCGGTATTCGACAGCTGGCGATCCGGCAGCATTCACGAGAATATAGACGGCAGGCTGACCGCGGCGTCCGCACGAAAAGCCGAAACGCTGGTGCTTGCGTTTCTGCGTCAGGAAGGCGGCGCGGGTGGCGCATCGCGCCGTCAATCTTTCCTACAACGTAATAGCAACGTGGACGACAGACTGGCGTGAGAGCGAATGGCTATATGGTATTCATGCTCAAGCAGTTAGCCGCCCGCGGTTGCCTATTCTTGTTTGCCCGCACGCATCAACATCTTGCGTACTATTTCAATCTCAATGACACGCGCCGCGCGGCCAATGAGGACGGGCTCGTGAAATCCTCAGGCTCGCCCCGGCCAGCCAAGGTGGTGGAGATTCATCCGATTTCCCGGGCGGCACGAGCGCTGCGCCCGTAGGCTACCCGGGGAAGCCGCGATGGACATGGCCCGGCTTCTGAAGAACACTGCGAATTTCTTCATGATCCTGAGCCTCGCGAGGTTGCTGGCCGGCGATCTAGCCGCCGAGCTTCGCAATTCACCGTACCGCACTGCGGGCATGGCCTCGGTTCTAGGTGCTTTGATGGGTAGGGCACTGGCACATCGCTCCCGTAGGATTTTTCCTACACGCAATTAGGAATCCGGGGCAGTATTGCCGCCAATGCGGTAACGTACTCTGCGCCGAAATAGTCAAATGGGGCGCCACATTGGATCTGCACCTCAACCTTGGCGGCGTCGTGACGGGCGAGATGTTCATTGCGGCGGTGCTCGATGCCTTTCCGCAGTTCGAACAGCGCGTCATTGCCGCCGTCGACGCCTTGGACACGCCGTATCCGGTGGTTTGCTCGCTCATCGCGCATACCCACTACGAAGTCAGCGGACATCGATTCGAGATCGAACCCTTTGACAAATATTTCGGCTACATACCCTTCGCTTTCTCACAAGAGCGCGCCACTTGGGAGTCGGTGCGGGAGCGGCTGGTCGCGGCCGACATCAAGCCGGGTGTTCGAGCGCACGCCACGCGAATATTTGAGTTGCTGGCGAAAGTAGAGTCGACGGGGCGGGGAATCGCATCGGCAGAAATGCCCTTTGAGGTCGGCGGCTGGAAATCGATCGCACAGGTGATGGGCGCGGCTGCATTGATCGATGCTCTTGATCCGGCGAGATGGACGGCTTCGCCGTTTGCGCCGGACGGCGCGACGCTTACCGGCGCCGCCATTGTCGATTATCTTTGCCCGAGCAGTACGCCGCGTTCGGGTGCGCAGCTGCCGCGGATACGCAACCTCGCGCGCAGCGGCACGGGGTTCGGCTCCCACAACAGCCGCCTGCGCCTGTTGTGCTTCGAGGAGGGCGACGAGGCGCTCGCAATGATGGATGATCCGGCGCGGGCACCCCCACGGGCCGCCGGACGCATGGGCCAGCAACCGGGGCGATAGGCTGCCGCCGCTTCGCCCGGGGGGGCCGGGGCATTCGTAGGCGGATGCCGACGCATGGCGGGGCTTTCATCCGCTGTCGCGGGGGTTCGTCGCGTTACAACGTCGCTTCCATGACGACCCGACCAATGAGGCTGCGGCATCCTGCGCCCATGCGCGTTCTGTGGAGCGTTGCGCGCGATACCGTCTCCGAATGGGTGAAGCACAATGCGTCGAGCCTGGGCGCAGCGCTGTCGTTCTATACGTTGTTTTCCATTGCCCCGATTCTGGTCATCGCGATGGCGGTGGCAGGTGCGATTTTCGGCCCGCCTGTTGCCGAATCCCACGTACTGGAGCAAATGCGCAGCCTCTTGGGGGAGGCCGGGGCCGCAGCCATGCAAAGCCTGCTTTCGAGTGCGCACCAGAGCGGCCAGAAGGGCTTCGCGGCGGCCGTCGGCGTTGTCACGCTGCTGATCGGCGCCACGAGCGTGTTCGGCGAATTGCAAAACACGCTCGACTACATCTGGAAGTCGCCGCAGAAAGACGGTGTGGCCTGGTGGCGGATCTTGCGCGCTCGGATTTTGTCGATCGGTCTGATACTCGGCGTCGGGTTTCTGTTGATGGTGTCGCTGCTCTTCAGCGCCGCGCTCGCTGCGCTGGGCGCGTGGTTGGGAACGTTCATGGTGCGGTGGAGCATAGTCCTGCCGGCGCTGGATTTGGTCTTGAGTCTGGGCTTGATCACCGTGCTATTTGCGGCGATCTATAAATATGTCCCGCGCGAGGAGATCGCATGGGGAGATGTTTGGATCGGCGGCCTCGTGACCGCGTGCCTTTTTTCCATCGGCAAACTGCTGATTGGACTGTACTTGGGCCGCAGCTCGTTGAGCTCCGCGTACGGGGCGGCGGGTTCCGTCATGGTGCTTTTGTTGTGGATTTATTATTCGGCGCAGATTTTTCTCCTCGGCGCGGAATTCACGCACGTCTTTACCTATACCGTGGGGTCGCGATCGCGATAGCGCTATACTGAGCATCGACACACGAGTGGCGTGCCAGCGACATATGAAGAGAGACGAAATCAGGGAAGCGCTCAAACGGCAAGCGCTCGACTATCATGAGTTCCCCACGCCGGGGAAGCTATCGATCACCGCCACCAAACAATTGCTGAATCAAAGCGATTTGGCGCTCGCGTATTCGCCCGGCGTGGCCGCGGCCTGCGAGGCGATCGTCGAAGACCCGCTCAATGTGTTCCGCTTTACGGCGCGCGGCAATTTGGTAGGCGTGATCAGCAACGGCACGGCCGTCCTGGGGCTCGGGGCCATTGGACCATTGGCAGCCAAGCCTGTGATGGAAGGCAAGGCCGTTTTGTTCAAGAAGTTTGCAGGCATCGATGTTTTCGATATTGAGATAGAGCAGCGGGATCCGCAGAAATTGATTGAGACCATCGCCGCCCTGGAGCCGACCTTCGGTGCCATCAATTTGGAGGATATCAAAGCCCCGGAATGCTTCATCGTCGAGCGCGAACTGCGCCGCCGCATGAAAATCCCGGTGTTCCATGACGATCAGCATGGAACGGCCATCATCGTGGGCGCGGCCTGCCTCAACGGATTGCAGGTTGTCGGCAAGAGCATTGCGCAGGTCAAGATGGTCGTCAGCGGCGCCGGCGCGGCGGCACTGGCGTGCGTCGACTTGCTGTTGGATTTGGGACTGAAGCGCGAGAATGTGTGGCTGGCCGATCTCGCCGGTGTCGTCTACGAGGGACGGCAAGAACTCATGGACCCGGAAAAGGCGCGCTTCGCGCAGCCTACGCCGGCGCGCACTCTGGCGGAAATCATCGGCGGTGCGGATGTCTTCCTGGGATTGAGCGCGGGCGGCGTGTTGACGCAGGACATGGTGAAGTTGATGGCTGCGAGGCCTCTGATCCTCGCGCTCGCAAATCCGACGCCGGAGATTCTGCCGGAAGAGGTCCGCGCCGTACGCAGCGATGCGGTTATTGCCACCGGCCGCAGCGACTATCCGAATCAAGTCAACAACGTGCTGTGTTTTCCGTTCATCTTTCGCGGTGCGCTCGATGTGGGCGCGACGACCATCACGCGGCAGATGGAAATCGCGACCGTCCACGCGATCGCGGAATTGGCGCGCCGGGAACAAAGCGATGTCGTGGCCGCCGCCTATGGCGGCATCAGGGACCTGGCCTTCGGCCCTGAATACTTGATCCCCAAACCTTTCGATCCGCGACTGATTGTCAAAATCGCTCCCGCGGTGGCGAAGGCCGCCATGGAATCCGGGGTGGCCACCCGACCGATCGGTGACTTGGAGGCCTACGGTCAGCGCCTGCTGCAATTTGTCTATCACAGCGGAACGCTGATGCAGCCGATTTTCGTTGCGGCTCGCCAGGTGGCCGTGGAGCGCAGCCGCGTGGTTTACGCGGAAGGCGAGGATGAGCGCGTGCTTCGGGCCGCGCAAATTGTGGTGGATGAAAAGCTGGCCACCCCCAGTCTGGTGGCACGTCCCGCCGTCATTGAGCGAGCCTTGAAACGGCATGGGCTGCGGCTGCGCGCCGGCGAAAATGTCACGATCGTCAACCCCGAGCAAGACGAACGCTTCCGGGAATATTGGCAGGCGTATCACGAGCTCACGGCACGCCAGGGCGTCACCGCGCAATATGCCCGGCTCGAGATGCGCCGCCGCACGACGCTCATTGCCGCCATGCTCCTGAAGAAGAATGAAGCGGACGGAATGATCTGTGGAACCATCAGCACGACGGCGCGGCATTTGCACTACATCGACCAGGTGATTGGCCATCGCGCGGGCGCTACCGTGTACGGGGCGATGACCGGACTGATTCTGCCCGGGCGGCAGGTTTTTTTGATTGATACGCATGTAAACCTCGAGCCAACGGCCGAACAGCTTGCCGAGCTGACCCAACTCGCGGCGGACCAGCTATCGGCCTTCGGTCTTGTGCCGAAGGTGGCCCTGCTCTCGCATTCGAATTTTGGATCCAGCCATGCTGCCTCGGCCATCAAGATGCGCGCGACGCTGGCGCTGCTTCGGGCAAGAGTGCCGCAGCTCGAGGTGGATGGAGAAATGCACGGCGACGCGGCTCTCGACGAGGCGGCCCGGCGGGCCGTCCTCGAACACAGCACCTTGCACGGCACCGCCAATTTGCTGGTGTGCCCGAATCTGGACAGTGCCAGCATCGCCTATAACTTGCTCAAGGCCGCTGCCGGCCAGAACGTATCCGTCGGTCCGATTCTGCTCGGCTGCGCGGCGGCGGCCCACATTCTCACTCCGGCGGCCACGGTGCGGCGGCTGGTGAATATGACCGCGATTACCGTCGTCGATGCGAACAAGGCGCTCAAGGTCGCCGCCGTAGGATCCCGGTAAGTCCATCCGTCCGCGCCGCGGTGGACCGTAGGCGAGGTGAACTGGTGTTATGTCCCGAGGTCTATTGCGATGGCGCCGGCAAATTGCTACGCCTAGACTCCCGGATCGAGTTGTTGGTTACAGTAAGGACAATGCCATGCAACGCAGCAATCGAAGGGTGACCGCCGCCGCGATCGCCATGCTTTCCGCCTCGATGTCAGGAACCGTGGTTGCCGTCGCGGCCGACACATCAGCCGATCAGCCGCCTGTTACCGGGACCTGGGAACATCACCAGGCGAGCTTTAACTACTACGGGGTAACGGCGCTCTACAGTTGCGACGGATTGGAAAACAATATCCGTGCGCTGCTGCTGCACTTTGGCGCACGCAAGGATGCGACCGTCAGGGCGCGGGGATGTCCGCATGGCACCAGCACTCCCGGGCACTACGCCATAGTCGACCTCGACTTCTATTCTCTTTCGCCGAGTACCGACGCCCAGGGCGACAATGTCGTGCAAGCTCGCTGGCTGCCGGTGCTCGTGAGTCCGACGCACCCGTATTTCATGAGCCATGGGGACTGCGAGCTCGTGGATGAGCTGAAAGACATCCTTTCGAAGAACTTCAGTCTGCGCGAGCTGAGCTATCGCACCGACTGTGTGCCGTATCAGATAAACGTCGACGACTTTGGGATCAAGGCCCACGCGCTGAAGCCGTTGCCGACCGCGGCGAGTGCCGCGCGAGGCTAGTGCGGCCTAAGGCCACTAGCCAGGGTAAGCCCGATTCTTCCAGCTTGCACCCTTGCCGCGCCAATAGTTCACGGCGGAGGCGGTCGTTGCCGCCATGTAGAACACCGCCGTCAGCGGCAGCGCAAACACCCATAGTACGTTGCGCTGATATCGCATCAGGGTGGGGATGTAGCTGAGCGCGGCAAGCAGGCAGGCAGCCAGGCCGCAACCAAACACCCAGCCGCGGCCAAAGAGTGCTTCCCACGGCGGTACCAGCCATACGACACTGAGCGCGGCAATCGTCAGCAGCAGCAGCGGCCTCGAATAGCGTAGCTGGGTGAAGGCAGTCCGCGAAATCATGTGCCACAGGTCGGACAACTTCGCATAGGGCCGAATCGAAGCGGCGAGTTGGGAGTGCCCGAGAAAAATCGTACCGCTTCGCTTGACCGCTTTCGCCAGGGCCACATCGTCGATCAGGGCTCCCTTGATCGCCTCTATGCCGCCTATGCGGACCAGCGCCTCGCGACGCACCAGGACGGTGCCGCCGGCCGCCGCGGCGACGGCGGAGCGCGGGTCGTTGACTCGGGCGAAGGGGTAGAGCATCTGGAAAAAATACACAAAGGCCGGGACCAGCATGCGCTCCGCAAGACTGCTGCAGTTGAGCCGCACCATCTCACTCACCATATCCAGCCGCGAATCCAGCAGCTTCGCCACCAATGAGGCCAGATGCGCGGGCTGGTGCACGATATCGGCATCGGTCAGGAGCACGACGGGGGCGTGGCTCGCCGCGATGCCCTCGTGCAGAGCCCAGAGCTTCCCCGACCAGCCCGATGGCTTCGACTTCAAGCGAATGATCTGAAGGTTTGGCGCCACTCCGGCCAGCGAGGCGGTGCCGTCGGTTGAATTGTCGTCGACCAAAATGACGCGAAACTCACCCGCGTAAGTTTGCGCCAGCAGCGAACCGATTGCTGCTTGAACCGTCGGCGCTTCGTCGCGCGCCGGTACGATGATATCGACGTCCGGATTTTCCGGCGGAACCGCAGCCGGCAGTTGCGGACGCGAGCGCCAAAAATCGCCGTGCGCGAAGAACAGATAAAGCCAGGCGCACAACGACAGCAGCGCGATCATCGCGAGGACAGGCTCCGGCCCGGTCAGATCGGTTGTTCCAAGGATTTTGCCAAAGGAGTAAAGAGCTTCGGTCCGGACGCGGTCATGTACCAGCAGTCCTCCAGACGGATGCCGAATTCGCCGGGTATGTAGATTCCCGGTTCATCCGAAAAGCACATGCCGGCTTGCAGCGGCGTGGTGTCGCCGTGCACGAGGTAGGGAGGTTCATGACCATCCAAGCCGATGCCGTGGCCCGTTCGGTGCGAAAGGCCGGGCAATTTGTAGCCTGGGCCCCAGCCTTCGCTTTCATAGTACTTGCGGACCGCGTCGTCGACCGCGCCGACGGGAATATCGATCTTGGCCGTTTCCAGGGCGAGTTCCTGGCCGCGTTTGACGGTGTTCCACACCTTGCGCTGCTTCGCATTGGCCTGGCCCACCACCCACGTGCGCGAGATATCGGATGCGTAACCATGTACCGCGCAGCCGCAGTCCATGAGAACCACGGAACCTTCGCGTATTTTTTGTGGTTTCAACGAGCCGTGAGGATAGGCGGAGGCTTCATTGAGGAGCACCAGCGAAAAATCCGGTGACCCGCCGAGCGCCGTGGTCGCCTTCTCCATGAGCGCCCCGATGTCGGGCCCGCTCATTCCCAGGGCGACCTGCGCGTGAACCCGGCGAAGCGCTTCAATGGTCACGTTGTTTGCCATCTGCAGCAAGGCTAATTCAGCGGGAGACTTGATCAGTCTGCACGCCCGCACGATCGGATCCGCCGGCACGATTTCATAGGCGCTCGATGCCTGACGGATGCCCGCCACGATGAAGAATCGCATCGTCGACTCGGCGGCCAGCACGCCGGAACCGATGCCGCGGTCCTTCAGCCCCTGAACGACTTTTTCAAACGGATTCTCATGCTCGTCCCAGGGCCTGACATCGCCGCCGACCTGCAAGGTCTCGCGAACCGAAGGTTCCTCGAAGGCGGGGGTCACGACGAGCACCTCGCCGGAGGCAGGAATGATCGCCAGAGTCGTGCGCTCGGACCGGCGCCAGCGGATTCCCGTGAAGTACTCGAGGCTCGAACCTGATTCGGCCAATAGCGCGGCAACCTTGCGCTGCGCCATGAGGGCCTGCGCCTTTTCGATGCGCGCCCGTCGCTCTTCCGCGGAGATCGGCTTTGCAGCGCCGGTCAGCGACTTTAGCGTCGGCGCACCCGCATCGAGGGCGAAGGCGGTTCCGCAGGCCAGAGGCGAGGCGGCCGCGCCTTGCAAAAAGGTTCGTCGAGATAGCATGAGTACCCTCAAAAAGCGGCAATCCGCCTAGGATACTGCAAATCGCTCGATCAGCCTGCGCTTTGGGCGATGATCGTTTCGGCCCGATCAAACAATTCGACGGGTACGTGACGCCCCGAGACAGCCGCATTTTCGTCGATTTGCTCGGGACGCGAAGCGCCGATGATTGCCGCTGCCAAATTCGGCTGCCGCAGCACCCAAGCCAGCGCAAACTGCGCGAGCGTAAGGCCCGCTTCCGCTGCAATCGGCTGAAGCGATTGAACGGCCTGCAGTACGGCGGTCTTGAGCCATGTCTGATTGAAAAACCCGTTGATGGCATCATTGGCGGCGCGGCTATCGCGCGGCAACCTGGCTCCGGGCTTGTACTTGCCGGTGAGGACTCCCTGGGCCAGCGGCGACCAGACGATCTGGGATATGCCGTTTCGCGCGCATAGCGGTATCAGCGACTGTTCGGGGTCCCGATGCAGGAGCGAGTATTGCGGCTGGCTGGAAACAAACTTTTCAACGCCGGGAATGGCGAGAGCGGCCCGCACCCGATCGATGGGCCATTCCGAAAATCCGATGTAGCGTACCTTGCCCGCCCGCACCACCTCGCTCAACGCCGCCATGGTCTCCTCCAGAGGAGTGTCGGCGTCGTAGCGGTGGCATTGGTACAAATCGACATGGTCGACTCGAAGGCGAAGCAACGATGCGTCGAGCTGCTTGTAGATCTGATCGCGAGACAGCCCCCGGTCCGTGCTGCTCATGGGGAAAAACAGCTTCGTGGCGAGCACGTAACTGTCGCGTGGGACAGCCGACAACGCTTCCCCCAGCACCCGTTCCGCCACGCCGCGGCCATACACGTTGGCGGTGTCGATCAGAGTAATTCCCCGCTCGAGTGCGCGGCGCACGCACGCGATCGCTTGCGCCTTGGCGTCGCCTTCCGAGACATTCAGCCACGAGCCGAGAGCGATTTCGGACACGCGCAGCTCGCTGCTGCCCAACGGACGGTAGTTCAATCAGAATCTCCGCGGCCTTCGGGGTATCCGCGGCCCGGCGCTCATGGTAGCACGGCGATTTCTTGTCGGGAGCCGGCACCTCGCGGCGGCGCGCGTATCACGCGCCGCGGTCAGAATCGTCCTGCATTCAAATCGGCGTGCGGCCATATACCCGGCGGCCAAGCTTCGCGCAAGCTCTCCGCACGGTACCAACCAAAGGAGGCGCATATGCACGCTTCACTTGCTTTCGTGAACGGTGCGGGAGATCGGCGGCGCTCACCAGGCTCCCGGACCGAAGGCGAAGAACTTCGCTTGCTCAATACGCTTCTGTCAACGGCCACTGCCGAGTCGCCGCGTCCCGCCGCGCACAAGGACGGGTCACTGGACACGGGCAAGTCAAAGGATGAGCGCCAAGCGGAGGAAGAGAGCAGGGCCGGCACGTTCTCGCGCCCGGGCGGCTTTAAGAACCACCCGGATGATCCGACCAATCCCAACGAAGTGCGCGAGAGGCATCTCAACAAAATCAAGCGGTGAAACAACGCCGCACACGTGCCCCGAGAAGGCTGTCGATCGAAGACTATGCATTGATTGGCGATTGCCATACTGCTGCCCTGGCCGGCATCGATGGCTCGATCGACTGGCTTTGTTTTCCTCGGTTTGACTCCGGCGCGTGCTTTGCGGCGCTGCTGGGGGGCGCCGAGCACGGACGATGGCTGTTGGCGCCCGCGGCGGCGGTGAAGAGCGTGCGGCGCCGCTATGTGGATGATTCATTGGTGCTCGAGAGCGAATTCCGCACGCATCGCGGCTGCGTTCGCATGATCGACTTCATGCCGGTCTCGAACGAGCGTTGGGACGTGGTGCGCATCGTGGAAGGACTGAGCGGCAGCGTGCGCATGCGCATGGAATTGATCGTGAGATTCGACTACGGATCGATTGTGCCATGGGTGCGCCGCTCGGGAGACCTGTTGCTGATGACCGCCGGGCCCGATACGCTCGAATTCCGCGCTTCGGTGAAATTTGCCGGACAGAACTTGAAGACCGTGGCGGAATTCTCCGTGCGCAAAGGGCAACGCGAATCCTTCGTGCTGAACTATCGCCCTTCTCATTTCCCGACGCGTCCGGCGCTCGATGCCGAAACCGCTTTGAAACGCACTGCCGCTCACTGGCATCGCTGGTCGTCCCGCTGCCGCTACAAGGGGCGGTGGCGACGGCCGGTGCTGCGCTCTTTGATCACCTTGAAGGCACTGACCTACAAGCCGACCGGCGGATTGGTCGCGGCGCCCACCACCTCCTTGCCCGAACGCCCGGGCGGCGTGCGCAACTGGGATTATCGATATTGTTGGCTGCGTGACGCGACATTTACGTTGAACGCCTTGCTGCTGGCCGGCTATAAGGAAGATGCCGCAGCCTGGCGCGGGTGGCTGTTGCGCGCCATCGCCGGCTCTCCCGACGATTTGCAAATTGTGTACGGCGTGACCGGCACGAGGCGTCTCGACGAGATTGAACTGCCCTGGTTGCCGGGCCACGAACAATCCAAGCCGGTTCGCGTGGGCAATGCGGCATCCGCACAGTTTCAGCTGGATGTGTATGGCGAGGTGATGGATTCCCTGCATCTTGCGCGGGCTGCCGACATGGAACCGCATCCCGAAGCTTGGAATGTGCAGATTGCGCTGCTGCGATTTCTCGAGGCTCACTGGGAACTGCCGGATGACGGCTTATGGGAGATTCGCGGTCCCCGCCGACACTTTACGCATTCAAAAATCATGGCCTGGGTGGCGTTCGACCGGGCCATCAAGGATGCGCAGAAGGACGGCTTCGCCGCTCCGATAGGACGCTGGCGGCGGATGCGCGACCGCATTCATGCTCAGGTTTGCGAATTCGGATTCGACCGCGGCCACAATACCTTCGTTCAGTCCTACGGATCGAAATCACTCGATGCCAGCCTGCTCCTGATTCCGCAGGTTGGATTTCTGCCCGCGAACGATCCGCGCGTCCTCGGCACCATCGCCGCCGTCGAGAAACATCTGCTGATCGACGGCCTGGTGCGGCGCTACTCGACCCTGACCCACGTGGACGCATTGCCGGCGGGCGAGGGCACTTTTTTGGCGTGCTCCTTCTGGCTCGCGGATTGTTATTTTCTCACGGGGCGGCGCACCGAGGCCGAGACTCTCTTCGAGCGCCTGCTTGCACTGGGCAACGATGTGGGATTGTTCGCCGAGGAATACGATCCGCGTGCAAGGCGAATGCTTGGAAACTTTCCGCAGGCGCTGACCCATATGGCGCTGGTGAATACGGCGTGGCTCCTGACCACCTCTTCGGCGACGGCAAAACGAACCGCCGCGCGCGGCGAGCGGCCTGCCGCCAAGGCACGGGAAAAGGGCATTGCGCCTGTGGGATATGGCCGTCACGGGGAGCCTTTCGCGGCCTACAGATATGCCGCAGCGCGACGCGCACGATAAGGTCCGAGAATTAGTAAGAGCCGCGAGGCTACATAGAACCGCAGGAGGAACGAATGAAGAAGCACATAATTTTATGCGGCATGATCGCGCTAGGCGTGGCATGCGCACCGATGGCGATGGCCGACGAAGGTGCCGCGGACAAGGGAACGCATCATTTCGTGAAGGATTCGGCGATCACCACGAAGGTGAAGGCGAAATTGGCGGCGAAGCATCTGTCGACCTTGACCAGAATCAAAGTCGATACCGATGCGGATGGCGTGGTCTGGCTCAGCGGCCGGGCGCCAACCCAGGATGCCAGTGACTTGGCGGCGATGATCGCCAAGAACACGGAAGGCGTCAATTCGGTTCACAACGACATTGTGGTCGAGCCCTAGTCCTGAAGTTGGATTGCGGCCTTTTGCAACATGCGGGCGCTTCTCGAAGCGCCCGCATACTCAGATTTCCCCGGCCAGCCGATCCGCCAAAAGTGCGATACAGGCGCTGAGCGCCGCGGCAATTTCCGCGTAACTCCGCGGCTGTTCCTGGCTGACGAAGACATTGCGACCGAGGCTTTCTTTGCCCGTGCGCGCATCGGTGACGCCCCAGTGAGTCTCGATGCTGAGGTGATCTCCCAAGCGCGCGGTCAGGCTGTCTATCTCGACTGTCACCCGCACGAGGGGTAGGCCTGCATGGTTGGCGCTCTTCGGCAATACCACGATATCGCCGCGGCGCCGCTCCAGGTCCTGGGCCAGGGCGGCGGCCACCATGTCGGCGAGCGGCGCGGCCCAGCGTTCGTGATCCATGACTGTCACGCCGTCAGGAGTGGCAATGACCATTTCGCCGCGGTCAACCAGCGAAGGTACCGTGACCCGCAACGTCATCTGGCGGTCAAACTGCGATCGCGACTCTGCCGCAGCCGCAGGCCGGGGATCCAAGATATAGAAGCGATCCGGGTGCCGCGTGACGCAGCCCGCAAGCAGGAGGAGGGCGCAGAGACCCAGGCAGAGGCGTTTCATGGTGTGGCTGCCGGTTTGCCGCGTAGCAAGGATTCGGGATGGCGTTCGAGATAATCGACCAGGGCGCTGATAGATTTCGCGGCTCGGGATACCTGAAGCAGGGTCGAACCCAGATCATTCTCGAGCGGCGCATCCTGTCCCAGCAATTCCTTGGCGTTTCTCAATGCCGCTTGCGCTTCGGCCAGAGTGGTCTGCACTTGCGGCGCAAGGTTGGTATCGACGTTGTGCAAGAGCTGATCCGCGCTCTTCAGCGTCTCATCGAGCGAGTTCATCGCGCTCATCAGCCGTACCGACAGCTGATCGAAGGGCACTTTGCTGAGCTTCTTTGCAATCACGCCGACAGAGTCTTGAATATCTTCAAGGCTGCCGGAGATGGTCGGAAAGATGGCCGGCTGCTGGCTCCAGGCGACTTTCTCCTTCGCGACGTCGTGATGCATATCCAAAGAGACGAACTTCTGACCGGTCAAAAGATTGCCGGTCTTCAGTTCCGCGCGCAGGCCGTGCGCCACCAAGCTGTCGATCAGTGCGCGGCTGTCGATTGCACCCTCCCCGGGCCGTTCCGTGCGCCGCGTTCGTCCCCGCAGCCTTTGGGGATACAGGTCGATCACGACGGGAAACGCCAGCGACCCCAAGCGTTGGTCGTACTCCACATCGACGCTCTTCACCTCACCCACCGTGATTCCTTGCAGGTCCACCGGCGCGCCGGCGGACAGACCGCGCAGCGTGCCGCCGAAATACATGACGAAGGGTCGAACTTCGGTTTCAGCAGGCCGCATCGCCCGTTCTTGATCATAGAAAAGCGTAAATGACGTGTCCGCCGCGACCCGCGCCGCCGGGGCGCCCGGCAGAGTCCCAAATGCAATGCCTCCTTCAAGTATCGATGCGAGGGACTCGGTGCGCAGCTTGACGCCGTCCGCGTTGACGGACATGTCGATTCCGCTGGCTTGCCAGAAGCGTGTCTGATCGGTCACGTACATATCGAAGGGCGAGTTGATGAACACTTTGACGGTGACTCCGGTCCCGCCCGGGTCCAGCGCATAACCGACAACTTGGCCTGCGCTGATGTGCCGATAGAACACCGAGGAGCCGATGTCCAAGGATCCCAGGTCATCGGCATGCAGAATGAATTCGCGTCCCGGCAGGTCTGCCGTCACGATGGGCGGGACTTCGACCCCGACGAAATTGTCGCGCTTCACGCTCGAGTGACCCACGTCCACGCTGATGTAGGCGCCGGATACCAAGGTGGCCAATCCGGAGACGCCGGCACCGGACACCCGCGGGCGCACCACCCAAAAACGGGTATCCTCGACGAGATACGCCTGCTCGTTGCGATGGATTTCAGCCGTCACAATCACCGCCTTGCGATCATCGCCGACGCGAATGTCGCGAACTTCGCCGATTTCAACATCCTTGTAGCGTACCTTGGTTTTGTTCGCCTCCAACCCCTCGGCGTTCTCGAAACGTATTTCGATCGAGGTGCCCTGGGCCAGTTTTTCCCGAATGACCACGAAGCCGCCGGCAAGAACCACGACCGCCGGAAGAATCCACACCAACGGCAGGCGTCCCCAGACAGATCGCGCCGGCACCGCCGCGGGCAGTTCCTCGAGGTTGGCGTGCGGCCCATCGCTCACGGCGGCGTTTCCCACAACAATCGTTCGTCGAAGGTGCGCGCCGCGAACATGGTCAAGATCACGACGGCGCCGAACGCCAAGGCGCCCCAGCCGACGGCGACGAACGCGAGAGATTGTATTTGCACCAGCGCGACCAGCAACGAGATTGCGTAGACATCGAGCATCGACCAGCGTCCTATGTATTCGACCATCCGGAACAGCTCGCTGCGTTGTGTTCGATAGCGCGGCGAGCGGCGCCAGGCGGAAAAGAGTACCACGCTGAGTGCAATGATCTTCAAGAGCGGTACGACGATGCTGGCAATGAACACCAAAACCGCGATGGGCCATGATCCGGAGTGCAGCAACACCAGCACGCCGCTCATGATCGTGTCCTTCTCTTCATCGAAAATCGTACGGGTATACATCACCGGCAGGAGGTTCGCCGGTATGTACAAAATGGCGGCGCATAGGAGCAGTGCGGCGGTCAGCGCCAAGCTGTGCGGCTTGCGTTGATAGAGATGGGCGTAGCATCTGGGGCAGCGTGGGTAGGCGACGTTCGAGGCGCGCACCGTGGCGCGGCACTGCAGGCATACCAGCAGTCCCAGGCTCTTTCCCGTCGCGGGCACCGTCACGTGCGGCACCGGTCGACCCAATGCCAGTATTGTCCGGGGGTCGTGCGGCTGGTCAGAGCGGCCAGCGCGAGCATGAGCAATCCACAGGACCACAGCGCCACCCCGGGAACGACGCGCGCGTAAGCCGACAGCCTCACCAGAGCTACCAGCGCCCCCAACATGAATACTTCCACGAAAATCCACGGACGTACCACGGCGAGCAGCCTGAACACGGTGTCCTGCCCCGGCGCCAGGCGCCCACGCCGCAAGGGAATGAGCAGATATAGAAGGGCGGCAACTTGCAAAATCGGCCCGAGCACGGTGGTGATGAGCACCAGCAGTGCCAGGCCGACCTGGTCTTGGGAGTAAAACGCACCGGCGGCGCCCATGAGGGTCGTCGCGCGGGTCGCGCCGTTTGCCTGAATTACCACCAAGGGATACGCGTTGCTCAAGAAAAACAGCACGAGCGCGCACAGCGCCAGGGCGATCGCGGCGTCAATGCTGCCGTTTTCCGGACGTTGTAACGGCGCCCGGCAACGGGCGCAACGCGTGCTCTCAGGGGCCGGCGCCATAGCGGTCTGGTGTGCCAAATCACACGACGGACAAACGATAACCGAAGGCATTTATTCAGTGTTCTAGAATGGACTTCCGAGCATCTTGCCTTACGGCCGCCAGGGCGTCGCGTAATTCATCGATTCGATAAGGCTTGGGAATGATTTTAATTGTTTGGCCGCCCGCCTTGCGCCGAGCCGCTTCGGCGTAGCCGCTGGTCAAAAGCACGGGCAGATTGGGGCGCCGCCTGCGGATCTCCTGCGCCAGTTCAACGCCATTCATGCGCCCCGGCATCATCACGTCGGAAAACACGATATCGACCGAACGGCGGTCCGCGAGAGCGCCAAGAGCCGCTTCGGCGCTGGCGACACGGGTTGTGTCATAGCCCAGCTGATTGATCATCTCAACGGTCAATGCGGCGACTTCGTCGTCGTCCTCGACCACCAGCACCTGCGCGGCATCATCCGGCGCGTCGTCGTCAGCGGCATGCGGCATGCGCTCAGGAGCATACGCCGGTGTCTTCAGAGTGCGCGGCAGGAACAAGGATACCGAGGTCCCGCGCCCAGGCGCGCTGGCGATGCGTACGACCCCTCCGGACGCCTTGGCAAAACCATGGGCCTGCGCGAGTCCCAATCCCGAACCACTCCCGACCTCCTTGGTGGTGAAGAAGGGTTCGAAGGCATGAGCCAGAATGTCCGGGGACATGCCGACGCCGGAATCCGCGATATCGAGTCGGACAAAATCGCCGGCGAGGTCATGATCCACCAATGCGGGACTATTGCCGGCGGTGATTTCAATGGTTCCGCCGCTCGGCATGGCATCACGCGCGTTCAACGCCAGATTCAGAATGACCAGTTCGAGCTCGCCCGGATCAACTTCCACGAACCACAAGCGATCTGAAAATGCGGTTCGAACTTGAATATCGCCTCGCAGACTGCGGCTCAGCAGTTCCTGCATGTCGCCGATCAGCCGCTTGAGATTCACTGCTTCCGGCTTCAGCGCCTGGCGTCTGGAAAACGCCAACAGCTGACGGCACAGGCTGGCTCCGCGGTCGACTGCTTGCTTCATCGACGTGAATATCCGTTCGCGCCGCGACGGGTCGGTTTGACGTCCGACCAGTTGCAGGCCGCCCGAGATGACCTGCAGCAAGTTGTTGAAATCGTGGGCGACCCCGCCGGTCAGTTGGCCGAGCGCTTCAATTTTCTGTGCCTGGCGCAGGCGATCTTCCACCGCTCGCCGATGGGTCGTATCGGCGATCACGCCCACGATACGCGTCGCAACGCGGTCGCGGTAGAAAGTTCGCCCGCTCAAGTGCACCCATCGCGTCTCATTGCCGGCGCCGCGTTGGCGAGCCTCCACATCGATTTCCCCGGTGAGCTCCGCCTCGGCGAACGCCTGCCGCACGGCAGCCTGATCCTCGTCCACAATGTGGGCGAAGGTCATTTCGAGGTCCCAGAAGGGCTGTATTTCGGCATAACCGAAAATCTGGTCGTGCCGAACGGTGCGATGCACCGTGCCGGTTGACAGGTAAAGCTCCCAGCTGCCCATGCCGGCCGAGTCCAGTGCCACTTGCAGGAGCTCTGCGGTATCAATCGCCTCGGAAGCCATAACAGACTGTAGCCAATAAATGGCCACGGGCGCTGTCGCTAGCCGGCTACGGCTCTTGTCAGAAACCGCCGATGCTAGGTGTCAAAATTACACCGTGGACTATCGCGAATTGCCCGCATTACCCGCGAATCGCCGCATTACCCGGCCAGGGCGCCGTTCAAATTGCGCAGATTCTCCATAATGGAGGACAAAATCTCGGCATGCTCTTCCTCGACCGCCAGAGCTACTCTTACAAGCCGTAGGGTGGCCTTGTCGTACTTTTCGCCCTGCGCCGCGATTTTCCGATACGCATCGATCGCGAACCGTTCGGCAACGAGATTCCGCGACAGCGCCCGTCCGAAAACCGATTGTTCGGGCGGCGCTGCAAACGGTGTTTGCACGTCTGTCAGTGGTGTGGAACCAGCCGCCGCGCTCCATTCACCTGCTTCGGATCGGTCAAGGTCGAATCCCATGGCAAATTCTCCGTTTAGGGCTCATCGTCCGGGCATTAAGCCCCGCTAGACTTTCGGCGTCACAGCGGAATCAGGCGCATCTGCACGTAGGTATTCGACCGACATCCTTCAGCCGAAAGCGCAGGACCTCAGTGCGGTTTTGCGCCGGTTTCCATGAGCAGTCGAGTGAAAAGATACAGCCGCGGCGTGATGCTGTTGAGGTCAATCCATTCATGGTCGGTATGGAAATCGCCGCCGACATACCCCAGGCCATCGAGGGCCGGCGTTCCTTCCGACATGGCGAGCGCCGATTCCGACGCGCCCCCATTGCCGGACAACTCGATCGTTTTGCCGATCTCCGCGTAAATGGCGCGCGCGCGAGCCGCCAGTGCGTCGATCTGTGCATTTTCCGTCAAGGGCGGGAACGCCGGGTCGTGTGAAATGCTCACCGTCGTGTCCGGAACCTGCGTGCTATGTGTCCCCGCTTCGACTTTCGCGAGAATCGCGTCGAACTCCTCGGGCTTGCGGTAACGAACATTGAGCGTCGCTTCCGCCGCGTCCGGAATGATATTGGCGCGTTCCCCGGCCCGCAGAACCGTGAGATTGACCGTGACGCCGCTGCCGGAAGCGGGGAATACCCCTTGCAGTGCGTTAAGTTGATGCATCAGCTCGACAGCGGCGTTGCGGCCGTCCTGCGGCGCCATGCCCGCATGCGCGGCCCGGCCCTTAACCTGAATGCGGATGCTCGCGGAGCCTTTGCGCCACACCGTCAGTGCGTCCGGCGGATCGCCGGGTTCCATGTTGAATTCCACATCGTGCTCGCGAGCCAGGCGCTTGATCAATTTAGTCGAGCCGGGCGAGCCGCGCTCTTCGCTGTCATCCAGCAGGAAGGTGATCGTCGCGAAATTCTTGAATCCGATCTCATGCAGAATCTTCAGTGCCGTGAAGGCATTCACCACACCGGCCTTCTCGTCGCCTGCACCCGGGCCGTACGCGCGGCCTTTGTCCATGCTGAACGGCCTCGAGGCCGCCGTACCAGGGCCGAATACGGTGTCAATATGGGCAACGATGAGGATCTTTCCCTTGCCGGTGCCGTGAAAGACGGCAACCAAGTTGTCGGGCAGTCCCGGCGCCTCGGCGGCTTCGGTTCGCACCTCGGCGCCCAACTGGGTCAACCGCGTTCGCAGCACCGCCTCGACCTTGACGCCGCCCTCCACATCCCCCGTTCCCGAATCAATATTGACAATCTCCTTCAGCAACTCGAGTGCGCCGGCGCGGTTGGCTTCCGCTGCCTGATACACCTTATCGTTGCGGGGCGGGGCCGCGTTGGCATTCCCGGCCAGCATCGCGATCAACGTCGCCGGAACGATGCTCGTCATGATTCTTGTTCTATTCACGCTCTTCTCCGCTGGTGGCCTGAGTCGAACTTAGCATGTGCTCGAGGCAGCCATCCCGCAATTTTGGCGCTGAGCGGCGTATTCCTGTTTACAATCCGCGGCAACCGCAAATTTTGGGAGAGAGGGGATGCAAGAATCGATTGGGCGCCGCGAACTGCTGGCCGGAGCCGGCGCTGCGCTGTTGCTCGGCGGCCTCGAAGGTTGCGCCACGTTTGGCGTCAGCCGCGGAGCCAAGCCCAAGCTTCAACTGATGCCGGTGCGCGCGAGCACCGACCGGATCACGCGAATTACGGTCTGCACCCGGCCATTTCGAGCGCAGGGGCCGCGTCTGGATACCGAGCAGATCGGGTCGAAGCTGGTGGTTCACAACTATGGTCATGGCGGCAGCGGCTGGTCGCTGTCGTGGGGATCCAGCGGCATCGCCGTCCGCAAAGCTCTGGCAAGCGGCGAGAGGGACATCGCAGTCATCGGTTGCGGAGCGCTGGGACTCACTTCCGCCTTGCTGCTGCAGCGAGCCGGCTCGCGGGTCACGATTTATGCCAAGGAGTTGCCGCCGAACGTGCGGTCTTCGTTGGCCACGGGCCTTTGGACGCCTGATTCGAGAATATGCCTCGAAGAAAATGCGACACCCGAGTTCAAGCGGGTCTGGGAACAGATGGCCCGGGAGTCATTTCAGACCTATCAGAATTTTCTTGGCCTGAGCGGCGCACCGGTTGAATTCATCGACAACTACTTCGTATCCGACGAGCCGGCCACGGCACGGCGCCGCGACGTGGCGGATGGCCGGCCGCGATTCGCCGCTCTGCAACGCGAACTGCTGCCCGACCTTTTGACGCAAGGCGTGGACTTCGCCCCCGGCAGCCATTCCCTGGGGCAGAGGTATCTGCGCCGCAACTCACTGATGATGTTCAATCTGTCCTCGTATACGCGCCTGTTGCTGGGCGACTTTGTCGCCAACGGCGGCAAAATCGAGATCGCGGAATTTCACGCACCGGGTGATTTCGCCAAACTGCGCGAGAAAACCCTGATCAATGCCACCGGCTACGGGGCGCGCGCATTGTTCGGCGATCAATCGCTGACGCCGGTTCGCGGACAGTTGGCACGCGTGATTCCGCAACCCGAGGTCAACTATGGACTCTTCTACAAAGACGTCTCGTTCGTGCCGCGGCGCGACGGATTGGTCTTTCAGGTGGTCGGCGAGGACGACTACTTCGGTTTCAATGACGACACGGCCATGCCGGACCGCGGCGAAGCGGATCGTGCCGTGAATACCATCGCCGGACTGTTCGGGGGCCCTGTTTAAACCTTCGGGGCGGCGGGTTCCTCTAAATCGGCATGATTCACACGCTGCAGCGAGTTTTAGCCATGGATTTGAGCAGTGAGCCGTCGGATACGATCGCCGCGGCCGCCGCGGGCGATATGGCCGCCTTTGAACGCCTCTATCGGCAGTTTTCGCCGCGTATTTACGGCCTGTGCCTGCGACTCACGGGGCAGCGGGAGGCAGCCGAAGACTGTACGCAAGAATCGTTCGTCGCCGCCTGGCGCGCCTTGGGCCGTTTTGAACGGCGCAGCCGTTTCTCCACCTGGCTGCACAAGATAGCGGTCAATTGCGTGCTGTCGCGCCGTAAGGGTTTGCGTTTTGAATACGAGGTTGCCGAGCCCTCGGTGGGCCTGCCGGACCGGGCCGATCCAGCCGGCGGTGCACCCCCGCTCGACATCGAGCGCGCCATTGCAGCGCTGCCCGAGGGTGCTCGGCACGTGCTCGTGCTGGTCGGTATTTATGGATATAGCCATGCGGAAGCGGCCAGTGCACTGGGCGTCGCCGAAGGAACCTGCAAGGCCCAACTGCATCGTGCGCGTCAATTGCTGACCTCAACGCTTGGATTGGAGGAAACATGAACGATCGCCAACAAGAATCTCTTGATAGGCTGATCGCCGGTCTGCCGAGAGACGTAGTACCTCCCGCCAGTTTGTGGCCGCGTGTCGCGGCCCGCCTGTCGAGCAAGCCGCGGCACATGCAGCCGATGGCGCTGGCCGCTACCGTTGCAATCGCTGCCGCCGGTCTGGCCAGCTTCTTCACCTGGGCCGTGCTCAAGAGCCCATCGGTGCCGCGCGTCGTTCAAAGCGTGGCGGCGACTGCCGCCTTCGAGGAGCCGCGCGATCCGAAGTACGTGCTGGCGCGCGACTCGATGGAGAAAACGTTTCGCGAGCGGCTCGCGCTGCTCGAGCCCGCGACCCGGGCAAAAATTGAATCCAGTTTGGCGGTCATTCAAAAGGCGCATGAAGACATTCGCAAAGCGCTGGCCGCCGATCCGCAAAGCCCGGTGCTTGAACGGCTGTGGGAAAGCACCTGGCACGAAGAGTTTGACCTCTACGACCGCGTCGTTCAGGCCACCCAACCCTCCATGACAAGGATTTGACAATGGTTCACGTTCAACACCGGTTCATAAACCCCATCCTCGCCTGCGCGCTGGCGCTGCTGGCTTCTCCCTGGTCGCTTGCACATGCTGCGACTTCCGTTGAAGAGCATCGTCAGGCAAACCCTCAGGGCGCCGTGGAGATCGACAATGTCGCCGGATCGATCGATGTGCAAGGATGGGATAAATCCGAAGTCGCCGTCACCGGAACGATCGGCAAGGACGTCGAGCGCGTCGATGTGACGGGGGATGGCAACCGCACCTCCATACGGGTGGTGCTGCCCAACGGCCATCACTGGGGAATGAGAGACGGGGAGGCGCATTTGACCATTCGCATCCCCACCGGCAGCTCGGTTTCCGCCTCAATGGTGAGTTCCGATCTCAGAATTGCGGCTGTTCGCGGCGCTCTGGAGCTGCGGACGGTCAGCGGCAACATCACGGGCGAAGGCGGCGGGGACCTGCGTGCCAATGACGTCAGCGGTGATATTCACTTCACCGCAAACGCTGCGAAGAGAATCGAAGTGAAGGCGATCAGCGGTGACATCGTCCTGAGCGGCGGCAACGCCGAGGTAGAAGCGACCACCGTGAGCGGCGACGCGCATCTGACACTGGGGACGGTGTCCCGCGCCCGGTTCAAGACGGTGTCCGGCAGCGTTTCCGCGACGCTTGCGGCGGCTGCCGATGCGCAAATCGACGGCGAGTCGGTGAGCGGGGACATCACATTGGACTTTGCCAGCGAGCCCGCGGCGGACTACGACGTGCAAACGCTGAGCGGCGACATCGAAAATTGCTTTGGTCCCAAGCCGGTTGAGCCACGGCACGGACCCGGCAAGCGCTTGACGTTCAAAACCGGCGAGACCTCCGCCCGCGTGCGTCTCACCAGCAATAGCGGGGATGTGCGCCTGTGCACCAAAAAATAATCTGTGGCGAAAACCGTTGCGCGAAAACTATGGCGCGAAAACCGTGGCGCGCGAATCGCGGACGACCAATTCTCCTTGCGCGTCCGTCAGTGTTGGCCTACGCGGTGTTCTGGCGGATGCCGGTAGTCCGGGAATAGTGTGTTCGCTAGCGTGAACGCTCGTTTCCCCAGACATCGGCCAGGCCATAGGAGTGTTCATGAACACCGCAGCAGTTGCATCTCAATCGATTCCGCTTCCGCCGCTTCCCTTCGATCAGGGCGCGCTCGCGCCGGTCATTTCGGCGAACACCCTGAACTTTCACTATGGCAAGCATCACAAGACCTACGTTGACACCCTGAACAATTTGATTGTCGGCACGGAATTCGCCGACATGCCGCTCGAGAAGATCATCAAGTCCAGTTCGCGGCAGCCGGAACACAGCAGCATTTTCAACAACGCAGCGCAGGCGTGGAATCACGCCTTCTACTGGAACAGCCTCAAGCCCAAGGGCGGCGGGGAACCGCCCGCGGCGCTCAAGCGCGGCATGGAGGAATCGTTCGGCGGCGTCGATCAATGCAAGAAGGAACTGTCCAAGGCGGCCGTCGCGCAATTCGGCAGCGGCTGGGCATGGCTGGTGCAAGACGATGACCGGCTCAAAATCATCAAGACCCCGGATGCCCGCACGCCGCTGGCCGATGGGCCAAGGCCGCTGCTGACCATCGACGTCTGGGAGCACGCGTATTACCTGGACTATCAGAACCGGCGCGTGGACTACGTGAACGCCCTGATCGAGAAACTGATCAACTGGGGATTCGCCGCGGAAAATCTCGGGCGATGATGGCGGCGCGGCTCAACATCGGGCAATGCGTCAGCGCGCCGTCGCCTCGCTGCCGCGGCGCGGACCGATATCGGCGGACGGCATGTCGGTACCGCGCCAGCCGCCGCCGAGCGCCTTGACGAGCAGCACACTCGCGCTCATGCGCCTGAGTTGAATCGTCACATTCGCGAGTTGCGCCTGAAGCGAAGTATTTTCGGCGGTCGCGACTTCAAGGTAAGTCACCAAGCCCGCCTTGTAGCGATATTGCGCCTGCTCCAGGGCCGTGGCAGTGGCTTGCACGGCGGCAGCTTCGCTCACACTTTCTTGCTGCAGTTGTCTCAAGGCCGCGAGATTGTCTTCGACTTCTCGATAGGCGTTGAGCACGGTGGTGCGATAGTCGGCGACCTGTTCATCGTAGAACGCTCTCGCCTGAGCCGTCTGGGCACGATGGCGCCCCGCATCGAACACCGTCAAAACGCCGGCGGCCGGTCCCGCCGACCACAATCGGCTGGGCGCGGTGAGCCAATTCGAGGCGTTCGTGCTGTCGAAGCCCGCTGCTGCCGCCAAGCTGAAAACCGGAAAGTAGGCCGCGCGGGCGACCCCGATCTGCGCGTTCGCAGCCGCGGTGCGGCGCTCCGCTGCCGCCACGTCGGGGCGCCGTTCCAGGAGCGAGGAGGGTAAGCCCGGATCGATGGGCGGCGGAACGGCCGAAATGAACAGGGGGTTCGCGTCCAGGTGGAACGCCGATGGATTCCGGCCCAGCAAGACCGCAATCGCGTGTTCCATTTGCGCCCGCTGCAGGCGAATATCCGCCGCCTGCGTGCGGGCCGTTTCCAGCTGTGCCTCTGCCTGTGCGACGTCCGTGAGCGCGGCGGCACCTCCATTGTAGAGATTCAGCGTCAGCGCCAGCGCTTTCACATAGTCCTCGACCGTCTGGTCCAGAAGCTGCTGCTGCGTGTCCTGGGAGCGCAGCGAGAAATAATCGTTCGCCAGTTCGGCGTGAATCGCCAAGTTCAACGTCGCGAGATCCGCGGCGCTCGCCTGCTGGCTGGCCTTCGCCGAGGCGACGGCGTTGCGCACCCGTCCCCAGACATCGATTTCGTAGGACAGGTCCGCCTCCAGATCAAAATTATTCGATACCGGTTCCGCGCCCGGCGGAAATTTCGGGGAATTCACCGAGGTGCGCGATCGCGTTGCCGTGGAGCCAAGGCTGATGGTTGGGAAAAGGTCGGCTCGTGCAATGCGTGTCGCCGCGCGGGCCTGCAGCAATCTGGCGTACACCGCCTTCAAGTCCTGGTTGGCATCGGCGAGCTGTGCTTCGAGACCGTCGAGGCCGGGGTCCTGAAAGATCGTCCACCAGGGCCCGCGATCCTGCGAATCCGCAGGCTGCGCTGGCTTCCAGTCCTCCGATTCCTTGTAGGCGGTCGTGGGGGGCGCACTATCGGGAATCCGGTACCGGGGCGCGAACGAACAGGCGCCCAGCACGAGAATCGTGCAGTACGTCGCGGCGAGCCGGGCGCTCATCAGGTCTTGCCGCCGGCCTTGGATGGCGCGTCAGGAACCGCGATGCGCACCTGCGCCCCATCGGTGATGGAGTCGGGGGGATTGACCACGACCGTCTCATGCGGCGCGAGTCCCGACAGCACTTCGATCGAGCTGCCGAAATCGCGGCCCTGCACGATGCTTTTGAGCTTCACGCGCTGCTGGCTGTCCAGCGTGGCTACCTGAAGTCCCGCGGAGCGGAATAAGACCGTATTGGCGGGAAGGCGCAGCGTGGCCGCGCTGGCGGGAAGCTTGAAGTGCACCTCGGCGTAGGCGCCGGGGAATATATCGCCCCGCGCATTGTCCAGCTGGAGTTCGACCTGCAGGGTGCGCAACGCCGGATCGAGCGCGTTCGACGTGCGCACCGTCTTGGCGGCAAAAGTGCGGTTGGGATGCTCGGTAAAACGCAACTCGGCTTCCAAGCCCGGCGTGGTGGCTGCCGCAAATGCCTCCGGCACACGCACATAGATGCGCAGCCGCGTCGTGTCCGCGATGCGAAACAGTTCGGTGCCGGTGCTCTGCCCGGCGTTGATCAGGGCGCCGATGTCGGTGTTGCGCGCGGTGATCACGCCCGTGAAGGGAGCCACGACGCGCTTGAATGACTCCAAGTCGCGCAACCGCGCCACATTCGCCGCCGCGGAGTCGGCTGCCGCTTTCTTGGCTTGGGCATCGCCGGACTTTTCGTCGGCATCCTGCTTGGAGACCGATTGCGTGGCGAGCAATCCCTGCCAGCGCACGTTGGTGCTGTTGGACAGGGATTCATTCGCACGCGCCGTCGCCAAATCGGCGAGCGCCTGCGTCAACTGCTGATCGATCTCGGGTGTTTCGATTTGCGCCAAGAGCTGGCCTTTGGTGACGGGCGTGCCGATATCGGTATTCCAGGATTTCAGGTATCCGTTGGTACGGGCATAAATCGGCGCCTCGATGAACGCCTGCACGGCGCCCGGTAGAACCAGCTGCTCGCCCGTCGAGCTCGGTTCGGCCGTGATGGTCGCGACGGTGGGTATGGCCGCCTCGGCGTTCTCCTTCGCCAGTTCGGCGCGCGCGAGCACGCGGCTCACTTCTCCCCACACACCGAGTCCGACGGCGACGATGAGCGCGATCAAGGCGTAGCGGCGGATCTTATTGGTTGGCATCGGCAGTCTCCGCGGGCTGCGCTGGATGCAGCGAGCTGCGCCCGTGAATCAGGGAAAACACAGTCGGCACGAAAAACAGCGTTGCAACTGTAGCAAATATGAGGCCGCCGATGACGGCGCGGCCCAGGGGCGCGTTCTGCTCGCCGCCATCGCCCAGCCCCAAGGCCATCGGGATCATGCCGATGATCATGGCCATGGCGGTCATGAGCACGGGACGCAAGCGCGTGAACCCCGCCTGCAGCGCCGCTTCGAACGCGGTATCGCCGGCGTTCATGCGCTCGCGCGCAAAACTGACCACCAGCACGCTGTTCGCGGTCGCCACGCCCATGCACATGATGGCGCCGGTGAGGGCCGGCACGCTGACGGTGGTGTGCGTGAGGAACAGCATCCACACGATGCCCGCCAGCGCGGCCGGCAGGGCCGTGATGATGATGAATGGGTCGAGCAAGGACTGAAAATTAACCACGATCAACATGTAGACCAGAACAATGGCGCCCACCAAACCGAGGAGCAGCCCGTTGAACGATGCCTTCATGGTCTGCACCTGACCGCGCACCACGATGCTCGAACCCTTCGGCAGGTCCTGCTTCGCGCCGGCAATGATCTTGTCGATCTGCGAGGACACGTAGCCGAGGTCGGTGCCGTCGACCGAGCCGAATATATCGATGGCCGTCGTGGCGTTGTAGTGGCTCACGACGGCGGGGGCAACGCTGCGATAAATGTTGGAGACGTTGGAGAGCAGCTGCGAACCTCCGCTTGCGCCGTTGGTCAACGGCGTGTTGCCGAGATCGTTGAGGGTCTCGAGACGGTATTGCGGGGTTTGGGTCGCAACCTGGTACTGCGTACCCGACGCCGGGTCGACCCAAAAGCTCGGCGCGGTCTGGAAGCTGCCCGAGAGGGACACCAGCATGTTGCTGGCCACGTTCTGTTCCGTGAGACCGACCAACTGTGCCTTGGTCCGATCGACATCGACATTGAACTGCGGATAGTCGCCGGATTGATGGACATGCAGATCGACCGCACCCGGGATGCCGCGCAACTTTTGCAGCAGGATATTGGCGAACGCCCGGTTGCCTTGAACATTGAAGCCGACGATTTGCACATCGATGGGGGAGGGAAGGCCGAAATTCAGAATCTGACCGATCATGTCCGCCGGCAAAAAGGCAAACAGCGTCGATGGGTAGGTGGCCGTCAGTTTCTTGCGCAATGAACGTACGAACTGCACCGTCGGCGTGTGATGTTCGTTGAGATTGACATAGACATCGGCATCGCCGGGACCCACGGGCGCCGAGGTGCTGTAGGCGAGATTGATGCCGCTGTAGGGCAATCCGATATTGTCGACGATGCTGCTGATCTGTTTGGCGGGGATCACTTCCCGGATCGTCGCCTCGATGTGGTCGCAGAGCGCCGCGGTCTCCTCGATGCGCGTGCCGGTGCGCGCGCGCACGTGCAGTTTGATCTGCCCGCCGTCGACCGATGGAAAAAAGTCCTGGCCCAATCCGGGAAGCGGTCCCAAGGGAAAGGCCAGCACGGCCGTCGCAATCATGGCGCCCAGGAAGATCGCGGCGAAGCGTACGCCGCCGTGCAGCGCCGTCGCCAGCAGCGCGTGGTACCGCTCGCGAAACCGCTCGAAACCGCGTTCGAAGCGCATCTGAAACCGTGCCAGCAGACCCGGCTGCCGGCGCTTGGAGTCGTGTTTCCTGAGCCAAAACTTGGCGAGAGTCGGCACCAGCGTTCGCGACAAGAGATAAGAGGCCAGCATCGCAAACACCACCGCCTCGGCGAGCGGTATGAACAGAAATTTGGCGATGCCGGCCAATAAGAACATCGGCACGAATACGATGCATATGGACAGGGTCGAGACCAGCGCCGGCAGGGCAATCTGATGCGCGCCATCGAGGATGGCGGCTTCCACGTCCTTGCCCTGCTCGAGGTGGTAATTGATGTTCTCGATGGTCACGGTCGCGTCATCGACGAGGATTCCCACGGCCAGCGCCAGGCCGCCCAGGGTCATGATGTTGATCGTTTCGCCGAGCGCCGACAGGCAGCAGATCGAAGCGAGGATCGACAAGGGAATGGAAATCGTGATGATCAGCGTGCTGCGCCAGCTGCCGAGAAACAGCAGGATCAACAATCCGGTCAGCGCTCCGGCAATGACCGCTTCGCGGATGACGCCGGAAATGGCCGCGCGCACGAAGATGGATTGATCGCTGAGCGCCTCGACTTTCAGCTCCGCGGGCAAGCTGGCGCGAACCTGGGGGAGCTTTTCATTGATGCTGTTGATGATGTCGATGGTCGACGCCTTGCCGGTCTTCAGCACGTTCATCAAGATCGCCCGGTGGCCTCCCAAGCGGACGATATTTGTCTGCGGTGAATAGCCATCCCGCACATGCGCGACATCCTTGACGTAGGTGACCGTGCCGTTGCGCGCGCGGATGGGCAGATTGTTGAGGTCTTCCAAGGCCAGCGGGCTGGAATTGACCTTGATGAAGTATTCGAGCGCGCCGATTTTTTGCGTGCCGGCGGGCAAAATCAAATTTTGCGCGCCGATGGCCGCCACGACATCCCCGCCGCTCAGGCCGTTGGCGCTGAGCGCCTGCGGGTCCAGGTCCACCTGCACCTGGCGCTGCTTGCCGCCGAACGGAAAGGGGATGGAGGCGCCTTGCACGGTTGACAGCTGGGTCCGCAGGATCGTGTTGGCGAGATCGAAAATATGCGCTTCGGGCAAAGTTGGACTGCTCAACGCCAGCTGCAAAATCGGCACCGTCGAGGCGTTGTAGGAGAGCACGAACGGCGGGGTGGTGCCCGGCGGCGAGAAGGAGAGCTGGGTTTGCGAGACCGCGGTGATCTGCGACATCGACAGATCCGGATCGGCGCCGGGCTGGAAAAAATACTTGACAACCGAGGTGCCGACGACGGATTGGGACTCGGTGTGCTCGACGTCGTTCACCACCGTTTGCGCGGTGCGTTCCGAGAACAAGATGATGCGATTGGCGATCTCTTCGGGCAGGATGCCGTTGTAGCGCCAGATCACCGCGGCGATGGGGATCTTGATATTCGGAAAGATGTCCGTGGCCGTGTTCAGGATCGAATAGCCGCCGAGCAACACGATCAGCACCGCCAGCATGATGAAGGTGTACGGCCGCTGTAACGCTACTCTAACGATCCACATGCCGCGCTCCGACGGGATTGATCAACAAATCATCGCAGGGGCAGAACATTCAAATCATCGTTCGCCGCGATATAGAGCAGCACCGCGCGCAGATCCGCCGCGTGGCGTTTGCCGAAGATTTTCTCGAATCGTCCTTCCGCCGTGCGCCAAAGCCGGCGCGCGCGCCGCAATGTCGCTTTACCCTTCCTGGTGAGCGCGACGTGGCGCTTGCGCCGATCCGAGACTGCAAGGCGCAGGCTGAGCAGCGCGTCGCGCTGCAATGGGCGCAGATTGTGGCCGAGCGTGGATCGGTCCATGACCATGGCCGTGGCGAGCTCGCACATCGAGAGCGGGCCGCCGACACTGCCGCGTTCCACTTCCGCGAGAATGGAGAATTGGGTGGATTTGATGCCGACGGGTGCGAGGGCCGAATCGTAGAACTGCGAGATGCGCCGCGAAGCCTTGCGCAAGCTGCCGCAGGTGCAGGCGGTGCGGTGTGCGGGAGCGACTTCGCGGCGGGGTATTCTGAGGGCGCCATTCAGGGGCATATGCCCGTATCATAGACCGCCTGACTCCTCGGTGGAATGCTGCCGGCGGAGTTTGGGGTCAGGCGGCCTGCTGCAGAGACGGATCGGCAAGCGGCTGCTGGCGCTCCAGAGTCTCGAGGGAGATGTCCCAGAGACGGCCGGCGAGTGCCGCGTCATTCAGCAGAGCGTTGCCTTCGGCGATTTTGCAATTGTGCCAGTACTCGCCGGTCGTACCCGCCGCCTGCGGACTGGCTGCCAGCAGCGCTTGGGTCGCGGCCGCTTGGGGCGCGGTTTTCGCAAACAGCCGTGCGGCCAAACCTTGGGTAAGCCGGGTACGTGCGACACCGGGGTCCACCGAGTTGACGGCAATGCCGCGGCTGCTTAGACGTCGCGCGAGTTCCTTGGCGTAGAGCGCATTCGCGAGCTTGGACTGCGCATAGAATGTCGCCGGCCGATAGAAGCGCCGCCCGTCGAGATTGTCGAACATGATGCCCTCGCCGGGTGCCAGGCTGATGCTGGCGCGGCTGCTCACGATCACAATGCGCCCGCTGCCGTCGCGCACCAGATCCGTGAGGCCGTTTACGAGCATGAAGTGACCAAGGTGATTGGTCAGGAACTGCAACTCGACGCCGTAGCGGGTGTGCAACGACGGCAGATTTGCGACCCCGGCATTGGCAACGATCGCGTCGAGCGGAACCGACAGGGCGCGAATCGCGTGCAAGGCGCGGGCAATCGAATTCAAGTCGGTCAGGTCGCAGGCCACCGGAAGGCACGCCGGACTGGCTTGAGCGCATGCGCGGGATGCCGATTCCAGCGTTCTCGCCAAACCAATCACCGCTGCACCGTTGGCGGCGAATGCATTCATGGTTTCAAGTCCCAGTCCGGAGTTGCATCCGGTGACGATGATGTGTTTGCCGGTCAGGTCGATTCCGGCCAGTACCTGATCCGCCGTAGAGCGCCGCCCGAATGGAATGGATGTCATCATAGAGAGAAACCTCTTGGCTGTAGATTCAACCGCTGCATGTCATCCGCACCGCGGCGGTCATACCCTTCACAAAATCTTCTTTGGTTTTGCTGGTCTGTTTGAGTCCGCGCGCCGTGGCATGCAGCGCGCGTGCAAAGTCGGCGATGTCCAGTCCGGCCGCAGCACACTTGTCGGCGATGGGAGAGCCGGCGATGGCCGCCGCGAGGGCTTCCTCGAATTGCCACTCATATTCCCGGAGCGTTGCGCCCGCCAATGATGTGCTCGCACACATGAGGTCGGCGGCATCCGCGCCAAGTGATCCGACGAAGCGGCCCGACCACTCAGTGCAGGCGCTGATCAAGCGAGTCTCCAAGCCATCGTCGAGGCGCGACAGCACGCTGATGGCCGAGGCCAATTGACCGCTGAGCGAATGCTCCACGGCGCGCCGGAACAATTCTTCTTTATTGGCGAACGATAAGTACAGCCCTTGACGGGACACGCCCGCCGCCCGCGCCACGTCATCCATGGAAGTCTTGCGATAACCGAATCGGGCGAAAACACCCACGGCCGCCTCGAGCAATGCCCTGAGGCGCGATTCCTGCTCGGCGGGGTAGGGCGGCATTATGTTCACTGGGACAGTGTAGACAACTATTGCCTAATCTGTCAATTTCGTCCAGCGGGGTTGTCCCAACTAAATTTTTATCTTTCAATTGGATACGGAATATTACTACGAGATAACCTCATATGTAAGTTTCCGCGGAGCCGAATACATCGGCAATTGATGGCCGCGTTGGCATAATGCGCGGCCATGCCCACCGTCCCCCAGCTGCACGTACCCACCCTTGCCATCTCCGGGTCCGAGCAGCGATTTCCGGTTCGTCGCATCTACTGTGTGGGGCGTAATTACGCCGATCACGTGCGCGAAATGGGCAACGATCCGAGTCGGGATCCACCATTTTTTTTCTCCAAACCGGCCGATGCAGTGGTTGGGAGCGGACGGCTGCCGTTTCCCAGCCGCACGGCGGAGCTGCACCACGAGGTTGAATTGGTGGTTGCCCTGCATGGAGGCGGCATCAACGTTGCCGCTGCCGACGCAGCAGCGATGATTTTTGGCCATGCCGTGGGCATCGATCTCACGCGGCGCGATCTGCAGGCCGAAGCCAAGAAAACCGGACGCCCCTGGGACATGGCGAAGGGCTTTGATCATTCCGCGCCCATTGGACCCTTGAGGCCCGGGATTCCACCCGCGGGCGGCTCGATCTCATTGAGCGTCAACGGGCAAGTACGCCAGCGCGGCAATCTCGAGGAGATGATCTGGAGCGTCGCGGAAATCATTGCGGCGCTTTCCGGCTTCGTGCGACTCGCGCCCGGCGATTTGATATTCACCGGTACGCCCGCGGGCGTCGGGCCGATCGAGCGCGGTGACACGGTCCGCGGGATGATTGCGGGAACCGAATCCATTGAAATAACTTTTGAAGAGTGACCATCTCCATGCCCATGCTCCGCCTTCTCTGCCTCTTGCTGTGTCTGCCGCTCACCACCTGGGCGGCCGAGGACTATCTGCATCGTGTCGAGCACGTGTTGTCGCAGACGCCGCTGATAGACGGTCACAACGATCTGCCCTGGGAGATCCGGGAGCGCTACAAAAGCGATGTCGCCGCGATAAATTTGAGCGCCGATACCCGGCATCTGCCGACGGAAGCCGGGCAGGCCGCATTCATGACGGACATTCCGCGATTGCGCGCGGGACACGTCGGCGCGCAATTCTGGTCGGTGTGGATTCCGGTGAGCACGCAGGGTTTCGAGGCGGTACAAATGACCTTGGAACAGATCGATCTCGTCAAACGCATGTCGGCGCAATATCCCGCGGACTTCGCGATGGCCTACACGGCCGCGGACATTCGGCGCATCCACAAGAGCCGCAAGATCGCGTCGCTGATCGGCATCGAAGGCGGCCATCAGATCAACAATTCTCTGGCGGTGCTGCGTCAGATGTACGATGCCGGCGCCCGCTACATGACGCTGACGCACTCGACCAACACCGCATGGGCCGATTCGGCAACCGACACGCCCACGCACCATGGTCTGACGCCCTTTGGCATCGAGGTCGTCAAGGAAATGAACCGGGTGGGAATGCTGGTGGACTTGAGCCACGTTTCAGCGGACACCATGAAAGCGGCCCTCGCCGTGAGCCAGGCCCCCGTCATGTTTTCGCATTCCTCGGCGCGCGCCCTGAACGACCATCCGCGCAACGTTCCGGACGAAGTGCTGCGTGCCGTGGCCGCGAATGGCGGGATCGTGATGGTCAATTTTGCGCCGCCCTATGTCTCCGCGGCCCGCAACCATTGGGAGGCTGACCACGCCGCGGAGCGGACACGCTACAACAGTCCTCCCTTTGCGGGGCTTTATATCGGCCAGCCGGAGCGGGCAAAGGCGGCGCTGGAGGAATGGGAAGGGCAGCATCCCCGGCCCGTGACGACACTCGCTCAGGTGGCTGATCACGTCGAGCACATTCGTCAAGTCGCGGGCATCGATCATGTGGGTTTGGGGTCCGACTTCGACGGTATACCGGACGCACCGGTCGGGCTCGAGGGCGTTGATCGCTACCCGGCACTGCTCGAGGAATTGATGCGCCGAGGCTGGAGCGATGCGGACATCGCCAAGCTGGCGGGAGAAAATCTGTTGCGCACCATGGCGGCCGCGGAGCAGGTCAGCATGAAACTGCAGGGCGGGTCCAAGGCTCGCTGATGTGGGAGGGAGTCCTGATGCTGGACGGAGTCCTGATGCGGGAAGAGGGCCGCAAGCGCGCGACATTGGTGTGATATATCAACCTCCGCGAGCACCGCGAGTCGGTCGCGCAGCGCCGGGTCGCAGCTCGAGTTGAAGAGTCGCGCGAGGCTGAGCTGAGATATGGAAAACGCGACTGTCCATCATCGTGGTGTTTCCGCTACGCACGGAGGGCATTTCTTCACGCGCTATTGACATTACGATATCAACTAGTCGAATAATGCGTGCCGCGATGCGACTTTGAAAATATTAAGCGCACCGAAAAGAGGCGGGGACTAGCATCTGAAAAGGCTATGGCGATGGGGTTGCACGCCCTAGCCTCGTGACGCGCGGGAGCGCCGCGTTCACGACTCGGATGGGGTGGTTTCTAATGGACAAACGGTCTACTAACCGTTTCAGGGGGATTAAAAATGACGACAAGAACTGTGGCGCTGTTGCTTTCAAGCGCCGTGTCCGTGGCATTCTCATTGGCAGCTTTTGCGGAACCGGCTCCGGCGCCGGCACCTGCCGCCGCGGCCGCGGCATCGCCCAGCGACGACAACGCGATTGCGGAGATCGTCGTAACGGCGGAAAAGCGCAACGAAAGCCTGGAGACGGTACCCGTCGCCATTTCGGCCTACACCGCCAAGACCCGCGACCTGCTCGGCATCGAAACCATTCAGGACATGACGAATTTTACGCCGGGCTTGGCCTACTCGACTTCCCTGGACCGCGCCTTCATCCGCGGCGTCGGTCGGGAGACCAATAATCTGTCCACGAACCCCGGTGTGGCGACCTACTCCGACGGCGTCTACAACTCCAGCGTCGTGGCCGCCTCCGGCGATGCGATGTTCGAAGACCGGATCGAAGTACTGCGCGGTCCGCAAGGCACCCTGTACGGCCGCAATGCCATCGCCGGCACGATCAATTCCATTTCGAAGCGCCCGACGCCGGATTGGACGGCCGAGGTGCGTCTCAAACTCGGCAATTTCCAGACCCGCGACGTCGAGGGCTACGTGTCGGGTCCCATCAACGACACCATGCGCTTCAAATTCGGCGGGTATCGCAATTATCAAGGCGAGGGTTACTACCGCAACCTCTTGAACGGGACATCCGAGGGCAGCAACTTAAGCAGCGGAAATTTCTTCTACTGGGAAGGGCAGTTCGAGTGGGACATCACGCCCGATGTCGAATTCTGGTTGAGGTTCGACCAATTGGGCTACACGGATGCGTATCGCGTGCCCGCGAACACGCTGGGCTCGTATGACTACGCGGCCTATCCCATATCCTCGCTTTCTCCCGGCGCCGCGTTTGGCGCCGCGAGCGCCGCCGGAGTGCCGCCCTCGCTCACGAACCCGATATTGCCGAAGGCTTTCTTGCCGAATGTCCCGGCCTGCGCGACGAATCCCGCCAACGTCAATGTAAATTTGTACTGCATGGACGATGGCAACACGGCGAAGCTGAGCCGGACCTACCAAGTCACGCCGCAGCTGACCTGGCATACGCCGTGGGCGGCCGACTTGAAGTACCTGGGCGCTTACACGACGTATTACTACAGCTTGTTCAATGACTACGACAACACGGCGATTGGCTCCTATGTCTTCCCGGTCATTCCCGGAACGCATGGTTGCGTGGTCCCGGGCGTCGGCGCATTTGATTGTCCGCCGCTGACGGTTTTCCCGCGAACCTTTTCGCACTACGTGGAGACCAAGAAGTACTTCAGCAACGAAATCAACGTCACCTCGCACAGTGATTCGCCGCTGCAATGGATCCTCGGTCTGTTCCAGTACAACGAGCGCAATTATCAGACTCCCGGAACCTTGTACGAGCCCGGTCAAGCGCAGCTGGCCACGCCGCTGATCCTGAGCGCACCCGCGCCGGCGGTGCCGGCCGCGCCGAATCCGAACCGCGAGATCTACTTCCAGCAGCAGGCAATGCACAACAATTCCTATGCGGCGTTCGCGCAGACCGACTGGACATTCCTGCCAACCTGGAAGCTCACGACCGGATTGCGCTACACGTACGACATTCTCAAAGGCGGCGAACAGTACCGCGAACTCTGCTTCGGGCTGCCCGCCTGCCTCGGCAATATTTTTGGCGCCCTTCCGCCTCCCTATATCCTGGGCGCGTTTACACCGGTCAATGACATCACGACCTCCAGCACGGCCATCGGCAGTTGCTATGCAACGGGACACTATTCACCTGCCTCCTGCGCCAAGTACCCGGGCGTCCGGGGAGTGCCTTATCTCGAGTCGAACGGCAATTGGGCGCGAGACTTGGGCGCCAACTGGCACTCGCCCACCGGTACCCTCGGAGTAGAGTGGACACCGGATCCCAACACCTTGGGATACTTGAAATACAGCCGCGGCTACAAGTCCGGCGGCTTCAATGCCAGCACGATTTCCGTCAATCCGGAGTCGCTGCCTGAGCATCTCGATGCCATCGAATTGGGCGGCAAGGAAGTGTTCAACCGATCCCTGCAAATCAACGGCGCCTTGTTCTACTACAACTACACCGACAAGCAGATTCCGTTGACCCTGCCGGCGACCACCGTCGGCGGCCCGAACATTTCATCCATCGTCAACATACCGAAGGTGAAATCGTACGGCGCCGAATTCGAGACGATCTGGCAGCCGTGGGCGAATATGCAATTTCTCTTGGACTATTCCTACATGAGCGCCACGATCAAAGGTCAATCGGGTTCCTGTGCGACTCCGCCGCCCAATACACCCTCTTCGTGCTATGCAAACACGGTCAGCGGGGTATTCGAGAATACCAACGGCAACACCGTGCCGGAATCGCCGCGCAGCAAGATCGCGGCCAATGCCAACTACACCTGGCACTTCACGCCCGGTTCGTTGAACTATTCGGTCAGCTACGTCTGGAAGGACAAGACACACGACAGTATTTTCAATGAGCAGTACTTCGTCGCGCCCGATTACAGCCAGGTCGATATGCGCCTGTCCTGGAACGACACGGCGGATCGCTTCACGATCTTCGCCTATATCAAGAACCTGCAGAACAAGCTGGGCTACGACGGTGTGGGGGCATTTGCGGTGAGCCCTGCGGTTGCACCGGGCACGAAGGCTTGCGGCTTTAACCAGACTGCAGTCGGTCCGAACCCCTACTATTGCGACCAACAGCTGGGCTTGACGCCGCCCCGCACCTATGGCGTGGAAGTGCAATACCGGCTGAAGTAAACCTCATCTAAGGGATCGTAAGAATCCCGGATCGTCGATGTTGCAAAGGCCCTCTCATTGAGAGGGCCTTTTTTATGTGCGCCCGGCGGGGCGCACCCGTTCGCAGGTGCCAGTCCTCGCTGAAGCGGTGAAGCGCCCGGCGCGCGCTAGGTCCTGAAGGAAGGGTCAATTCGATCCAGGCGGCGCAGCAGGCCCGGCCACACCAGGACACCCGGACCTTGGTTGTTTGTCGCCACGCGTGCCTGTTCCATCGCCGTATCGATGATGCCTTGTTGAATCGAAACGAGTTCGCCGCCGCCGGCCTGTGCCCGAACTTGGATGGCGCAGGTGGCCTCGAAGATGTACATCTGTTGGAAGGCTTCAGCGACCGTTCTGCCCACGGTCAGCAGGCCATGATTGCGCAGCATGAGGTAGTTCTTCTGGCCCATGTCCGCGACCAGTCGCGGCTTCTCATCATCGCGCAGTGCGAGGCCCTCATAGTCGTGGTACGCCAAGCTTTGTAGAACGAAAATGGATTGCTGCGACAGGGGCAGAACGCCGTGCTTTTGCGCCGAGACGGCGACGCCGTTCAACGTATGGGTATGCAGCACGCAGGCGATGTCATGACGCGCGCCGTGGACCGCGCTGTGAATGGTGAAGCCCGCGGGGTTGATCGGCCAGGGGCTGTCGCTCACTTTGTTGCCCTGCATGTCGATCTTGACCAGGCTGGAAGCGGTGATCTCGTCGAACATCATGCCGTAAGGATTGATCAGGAAGTGGTGTTCCGGCCCCGGCACCCGGGCGGTGATGTGGGTGAACACCAGGTCATCCCAATGGAAATGCGCGACCAGCCGATAGGCGGCCGCCAGGTCGACGCGAATGGCCCACTCTTCCGGGGAGAAGCGCGCGGCACTGTCGCCGGCAGCGGGGACGGATTTCAACATGGCGTGCTCCGATGATACCTGAGGCCGATTCTACCGCAGCGGCGCTCAGCTGGCATAATGCCGCGAGACCCCCCCCCGGCGCTGGAGTATCCCGATTGAGTTCAGTAGAGACCCGAGCGCCCGTCGCCGACGACTGGGTGCAACGAATGATTGATACACCCGGGCGCTCCGGCCACTTAAGAAGCGGCGAGCATGTGACGCACTACCTGGAGTGGGGCGACCCGTCGAATTCGCAGGTCATGCTGTTGCTGCACGGCTTTCGCGGCCACGCGCACTGGTGGGATTTCGTCGCGCCGTGGTTTGCGCAAGACTATCGCGTCATCGCCATCGACTTTGGCGGCATGGGCGACAGCAGTTTCAGGGCCAAATACAGCCGCGGCGATTTCGTCGGCGAAGTGTACGCGGCCCTGAAAATGATCGGTCCCAAAGAGGTGACTCTGGTGGGGCACAGCTTCGGCGGCCGCATCGCCGTTTTTGCCGCTCACGAGCATCCGCGCCTTCTCAAGAGGGCGCTCGTGATCGATACCAACATCGGATTTGCGGATCAACCCTTGCGAACCCGCTTCATACAGCGTCCCAAAAAGGTCTATCCGGACCTCGCGACCGCGTGTGCGCGATTTCGCTTCGTGCCCGAGGAGCCGCCCATCCTGCCGCGCATCATGCAGCACCTCGCCCTGCACTCGATAAAGCAAGAGGACGCGGGCTTCGTGTGGAAGTTCGACGAAAAGCCGGTCGGCAGCGTCGGATGGGAGCAGGTGGCGGAGGGCGAATTGCTCAAGGACATCGAGTTGCCGTTGGATTTTATCGCCGGAGAGTTCAGCGAAGTCGTGCCGCCGGCGCTTGCGCAGCGCATCGGCAAGGCGCTGCGCAACGGGCGCGGACCCATCATCATCCCGTCTGCCTATCATCACGTCCCGGTGGACCAGCCCCTGGCGTTGGTCGCGGCAATGCGCGCACTCTTGAGCTAGCCCGCGCGCAACGCCTCGGCAACGGGCAATCGGGCCGCGCGCAGCGCGGGAAAAAAGCCGCCTAGCAGGCCGATGATGCAAGCCCAAACGATGCCGGTAATGATCAACGCGGGGGTGACGGTAAGTTGGAAAACAACTTGTGCGAATGCGGCGCCAAGCGTGCTGACGGTATGTCCATTGAAGAACAGCCAGGCGAGCGAAGCGCCGATCGCTCCGCCCAGCAGCGACAATAGCAAGGACTCGATAATCACGCCGAACAGCACGGGGAATGCGCCGAAACCAATGGCTCGCAACGTGGCGATTTCCAAGCCGCGCGCCGCGACGGCCGAATACATGGTATTGAGCGCGCCGAACATGGCGCCGATAGCCATGATGACGGCGACCGTGGTGCCCACAATGTTGATGGTCTTGGTCAGGCCGGCGGATTGCTTGGCGTAGTACTCCCGCTCGCGCTGCACGTCGACTTTGAGCTGCGGGTCGCTGGTCAGAGAATCCTTGAAGGCCGTGAAGGCTGCGGCGCTCGACAACAATCCCACCGCCGAGCTGTAGCCGTTGCGTTCTATGGAAGAGCCGACCGTGTCGACATCGGCGAAGAGCTCGGATTCGTGGACGTCGCCGTTGCTCGAAAACAGGCCGGTCACGGTCCAATCCGCATTGCGAAGACGCAGCACGCTGCCGACGGTAAGACCGCGAAACTGCTTGGCGGCGCCGACCCCGGCGATCAACTCGCGCACCGCCGGACGAAACATCTTGCCGCTCACGATCTTCAGTTCCGGACGAACCTCGGCGAGCTTCAGACCGACGCCACGCATGGTTACATTGGCGTCGGTTCCGGTATCCGACTTCGGTACGTTCACGACCGTAACCAATTCGCTCGACAGCAGCGCCTTGCCGTCGGCGTCCTTCGCCAGGCCCGGCGCGTTGCCGATGGTATCGATATCGGTACGGGTCAGATTGCTGCTGAGCTCCGCATCGGAACCGCCGCGCAGGATGATCACGCGATCGTCGCGGCCGCTGTCCGCCAATGTATGCTGAAAACCCGCACCCATCGCCAGCACCGACACGAGTACGGCCACCACTCCGGCGATGCCGATGACAATCACGCTGGAAGCGCCCAGGCGTTGCGGCACCGTTTGCAGGCTCATCGAAATGACGGCGATCAGCTGTTTCAGCACGTGGATTCCTTGACGTTCCCGCTCAATGCATGCCCGCCAGCGCGTCGACGATGTTCAGCCGCGTCGCGCGCAGCGCCGGCGGCAAGCCGACGATCAGCGCCAGCAGCACCGCGGCACCGATGCCGGGAATGAGCGCCACCGGGTCAAGCTGCACGCCCTGCAGCGCCTGGCCAATGATCGGCAGCGTCGCGTAACTCAATCCGAGGCCGATAACGGCCGCGAACAGACACAGCAGCAGGGATTCGGCGATCACCATGGCGAGCACTTTGCCGTTGGTGAAGCCCATTGTCTTCAGCACCGCCAGTTCCGGAATCCGTTCCCGCACCGACTGCATCATGGTGTTGCCCGTCAAGAACAGCAAAGTGAAAAATACCGCGCCCAAAATGGCCCGCAGCACGAAACCGATGTCGCCGACCTGCTTGATGAAGGTCATGGCGAAATCGTTTGCCGGCTGCGTCTTGGTCTCGTTCGGGGAATTCGCGAACAGAGCGTCAATTTTGCCGGCAATCGCGGCGCCGTTCACCGGGTTGTCGATCCGCTCCTCGACCCAACCCACGGTGCCTTTGCCGAAGCTGCGGCCCTCGTCGAACAGATCGTAATGAAAGAACACGGTGAATTGCTGGGCGTTGGCCTGCGTGGAGTCCTTCACATCGAAGGTTCCGACGATGTCGAACGTCCAGTCGAGCGAACCGTTCTTTTGCGTCCAGATGGTCGAGTGAATGGGCAGCTTTTCCCCGACCTTCCAACCAAATTTCTTCATCAGCGCCACATTCACCAGTGCGCCGCTGCGGGTGCCGCGGTAGGCCTTCATTTGCTCGTCGCTGATGATGAATTCGTCCTTGTGCACGTTGAAGTAGCTGTCCGTATCGATGGGAATCGCGAACACGAAATTCTTCGGATCCTGGTAGTACCCGCCAACCCAGGTCAGCCAGGTGGCGTCCGTGACTCCGGGCACCGAGCGGATTTCCTGCAGGTCCGCAAAGGGCAGCGACAGAGTGATGGAGTACTTGTTGGTCGAAATGAGCTTGTCCGCGCCGCTGGCGCCGGCGCTCGGATGGGAAAACGCGTAGTCCACCGTCTCCAGCATTCCGAACAGCAGAAACGCGATCACGATGGACAGCAGCGTGAACAGCGTCCGTGTCTTCTTGCGCCACAGCGTGGCCCAAATCAGGGGAAAGTACTTCATGGCTGTTTCCGCAGCTACACCAGGGTCCCGGCTTCCAGCAAAGTTCCCTTATCCATGTGCAGTTGACGGCTGGCAAACTCGGCCGCCTTGGGATCGTGGGTCACCATGATGATGCTCTTGCCATGCTGTCGATTCAGAATCTGCAGCAGATGCAAGACTTCGTCCGCCGACTTTCGGTCGAGATCTCCGGTCGGTTCGTCGCAGACCAGAAGCGTCGGATCGGCCACCAGTGCGCGCGCGATCGCCACGCGCTGCGCCTGGCCGCCTGATAGTTCGTTCGGTTTGTGCCTGGCGCGATCGGCAATGCCCACCAAGGTCAAAGCCGCCAGGGCGTTTGCCTTGCGCTTCTCAGAGGAGAGGTTCGTCAGCAGCAGGGGCAGTTCCACGTTGCGCTGCGCCGTGAGCATCGGCATCAAGTTGTAGAACTGGAACACAAAGCCCACATGATTGGCACGCCAGTGCGCCAATCCGCCGCTGGAGAGTTTATCGAGACGTTGACCGGCCACCGTGATTTCGCCGGATGTTGGCGTATCCAGGCCGCCGATGAGATTCAGCAGGGTCGTTTTCCCCGAACCACTGGGTCCCATGAGCGCGACGAACTCTCCCTTCGGAATGTCCAAGTCGAGTCCCTGCAGCACATCGATGCTTTGCTTGCCGCGGACATAGCGTTTGTCGATGTTGCGCAAGGATACGATGGCTTCGCTCATGACTTGGATCCCATTATTGTTCGACGCGAACCTTCGCGCCATCCTTCAGTTGCGTGAAATCACCGATGGCCACACGATCGCCGGCGGCCAATCCCGACAAAACAGTGGCATTGTCACCGCTGCCCGCGCCAAGCCGCACGGCACGCCGCTCCACTATATCGCCGCGTACGACGAAAACCACCCCTGTCTCGCCGGATGCCTGCACTGCGTTGGTCGGTACGGTTACACCGACGGCCGGCTTGCTATCCGCGCCCCCGGTGGGTTCAGCGAGGAATGACACACGCACGCCCATCTCGGGCAGCACGCGGGAGTCCTTCTGATCCAAGGCAATGCGTACGGTCACAGTACCCTTGCTGCGATCGGCCGTCGGAATGACCGCAATCACATGGCCCGGAATCTGCCAATCGGGATAGGCGTTGAGTTTGGCGCTGACCTTTTGATCGGCCCGCACCTTGTTGATGAAATTCTCGTTCACGTCGACCTGAAATTCCAGCGAGTCCATGTCCACGATGGTACCGATGCCGGTGCGCGTGAAACCACCGCCGGCGGAAATCGGCGACACCATTTCTCCGGGTTGCGCGGCCTTGACCGTGACGATGCCCGAAAACGGCGCCCGAACGATCGTGTCGTCGAGATTGCGCTGTGCGACCTTCAGCCCCTCCGCCACGACATCGACGTTGCTGCGCTGAGTGGCCAGTTGCGCGCGCAGGCCGTCATACGTGGTCTGTGCGTTGTCCACGGCCGACTGACTGACGAAGTGCCCTTGGAGCAGGCTTTTTTGGCGCTCGTAGTCGCGCAGCGCATTTGCCAGGTTCACCTGCGTCTCGGCGAGCGCGGCCTTGGCGAAGTCCAGCTGAGCACTCGATTGGTTCATGGCCGCGCGAATATTGGTGTCGTCGAGCTTGGCGATGATTTGTCCGGCTTTGACATGGTCGCCTTCCTCGATGTCGAGTTCGACCATCTTCGCCGTGATCTTGGACGCCACCGTGGCCTGACGGCGTGCGACCACATAGCCGGAGGCAGCCAGGATGGAGCCCGCCGACGTGCCGCCGGTGATGGCTTGTGCCGCGGTGGTGTGGACCCGAACCGCACCCGGTTGCGACCAAAACCAGGCGGCAACAGCCGCAATCGCCAGGATCGAGGCGATTCCCGCCAGCCAAAGTTTCCCGGTGCGCGAAGGCGCCGATTGGCTTCCGCGATCGATGCGAAGTTGATTCAGCAGGGCTGACTTGTCATCCATTATTTCAATCCCGAACTCAGCGCTCGATGAATTCTATATTTCGTCAATACGGCATTTGACGTGAGCTGCTGCGCGGTCTGAAGCGCGGCGAGTCCGTCGTGCCCTCGAACGACGGGCCCTTGCGTCCATTCTAGACGAATGCATACCGCCTGGCGAAGCCGGTTGAGATCCAGACGCGCGGGCGGCCTGATATATCCTGTTCCTCAGAGATGCGCCGTGGCATCATCCCGGAAGCAGCGGGGCATTCGACACCGCGGTCGCCAATAAAGACGGGGAGAAATTCATATGCTCATTCGACAGGTCCTGGGGCTGGTATCGCTGGTGCTGTTGACCACCGGCCAGGTAAACGCGCAGGCGGCGAAGCAAACGCATCAAGCTGCCGCGACGAGCGAAGTCGGCCAAACCAAGCCCGAAGTGGTGGGCTTCTCCTCGGAGCGGCTCGGGAAACTCGACAGCTCCATGAAATCGCTGGTCGATGCCAAGAAACTCGCCGGCATGGTCACGGTTCTCGCGCGGCACGGGAAGATCGTGGAGGAAAAAACCTACGGTTTTGCCGATGTGGCGAGCCAGAAGCCGATGCAGAAAGACACGATCGTGCGCATCTATTCGATGACGAAGCCGATCACCGGCATTGCCATGATGATGTTGTACGAGGAGGGAAAATGGAAGCCGAGCGACCCGATCGCGCGCTACATTCCCGAATTTCGCGATCTCAAGGTGTTTTCGGGCGTCGATAAGGACGGCAAACCCACGCTCGACAAGCCCGGACACGCACCCACGATGGGCGAACTGATGTCGCATACCGCAGGGTTCACGTACGGCGTGTTCGGATCGACACCGGTCGATAAAATGTATCAAGAGGCGCAACTTCTCGGTGCGCCGAGCTTGCAGGAATTCATCGAGCGCGTCTCCAAATTGCCCCTGCTCTATCAGCCCGGGGAAGGGTGGGTCTATAGCGTGTCGGTCGACATTCAGGGCTATCTGGTCGAAAAGCTGTCGGGCAAGCCGTTCGCGGACTTTCTGCGCGAACGGATTTTCTTGCCCCTCGGCATGAAGGACACGGGCTTCTACGTCCCTGCCGAAAAGCTCGATCGCGTCGCGACCATTTATCAAGGCGACGCCGCGGCTGCGACTGCCATGCCCCGGGATCCGGGAATAAGCCAACCGCCGGGAATGCCTTCGGGCGGCGGCGGCTTGTATTCCACCGCCGGAGATTATCTGCGCTTTGCGCAAATGGTTTTGAACGGCGGGAGTTGAACGGCGAGCGTCTCGTGGCGCCAAGTTCGATCGAACTCATGCGCGCCAATCACGTATCCGATGAGGTCAAGAACGCCAGGAAATTCGGCATCGGTCTATATCAAATGCAACCTGGCTTGGGCTTTGGCTATGATTTCGCAATTCTGGAAGACCCTCTGAGACTCGGCAGCACCGCCGGTAAGGGCTCGTTTCTGTGGGACGGCGTCGCCGGCACATGGTTCTGGATCGACCCGACCAACGACGTCGTTTTTGTCGGCATCGTCCAGCGCTGGCTGCTCGCACCCGGCACACCGGATGTGGAAAATCTGTCGCGCGCCTTGACGTATCAAGCGCTGGTCAATCCGGCGAAGTAAAGCAAGACCCAAGGAATCACCATGAAAAAGCTATTTCTTTCTGCACTGGCGGCCGGATTGATGTTCGCAGGTACCTGCTCGGCGGCAAGCGGGCTGAGCGCGCAGGACTATTTTGAGATTCAACAGCTCTATGCGCGATACAACATCGCGATCGACAACGGTGACGCCGAGGGTTGGGCCGCGACCTTCACGCCGGACGGTGTTTTCAATACCTTCAGCGGACACGATGCATTGGTCGGGTTCGTCAAGACCTGGCGTGAGAAGCTCAATGGTGCCACGCGCAAGCATTGGAACAACAATCTGCAGATTACCGGAACTTCAAGGGAAGCCACCGCGTCTGTCTACTTGATCCTGGTTGATTTCAGCACCAAGCCGCCGAGCATTCTCACCACGGCAACCTACACCGATAGCCTCGTCAAGACGAAAGATGGCTGGCGATTCACCAAGCGCACGACCAAGGGCGATAGCGCGCCGCCCGCGTCCAACGCGCCCGCGGCGAGCACGCCGCCAAAATGACTTGACGAACTCTTGCGTGCGCGCGGTCATTCACGTGATTTCAGGCATGTTTATTTGCACGCTGGCCGCCTGCGCAACTTCGTCGCAAATGGTCACGGGCGCACCTCGTTCACCGCTGTTGCCGGCTGAGGTAAGGGTTTATACACAGGCGCCCCAAAGTTTTGAGGAGATCGCGGCGCTGGGCGCCACCCGAAAGAGCGTGTCGAGCGCGGGAGCGGAGCGAGCCATTGAAAAGATGATCGAAACAATGCGGCTGCAAGCGGCGCGGCTTGGCGCAAACGGACTTCTCTTGGAAGACATCACCGATTCGGACCCGGTTGCGGTTGGTTCGGGGGTGGGATCCCAAACCTACACGCACAACGCATCCATCAATGTAGGTATCGGAGGCAGCCTCGGCGTAACGAAAAAAATCGTGAAAGCAAGAGCGATATTCGTGCCGCCGCCGCGCGCGGGAACCTAGTTTCGAATGACGCAGGGCGGCGGAGTACCGTCATGGCACAAGGGCGCTCCCTCGTTGTGGGGTGTGGCGCCTTCACTGTCCTCGTGAGGAATATTGCCGCCGTTGCCCAAGCATCCGCTTAGGCAAGCTGCGAGCAGAACCGAGATGAGTACTTTCACGGTAAGTCCTTTGCGCCCGCGCGCGCCACGCACGGGAAGCATGCGCGTGCGCCCCCCTACGGTATAGTGGGCCGCGCCTACAGCGGGCGTCGGGCAAAGTCCTACATGATGAACCCAGGCATCGAAGATCAGGCCATGGTATCGGTCACGTGCGCCGCGCCGACGCAGGCGCCAATTATTCAAAACCTAATGCAGCTCTATACCCATGATTTCTCGGAGTTCTGGGGCGGCACCTCGCGGGGCGATCTGAATGCGCAGGGCTTGTTCGATGCATACCCATTGGAGGAGTACTGGTCTCGAGCCAACTGGTCGGCAATGCTCATTTGGTGCGATCAGGTATTGGCTGGATTTTCTCTTGTCAACAATCAGACTCACTCCGGGCTTCCCGCCCTCCGAAACATGGCGGAATTTTTTATCCTAAGAAAATACCGGGGTCGGGGAGGGAGCCGAATCGCGGCAGAGGCCATCTTTTCGCTGCATCCCGGTTCATGGGAAGTCGCGGTGACCCGCAAGAATGCGCGTGCCCAGCAATTCTGGCGCAAGACCATCCGGCAATCCGCGAAAACCTCGAATTTTCAGGAACTGGATCTGCAAAACGAGCATTGGAACGGGCCCATCTTGCGCTTTGATTGGGGTATCGCGGGCTAAGGGCGGAGGCAAATAAGCAGGCGAGGCCGCGCCATCCGCGTGGGGCTCAAGCGTACGTGTCGATGATGGCGCTTCGTGCACCGCTGCCGGCAAGCTCTTGCGTGCGGGCATAGGCGTCGGCAGCGGCATGAGAATTGCTCCGATTGGAGGAAAGGCGAGAGACCGGATCGCGGCTGGACGACGTCAACTCCAACAGCATGGGATCATCGACAGGGGTCGCGATAACCGTCAGCGGGCGCTGCGAATCGATGTACGCGAAACGTCCCACTCCGGCGACCACACTTCGCTGCGGCAGCGGCTCGCCGGCCAGAATCAACGTCTGCTTTTCAGAGCTCACTCTCACGGCGTTTTCCAAAGCACTCATTGCTTCAGCCAAGTCGAACCTTACCAGACCTCGTCAGGCGAGACATGATTTGCATCGCGCAGAGGCAAAAATTCAGACGAAAAGATCAACCAATTAACATTATAAAAATGCAATATGTATTTGATAATACGCTATATTTTATTGTCAAGAGCTCGTGCGAGTGGACGGCAGGTGCACCGCCGTATGGGTGATTTGGCCCGGCCGCTTCTCACTTATGCCCGCAATCGCCACGTAGAACACTGCGTCTTGGCTTCTCGTTGATTTCGGCAAAAGCTTTACAAAAACGCTCATCGAGTCTCTTCCTTTTGGAAAGGACTGCGTCACTTTCCCCTGACTGACGTAGTCAATGCCGGGCTTTGCGGAGGCAGGCTCCGTCCACCAAACAAGGGGTGCATCGCCGTGTCCGTTGGCGAGCCGGTGTACGCGAATCTCGGCAAAATGCTGGCCGGGCAGCACTTGATAGTCGCCCGGAGAAATCGTGATGCCGTTCCGGGACAAAGAATTTGTTGATTTTGCCCCGTCGTTCACGGCGCCGTCAGGTGGCGACTGCAGCGTCGAAGCTGCCGATGGCCCAATGGCAGAGAACAAACTTGATTCTTGGCGTGCAGGTGGGTCCAGGATTGAATGGCCCGCATTGGCGCTCGATGCCTTCGCTGCTGCCGGCGGCAGCGCCTCGCCGCTCACTTTCCCGCTCGGCGACATGCGCACAAACAACATGCAGACGGCCGCGGTGGAGATCAGGATGCTGAAGAGTGCTGAAGCTCGGAGGGGCGCCAGAGGAGGGCGCGCTTTGACCGGCGTAGGCGTCATATCCTCTATGCTGACCACGCGCGGCGGGAGATCCTCTCTGGGTTTTAGCCCTTTGAACCAGTCGCCTACCGCGATGGATCTGCCGGCCCGGTGCCACGAGAGACCCTTCGAAAGAGTGTTCCACTGGCGTCGTCCCAGCCCGGATGGCCGCGTGGGCACGATGGCAAAATCGCGAGCCTCATTCGCGCGCCGCCGCTGGAAAGGGTGTGCGCCTGCAAGCAACTCATATGAAATGCACGCCAGCGCATACAAATCATCGCGCGGATCGGGACTTCTTCCGTCCAGCAGTTCGCAGCAAGCATAGGCGGGAGTTCCGGACGGTGTACCGCGGCCGGCGGGCCGGTCGCGACCAGGTCCGGCAAACGCCCGCGACGCGCCGAAATCGAGTATTCGCACTTCTCCTGAGTTCGTAATCATGATGTTTTGCGGTTTCAGATCCGCGTGCACGATGTTGCGCCCATGGGCGTGCTCCAGGCCGGAGGCGAGTTGTCGAATGATCGACCATGCGTGCGGACGAGACATCGGCAAGGGTTGGAATCGCTGCATGAGACTGCTCAGCAGTTCACCTTCGAGGTATTCCATCGTGAAAAAATCGATGTCGCCGTCTCTGTCGAAGTCATAAACCCGGACAATGTTCGGATGCGACAGGACTTGCGCGGTTTGCAACTCATGTCGCAATGCCTCGAGCGATTCGTCGCGCGTGCCCCCGGTTTCATGCAGAACCTTGATGGCCACATATCGCTGCGGCGAGTGCAAACTTGCCCGATGACGATCCAAAGCCTTGAACACCGTACCCTTGCCACCGGTTCCCAAACGCTGCTCGATCACGTAGCGATCGCGAAGTACTCGCCCGACCTCGAGGCGGGGCGGGGGAGGATCGGCGAAGCCAGGGTTACGCCCGTCGAAATCGATGGTTACGCCGTCGTTGGAATTGCGCGGTTCACGGCGTGCGATTTTATACTCCAGCAGCCGAACCAGATCGGTGGGGATCTCTCCGCGCCTGTTCAACCGATTGACCAATGCCATGACACGCGGTTTCGATTCCGGGACCGCTTGCAGCTGCATGGACACTGCGTCGACGAATTCATGCCTGGTGTAGCTTCCGCGAATCGCCGCCACGAATTGATCGTCGTTGAATTCGCCGGTGACGCGGGCATTGAGCAGTCGCTGCAGCAGTCCGGCGCTCAATTCATTGCCGGAGCAGCTGATATCCGCACACTCGTTCATAGGCGACTTTCGAAAATAACCTGGGTTGCTCCTCAGCACGTCTAGAGAATAGAGGCTGGCGCCGCCAGGTGTATGTCAGAAAATGCCATCTATTGGCGTGATCATTAGCCTTGCACGCGCGGGCGAAAGCAGTTTGGAATGTCGCTGAGTCGCGACGCTGCTCCGTGGATCAAGAAATGAGACCCAGCCAACGCAGCCAACGCAGCCAACGCAGCCAACCAACGCGGCCGACCTTCGCTGCGCGGCAGATGATCGAGGAGTGGTGCCGCTCTCTCCACGGTGCAGTTTTTCGAGCCGCTCGTGCTCGGGTGGGCTCCCGCACCCCAGCCATACGCGGTTTTGCAGATATGGGATAAATTCCCACTTTCGGAATCTGTCCCAATGTGCGATAGTCGGCTTCGCCACGTGTCACGGGGGATGCACATTTACAAATCAATCAAAGGCTTTATAGCCGCCGGCTTGGTTGCCGCCTTGACGGTTCTCGCAGCCCAAGCTCATACGCCGGAGAACAAGAATCTCGCCGCATCGATCGACAAAGCGGCGGCTGCCGCCGTTGCCAGCGGCGAGACTCCGGGTTTGCAAGTCGCCGTCATCAAGGATGGCAAGCCAGTGCTGGTGAAGAGCTACGGCTCTGCCAATCTGGAGCAGCACGTTCCGGTCGCGAATGACAGCGTTTTTCGAGTCGGATCCGTCACGAAGCAATTTACTGCCGTGGCGCTGCTGTTGCTCGCGGAGGAAGGGAAGGTGTCGCTGCAAGATAAGCTGTCGAAGTACTATCCGAATTTTCCGCGCGCCGATGACATTACCTTGGAGGAGATGCTTCATCACACCTCCGGCATTTACAACTACACCTCGGCGCCCAACTTTGCCAATGACGGCATGGTGCACCGAAGCACCGACGAGATGGTCGAGTTCATCGCGAAGCTGCCGAAGACGCAGGATTTCGAGCCCGGAACGAATTGGTCCTATAGCAATTCAGCCTACTTCATCCTGGGAGGCGTAGTGGAGAAGGCATCCGGCGCGCCGCTCGCCACGGTGTTCAAAACCAAATTCTTTACGCCGCTCGGTATGACCCATAGCGCACTTGATGAGGAAACCGAACTCGTCCCCGGTAGAGTCCGCGGCTATTCGGGCGCCGCGCCGGGAAAGTTCGCAAACGCCGCCTTCATCTCCATGTCGATTCCGGGAGGTGCAGGTTCGGTTCGATCGACAGCCAGCGATCTTGCCAAGTGGAACGCGGCCCTCTATGGGGGCAAAATTCTCAAGCCCCTGTCGCTTGCGGCCATGCTGACGCCGGGCAGGCTCAACGATGGCGAGTCCTCGGGCGCCGCGATAGCAAAAATGATGGCGGCTGCCGGCGCCCCCGCATCGGCGCAATCCAAAAAACAAGAATATGGGTACGCGCTGTTTCTATCGAAACTCGAAGGCCATCGGAAAATCGATCACGGCGGCGGGATATACGGCTTCAGCGCTTCCTTGTCGGAATTTCCGGATGACCACACGACTGTCGCCGTGTTATCCAATGCAATCGGCAAGGATGTTGGCGTCACAAAGGCGGCAGAGCGAATTGAGCGCATAGCGATCGGACTGCCCTCGAAGAAGTGACGCAACCGTGACTCCCGTAAGAGCGTCCGTCGCCAAGCCTGGCGCGGCGCTGCGCGCATTTCGTCGCAAACAAGGCTGGACCTTGGCTGCCGTGTCCCAAAAGACGGGCTTGCCTGTGTCGACCTTGTCGCGTATCGAGACGGATCAAATTTCCCCCACCTACGACCAACTGAGCAAGCTCAGCTCGGGTCTTAGTATCGACATGGCGCAACTTCTGTCCGGCGACACGGGCGACGCCAAACCCGTCCAGACCGGCCGGCGCAGCGTCAACCGAGCGGGTGAGGGACAGGTCCTCGATACTCCCATGCAATCCTTGCGCTATCTCAGCGTCGATCTTGCCAATAAGCAATTTGCTCCGATCCTAGGCGAGATCAAAGCGCGTTCGCTCGAGGAGGCGGGCGAATATCATCGGCATAATGGCGAGGAATTCATTTTCGTGGTTGGCGGAGAGCTGGAATTGCACAGCGAATACTACGCACCCCTGCGATTAAGTGCAGGAGATTCGGTGTATTTCGACAGCGGGATGGCGCATGCCTACGTGGCGCTGGGCAAAGAGCGCTGCAAAATCTTGTCAATTTGTACCGCTCCCTTTGAGCAGGTCGCGATGAATCGCGCCGCGGTAGTTGGCGTCCGTCTCTCGACAGGACAACGTAGGCGCCGATTGCCAACGTAGTCGCAATTTGCACGAGGAATTCCATCTCAACTAAGAGTGCAGATATGTCCATTTCGTTTAGCTGCCGCCTGCGCAAGTTGCATCGAGGATAATATCGGTACCGTGGATACCATCGACTGGCTGCTCGATTCGGACCCCGCAATTCGCTGGCAGGCGATGCGCGATCTTACCGGTGCCCCGCCCGATGCAGTCGCTGCGGAGCGCGCGCGCGTTCCGCATGAGGGAGTTGCCGCGGAAATTCTCGCCTCCCAGGGATCGGACGGTTCGTGGCACCGCACCGGCAAACCGGACTGGTTGCCGACCCTGTTCACCATGATCTTTCTGCGCGCGACCGGCGTCGACCGGTCGGATCCGGCTATCGACTCAGCTGTGGCACGCCTCGAGGCAGGCTTCCGGTGGGACGAGGAGTTCGGCAAGAAGCCGTTTTTCGAGGGGGAGGTGGAGCCCTGCATCAACGGGGGTACGCTCGCGCTCGGCGGCTATTTCGGGCGCCCGACGACCAGCCTCGTGCACCGTCTCATCGGCGAGCAACTGAATGACGGCGGTTGGAACTGCGAAGCACCGAAGAGCGCACGCTCCTCGTTCCACACCACCATCTGCGTGCTCGAGGGGTTGCTCGAGTATGAGCGTGCAGTCGGGTCCGCGCCAGAAGTCGCGGCGGCCAGACGGCGAGGGCAGGAGTACCTGCTCGAGCGGGGTCTTTTCCGACGGCGCTCGACAGGCGAGGTCGCGAATGCTGCGTTCTTGAAGTTCGCGTTCCCGCCCCGCTACCACTACGACATCCTGCGCGCGCTCGATTACCTCAGAGACGCCGGTGTTCAGCCCGACGGGCGGATCTGGGATGCCATGCAAGTCGTCGAGAGCCTGCGACAGGCCGACGGTCGATGGCTCCTCGATAGTGCGCACGACGAGGCGCTGGCTTTCCCCTTCCGTGAGTCGGTGGGCGAGCCCAGTCGGTGGAACACGCTGCGGGCGCTGCGTGTGCTCCGGTGGTACGAGCGGGCAGGGCGCGAATCGAACGCCACGGCGCGCAGAACACCCTCGCCAGGTCAGTGTTGAGCCTGCCAAGTCGCTATTTCAGCATCAAGAACATCCAGAATATTGCCCTGGACCAGCGAGATGTCGAGAGGATGAACACCCCAACCCGGCGCCACTTCGGCGGCTTTCAATGTAGCGGTATTTTTGGCGGCGAATTGTCCGGGTAGAACGGTGACGACGAATGTATTGGCGCCGCTCGAATCCATTTGGCATTCGCCGGTGACCTGCCCGATTGCCTCGACCCACGCTGGCGGATTGGCGCCCGCAAAGTAGAACTTGAGCATCGTGGAACCGCCGGCGGGCGCGGCAGGACTAACGCAGGCGCTGGCGAACCCGTCGCCTCTGGCTCCGCCAAAAATGGGCGGCGCGGAAACGTCACCCGCGAGGTAGCTGGCCCACACGTACACGCATCCGGTCTGGGACGCAGCGGTACAAGTCGGAATGTGAGCGAAGCTGCCGCCGACCACGCCGCCGGGAGGTACGCCCAGCGACGGATCACCTGCGAGGAACGCCGACACCAACAATGCTTGGGTAGCGGTCCCGTCGACGCTTTCCGCGATCAGTTGTTGCAGCAATATCGTCCCTTGGCTGTGCCCGATGATGACGACTCCGCGGCCCTGGTTGTCATGCTGTAAGTAGTAGCTCCATGCAGCCTGCACATCATCCAATGGCGGTTCGCCCGGCCCGGTTGACTCCGATCCTCCATGGCTCAGACCGTAATTGGTTACCTGGCGATAGATGGGTGCGAATACCCGGCAGCGCGAAGACAGTCTGCCCACTTGTTGTCTTGTGACAGCCTGGATAATCGGGCTGTCCGTGAGATCTGCAAATTGCGTTTGTTCTGCGGAAACGGTTGGATAGACATAGAAGCAGTCGATGGGCGGATTTGCGGCGGGAGTAAACGGCTGCGCCTGAGTGCTTCCGTCGGCAAGTTGCACCAACGCATCCAGCCCCGTCGTGCAAACTGTATCCGATCCGGGGCGACAGACCCAGTGCGCTACGACCGAATAATCGGTCGCATCGCCCGTCGGCATTCCACCTGCGCCACTCGAACCCATCGGAGCGGTGGAAGTGCTCTGGCCGCCGCCGCCGCACGCGCTCAGGAGCGCGAGAAGATACAGGACCGCCGGGCGAAAGTGCAATCGCGGCATCATCGGAATGATGTCAGCGATGCGGGAATTCGACGAGCCCATGGGCTCCCATACATAATGCAGGACTTCGCTGACACGAAGGCCGCGCTGAGCCAATCAACTCATGTCGAGCACCGCACAGTTGTTGCTGCAATTGATTGTCATTTTGGCAACCGCCCGGGTCTGCGGATGGGTGCTGCGCTTTGTTGGTCAACCGGCCGTGATCGGCGAAATGATTGCCGGATTGCTGCTCGGACCTGTTGTCTTCGGTGCGCTCTTTCCGCAGCTGCACGCCGAGCTTTTTCCGAAGCCATCGCTCGAGGGTCTGTCGTCACTGGCGACGCTGGGTTTGGTGATGTTCATGTTTGTGGTGGGATTGGAAACCAAGACTCAACAGGGCCTGCGCGCCCAGCTAAAGGCGGCTGGTTACGTCGGGGCGCTGAGCGTGATTACGCCTTTGGTTCTGGGCATCGCCATCTCTCCGATGCTCTATCCGGACTTGGCGCCCGCAGATATCGCCTTTTGGCCTTTTGCGTTGTTCATGGCGGCAGCCATGTCGGTGACGGCATTTCCGGTGATGGCGCGAATCTTGAAAGACCGCCAGTTGACGCGATCCCGGATCGGGCAGTTGAGCTTGAGCGCGGCTGCGGTCGTGGATGTGTTTGCATGGATTTTGCTGGCGCTGGTAATCGAGTTGGCACACCTCACCGGGAGCTACTGGAGCCTCCTGATGACGGTACTCGGTGTGTTCGCCCTGATAGCTTGCCTGATGTGGGTGGTCAGACCGGTGTTCAGTTGGTTGCTGCGTACGCAGGCGCCCGACGGGGAGCCGACGGCGGTGATGCTGGCGGCGCTGGTGATGGGGCTGCTGATTTGCGCCATGCTTACCGACCGGCTGCATTTGCACGCGGTGTTTGGCGCGTTTTTGTTTGGCGTATCACTGCCGCGTGATGAGCAGTTCGTGCGCGCGCTTGAACGCCGCTTTGAGCCTTTTTCAGCCGTGGTTCTGATGCCGCTATTCTTTGCGCTGGCGGGTCTTGGAACCACGCCTTCGGCTTTCAGCGGGGGCCGACTCGGGCCAATGCTGCTGATTGTGGCGGTAGCCACCCTTGGGAAAATACTTGGCGCTGCTGCCGGGGCGCGTTTAGCGCGCTACAGCTGGCGCGAGAGCTGGGCGACCGGTTCGCTGATGAATGCCCGTGGACTGATGGAACTGGTTATCATGAAAATTGGCATCGACGCCGGCGTCATTGGTCCGGGTATTTTCACCATGTTGCTGGTCATGGCGCTCCTGACCACCGCCATGACGGGACCGCTGCTGTCGCTGATTTTGCGCCGCGGCGCCGGGGCGCAAGAGTCTGTTGCGGAAATTATTCCAGATTAGTTGCTTACGATCGGAGAAAACATGACGCCGACAAGTCATCCGAATGGCGAGGCCGCTTCAGCGAAAATCACCCAGCGGATTCAAGAGCTCGATGATTGGAGAGGTGAGACCCTCAGCAGAGTCCGGCAGCTCATCCACGATGCCGACCCCGACATCGAAGAGGAGTGGAAATGGATGGGAACCCCGGTCTGGTCCCATGACGGCATTGTGTGCACAGGGGAATCGTACAAGCAGGTTGTGAAGCTCACCTTCGCCCGGGGAGCCTCCATCAAGGACCCGAAGAAGCTCTTCAATTCCAGCCTGGAAGGAAACGTACGACGTGCGATCGACATCCGCGAAGGGGAGAAGATCAACGAAGCTGCCTTCAAGCAGCTCTTCCGCGCCGCGGTGGCGGCCAACGCCGCCGTGCGCGCGCAACGGGCTGCCAAGAAGAGATAGGAACACGGGTCACTCGATCGGCTCCAAGTCAGTCGCGTGGGGCAGGGTAGCGGGTATAATGATCGCGGCGCGTCGCCGTGCAAGCGTGGAGCCGAGCATATGCAGCGATCCCTTCTCCCACCACAATCGCGGCGACAGTTTCTCGCCGGCGTCGGCGGCATTGGCTTGACGGGGTTGCTGGGCGCGCCGGCGTGGAGCGGTTCTGACGAATCTGTCGGGTTTCCCTTCCTCAACGGAGATCGCAATCTAGTCAAGAACTTTCCGCAAAAGGGCGCGATGGTTCTGCAGCGCTCACGACCGCCGTTGCTCGAAACACCCTTCGAAGTATTTGATCAAGGCGTCTTTACGCCCAACGATCGGTTCTACGTCCGTTGGCACCTCGCGAATATTCCCAACGTCGTCGATCCCGCCACCTTTCGTCTCAAGATCCGCGGTCACGTGAAGCGGTCGATAAGCTTCACCCTCGATGACCTGGTTCGGAAGTTCAAGCCGATCGAGATCGCCGCGGTGAACCAGTGTTCCGGCAATTCACGCGGATTTTTCGCGCCACGCGTGGCGGGCGGCCAATGGGCGAACGGTGCCATGGGCAATGCCCTATGGAGGGGCGTAACCCTGAAGGCGTTGTTGGATCGCGCAGGCGTCAAGGCAGGGGCGCTACAGGTCCGGTTCAACGGGCTCGATACCGGGATACTTCCGCAAACACCTGATTTCATGAAGTCGCTCGATGTCGAGCATTCACTTGATGGTGAAGTAATGATCGCGTACGCCATGAACGGCAAGCCGCTGCCCTTATTGAACGGCTATCCGCTGCGGTTGGTCGTTCCGGGTTGGTATGCGACCTATTGGGTCAAGATGCTCGATGACATTGAGGTCCTGGACAAACCCGATGATAATTTCTGGATGACACGAGCCTATCTAATTCCCGACACGCCTCTGGCTGACATCGTGCCGGGCCAACAGGGCGTGAAATTGGTGCCCATAAACCGCATGGTGCCGCGTTCATTCTTCACGAACGTCAAAGACCAGGCGAAATTCAAGGTTGGCGAAACAGCGACGGTGCGAGGCATCGCGTTCGGCGGTGATACGGGACTCGCCAAAGTTTTGTTTTCGGCCGATGCTGGAAGCCACTGGCAGGAAGCGCGACTGGGGCCCGACCACGGCAAATATAGCTTTCGACAATGGACCGTGGAACTGCGGCCTTCATCGGGGCCGCAAACACTCATGGTCAAAGCGCTCAATACGGCGGGCGCGACTCAGCCCGATCGCGCGAACTGGAATGGCTCGGGCTTTATGCGCAATGTCATTGAATCAGTTGCAGTGCAATCGGTTTAGCGCGCGGAAAGACCATGCTCAAAACAGTGCGATTCATGAAGCTGGTATCCGTCCTATTCTCCGTCGCGATGTTGTCTTTGGCATGTGGCGTCGCGTGGCGGAGTTCCGCGAGAGCGGACACTGCGACCGGCAAGAAGGATGCGGCCTCGCGTCAATGGGCAATCGTCAGAGTCGAATTACCAGCGAACGATGAGGCCTTCCCGCCCGGCATCGGCGCGGACATTGCGACCAGTCAATGCTTGATCTGCCACTCGGCAGGAATGGTACTGACTCAGCCCCCTCTCAAGAAAGACGAGTGGCGCGCTGAAATAATGAAAATGCGTTCTGTCTATGGCGCGCCCATACCTGACGATCAAGTGGATGGCTTGACGGAATATCTGAAGAATATCAACGGTCGACCTTAGTGCCGCGCTCGTTCTCCATGCCGCGAAACTCCACGAACGAGGTCATCCGTTTCCAAAGAAAGTCGCCGTACTCGAATGGCGCGAACCGATCCGGCGGGTCGATGGGCAGCGGTGCGATGGTGGCGTCGGCGCGAGCCTCATAGAAGAACGGGATCGAGTTGCGCTCAACGCCACTGCCCAATACGCGGTGCTCGGTCGCCCGTATGCGGCCCGCCGACCAGTGTTCGAGCACTTGGCCAAAATTCACGACCACCGTTCCTTCGAGCGGGGGCACATCGATCCAGCGACCGTCCGATGACCGTGCCTGGAGTCCGGACACGCCATCCTGCGCAACCAGCGTCACGAAGCCCGAGTCTGTGTGAGCTGCGCCCACGATATGTTGACCGGTCGCACGCGGTTCGACCCAGACTGCCGGGTCAGCGACCGCCGCGAGATCCGCGGCGCTACGGGGCGGATAGCGAATCAGGCGCAAGGTCGACAGTCCCCGGTGAAACGCCTCGTCGAAATAGTCAGCCGGAAGGCCTAGGCTGCGGGAGAGCGATCGCATCAAGGTCTCTGCCACGCGCTCCATTGCTCGATAGTAGGTCGCAACGAATTCGCGCCACCCCGGCAGTCGGTCATCATCCGGCAGCGGGCTGGGTTCGCGCAGGGGATCACCAGCCACCGTGACACTCGGCCCGTAGGCGACATCGCTACCAATATCAATGCCCTCCTTGAACGTGAGGTTCCCAGGCTGTAGGGGGAACCAACCGCGATAGATGTTGCGGTTTTCTGGCGCAAACTTCCGCCGGCACAGGCTGTATTTTTCGGCGGCGCCAAGACCAAAAATTGAAAGCAGCCGGGCCCGGGAAGCCGGCTCCAGCGGGATGTCCGTCGGTAGCCCGGCGATACACACGAAACCGGTGTCTCGGGCAGCCGCGAACAGCGCCCTATCAGGAACCATCCATGCGGCTGGATCGGTATCGAACAATGGCCCTGCATCGATGAGGGGAACTACCGAGTTCCCCGCGCCGCTCGTCACTTCGAATCTCCTGATGCCAAGAGGGCACTCATGATGCGAGGACGGTTGCCTGGATAAGCGCCCTCGTGGGCGTAGGAGTCTACCCCGGCGCCGCCCCGGCGTCCGCTGTGAAGGCGTTGGCGGCTTTGTGCGCGGTGTCGACCTCGGGTTCCTGACGAATTTGGCGCGATGCCAGGGGTGATTCCGGCCTCCTTTAGCGAAGGCCGGTCACCACATCCCTAAAACTCTTTGGCTGAACTGATCCTATTCGTGCCTATTCGTGATCTTCCGCATTTCGCTGTGCTGCGACGGGCGTCAAAGTCCCGAACAGACCGTGCGCATAGCTATCGATGCCTGCCGCGAAGAAAAGAGCAGGACCCGTCGAAGGAGTTGCCGTCGTGCCGGCTTCGTTGTTGCCTCGATTGTCGAACTCGAGTCCCCACAGCCCGTCGATCGCAATGGGTGCGTCGTTAGCATCGAGCAAGTTCCCCAAGAACTTTCCGCTGACGACGTCGAATGCGGCGATCGTTCCACCGAACCGATTGCCGATCAACAGATCATGGCTGAAGAATCCGAAGTCCTGAGGTGCCAACGCGACTCCCCAGGGAGCTCTCAGCCACGGACCGTTCTCCAAGCGCTGAAGCAATTTTCCCTTGACAGTGAAGATGTCCACAAAACCACAGTCGTCGCCGCAATTGTCATCGGCACCGGTCTTGGCGGAGTTCTGCTTGGCGTACGTCACGACGACATTGGCGCCCACTGCTTGCACGTTGTAGGGTGCAAATTCGCGTGGTATCCGGTCATCGTCGAACGCCTCTCTACCGAGCTGCACGCGCTTGAAGTTGCCGTCGAACATCTCGATTTTATTTCCGCTGAAATTGGCGGCAAGGAGAAAGTGGCTGCCCTCGGACTCGACCCACGTCAGTCCGACGAAGTTGGCGCCTTGTTTCGATTCATCCACCTCTTGGAGAGCGGTGGACGCGCCGTTCGCCGCAACGGGTGTTGCCGGCGGTCCCCAGGCTGAAATCGTGCCGTTATTGGTCGCGAAGATGAACGCCGCGGGATTCCTCGCCGCGGGATTGCTGGCGGGTGCAATTTGAAATTCCGTACTGCCATTGAATATCTGCCCGGTCGGCCGCGAGGGCGTGTTAACACCCATGGCATTGGGGACCGTGACGACCAACGGGGTGATCACGCCGGCGCCCGAATAAAGAGTGGACGTGCCCGTGCCGTTGTCGCTCACCCACCAAGGGCTCGCCGCGCCTCGCGACATTCCCCACACATTCTTCAGATGCGCGTCGATGGTGACGCTCGTTCCATCCGCATTGGGAACTTGGGGAATATCGGAGACCAAGTTGGTTTGTACGTAGTTCTGCGCAAATGAGGCCAACGGAAAGATAGATAATGCACAACTCGCTGCAAAGCATTTCACTGCTCCAGAATACCTGTTCATTTTGCGTATATCCTTTGAAAAAAAGAGTTGAAGAGTTGATTGCGCCAACTGTTGATCGCGCATGAGGACTATATGCGCACACACGGCAAGCGGCATTCGATTAAGTTTTATCGTCGGCGAAACTTTCTTCTGCGAATCACGCACGTACTCTCGAATAGTTGTGAGGACTTCTCGCAGCGGAAGAAGACCGCGCAATGAACGTAAACTTAAAAAGTGTCGTTGTCCTATAGACAGGCATTTCTGGCGCGTCGCATCAAGAAGCGTTTCCATGAGTCTTGCCCATCAGTGCGGATGCGTTCATGCCCGAACAGTCCGGCGGACCGAGAAGACCGTTCACGACTCAAAGGTGACCGTTCGGCATAAATTCTCGGGCACGCACTGAGATGCATGTGTAATCCGCATGAACGATCCCACTCTTGCGGATCGACAGGAGTCACAACCATGCATAATTCAATCACGACATTCACCGCGGCGGTGCTTCTGGCCGCGCTTGGCGTTGGCGCTCACGCCGACACATCAAGCCAGCCTGCGAAAATTACGGGTCGCAGCGTTGTTTATTACGGCGATCTCGATCTTAACGCCGAGCAAGATGCCAAAATCATGCTCGAGCGGATCGACCAAGCGGCCAGGAAAGCCTGCGGTGGGCACCGTACTTTTAGTTCTTTAACGGGAAGATTGGACGACACCTTTGATGAATGCCGCAGCGAGACCATTGCGCGAACTGTGAAGCAGCTTGGCGCACCCGTGGTGACGCGCATCTATTCCGAAGTGAGGCCGGGCGAGTCATGAAGCCGTCGACCTGAAATTGAAGTGTTGGTTTCGCCAAATTGGATCTATCATGAGCGTCCGGGAGGCAGGTCATGACGTCGCTTAGAGCCTTGAGAGCCAGCTGTGCCCTGGTGGCTTGTGGATTCAGCACGGCCGCGTTCGCTGTCGAGCCATCGGCCTCTAATCCAGAGCCGGGCGCCTGGCAAAAACACGAATACAGTTTTCAATTCCTAGGTTTTACGACCACTTATTCGTGCGACGGTCTCGCGGGCAAGCTCAAGGTGCTCTTGATTGCGGCCGGCGCGCGTGCGGATGCGAAGTCGACCCCCGGTGCTTGCGCGCGTGGATTTGAGACTCCGGACAAATTCGCGCGGGCGGATCTCACCTTTTATACGCTGGCGCCGGTCGGGAACGGAGAGAATGCGAACCCGCCGACCAGCGGAGCGTGGCGCCCGGTGGTGTTTGCAGATCGTTCGCCTCGTGAGGTCAGGCTCGGGGACTGTGAGCTGGTTGAACAATTTCGCGATAAGGTGTTGCCGATGTTCGCAACGCACAACATCGACAATCGGATGACCTGTGTTCCGAATCAGTTGTCGGGTTCGCTGATCAACCTGAAGTTTGACGTTTTCGCCGAATTGCCGGCGGCCCGGAAGAAGTGATCAGAACTGCATCGAGTTTCGCTACATTCTCATTGCTTCTTGGCTGGCGCAGCGACTGAAGCTGGTATCGCGGCAGCTGTCTTTTTGGCTGCTGCGGCTGCTTCATCAGCGCGGGCGCCGGCGAGCATATCTCCGAGTGCGTAGTTGCCCTCGTGACAGGCGTACTCGAAGATCCGGCCCTTGGAAGGGCTGAATTCATATTCGCCACCCCACGAGGTATCCCATACGGTCGGATCCTGAACTCTGAATTGGTACAGAATCCGATGCGAACCCACGCGTGTAAACCGTTCGGTGACTTTCAATTCTTTCCACGCGCCATGGAGCGCCGTTGCTTGTGGGAAATTGGTCGTCTCGACAACCAGCGTCGGGCCCTCGTACCAACCTATCGAATCGCCCATCCATGGCCGCAGTCCGTCCGTGCGATGCTTGGCGCCGATATGAATCATGCGCACGTCGTGCACCATTTCCACGACAATGGCCACCGTGTCCTTGGTTTGTGCGATCTCGTAATTATTATTGTAGAGCAAAGGCAGCATCACCGGTCCGGCACTGTAGCCGAACGAGCTCAAGCAGCGTTCAGACACCGCCATATTCTCGGGATTTTCGCCGCGATGCGCATATTGCTCCATTCCGGGAGCCGTCACACCCGTCTTGAAGGGCGGCAGACGCCCGTCGGCGGGATCGGTGATGAATGAGGCCCGCGGTTCGCCGTTAACCCGCATGACGTAGTTACCTGGATCGATCCATGCAAAGTTATAGCCGCAGCCTGCGCCGCTGAAACCCTTGCCGCACTCATGCGGCAGATCGGCGGTCTTGAAATTGGGATCCCTGGGCGCGGCGTCCGTGGCATACATCTTTGCGTCATCACCTTCGACTTTTTTGACCTCTTCAGGGGTCATGACCCGGCGCACACCGTATTCCTTTGGGCGTTCGAGCACGGTCAAGGTCGCATTGGTCCAGGTCCCTTCCAGATCCGGCTGACCATAGGCGTTCAGCGGTGCCTTGTAGACGCCAGGCGTGGGATTCCCCGCCGCAAACACAGGCGAGATGGTCAGGGAGACTGCCGCGCTGAAACACAACCCGATTAATTGTTTCGTGTTCATTGTCTGAAGGCTCCGTCGCGCAAGTCGCCAGTTCTTCGACGCACTCGCAGATGTGTAAGTCCTGCGATGCATTGTAACGCCCCCGACCACTATTGCCATCACTTTACTCGCACTCTGGCAAGCACTCCGAAGTGGTCAGAGGGCCATGTTTCGGCGACTTTTTCGTTGCATACGACCGAGCAGTATTCGATCGTGCCGGCGCCATCAAGGCGCGGTTGCGCGACAAAGATGTAGTCGATGCGTCGGTTGGGCCACGGCGCCCATGAGGCAAAGTCATTGCTCCTTGACCACGTTGTTCCCTTGCCGCCAGCGCCCCCATGATCCCAGGCATCGCACCAATAGGCGCTGCCGCCCGCCAGGGACTGCAGACCCTTTAGATAGCGAATTTCCGCAGACTCCGGATCGGCGTTGAAATCGCCCACGAGAATCGCTGGAAGATCAGTCTTTGTCCGTCCGCGCGCAAAGTCGTTCAGTGCCGGCATCTGTCGTTCGCGCTTGTAGCCGTCGTGTGTCATGTAAAACGCAGTGGTTGCGCAGGTGAATGGAATGGTCCCATAGGGCGAATTGACCATGCCGTGCAATGCCGGGCCACCGGGGGACTTGCCATCACCCGGCAACCACAGTTCTCGTCGATCATGGATCGGCCATCGAGCGGCGATGGCGATACCCGAGTTCGTTCCCATCCATTCGCTGTGAAAATTGTAATCGCCCAACAACTCCTGCATGTGACCTAAGTCCGCCACTTCTTGGAGGCCGATCAAGTCGGGCTGTAAGCGATCGATCCAAGACCTGATCAACGGCAGACGATTTGGCCATGGGCCTTCGCGATTCCAGACGTTGAGGGTCAATACAGCTAGCGAGGATGGTTTGTCGGTCACGGTGTTTGGCTCAGCTGCATCAAGTCGCTCTCAGAGCGTCTGTAACGGGCAGGCGGGCAGCGCGGATCGCGGGGAATAAGCCGCCGACGAATCCGAGCGAAAACGCGAATCCGATGCCTAGTCCTACCAGGCTTGGCGTCACGGCGAGCCTGAACACGAGGCCCCCAACCGCGTGAAAATTTCCATTGAACGCGATCCATGCAGCGGCGGCTCCGATCGCCGCTCCTGAGACCGCCAATACAAGCGACTCGGCCAACACGGATATGACCACTGCAGTGCCGCTAAAGCCGATCGCCCGCAGTGTCGCGATCTCGACCGCGCGGGAGCTGACGGCTGAATACATGGTATTGAGCGCACCGAAGGTGGCGCCGAGGCCCATGATGCCGCCGACTACATAGGCAATCATCGTCAAGAAGGTGTTCAAGTATTTGGACTGGACGGCGAGAAACTGCGTTTCGCGCGCGACATCGACGCCAAGCGCCGGGTTTGTGGTCATCGCTGCTTGGAACTGTTCGAAAGACTCAGGGTTTTTGAGCAGGACCGTTACACTGTGAAAGGTGTTTGCGCGCATGGCCGACAGCAGCGTCTCCGAATCGGTCAGCAGCTCGGACTCGTGCTCATCGCCGTTACTCTCGAAGGTGCCGGTAATGGTCCAATCGCCCTCCGGTAGGGGCACCTGACTACCGACATCGAGTCCCTCGAACTGAGCGAGCGCCGATTTCCCGACAATCAGCTCATGTTTCGCGGATTGAAACATCCGGCCGCTGGCGAGCTTGATCTCCGGACGCAACGTGAAGGCCTTGGGACCCACACCGCGCAGGGAGACATAGGCATCCAGCCCGTCGCTCTTCTTGGCGACCAGAACTGCGGTCAGATATTCGGCGGAGACGATAGGTTTACCGTCGACGCCAATCTTGATGCCCGGCGCGTCGGTTATGGTGAGTACGTTGCCGCGCGAAAGTTCACTCGCGAATTCGTACTGCGACCCGTGGCTCAAAACGATGGCTCGATCAATGCGCCCCGTGTTGTGAACGCTTCGCATGAATCCCATCGACATCGAGAGAATGGAAGTAGTCACCGCGACGACCAGCGCCATTCCAATGACTATCACCAGGGAAGCGCCCAAGCGGTCAGGGATGGCGCGTAAACCCATCGCTGTCACGGCTAGGATCGGTCTAATTTGCCTCAACACATCGATCCTACCTCAGCGTTTAAACAGGGCGTCGGCTATGTTGAGCTGCCTGACGCGCCAAGCCGGCAGCAGGCTACTAAGCAGCGCAACGATCAACGCCAGACCAAGGCCAAGCAACATCGCCGTCCAGGGTATTTGCAGCAACAAGAGGAAATCCGACAGCGGGCCGCGTGCGATCGGGATGATGAGTTTCGATACGAGCAGTCCGGCGGCCGCGGCCAGCAAGCACAGCAGCACCGATTCGGCTACAACCAAGGACAAGACATGATTATCCGAGAATCCCACGGCCTTTAGCACCGCAAACTCAGGAATTCGTTCACGGACTGACTGCAGCATCGTATTGCCGCTCAGGAAGAGCAACATAAAAAATACAGCGCCCAAAACCGCTCTGGTGAGAAAATTCACATCACCGAAGTACTGCACACCCGATTGCGCCCCAGATCTTTCCGAACTCGTCCGAGTCGCTACGGTGGAGTTGGCGAACAGCTTGTCGATCTGACGTCCGATCTGGCCACCGCGTTCGGGATCCTTAACGCGGACCAAGAATCGGGTAATCGTGCCTTTGTCGGCGACTCGGCCCTCGTCCAGGAATGAGTAGTTGGCGATGAACCATCCACCCCCACCGGGGTAGTTGAGGTCGTCCACGATCGCCAAAATATCGAAGGTCCAGACCAGATTGCCGTCCAATTGCGCCGTCTTGGTTTGAATCGGCACCTTGTCGCCGACTTTCCAGCCGTATTTGTGTGCCAGCTCCATACTGACGGCAGCGCCCGTTCGCGTCTTGAGCAGTGTCGCAAGCTGCTGCGTCGAAATAGTGATCTCGGGCCGCAATGAAAAGAAGCGCTGGTCTGCGCAGAGCACATAGATGAAGTTTTTGGGATCTTGATAGTAGCCGAACAGCCCCGATCGGGGCGCCACCACGATGACTCCGGCCACGCCCGCAATTTCCTCCGCATAGGACAGGGGCATCGGTGCGCCAAAGCGCGAATCGGTGAAGAGACGGTCCATCCGGGAGACCTCCAACGTGTGCGCGAACCCCGCATCAATCCCCGACAGAATCCCGAACAAGACATACGCGACCGCGATCGACAACAAAGTAAAGATGGTCCGGGCAGGCTTGCGCCACAAGCCATTCCAAACTAGCGGGAGATATTTCAAGAGACGGCCATGTTGGTACGTCTATGTTGTCATCGTCGGCGCTATTGAGGCAATTATTTGATGGTGCGCTAGCCGTGAGTGAGCAGGCAATCCAATTCCTTAAGATCCCGCCAACCATAGGCCAGCTCGACGAGGATGGCGCCGTCACGGACGTCTTGTTTTTCAGCGATCATCTTGCCGGCATATCGCTCATAGAAGCGCCGGGCTCCTAAATTGTCACGCAAAACCCATAGCGCGGCGGCGTTAAATCCGCGTCCCTGCAGATCCGAGGACATGGCATGCAATAGCCGGGTTCCGACCCCGCGTTTGTGGAATTCTCTCAACACGTAAATGGCGCTGACTTCGCCGTCGTAGCCATTGGCCTCTAGACTTTCAGTGCGCTGAGCCCCGCAGGATCCAAAGCCGATGATCGTGCCATGGTGCTCGGCCAGGTAGATGACTGTGTGGTACTCGGTCGCTGAATCGCGCATGATTTTCGCCCACGCAGCGGCGCGTGCTTCGACCGAGAGTGAGGCGATGATTTTGTCTGGCAGAAGCCCTAAGTAGGTTTCGCGCCAGGAGGCGACGTGCATGGCGCCCAGGGCCTGTGCGTCATCGGGCGTGGCGATACGAATTTGCTCGACGGCGCGGCCACTCACCTGCGCGACCTAGCGTGATGCGCACGCGGCCAGGCGTTGGCGCAGGCGAGTCCCTGTGCGCATGGCTTTATCTCTCCCACTGCGCTGCGATGCCGAGCAGCGCCCGCAGACCGCGCTCGAAGCGATCCTGGCTCGCATCCACACGCCCGCCGCCAAAGGTCTCGGCGAGCCGGGGGAAGGCGCCCGTGGCGAGATGGGACGCGGCGAATTCCATGTTCACCGTCGCGTCGGCGGCTGCCTCACGCAGTGCGTGACCGAACACGAAGTCATCCAGCATCGCGAGCAGTGTGATTTTCTGTTTGGCGGTCATCGTGGTTTGCGCCAGCGCCTCGAGACATTGCTCCATGTGGCGCAGCGCATTGAGTCCGGGTGGGGCCGATAACATCGATACCAGCGCCCACGGATGACGGATGAACACCGCGTGAGTACGCCTGGCGATCTGCATCATGGCACGCTGCCAGTCTTTTGGAACGGACGGCAGGAGGGCTTCGTTCATGAGCGCATCGTCCATCACAGCGACCAGATCGTCTTTCGTCTTTACGTAGTAATAGAGGCTCATCGTCCCGACTTCGAGCTCCTGCGCTACGCGGCGCATTGAGACAGCCGTGAAACCCTCCTGGTCGGCGATGGCGAGTGCCACGGCGGCGATTTTCTCGCGGCTCAAGCTTGGCTTTTGTCTTGACATTCGTACAGTGTACCATTAGTGTGCGTCGTACGATGTACGAAACCGACGTATTGATCGTTGGCGCGGGACCCACGGGATTGGCGCTCGCGCTCGATCTTGCGCGCCGCGGTTTATCGTTTCGCCTGATCGATGCCGCGGCATCTCCGTTTGTCGGTTCGCGTGGCAAGGGCATCCAGCCGCGCACGCTCGAAATCCTAGAGAATCTCGGCGTAGTTGAGCCGATTCTGGCCGCCGGCGCGCGCTACCCGGCGTTACGGATCCACCTCGGCCCCTTTTCGCTGCGGGCGGGATCGCTCTCTTCATCCAAGCAGCCGACCGAGAGCACGCCCTATCCGACCCTTTGGATGGTGCCGCAATCCCGTACGGAACAGATACTGCGCGAGCGGCTAGCGGAGCTTGGCGGCGAGGTCGAATGGGGCAACGCGCTCGCGACGTTCACACAAACAGAACACGGCGTGCATGCCGTACTCGCGGACGGTGAGTTCGTACGAGCGACCTTTCTCGTTGGGTGCGACGGCGGCCACAGTACTGTGCGAAAAATCCTTGGCCTGCGGCTGGAGGGCGAAGCGATCGACGAGAAGCCTACGCTCGTAGCCGACCTCGAAATCGAAGGACTCGATCGCGGCGATTGGCATGTGTGGCCTTTTGCCGTAGGCGGCCCAATGGCGATCTGCCCGTTGCCGAACACGTCGCTATTTCAATTGACCACAAGATCAAGGATCGCGGCAACAGACATTCAGGGTGTGGTGCGCAAAGTCACGGGCCACTGTGTCGGGCGGGTTGCCTGGAGTTCGATCTACAAGGCGGCAGTGCGAATGGTCGATCGCTACCGCGTCGGGCGTGTACTCTTGGCCGGAGATGCGGCACACGTGCATCCCCCAGCAGGCGGCCAAGGACTCAATACCGGCATACAAGACGCCTTCAATTTGGGCTGGAAGCTCGCAAGTGTCGTCCGAGGCGGAACTGATTCGCTGCTCGATACATACGAACTCGAACGCCTACCGATCGCTGCGGCGGTGCTGGGATTGAGCAAACGACTTCACCAAACGAGGTCAATCAAGCGCCGCAAGGCAACGGACCAGCTCGGGTTGAATTACCGGAATAGCCCCTTGTCCTCCGGTGTGACCCTCGGAAAACTGAGTCCCGGCGATCGCATGCCGGACCTGCGGCTCGAGGACGGTAGCAGGCTCTTCGATCACCTGCATGGTCCTCAGGCGACCGAGTTCGTTACTCCCGAGGGGCGTAGGCTTCTGATTCGCCCGGACGGCTACATCGCGCACATCGGCTCGACGCATTTCTCCGAGTACGCAGGCGCGCCGACCCGCAGCATCCGTGGCACGCTCAAGGATGGCCTATCGCTGCAGAATGAGCTCTTGGGTTGAGTTGTCGATTGACCAGGATTTGAAGCGCTTGAGAAAGCTTTGCCCGAGAAGAGGCGGGGCATTGGACGGCGACACCTTGGCTTGAACCCTCGGTGCTTCGATATTTCCAATCTTCAGCGACCTGATGACGAAGGTCTTGGATTGGAACACCTCGCCGTCGGCGTTTTTGTAATTGCGAATTCCGGTGATGTCGGCTCGGGTAACGGTGTTGGCGCTGACCAAGCTCGCGAAGACATCGGCGGGTACGCTGACATCGGATGCGCCGCTGTCGACGATGAAATTCAATTTTAGCGTGTTGTTGATGATGACTGGCGCGATTAGACCGCCGGACATCTTCACGAGGGGGATTCGGGTTTCCAGGGGACTATTCCCGTATCCGCCCTCGATCGGCAAGCCCAATTCAGTTTTGAGCTGCCGGACAGCCTTCGCGGAAATTTCGGTCAGACCTGGATTGAGCCGCTCGGCTTCGAGGACTTCGGCGCGTGCCAAATTGGTTTTGTTGGCCTTTGCGTAGACCTCGGCTTGGACCCAATGGGCCTTGGCGCTCTTTGGATGGTTGGCGAGAACCTGGGTGATCATTTCCTGGGCTTGATCCAAGTGTCCTGTGGTGGCGGCCTCGTAGATCTGATGCATGGTGGGTTCGGCGGCGGAGGCCCACGCGCGGTTGCCCGCGGCCAGCGCGATCACGAAGGCAGTGGCCGAAGCAATTACAAGTGAGCGTCTTTGCATTGAGGGTCTCGCGATTTCCTTCGCAATTCTAACCGGGTTCCCGGCGGGCGTCGGCGATGTGGGCGACTGACTCAAGTAGGCGGTGCAGGGCGGCGGGGCCCTGCGTCGAGTCTGGCGGAGAGGACTGGGGGGTTTATGTGCCTCAGCCCACCAGCGCGAAGTATACATAGTACGCGCCGCCGTATACTATGTACACATGACAAAAGATCGTATCTTTTCCGCCGCCAAGGTCGTCGTCGACCGAGAAGGAATTGCGAATCTCACGATTCGCAAGGTGGCCGCTCGTGCCGGCGTCTCGCCGATGGCGCTGTACCGGCACTTCGCGGACAAGGACGCACTTCTGAGCGCGCTGGTGGAGGACGGCCTCGCAGCGTGGGAGAGGGTAGTGCGCTCGCTTAACTCGCAGGATCCAATGGAGTGGCTGGACGAATTGAGCGAGGCGTTCATGGAGTTCGCTCTCAAACAGCCCCACCGATTTGACGCGGCGTTCTTTCTACCGGCACCAGATGCGCGCCAATATCCCGGCGACTTCGCCGCCGGTCGCTCGCCGGTCATTGCCATGGTCATGGTGCGGATCGACCAGGCGCGGGCAGATGGGCGCGTGGGCGACAAACCGGCACTGGAATTCGTATTGTCGCTGTCGGCCTTGGCGCAGGGCATGGTCTCGATGTTGCGCGCGAACCGCTTTTCTGACGAAAAGCAGTTCAAGAATCTGTTTCGGACCGTGCTTCGCCACTGCATCGAGTCGTTTTCAGCAGTCCCTTCGCGGAGAAACCCATGATCAAATCCCAAAAATCTCATCGTTGGATGAGTGCCGTGCCTTGCCTGCTCGTCGGCCTGACCACTGGCCTCCTGTTCAACGCAAAATCCGTCGCGCGAGAGGCACTCACACACGCCTCTCAGGATCTTGCAATTGTGGGGGCCAAGCTGTATTCATCGCCCGACGCCGCCGCGGTCGAGGACAGCGTCGTTGTGGTGAAAGATGGCCGGATCGTCAGCGCGGGATCGCGCGCCAAAACACCGGTTCCGCCCGGCATTCGAGTACTCGATGCGCGCGGTGCCGTGCTGACGGCCGGGTTCTGGAACAACCACATTCACCTCATGACCCCGGAGGTGCTCAGCGCCGCAACCGCCGACGCCGCGACCATCGAGGGCGCCCTGCAGGCGATGCTCACCCGCTGGGGTTTCACGACGGTCTTTGATCTCGCGTCCTCAACTGACAACACGCTGGCGCTACGACGGCGCGTCAATTCCGGCGAGATTCCCGGTCCCATGATTCTCACCGTCGGCGATCCGTTCTTCCCCAAGGACGGGACACCTATTTATGTACGAGATTTCCTCAAATCACAAGGCTGGCCGAGCGAAGAGGTCGCAACGCCGAAAGAGGCTGCCGCGCGCGCCGCGCGGCAGCTCAAGCGTGGCACCGACGGAGTGAAGATCTTCGCGGGCGCCATCGTCGGGGGAAAGATTGGTGTTCTGCCAATGCGAATCGACATTGCAAGGGCGATCGTTGCGCAAGCACACGAACGCGGCAAACCGGCTTTCGCCCATCCCTCCAACCTGGCCGGATTGAACGTGGCAATCGAATCTGGGGTCGATATCCTCGCTCACACGACAGCCGGGGATGGCGGCGGGGCCGAAGCGAGATGGTCTCCCGAATTAATCACCAGACTGCGCAACAACAACATGGCGCTGATTCCAACGATGACACTTTTTGAAGTGGAGGCGCGCAAAAACGGCGAGAGTTCCAACGATCTCGCACGAGCCATAACCATGATTACGACCGAGGTCAAGGACTATGCCGCGGCGGGGGGCCAGATTCTATTCGGTACGGACGTTGGGTACACCAATGCCTTCGACACCACTGACGAATATCGACTGATGTCCGCTGCCCTCGACTGGAGAGCAATCTTAAGAGCCCTCACCACGGCACCCGCCGACCGGTTTGGCTATGCCGACCACAAAGGGCGTGTCGCGAATGGCATGGACGCAGATCTCGTAGTGCTGGACGCGGACCCGGCGAAAGACCCGACCGCCTTCGCGCGAGTACGCGATACGATTCGAGGCGGACGCGTTATTTGGGCTCGGTAGCACGTCGAAATTATCGCGCACCTCGCGGAGCAGATCTTTCATGTTACTCAGGCTGCGCCACCGGCATGACACCCGGTCCAATGTGGCGCTCCGCCTTCTGTTTCGCCACCATCGCTTTCACTTCATCGCGCAACTGCTGACCGTCATAGACGATACCGTCCTTGATGATGTAGTCGATACCGCCCACCCGTTCCGTGTGCTGAGTCTCCGGGTTCAAACGGATGGTGCCCGTGGGATATAGCAGTTTGAGATTGGCCAGAGGATTGCCCTTAACGGCGATGATGTCTGCCTTCATGCCGAGCTTCAGGGTGCCGACCTGGTCCTCGTGCCCCAAGGCGCGCGCACCGCTCTGCGTGGCTGCGCGGATGACTTCCAGCGGTGTAAAGCCGGCCTCACGCAGAAGCTCCAGCTCCTGGGTGAAGCCAAACCCCGGCAGGTTGTACAGAAAGCCCGCATCGTCACCGGCCGGCACCAGGCCGCCGCGGTTCTTGTACTCGTTGATGAACTGCATCCAGATGCGGTAGTTCTCGCGCCAGGCCATCTCTCGCTCAGTGGTCCAGTCGAACCAGAAGGAACCATGGTTCAGCGGGTTCGGTCGCCAGTAGTCCCACAGGGCCGGTAACGTGTACTCGTCCTGCCAGGGAGCGCGGATGACGCGCCACAGGTCGCGACTGGCGAGGTAGGGCACAAAGGTCGGCGTGATGATGAATTGTCGCTTCAGGAGGGTGTCCATGACTTCCTCCCACTTTTTGGAACCCGGCGGAGCCGCCTGCGCCCAGAGAGTCCCGGCCTCGCCGAAGCGGTCCTGCTCGTCATCGTAAATGTAGTTGTTCGAATAATGTTGGATTGAGCGGTCCTCGAACATGGATTCGGGAAGTCCGTACCAGTGCTCCATGGCCTGGAGTCCGTGCTCGGCAAGGAATACGATGTTGCCCTCCGAGACCTGCAACTGGTCGTTGTGGATGGTGGTGCGCAGGCCCACTCGGCGTGCCTCTTCGATACCCGCAACGGTGAGACTCGTCGGCGTACTCAAAAACTTGACGCCGTCGACGCCCTGTTTCTTGAAATCGCGGATGCGCGCCTTGGCTTCCTCGATGGTCGAGAACGGATGCGGCAGGTTGGCGAAGAATGGATAGACATCGATGCGCGGCGCCGTGATCTCGTTGCGCTCGCTGCGCCTCTTGATGTCGAGGAGCCAGCCGGGTTGGTGAAAGGTCTGGCCGAGGTCGCGCACCGAGGTGATGCCGTTGATGAGCCACAGCTTCAGGTTGTAGTCGGTCGGCGTCTTCTGCAGGTGGTTGAGCGAGAATGTGTGGACGTGGGTGTCGATGAATCCCGGCATGATGTAGAAGCCGGACATGTCGATCTCGTGGTCGCCCTTCTCGGGTCGCAGCTTCGCATCGATCCGGCCCGGCGCGCCGACCAACTTGATCTCCTTGATCCGGTCTCCTTCGACGACCAGATCAATGGGTCCCCGCGCCGGCGCCCCGGTGCCGTCAATCATGTAGGCGCCTCGTAGGATGAGTCGCTTGAATGGCCCTACGCCTTCCGTCCGATGGGGGATGGGATCATCCACCATGACTGCCGGCGGCGGCGCCAGCTGGGCAAGGGCGGGCTGCATGATCCAACCAGCCGCTACCAGCAGCGCCGTTCGGGCAATAGAGAGCGGCGAACCCAGCCAGCCGGTGGTCAATTTCATCCCATTCATTGTATTTCTCCCGATCTTTGTCGTTGCCCACATTCTATGAGCGAGACGCATCATCAGGCAAAGCGCCAAGAACTGCTCGGATGTGGAGCGCATTTGTTTTCGGGACCGCCGTGGCGGAGCGGCACTTGACGCCGACGGCGTTTAAAGCGAAACATCCATAACGAGTCCACTTGAATGAAGTTACCTCCATTTCTCCTTGATCACTGGCTGGCGGCGCATGAGTTTGCGTCCCCGCCGATTCGCTTCAACTTAGCATCCAGCACCGGACCAGCATGGACGCTTGGTCAACTTCTTGCGCTCGGTGGAGAGGCGGCGCGAGACGCACTCGATCGCATCCGCTTGTCCTATGCGCCTCCTGAAGGGTCGAAGTTGCTGCGAGAGCGTATAGGCCAGTTCTACGGCGTCGACCCTGATTGGGTGATCGTCACAACTGGGGCGTCGGAAGCACTATCGGCGCTGCTTTGCATGGTGGCTGAGCATGATGCTTCAATAGTGCTGCCGTTCCCGGCGTTTCCCGCGATGCCCGTAATGGCGCAGGCTTGGGCGTTAGGGGTAAAGAGCTATACGCTCGATCGCAAGATCGGGTTCGCTCAATCGGCCGATCAGGTCCTTGCCGCGGTCAATAAAAGTACGCGATTGGTACTGGTTAATACGCCTCACAATCCCACCGGTTCCGTCATGGAGGAAGTGGAGTTGCGGAGGTTGGCCGGACTGCTGAGCGAGCGCGGAGTCCCGTTACTTGTCGATGAGGTATATCACCCTCTTTATTTCAGATCCGAGGTTCCGTCTGCGGCGAAAGTCCCTAACGCAATCGTCATCAGCGATTTTTCCAAGGCATTTTCGCTGAGTGGACTTCGATTGGGCTGGATCATTGACCGAGACCCGAAGCGGCGCGAGCGGCTAATTGACTTGCGAAGCTACTTCACAATCTCTAGTTCGCCTTTGACAGAGGCAATTGCCGCCCACGCACTGGCTCACATTGGGGCAATCTTGGCGCGCCTAAGGGAGGTCGCACAGACCAACTTTACATTGTTGAAGCAATTCATGGAGCGTTACCGCGGCACACTCGGATGGATTCCCCCGGAAGGCGGAACGGTGGCATTCCCGTGGCTGCTCGATGGCCGAGACTCGCGTCCGATTTGCCAAGCACTCGCGCACGAGGGCGTGTTAGTGGCGCCGGGAGACTGCTTTGGTCTTCCGGAGCACTTTCGAATAGGGATAGGCGCCCAAGCGACCGAATTCCAAGACGCATTAGATGTCGCGAGCCGCCTTTTCACCGCGGGATATCCCGGAAGGATTTTGTGAGGTCTGTCGGTCTTTTCATCACCGCCTGTATGGCGGTTTGTTTCGGCGCCGGGTCTGCCATTGCGGCGGTGCCGGCGGATGTGCTCATTCAAGGCGGCACAGTCTACCGCGGCAGTGCTACGCCGCCTTCGAAGGACGATGTGGTTATCGTCGGCGACAAGATCGTGTACGTCGGGCCGGATGGCGCGAAGCGCTACGACGTGCGAGAAACCGTCGATGCGCACGGCAAAATCGTCGCACCGGGCTTTATCGATGTACACACTCATCCGGAAACGTATGTTCGATCCGAGGATTCGACGCTGCGATTGAACGCTCCCTGGCTGTTCCAGGGGGTAACGACGGTGTTTATCGGTGTCGACGGGTATGGAAGCCCAGCCGTGGCGCAGGAGCGCGACCTGTTGGAGCGGCAAGGCATTGGCACAAACCTCGTGCCTTATGTGGGCTTCGGGGCGATACGTAAACAGGTGCTACACGAGGATGATCGTGCGCCCAGCAGCGTCGAACTCAATGAGATGCGCAAACTCGTCGCCAAAGGCATGTGCGAAGGGGCAATCGGTTTTTCAACCGGGCTGTTCTACGCACCGCAAAGCTTCGCGAAGACCGATGAAGTAATTGCGCTGGCAAAAGAAGCCGCCATACGCGGCGGGATCTACGATACCCACCAACGCGATGAGTCATCCTACAGCATTGGGCTCTTGGGTTCGGTGAATGAGGTCATTCAGATTGGCCGTGAGGCTGGCATCCCGGTGCACTTTGCGCACATCAAAGCGCTGGGCGTCGACGTACAGGGACAGGCGCCTCAGGTGATTGCCGCGATCGATGCGGCCCGCAAGGCGGGGCAGGATGTGACTGCGGATCAGTATCCTTGGAACGCGTCTGGTTCGAGCCTTGAATCCTCGCTCCTGCCCAGATGGGCCGTCGACGGCGGGCGCTCGGCGCTATTGAAGCGACTCGATAGTGCCAGCGAACGGGAGAAGATCCGCACCGAAATGCGCGACAACCTGCGCCGCCGTGGCGGCGCGGAATCCCTGCTGATGACCAGCGCGAACACCCCGTGGACCGGTAAGACCTTGGGCCAGATGGCGCAGAGATGGAAGATCGAACCGATCGATGCGGCCCTGCGCATGATTCGTTCCGGTGAGCGAACCGCGGTTGCTTCGTTCAACATGAGCGAAAACGATATCCAATTGTTCATGCGGCAGCCTTGGGTGGTCACCTCGTCCGATGGTTCCGACGGGCACCCGCGTCAGTACGCCACGTTTCCGACCAAGTACGCCAAGTACGTTCGGAAGGAGAAGGTCATCAGTTTGGATGAATTCATCATAAGCTCGACGGGCCGCAGCGCCGACATGTTCAAGCTCGACCGCCGCGGCTATCTCAAAGAAGGCTACTTCGCCGACGTGGTGGTCTTCGATCTTGCCCGCTACGCACCCAAGGCGGACTACTTGCATCCGAGGGTGCTGTCGGAAGGCGTGGTGGAGTTGAGGGTCAATGGCCAGTCTGCCATCCACGCCGGCAAATTGACGGGTCAGGCGGCCGGACGTGTCCTGTTGCACACACCGCCGGCCGGTAGCTGCCCTTGAATGTTGAGTTCTCTGAGTGGATTCAGCCCAACCGGACGGAGGAAACACCCGATGGAAGAGCGCATCTTGCTGGTCGATTACGAGAATATTCACGCCGTGGATCTCAAGGCACTTCCGGATGATGTGAAAGTGGGTTTCGTTTTGGGTGGCAGGCAAGGAACGCTGCCCGCAGCCCTTGCCGTTCAGGCGCATTCCATGGGAAGTCGATTCGACTACGTGCGCATTCTGAGTGTCGAACGCAATGCCTGTGATTTCTGTATTGCCTTCTATTTGGGTGAGCTGCTGCACGCAAACCCTCAAGCTGAGTGCGTCATCCTGTCGAAGGACAAGAAGGGATTTGATCCCCTGGTGAAGCATCTGACGGTGGAGCGTGGATTCAAGATTCGTCGCGTGAGTGCGCAAGAGGAGGCATTTGAGGAGATTGCGGGAACAACGCGGAAGACCCCGTTTGATCGGCTCATCTGGTTGCTCAGGAAAGAAAAGGTTTTGCCGCGGAGGCGGAAGGGATTAGAGGGGAAGGTTAAATCCTGGTTCAGGGATCTTACGGCGGCTGATCACGACGGATTGGTGGCGCAGCTATTTCAAGATGGGTTTGTCAAAGAATCCGAAAAGAAAGAGCTGACGTTTTTCAGGGCGCGGCTTAAATAGAAGCGGGAGAATTACCCCTGCAGCTCATTCCCGCGCGCGTGCATTTTTGCTGGATCGGCCCGCAGTTAAGCTGGGTTTATGCTTTCGCTCTGCTATCGGCGGCGGCGCAGGCCGGCATGGACGAGGTGGTGCTGCACCATACCGACGAACTTGAGGAAGGCGCGGTGCTCACCGCGTTGCGTGGCTCGGATGGGTTGCGCCTTGAGCGCATCGACGCACGCGCCTGTCTGGCCGAGGCCGGGGCGAGGCTTGGACTTTCGGACGCGCTGGTCGCGCTTTATTCAGATCTGACGAGCCCCGTGCAGCGCGCCGACGTGCTGCGCGCGGCGATACTTTATCTGCAGGGCGGCATTTATCTCGATCTCGACACCATCACCGTGGCCTCGCTGCGCCCGCTTCTGGACGCGCCGCAATTCGTCGGCACGGAATACATCGTTTGGCCGCATTGGGTGCGCAGTTCGCGCTCCTGGGCGGTCTTGGCGAAACATTTGGCGCTGGATGTGCTGCGCTCCGCCTTGCGCCTGTGTCCTGGTGGCTGGCGCGGCTTCCGGCATGTGGAACGCTGGTATTTCAAGGGCGTCAACAACGCGGTGCTGGGAGCGCAAGCGGGCGCGCCGCTATTTGTCGCCTATTTAACAGCCATGGCGGCGCTGCCGCCGGCGCGGCGGAGCCAGCCCTACGCGCTGGGACCGGATCTGCTGCAGAGTCTCATTGGCCAATTTTCCAGCGCCGATCTGGTTATTCATGAACCCGGGGTTTTCTATCCGCTGGCCCCGGAGATTTCGACGCATTGGTTTCGAACGGGAGCGGCCAGCGTCAATCTGGCGTTGCAGCCGCAAACACGGGTCGTGCATTGGTATGCCTCGGTGCGCAGCAAGCCCTATATCGCACTTATTGATCCGGACTATGTGCGGACCCACCGCCATACCCAGCTCTATAGCGCCTTGGTCAGCCGAGTTTTGCCGCAGCTCTGAGTACCGCTGTGACGAGAGCATCACACTGCTTGGCCGGCTACAGGGCCGGTTGAAAAAGGCAGATGCAGCCGCCGGAGCAGTGCTTCATGGGCGGTGCTCTGCCGCCGGATCAGCACGGCTAAAGCCACGCTAAATCCGACGATCTCAAACTCGAAATAATATTCGGGAGCCTTGAAGAGGGCGGATATGAAAATTCCGAGAGTCCGGTAGTTCGCCGACAAGATGGACCAGCTGCGAATCTGTGGCGCGAGCATTTCACGATAATGCTGGCGAAGCAGAGCGGCCTTTCCGGGGTCACTTTGTAGTGCCGCATCCATGGTTGCGCGGAATTTCCTGTTGATGCCTGCCGTGGGGAAGCGCAGGCCCAGAAAGACCAGCCCGTGGAGAAAATCGAACAGCCAGCGGATAACTTGGGGGCCGTCCCCGTCGCGCTCCGGGCTGTTCCGGGGCGGCGGTTCCTGCGGTTTCTTTCCCCATCCCAGATACTCGTATTCCTCCCGCTGCGCTTCGTAGCTTGCCGATTGGATTGCGTGGCAAACTGCCGATATTGCGACCAAGGCATAGATCCAATCGCCATGCTGGCGGCTAAGAGATATGGCGAGACTCGTGTAGACGGCGAGGAAGGTCATATAGTCGGAGATTCCGTCTAGGACCTTTCCGAAGTACGAGTACGACTGCGTGAAGCGCGCGAGTTGGCCATCGGCTCCGTCCATCACGTGCCAGGCGAGCATGAGGGCAAAGCCTGTGATCGCAAATCGAAGGTCCCAATAGCGGTAATACGCGACGGCCGAAAGAATACCGAACAGCAAGCCCAGGATCGATACGGCATTGGGCGTGACGCGCAGCCGTGCGAAAATCGGCACGAGTCGGCCCGCCAGTGGATGGATCAGGTAGAGGTTGGTAATCTCCTCGATTTCCGTCGTTCGCCGGATGGGACTGCGGCCTGTCATTGTGGTCTGCTGTTGCGTCAATTATAGCTTCCGGGAGTTGCTTGCTACACTCACTGGTTCGGCACAAACCGTATGATCCACTTTTCAAAGCCTTGCGCCCAGCTATCCGTCGTGCCGGGCCGTCGTGTGGCGGCGATCGTGGCTGGAGTGTCGCTCATCGCAGGGTCTGCGGTGGCGCAGCACCCCACGAAATCTGCAGAGCCTATCGTCATCAACTCTGTCGTTGCAAACATGGATGAGGCGAACAATACCGCGAACTTCACGACTATCAGTATTACTCAGGGGAATACACGACTGACGGCTGATCGGGCCAGTGCCACGGGCGTGGGTTTCCAGAACAGCCAATGGACCTTCACGGGCCGGGTATTGATCATTTCGGAGACGCGCGGCTCGCTCTGGGCAGATCGAGCCATTCTCGAGTATCGCGACGGCGAACTTGCCCAGGTTACCGCGACCGGCTCTCCGGCGCATTTCGAGCAGCGGCGCAGCGACTCCCAGTCGGCTGAGCGCGGTCAAGCAGACGAAATCACCTATGACGCGAAACGGGAAACCGTCCGCCTCCACGGCCATGCGCACATAGTCGACGGGCAAAGCAACGAGATCACTGCACCGATGTTCGTCTACCATGTTCGGAGCCACAAGCTGGAAGCCATTTCGGAAAGCGGGACATCAGCGGTACACATCACAACCCGGCCAACCAGCCCCCTTGTGACTGAATGACGTGGAGATTTGCATCAAAACAGCAATGCCCGCCCTCGCGGTTCGCGGGGATGACCTAGGAGCCGCCAGGGACTTCGCCACGGCGGCGGCCACCACCGCAATCTCCCGACGTCCAGCAGCCTTTCGCCTGAAAACGGGTGTCGGAGATCAAGGCTGCTCTCCGGCGGCTGGGCATACAGCACCTCCTGTGCAGGCCACCGATGCGCTAACGTCCACGTCCAGGCGCCGTAACGTCGGTAGACCTGCATCAACGCGCGAGCAGTGACCAAGTCTGGTTTCACCACTGTGCGGCGAGCCCAGTTCAGGTGCTCGGCAAGGCCTCTGACGAAGGTCCAATTTCTGGCGCCCACGTAGTTTGAAAACCAGACTGTAAACCCTAGCTCATTCTGCAGGGCAGTGACCGCATTGTAGACTTGAATGTGCTCGGGGTGACCATATTCGCCCCAGGGATTGTGGGTGTAGACATCGCGGCATCCGGTCAGCGATGCGCGCAGGCCCTCAATAAGCCTCGCATAGTTGGATTCATAACGCTCCCGCACTGCCGATTCAGAAATCCTCACGCCAGACAGCGTCCGTTCCGGCTGGGTCTGATAGGACTTCCAGTGCACACCGCTCTCAGGGATCTCCAGGTTGACGATCCCGCCCAGCGGCAACGCAGCGACGGCTTCTCGACGTGCCTGGGATCTGCCGGGGTCGTCAAACACGGCACCGAAACCAAACACGATTCGCTGCGCCGAGTGGACGACGGAGCTCAACCAGAGCGCTTCATCATCCGGATGCGCCACCACTACGGCATTCATCGACGGCCGCAATGTCATGCGGTCAAGCGTCCGAGGAGAGAGTCATAGAAATTCTCGAGCACGGCGGTTTGCCGGTCAATGTCGAATCGCTCCTCGACGAGCGCACGGCCTGCTGCGCCCATCCGGTGCCGTCTGACGGGATCCTCGAGCAACTCCGCCATCCTTCGGGCAAGCGCGTCTTCATCGCGCTCCGGGACCAGAAAACCGGTCTTTCCTTCAAGCATGCATTCGGGAATTCCGCCCACACGGGATCCGACGATGGGCAGCCCTGTGGCGGCCGCTTCCAGCAGCACCATGCCCAGACCCTCCTCGCGCCCGGTGGCGGTCCGAATCCCCGGCAGCACCAGCATCGCGGCTTTGCGCATCCAGGAAAGCACCGCAGCGTGGGGAACAGCGCCTAGAAACTCGACGCGGTCTCGCATGCCAAGCGAGGCTGTGAGCGCGTGAAGCTGCCGTCTCAAAGGTCCATCACCGATGATCAGCAGTTGGACGCGGTCGAATTTTCGCGCCACGGTCGCGAATGCCCGCAGGAGGTATCGAGTTCCCTTTACCTCTACCAGACGTGCGACGTGCAGGATCAGAGGCGTTTCCTCGAAATCCGCGCGCGGGCGGATGGTCTGGCAGTCCACGCCGATGTAGTGAGTGTGCGTGCGCGCCTCGGGGAACCCCGTCTCCAGCAGCTTCTGGCGAATGAATGAGGAGGCACACAGGAACAGATTGCCCTCGCGTGCCAGTTTTCGCCGCAACAACGGATAGCGAAACCACGCGGGGGATCCCAACATCGCGTGCGTCTTGAGCGTCGCATCGAAGCCGTGGAACGTCGTGACGAGCGGTATCTTAAGCTGCATCGCGAGCCCGAGCGCTGAGACGCCTTCGATGCCGAAATGCGCATGAATCAGCGGCGGGCGGCGTCGCCCCAACAAACGCAGATAGGGCCGCGCATCGCCTGTGAGCATTTGCCAGCCGATGCGAGGGAGGCTCCACCTTTTGTAGAGGTCCTCGAGCGCGAGGGAGTTTGCCCCATCGGGAGGCAGGCCGAAACGCTTCCTGCCCACGTAGAGCGGTCGGTACCGGCGCAGATGTTGCGCCTGCTCGGCAATAAAGGGCTCTGAGATCCTGAACAGGTTGTGGCGGAAAATCGCCACTTCAGTCAAGGCGTCTCCGGGTCCGACGGCTTGCCGTCTCAGATCCAGGACTTCAGGCGATGGAATTTGCATACAATTCGGCCGCAGGCATTTAACCTTGGAGTGGATTGGCGCTATTGCATGATTATAAGTCGTTATCTGCTGCGCGAGATCCTCGGACCATTGGCGGTGGTGCTGAGCGTGCTTTGCGTGCTGCAAGCGAGCTACGGCGCCGCCAGCTTCCTGTCGGATGCCGTGAGCGGGCTGTTGCCGACGGACATGATCGTTCAGGTGATCGGCCTGAGGACGCTGATCGCGCTCGAGATGCTGATTCCGATAGCGCTCTACCTGTCCGTCGTCATGGCCCTCGGGCGCATGTATGTCGACTCCGAAATGACGGCCCTTTTCGCACTCGGTTTGACCCCAGCCAGATTGATGGGAGTCGTTTTTGGTCTGTCGTTGTGCGCGGCCGTGGTCGTAGCCGGGTTGTCTCTTGTCGTGAGACCGTGGGCCTATGGCCGATCACACGAGCTGGCCAGTGTCGCAGAGGCATCGCTCAACACCAACAATATGCAGGCGGGCACTTTCTATGGAGGTGGCAAAGGAGAGCGTACCATTTACATCGAGCGGCGTGAGGGTCCGGGGACCCCGGCCGGCGGCGTTTTCGTGCAGTTGAGGCTGCGCGGAGGCGGCACTCGCATCATTTATGCGAGGTCCATCGAGCAAACACCGTACGTCGGCGAGGGCTCGCAGATGCGGCTGTCCGGCGCTCACGTCTATGATATCGACTCAAACGGCGGCGGCAGTGATGTCGTCCTCAACGCGAATGATCTCAGTCTGCATCTCCCCAGCCCGACCGTTCACCCGCCCGACTACAGCGCGATCGCCGCCAGCACTGTACACCTGAGATTCTCAGATTCCGCCGCCGATGTCGCGGAGTTCCAATGGCGCCAGTCAACTGCTGTCACGACGCTTCTGCTGGGCATGTTGGGCGTGCCGCTGTCCCGAGCGCGGCCTCGTCAACACAGGAACGCCAGGGTGGGCATCGCGATCCTGATCTATGCCGGCTATTACCTGCTTTACGAGTCAGCGCGGGTCTGGGTCCAGACCGGGGTGATTCCTGCCTTTCCCGGTCTGTGGATTGCGCCGGCTCTGCTCGCCCTCGTGCTGATCTTCGCCGTGTTCGAGCCGCGTTTCGGCGTGGGGTTGAGACGCAGGGGTGTGGCGTGAGGAGGTGCGCTGCGAAAGGGTGTTGTGGAGTCCGTGAGCCGCTTGCAGAGGCTCCATGACCTCGCTGGAGCGCTACATCGCGATCGCCACCCTGAAGGCTCTCGTGCTGGTGTCCGCCGGCATGACATTCTTGTTCAGCCTGTTGGAGCTCGTCGATCAGCTCCACGACGTCGGTAAGGGACACTATCGGCTGATCGACGCCTGTGTCTACGTGGTGCTGACCGCGCCGGCCCGGCTTCTGCAGCTCATGCCCGCGGCGATGTTGTTCGCCTGCCTTTTCGCCCTGGGTGGCCTGGCGGCGCGAGCTGAGTTGACCGTGATGCGGGCGGCCGGCATCTCCCCGGGCCGAATCGTCGGATCGGTGTTCAAATTGGCTGGGGCTATCCTGGTCGCGCTGTTCCTGCTGGCGCAGTTCGTGATTCCGCCTGCCCAGCAGCTGGCACAGACCCATCGGGCTAGCAGGCTCTCCACGGTGGACGCTGTGCGCAGTAGCAACAGCTTCTGGGCTGCGCGCGATCATCAGTTCCTCAACGTACGACGATTCGCTGACGTGAACTTCCCGATTGACATTTATCTCTATGAATTTGCCGCCAGCGGCGAGCTGCAGAGCCTGATCCAGGCCGAACGAGCCGAGGTCCGGCCGGATGGCACCTGGCTGCTGGAAGGGGTCTCTAGAAGGCGATACGGTGGCACCCCATTGGACACCGAGCGGCTCGCTTCTCTCGTCTGGCATTCGTTTCTGCGGCCCCGGCAGGCTTCGTTGCTCATGCTGCCCCCCGACAGCATGCAGCCGCTCGATTTGTATCGGTATGTCCGTGATCTGGAGCGCCGGCATGAGCCTGCGGCCCGTTACACTCAGGAGTTGTGGGCCAAAATTGACATACCGCTGGCGATGGCGGCAATGATTCTGATTGCCGTTCCCTTCGTATTCGGGCTGCTGCGCACACAAGGCATAGGACAGCGCATGATGATCGGGACGATGATCGGCATGATTTTCTCGCTCACTCAGCAGATAACGACTTATTTGGGTCAGCTGCTCAATTTGAGCCCGGCGCTCACGGCCACGGCACCCTCGATCGTATTGATGGCGCTTGCGTTCCATCTTTTCCGCCGGGCCGTTGCGTAAACGGCTCGAGGACCGGTCAACCGGATGGCACGGGGGTCTGCCGGCCTGAAGCGCTGGCGCTGCGCCACAGCTCACCCGCTGCTTTCAGAAACCCGCGCCGCATCGTACCTCGGTAAGGAGAGTCAGCAGGTAGCTGAGCCATCAGCCTTCGATGAGCGATGCCCATTGAATGATAGGGGAGCGCAGGGAACAGGTGGTGCAGGCAGTGATAGCGTAAGCCTACCGGGAAAAGCAGCTCCGTCAGCAACGGGTGGCCGATCACCGTATTGGAATCCTCGATCTGTTCGACAAAGCTCATCGTGGCGCCGGTGTTGCGGTAGCCGTGCGCGGCGATGGTGCGCACCCAGTTCAGCCCCGCCGCCGCCATGCCCAGAACATAGAGCTCGACAAAAATGCTCCAGGCCACTCTCCCTGAAAACAACAGGAAGGCAAACACGGCGAGCTCCAGGAAGATTGCGGCCTCGAGCGCGATCCAGCTCCCGTGCCGTTCGTCTGTCGGCACCGTTCGCCGGTACGCCGGGTTGATGACAAACGAGGAGGCCTGCTTCCACACCCATCGGCGTAGCCGTGGATGCAGGAACGCAAGGGGTGTCAATATCAGAAATCTAAATATCGCCAGTACCGGCAACAACGGGACCTGCAGGAAATACCAAACGATGCGCCTCACCGGACCGGCTCCCAGGGAGAGATACTCCCCATCCCTCGGTGTGCCGAAATGGCGCGGATTGTGATGATCCAAGTGGCTCTTGTACATGAAAGAGGGCATCAGGGCGGGGATGCCGAACAGGATATTCCAGGCGGCTCGGAATAAGGGCATACGCCCCTGGGGAATGTGTGCGATTTCGTGAATGAACACGCCGCAACGGAAGAGGGCGAATGCGGCGACCGTGAAGCCGATGCAACATCGCAGCGACAAAATCGGACTGGACAGATACAGCGCTACGGCGCCATACGCGACGAACAAGGTGAGGAGGAAATCCGTCCAGTAGATCCGCGCGCTGTGCTCGAACAGGTCCTTCACCAGGGTTCTCGACTGCGTGAGAGAAAACTCCCGCTTGGTTTCGGGAGCCTGTGTGCCGACGGGTGGATCGCAAAGCGCCTCGATCATAGTTTGATTCACTCACTCAGCGTCGCGTGATAACCGGCTGCACCCATCGCCCGGTGATCCCGCGCCGATCGTGCAGCAGCAGGCCCATGCAGGCGAGCACCGTGAGCGTCAGGACCATGGCGAGTTGAATCGCCGGGTTACCGGTGCCGATCAGGTATCGGCCTGCCTCCACCGCCAAGACGAGGAAAACCACTGCCACGAGCGGTGCTGCTGTGGCCCGAATCAGGTCCCGGGCGCCGATGTTCCAGTAGCGATGCAGGTAGTGAGCTTGCCAGAGGAGCAGGAGGGGAGGGACGACGAGCCAGACTGTCGACATGCCAACGACTCCGTTCGCGGCAGGGAACGTGAAGCCGACGAACAGCATGCCGGCACTCAGCATAATCAGGGTTGCGGCCGAGAAGCGCAGCGCCAGATGCGGACGCCCCGAGCCAAACATCACGGGGTACGTCAGTTGTGAAACCACCCTCAGCACCGCCGCGGCCGCCAGTATTTTGAGCGGCAAGCTTGCGGACGCGTAGCTGCGATGCTGCTCGTCCTTGATCAACGTGGTGATGGAATCCGACGCGAGCACCACGCCGGCGGCCAACGGGGCCACCACGGCCAGCAGCCTTCGCAATGACCATGTCAGGGATTGCGCCAGATGCTCGCGCACGGCCGAGACCTTTGCGAAGACCGGCAGGGCGGTCCGATTGATGAGTGTGCCCGCTGCGTTGGCCGGCTCCATGGCAAGGTCAAAAGCCACGCGAATCTCCGCAAGCGCTGCCGCGCCGTAAAACCATCCGACCAACAGATGGTGGACATTGTTGATCATCTGCTCGCACAGCCCCGAAAGGGTCGCACGCGCGCCGAATTTGAGCAATGGTGAGATCGCCGGCCAGCTGATCTTAAGTCGCGGTCGAAACGGGCTCACGAGCGCCGCTCCGACCAGGGTAAAAAGGCCGCTCGCTGTGTAGGCGATCACGATCGCCCAGGCACCCGCGCCTCCCATGGCAAGGCCCAGCCGGGTCAACGCAGAGGCAAATGTCGCGCCTACGTTGACGATGGCGATCCGCTCGTACTGCAGTTCCCTGTTCATCATCGCCAGCGGAATGACGGCGGCACCGATCAGAGGCTGTTTGACCGCTATGGCGAGGAAGTAGGCTCCAACGCCGGCAATCCCATAAAGGGAGGCGATGTACGGGGCGACGAGGAGGGTCAGGCCGGCCACTGCGCATGCCGCACCGACGATGACCCAGAACAATGAGTCGAGCTGAAGGCGCGACAGCGACGGCGCCTGGACGAGCGCCGTGCTCGTGCCCAGGCCGTCGAACGCTTCGATGACGGCGCCGAATGCAACGACCAGCGAAGCCGCGCCAAGCTGCTCCTTCGTCAGAAAACGCAGCACTATCAGGATCACGCCGAAATCCGTGATCTTGGCGACAATCATTGCGCCGCCGAGCCAGTTGAAGCCGCGGTGCAGGTGCTGTTGGTGACTGTTCATACGGGGGAGTGCCGCGCCGTGCCGCCGGCGGATGCACTCTAGAGTCGTCCCGACTGCAACAGGGCCTCGGCCCGGTCCAAGGTCGCCGGATCATCCACATCCAGCCAGAGCCGATCCTGTATGTCGAAGACCCGGGCCTTGTCCTGGCGGGCAAGCACGTTCATGGCTCCGGAAATGCTGTCGTCTCCTGCGGCCTGGCTGACCTGGAGCGCATCGAAGATGACGGGCGTGCACAGGAAAAGACCTGTATCGATGGCATTGAATTCGCGGATGACTTTGCCGATGTTCACGATCCGGCCGTTGGAGCACATGACCCGCGTCACATCGTCCAGATCGTTGATCGAGCCGTCGATGTTGAAATCCACGGCGAGCGTGACGGTATCCGGCTCGGGTCTCGAGGCCATCAGATCCCGAATAATGGCCGGATCGACCAGATGATCGCACATGCTCAACAAAAACGGACCGTCCAGAAAAGGTCGCGCCTTCGAGACGGAGACGCCGTTGCCGCGTTGCCACTCCTCGTTATACACGTGCCTGATTGGAATTCCTTCCCGCTCGGAAAACGCGTCGAGCGCTGCGCGCACATCTTCCCCCCGGTAGCCGCTCACCACGAGGAAGCGCTCGACGCCGGCGCTTCGGGCACGCGTGATGACCCGCTCGAGCAGCCGTACGCCGCTTACCGGGACCAGAGGCTTGCTCTGTCCCCGCTCTCGCAGGCGCCCGCCAGTCCCGGCGGCGACAATGAGGCAGATCAAGGGACAACTGCTCTCAGTTTTGCGGTGTTGTTGCGTATGAAGGTCTCAACCATGTCGTAGGCTTCATCGTCCGTGTGCTGCTTCGGAGGATGCTTGCAAAAATACGCGCTCGGCCCCTCGAGCGGTCCGCCCAGGCCGTTCAACAGCGCAAGCTTGCAGCATCGAATCATGTCGATGGCCACTCCGGCGGAGTTCGGCGAATCTTCCACCGACAGTCTCAATTCGACATCCATGGGAACGTCACCAAACAATTGTCCTTCCATGCGGATGAAGCAGATCTTGTTGTCCTTCTGCCAAGGAACATAGTCGCTCGGGCCGACGTGGATATTCTCGTCGTCCAGGCGTTTGGCGGCGACAGCCTGCACCGCTTCCGTCTTGGAGGTTTTCTTCGATACAAGGCGGCTCGGATTCTTCATGTTGAGAAAGTCGGTGTTGCCACCTGTGTTCAATTGATAGGTGCGCAGGACCTTGACGCCGCGCTTGGCGAACAGGTCCGTCAGCACGCGATGAACGATCGTCGCGCCGAGCTGGGATTTGATATCGTCGCCGATGATTGGCAGGTTCCGTGCTCTGAAACGCTCGGCGAATTCCTTGTCGCTGGCAATGAACACGGGCATGTTATTGATCAGCGCCACACCGGCTTCCAGCGCGCACTCGGCGTAGAAGCGGGCGGCCTGCTCCGAGCCCACCGGCACGTAGCTCACGAGAATCTCCGCTCTGGCGCGTTTCAGTTCCCGGACGATCTGTTCCTTGGTGGATTCCAGTGCACTGGAGCGCACGAACGTGCGGTCCTCGGCGCATGCCAGCATGTGCTCGGATATTCCATCGAGAACCTGCCCCATGCGCACCATGACGCCGCTGTCCGGAATATCACGCTGGAAAACCTTCGTGCAGTTGGGCTTTGCGAAGATGGCCTGATTGACATCCGTGCCGACCTTGCGGGCATCGACATCGAAGGCCGCAACGACCTCGATGTCGCACGGCAGATAGTCACCGATCTGCGTGTGCATCAAGCCTGACACGCCCTGACGGCAACGCTCGCGCGTGTAGTAGTGGATGCCTTGGATCAGCGAACTGGCGCAGTTACCTACGCCGACGATGGCAATGCGGATGGCATTTCTGTTTTTCATGCTGAAACCTGTGGTGCGAGTATGATGGGATCGTTCGTGTCCAGTGTCTGAGCAGCCAGCGCATCACCGGTTGCAGCGAGTTTCTTTCCGAAAATCCGATAGGTCTTGTAGGCACGGGCACCGAGCCGTTCGAGCACGCGGCGCATGGGCAGATTGTCCTCCAGTATCCAGGACAGCTCAACGGAGCGGAATCCGAAGACGGCTTTGGCGGGCAGAATTGCTGCTCCGATCAGCTGCAACGGCAGCGCGCTGCCGATCAAGGTTCCCGACAGGCTGCGCCGCACGCCCATGAGCGGCACACGTGCCGATCTCACCCGGCGCGATTTCAGACGCCACAACAGCTTGGCCCAGCCAAATGGCAACAGCCGCCCATTCAGATCGCGAATGGCCTCATTGATGTTGGGCAACGTGACAATAAATGCGACGGCTTCACCGTCCACTTCGGCGAACCAAACCAGCCGGTCATCGAGCAACATCCGCATCCGTTTCGCCATCTCGTCGGTCTCCGCCTCCGTGAGGGGGACGAAACCCCAGTGATCGCTCCAGGCGTCGTTGAAGATATCGACCAGCTTGCGGATGTCGTTCGCGTAGTCCTTGAAGTTGAGGCGGCGCAGCTTGACGGAGGCAGGGAGTGGGCGGTCCAACATCCTGCGCGCCGAAGCCGACAGTGGCGCCTCCATGTCGAGCAGGTAGGCGTAGATGTCTTTTTCCTTCCGATACCCCAGGGCCTCGAGTTGCGCAGCGGCATATTCGGGGTCGTGTCCCATGAGAAGCATCGGTGGTGTGTTGAAACCCTCGACCAGAAGCCCGGTCTCCTCATTGATCGACAGTGAGAACGGTCCGCGGACGCGGGTCACGCCACGGCTCCTGAGAAAATCCTCTGCCGTAGCCACAAGCGCAGCGAAGGCTTCGGGGTCATCCTCGGCGCTGAGGCAGCCGAAGTGACCGACGCGCTCCGCGCCCCTGCGCTGGGCCAAGGGATCGATTTGCGCGCTGATTCTTCCGATATCGCGGCCGTCGCGTCGGGCGATCCAGAAGCGCACTTCTGCCCGCCGGAGAAACTCGTTGTCTTTCGGCGAAAAAGCTTCCTCGCGCTCCATCATCAGCGGGGGTATCCATGCATCGTCGTGCTTGTGTACAGCGGAGGGAACGCGGATGAAGCGCCGGAGCATGGCCTTATCGCTAACCGCGAGAATCTCGATCTTCATGCGGGGAGGCGTTCGACCGGTTGGTCGGACGTCCGGTGGTTTGGGTCAAGGATGCCGAGTTCACGTCCTACGGCAACCATGGTCGACAGGGCTCTGTCGATCTGTGCCTCCGTGTGAGCCGCGCTGATGCTGCACCGAATGAGAGACAAACTTCCGGGAGTCGCCGGCGGCAAGGCCAGGTTGGCGTAGACACCCCGGTCGATGAGCCGGTTCCAGAACCGCACAGCCGTCTCTTTGTCTGTCATCTTCAGGGCCACGATTGCATTTGGCTCCGGTCCGATCTCGAATCCAGCCAGCATCAGTGCGCGATGTAGTCTGGTGCTGTTGAACCGCACTCGTGCGCCAAGTGACTCGTCCGTCGAGATGCGGGACAGAGCCGCGGTCACGGAACCGACGACGGCCGGCGGCAGGGAGGCCGTGAACATGTAAGGGCGGCAGGCGATGCGCAACAGATCGAAATCGGGCAGATCGGATACCGCGAAGCCGCCAATCGCTCCGAGGCTTTTGCTGAAGGTGCCCACAATAAAATCCACTTCGTTCTCGACGCCCGCGTCTTCAGAGACGCCACGCCCGTTCTTGCCGCGAGTCCCGAGCGAGTGAGCCTCGTCAACGATGAGAGTGGCGCCCATTTCGCGTTTCACACCCGCAATCTCCCGTAGCGGGGCGCTATCGCCGAGCATGCTGAAGATGCCCTCAGTAACGATGATGCGGTTGCCGGCGTGGCCCTTGAGGCGGCCGAGCCGGCGTGCGAGGTCCTCCGGGTCGTTGTGACGGAAACGGATGACCTCCGCGGTGCTGAGCTTGCACGCATCATAGATCGAAGCGTGGCTGTCGGCATCGATGAGCAGATGGTCGCCACGTCCCGCGAGGGTCGAAATCAGCCCAAGATTCGCTTGATATCCGGTCGTGAAGATCATGGCGGCACGCTTGCCGTAGAACTCGGCTATCCGCTGCTCGAGAAGCGCATGTTCGCTATAGGTTCCGTTCGCGATGCGGGAGCCTGTAGTGCCCGTCCCGCCGTCGTGCACCGATCTCACGCTCGCTGCGATGCAAGTCTCATCGAATGTCAGGCCCAGATAGTTGTTGGTGCCGAAGAGCAGGCAGGGCCGACCCTCCAGCACCGCTTCCGTCGCAGAAACGATTCTCTCGAAGCGCACGTCAAAGGGATTGCGGCCGCCCGCCGCGAGCGCATCTATGGCGGCGCGCATGTCATCGAATTTCGAAAACAGCGCCATCAGCCGGCAGCCCGCTTCAGCCCCTCAATGGCATGGCTCAGCTCGGCGATTGTCTGGACCTCGGCCACCCGATCGAGTGGGATCGAAATGTTGAATCGGTCCTCGACGTCCATGATGAAATCCAGGACCGCCACAGAGTCCAGCCCCAGACCTCCCACAATCTGAGTTTGGGCGGTCACGTTGACGTCAGCGGGCACCCTGTGGGCGAGCAGCTCTATGACTTCTGCTTCGATAGTGTTGGCACTCTTGGTCAAGTCACGCACCTCGATGGCGGGGTCAGCGGGCCGCGAGCCAGTGCCGATCCCGATACCAGCTCACAGTGTCACCAAAACCCTGGGCAAGACCGATTTCGGGGCGCCAGAGACTGCGAGGCGGCTGGGACTCGGCTTTGGAACCCCAGTCGGCATGAAGAATCTCGCGTGCCTTTTCTGGAGTGAACATGGATGTGCGCCGCAGTAGCTTGGCGGCAGCCATACTGATGGCGGCGGCAGCCCGGACAGCCGGTCCCGGTAATGGGATGACAAGAGCCTTCGAGTTCATGGCGGTTTCGGCAGTCCCCACGATCTCGTCCCAGGAGTAGCCTTGAGTGCGCTCGTCTGTCAGCTCGAACAACGAATGGCACGAACTCTGCTCGCACAGAACTGCTATGGCCGCCGCGGCATCGGCGGCGTGAATGACCGCGATCCGGCCGTGGGCGATCCGCGGCCTTAGGAAAATGTGATACTGCACCGCCCGAAAGATCGTCAGCGTCTCACGATCCCACGGGCCATAGATGGCGCATGGCCTGACGATGGTCAATTGACAGCGACGATTCAGCACGGCCGTCAAAAGTTGTTCTGCCGCACGTTTCGTTCTCGCGTAGGTCGACAGCTCCGGCTCTCGAGCCGCCATCGATGAAACCAGCAGAACCTGCGCGATCACCCCACGCTCCTCGATCGCACCTGCGAGATTGGCAGTCCCCCGGACATTCACGGCTTCAAAGGCCGCCGGGGTGCGCGCTTTGATGAGGCCCGCAGCATGGACAATGACATCGGCGCCGTCCACGAGTGTGCGCAGGGCCTGGTGGTTCGACAGGTCACCCAACACGACCTCCAGCTTCAAGCCAGCCAGCTGGGGATGATCGATCGGTTGCCGGGCGAGAATCCTGACTCGCCAGCCGCTGCCAGCGAACGCTCTGACTATGTAGCGCCCGAGAAAACCGGTGGCGCCCGTAATTGCGACAAACCTACTCATGATGAACGCAGGGTGTGGACATCCGGTATTGAATCCAACCCAACAGTCACGGAAGCAGCGTGCTGCTCAGGCTCTCCGAGTAATGAGGCAAGATACATGGCGCGAGCCCGCATACGGCTCATCTTGCCCGAGGACGTTCGGGGCAGGGCGTTGTGTGAGACCAGCACCACCGAACAATTCAGACCCGCGGTTGTCAGGATGATTGAGGCAACTGCTGTGCGCAGTGCCTCGCGCGGCACCGGATCCAACGTGCGACATTGCAACAGGATCACGACACGCTCAGCATCCTGTTCGTCGACGGAGAAAGCCACGACGTCGCCGCGGCGCACGCCGTCGATGTGATTCTCGACCGCCAACTCGAGATCCTCAGGCCACACATTGCGGCCATTGACGAGAATGAGATCCTTGCTGCGTCCAGCGACGACGAGGGAGCCGCCGACGAGATAACCGAGATCGCCGGTGTCCAGCCAACCGTCAGTTGAGAGCACGCGAGCAGTTTCCTCGCTGCGGCCGAAGTATTCAGTCATCACACTCGGACCGCGAAACATGATGCGGCCAACCTGACGCTCCGCAAGAACGGTTCCCTCCGCATCGCGGATCTCCAGCTCGTGGCCGGGCAGCACCAGACCACACTGCACCAGATCGCGCACATTGTCGCCGTCCGCAGGGATGGCACGGCCGTCCCGTCGCAAACTACCCAGATCGACGCGATCGACCTCTATCCCGCGGTCAAGCGGCGCGAAAGTAACCCCGAGAGTGGCTTCGGCCATGCCATAGCTCGCGACAAAAGCCTCCTTGCGGAAACCACGGCCGCCAAAGGTATCGGCGAATCGCGCCAAAATCCCCGGGCGGATCACGTCGCCGCCGATGCCGGCGACGCGCCAGCGCGAAAGATCAAGATGTTCCAAGCTGGCATTCATCGCTCGCCGGGCGCACAAGTCATAGCCGAAAGAGGGACTGAAGGAGAGGGTGCCGCCGTTGCGGGAGATGAGCGTCGGCCAGATGAGAGGCCGGCGCGCGAATTCATCAGGCGCAAGGTAGTCCGTCGATAACTGGCTGGCGAGCGGCATGAGATGGAATCCGACGAGTCCCATGTCGTGATAGAACGGCAGCCAGGACGTGCAGCGATCGGCTTCCGTTATATTGATTGCGTCGCGTGCGATACCGCGCGCATTCGCGAGCAGCGCTCGATGCGTTACAGCGACGCCGGTCGGAGACCGGGTGCTGCCGGAGGAGAATTGCAGATAACACACATCGTCCGATTCGACCGCCGGCAGGTCTGCATCGGCTTCCGGCATCTGTTCCAGGTCTTGGATTGTTCCGACCAGCTCGACGTCCAAACGCACCGCCGCCTGCCGGACCGACTCGAGGAAGACTCCAGGGGCGACCACCGCGCGGGGCTGTGCGGCCGCCATCATGGGGTGAATGTGGTCGATATAGTTGACCCGTCCTGCGAACGCCGCTGGCGTGGGTAGTGGCACGGGAATCAGGCCAGCATATTGGCTCGCCCAGAAGGTGCGTACGAAGTCGGCACTCGATTCGGCAATGATCGCCACTCGCTCGCCCCGGCGCAGGCCTGCACGGATCATGCGACGCGCCAGTGACTGAGCCTGATCCCGGAGGTCCCGGTAGGGCAATACAGCCAGCAGTTCGCCACGGCCGGAGTAGAAATTGAAGCCGGCCCGACTGGTTGCGGAATACTCGAGCGCTTCGATCAATGTCGAAAAATCCGCCTGACGACTACGGCAACCGCCCACATCCGTCGGCCTCAACTCTGGCGTCACCTAATTGCCCTCCGCACACTTGAACCGAAGCGTGGATCGCACCGCGCCCCCCTAATTCTCCCTCAATTTCCCAAAATAATTAATACTTTATGTTGCCAATTGCTGCCTATTTTTGTACAAGATTAACTTTATATATCCACATTCCTTAATATCAATAGCACTTTATTTCTCTGCCGACTGTCAATGGAGGCCTGGCCAACTCACGCCCAAAGGTCCGGGACCGGTTGCGCCTCAGAATGAGATTGAGCCGAGCGCTCCTTGTTCAGAGGTAAATAGTACAGAAGTAAATGATTCGGCTCTGACGTCGATCGCGCCGTGAAGATTCTATTCACTTTCGAGAATCCACTTCCCAATCCGCAGGCAGATGCCGAGGTGTTTGTGGCGACGGCGAAACACCTGGCTGCGTTCACTACCCAGGCCTGGTTGCACGTTCCTGCTGCGGATGCCGCCAACTGCGCCAGCGCTTCCACGCTGGCGGGCATGCCGGTCGTTCGGGCTTGCGCACCGCTACGCCCCGCGGCGTTGCGGCACTTCTGCTGTGGCCTGAGCCTCCCGTTTCGCCGCGTTTTCCGGGAAGCGGATCTTGTGTACACGCGCAATCTTTGGGTTGCCTGGCTCGCTCTCTTGTTCGGACAACGGGTCATCTTCGATCACTATCGACCGTGGCCCGATCAGGTACCGCCGCTGCGTCCCTGGATTCACTCCATCTTCTGCAACGCACGCCTGCTCGCCAACATCAGTCATTCCAGATACACACGCGCAAAGTATCTCCAGTTGGGGATTCCGGCTGAGAAGCTGCACTGCGTTCACAACGGTTTCGATCCGCAGCGCATGGACACTCGCATGGCTGCCGAGGTTGCGAAGCGGCAAATCGGCATCGAAAGCGGCACGAAGACGGTTGTCTATACAGGGCGCATCAATCACAAGAAGGGGCTGGAACTCGTGTTGGAGGCGGCGCAGCGTCTCCCGGACCACGTCTTCTTACTGGTCGGCGCAGGCGGCCACGGTACGATCGAAGCTCTTGCGAGTGGTGTCAAAAACGTCCGGATCGTCCCCTGGCAGCAGGCTGATGCGCTTGCCAGATACATTTTCGCCGCGGATGTGCTGTTGATTCCTCCATCCGTGAAGCCGCTCGCCGAGTTCGGCTCAACGGTGGTCCCGTTGAAGCTCTACCTCTACATGGGCTCGGGCCGGCCCATTCTCGCCGGTGATACCACCGACATCCGGGAGATCCTAGAGGACGGCAGAAACGCACTTCTGTGTCAACCAGACTGCGTAGACGCCCTTGTTGCCGGGATCTCTGCGCTGACCAGCGACTCAGCGCTTGCGCGACGTCTCAGCGAGGCATCGCTTGCGGACAGTCATCAATTCACGTGGAGCGCGCGCGCTCGCAGGATTGCCGCGATTCTGGTCGACCGGTTGGAGGCGCTACCGGTCGCCTGCAGCACTTGGAACCGCGCGCGCAATCGCGATTGGTTGCTGCAGTCGCGACGTTGGGCGGTGCATCTGATTCGCAAGCGATCCTGGATCCTTCCTCCGAGAGATGAGTTCGGGCCGGCTTGACCTAGTCGCACTTGCCGCCCAGCAGGCCTCTCCTCAGCTCCGGGCTGGGGGGCGTGGCACCCAGCCAGATCGACATGAAATTCCGTGAAAAATCCTCTCCGGGGATCGTTCCCTTGATGACGCCGTTGACGATCACTTGGACGCCTTCACCGGGTTGGCGAATGAACGTCAGCCGCTCATCACGCTTCACGTCGGAGAGCCACGAATTCAACGTTGCGACCCGCTGCATGAGCGAGGCCGGTCGATCTGGGGCCACGTGCGCAAAATCTCTGCTCCACTGTTTCCGCACGTCTTCCACACCCACACTTCTCAGAAAATGCACGATCAATTTCTGAGGGCCGTCCGAGTTGATCAACGCATTGGGATCGCGTGATGTCGCGGTCACGTAAAGCGCGGCAACATACACGTCGACCCTGAGGAACGTGGCCTTTTGCAAGCCGAGCCCGTTGAGCGTCAGATCGCTGCCTCCCACTTCCGCGTGGTCCGGGAAGTTGACGCCTTTGCATTCCTTGCCCTGCGCCACTGCCATGGTCAGGGTCAGCAGCAAGCCCGTTATAGCCGATGCCGTTGTCACAACACCCTCTTGATTAAGGCTGAAATTCTCGCATACCTCTCGATGCACGGAGCACCTTATGCATGCATTGGAGCGGTTTTCGACGGGACGCCGCCACATGGTGCCGTTTCCCCAAACTGCCCGGGGGGCGTCATTGCGGCCGCGTGGGCGTAACGCGTTACACTGTCACGCGTTACGATCATTGGGGAATACAATGGCGGCAGCTGAACGAATGAAGGCGATGCGTGAGCGACGGCACGCGCGCGGCTTGCGCGAATTGCGCCTCGTCGTGCCAGATGCACGGTCGAAGGCGATCCGGAGGCGGGTAGCCAGACAGGTTGCAGGCTTGGATCGAGCCCGCGAACTGGCGGCGTTAGGGTGGATTGAGGCGGTATCGGAATTTGACCGCGGATGAAGCGCGGCGACGTGGTTACGGTTGCGGCGGCGGGCGACTACGGCAAGCCGCGGCCGGCGGTGATCGTGCAGACGGATGCCTTCCCGGCTAGTCATGCATCGGTGGTGGTTTGCCAAATGACCTCTGAGTGCAGCGATGCACCCGATTTTCGCGTGACGGTTGATCCGACGGCGACAAATGGCTTGCGAGTGAGGTCGCAAGTCATGGCCGACAAACCCGTCATGATCCGGCGCGAACGAATTGGACGGCGGATCGGCCATCTTGACGATCAGGATATTGCGCGGCTGAATGTTGCCTTGGCGTTCGTCATGGGTCTGGCGGATTAGCCGATTGACGGCTGTCAGGTGTCCGAAATCTGGCCGTGCTTGGACCTAGAGAAGCATTCGATGGCTCCGAGTTTATCGTAGGTGGAAGTAGGGCAGAGACACTCCCCCGCATACCTTCGGTTTTCCGATGTATCCGCTAAATCGAATCCAAGTCCTCATCTTCACGGCACCGGCGTGTGCGCATCATGAAAGGCGAGCGTATTCCGCGTAAATCAAGCGTCCGCAACAGGACTTCCGTACCTGTGAATTGGATTTGCATGAGCCGACTTGTCGCGTCGTCGATGGCTACTAGTGCCGTGCACGGCGGAGCCCGTTCTTCAAACCAGTGATGTTCACAGCCGTCGATATGCGCGAGTTCGCCAATGCGCGCGCGACGAACTCTCGGCTCTTGAATCGTCGATCCTCAACGTCGCTCGATCCTGAGCGACTCACGTGCCTGAACATGCGGGACCGCGGTCTTCTCGAACCAATGATGTTCGCAGCCATCGATCTGAACGAGCTCGCCGATGCACGCCCGCCTCAATCTGGGCTGTTGAATCTTCGGTGGCCTGAGCTTCCGCGGGATCAATAAGCCGACCGCGATCTGCAGCTGCCTCACAGTCTCTTTGGCCAAATCGATGCCATGCTTGGTTCTGAGCTTCTCGGCAGCCAATGTGGGCCCAAAATCCGCGTACGTTGACGTTGACCTTAGAAGCTTGATCACCTGGTCGGCTATGGCATCGTGTAGTCGATTGTTGCTGGGCCGGCTAAAGCGTTTTGAGATCAATCCCACGGGCCCGGCGGCTGCGTACCGGCGTGCGAGCCTACGGACTTGGCGAGTCGTGAGCCCAAGTCGTTCGGCGGCGCGGATGGGCTTGAGCTCACCGTCGATAACGGCCTGGATGCACTTCAATCGATCGAAATCGCGCATTGCAAATGTCACCGTGCTTTGCCGCATTTGCAGTCTCCAGTCCCTGGAAAGGGAGCCAGAAACTACTCGCGGGCAGCGCTAAAGCGGACATTTGAATCTGGCCAGAACCGGACATTTGAACTTAGCCTCTACAATGGAGCTTCGCATAATGTATATTATGTTAAATTATGCATCTGCGACTAAGTTGTCGCGGTGTCGGATCTCATGTCGCGTCTCAAGAATGTTGGCACCCCGCCGCTACTTTGGGCGCCTCGTTCGAGGCGCTCGATACTGAAGAGCGGCAGAGTTCGCTACTTTTCCAATGAGTTTCCGCGCTTCCTTCGCTAGCGGTATCCACAACGTAGGGTCAGCGGTTACGACCAACCATTCTTTCATTGCCCGACCGCGGCCAGGATCGAAGCGGGAACCCTTGCCGTCGGTGACGAGTTCATTGACGCGCTCCTCCGACAGCTTGACGACGAACTCCCTCTTTGATGACATCATTGCAAATATCTTCCCGTTTACCTTCAGGGCGCCGGACCCGAACCCTTTACCCATCCCAGGAGGGGCAACCTGCCGGTCATCGGCGAAGGCGTTTACAACCAGAGCGAACGCACTGTCTTGCATTGGCGTTCGAATCGGCGCGAATGTTTTTGCCTTCATAACTACAGTAATAATCTCATTAGACGTTCGAGCTTGGCTTTTCCGCAGGAATTGGTGCTAGAACCCCTACCCTGCCATGCCTCTCTTGAGTACATACCAAACCAGCAATAATCGACTATGGAAGCCAATCGGACACTGTATCGAGCTTTCATGTCTCTTTCTCGAATGAATAGCACGCTACAAACACGTGGCACTGTAGACAGGTGCGTTCAGAACGGTTCGGTGTGGCTCCGCAGTTCCAACTCCCAGCTCCACGCGCCCGACGGCTGCACGAGTGCTGCCATATAGGACTGCGCGATCGCTCGCGGCGACAGCACGTTAAGATCTTCGCTGCCCTGAACGACTCCGCCATCTATGACGAAGTGCACCACATGGATCCCCTGAGGACCCAGCTCCCGGGCGAGACTTTGCGCGAGTCCGCGCACCGCAAACTTTCCCATCGCGAATACCGACGATCTTGCAAATCCTTTGATGCCGGCCGTTGCACCCGTAAAGAAGATACTGCCACGACCCTTCGGAAGCATCCGCCGCGCCGCTTCTTGTGCGGTGACCAACGCACCAATCGCAGTCGTTTGAATCGCAGCGGCAGCGGTTGCTACGTCTAAAGTGAGCAGATCCCCTCGGATGCGCGCGCTCGGATTGAAGAGCACGACCTGAGGTTCGCCCACCGATTGATCCACGTCGTTAAATAATTTCACCAAGCTCTTTGGCGAAGATGCATCAGCGGCAAACGCTGCTGCATTCATTTTCGCTGCTAATGGTTTCAATTTCTCCAGATTGCGCGACGCCAGCGCCACCTGATAGCCCTCTGCTATTAGCGCCTCGCCAAACGCTGCGCTAATGCCAGGACCAGCCCCCACGATCAAGGCAATACGATTGTTCATGATTCGTGAATCTCCTAAATCACTGTAGCGCCGGGGGCGTGCAAGAACGGCACGAACAGTCCGGCGAGATGGAGAATATCCGCTAAGACGCCTCGCGCGCGAAGAAATGACAAAAAGTGTCAAGCCCTCGTTTGATGCGACCACGAGGGAATAGACTAGCCACTGGCGCCGCGGTGCGCGAGGCTGTTCCTAATCGATAGTCCCCTGCCTCAGCGACTACCTGGCCGCCGCGGCTGCCACCTGCTTTGGTCGCGTACATCATGATCGAGGTCTGGAGGAACTGATGAAACGGATATTCTCGTTGCTGATCTTGATGACGGGCTCGTTAGCATTCGCAGGCGAAGCTGGATTGCAAGAGCCTGTTCCCACCCCTTCCGAAACAGTGGCAGCCGGGCGTAGCGCCACCGACGTTCTAAATGTACTTGCCAAGCGCCTTTCCCTGACCGAAGACCAGAAGTCAAAAATATTGCCGATCATCATCGAACGACGGCGAAAGATTGAAGAAGTGTGGACCTCTTCGACCCTGTTCGTACGACAAAAGCAGGTGCAAGTGCGCGGTATCAACAAAGACAGCGACAGGAGAATCAACGCATTCCTCACTGGGGACCAACAAAGGGCTTACGCTGCACTAGAGCAAGAAAGCAAAGTCCAGCGGCGAATTCGTCGTTCCCAGAGCGAGCCGACCACAAACTGAATGCTTCGTCTGGTCGAGCCGTCGGTACACCACGCCGCGGTCCGGCCTGAATATCGATCAGGCACGACGTCTGCGCTACGCGGTGCAGTGTGAATCGCGCCTGCCTATCCACACTGGCGAGCTCATGGCATTCATGCAATGCACAAGACCGAGAGACGTGGCTTGCCAAGTTCAACGTCCGACCGCTGAGTGGCCACGTTTGCAACTATAGATCCGTGCGCGCAAAATTTGCGGCCTTCCGGTGTGTTATCGAGCCACGCAGCGAAAATGCTGGCACCAGGACCGGAATTCCAAACAACATTTACGCCATTGGGAGGGTCCGCTTATGCGCATTCAAACATGGTCGCGCCGAGCGTTGTTCGGTGCGGGACTATTAATGCTGATTGGTTCTCTGGCGCAGGCTTCGCCGCCTCACCAGGGCTTTAATTGCGACAAGCCGAGTGGAGTTCTATGTGCGGAGCAGCGCGAGAATCCTGGCGGCAGCGAGTATTACGTCGGTCACGATGAACCTTCACTGCTCTTTTACTCGAATGAGCCGGGGGCGGGTTCCAGCAATGTCTACCACATAAGGCTTCCGAAGGATCCGCCGCTGCTGCCCAAACAGGATGGCAGCGGAGGAACGTGGAATTTCCAGCTGCGCCCGGCTTTCTGGTTCGGGATGGCTATGTGCGACGATCAAGGTAATCCCAATCCAGGAGGGTCTCCGGGCCGTCCCAACATTCCGTGCGCTGCGGCGAGCGACAGCAACATTTTTGACAGCCCTAATCCCGCCGCGCCCGACTACATCGGAAACCACCCGGGCACGGCATTCATGGAGATGCAGTTCTACCCTCCCGGCTGGCTCTTCGCTCTCTTTGGGCAAGGCACGGCGACGCAATGGACTGCGGCGCTGAACATTGACAGTTTTCAAAACAATGACAACACAGGTCAGAACAATAACGCGGCTTGCGCCGCGATCACTAACAATGAATACGTCAACTTTGCTTTCATCCAGACCGATGGCGTGCCATTCCCGGCCGGTTCACCCAGCCCGCTTGGGCCACCGGTGTCGACGAACGCCAACACGCTTCTCATGAATCCAGGTGACGAGCTGATCGTGACACTCGCCGATACAGACCAAGGCCTCAAGATCACCGTTCAGGATGTCACCACTGGTCAAACCGGCTTCATGGTGGCGAGTGGCGCCAATGGATTTGCCTCGGTGAAGTGGGATCCCAATGGCAATAACTGCGACTTTGCCACGCACAACCTGGCGCATGATTTCCATCCGGCGTATGCCACCTCCAGCGAGCACACGCGCGTGCCGGGGGCGGCCCACTCGTACAACATCACCTTTTCGGACGAAATCGGGCACTTCGAGTATTGCAGCTCGGTTGCCCAGGAGTTCGGCGCGTGCACGTCTCTTGCCGGGAAGGATAAGAAGCCGGGACTCGATGACCTCGTGTGCGTCGACCCCGGGTTTTTCGATGCATCCGGTTTGATCCCGATCGGTGGCTGCATCGACGGTGATGCGGACTTCGATGGTGTTCCCTACCGGAAGGACACCTGGCCGGGATCATTCAAGAACCCCTTCCAGGACGCGCTCTTTCATACCCAGCCGGTGGTGTTCTCCAGCCCGTTGTTCGCCGACCGCGCGGGGCACATGGAAAATTTCAATCGCGTCGCCTTCGAATCCGACATGCCGCGCATCGAGTTCGGCACAACCCCGGCCTGCCAGCGGCACTTGTCGAACCCCGCGGATAAGAATCCGGGACAGGGCTGTGTCAACCCGCCCAAGGGCGCGGGCTTCTATCCGTTCTACAGCACGCGCTTGGATGATCACGGTTGCCGGTGGCAGTTGGGCGGCCCATTCATCGCCGGAACGCTGGATGATTTTGGCGGAAACTCAAAGTCAGAGTACGGCGCCATTCTGGCCCTCTTCTATCCCGCGCCGAATGGGCAACCGCAATTCATCTTCGAGAACTTTCGCCGGATTCTGCCATTCAATCCGTGCCCGAGGTTTGAAGACTAATCGTTGAACTGACCATCGGAGAAACAGAAAGGGCGGTAAACCGCCCTTTCTGTTTTGCGGGGAAGAATCATCCGGGCTGATAGTCACATCAAACTAACGAGGGTCGTCCGCAAGAGCCTTGCGCGCCTTGAAGGCTGCGACGCACACTGGCAAATCCCAGAACATTCGGGGAATCATGACTCCGTTTATGCCGCTCCGGGCGCCGCCATAATCCTTCCAATAGCGCTCGCAATAGGCGGCATCATTGTGTTGATCCGCCTTGCATTTGGCGATCTCCATTTCTCGCAAAGGCTTGATCTTCGCTTCGCGCTCGGCTTCGCAACGCGCTTCCAGCGCCACCACATCGCTCTCTTTGTCTGCGAGCACGCTCAAGGGTCCGCCGAAGAGGAGAACCAATGCGACCGCGAAGAGAAGCGTGCGGGGCGGCATGCATGACTCCCAGATAATTGCCAGCGGACGGGGCACTCTAGCCCTACCCGTGAAAATACTCCAACTTGGGATTCTTCATCGGCCGGGCCGTTCGCATCTTGGCCTCGCTAGCGACACCCCCACGTGCTGCTCGCCGTGCTGAAAGACTCTATAGTAAGGCGATTGTGATGGCTGGCGCGTCGCACACGGCGACGGAACATAGGGAGTACCGCATGATAGACCTTTGCTCGCTTCAACCCTTGCACGGAGTTTGCGCCGCGTGAGGCGCCGCGACCTGCTCGCCGCAGCGACCGGGCTCAGCCTGACAGGCGGTGCCACGTTGGGTAGTACCGCGAAGACTCCAACGGATTCTTCCGGGCCTGCCCGGAATGTCTTGCTCATCATCGCGGATGATCAAGGCTACGACATGAGTTGCTGTGGGGGACGAGTCAGGACACCCGTGTTGGACGACCTAGCTACGCAGGGAACGTTATTCACGCAAGGATACGCAACGGTGTCTTCTTGTAGCTCCAGCCGATCGACCTTGTACACGGGCCTTTATTCGCACACCAACGGCATGTATGGGCTGGCGCATGATGTACACAATTTTTCACTGCTGGATGATGTCAAGACATTGCCTTGGATGTTGCAACAAGCGGGCTATCGCACGGCACTTGTCGGCAAGAAGCACGTGAAGCCTGACGCACTACTTCCGTACGACGCTTGGCTGGCGCCCGAACTGCCCGGGATCCGCGATGTGGCAGCGATGGCTCGCCTCGCGGGACAATGGATACGCGCCCAGGGAGACCGATCGTTTTTCATTACCGTCGGCTACAGCGATCCGCATCGCGACGCCCTCAACTTTGGCAATTCGCGCAAGTGGCCCGAGGTCGAGCGTCAAATCTATTCGCCTTCTGAGGTATTGATTCCCAATCATTTGCCGGACTTGCCTGGCGTACGGCAAGATTTGGCCGAGTACTATGAATCGGTCAGCCGCCTCGACAGCGGCGTAGGAATACTGCTGCGCGAACTGCGCGATGCAAGGCACGAGAAAGATACCTTGGTTATTTACTTGAGTGACAACGGCCGGCCGTTTCCAGGTGCGAAAGACAATCTATATGAACCTGGTCTGCATATGCCGTTGATCATTCGCTCGCCCGAGCAGCGCACACACAACGTCCGCAACACTTCCTTGGTCAGCTGGATCGACGTAGCTCCGACCATTCTGGACTGGGCGCGAGTATCGCCCCCAGCGAGCTATCGCTATGCACCGCTGCCCGGCCGCTCGTTGCTGCCGATTCTGGAACAGAGCGATTCCGTCGGATTCGATCGAATTTTCGCCACGCATTCGTTTCACGAGATCAATCAGTATTACCCCATGAGATCCATCCGTACGCGACGCTACAGTTATTTCCTCAATCTCGAGCCCTCCCTCGCCGTCCCTGTGGCGAGTGACGTACAGCTTTCGCCTTCCTGGAAAGCGATCATGAACACTCCGGGTGTCAAACTCGGCAAACGGACCCTGGATGCCTTTACGCATCGTCCGTCCGAAGAGCTCTACGACCTCAATGTCGACCCTGACGAGGTAGTCAATCTTGCCGCTAACGCATCACACGCAACCATGATGGCGGATCTGCGTAAACAGATACACGATTGGCGCGCCGCCACTCACGACCCGTGGCTTGCCGGAATCACTGACCCGTTCGGACACGCACATTGAGAGTTCGGTAGGAGCCCGCGGTGCAAATTCACACGATCCCAACACCGGCCGCTTTAATCGACATTGACAAGCTGCGCGGTAACTGCGATCAGATGCGGGAGCACGTCCATGCGCTGGGCTCCCGATTGCGACCGCACATGAAAACTCTGAAATCAATCGAGGCGGCACGACTTGCGATCGACCCGCGCCACGGCGGAATTGCCGTGGCGACGTTGAACGAGGCGCGGCATTTTTTCGAAGGCGGCTTCAAGGACATCTGCTGCGCGGTCTGCCTGGCACCAGAGAAGTTCGAGTCGACTGCGCGACTGAACGCGGCAGGCGCGCACTTAAGCTTCTTCGTCGATAGCGTCGCGGTCGCCAAAGCGGTCGTCGCGCACGGCGCGCAGTTTTCCCTATGGATAGAGATTGACTGCGGTGAGCACCGCACGGGAGTCGAGGCCGACGATCCGGCGCTGCTGGAAATCGCCGGCATCCTTCGTGAAGGAGGCCAGACTCTCATGGGCGTGGCGACGCACGCCGGGCACTCCTATGCGTGCCGCTCGATCGAAGAAATCCGCGCCGTCGCGGAGCAGGAGCGTTTGATTGCTGTGCAAGCAGCGAAGCGGCTGCGCGCAGCTGGCTTTTCGATTCCGCATGTCAGCGTGGGCTCGACACCTACGACTGTGCACGCCGCTTGCGCCGAAGGCATCACCGAGTTTAGAGCCGGCGTATACATGGCGGGCGACTTGGTACAGTCCGTACTCGGCTCTCTTGACTTGAACCGCGTCGCGTTTTCCGTACTCGCTTCGATCATCAGCATGCAACGGGAGCGACACCAAATCGTCGTCGACGCCGGCGGTCTCGCGCTATCAAAGGATCGCGGCACCATGGCGACCGCTCATGACTACGGCTACGGCCTGGTCACCGATCTTGCGGGCCAAGCCGCGTTCGGCGACTTGATCGTTGCCGGCGTGCACCAGGAGCATGGCGAGATTCGCAACGTACCCACCCATGTGTTCGATCAGATGGAGATTGGCGGCAAAGTACGCATCCTGCCAAATCATGTCTGCATGACCGCCGCCATGTACGACCGGCTGCATGTGGTGAGCGCCGCAACGCTGTCGGTCGTGGACACTTGGCATAAGACGAACGGCTGGTCTTAGGGGGTGTGCTCCTTCGTCAGCCGGCCGTTCGGGCCTTGTTCTTTGATGCGACGCCCCGACGCGATCTCTTTTCGTCAGTTTTGATTCACAACGACCTGGTTTCCATTTAGGGAATAGACAGGATGGGCGTCGAACATGGTAATCCAATCGCCGTTGGAGTCCTTTCCCATGTGGAAAATGCCGACCATCTGCATTTTGACGCTCTGGCACTCCTCGGCAGATGGCGCCTCGAATGATAGATGTCGCACGTAGTCCAACGCGGCTTCCTGATCTGCCGGCGTCACAACGTTCGCGCCCGATACATAGGTATTCAAAACAAAGCCGTTGTTGTCAACCACGAAACGAACCTTTAACTGAACGGCCACGCGATTGTACTTCTCCCCTACCTCGAAGGCGGGCACAGACGGGGTCTCTTTGAGTTCGGGTTGGCAGCGGGCAAGAATTTCCAGCGAATTGAGGTGCGTGGGTGCTGAACCGGAGACCGGCGCAGGCGCGGCTGCGACGGAGGGTCGCTGGTTCCCGGTCGGGACGACGGCGGTCGGCGCGGTGTGATGTCGAATGCGTACGAGAAATACGATCAGCGCCACTGCGCCTAGCGCATACACAACTCCCCGGAACACATGATTGTCTCCATTCACAAGGGCGGTAGACGCTGCTCTGATCGGCAACGATTCTGAATCGCGTTGAGCGCTGCGGCTCGGCTGTTGTTGTCCGTTGAGCGATGGGTATTTTGATACAGATTGGTTTCGCGCTGCTCACACGCAATGGCCATTCCCTCGGGCGATCCCGCGGCGTTGATCGTGGATTGCGTCGTGTGCGAAATCACGACCACTCGTCCGCGAATGATAACGCTGGTGCGAGCGGTGGACCTGACGGGTGGCCCGTAAACGGCCCGCCAGCGCGAGAAGTATTTGTCGAGTTCCATCTCGGCGAAATTCGTCGTTTCAGTACTGGCGAGAGCCCTGTAGGTTCTCATTGCTGGTTCGAGTGCGCGGACCAGCCGTTTCGCCATGGGCGAGTCTGTGAAGGCGTGAAATTGGGGCAAATACGCCTCGTATTCGTCGATGATTGCGTCGAGTGCCGGTCCATCATGCCGCGCCGAATACTCCGCCACTGCGGCCGAGCCGGCGTAGATATTGGATGACGGCGGCCCGCCACCGTCTTTTATGATGCGATAATCCAGGGTCAAGGACAGAATCTCTTGCCGCCGGCGTAATGCCGCCGGGTTCGGCGTCTCGTCCGGGACCGGTTCCTGTGCCAACAGCGCATCCAGCGCGTCATAGACAATGTGACGGACCTCACTTTCCAATGCGAGATAGCGCGCGCCATCCCCGCTTCCGAGAAAGGTTAGCATCGCATCCAGATCCGCCTCGTCTGCTCGAGCGGCAAACTGCTGAGCCGCGGCCCGCGACATCTCATTCGCGGAAAGACGCAGCGCGGTCTGGACGTCTCGACGCAGATCGGCTTTCACAAACTCGAGAACGGAATGCCACTTCCCGTTGGCGGGTGTCCACCTGGCATTGTCGGGATCGAGGGCCTGCACGAGATCCGGAGCGGCATCGTCGACCGTTCGTTGAAGCAAGAAAGTCTCCGGCTCGGACGGAGCGATGCGAAGAAGATCCAGTATCCGTGCCGCTTTCTTTAATTTGGCGCCGTTGAGCTGCGGTTCCGCCTCGGATGAAGCGCCCGCGCGCGGCTGCCCCTGGCCCTGTTTGTCGATGGAAACACACGGCCGATCCGAGTAGGTGCTGACGCCCTTTTCGTCCACGCATCGGAAGACGGCCGCGCCCGCAGGAGAACTTAAACACAGAGCAAGATAGATGAGGGTGGCGACGCCTCGCACCTGCCGGATCTGCGCAGCGATGAAGCTCGAATACGTGTTTCGATTGCGCATGTCCCTTGCCGACGATTGGGGTGTTGCAGACTCCTTGCTCTTATATTAGCCATGCCCATGGCACCGCGAACGTGCATGCGGCACATATTCGGGGTCCGGTGGCTACGCTGTGCGATCTTGCGTCGCTTAGTGGGCGGCGTACATTTTCATGACGTCGCTCTTCAGCAGCGCCTGACTCTGCGGACGACTGTAGAACATGTGACCACCCGGGTATTCCTTCACCTGCACGCGCTCGGCCTTGCCCATCACAGGCATCTGGTCGACGATCAGGACGGAGGCCATGAAGGGACATGACAGATCATCCCAGCCGTGCACGATCAGCACGTGCATCTTGGGATCGATCGCGACCGATTCGCGCAGTTCCTTGGCCGAGCCGCGCTCCATGCCGTTGGCCGGCTTCTCCTTGTCGGGCGAGTCCGTCCATAGATTGCCGACTTCGTAGCTCAGAGCGTTGTAGCGGCCGCCATACTTCCAGCCGACCGTATGCGTGACAAAATCCACCATTGCCGTGGTGGTCGGCGCGATGATGCTGTCGAGAATCGGGTCATTGTTCTGCTGAACGGGCGCAAACGGGAACGGATCATAAGCCGTCACATTGGAATCATAGCGGCTGCCGAGTTTTCCTTCGGAGCGATAGACCTCGCGCAGGTAGGCCTGTGTCTCGAGGCGCCCGCCGGAGCGGCGCACGAAATTGGGATCGAGCCCCGACAATTCGGTGACACGTTTGACGATGCGCTCGATCGCCTGCGCATCCGCCGGGCCTTTGAGTAGGTCCTGCACATACTCGGTGCGGGTGTAGTCGACCACGTTCGCCATGGCAGCGTCGGTCAGCTTGCCCTGACGCTCGAGGTTGGCGGCCGAGATACTCGGCAATGTCAGCATCCAGGGAAGCGGCGAGAGGTCGCGGTTGTTGGAGGCACCCGGATCCAGGTAGGGCGATACCAGCACCTCGCCGTTCATGGCGACGCCCAGGTGGGTTTGCAGAAAATGCGTAATGCGCGGGCCGCGGAACCCGCCATAGCTCTCGCCGACCAGGTACTTGCGGGAGGTCAGACGTTCATTCTTGACCAGCCAGTCGAAGATGATGCGCGAGAGGTACTCGACGTCCGACTTAGGGTTGTAGAACTGCTTCTTCGCTTCATCCTCGGGAACCTGGGCGTAGCTGAAGCCGGTGCCGACCGGGTCGATGAATACGAGGTCCGTGAAGCTGAGCCAGGTGCCCGGATTGTCGATTGGCGTTGCAGAATCCGATGGGCTATCGCCCTCCGCGCCGAACTGCACGCGTTTGGGACCGATGGCGCCAAGGTTCAGGTACACGGACGCGGCGCCTGGACCGCCGTTCAACGCGAAGGTCACAGGCCGGTTGGCTCCAGGCACCGTGTAGGCAGTAAACATTACGCTGGCGATGGTCTTGCCCTTCTCATCGAGGACCGGGAGCGAGCCGACGGTGGCGTCGTACTTGAGCTCGCGACCATCGAGCGTCACGGATTGGCGCACCGTCTTGTCCGCGGGAAAGGGCGGCAGGTTGATTTCGTCATCTTTGTGCGGCTTGTCCGCCTTGTCGCCGCTCTTGGCAGCTTCGCCCGCCTTCGCCGGCTCGGGGTCTTTGGCGAATATCGTGGGCGCGATCACAAGGCCGCACGCGAGCATCATCGAGGGCAAGAAATTCTTCAGCATGTTCATCCCTTAAAGACAGAAAAATCGAGGCCGGTATCCTACGCGATCCAGCGAGGACAAATCAGCTTTCATCGAATCGACTATTGGCTTTACGCTGCCTACTTGCCGGCCATTCCGCTGGTTAGGCCAGACCACACGCTCGAGGCATCTTGACGAGCTGCGAGAGGGCGAGACCTCGTTTGAAAGCGCAATAGGTCTGCTCTGCCGAACCGCAAAACGCCCCCTTGTGCGCGGCGAATCCCTGAAGGGGGTAGATAAGCTTATTGAACAGCCGACTACGGTAGACCGCGCGAAAACCAAGACTCACCAGCCGATTGCCGGACAACCCTTTATCCTCAGTGCCGCTCAACGGTGAGAGCCCTAGGGAAAGAACTCCTTTCCCCTCATCTTGAAAAGTGCGAATTGCCCGGCTGAGGATTGCGTATCCCACCAAACTGTCCGCTTCGGGGAGTCGGCGTTTGGCCGAACAGAGATACCCCACAACCTCGCCCCCTTGGTAGATCGGATCGAAGAAAGCAAAAGCCTGCAGACTACCCTTGTTGTCGAAGGTAAAGAACTTGCGGACATCGACCTCATCGTCGAGGATCGCCGGCCGGGTCAAAAATGTCATTTCCCGGTCCTTCACCCCGCGCGTCTGCCGCCAGCGATCCGAGACCGTCCGCAGTTCTTCGCGATCGAGCGAATTCACCGAGCGCTCCGCGATGGTGTAGCTGCCTGCGGCCGCGCGATTGAGCGCCCGCCGGAAGTTTCGCTTCCTGGGGCCCTCGAAATTGTAGCCATCAAGTTCAATTCGCGTTTCCGTCCCCATCTCGTTGACCCGAAAGCCGATCTTCTCCAGGATTTTGGCGACGCACCGCGAAGCCTGCCAGAAGCAAACATCGCTCCTTTCGCTGACGAAGCGACGGATCAAATGCTCGCAGCCATCGAGCGGCGCGAGTGGATTGGAAAGAACGAAGGCAGTGCTGCCCACCTGCTTGTAAGCGAGGAATCCCCACTCGTCGCCAAAATAATTGAGGCCAGGTTGAAAGGTCGCCGAGTATGCCAGCGCGAAATTTCCATACGCTCGCAATGCCCGCAGCCGCATGTCCGCGGTGACCGGTCCTGAATAATGGCTCGATGACATCGTCAATTCACGCCGCAGACACGCACTTAAGACCGCCCAGTGGAGTTTGAGTGCTCATGATCACTCACGTGATGCAGGGAGCTTGCCCGTCCGAAGAGTCGGACAATGCAATCTCACCGTGAGTGACCTGGAAGAGTCGAAAAGTTCCTCCAGGCGCGTGTGTCGTCGAGCGCAGCAAACGACCCGAGCCTGAACGCTCGTGTAACCCTTCGTTTGCAATGCAAAGCCATTGTATCCTATGCCCAAGTGACTGTTTGGCGCCCAAAATACAAGCAAAGATGAAATTCCGGTGTTCGGCTACTACCTCGATTTAGCGCTGCGAAGTCTCAAACGCAATCCGGTGCTCACAGCCTTGATGATCACCGCCATTGGTTTCGGGATCGGCACGTCAATGACCTCGCTTTCCGTTTCACGGGCCATATCGGGAGATCCCATCCCGGAAAAATCGCGGCAATTGTTTATGGTGCAGATTGATAGCTGGGGACCTGACAAGCGTGGCGAACGAAACGAGGACGGGCTTGACGAGAACTTGAGTTACATCGACGCGATGGCGCTCAACGATCTTCGCGCGGCGCCGCGCCAAACGCGCATTTTCTCAACTTATCTGAACGCACGAGCCACCGATCCAACGCTTAAGCCGGTGGGCATGATCGCTCCAGCGGTCGACGCCGACTTCTTTCCGATGTTCAAGGCCCCGTTTAGATTTGGGGGCCCTTGGTCCCGGTCCGACGATCAAGACGGCAGCCTCGTGGTTGTCATTTCGCGAAAACTCAACGATCAGTTCTTCGCGGGTGCGAACAGCGTCGGTAAAACCCTAATTCTCGAGGGTGAAAGCTACCGGGTCATTGGCGTGCTGGACAAGTGGCCATTGGTGCCGCGGTTTTACAACTTGCACGTTCTTCCTTACGGGCAGATCGACGAGATCTTCATCCCATTCACGCGCGCAATCAAGGCGCAAGCCTCGACGACTTCCGGCATGAGTTGCCAGGAGACCACGACTGCGAGCTTCGAGGTTCGGCTTCGATCTGAATGCCTCTGGATTCAGCTCTGGGTAGAATTACCGGCGGCGGCAGACGTCGTCAATTACCGAACAGTCCTGAACAATTATGCCGCCGATCAGCAGCGGACCGGCCGCTTTCATTGGCCGCCGCACACACAGATTCGCGATGTCATGCAATGGCTGAAATATCGTCATGTCGTTCCCAATGAGTTGGGCCTTCTGGTCCTCGCTTCCTTCGGATTTCTCTTCGTTTGCTTGATGAACGCCATGGGGTTGATGCTCGCGAGGATCATCGGCCGGACGCAGGACATCAGTGTGAGACGGGCCCTAGGTGCCAGCCAAACGGCCATCATCGGCCAATGCCTCGTGGAGACGGCCGTCATTGGCGTGCTGGGCGCGATCCTGGGACTGCTGCTTACCACGCTGGGCGTGCTGGCCATGCGTGCCGCGCTCGCGGACGACTTCGCGGCACTGGCGTATTTGAACGCAAAGGCCGTCGGCATCGAAGTGCTGCTGGCGATGGCCGCAACAATTGGCGCCGGCCTGTATCCGACCTGGCGCGCCGCGCACGTCGAGCCCGCTTTGCAATTGAAGGCCGAGTAGCCGGCTTTGAAGTCCCGTTCCGCACGTTTCGCGATCTATCGGAAGAAATCCGGCGCCGTACTTATCGCAGTACAAATTGCCGTCACCTTGGCGATTCTTTCAAATGCCCTAGGCCTGATTGTGGACCGTCTGTCGTGGAGCGCGCGGCTCACCGGCATCGACGAAGCCAATATCTTCGTCGTCTACGCGACCAGTGTCGATAAACCGCCTAGTTTCACCGCGCTGCAGTCATCCGATCTGGCGTTGCTGCGCTCCGTCGTGGGTGTGGCGAACGCGTATGCGACCAATTCCTTTCCTCTCGAAGGCGGGGGCTGGTCGATGAGTGCCGATCTAGAACGGGACCAGAAGACCGCCTCGGCGCATATTTCATATTATTTTGTGGACGAGCAGGCTCTCGACACGCTCGGCGTAAAACTCATCGCCGGGCGCAATTTCAACGCCTCCGAGATCCTCGATCGAGACGGCAGCACCGCCCCGCCCGCCACGGCGATCATCATCACGCGGACTCTTGCACAGCGATTATTCCCTCGGGGAGATGCCTTGGGTAAATCGCTTTACACCGAAACCAAGGATCCTTCGCCTATTGTCGGCATCATCGATCGACTGCAGGGACCGTTCATTGCTGCGACCGGGTTTATGAGCACCTTCACGGAGAATTCCGTGCTGGCGCCATTCCGTCCTTTGGGGGAATCCTCGACCTATGTCGTCCGCACCAAGCCTGGCAGCCTTAATAATGTTATGAAGGCCGCGCAGAGCAAACTCGAAGGCATCAATGGAACGCGCATCATCAGCGCCAGATCGATGAATGAGGTGCGTGCCAGAGCGTATCGCAGCAACCGAGGCCTGACCTTAATATTGGGCGCTGTTGCTTTCATCTTGGTGGCAGTCACGGCCTTCGGCATGGCGGGTTTGACCAGCTATTGGGTTGCTCAGCGACGCCGGCAGATCGGCATTCGGCGTGCTCTCGGAGCGACCCGACTGGCGATCTTGAGGCTTTTTCAAAAGGAGAACTTTCTGATCGCCACAAGCGGTGCGCTGGTCGGCATCCTCCTGGCGGTAGCTCTGAACATTTGGTTGATTGGTCGATTTGAAATGGTGCGGCTGAATCCCGCCTACGTGATTGGGAGTGCGCTAGGCATGCTCCTGCTCGGCCAAATCGCAGTTCTTTGGCCGGCGATGCGCGCGGCACAAGTGCCGCCGGCGCTGGCCATTCGTGGCTCTTAAACTCGCTGAAGTGTCTCGTCTCGATTTTATTTATAGGTTAGCGAAATCGGCGCTTGTTGCTATCGAGTAAGGCTGCGCACATAGCGGATAATTTCAACTGTTGTTTAATGTTATAAAACAGTATGTTATACAACAATCTTAAATATAACTGAGAAGTACAATTTTGCCGAACGCCGTTCCTTGGTTTTACTTGACGACGCGTCGAAGTTTGCCGAGATCGTCGTGCCGCGTGGCGATATCGCGGCGATTGGCGGCGAGCCGCAGGTCACGCAGCACTTCGAGCGAGCGCAGCAGCACCGGCAGCGGCGGCCCGCTGGCTGTGATTCCCGCAAGGCCTTGCTCGTTGAGATTGGCCGCGGGTCCCTCGATGAACCGACTCACCAAACCATCGTGGTGCTGTGCCGCCGCCTGCCCGAAGAGGTCGCAGACCTCGAGGTAAGCGCGGGCGTTCTGCTGAAACCAATCCGCCTGGTTGTAGTCGTCGATAAGGGACAGCAACTCATCCAGCAGGCTCGTTCGCGTCATACAGTCGCGCAGCCGCGCCTGATCTGATGGCAACATGAACAGCATTTTGTCGACCAACAGCTGTGCATAGTAGGGATCGTTGGCGCGGCACAGGCCCAAGAGCAGGTCGATCTCGTTGATGCCGGAAAAATCCCCGGCATTTGCACCGCGATACTCCTGCCGGCCGACCCGGTAAGGCTTGTAGTACGGCCGCACCGAATAGAAGAACCGGTCGACATCCAGCTGCTTCATCAGCCTGTCGTTGAATCGTATGACGTCGCGAAGCGCCTGCTTCGCGGCATCAAACATGACGTCCGCCACGGGACTGGAGACCCCGAGATGCACGATACTCGCGAGCGCATCCGCCGCACGCTGGAGCGAAAGAATTCCGCGCGTGTTCTCGTCGATAAATAGGAATTCATCCCGGAGTGATGTAAAGCTCTTGCGAACCCCGGCACGCGCCCTATTGTGTGTCGCTAGGTGCCCGGTCGAGAATCTCGGCGCCATACCCAAAGATGCGCCGACATGCAGCGCAAGCGATGACGCCTCGGGGAACGGCGACCGCTCTTCTCGCGCGGGATTGGTCAGTTCGTGCCGCCGCAATGCACCGAGGTAGAGACCCACGCTGCCAAGCACACCATAGGCGCTGTCAAATCCCTCTCCGGTGTTGCCCTCGGCAAGCAATGCGACGACGTGCATATGACCCTCGTCGCGAAGCGACGCCTTGATCGCATCTCCACAGCCGATCACTTGCGCGCGGTCCTCATTCGCAAAGTATAGATTTTCGAGTTCGGTGTTCATCTGAACAAAGGATGTCCGAATCCAATGCTCGAATGTTTCTGCCCTTCTGCTCATTCGTACCTCGTCTCAAGCGCGGGTTGCGCGCGGCCGCCCCACAGGCCAAGGATGATACTTGTTTATGTCGTAAAGGCGCTGCGCGCCCGAAATCTGGACAGCGCCGCGCAGACCGCCGCAACGGCAACGAGATAACCCGCCGCCACGGTCAAAACAAGCGGCGGCCCGAGCCCCGCCTTTGCGGCAAATACATGCGCACCGGCGACGGCAACCGCCGTCGGACCGAGCCCCGCTCCCAGCGCCACGTTCAGAAAAAAGCTCATCGACATCGCAAGCCCCCGCGAACGATTCGGCACCACATCTAGAATTGCCGAAAAACCGACCGCGGTCACGATGCCCGACAGGGCAAAGTACAACGGCACACCGCCCAGTACGAAGCTGAACGTCGGCGAGTTCATCAGCAGCGAGGCCGGCAAAATCAACAGGCCGCAATACAAGCAGACGCGCAGCTTGCGTGGCCATCCGCCTCGCGCCCCAGCGCGGTCGGCCAGGGCGCCGCCGATGAGCACGCCCCCACCGAAGCCTACCGTTAAAAGCACACCCAATTCGACACCGATTTGGGCCGGGTCTTTGCCGAAGTCCCTGATGAGCAGCGTCGGCGCCCAAGCACCCACCGCATTGTCGACGAATGACGCCGCTGCCAAGACGATGTAAATGGGTACGACGCGCGTCCACGGCGTCGACCGCCAGGTGCTGCCATCCGCCACGCCGGCGGCGGCCGAATCACCTTCCGAAGTGTGGCGAAGCGGCTCGCGAATGAGCAAAATTGCGATGGCCCACAACAGTCCAGGCCCGCCGATTACGAGCAATACCATGCGCCACGGTGCGTAGCTGGCCAATGGTGTCGCGGCGAGAGCGCCCATTTCTATGGCGTGCAGAACGCCGCCGCCGATGAGAATCGCCACGCCGCTGCCCATCGCAATGCCGCTCAAGAAAAAACCGACGGCGGTACCCCGCCGGGACGGGGGAAAATAATCGCTGATCAGCGATATGGCGGCTGGAGAAAGTGCGGCCTCGCCCAGCCCGACGACAATGCGGCTTGCGAAAATCTCACCGAAGTTGTGCGAGAAACCGCAAGCGATCGTGCCGAGACTCCAGACCGACACGCCGGCGAAGATGAGGTTGCGCCGCGAAATGCGGTCTGCCAGATAGCCCAGCGGGATCCCGGCGAGCCCATAGATGACGGCGAACGCCGTGCCCAACAGCAGGCTGATCTGAGTATCGCTGATACCCATATCGCCGCGGATTGGATCGACCAACAGGCTCAACACCTGACGATCGGTGTACGACAGGACCGCTGTCGCAATCAAAATTGCAACGACGGTCCATGCGTAGGGACGACTGGGATAATCAGGCGCCAAAGCGTTCAGAACTTGAAACTCAAATCCACGCCGATCGTTCGCGGTTGGTTCGTGGCGACTCGGTTCAATATCGAGATGTTCGCCGACAGAGCACCGGTGTCGCCCAGCAACGCCATCTTGTTCGTGAGATTGTCCGCGAACAAGACGGCGGACCAGCGGCCTGTCTCGACCCCGGCCCGCAATCCCACGAGATCGTACGCCGGCAGCGAATTGCGTGCGAATGTGATGTCCTGGATTCCACTCACGTAGCTGTTGGTCAGGCGCGAGACGAAGTTCATGTCATTCGCCAACGGCTGCCTGTAACTGAGGGCCGTGTTGGCAGTCACCTCCGGCACGTCCAGGAGCCGCTCTCCCGATACGACGCCGGCGGCCGGCAGCGTGGTCGAATTTGTCGCGTGAGTGTAGCCGACGTTCTGCGACAGCACGAAGCCCGGCACCAGCACAACGGCCACCTCGAGTTCCGCGCCGTACACCGTTGCTTTGCCCGCGTTCGCGGTGAACTTGAAGCCGCAGCTCGGAGCCACTTGCTGCTGCACGTTCGTCCAGTCTTCGTAATAGACAGCTCCGTTCACCGAGATGCGCGAATCGAGGAAGCGCAGTTTCTCACCCAGCTCGTAATTCCACACGCTGTCCGGACCGAACTGAGTGGGAGCCGCCGAGGCGCACGGAGGAACGGGAATCGGTGAGTTCGGGCCGCCCGGACGGAAACCCTTGGACACGGTGCCATAGATGGTCGTGTTGTCATCCGGAATGTACGCCAGGTCCACCTTCGGGGTCACGCCCGAATTTTGCGCCAGCCCGAACAGCGGGTTGCTCGTGCCATTGGCGGAGACGCCGCTGACGCTGGTCACCGAATTGCTGTGGTATTGGTAGTAGCGCGCGCCAACACTCGCTTTCAAGTTGGCCGGCAACATGTAAGACACCTCGCCGAATGCCGCATACTGATCGATATCCACCTTGCGATGGTTGTCGGCCAGGTTGGTGGTGCCGAAATCCGCATTGAAGCCATCATTGGTGTCGGGATAAAACGAGAACACATGCGAGGTCGCGCCGAAGCTGCTGTAGTACCCGCCCACCAGCCATTGCAACGGTCCCGGACCGGTTGAAGCCAGCCGTAGCTCTTCGCTGAATTGACGCGTGTAGTCGTCCTCGGTGATCGATCCCGCGCCTAGTCCAAAAAAGGTACCGCCCCCCTCCGTCACCGTTGCCGTCGATGAAAAGGGCCACGCGGCCGGCGGCCCGAAAAATCCGCCGATGTAATCCTGCATCGCTTCGGAAATGTCTTGAGTTTGATTCTGCTGGCGATCCCAGTAGGCCGACGCGGACACCAGCTGGAAGGAATCGAAGTTGAACTTGCCTGTCAGGGTGTACAAATTGAACTTGTCTTCGAAGGGCTCCGACACGTCGAACGGCTGGTAATGAGTTTCATTGAGCGGCGGACTGTCAATCGTGCTCGGCCCATCCTGGGTGAGCGACTGATGCATGAAGCCCAGCGTGATGCTCAGGCGATCGGTGGGCTGAATCAGCAACGTCGCGCGCCCCGCCTGCAAGTGTTCCGTGTTCGAGTGGCGAAAATCCTCCGCCACGGGCGCCCCGGCAACGTCGCCGCGCGCCGTGCTGCCGTTGACCTCGGTGGGAAACGGGTTCAACACTTTCCGGTCGATCCATCCATCGATGTATTTGTCCGTCCCCACCAATCGCAAGGCAGCCACATCCTGCATCAACGGGATGTTCAGCATCACGTTCTCGGTGTGATTGAAGCCACCGCCATTGCTCGTCCCGGAGCCCGTGACCTCGACGTTGGCCGCGAATGCCTTCGGGTCCGGTTGATTGGTCACGAGTTTGATCGTACCGCCCATCGATCCCGCGCCATACAACGTACCCTGCGGTCCTCGGAGCACCTCGACGCGGTTCAAGTCGAATAGGCTCGGGTCGATGACAGTCTTGCCGTTTTGCGCCATTGCGGCAGGCGTCAACACCGCATCGTCCAGATAGAAGCCCACGGTAGGCGATTCGCCACCGGTGGAGGTCAGTCCTCGCATCTCGAATTCCGTCTGCCCGGGACCGGATGTCTTGAACGAGACACCCGGCACCTGCTGGGCGACCGACGTCATGTCCGACAGTCCCTGGGCTTGAAGATCCGATCCGCTGATCGCGGTGATGCTGATCGGCGTCTTTTGCACGGTGGATTCGCGCTTCTCTGCGGTGACGACGATTTCCTGCAATTCCTGGCTTGGTGGTGCGCTCTGTGCCCACACCGTGCCGGCCAACGCCGTACAACATCCCAAAGCCGCGAGCGCTCGCTTGACGCAGTATTGCTTTGTCATATCCCCACCCCTTCTTATGGATCGGTCAACTACAGTTCAATTGGAGTGTCAAACACCCAATGTTCGTCTCACTTCTGGTCGGCGACGCGCAGCTCCGGCAACGCGTTCAATTCGTATTTCATGATCCGTCCGTGGGCGCCCGAGCGATCACGCTCCAAATCGTATACATCGCCCGAAGGACCCTGGCGCCGGCGAATGACGTTCGCAATCGACGACAATTCATCGGCATGCAGGCGAAGCCCGCCGATTTGCGCATGCGCGTGAAGATGCGAGGCATTGACGGCTCCGACGATCGCCGCCGCGACCTGATCCCGGTCCAACATCACGCGCGTCGCAACGGACGCAATGTCGGTATCGTGTGTCGCGGCAATCCGGCCAAGCGCTGCGAGCAGCTCTTGGAACAGGTCCCAGCCGCCGAAATCCTCGATAATCAACTTGTACTTGGCCAATGAGCGGTTCGCCAAATCACGCACGGGTGCGGGCCTGCCCAGCCATCGCTCGGAAAGAAAGCCACCGCAAACCGTGCCGTAGCACAGCAATGCGATGTTCTGAGCTCGGCAATAGGCCACCATGCCGTGATGCGGCCGATCATCCACGAGCGAGTATTGAACCTGGTGCGATGTGATCGGTACCCCAGCATCGACGAGCTCTTTCAGACGTGGCGTGTCGAAGTTCGTGACTCCGATGCGCGCGATTTTCCCGGCCCGACGCAGCCGGTCGAGTTCCAGGGCCGTCTCGACATAGCGAGGTATGGCAAAGTCCCACCAATGAAATTGCACCAGATCCAGCCGCTCCTGTCCCAATCGCGCCAAGGACCGGTCGATGATGGCTTCAATGCGCCCCCGATCGAGAGAGCGCAGATCGGCGAGGTCGGGAACGAACTTGGTATGAATCTGCACCTGCTTCGCGTGCGCCGGGTACGTCCGACGGAAACTGCCGATCAAGCGCTCGACGCCGGTATAGATATCCGCACAGTCGAAGGTCGTAATTCCCGCGTCGACGAACGTCGCCATATCCTTTCGCGCTTGATCGGGATCGATGTCCCCGTGATCACCGGCGAGGTGCCAGCCGCCTTTGATGATCCGCGAAATGGCGTAATCGCCGGACAGGGAAATCCGGGGAATCACGGCGGATTCTCGCCCGCGAGAGAAGTTGCGGTCACCTGGGAGTGCGAGAAGCGGCGGCGGCCCGTGCGGGTGATGCGGAAGCGCGTAGGACAGTTAGGGTCGGGGCAGGCGACCTCCGCGTCGGTCGACATCCAATCATTCGGATCGGTAATGCGTTGTTTGGCGGGCAGTAACGGCAACAATGCCGCCAATGAATAGATCGAAAAACCTTGGCCCGGCGGAAGCTTCAGCATTTCGCCTTGCAGCTCGAAATAATCACCCAGTCGCGCGCCGCAATAGATCGCTCGGTCAGGGGGTCCCGTCACTTCGACACGCAGATCGTAAAGTTCGAATCCCTCAGAGTCCTGCGGACCGGGTGGCCTCGTCACGCGACTCCATCCCGCCGCTGCCAGAGCGACTCATCACTCATGACGAGATCGAACGCACGCCCAATGTCGGCTTCGAGCGCACCGCGCGCTGCAACGGCGTCGCCCCGCGACAGCGCATCGAGCATTTCGAGGTGAAAGTTCGTCCCGCGCCCGTCTCCGCCGTCGAAGAGCTCAGACGCATCCCGCAGATATGGCCCAAACTGAAGCCACAAGCTTTCGATGATCGGCAATAAAATCGTGGATCCGGATTGCCGATAGATCGCGAAGTGAAAAGCCCGGTTCTGTTCCGCACTTTCTTCGGAGACATGCTCTTCATCCGTTTCGCTTTGGGCGACGATGAGCCGCTGGAGCGTCGCCAGCGATTCAGCGGTCATATTCGACGCCGCGCGCGATATAGCCAGTCCTTCGATCGCAAACCTCGTTTCCCGCAAGTCCTGCAACGCGCCTTTTGACAGAGCCGGTACGCGAACTGTCCGGCTGGGCAGCGTTTCCAGCGCTCGCTCGACAGTTAAACGGTTGAGGGCATCGCGCACCGGCATGGCACTGGTGCCAAATGCCTCCGCCAGTTCGGCAATCTTCAATTTTTGCCCAGGCTCGAAGCCACCGCGCATCAACTGATCCCGCAGCGCGCAATAGACGCGCTCCTGGACCGTCTCACGGGCGATACGGGCTAACCCGAGACTTGTGCGAACGGACATCGGCGCATCCTTGATTTGTGATCACAAATTTATAATCAAAGATATTTGATATTGCAAGCGTTGATTCGCCTCCAGACGCGGATTGCTCCGCGGGGTATGCACTTGAACCCCTTCTCTCACAGGCAGTTATGGCGTTTTTGGTGCTATTTGCCGAACTCTCGGCATCGCTTTATTCTTTCGCGGTAAAAGATTCGAAAATAGGCAAATGCAGTGAAACGAGGTGTCAGATGAAAGCTTCCATTGTCCTATTGACGTTTATTGCCGGTGTAGTTGGTTTCGGATTTCGCGCCGAAGCCCAAGGTGCGCCCGCAGAGCACAGCATGACCGGGTGTCTGGCGAAGGGAGATGATGCCGGAACATTCAAGCTAACCGATTTGGAGAAAGGCCCGAAGGAGGTTGTGATTGCCGAGACGACAGCGAATCTCACCCCTCACCTCGGCCATAAGGTCGAAATCACCGGCGTCGCTGTCCCCGGAAAAGATAAGGCTCACACGATGAAGGTGACGGCGGTCAAGATGATCTCCTCTAAATGTCCCTAAGGCTCAAGTCTCACGGTTTTAAAGACGCCCTCTTCTCGTTTGGCGCGGCCACGCCTGCTTCAGCCTAAGTGCCCATCGAAAGGCCGTTGCTTACGCGCCGGCCTTTTTATGTGGCCACGCTTGCGGGAGCGGTGGGAGATTCGCCGGATGCTTTGCGGCGGAGCACCGCAGCGGAGACGAGAGTAATGATAAGGCCGACGGGGAAGGGCTCGATAAAGGTATAGGCCATGTTGACAAACGGGTTTTGATACAGCTGGGCAGAGTGCTGTATGGCTGTGACCTGCGCGGCAATGGCGGCGGAGCCAAGTCCGGAGGACTCGACCTGGTGAATCTGCGCAGCGAAGTAGCCGTCCATGAAATGGGGCATGAAGTTGAAATAGAGCACCTCCCACGTGGCGACGTAGCAGGCAGTGGCAACGAGTGTGATCAGGATGCCGCAGGCGAAGGCGCGGCCGAAGGAGATTTGGCCGCCGAGGGCGTTGTCGCGGTAGCTGCGGATGCCGAAGTAGATCGACAGGAATGACGCCACCATGATGGTGTAGCCCAGAGCCATGCTGTGGCCAGAGCCGATCTGCTGGGCCAGCAGCAGCGAGCCGCCCATCAGAACGGAGATGATGACGCCGGCGATGAGGCCGAAGGTGAGGACGGCTTTCTTCATGTGATACTCCGAGTGCTTGAGGATGGAGTCACCATGCGATGTGACGGTGCCGGATGTCGTCATCCTTTCGGATGATTTTGGTCAGGATAAGCGGAAATCATTCTTTCGGGTGACCGGAGTCACGGCAGGAGGCCCTGCTCTTTGCCGCGCTGGACGGCCTGGGTGCGGCGCGCGGCTCCGAGCTTCTCGAAGGCGCGGGCACAGTGCGTCTTGACGGTGTTTTCGGAAACGAAAAGCTGCGCGGCAATCTCGCGATTGCTGCAACCGCGGGCGATCAGGGTCAGAATCTCGAGTTCGCGTGCCGTGATGCCCAGGGTCTGTTGGTTGGCCGTATTGGGAGTGAAGGGCTGGAGGGTGCCGGCTCCTGCGGCTACAACCACTTCCCTCACCACGACCGCTTCCCGCGCAGGTTCGCGACGGCGCGCGATGCGCAGCCCAAGCCAGATGCCGAAGATCGCAAAGAGGAAGGCCACGATCGCGATGTAGATCTCGACCGAGTGCTCGATGATGACGAAGCGGTATTCGGTGTACTGGAGGACGGCGATGAGTATCCCGCCGACCAGACCGAAGATGAGGACGTGACGCTTCATGATGGGGTGGCGGAGAATTATAACGGAGGCGGCGCGGAAGTGGTTTGGAAGGCCGGGGCGCGATGCCTTGCCCCTTTCGAGGGCGAACATATTGCAGGTCGAGCCGACCGCCGCCCCACCCCATCGCAGAATCAACGAGCCGCTCGGCCACTTGACCATCGCTGATACGTTAGAATTGGCGAGTGTGTTATTCCGCTCAAGTCATCCAAATGGCGCGAAAACTCAGTCGCCAACTCGGGATCCGCCTTGACTACGCCGAGGTCGAGAAACTCTTCTTTAATAGACTCGAGGATTCCAGCTTAAACATCTCACGTGGATTTGAGTCCAATTTTGATGAGCCGTCGACCGACCAAGAACGCCGTATCAAGGGCGCGATCGACGAACACCGCTCCAGGGTCGCTGCAAAGATGGAAAAGGACCTCTTCACACAAAAGACGCGTCTCGTGAATGCGGAGCGCAGCCTGACCTCCAAGGAGACCAAGAAGGCCCGCGAAGATGTCCGCATCGCTACAACCAAGATCGACACCCTCTCGACCAAATTAACTCTCTTAAGAAGCTCAGAACCAAACGAAGAGGACAACCGCATCTTCCCTCATCACTACGCGGGCGTGATCGTCAAAAAGGACGGGCAGAACCTGCTCACCCCCATGCGCTACCACTGCCGCCCTGCCGGCAGACCTAAGTACATTGACCGGCAATTCCCAGGTCTTTACAACGCGCGCCGCGACAATCTAGAGAAATTTTGGGGCGAGCAATTTGGGAGCCATCACGCGATCCTGGTCGTGGAGAGCTTCTTCGAAAACGTCAAGCGCCACACTGTGGAACGTCGCGAGCTTCTCGCCGGCGAACCAGAAGAAAATGTAGTCCTGCAGTTCAAGCCCGAACCCGCCCAAACCATGTACGTTGCCTGCCTCTGGTCGCACTGGACCGACCCCCATGAACCTGACCTACGCAGCTTTGCCGCCATTACCGATGAGCCGCCGGCAGATATCGCCGCGGCCGGTCATGACCGCTGCATCATCAACCTAAAGCCCGAATACGTCGATGCGTGGCTAGCGCCGGAAGGCAGGCCGCGGCAGGAACTCCAGGCAATTTTGTCAGACCGGGCGATACCGGTCTTTCAACATGAAATTCTGAAGGCTGCTTGATAAGCCATCCGCGCCCTCCGGCTGAACAAACTTGCTTTGCCTTGCCGCATGCGGGGGCTCAAGCTACCGACGACGGTTCAAAACTGTGGCTTGGCCACCATTAAATAGAATATGGCGAGAACTCCAATGAATGCCGGCCACCCTAACGCAAACCACCAACGATAATATTTCTTGTACTCGGGCGGCAGTGGCCTCGAGGTCGCGGCTGCCGCAACCGCCAAGTTCCGCATCCAAATCTGCAGCCACACCACCGGCAGCCAGCAAGCGCCGACCACGAGATATAACGCGATTGACAGCAACAACCACGGCGATGACAACGGAAAACCCGCCATAAAAGCCAGTGCCACTCCCGAGGCCGGCTGGATGATAACCGCCGCGGCCGTAAACACGGCATCCGCCAACACCACGTCTCGTCCGACGCTCGCGATAATGTCAACATTTCCAGTCCGGTGCGCTCGGACAAAAAAGAACGCGATCCCGAAGCCGGTGCCAAAAAGGACTGTGGACGACACGATATGCAACCACTTGAGCCACCAATACCCACTCATATGGCGGATTCGGTCAACCGAGTGGTGATCTTCCATCGAGCGAATTCGCTCTCGAACTCATCCAAAGAAATCGACCCCATGCAAACTTTCGCACCCAACCGAAGCTCAGCGTTCCGGCCAAGCTTCAAAGCGAGAATAACGGCGGCCATGCAAGGTATTTCGGGGCCGTGATTGTCTTTGGCCACCACCTCCCATTCCCTTTTAGTCCGCCGACCGAGCAAATCGGTGCCAACCACTCGGACTTTCATGCCGCCGGTGCCGCTGCCAAATCGATCGAGCCAGGCCGCCACACGATTTAGCATCGGAGCCCATCGCGCGATGGGTATGGGCACTCCGATTCTCCGCGCTGCGGCCAGCGCCCACAATGCAAGATGCTGCACCGAGACTTCGAGCGCGGCGCGAAAGGTCACAGTAAGCACCTCAGGGTATCGCTCTGGCAACAAGACCAGATCCGGAACGTCGCAAGCCGCCGATAATCGGGGGCCGAATGAAAATGTCTCCTTTTTCAATTCCTGCCATCCATGCGCGACGCCCCAAGCACCGCTCTGGCACCACGGGAACGGCTTGCCGGCGTACCCCAACACGGCGGCCATGGTAGCGACACCTCGCGGCGCGCGTTGTCCCGGCGCGATGAAGATCTCGATACTGCTTAGCGTCCCTTCCGATTTACGCATCGCATCCACGACCGCCGAGGACAGCGCAGGCAGCGTGCTGGCACCCGTAATCGCCAGCCGGCCCGCCGCCGTCGCCGCCGGATCAACGGCGGCGACGAATCCGGCGACAAAATCCCTGGCGTCGGCGATATCGATGTAGTGTGCCCCACAGGCAAGTGCTGCCAGGGCGACACGATAATCTTGGGCCTGGAATGGCCCGGCACAATGGATCACCAGGTCCGGAGCCAGCGCATTCAGCTGCTCTGCAAGTCCATCGTGTTCGATATCGAGTCGCGCCAGTTCTACATTGTTCGCGGGTGGGGTCTGTTCGGCATGGCGGCTGGTCGCGACGACCTTGAAACCTTCTTGGTTTAAGCGCCTGCAAATTCTTGCGCCGAAGTTCCCCAATCCTCCAATGACAATGACCCGCATGCCTCACCGCGGCAGATAGCAGGTGCTGCGTCGCCCAAACCACCGATAACGATTGCGCGCGAGCAGTCGGTACAACCCATTTCGCCAAGCGCGCGGAATCGCGCGCGCGACGACGACCAACCGCCATACCCCGCCGATCGCTGCCATGACATGAATCGACGCGTCGGACTGAGTGAGGACGAGTCCATGATCCAGCACCAGGAAGGTTGCCGGATCTTCCGCGTCGATCCCGAATTGTTCTAGCAGTACCTTGCCCTCCGCGCTCTGCATGGGAATCAGGGCGAATGGCGGCTCAATACGATGCCGCGCAAGAAATCTCACCCCGCCAGAGCAGACATGGCAGATGCCGTCAAAGACGATGACGCGGGACTTTGAGTCGAGCCATTGCAAGAGCTTTCGTCCCTTAGAGCGCCAGCGGTCGCGCCCTTAAGCGATGCATCAACCCGTGGAATCGCTTTCGACGGTAGATCACGAGCCAGACAACAACCGTCGCACAACCGACGAACGGCGCGATCATTGGATGTACCAGATAAATCGCGTTGAGGTACACCATGAGCGCCAAGTCAGCATAGTAGTTCGCCCAGATGCGCCAATGAGGCAGACTGCCGGCGGAGCGTTTCTCGAAGAAATACGGAACGGCCAACCCGGGTAACCCACACTTGCTCGTTCCATAGAACTGGCATCGGCGGCATGTTGTCGCGAATGAATTAATTGCCCACGCGGCCAATACCGTGGCGGTCAACACCCCGAACAGCGGGTGCATGCGAAAGGAAAAGTATATGGCGCCCAACGCAATGCACGGATACGCGACTCCGCAGAAAAAGTAGAAGAGTCGATATGGAGTAATTTTCATGGGCACTTCCCGCAACTATCATTGCTCAAACCTAAGCTGACGCCGATGGCGATTGGTAAGGCAAGTGCCGCGCTCATGGTCTCAAGGGCTTATGAGCTGTCCCTGCTCTTTCTCCCGCCGCGGTCGATCAGGCGCGCAATCCCACCACCTAACTTCATGAGAGTGACGATGGTCGAGCGCGGCAGAGCAATCATCTGGTCGTACCAGCGGCTGGTACGCTCGACGAAATCCAGCATTTCTCTTAGGCGGACCTGCACTACGGGATCGACGGCCTTATCATCGCGCGACATCTCGACACACTCGCGTAGTGCCTCAGCCGCCGGATCCAATTCGCGCGCCTTACGACCGGCGGCGATTCGCGCCATCAGATTCCACAGGTCTGTTTCTGCCGTGTAGAAGGTGCGCCGGTCGCCCAGAATTGGTACCGACCGAATGATGTTCCAGGTCTGAAGTTCGCGCAGCGAGTTGGACACATTCGAGCGGGCGATCCCAAGGGTGTCCGCGATATGTTCCGCCGACAACGGCTGTTTCGAGGCGTAAAGCAATGCGTGAATCTGACTCACCGAGCGATTAACGCCCCAGCGCTCGCCGAGATTGCCCCACTCCAAAACAAAGCGTCGAACCGCTTCGGGGAGATCGGTTTTAATGTCTTCTATTTCTGTCATGACAGACATTACAGGCCTAAATGGCTTCCTTGTCAAACTTTGAATAGCTGAATTATTCAATGAGTTAGGGGGCGCCAACGAAAGGGCCGCTATGCAATGGCCAGGCTGCCCGGGAGGGGTCCTCGGAATCGCTGCTAGGCCTGCTTTTTCGGGTTCGACAAGCGCTTCTTCAGCGTGTGTTTGTGATTAGAAACCTTTGAATGGCCCACGATAGCCGGCTGCATCGGTGCGCCGTAGACGTGGTTGCTTGAATGAGGGTGCGGGACAAAAGAACTCGACTTTGCACGGGAATCGGTCGACTGAGCGTCAGCAACTGACAAGGCCGCTTGCATGAGGACGGCCGCGACTGCGATAACGACGAATTTCGTCATGTTCCTGAGTCTCCCGGCGGGATGATAGCCCAATATGCAGATGCGACGTTCTGGGCGTTGTCCCGAATGTGAAGTGCGTCTCGGGTCTTTGACCGCAGCGCTGCAACCGCGTCCTTGGCAGCTTGCTCATCGGCGCAGGGAGAGTCCCCTATAATCCGGTCGGCAATTTCGGTGGCGTCGGACTCACCACTGCATCATGCGGCGCTGGGATCGTTGCACCGCCGTTGGCCATCAAGTTCGGCAGAGCCTGCGCATTCGGCCCTCCCCGAG
>Ga0210389_10000034_pt1 | contig 126009 bp, 164 predicted proteins | sample IncBWH28OmetaG_FD_160127 | JGI IMG/M metagenome (GOLD analysis project Ga0210389, IMG submission 160127) | Forest soil microbial communities from Barre Woods Harvard Forest LTER site, Petersham, Massachusetts, United States - Inc-BW-H-28-O ...
TGCACTACGACTTGGGGTTCTTTGACCACGAGACAGGTCGCGTCGAGTGTGCCCCAAACCCGTTCGGTGCCAAACTGTTACCCATGTCTCCGGAATGAAATGGATACCATGTCCCCGGGTAGGACCTTTATATCTGAGCGCGCCCGGCGGGATTACTCGGCGCTGCGCGCCTCGCCCTTCGGGTCGCCCTAAAGGGCGATCGCCGCCACTGCGTGGCGTCGTCGAACCCCCATTGTTTATGTCGTGGGTTCGACCATATGACGGGTCGGCGCAGAAAAGCGATCGGTAAATTTTTTATATCTGAGCGCGCCCGGCGGGATTCGAACCCACGACCCTCGGCTTCGGAGGCCGATACTCTATCCAGCTGAGCTACGGGCGCAGCGCAGGGGTGGCGATACTACTCGCCGACGGCAAGTGCCGTCCAGAGGCTGCGCAGTTTCGAGTCCCTTCCCGCCTGTCTATTTCATCTCCCTCGCCGCGGCCTGCACCTTAAGGACGGTAGACCAATTGCGGGTTGTGACCATGGCACCCGCCTTGCGGCTAAATGCCGGATTTAACTTACCGTCGAGTATCCCGGTCGCACACCACAGGTAGGCCGCGCGCTGGGTGATGGCAAGCGCATCAGGCTTCCAGGATTCCTTCAGCATCGGACGGAGCGGCTCGAGGTGCTCAGGGTGGGCAACGAAAGCGACCAGGTGCTTGGCGTGATCCTTTACGGACGGCAGCAAGGGATTTTCCGCGACGATGCGGTTCAATTCTTGCGCCGTCATTACCATCACCGCAGCCGAGAATCCGCACTCGGCGGTGATGCCGGCTTGAATGCCCGCGCCGATCTTCGCCACACTGCGTCCCTTGCTTTTGAACAGTAGATTGCCGCTATTCAAGAGCGTGCGGACATGCGTGTGGCCGAGGTCGGCCATCAGGGCGCGTAAGTCCGCCATGGATACGCGGTTTCCACGGCCCACGTTGATGCCGCGAACGAGCGCAATGCAGACGCTCATCGTTCAGCGTCTGTCATAACGGCATCACGGGAACACACAACTTGCACTCGAGCACTCCGGTGGCCGGATCGTAGCGTGAATCGATTGGGTAGTACTCAAACATCGGTCGATTGTCGAGTTGCAATCCGCTGGACGGCAGCCAATCGCGCAATAGCGCATCCCACGCAGGTTCGAATTCGGCAACGACTCCCTTGAAGCTGAGTGCTGCGTATTTTCCGCCTGGAATGGTGGTCCGATGCGCATCGGCGCCCGCGAGGACGTGCGCGGGAATTTCGCATCCCCCGTCATATCTGCATTGCTCAGGTGCCGTGACATTCGGATCATCGTGGCTGATCCCATAGCGCGGCTGTCCAATGAGTCCGTGCGTCACCATCCAAGGATAGACTCGAGTTTGCCAGAACGCGCCGATCGGCTCCCCGTAAGGTCCGACATGCCGCAGGTAGGCAATGGGCGTGGGTTTGCGGTCGATAATTTCAACTTTCATGGGCGTCTCCGCTCTAATGACATTCGGGACACCATTGTTTCGCGCCTCGCTCGCATGAGCCTGATCGAACTTGCTGTTCGCCTGATTTGAATTGCTATTCGCACGCTGGGCGGATTGCTGCAGACGCCAGGTCGTGGGGGAGCAGCCGAAGCGCGCGCTGAATGCATGGGTGAATGCCTCCGCTGAACCAAATCCCACACCCAGCGCGATTTGCAATATGGAAAGCTTGGGTTGCGCCGCGAGGCGCGTAGCCGCTACTTCGCATCTTCGGCGGCGCAGATACGCCCCGAGCGTTTCTCCCATCAGTGCCGAAAAAAGGCGATGGAAGTGAAACGGCGAGAAATGCGCCACCTCGGCGAGCGTCTCCAATTCCAAGAATTGATCCAGATGCTGATCGATGTACTCCGTGACGCGGTGCATGCGATCAACGTACACATCGCGGCTTCGTGGGCTGTTCATCGCGGTCGCGAAATGCGCAACTAGTGACGGTCAGCGACGAGTCCGATGCTCGCCAGGATCATGGCAACTCCGATCCGACCTTTTTCTGGGTGTAGAGAATCATCTGTGTGCAGCGAAATACCGCCAGTGTCCGGCCGGACTCCTTGTGCGTGACGATGGCATCCCACACCTGGGTGGTCCTGCCGCGGTGCACCGGTGTGGCGACGCCGGCTATCGTACCGTCCCGTGCCGTGCCTAAGTGATTGGACTTCAGTTCGATGGTGGTAAAGCCGGTGGCATCCGCCGGGAGATTGGCCACGCAGCCGTAACCCGACAGGGTGTCCGCCAGGGTGACCACGGTACCCGCATGCAAATAGCCGTTGGGCGCCATGACGGACTCCACCACCCGCAGCTCGCCGCTGACGCGCGATGCGCTCACTTCCGTGATGATGATGCCAAGATGACCCGGCAACTTGCGGGCGCCGACGGCATTAAATGTCTCCGGGGTGCGCATGGTGATGAACTCGGCGCTCATGTGCTCGCGCGCCTCTGTACGCGGCCCAATACCACCAAGATCAGGCCCAGCGCGATGAACGCAAACAGGAGTCCCACGGCATTGATCATCGTGCGTTGATAGCCGATCGCATGGGGATCGATAAAACCGTACGGATAGTTTCCGATGATGCTGCCGCGAATCAACACGTAAATCAGGTACACAGTGGGGTACAGACCCCAGATCACCGGATAAAACCAGCGTAGCGCGCCCTTGGGAAAATTGAACCACCAGTAAAGCAGGAACAGCGTGGGCATGACGTAGTGCAATAAAATATCGGCGAGCAGTTGCAGGCCTTGCGGGTTCCAGGTCTTGCGCAATAAGAAATAATAGGCGAGGCCGACGAATGCAATGCTCGTCGCGACACCCGCCGTGATGTCGGAGCGCGCGAAGAACCTGCCGTGCGCCGAAGCGGGGGCAAGCAGGGGCATGGTCAGGGAGATGCAGACCAGCAAATTGGTCAGGATGGTGAAATAACCAAGGAAGCTGACGAGGCCGCCGACGACCCCCGTGCCATTTTCCATGGTGGAGTGGAGCGTGACGAACAGTTGCAGCAACACGCTGAACCAAGCGAGGGCGGCCAGCGCCGTGACGAATGCTCTGTTTTTTCGATACGTGCCTTTCATCGGTGACTGCGGCGGTTCTTGGACTCGAACTTCCTACGGCATATGGTCGAAGAAATCGACCACTCCAGTTTCCAGCGAGTATTCGGCGCCCACCACCATCAAGCCTGCGTTCTGAATCAGATTCTCGATGATTTCCGAGCCGTGCCTCAAGTGATTGACGGACGCTCGAATATTGGCGCGGCAGGCTTCACGCACCAGGGCATCGCGATCGTTTTTCAGATCGGTCGCCAACAGGCCCTGCACGGCAGGCCTGATGAAGTCCACGATGGAGTGCAGATTGCGGGACTGATTCTCCACGGGCCGCTGAAGCTGCTCGAGCGTGGTTTCGATTGCACCGCAGCGAGAATGCCCGAGCACCACCACCAGCCGCGTGTGGAATTGTTCCGCTGCAAATTCAACGCTGCCGATCAACGAGGGCGCGACGATGTTGCCCGCCACTCGAATGACGAATAGATCCCCCAGGCCCTGATCGAAAATGATCTCCACGGGAACGCGCGAGTCCGAACAGCCGAGGATTGCCGCGAAAGGTTGCTGCCCAGTCGCCAATTCCAAGCGCCGTGCCCGCCGTTCAACCGTATCCCGGCTGGGAGCTTCCGACACGAAGCGGCGGTTCCCCTCTCGCAGCAGCGCCAGCCCGTCTCGAGCCGAGATCATCGGAAATTCACGGAATTCTGCACCGCCGTCAGGCGGCTACAGCGCGCGTCGGGCTGGGTTATCGCGGTACCCAAGTACGCGTGCGGGCAGAAACAGAATGGCTCGCAGCAGCGCAAAGATCGCCTCGAACGAAATACCGATCAGGCGGAACGGTAGCGACAGGAGCCAAATCAGAGGCCAGAGCACCAGGGCCAGGATGGCCACCGGCCAACACAGGACCAGCAAAACACACCACAAGAGCAAGGTTTTCACGTCCACCCCTCCTCAATTCTTGCCGTCAACCTTACCACAACCGGGAGTGTGAGCGACGGCGGTCGACAGCAGGGTGTGCGAGCGCAGCAGCTCCATTTGCCTTTCCGGGTTGGCGGGCGCCGTGAACCCGAACTGTGCGTAGAGGCCGTGCGCATCCTGGGTGCCGAGGGTATAGCGCACGATGGTTCGCAGCTCCGGGTGCGCCAGGATGTTTTCCATCAATGACTTGGCGATGCCCCGCCCGCGGAACTCGGGAAGAACAAAGATATCGAGCAGGTGCGCAAATCGAACGAAATCGCTGACGACCCTGGCAAAGCCAATTTGACGGCCTCCGGCATAGACTCCAAAACACAGGGAATGCTTGATGCATTTTTCCACGTTGGCGCGCGAGATGCCGGGAACCCAGTAAGAGTCATTGGCCAGAAACGCGTGAATCATCGCCAAGTCGAGCCGATCCTTGTCCGTCGAGATCTCGATCTTCATTTCTTGAGCAGCCTCTTCGGCGCAACCAATCCGTAACTCAACTCCACCAGATTCCTCACCTCGGACCAGTCGACCGCCTCACCGTCAAGCCGCAGTCCAAACCAGCCTCGCGGTCCTATGTAGGGAGGAAGATAGAAGCGCTCGGGCTCTCGCGAGGCGCGGTCGACATTTTCTCCAAGCGCCGATTTGCAGCACACGGAAATAATCCCGTCGCCGTGATGATTGTTCAGAAAATATGCGAACACCTTGCCTCGAACTCGAAAATCCGCGTGTTCATTGAGGTCGCGGCGCGCGGCTTCGGGCAGAGCGAGACAGATCTTGCTCAATTGACGCAGGATGGGATGCTCGCGCACCGCCGTCTTGGCCGGTCCTTTGGATTTCGGTCGAGCCTTGGATTTGGGTTTAGGCTTGGCTTTTGCCATCACTACTTGCCGGCTGAACGGCTTGCGCTGGGTTTGACGAACTCTAGACGCCTGAAGCGCAGTGCCGACCAATCCTCGTCGATCGCCACCATGCGAACGGACTCAAAGCCGGCAGCGCGAATGACGCTCCAGCCCGAATCGCGATTGAATTCGCACCGGTAGCGCTTCGAGGTTCCCTTCGGGTAAGCGAACCAAATCACGGCATCGCCCTCGGAGGCCCCCGCAAGAATCTTCGAGGCGCGATCCAGCTGCGCTTGTGTGACGGCGAAAGCCAGGCCAAAGGCGATCGATTTTGGCTTGAGCGGATCCCGTGCGATCTTCACTCCTTTGAGCTGCTTGAGCTCCGATTCGAAGGAATCCGGCGCATTGAAGATCGCAATTTCTTGGTGTGCGCCAAGGTTGAGCTTTTTGAACAGCGGCGATGCGACGGAGTCGTTCATGTGATTACCGGACGTTCGAGTTTGTGATTCGTTGTTGCAGATGAGTCAGGACCGACGGCCAGGCTTGCGCATGGCAGTCGCGCGCAGCGGCATTCGGGAATCCGGCGTGCGTGAGATGCAGGTGGGTCCCGCCCTTCGCACCCGAAAGTTTCACGGTGACAACGGTTTCGGATCCTTCGGTGCCAAGCGCGCCGGTCACCCAGGTCAATTCCACCAGGTTGTCGGGGACAAGCCGAAGAAATCGTCCGTAGTGAGGATGCCGCTGAGCAACTGCAGCGGATTCTTGCTTGAATTCGGTCTCGAAGAAAAACACGGCGTTGACCTCCCGACGCATGAGCAGCGAACCGGGGGCGGCAAACCATTGGTCAAATCCCACCGTCCACGCATGGTAGAGCGTGGCCGGCGGGACAGCGAAAGTGCGCTCGGCAACCAGGTTGAATGGGCGCGCGGACAGGTCCGGAATCCGAATCGGTGCGGCGCCAGTGCTCATGCGCCAGTGCCAATCGGATGCGTGCCAAACACAAACTACCTCATTTTCTAGCCTTCAATGCGGCGTACCGATTGAGGCTGTCTTTCGGCCACTGTTCTGCGGGCTTGTAGAATTCGGCGAACACCGGAACCCCGGCGGGGAGTTGCACCCACGGCTGCTTCGACGCTGTGAAAATATGAACGTCCGGCGGCTGCGTATCGGGTTCGTCGAGCGTTCCCACGCGCACGAAGCTCACACTATCACCGGCGCCGCCATAGTGGCTCCACAACGCCACGAAGCACTTCGGGCAACGCGCGATGCGTTGGCCCTTGCCGCTATTGGATGGCGTATCGATCATCTGAACCCCGCCGGCCAGCAGTTGAACGCGATCTGCTTCGATCATTGCATTCAATACGAACGCGCCGCCGGTTTCCCGTTGGCACCAACGGCAATGGCAGCAATGCACGAAGAGCGGCTTGCCGGTCATGCGGTAGCGGACGTGACGGCAACTGCAGCCGCCGTCCTGGGATCGCGCCGATGTTTCGGTGGTTGACATGGGGTCAGGCAGCGCGCATGCGCGCGGTCACTTCGATTTCGATTTGCATTCGGGGATCCAATAGGCCCGCGGAAATCATCGTCATGGCGGGACGGCTCGTTCCAAAATACTTGCGCAGCACCGGCCAGCAGTCTGGGAACCGTTCGCCCTTGGGCACAATGTAATTCACCCTCACCACATCCGCTAAGTCCGCGCCCGCTTGACGCAGGGCGGTCCGGATATTCTTGAGGCATTGTTCGGTCTGTTCGAGCAGATCGTCGGAAATGGTCATGGTGTCGTAGTCAAAACCCGTCGTACCGGATACGAAAATCCAGTCGCCATCGACAACCGCCCGCGAATAACCGATGTCGTGTTCGAATTTGGATCCTGAGCTGATCAAGCGTCGCGTCATTGCGCTCCCCCTCGAGCTCCATTGTACTTCGACTGGCGGAGCGAGTCTGGACGGGTATCAAAAAACCATAAGGCGCCCGAAAATGCATACCACCACGCCGCCGCCAGCCACCAGCCACCGAGAAAGTCGACGTGGATTCGGGCGAAAAACGCCAGTGGGGTTGCCGGCAAGCAAAGCAATGAGACGGCAAGGATGCGCCGCGGTGAGAATTTTCGGATCCAAAGCATTCTGATCAACGAGCCGTACGTGATAGCACCCGCCACCGAGCAGAGGCCCAGCACAAGATAGAGGCGTTCGCTTCCAGGGACGGCGGCAAACAGCACCAGGCCGATGATCCCGACATACATGGTGAATACGCTCAAGAGCGCGGCGATGGCGATGAAGACGAATTTTCGGAGGCGGCTTTGCGGCGAGCGCAGCGTCAACGCCAGGCTGGACGCGTGCAGCACACCGCTGACGGCAAACGAGGCGATGAGCGAATCGTTCAGGAGCTCCCAGTGCCCCAATAGGAACAGCACGACCGTAGCTACGCCGAGCACACTGAAGTGCCGGGCGTAATAGAAGTGGCCCATCCCTATGCTTGGATCGGGCCGCGCGGCCCGCGTTCGGTCTGCAGCGCAGCGTTGCGCAGGAAGACAGGCAGATCGGTGGTGGGCGGGCGGGCAGGTATTTGATACATCATGGCGGCGATGTGGCCGCGGTGATACGTGGTGTGATTCACAACGTGCAGCAGGATATCGCCACGCGACATCGAACCTTCGCCGCCGCCGATAAAGGTGAAGTTCACGATTTCCTCACCCATACGGTCGGACATTTCCTCTGCGTAGCGAATGTACCAACTGTCGAGCGTGGCTTGTGCAATGCGTAAATCGGAAAACGAGACGTGCACGTCGGGTGTACGCGTCGTGAAACCATGGGGCCTGCCCTCAAGATGCGCCTGCCACACGAGATCGATGGTGTAGACATGATTCAAGGTGCGGAGCAGATTGCCGAAGACGATTTGCCGCGGCGTCGTCAACTCGGCCTCGGGAATCTCGCCGAGCGCCAGGTACAGCAGCGAATTCGCCCACGCCGAGTAGCGGGTCAGCATCCTGACATTTCGCAGCGCGGACATGCTCAGGAGGGCGGCGACGCGCTGGGTGGTTGGAGGGTTGATATGGAATTGGAAGAACCCCGTTTTAAGATCATCAGCAACGCTCCGGCCAATATGGCCATATCCGCAATGTTGAAAATGCCGGTGCGCAGGGAACCAATGCCGACATTCAAAAAATCCGTGACCCGGCCATCATATAACAGGCGGTCAATCAAATTGCTCATGCCTCCTCCGGCGACGAGCGCGAGGGCAACAAATCGAGCGGTGCTAAGACGCCTGGCGAACAGCGCGGCGCACACCAAGCCGATCAGCAGCGCCGCGACCACCGCCGTAAACAACGCGAAGCGCACCTGTTGCGACAACGATGCGCCGAGGCTTAGGAAAGAGCCTGGATTCTCCGTGAGCTGCAGGCGCAGGGAATCGGCAAACAGCGACTCCGTGATGCCGGATTGGAGCAGGGAGCGCGCGGCGGATTTCGACACTTGATCGCAGCCCACGCAGCAACACAGCGTCAGAATCACGACGATGAATCTGGGAATAGACCGCATGGTGACTCCTTCCTTCAAACTCCTCTGATCGCCCTGCCGGGATAAAGGTTCAGAACTTTTGTTTGCCGGTCAGAATATCCCACCACAACCGCCAGTCGCCCATCAAGCTGTAGCCGGGGTAGCGAAATGTTGCGGGTTTGTTGCGTTCGAAAAAAAAGTGTCCCACCCATGCGAACGCGTACCCTTGAACCAGCGCCACTGCGGCCAACCACCATTTCTGAGTTGCGACGGCGGCGATGAGCAGCATCAGGGCAATGCTGGTTCCCGCAAAATGCAGCCGCCGGGAAGTGCGGTTCGCGTGCTCGCTCAGATAGAACGGATAGAAATCGTTGAAGGTGCGATATTTTTTCAATGACCGAGGCCTGCTTCGACCCAATCGAGCCTGTCCTTGTGGAAATGTTTTGCGGCGACCGGCACGCCGGATACGGGAAATTCCATCACGTACTCATCCGCCGCGTCGAACTTCGGCCAGGGAGCGCCTCCGGCCGAATCGGGATCGCCGTTTTTGGCGAACTGTGCCCAGTATCTGTTCGCTGCGGAAGCGATGGCTTTGCCTTCGTCGTCGAATGCCGTGCTACGCGGGGTGTTGAAGACATAGGCAAGTTCTCCGCCGTGCGCCAGTCCGAACAAGGTCGCGCGCTGCGCGGCCGGCGTATACGAGAAATGATAGACATACGTAGCGTTGCCATGCTTTGCATGCAGCCGCGCAAGGTCGCGATCAGGTTCGCTGATGGACGAATCGGTGACCAGACGCGCGATGATGCGGTCGGCATCACCGGTATTGTCAGGATCGTATGCGGCGATGAAGGCCTCGCGCCTTTGCTGGATCGACGCGAAACGCTCGGGGGCATTCAGCCCGCGCCGAGTAAGGCTGGCTTCATCGCTATTGCCGCCGAGCAAGTAGGGAACGTGCGCCTCGCTTCCTTTGGCGAATCCATCGGCGGCGCTGCCCGCAATCATCTTGCCGTCGGCCATCGGCAGTATTTGGTCGGCCGCCCCGATGGGTGCGGCATTTGCGGTCAGTTCGGCCCACGACAGCGCCCGCAAAGCCTTTGCCGCGGCGGCGTCAGAACCGTGGACTCCGGCCTTCTCGGCGAACGTCACGCCATTCTGCTCTACGGAACTGATCGGTCGCGCAGCTAAGCGGCCAAAGCCCGACTCTGCGAGTGCCTTGTTGAACAATCTCTTGGCTTGAGGGGCCAGCATCAGGTAGTTGACGGAGATGGCGCCGGCGGACTCGCCGAAAATCGTGACGTTTTTGGGATCTCCGCCGAATTCTTTGATGTTGTCCTGCACCCAGTTGAGCGCAGCCACCTGATCCATCAGTCCGTAGTTGCCGAGCAGCCCTTTAGGATTCTCCGCCGTCAGGGCAGGATGCGCGAACCAGCCGGCACGGCCCAGTCGATAGTTCACGGTCACCACGATCACCCCTTGCCGGGCGAACTGGCTGCCGTCGTAAGCGGATCCCGAACCGAATAGAAACGCGCCACCATGGATCCAAACCATGACGGGAAGTTTGGCGCCGCTCTTGGCGTCGGCAGGCTCGTATACATTGAGATACAGGCAGTCCTCAGCCTGCGCGCAGGTGGAGGAAAAGGCGCTCGCGGCGCGTACACCCGACCATTTGGCGGGAGCCCGCGGTTCGCGCCAGCGCAAATCGCCCACCGGGGGAGCGGCGAACGGCAATCCTTTGAAAACCGCCACACCATCCGCAACGATGCCCTGGGCTTCGCCTTGTCTCACCTTGACGATGGGACCATTGGCCGGGGGTGGCGAGACCGCTGGATCGGCGGCCTTTTGCGCTTGACCGAAGGATGCGCCGGCGGCCAGTGCCAAGGCCACCGCTGCGGCGCGAACGACGAAACGCTGTATCGACATGAATCCCCCTGACTGTTAAATCACGACCCTGCCTATCGGTTCGCCGCTTGCGCGGAACCTCGTGCATTGACGGCTCTTTGAGCGAGCATAAGCGAAGTGGCGCGAGGCGGCGAGAACTACCCGTGCGGCCTCTCGCTAGAAATTTAACAGATCGCCGCGAAATGACTGATGGGAAGCATAAAGCGAAGCCCGTTGCTGCAAGGGCGCCAGCCAGCCAACGATGCCCACGCATGGGCATTGGTATTACTGGCTGCCACGCCCTCTCCTCGCAAGTACATGACGGCGAGATTGAACTGCGCCAGCGCAATGAGTAGCATGAAATGTCGCTTGAATTCCGTGTGCATCACTATTCCTTGTTTCGCATACAGCGCGTTGTCCGACGGAAGAGAGCAGCTTCCCTGCCTTGTCACGGCCGCCGGGGTCGCTGCTTGGCCGAGATTGACTTGATGATCAGCCGTCGCCGTTGCTTCGGATCGAGCGGTTTCTTCGCAGAGGCTAGCGCAAGCGACATGAGCCTTTTTACTGCAGGCTTCTCCAGCACCAGCGGCTCCGTGAGAACGATGTGGCGAACCCTGGTGCCGCTTCCCTGCAGCACCTTGTCCGGATCGGGCAGCTTTGCGCCCTGCAAGAAAAACAGGCTGACCCAGCGCGGATATACGGCTATCGAAAAAATCGCTTCCGATGCTTTGTCGCTCGGTCCAAAGCCGATTGCCAGGGCATTATAGTTGTCATAAACCATTTCGATCGCGCCCGGCAGCCGCTTGCGAAGCCGCGACAGGGCCGCGCGAGCGGCTGCGGCAACTCGCGGTTCGAATTTTGCCAGGAAGGATCCAAGCTGCTGCGCCGGAGTTCGACTCACATGCCTACCTCGTACTCGCTCTGAACCAGACCGCTCGGGTACTGGCGAGTCGCAATGTGTTTGAGAGGAATGTCGCGTTCCACGGCGCCAAACAGTGAAATTCCGCTGCCGATCAGCACGGGCACACGGGTCACGATCAGACGTTGAATCAGGCCTGCCCGCAGAAATCCCTGGATGGTAATGCCACCGTCGACGTAAACGTGCCGTATGCCGCGGGCAGCGAGTTGCGCGTAGATCTCCGCCGGGTGTCCGGACATCCGCGAGACGCGAGCTTCGGTTGGAGCGGGCGCAATTGGGCGGGTGCTGAGCACGAATACGGATTTATCGCGATAGGGCCACGCCTCAAAAGCCAACACGGTATCGTACGTCTTACGTCCAATGACCAATGCGTCGACCGACGCCATGAATTCATCATAGCCGTGAGGCTCACCGCCGCCCTCCGGCAGAAAATCGAGCGCACCATCCGGTCGCGCGATGAAGCCATCAACACTGGTGCCGACAAATACGGATACCTTCACGGCTGAATCCAGGTCAAGACCTGCCTCGAGGGAGGATCCAGGCACGGCAGGTGCCGCAACTCTTCACGCTCCCCGCAGTATGCATTGAAGCAGGCGGTGTGTGCGGCCAACGACCTCTCTCCGTCTCGTGTGCAGCCCATGGCGTCAACTCGCCGGCTTGGGCGCGGCGATGAGCGAGATGTCGTGCGGAGCGTCCGCGCCGTGTTTGATCTTGAGTCGCAGTGTCTCCCCCACCGACTTCTGAATGGCGGCTTTGAGAGTGTCGGCTTTCGCGCGATCGACGGTGATGCCTTCAATTTCGAGAATCATGTCGCCTGAAGCGAGACCCGCATTGGCCGCAGGCGAAGCCGGAACGATCTTTTCGATCTTGATGGAGCGCAATTTTGGACTGAGAGAGAGGCCTTCAGCGTCAATGTTCAAGGCAAACCCAAACCAGCCCTTTTCGGCCGCGTGCAGTGACGCCGGCGCCATGGACAGCGCCGCTACCGCGAGCAAGACGGCCAGAAATTGGCGACTCACGGCGTAGAGTTCTTTGGATTCGATTCGAGCGCGATTTGCCGCTCGCGCAGATACAGGAATAGGGGCAGCCCGCAACTGACTCCGATCAAGCACGTGGCGCTGATTGGCATCCAGAGCAGGCGCAGTTTGCGGCGCGCGCCCTCACGCCGGATAAAGACAATCAGTGTCACCGCCGATATCAAGACGTCGAGGCCGAAGAACCCGCCGATGCGTGTGGAAAATAGCTCGCTCACCAACAGGCGCAGATTGAGGCCGTGCTGAATGAGCCAAGGGACAAACTTGGCGTAGGGAGCTACCGAGCCAATGACGGCGAGTGCGAGATAAAGCGGAGCCATAGATCATCCCCTTTCTGTGGCGGCGATGTGCCGTACGCGCTTGCGTGTCGCGATCTGCCAGATGTTGCCCCATGGGTCTTTGACCATTCCGCGGCGGTCGCCATAGGGCATATCCGATGGAGGTTCCATCGACCGTGCGCCCGCCTCGATCGCGCGCTGCCAGGTGATATCCGCGTTCTCCACGTACACGTACAGGCACGCCGTCATGGCACCGCGCAGCCCCGCGTCACTGATCATGATGATGGAGTCACCGAGCTTCAGTTCGGCCGGTGCTTGCGGGTGATAGTCGCCGGCGGCGCCAAACACTTTCTTAATGAATTCGACCAGTTTTTCCGCACCAGGAACGATGATTCGGGGCGTCACCGTATGCCATCCAGGAGGCCGGAAGTTGGAGCGCTTTGCCATGTGTACCTCGCCGGCAGATAAAATAACCTGTTGGCGCAATAAAAGTAATCAGATGCTCGTCAAGGCGCGGCCATCTTCGCCAGCAGCCATTGCATTCCGGCCAGATGTTGTTGGTCGTGGCTGCACAGGTTATGCACGAGACCGCGCAGCGTTACGGAATGCCCTTCAAATTCCGCCGCCCGCGCGAGTTGCTGTGGCGTCAAGTCGGAGATGAGCGCAACTGTTTTGCTGCGAGCGTGGCGGAACTCCGCGAGGATGGCCACCGTATCGGCGGTTGCATAGGAGCGTTCCGCGGCAAGCGATTCGCCGTCGAGCGATGGGAGCAGCGGATTGGACTCCTCGAGCGTGCGCCGGAAACGCACGTGGTAGCCGTCGATTTCGATGTCCCTGACATGGCAGACCTGCTCGATCGGAGTGAACGGCTCACTGGGAACGCCATCCCACGATGAAGGGCGCCAATTTTTGTACTCGTGGGGCACCGCGGAGTAGTAGGCTTCGAGCCGCTCCGGAAAATCCGCAAGAGCGGCCAGGGTGATCGGATCCAGGGTGCCTTTCGTGGAGATGGTCCTTTCCTTGGAGATGGTCCCGTCCTTGGAAACGAGTTCATTGTCTGTTGCCAGTCCGATATTGAATACCATGCCATAGGGGTCGCGGACGTAGCAACGCGGCAGGCCGGCATCTTCCTCGACGACTACACAACCCGCGGCCAGCAACTTGGCCTTTGCCGTCGCAACGTCGGATACCAGGACCTCGAAGACCGGCGCATGTTGCCTGCCTTTCTCAACATATAACTCTAGGGGACCGGTTTCAAACCCCACGATGTTCAAACCTCGATGCGAGACCGGCAAACCCAACACCGACGTGTAGAACTCGATCGCCGCAGAGAACTTGTCGCTGCGTATGATGATGTCTCTTGAGAACTGATAAGCGTCACTCACGGTACGCTCCTCGGCGTTCGCTTCGCCGCACCACAATGTTCTGTCCCGCCGACCGAGTATACGTTACCTTGCTGACCTCATCGTTCAGGTCAAATGGGGTGCGTTGATGCTACGGTGTATTTCTGCGATTTCTTTGGCCCTGTACGCGATCACGGCTGCGCATGCTGAAGCGGCAAGCCAACCCCCGCCGTTGGTCATCACGGACGTCACTCTCATCGATGGCACGGGCGCTGCTCCTCGGGCTCATATGACCATCAGAATCGAAAGCGGCCATCTAGTGGAGATCGCACGAACCTCCTCGAAAACACTGAATGGAGATGTGAAGATCGAGGGAACTGGGCGATTTCTCGTCCCGGGCTTTTTCGATAACAACGCACACTTGACGGTGTACGGTCAGCCCGCGCGGCGCGATACATCGGCAAAGTATGGCGACCGAAATGAAGAGTTGGCGCTGGAGTTCGCGCAGCGAACACTGAAAGCCGGGGTCACCACGTTGGTGGACAGCTATGGCGTACTACCGCCGTCCATCGTCGTGCGCGATCGGATCAACCGGGGTGAGGGGGTGGGCTCGAGGCTACTGCTCGCGGGCAACATTCTTGGCTGGGGCGGCCCTTTTTCCATCACATTCTCTTTGACGAAGGATGCGGATTTGTCGCTGTTCGAAGAGAAATGGGACGACCTCCTGGCCCAGGGCATGGGCGAGGAATTGACGGACATGACACCTGAGGAACTCCGGGTCGCAATGAATGGCTATCTCGACAAGGGCGTCGATGTCATCAAGTACGGCGGCACCAGTCATTTCATGCGCCCCTCGCTCATCGGCTTTTCCCCGCGCCAACAGGTCGTCATCGTCGCCGAGGCACACAAAAGAGGCAGACCGGTGCAGACGCACGCGACGAGTTCGGAGGGTTTGCGACTGGCCGTGGAGGCGGGAATCGATCTCATTCAACATCCGGAAATGATGAGCCGAGATCTGCCGGACGATCTCATCCGATTGATTGTATCCAAAGGAGTGTATTGCGGGATGCGGGCGAACCTGATCACCGGCGAAGCCCGTACGCATCATCTGTCGCAGCGCGCCGATGCGGAAGCACGAATCGCCAAGATGCCGCCCGCCACCACCACCGCGGAGCAATGGCGGCGGCTCGAGATGCTGCAGGAAACCTTGGACATTCAGCGGCGCAACGCGGTTCGGCTGATTTCGGCGGGCTGCAAGGTGACGCCGGCGACTGACAGCTACTTGGGCGATGCGCCTGAATTTCGGCGGACGGTGAAGACCGAGGAACTCGAGCCGGGCAGCGGCACTGTTCTGGCCATTGAAGGATTCGTCGAACTCGGAATGACGCCGATGCAAGCCATCATTGCGGCAACCGCGAACGGTGCGGGTGCGGCTTTCCGCTCCCGGGATTTAGGGACCATCGAAAAAGGCAAAATTGCGGACGTTGTCCTGCTTGAAGCGGACCCTTTGACGGACATTCACAACATCGAAAAGATCAGCGCCGTCGTTGCGCAGGGCCGGCTGGTCGATTTAGGCAGCCTGCCGGAACATCCCGTGTTCTTTAGAAAACCTTAAATTTCGAACATTGCGCCGGCTTGATTCATGTGGGTCGTTCGACGCGCAGTCACTCAAACCAGATTTCAATTTCATAGCCGTCAGGATCGCGAACGAAGGCATAGGGTAAGCCGGGCGCGAACTCGCCGCGAGAAGTGAGGACGCCCCCGGCGCTCTCAACCGCCGCGACCGCGGCATCGATGTCTTCCGGCCGGGTCAGCCGAAATCCAAAATGAATGATGCCGCCGGCGACGCCCGCCTCCGCGGGGCGTCTCTCAAAAGCGAGAACATCGTGCGGCCCCGGTCCCAACACCTGGATGGTGGATTCGCTGCGAAAATATTCGCGCACACCGAAGACGGACCGATAAAACGCCAGCGATCGATCCGGATCGACAACGGACAGCGCGACGTGGCTAAGACCGTGTGTCTTGATCATATGCTTCGTGCTTTGGCATGGTTAGTCCCACTGGTTGGAATTTTTCGGAAAGCCGGGACGCTGAATTCTCACAACACAGAAACGTTGCCCGGTGGGCGCTTGCATCACCACCCAACGCTCCAGGCGGTCGACGACTCTGGCACCCAATTTTTCCAGGCGGCTCACTTCGGCGGGGATGTCGTCGGTCTCGATGTCGATGTGCACGCGACTCTCGTGCTCAACGCGCTGAATCTGCACGATGGGTTCGTCGGGTGGGGTCTCCAGCATGCGGTAGTTGCCCCGGCTTCCCGGGTGCCTGGGGTCAACCGCGCGGCCCAGTGCCTCGCCCCAAAACCCGGCGGCCTCATCAACGTTCGAGGTCCTGCAATCGATCAGCACGGCGCAGAGGCGGGAGTGGTGCATAGGTTTCTCGTTCAGGGGTTCATATCAGATCAGCCACCGTGACACGCGCGCACGGTAGGCGTGCCACTCGGCGCCGAATTGGCGCGCCGCCCACGGCTCTTCGAACAAAAGAACCCGGAGGTGAAAACCGGCAGCGAACAGCGCGCTGTAGATGATGAGTGTGCGCGAGTGCCACAGAATGCACCAGCCCACCAAAATCGTGACAACTCCGACGTACATGGGATTTCGTGAAACTCGGTAGGGCCCCGTGGTCACCAAATGCCGCGGCGGATCCCAGGGCGCCAGCGTGCCCCGTCCGGCATTGTAGAATTCGCGTACGCACCATAACAACAACAACGTGCCGAGACACAGCGGTATTGCGGCGAGTGGACGATAGCGCATCGGATGATTCGTCGAAGTCCCGATCGCGATGGGTATCGCGAATGCGACGAGGCCGGGTAGAGCAATAAAAGCGGTGATGGCGCGAATCAGCACCGAGGTCAATCGCCGTGCAGGTCCAGCGCCATGTAAAGCGTCCCTGCAATCGGGTTGTTGCAGTACGCTGCGATCTCCACAAACCCCATGGAGCGATACAGCGCCTGCGCGTCGGTCATTGTCGGCAGCGTATCGAGCAGGACCCTGCTGTAGCCGGCGAGCCGGGCTTCCTTCAGCAACGAATTGGTGAGCAGTCGACCGAGACCGGAACCGCGGCCCGCAGGACGTACATAAAGACGTTTCATCTCGCAATCGCTACCGTGCACCGGCCGCAAACCCACCACTCCAAGGACGGATGATCCGTTCGTGGCCAGAAGTAAGCGCCCTGCGGGGCGTGCGTAGTTGCCCGGTAGCGAGGCCAACTCCTCGGCAAAGCCCTGAAAGCAAAGGTCGACGCCCAGCGAGGATTGGTATTCAACAAAGAGTTCGCGTACCTGCTCGATGTCGCCGGCCGTCTGCGCTTCGCGAATCGTTGCCTTCATCGATTGCCTCGAATCAATATTGACGTCGGAACTGTTACTCAGAGCATTTGAGATTGACTGACTGTTCGGCCAGCTCACGAAGGCGCCGTTGCATGAAGCGGACCTGCTCGGGTGAATTCTGTTTCTTGAGCGCACCCTGTATCTCGCGCTGCTCAGCCTGGATTGGGACACACGCGGGGTTGTCCTGCACCTCCGCAGAAAAGGCGCCGTTCGGAACGGCGCGCGGGGCAAGCGCCAAAGTGCTTCCGGATTCAGCCGGTGGGACGGCAGTGATGGGTGCGGTCTGCACGGCACTTGCGGTACCCCCCGCGGCGCTTGCGGCGCTCTGCGCCGCACTTGCAGTGCTCTGCGCGGGTGCAGTGGCATCCACGGGAACCGTCGCCGCCTGCGTGGGTTGATCCGATGCCGAGGCGGCGGGCAGCCTGTTTTGGTCGTGGACGCTGACGAAAGCGTCGGGCGAAGCGTGTTGATAACCGCTGATCACTTTGTAAGCGAGGCCGCCGGCTGCTGCCAATAGCAGAGCCGCACCCAGAATCGGCCGCAGCCATTCACCCATTTCTTCTCATCATCGAATCCCTCCGACGATCAAGACAAGCGGTGCTGTCCGCTCACTCCGCATTATGCCGCGAAATACGCACGGGACAACCGCGCCCAATCCCAATCGTCGGGCGGCGTTCGTTAGGAGGCATTCCGAATGTTCTCTCGCAGCAAAAGCGCGAGCTCTTCGCAATCGGCGTCACTGGCTAAAACGCGGGCCGACGAATCGCGTTGATCCGGCCAAATAGGATGACCCCAGCGCGGATCGGAACGATAGCGGGGGATGATCCCCGCGTGCAGGTGCGGCACGGTATTGCCAAGGCATGCCACATTGACGTGATCGGGATGAAAGGAACGGCTTACCGCAGATTCGGCGCTCCAAACGTCGGCCGAGAATTGACGCCACGATCTCGCATCGAGCTCGCTGGGGCGAGAAACATGCGCCGGGTCATACACTACCGCGCAGGTCCCCCGATAGGTTTGGTCCCTCGCAATGTACAGAGATGAAACCGAGAGCGTGCAAACATAATAAGTGAACTCGTTGATGCGTGGACGCGGGGCGCAGAGTGGACACCCAAACCCAAGTTTCAGCTCAAACCAGGGAGCCAGCGCCGACATGCCTCGTAACCATCCCGCCGCCCCAACAGGGGAGCGCTGCAACCCGTCTAAGTGCTTTTCTTCCCGGGAACCGTTTGAAATTGTGGCAAGCCATCGTCGAGCCTTACCCAAGACAACTTATCTTGCACCCAAATGTGCATTTGCGGCGCCAACGGTGAAGGATCATCCAATAACACCAATGTGAAGTCCAAGTCGCCGGCGCGATGACTGTGACTATATGTTAGCGAACTACCGCACTTGGTGCAGAACGTTCGTTCCACATCGGCTGAGGTTCTAACGACGGCCGGTTCACCGCTCAAGATCCTGAACTGGTCCGAATTGACGGTTCCCCAGCCGACGAAAGCAGCACCGGCGGCACGACGGCAACTTTCACAGTGACAGACGCACAGATTGCGAACCGGCCCTGTTGCCGCGAAGCGAACTGTTCCGCAGTAGCAGTGCCCGAAGTGCGTCTGTGAATTCATATGCAGTTCCTCGAAGCGAGCAAGGCATCAATAGCAGGGCCCTCCAAGTCAGGAGGCTGTCGTTGTACTTATCGCTGTCGGTTTCCTGAGAGAATGCGGGCCCGGTCGGCACCGAGGCGGTCCTTAATGTCCAGGTAGGCCGTCGCGATCAATTCGCCCAGAGCCGCAGCGCTCAGCGGCCGGCCGGGGTTCAATTTCACATGCCGCATGCGTTTGCCGCTTCCCTCCAACAGGCCGGCGGGATCCTTGAGCAATGCGCCGTAAAAGAAGCCGACGTTGACATGACTTTTGAATGTGTTGACGTACGCAAACGGCGCATCTTCCACACAGGCGACCGGGCAACCATCATGCATCAGCTCTCGAACATCCCCGCCGGACTGTCGCATCTGCGTGAACCACGTTTGCGCAATGGACCGCAGCTCCGCGGGATCGCCGCTCAGCCAGATGTCGACAGCCGCGTCTCGTTTTGCCGCTCCGGAGAGCCGAAAGATGTCCACCCGAGCGCTCAGCCCGCGGAGGTCCAGCGGAATGCGGCGAGGTTTAGATCCGCGCATCGCAATCAAGCTGGGCAACACGCGGCGCCGACCGCGAACAATTGGGCTGAGCGGCGCGCGGTCCCCGCGAAAGGACCACTACCGCCGCGGGCTTGAACTTTTGACTAGGTGGCACTTTCATCATGTCGGCCAAGATTCTTGCGAAACGTTCGGACGCGTCCCGTCTCTTCAAAACCCAATCGAAGGTGAGCAGCGTGACTAACGTGGTTGTCGATATTGGCGTCCGAACCGAACTCCGTACAACCTTGACGTGTAGCCCAGTCTCCGGCGGCCTGGATGAGCGCCCGACCAATCCCCTTACGGCGGGAGTTCGGGACAACATACCAGCCCTCCAAATAGGCGACGCGATCCGTAGCGCAGCCGTCCACGATATTGCGGATTGAAAGTTCGGCAAATCCAACAGCTGCGGTGCCGGCGGTAAACGCCAGGAGCACTTCCGCCGGTTCGCGGCGGTCACCCGCGAAGTATCGATCGATATCTCGTTGGTGTTGCTCCAAGCTGCCGTCAGGCCAGAGTTCGTGTCGCATTCGGCACCACTCGCTGGTATCTGCCGCTGTAGCCGAACGGATCGTCGTCATCGGTCGTTCCGCGATGCGCCGAACCTCAAGGAGGCGGCTGCAGAGTCACGCGCCAGCCCAGCTCGCTCTTCGTCACAAGCATCTCCGGGGCGGATTTCCCGCCGTCCGGACCTGAGCATTGCTGCGTCAGCTTTACCAACCCCGGGGCGATCTGCGCTTTTCCGACAAACGAACACTTTAGGCGACCGAAATCGGGGAACCCTTTGGCGCGAAGTTCGTTTCGAAATGACAGTTCTCGCCCTTGTGCCGCTTGTTTGATCATGTCGGGATCGTTCGCCAGCGTCGGATTGATCTTCTGGAGCATTTGCCGCCCCTCCTCCACGAAATCCATCACCGCCACGGCTCTATCCGCGTCTTTTTGAACGTAGGCTTGCTCGAGGGCGCGCACCGCGTCCTCAGGCGTATCGAAGCCGCGCGGACTGATCGCCGATGCCGCGGTCAGCCCCAACACGAGGCAGAGACAGGTGGATGTCACGATCCAGAACTCCCGACTATTTCTATGCAACGCACGACAAGCTAGGCCGCACCCTTCGACGCAATATGCAGGCCTGCCATCACCCAGAGCGAGCCGAGCGCGGCGTTACTCAGCGCGAACACGCAAAGTCTGTGGATCACCCGATTGTAACTAAGATGGATAAGGCTATGAACAACGCGTAGAGCGACGTAAGTCCACGCCACCATGACCGTCAGGGGTGACGTTCCGGCCGTGACATACAGAACCACGCAAACCACATAGAAAAGCATGGGCAGTTCGAGCAAGTTCATGTAGTTCCGGTTCGGGATACTGACACTTGGCGGGACGGCAGGCGACTCTCCGAATTTAAAATCATTCGGTCCGATCTCGCGGCGTCGAACCGAGCGAACTCGAACGAACGGAATTAGCAGCAAGACCAAAAAGGTCCACGCCGCCAGTGCGATTACGGGATTGAGAATTTCGATGTTGCGCACCTGTCACGCTCCCTTCGTCAGATGCCAGGGGTGTTGCCGTCGATGATCGCGACTCCGCAAGCGTTCACTTAATTGTTAGCCGGTTTGTTACCGGACTCGATCATAGACATATGACTTGTCTGCCTTGCAACTCCCCGGCGCAGGTAATTGCCAATAACCCCTAGCAATAGAAAGTGGTTTTTCGTGATTGCCCCGATGATAAATCTCGATACTGTCTGATACACAATATATCTAAAGAGGAGTCGGAATTTTAACCTGCAGTATTAAGGAGTTAGCACTGATGAGATCCCTATTGTCTTGCGTCTTGGCCTTCAGTGCCTTCGGTTCACTCGCGATGAAGATATGGCGCGCTTTACTCCTGCGCAGGTTGCCAACACGTTGCAATTGGCTCTCCGGGAATATCGATGATATTTCCGGAGAGTTCTGCGCAGGCTCCAAAGCCAAGGATTCGATGGCGCCTACGCCACTACGTTTTTGAATTGCAATAGCTCAGGGACGTGATTTTCTGCCGGGTCCGGCTCATGATTGGTCTTATGCTCGACCTCCTCGATACCCGTCCTTCTCGTGAGAAAATCGCAAATGGTGCGTGGCTGCTGCGGGGATTTGCACTCGACAACGTTACGGCGCTGCTCGCTGAAATCGAGCAAGTTGCGACGGCGGCGCCGTTCCGTCACCTGGAGACTCCCGGCGGGTTTCGCATGTCGGTGGCCATGACCAATTGCGGTTCTCTTGGGTGGGTGAGCGATCGTCGGGGTTACCGCTACACGACTCGCGATCCTCTGAGCGGTCAGCCCTGGCCACCGATGCCTTCGAGGTTCTCAGTACTTGCCGCGCGCGCGGCGCGAGCCGCTGGATTCGAAGGCTTTGAACCCGACGCCTGCCTCGTCAATCGCTACGTGGCCGGCGCCAGGCTCACCCTGCATCAAGACAAAGACGAGAGCGACTTCAGCGCGCCGATCGTTTCCGTTTCCTTGGGGCTCCCCGCCGTTTTCCTGTTCGGCGGCAACGTCCGGAAGGATAAGCAACGCCGCATACCGCTACAGCATGGTGATGTCGTGGTCTGGGGCGGTCCCGCACGTCTCTATCACCACGGGGTATTACCACTGAAGGATGGCAATCACTTTGTGCTGGGGCGGCAGCGCGTGAATCTCACTTTTCGCCGCGCGCAGACCTAGAACGCCCCGCCCGGTTGTGCAGCGAGGGCACAAGGACGACTGCATGTTTACATCAAATCAAACCCAGTCCGCTGCGAGCGCACTCGGCCTGCGCGCCGAAGCCAACCGCGAAGGCATGCTCAGGACCGCGATGCGCAACGTCCTTCTCTGTCTTACCCTGGCCGCCGTTTGTGGCGCTGCCGGGCACGCCTCCGACACCCACTTCGCGCATCTCACCGGCCACTACTCCGATGCCGATCTTGTCAAAGGCGCGGCTCCCAAGCTTTTGCCGATGACCTTCCTTTACGACGCCAATAACAATCTCGTGCCCGTTGAGCAATGGCCTGAGGATCTCGCGGAGGTGAAAAAACACGTCGGCAACGGCTATTGCTGCGTTTCCGAGAATAAGCCGGAAAAGGACAATGAGCCCCCGGCAGATTGCGTCCGCGCCGTCTTTGGAACCGACATGGCTGCGAACTTCAAGGGTCTGATGGATTCTGCAGGGAAGCCCATTCAAATGCACGATGTTCCCAGGCACAAATGGCTGCTCGTGGTGTACGCCGCCACTTGGTGCGCTCCGTGCCTAAAGGAAGCGAACGCCTTGAATGCCTTTTTCAAGACTTCCAGTCATGCATCCGACTACGTCTGGCTCACGCTCGATGTTACCCGGATGCTCGAAGCAAAGGCCGCCGCTCGGCAAGTCAGTCAACTCTGACGGCGCGATACTCTTGGCATCGTTGCCAAGCCATCGACGCTCGTACCGCTTGGCGTTGCCTCAAGGTTTGGGCACGTGGCTGAACGTGCTGGCCACGATGCTGCGCTCTTTCTCATTCGAAACGGCCTCGAGCGCTGCGACCGCCAGCGCGTACGAGGTGCGATGCTTCTCGGATTCTCCGGCGGCAGACGCGGCGTGTGCGTATACAACATGAACAAACGCCATCTCCCAATCCGGCGACTGAATCCCGAGGAAATATGTTCGCATGTTTTCCGCGTAGGCGAGCGCCGACTGACCGAAACCAAGCAAGGCATGAACCTCAGCAAGGAGCATGGTGGCCCGCATAAAGTTGAGTTCGGTTCCCACCTTGGTCCAGTGCCAGGCAGACGCATGCGCAGCGTCAAGCATTTCCCGGTCCTCCGCCGCGTTGCGGGTCTGCACTGAGAGGTCCCAGGCTCGATTGTTGCTCGCAGCAGCGAATCTGCGATGCCATGCAGCTGCTTCTTCCGAACTCTTTGCGTCGCTCACGGTTGCTCCAGTTGCCTGAGGATGAGGTGCGCGTAACCACCCGCGCGTCCCGGTCCTGTCCCAAACGATTATCAGGCCGCAGAGAGCGCGCTGATCGTGACGTAATACCCGTCCGGATCTCGGAGTGAGAACTCCGGAGTACCAGTGCTGCGGTTCACGTGGGGCTCCTCCTCGAGCCGGGCGACGAGTGCGCGTGCCCTTGGCAGCGCCATGGCGAAGTCGTCGACACGGAAAAACAAGAGAAGACCGTTGCCGGGCTGCGCATGCTCGGGGCTCATCAAGGGGGGATGCTCATGGGCGCCCCACTCGTGAAGACAGAGCAAGACTGTTCCATCCGAGTCGAGGATTTGACCGAAGTCGTCATGGGCTGGGGTCGTCGTCGGCAGGCCCAGTAAGGACTGATACCACTTAAAACTGCCCGGCACATCGTCAACGCCGATGATCGTCCACGTGCGCCTCATCTGTCCCCCTTTGGCCTAACTCTAAGTGTCAAACACATGCTTGGCCCAATCACTGGATCGCTCCAACCGTAGCGTGCCATGCCACCTACGAGCAGATCTCTACCCGGTTGCCGTCCGGGTCGATTATAACGCTCTCGTAGTAGCCATCTCCGGTACGCCGGGGCCCGTCGACGACGGAGATTCCGTCGTTCCTGAGACGCTCGGTGAGCTCATCGACAAGACTCTCCGAACCTACCGAGATTGCGAGATGGGTCAGCCCAAGGCGCTGAGCTCCAGGAGCCAGTTCCACCAACGAGAGCGTCGACGTCGTCATCGCTTCGAGGCGGGCCCCATTCTCGAAAGTCAAAAAGCAGGACTCGAAACCCTTTGCGGGATTTAAATAGTGCGCTCCCGCGGTTGCGCCAAAGTACGACATGTAGAAGTGCTTGCACCTAGGCAGGTCGGTAGTCCAAATTGCAACGTGTTCTATTCGCATGGGTTGCGCCTAACGGTCAAGTTGAGCGACACGCGGTTGCGGTACCGCCAACCGAAGCTGATTTATCGAGACCATCGAACCATTCCTAAATTCACGGAAGAGGAGACCCAAAACAATGGTTCAGTCGACGGACAACGTCAACCCTTCTCACGCATGGACAACTCATCCCAAAGACGTACCAAGTATGCGTCCGGGTCGCGTAATTCCGCCCCGTAACCCCAGAATAACCTTTGCGGCCGCACCTCCAGGTGAACGCCACGCTGCTCCAATTCTCGACACTTCGCCTCAAGATCTGCTACGCGAAACGTTAACACGCAGGAGGGAGCGCGCTCCATTGCCGAAGATTGCTCGACGAAGAGAGTAAAACCGCCGCTGTCCCGAAGCGCGGCCACGTTTCTGCTGGGAATCTCGAATTCGAGTCTTAGGTCAAGATTCTCGATATACCACTTGCGTGACCGCGCCACGTCTCCAACAAAAATGGTCAAATGATCCAGATGAACCATATCGTTACCCCAAAACAAAGATGCGGTGCTCGATTGCCGTCTAGATCGGGCTAAGCGATGCGCGGATGCACCGACATGGAACGAAGCGGCTTTGTCCCGATCAGGTTGCGGCTTCCGATGTCAGCCAGGCGCGAACTCCGGATAAGCGTGATCCACGCAGATTAGCTTTCCCCTGAGAACATTCCCCGTGCATCCGGCCCAGCAACACTTCTGCGATCCCTCGCCGCCGTGAAAGCGAACGAAGAATTGCCGCAAAATAGAGCTGTCGTCAAATTGCTCCCAGTTCTCGGCACTAGGGACCTTAATCGCGAAGTCGGAGCGATCATCAACATCGAGCTTCCAGTGCGTGCCACAGTTTTGACAACGATATAGCCGAAGATAGGGCTGCTCCGCGACAAGTAAAAAGTGCTCAACGAATTTGGCTTCCGATTCGCCATACCCGACGCAGTCATCGAGGTCTCGGCAGTTGCAGGGCATATGTTCTAGAACAACCGAGAGTTTCTTAGCAGCATTTTCGCATGCCCCGTGGATCCTCCCGACCTCCTAGCTGCCACGACCGGTCCATGCTGTGTGAAATGCGTCCAGCGACCCGCGCGCTTGCGTAGAGCACTGATTGGGATAACTCGCGCGAAATTTCAGAAACCACGAGTGCTGCACGACGAACACATCCAACTCGGACTCCGCTTTCTCAATCGAATACATGGCCTTCTTGCCGGCTACGCCTTGCTGCGTCGTGGCATCTTCACTCTCTAAAATTGCGTCGGGATGGGCCCGGACAATTTCCGCCTTGGCACGAGCATAGGCACTCTCCGACCAGCGCTCTTCGGTCGAGCGTACGACGCCCGGATCTGCGCCGACGAAAGTCATGCGTGGTGTCGGGTACACGTAAATCGTGAGCGCGACGAGGCACCCCGGGAGTGTATCGTTGTAGCCTGCACTGACATCCAGCCCGCCGGTATCGTACTGAAAGAGATTTACGCGCTGAAACGCGCCCACGTGGGTTGGAAAGAGATACCCAGACGGGTCATGCTTGAAGTCCCCCACCGCCGTCATCGCGGTCGGATGCGCAAGCGGCGATGATTCAGGTATGCGATTGACCTGGGTGACAGGGCAGCCGCTCAGTCCAATCGTCGCGAGCGCGAAACTCAGGGTGTAAAGTTTCATCGAGCTAGCCGTTAATCACAGAAAGAAATGGCACCTGAACATCCGATTGTTAGTGTTCATCTGTCGTCAACAGATACGACGATGAGCGGGGGATCTGTCCTAAAATCAGCTTAGCAAACCTGAGAGCTGCTGCGCCATGTCGAACTTCAACGCCATCAAGCTGGGAAACATGACGCTCGCTAGTGGGGGTGACGGCGGTAACAGATGTACCAAGCGAAGGCAGTTCCAGACGTTTCACGGCGCCCTCGAGCCATTCTCAGATGCGGCGCCGCTATTGCGCCAGCGCGCAGCTGAATTCCGCGGAAGACTTGCCTGTGGCGACCCCCGAGCAAAGATAGGTTTTCCCTTTGCAAGTCGCATTCCACATTGAACCAGGCCCTTGTACGTTCGAAATCGTTAGCTGGTCCGGGGTACATCCAGTGTGCCCGGCGCTAATGAGCTTGAGGGTGTCTGTAGACACGCAGGCTGTTGTGCCCAGCAGGGCACCCAAGATGGCGGTAATCAGTGGCAATGAACGTGAGGTCATAGGGTCAATACTCCTTGGCCAGGAAGTGTGAAGCGAGAGGTGAGGTTGGGTGACGCGGGTACGCCGAAGACGCTGCCCACAATCGCTCGAACCAAAGATTATGCGCCCCCGCCCTTTGTTTTCGCGGTTATCTCATCGATCACCGCTACCGCTTCCTTCAGGCCGGCGCCAGTTTGCGTTCTATATGCCTTTATGGCCGCAATGCGTTGTCGCGGATCGCTCGCAAGGTTTATTACTTGGCTCGAAGGGGCGATCCGCGCAGATGGATCAATGCCGAGGTGCGTTAACACCAGGTTTAATTTTCGCTCCAGCTCTTGTACACGGCGCATGTAGCTGAACGCACAGCCATTTCCGGCCAATAGAAGCGCGAACAAGACATAGTATGGAATTGTCACGACCTCACCTCGTCCTTAAAAAATACGCTGCTGTCTAAAACTGTACGGGCACATAACTAGAAAGGAGTCTGACTCGCGAGCATGTTCTACCTCGGTGCGGGCTCGGACACCTGCTTGTGCACTCGATACATCAGACCGAACGTCAACAGTGCTATGGCCATTACCACATAGCCGAGCCAATCAAAATGACCCAGAGAGCCGTCCGGCCTCTGAACGATAAGCCAGCCCGCCACTGCCGCCGACACCCCGCCCGCGAATTGTTGCAATGATGCGCTGACCGCATTAAAGGCACCGCGCTTGGCGGGCTCCGGGATAGCTGAGATCAGGGCCTGAGACGGAATCATCCGCGAGAAAATGCCCGCGAATAGGATCACGTTGATCACGATGACCGCGGCGAGCGGCACATGGCCAATATGCGTCCAGATTGGCACCATGATCAGCGTCACGATGGTTCCGAAGCAAAACATGGGGAACTTCCCGAAACTGTCGCTGGCCTTGCCGACCAGCGGGCCCACAAAAACAGTACTTACCCCAGTCACAAGATAGATCACGGGCAGCACCGTGAAAGTCAATCCAACGTTATTCACAATATAGGCCGTGCCGAATGGCATCAGCATGTAGCCGCCGGTCGGCAACAGCATGACGAGCAGGAATGCTACGCGATAGCGTGGCTCGGTGATGGTGTTGACGAGATGCTTGAGAGGGCTGTGCTCCTGCTTAAGTGCGAGGTGCCCGGCGACCGGCCGCATGATGAGCATGATAATGACACCCGCCACCACACCGACGCCAATGATCGCAAAAAAGGGGGCGTGCCAATCCCAATGGCTGGTCAGATACAGCCCAGCAGGAAGCCCGAACACCTGGCTCGCGGCAAAAGCAGTGGAAATCACCCCCATCACACGGCCGCGCACTTCCAAAGGAAACAGGTCTGTGGCAATGGCAAATACGACGGAGCCAATCACCCCGCCAAACAATCCGGTAACGACGCGCGCCAGCAACAGGAGCGGGTAAGTGGTCGCTAAAGCGCACAGCAAGGTGCCGAGCATGAAGCCAAAATAAAAGAACAGCAGCAGCCGTTTTCGATCGAAGCGGTCCGCAAAGCCTGCCGCAAGAAATCCCGACACTCCGGCGCTGAATGCGTAGGAAGAGACCGCGAGGCCAAATTCCTGTGGGCTGATGTGCAGGCTCGGCATCACAATCGCCCCCAGAGGCGAGATGATCATGAAATCCAAAATGACGGTGAACTGCAGAAATCCCAGAATGCCGATTACGACTTTCTCATAACGCGAGAACTTGATCCGAACTGGGGCGCTGGTTGCCGGTTTATCCATGGGGTTCCTGCGTCGAGAAAGCGATCCTACGTTGATTGGCCGGCAATCTGGACGGTTAGAACATCGTAGCGCTTGCCGTGATCCCAAGTCGACAGCGCCTGCTGCACAACCGACCGTTCGCCGAAGACGCATCCCCGCGATCGGCCCAACCGATTGTTAGGCGTCCGTGAACCGGGAGTTCATTGCCCTTCAGGTGGCTGCCAGAGCTCAACCTTGTTGCCCTCTGGGTCCATAACCCAACCAAACTTGCCGTACTCGGAGTCATCGGTCTTTGCGAGTACATTGCAGCCCTCTTCGCGTAGCGCCTGAAGCAGGGCGGACAAGTTATCAACGCGGTAGTTGACCATGAAATTCGAGGTGCTCGGTGCAAACTGATCGCCGCCCGCGGCGCCGACAGACCAGACGGTTGACCCCTTCGTGGCATTACCCGCGTCATCCGTCCAAGTGAACGCAGTGCCGCCCCATTCCTGCACATCAATGCCGAGATGCTTCTTGTACCAAGCGCGCAACCCGACGGGATCTCGCGCCTGGAAGAAGATTCCCCCGATGCCTGTGACTCTCTTCATCAACGCCTCCGACACTTAAATAGAAACTGTAGCGTAGCGTACTCGACGCCTAACGACGAGGTTAAGCGACGCGCGGCTGTGCTCGCGTCAAACGAAACTGCTTTATCCCAATCATCGGCTCCCTCCTTGGCTCCCAAAAGCTGCGACCGCGATCGCTCGAACCGATTGTCAGGCGCGGGTTCGGCGAGCCATCAACAGTGATGTCGCAGACAATGTTACGGCAAAGATCGTTGTTGCACAGATAACGTAGCGAACAACGAACAGCGTGATGTTGACCGGGCCCGCGTTCGTTGCGGAGATGGCATGCGCAACGGGAATCGACAGCACCAGCGATATCGCAGCTAGCGAAACCAATATACCGTAACGCCAACCGTCGCTAAAGGAACTGGGGGCGGGTGTGCCATGGTCAGTACCCCTCAACCACCCAAGATAAGCGGCAACTACAATTATCAAGCCTATGGTTGTGCTCACGTGTTGAAGGACCTCGAAGACCCAAAATGTTTTGGTGCCAACCATAAAGGCGGGCATTTGCAGAGGCGGCCACCGGGCAACGACGTAGCCTGCTCGGTGAGTAAAGGAGTCCCAAACGTTGTGTGTGACTGCGCCAATAACTGTTGCACCAGATACACACAGAATCGTCATTGGGTTGCTGAGTTGGGGCATCCGTGGAAGCGACAAGAGCGCCTGACGATGTGGTTGGGGTAGCAAGTTTGCCACCGGTCTATGCAGCATCCGAATCAGTACCAGCAGCACCAAGCCAGTGGGCAAACAAACAATAAGGAGACCGAGCAGCGTGTGTGCCGCGGTTGCCATATCGAAGCGACCGACGTAGTACCCGAAATCGGGTGAGACGCTTCCAACCACCAATGGCCCGAATAGATGGCGATTGGCACAATATTTGCGAAGCGGTAGCACTGCGGCGGGGTGAACGAGAGTCCACGGCATGGTCAGGTGTTGCGCCTAACGATGAGGTTGAGCGATGCGGGGTCGCGCCGGCGAGTAACGAAACCGGTTTATGCAAAGCATCGATCCACTCCTGGGCTCATGACGCGACCCCGCGATCGCTCGATCCGATGGTTAGGGGGTATAGATATATCCACGGAAATCAACAAGACAATTGAGGTTCGCACACTCGAAGCGAAGGCCCGTCGCGCGATTAAGCAGGAACGTATGTCAATCTGATTACATCCCCGCCAATGCGGTCGCTGGCCACAAGGCGGAGCCGCGGCCGGGGGCCGGAGAAGAACGGTTGGCCAGACCCGAGCACGATGGGATGGATGTAGAGTCGATACTCATCAATCAGACCAAGGTTGGTCAGGCTCCCTGCCAGATTTGGTCCGGCTACGTCGATCTCCCCTTCCAGCTGAGCCTTCAGCCTGCGGATCACCGCCTCGAAGTCATCCTCGATGAGTGTGGCGTTGGGTCCGACCGACTTCAACGAGCGCGACACAACCCACTTCTGCTGGCTCCGCCACACCGCCGCGAAGTCGCGGTCTTCCGCGTCCCAATCCGGAAGATCAATCTCCCAATAACGCATGATCTCGTACATGCGGCGACCGTACACCGCGCCCGTCAGGCCGCGCGCTTGCTCCATGAAGTGCCGAGAGAGCACGGGATCGGGTGGCCCGATTTTCATGTGGTCGACGTAGCCGTCCAGGGACTGGTTCAGTCCATACACGAGCTTTGCCATGCTACAAAACCTCCAGCCCAGGTTCTTCAGAATAGCTTAAGCCGACGTCGCACGGTGAGGATGGACACGATCTGCGCGTCGCATTCTTTTCAAGTTCTGTCTGAGAAAATCCCCGTCAGCGTTATCCTCGCGGTCGTTCGAACCGATTGTTAGCCTTTGCGTTGCCGTTGTTTCTCGTGCCTTCCGAACAGGCGGGTGGCCCAATAGCTAACCACTACAACTACAACGGGGAGCATTAGCTCTAGCCACGAGGCTTGATTACGAGGAATGTCCTCCAAAGTAAATAGCAATGCCAGAATAACGGAGCAGCCAGCCACGAGGAGCAAGATTCGCGACATGGGCAGACTGCGAGCATCACTCCAGGCGAGCAACATTCCTAGAAGCGTCAGGCCGAAAATAAGCGGAGCAGTGGAGAGGAGACCCGCTTCGAGTACCGCGATTTCGTTCTGCGCCGGCATGGGCGCATGCAAATTCAGTATGTCAATCGAGAGATGACCTAGCGCAAGCGTAGCTACCGTGAACAGAATCGCCATTACGAATGCGCCAAGGGTGAGTCGAAGCAGTGCGCGAAACATGAATCGAACTAACGATAAGGCTGAGCGGCGCGCGGTTGTGCCGACGCGAAACTAATTGGATTCATCCGAATCATCTACCCTCTCCTTGGCTCACCGAAGACACGTACTCCGCGATCGTTCGAACCGATTGTTAGACAGCACATAAATCATCGCTCGATATCATACTTCTTCGCCAGGGTTTTTGAGGCGACCAGACGCCATGCGCGCTCAATCAAATCCGGCAAAGCACGTTTCTCAACCACCGCGAAACGCACGAGAATCCAGGGGTAATCCCGGTAGTGATCAGTAATAAAGAAGGCGTCTGGAGCAGATTGCAGCAGAATCTCGCGGTCCATAAAGTCGGTGCGCAGAACGAGGCAGTCCATCGCCTGATGCACTCGTGCAATGAGCTTTCCGCCGACCTTGAGTGCTGGAGTACCGTATGAGGTGCCTTCTTTTACTCCCGGCAGTGCGAACGCAATTTTGCGAACGTCGTCGAACGTCGCGGCACCCTTTGCTACAGTGCCGCCCGGCAATCGTGATGCGGAGCTGCGTTTGCGCGGAGTTGTCACCGGTTGACTAACGATGAGGTTGAGCGACGCGCGGCTGCGCCGACGACAAACGAAGCTGATTTATCCGAATCATCGACTTCCTCCGTGACCTATCGAAGCCTCCGCCCCCGCGATCGCTCGAACCGATTGTTAGGTGGTCTTGGGGGACTGGAGATAATGAGGAATTGCTTTACTAAGGCAAACCCAAGGTTGTGCACTAGATGTCCAGATGTCCAGCATCGGCTGAAACTCTGCCGGACTGTCCAGAGTGGGGAAGCGAATGGACATGAATTCTGGAGCAGTTTCGCCACGCGTGAATAGAGGACTGCCACAATCGGAGCAGAAGCTTCGAGTTGCGAGACTACCACTGCCAGCACGAACGGAGTACATCGTCGGCGTACCCGTGACCTCTACGTCCGATACCAAGACAATAAAGCCCGAGGCGAAAGGAGCGCCACTGGAACGCTGGCAGTCTCGGCAGTGGCAGTTGAGCATGGCGACTGGCGCGCGCGCGCACACATAGCGGATTGATCCGCATGCGCAACCGCCGGAAAGAGGAGCAATCATGTCGCCGTTTCCTCCTGCCGCCTAACGGTGAGGTTGAGCAACGCGGGGCCGTGCTGCCCGGATACGAAGCTGATTTGTCCCGATCATCGACTCCCTCCTTAGCTCACCGAAGATACTCCCGCGATCGCTTGAACCCCACTGTTAGGCGGGACCACCGACAGTCGCATCGCGGATCAGCCCACCGATATTCTGAGATAGTCAGAATCAGCATGGAGATTCTACGGGTAGCTCGATAGTGCTACGACAAGAAGGCACACCGAACAGATAAAGGCCGCAGGGGTCATCACCGTTCGCTCGATACGACTCTTCGAGACGAAGTTGGAAAGTGTGTTTAGTGTGAGGAAGGAAAAGACGACCCACGTTCCGATGCGAACAACTGATGACTGCCAGGGAATCGTCACTAGACCGGTTCTGGCGAGCACGATCCAGGCAGCTAGACCCAAGAGTAAGGATGACAAAGCGCTGGCAATTCGAAGGCGAAGCGGCAACACACGTTGCGTTCCGCCCCACGCCGCCCGACCCAAGGGAAATCCAAGCGCGAGCAGGACTTGAAGTACGGCTACGAAGCTCAACACAAGCGCGGCTAGAATCGATGCGAGCATTGCGGTGGTCATACTGGGCGCCTAACGATGAGGTTGGTTGCTAATAATCGAAGCTGCTTATCTCAATTGTCTACTCCCTCCGTGGCTCAACGAAGGTGATCTGCGCCGTCCGCTCGAACGGTTGGGTAGGCGTCAAAGCCCACCACCGTTGATCCCCGAGCCCGTGCCCACGCACTCAATGTTGTATGAATGAGTTTGAGATCCTCATCTGTTACTTCCACGGGATCGCCATTCACCCATTTCATCCCCCGTCTGGATATCACGAAGTCCGCCGTTGGGCTGGATTCATAGTACACGACCAAACCTCGCGTTCCGACCGACATATGAATGCGTCCCGTCGAGCCGGGGCCCCTCCTAACGCTGCAGCGAAATTGCCGGTCCGCACGGGCCCGGAGGCGGTCACGGTACACAAAGCGACCCACGAGCGCGCCTTTGAGGGCGAGGAGAGGGGCGACAATGAGTAAGGGGAAAGGCACGATCCTGTTGGACGCCTAACGATCAGGTTTAGCGACGCGCGGGTGCGCCGGCGAAAAACGAAGCTGATTTATCCGAATCATCGATTCCCTCCTTGGCGCACCGAAGCTGTCACTCGCGATCGCTCGAACCGATTGTTAGAGGACGCTGCGCGCAGCACCCAAGCGACAAGTGGAGCGGCGAGCAGGAGCTTGATTTGGTCGGTTACAAAAAATATGGGATGGCTGCTCCAAACAGTTGGCCAAATGGACGGTGCCAACGAAGGCGCAATTGCCGCTGCAGTCGCAAGTGAAGCCGCGATGAGCGCCAATAGAACAGCGTTCTTGCGAGTAATGATCACAGCCGCGATACCGATGGGAAGGGCCGCCAATAGAACCGCCGCGGTATGCAATGTGACCAGCCACATAACAGCGCCAACATGCCTACTCGTGAAAACATCGAACCACCAGCTTGGCCAATGATGCGCAGACATCCAACCAATAATATAGATCAGAAGATAGAAGTACCCTACTGCTAGAGCCAGCGCGGCCAGGGTGAACCGAATTCGCGAGGTGAGAGTCATTTTGACGTTCTCTAACGATGAGGTTGAGCGACGCGCGGGTGCGCTGCCGGAAAGCGAAGCTGATTTATCCAGATCATCGACTCCCTCCTTGGCTCACCGAGGACGCGTCCCGCAATCGCTCGAACCGTTTGTTAGGGGTCAAGTGCGACCACGCCAATAACCCGGCCGCCTGCGCTTGTGCGCAACTGCCACGACGACCGCTTCGCCACGGAAATTTCGATACACTAGATTGAACGAAAAACGCTGAAGTGGCACTTCGCGGTGTATCGAGTCCAGGCGCCGCCCAATTTGGGAGAACTCGCACAGTAGAGTGCCAGTTCTCTCGACATCGTCCAAGAATTCGCCCCCGAGCCCTACTACACGATCTTCCAAATAGGACGCCGCGGCGTCCAGCTCTTCCCGAGCGGCGGGAAGAAATCGCAAATTCATCGTTTCGCGAGCTTCGCTCTCAGGTCAGCGAATACCTTGTCCGCGGGTATTGTTTCGACCAGGCCGGATTCTAATTCGCGACTTCGGCGCTGAATCTCGTCGAGCCAGGCTTGCTCGGCACCAGCGTCAGGGGGGCCGTCCAGTTCCTCCAGAAGTGCGCGCAACAAGCGTTCCTTCTCTACATCAGGGAGAGCGCGAATTTCCTGTTCGATTTCGGACACTGCTCGGGCCATAAATGAGCCTCCGGTCGCTGGTTCGCTGAGTATAGCGCTGACGCCTGAATGACCGCTAACGATGAGGTTGAGCGACGCGCGGGTGCGCTGCCGGAAAGCGAAGCTGATTTATCGAGATCATCGACTCCCTCCTTGGCTCACCGAAGCCGTAACCCCCCACGATCGCTCGACCCGATTGTTAGGAGCCGCGAATGCTAGCAGCCATCTTTGACAGCCTTATATCCTGGCATCGAGACTGTTAGCCAAACCAACCGCTGCGGCCCATCACCAAATTCCGTCACATTAGCCGCCATGCCATCCGCGGAACGCCAGCCATATTGTGCCTTTTGCGTAGATCGAGTATCGAGTGACGGCACACCCAATAGGCCCGTTAGCGTGGTTCTCAGCTGGTCCTTTCTCTCGAATTCGAAAGCTACGGATGCAATCGCAACGTGGTTCTGTTTATCGAAACCAAAAAGAACACCGCTTCGTTCACGCGGTATGCCAAGCAACATCTGCCCATCCTTAACCCAGTACGCGCGGCACCCGGGCGTGACCGCGAAAACGTGATCTCCTTGGGGATACACTCCCGCAACGTCCGTCAGAGACGTGCCCCAAAGCACACCCAAAACGCCCGATCCAAATGTGTCCTGTACCGAGCCCGCTTTAACGGTCGACACGATACTCATCAGTAACAACAACCAAACAAAGCGCATAAGCATGATTGTCTCCTAAGGCGCCTAACGATGAGGTTGAGCGATGCGGGACGTCACCGTCGTCCAACGAAGCTGATTTATCTCGATCATCGACTCGCTCCTTTTCTCACCGAAGACGCGACTCGCGATCGCTCGAACCGATGGTTAGGTGCCCATTTCATAGAAGGAAAAGCCTTTGTTTGGTACAGGTGGCGTATCGCTTGGCACTTCCTCGATTCTCTCGAAGAAAACGCGCGTATCGGGTGACTTTTCGACTCCGGGCGGCAATTGGAGAGAAGCGTCACTTCTGAGAATGGAGAGCACCAACATCTCTGCGGCGGCAGGGCTTTCCGCAGCGGCGTAGCGTGTAGTGTAGAACCCAATCGGGTTAGGGGATCCCAAGATAGCACCTGGAAAATTTTCGCCACGTACCAAGCACCGGAATAACTTGTGCCCCTCTGGGACGTGAATTAATGACGATCTTTTCCGAAAGACCTTTGCAATGAGTCCCGTAAGCACGCGATCTCCCTTAGGCACCTAACGATGAGGTTGAGCGACGCGCGGGTGCGCAGACTTTAAACGAAGCTGCTTTATCCCAATCATCGATTCCCTCCTTGGGTAATCGGAGACGCGGCCCGCGATCGCTCGAACCGATTGTTAGAACTCACGCACCACGACGCAATAGAACGATATCGTCAGAATCGGGCCCCTCAGGATAGTGGACCACGCCCCCAAAATCCGTGTCTACCATAATGCCAGTGCCAAGATAACTCCACTGCGCATGAGAGTGCGGCGGGGAGTACTGCGCCGTATCAATGCAACCCACTACGGTTCCCCGATACTTCGTGTCAATTGAGACGAAATCGCCTGGTAGTACGTCTTGGCCATCGCGATACCGCATCTTGTGGGTTCTAACGATCAGGTTGAGCAATGCGGGTTTGCGCCTGCGACAAACGAAGCTCATTTATTTCAATCATCGACTTCCTCCCTAGCTCACCAAAGGTACAACCCGCGATCGCTCGAACCGATTGTTATACGTCGAGCCGGTACCATGTACGGAAGGCTTCCCACCAAGATGATCCGCCACCAACCAATCTTAGCGCAGGAATTAGGCCGACGAGAGCGGGCGGAGTTTCGGTGGTACCCGAGCGTCTCGCGATTCCGGCTAGCAGCGAAAGCGCCGTTTCACGCAGAGACGGTTCGGTTTGTTCAAGTACAAGCAATGCCGCATTTGGCACAAGCATGAAAGCGCGCTCCGCGTCCAGCTGCATTTCCAAGTCCTCGAAACTTCCCACGGTGTAGCACTCGTCGTAACGCATCGGATGAGGCCAACTTCGGGTCACTTCAATAAATAAGGCCCGAAGGGAGGCAACGTCAAGATCTCGACAGACTTGAAATATGAGTCCGGAAGGATCACGCGATTGCATGATTCGACGGATAACGATGAGGTTGAGCGGCGCGGGCATGCGCTGACATCAAACGAAGCTGATTTATCCCAATCATCGACTTCCCTCCTTGGCACACCGAAGACGACGCCCCCCGCGATCGCTCGAACCGATTGTTAGACCCTCGGCAGAACCGAAATCAATGCGATACCTATGGCAATGCGAATCCCCGTATAAACGCCGGCGATTTTCAGCGCTTGTTTTCGAGGAACTCCACACAAAGAAGTCAACGCAAGCGTGATAAGGCCAATCTCTACTAGCAACATGACAAGACCCCAAACCCACCCTACTAGGACGCGGGAAAGGAGAAACTCGATGACTCCGATACCGAGCACTACACCTAAGATTCGCCAACGATTGGCTTCAACATCGGCATCAGACATGGTCGATACCAACACGTAAAGAATGATTGCGCCAAGTATTCCCATTAGTACTCCATTACCGAGGTTGTGGGTCTAACGATGAGGTTGAGCGACGCGAGGGTGCGTTGCCCACAAACGAAGCTGATTTATTCTAATCATCGATTTTCCTCCTGGGCTCACCGGAGATGCGACCCGCGATCGCTTGAACCGATTGTTAGGCATTTACGCTACCTTTACGAAGGGCAATTAACCAGTAGTTACAATGCGGGCAACAGTCCACGTCATACAAAGGCAACCGCTGGAACCTTGGGACTGGCGCCTTGCCGCAATTCGGACACGCGAGGATGTGCATATGACGGAACCGTAGGTGAAGCCCTAAAAATAACAACAAGAACGCCGCGACAAAGGCGTACGGAACGAAACCCACCCACCCAAGCAGAAGAGGGAACGGACTGAGCAGCACCGCAATCCAAAGCGCCCACCACGCCCAGCGATTGGAGTGACGAAACTCCTCCTTACGACGCGACCACTCCGCGACAACATTGGCATCAAAAATAGCGCGAGGTATCAAGGATGCCTAACAATTAGGTTGAGCGACGCAGGGCTGCGCCAATGACAAACGAAGCTGATTTATCCCAATCATCGACCGCCTCCTTGGCTCACCGAAGACGATACCGCGCGATCGCTCGAACCGATTGTTAGAGGTCAGATTGAGCGTACGCCTGAACCCAAGCCACCTGCGCGTCGGTGTCAGGAACCACCATGCCTCGCGCTCGACTAAGCGCGGGGAACACCACCGAATATGGTACCCCCGAGCGTAGAAGAATGCCCGCCGCCACAACTGCGGAGCGCCCGATCCCTGCGCGGCAATGTACCGCAACCACGTGACCACCTTTCACCTTCGGTACTAGTGGCATGACAAGTTGATTTAGGGCGCCATATGAAGTTGGCACGCCGCGGTCGGGAATCGGAAAGGAGACAAACTCAATGCCCTGAGCTGCGCACAAGCGCGATTCGTCGCCCAGACCAAGCTCTGCTACTTCGTGTACTTCGAGCAGCGAAACAACCGTGCGTATTCCCGACTTATGCCACGACGAAACCTCATCCTCCAACCAGTCGCCAGCGCGAGGTCTGGGCATGATGCCGAGAGATACGTTCTCGAACTCGCGCAGAGGATAGAAATCTGACATCTAACGATCAGGTTGAGCGACGCGCGGGTGCGCAGACGACAAACAAAACTGATTTATCCCAATCATCGACTCCTTCCTTGTCTCACCGAAGACGCAACCCCCGCGATCGCGCGAACCGATGGTTAGGCCACGATCAACGGTGCATCATTCTACGTCAACCGCGTCGTCAGTAAGAATTGGGCAATCGCACGACATAACCTGCTGCCGGCAAACTGGGCACTGCTCGCGCTCACAGAGTGGCTCGTGAAATTGACCGCGCGCCGTTGAGCAGCACTCACACAAGCCATGGCCTGGCGTAACCATTGGGTAGGTCTCCTCACCGAAGCGCAATCGCGCAACATTGCGTCCGTCGACTTGATAGAACGCGAGGCGTTGTGCGGATTCAAGCGACTCGGCGTAGTCGCGACGCATCGAAACCCCGTTGTAGATGACTAGATCGTCGGCGGCCATGGCGCGAACCTTGGGGCCTAACGGTGAGGTTGAGCGACGCGCGGGTGCGCAGGTGATAAACGAAGCTGCTCTATTCCAATCATCGACTCCCTCCTTGGCTCACCAAAGCCGCTACTCCGCGATCGCTCGAACCGATTGTTAGACCACGTCAGCAGTACGCAGGGACAGACCCGATTTACTGTCGACGCCATTTCTTTGCGACCTTTAGCACTTCCGCTGAAATTACCTGGCTGCGTCGCGCGCGCCAATCATGAGCGTACGCCGGGTGTGGCGAAGGCGTCGCCAATCGCCGCGCAAGCGCCGGAAATTTACGCGCCTCTTGTTGATTTACGGCAACATTTGCAAAATCGCCACGATGCAACGCTCGACCCAAGCGGCGTTCGACACAATCAAGACACAACATACTGCCGCGCGAAGGGCGGCGAACGAGGCGACGCCAGAGATCATCGTGGAGCGCATAGAACTCCTCGGCAATGTCTGTGTCCTTCAAACAATCGAGGCAGTGCCAATGTGCGTCGCCGATGAGCGGGCGAAGCTGATTTATCCAGATCATCGACTCCTCCCTGGCATCACCGAAGATGCGTCCCGCGATCGCTCGAACCGATTGTCAGACCCCGGCGGCGCCCACTACGGCTGCGACGGAGGCGATTCTTGCGCCCGCGCTCGACGTAACCGCTTGGCGTAGTGATGCAGCAGAATAAATAGGCCCGCATGACCGAAAGAAAAGCCCAGAAAAAACCACAGCCATTCTATCCCGCTGTGATAAGCGAAGCGATGAGTTACGCCCAACCAAATACCAACGCATAGCACCCAGCCGCTAGGGCTGGTAGCCGCGGCGAGTAACATGCTGGCGACATTGGGGCGATTGCGAGCCGCACCGCGTTCAGATGGATTCTGAGCGAATGCGACAAGTATGGCCTTAAGCCAACGTGAGATAAGGAATTGACTTAAGGTCCCGGCGAAGAGGCCTATCGAGAACGTCAAAAAGAACGATATGGCGGCCATAGGTCTAACAATGAGGTTGAGCGACGCGGGGTTGCGTTGCCGACAAACGAAGGTAGTTTATCCAGATCATCGAACTCCCTCCTTGGCTTACCGAAGACGCGACCCGCGATCGCTCGAACCGATTGTTAGAAGGCGAAGCCGCCAAGCGGCTGATGCTACGAAGGTCTATCATCAACATTGCTTTTCTCTACCGACGCGACGACGAAGATATCAATTCCGGCGTATTTGAGCATCTGCAGACTAACTACTGTGCCGGCCTTTGACGTATAGCCGATGTTTAGCCTAGACGGGCCGGCCCAAGTCATTGTGAGATTTATCGAACCTCCTTGATTCGCGACATTATCTATCACATAGGGGTGCGGTATGGGACCTTGGGAATCGATCCCGAGGATGTCAACGGAGAGCGGCTTACCCTGGGTATTGCGCAAGCGCACCGTGGTGAAGATGTCTCCGGATCCAAAGCCACCGTTCTGCACTGTGTCCGCAGTGGCTAGCCATCTGCCGTCCGGGGAAGGAGCATCTGCCTTCCAGACGATGAGGTCGTCGCGGCTCGTGCAACCGAGCCCCCACAAGCAAAATATAAGAGCTGCAACTCCGTGGATGATGGAGCGAGCATGCGCCTGCAACTGTGACGGGGAGTCGTCAACATCGAGCCGGGCGCGGACATAACGCATGCCGTCTAACAATGAGGTTGAGCGACGCGAGGTTGCGCTGACGTCAACCGAAGCTGATTCATCCCAATCATCGACTCCCTCCCTGGCTCACCGAAGATACCGCCCCGCGATCGCTCGAACCGATTGTTAGACGTCATCGCACGAGCCCACAATTTGAGAACTAGCTACGACAAGCTCGGTAACACCGGCGCTTGATTCGACACCACAGGGCTTTGACGTGTCAATTCTGGAATGCCAGACACCGTCAGCATCCGCCCATTGGGCAAGCACCTGGCAGCCGATTAGACCCGCGCAGGGATAGCAACTGGAAGAGCTGAGTTCCTCGGTTGTCACGACCGGGACTTTCTCGACAAAGATATGCGATAAGCGGGCGGCGTCTACTAGTTCGCATTCAACGAAGCCCGGAAAATGATCGTCAACAAAGCGCGTGATACGAACGGCGATGGCTGGCATGAGCGGTGACGTCTAACGATGAGGTTGAGCGACGCGAGGTTGCGTCGACGCCAACCGAAGGTGATTTATCCAAATCATCGACTCCCTCCTGGCTCACCGAAGTTGAAAACCCCGCGATCGCTCGAACCGATTGTTAGACGATCGCGCTGGTACTAATCGTTGCGATGTTCCCAAGTAACCGCGGAAAGAAGCGCAACCACGATAATTACAGCTCCACGTCGGATCAATTTCATGCGCGCCGCGAGCTTTTCAATCACCGGATCTTTCAGCTCTCGATAGTCGCCGCTAGAAAGCCACAATGTTAATGATGTGCCCTTAAAAGCTTGCATATAAAAGTCGCTTCTTGAGGACATCAACGAAGTAAATGCCTCGGGACTACCCAATTTAATCCATAGACCTCGATGCTCAGACTTAAGTCTATCAACGACCCTTCGGAGGGTGACAAAATTCCCCAAAAAGAAGGCAATCAGCAGGATTAAGGCTGTTGGAAGAAGCACGGAGGATGGCCCGATTGGCATGTCGTCTAACGATGAGGTTGAGTGACGCGCGGCGGCGCCGATGCCAAACGAAGCTGCTTTATCCCAATCATCGACTCCCTCCTTGGCTCACCGAAGACGACACCCGCGATCGCTCGAACCGATTGTTAGGGGCGTTCGTAGAATAGCAAAGACACACACTAACGCTGCATCCTTGAAATTAGCCATCCGACCAATACGCCGTCGATGGCAATAAAGATTCCTACCCCCAACTCTGAGGGGACTCCACCTGAAACTTGAATTCGGTCCAATACCGACTGATCGGGATCGGCGGGATTAACGAATGCAGTGGTCTTTGACCCTGCTGCGTAGAGGCTTACCAGTCGTGTTGGTTCAAGGGACGATGCATAGAGGTCATCGCCGAATCGAACTGTTATCACCGACGTAATATTTGCCGCCGAAAGTATAGCCATACAGGATTTTTGGGCTGTACGAGACGCCGCTCCTAGCCCTGCCACGCACGGACATTACATCGCTTTGAAGCACTTCCGCCGGCGTCACCTGCCAGGTTTGAGATCGGAACAATTGACAATGCGAGCGAAGTGCGGCGCCACAAAATATCAGGCCTACAATGATAATTACACCGCCGCCAACTACGCCCAGACGAGACATGAGCGTGCCCCTAACGATGAGGGTGAGCGACGCGGGGTTGCGCAATTGCACAACGAAGCTGCTTTATCCAGATCATCGACTCCCTCCTTGGCTCACCAAAGTCATTACCCCGCGATCGCTCGAACCGATGGTTAGGGGTCGCTTGCCAGTATGTCAGTCCTGACATATACTACTTCGCGTGAGTCCAAAAGACAAGCCGCTCGCCTGGCTTCACGGAGAGATCAAAACTCCACCGATGTCGCAGGCAGCGAGACTCGAAGCGGGGTACCTGCTGCGGCAACTGCAGCGCGGCGAAAGCCTGTCGATGCCGCAGTCCAGGCCTATGCCAAGTATTGGGTCGCGCTGCCATGAGCTGCGTATCAATGACTCGAGTGGCACGTGGCGTGTCCTATACAGGATCAATAAGGACGCGATTGTAATTCTTGAAGTGTTCGCCAAGAAAACCGGCAAGACGCCCAAAGGCGTCATAGCAACTTGCCGGAATCGCCTGAAGGAGTACGAAGATGCGGGAAAGTAAACGCAAAAAGCTCGAGTCCAAGGGGTGGAAACTCGGCAGCGCGAAGGAGCTGCTCGGGCTGTCAGACCAGGAGGAGATGTATATCGAATTGCGACTGAAGCTCGCGGAGGGCCTCAAGGCGCGCCGACAAGCAAATGGGGTCACCCAAGTCGAGCTGGCCCAGACAATAAAATCCAGCCAATCACGTGTAGCCAAAATGGAAGCAGGAGATCCCACGGTTTCGCTCGATTTACTGGTCAAGTCGATATTGGCGCTCGGGACCTCAAACAGAGAGTTAGCGGCAATCATCGCGAGAGGCTGAGGCGGCCCCTAACGATGAGGTTGAGCGACGCCCGGGTGCGGCGCCGACAAACGAAACTGCTTTATCTCAATCATCGACTCCCTCCTTTGCTCAACGGAGATGGTACTCCCGCGATCGCTCGAACCGATTGTTAGACGCTTGTGATCGATCGATACACGCGCAAACGCGATGAGTACTAGCGATCACGGGTGTCGCTTTGCCAAATGGCGGCACAAATGCCAATTCCAGCAAGCAATGTGATAGTAACCGCGCCAGCGACCTCAAGCGGTGTAAACGCTGCGTGTGTACCAAACAAGTTCAGGTAGAGTGCGCCGGCGCCGACGGTCACCATTGACGCAAACAATATGTAAGCCAGCGCCGCTTTGGGATTCCGGCCCGCCAGCATAACCCTCGAGATCGTGAACGCTATTACGTACGGAATCCATGCCATGAAGGTCATGTAAATGGGACTGACGTCTCTGAAATGATATATGGCCAGATGCGGAGTGAACGTTCCAGGTCGTACCCAGTAGACAAAGGCGGCGGCTAGACCGAGGCAAGCATGCGCGATTCCTAATCGACGAGGATTTTGAATCAGCTCGTCAGCTACTTCGCCGGGTGTTGGCCGCTTATTGGTCATCGAACCAGTGCCTCCAATAACACGGCTGCTCGCGCCGGCGTGACTACTGATGCCACGATTGGCGTGAGCATGATCTTAGAAGCGGAGCGGTCACATTTCACTTTGCGTCTAACGATGAGGTTGAGCGGCGCGCTGCCGCCAACCGAAGCTGGTTTATCCAAATCATCGACCCACTCCTTGGCTCGCCGAAGACGCGACCACGATCGCTCGAACCGATTGTTAGATGCGTGGCGATTTACTTGCACGAGCGCTGACAGCCCCATTGACCTCACAGACGAGTACCTCCGGCGCGTCGTCTTTTGAGTAGTCGGCGCTGACGCTTATTACGTGCCATTCGTCACCTTGCAAGATTGCCCTATATGGCTCAAATTGAACAATGCTGGATGGCGCGAAATGGGCGTCATACCACGCTTTTTCGTGGATAGAACGCCAGGCAGCCTTTGCTGCGGCAATAGCAGAAGATTCCGTTGGAATTGCAACTGGTTTACCTGCAGTTGCGGTGGGACACGGCCCCGCTACGGCCGCCGAGGCGAGACAGTGGAAAAGCAGGACTGAGAATAGTCGGCGCATCTAACGATGAGGTTGAGCGACGCTGGACTGCGTTGCTATTAAACGAAGCTGATTTATTCCAATCATCGACCCCCTCCTTCGCTCACCGAAGACGCGACCAGCGATCGCTCGAACCGATGGTTAGACACAAACCCGCTCGCTCAACGGAGACGACATACTGGCTTTGCGAATGACTACCGTCCCAGCGATGTAATCGTGAAGTGCACGGCGTTTCGTGTTTGTAAGCATAGTAAAGATCTCGATGAGAAACCAAACAAGTGACGAGGAAAGGATCACCCACATCAAGGGCGACAGCTCCGGCTGCGTCGAGACATCAATGCCGTGAATTGTCTGCGGTATTTCAACGGCGAGCAAAATAGGCACCGTTATCAAACCAAATATATCGCGAAGCGCGGCTTGCTTTAGAGTCAACGGACCTTCGGAGACGTCAAGCACTACGACTTTGCATATCATCTTCCCAAGTGTTTGCCCAAATCTCGCGTGCATCCAAATCGAATAGACTAGGAAGGCAACCGAGCAAAAAACGACGGCCAGGACTCGCAGTGAAATGGACGTTGTATACGCGAAAATGAATGTCTCGATCCAATCAATCGGTCGCTGGACTAGTCCATCCAATATTCCCGCCCAGAATCTGGGCCAAAATGTTGAATACTTGCGAAGCATTATGTCCGCGGATGGGGGTGCAATGTTTTCGCCCGCGTTCTGTTGCTCGCGCGCAGCAATTTCGCGATTGAGTGCGGCCAAATTTATCGGATAGCGGTTCCGATCGATTCGCGTCAGTGCTTCGCGTAATTCCGCAGACGTGTATTTTGTGTAGTCGGAGTCACCGTCGTTTGCCATGGCGTCTAACGACGAGGTTGAGCGACGCGGGGTTGCGCCAGCGAAAAACGAAGCTGATTTATCCCAATCATCGACTCCCTCCTTGGCCCACCGAAGACGCCGCCCCGCGATTGCTCGAACCGATTGTTAGACGGAGCACTCGCAGCTAAATTAGAAGCCGCGCCCACGCTCCGATCCACTGAAAAATGAACGAAATCGTCAGCAACGCGAGTGGCACCACGATGCGGAGAACGAAACGGCTCTTCCATCCTCTGCGCCATGCCCTGACTCCGGTGTAGATAGAGTACAAAAATATCCCACCGAAGATGCACCAGAGGGATGCTGGGGGTGAGTAGAGGTCTCCTGCTAATACTGGAGGCAGCATTACCAATACGAGCCACATCAAACCCAGGAGCCCCGCCACGGCGAATTTAAGGCGAAGCTGGATAGGGTCCATAGTGGCCGTCTAACGATGAGGTTGAGCGACGCCCGGGTGCATCGCCATCAAACGAAGCTGATTTATCTTAATCATCGACTCCCTCCATGGCTCATCGGAGCTGATTCCCCGCGATCGCTCGAACCATTAGTTAGGTAACCCTGGCGCGAGCGGTGCGTAGGTTTTTACCACTTCGGCTATGGCACTCTGCGTCTTCTCGCTGGTATTTAGCGAAGGATGCTTAGAGCGATACTGAGCGCCCACTCCAACCAATGCAGGGATAGCCGATATCTCTGTCGAACGCAAGAATGACTCTGCGCGCTGACCGCGCCGATCATAGGCCCACCTATCGACGAGACATGAATCGAGCATACTCTCCAACAGAGTAGCCGCCATATTTGTGTCACCAGCATGGACTCTATCCAGAATCGTCACTATGTAGGCAGCATCGGGACTTTTCGTTCGTCCAGGCGCATCGGCTAGACCTGCCCTATAGCCTGCCTTTGCGCTGATATAAGCGACCACGCCTACAGTGACAATAGATGCTAGGCAAAGAATGCCGGTGCGCTTCATGGCGACGTTACCTAACGATGAGGTTGAGCGACGCGGGAATGCGCCGACGATGAACGAAGCCGCTTTATTCCAATCATCGACTCCTCTGCTCCTTGTCTCACCGAAGATGGTACTCCCGCGATCGCTCGAACCGATTGTTAGAAAGCATCGTCCACCAGTCGCCCGAACCCCACCAAACCAGGTGGGCCAACAGCGAGCAGCCAGCCATCCTTCGATTCGCTCTCTTCCGCGCCAATTGTCAAATTGCACGTGACAGGATCACTGACAAAATCTCGGTCAACGGTGTGTCGAGAAGAGAAGCCAACCTTCAACCCATTCAAGGGATGCCCAGCCTCCTCAACAGTGCCGATGCCTCCAATCAATGCACCGTTGACCTTGAAGAAGCGGTCAACTGTTAAGTGAAAAGGGGGAGGTACATCGACTGCCGGATACGCGCCCGCGTGCGTGTCGACTTGCGCATTCCAACCGTAGCCGTATTGTGGTTCGACTAACAACCGGCGGCCTACGTAAGCCTCGCATTCGGACGTTAAACCCACTGGACCGTCTTCAACGTGCTTTCTAACGATGAGGTTGAGCGGCGCGGGCATGCGCCGACATCAAACGAAGCTGATTTATCCCAATCATCGACTCCCCTCCTTGGCACACCGAAGACGACGCCCCCGCGATCGCTCGAACCGATTGTTAGGCAACACTTGGAAGCGAGATTTGGTCACACCTTGATCTTGAATCCGGGGGCCTTAGCTGCCTCCCGCATTGCGTCAGTTACTCCCAGATTCACAGGTACAGCCTTCACCGATCGAGGATTGACCCCATCAAAGATCTCGATGCGTTCGGAATCGTCAGGAAGTGGAGTGACAACGGCCTTTCCAGCAAATATGGCGAAGTCGATACCCTCAGTCTTAGCCTCAATCTCCGCAAGGTCGTTCGGCCAGCGACCGTAAAGGCTTCGAAACATGCGACACGCCAGTGAAAGCTTAGTAGCCTCGTTCATAACGCGGGTCTGGTATTCGGATAATGGAAGGTCGGAATAGCGCTTAACCGAGACCTGTGGAGGCTGTGACGTAGGAGTTTCCTGCGATACGGTCGATTGCGCGAAAGCGCATGCCGAGAACATCAGGACCGCGACCGAAAAGAGCGATGGGTTTGCCATTTGTTGCCTAACGATGAGGTTGAGCGACGCGCGGTTGCGCCGTCATCAATCGAAGCCACTTTATTCCGATCATCGACTCCCTCCTTGGCCCATCGAAGATACGCCCCGCGATCGCTCGAACCGATTGTTAGGTGACTCCCAACGAAGACGCAACTGAGCTCATCGAAGCCGATGACCTATATCCTTCCCAGATCTGCGGCGCCCGCGGGCCGGTCGACCGCTTCGATAAATAATACGCCAACGCATAAGTCACCGAAATCCCGCAATCGCAAAGCGATGGCGCGGCTTTCCATAAGATGCTCCCTCGAATCTGGAAAGCCGCTTCGCCGATCAACGCGGGCCCCCACGACCAACGGAGCAGACATCAATCGTATAGGCGGGGCCCACCCCTTCAACGGCGCTTCGGCCTGCGCCGCCTCTTCACCACAAAATCTCGCGCTCAAGTCAGCTAACGATGAGGTTGAGCGACGCGGGGTTGCGCCAGCGACAGTCGAAGCTGATTTATCCACATCATCGACCCTCACCTTGGCCCAACGAAGACGGCGCCCCGTGATCGCTCCAACCGATTGTTAGATTTCAGGTCTTAGGCTTAACCAGTGTAACAAGCGCCGTAGTTCGCGGCAGAAGACATTCCCATCCACCAGGAACGGTGTCGCAACACACCCGTTGAGTTTGAACCTCGGCGTCAGTGGACAGTACCTCTGGGCACACGTTTGAAGGGGTGTCTCTGACGAAGAGACTTTGCGTCTCGCCTTTCACCCAAAGCTTGGCACCATTTACAGAGTGGCCCATAGTTTCGGACCAGGTGAATTTGGCCGTCTTTACAGAAACCGTTAGTAGCGTGCCCGACAGTATCTCGCCGGACCTATACATGGGCTCAGGGGAACCAAAGAATGCGGATTTCGCATCGGTGGCGCCAAAAGTGGCGGCGACACACGCGTTGATCGTAACCGTCGCGCGTATCTCGGGGTGATAGACGCACTTCGCTTCGACAGAATTTGTCAAAGAGACGTTCAATGCGGCGATAATCATGGCAAGTCGCTTCATATGAAATCTAACGATGAGGTTGAGCGACGCGGGGGCGCGCCGGCACTAAAGGAAGCTGCTTTATCCCAATCATCGACTCCCACCTTGGTTCACCGAAGATGCGCTCACCCGCGATCGCTCGAACCGATTGTTAGGAGCTTAAGCGAACCTTAACAACGCGCGCCAGCTTGTCCTTGACGCTGCCGTAGCGCAACGTCACTGTGACATTTCTCAGCAGAGTAGCGGAAAGCAAAATAGGCTTTGCAACTGCGAAAAGCTTGTCCGCGTCGGGACCATACATGTAAAGGCTGCCATCGCTGCCGTCGACGGCGAGCTCGTTTCCGTCGTAGTCGCCTACACCTGATTTACCAATTGCGTCTTCAAAGGTCTTCTCGAATACAAAGAACGGCTTCCAATCGGCGTTACCATAGTCGAAGTGTACAATTACCGCTTGCTCAGGGGCTGGCGCCACGGTCTCACCGGCGTTTGTGCGAACCCCGACCGTCGTCAAAACAGCGAGCAAAACGGAGACGAGACGTTTCATTTGGCTCCTAACGATGAGGTTGAGCGACGCGCGGCTGCGCGACCGCCAACCGAAGCTGATTTATCCTGATCATCGACTCCCCTCCCTTGGCCAAGCGAAGACCCTGGCCTCGCGATCGCTCGAACCGATTGTTAGATTCACTGAAAATCTTTATTTACAAAACCGACCTTCTTGAAGCCGGCTTGATCGAGTGATTTTAGCGTTGTCGCTACCAATTCATATTTCGAAGCCCGATCAACCAAAATATGTACATGTCCATTCTGTGCCAAATGTTTCGACAACAAATTTCGACCTATTTCATCGCATGGGGTAGAGGTATCCAGAAAGTGGCAAACGCCATCGGCAGATATGCGAATCGTCAATGCCTCAGCGTTCGCGTCAGAAGACACGCTTTGCCCCATCGCTACTTGCGCAAGGGCGAGAAGGCATGTCGTAGCCAAGGTGGTACGCATAAGGAATCTAACGATCAGGTTGAGCGACGCGGGGTCGCGTCGACGGCAAACGAAGTTGCTTTATCCCAATCATCGATTCCCTCCTGGGCTCAACGAAGACGCGGCCCGCGATCGCTCGAACCAATGGTTAGAGGGTAGCCCTGAATAAGAACCACCATCGCCACTACCGCAAGACTTACGGCGAAGAATTGAGCAATGTCCACGATCCAGCCCTCCACGCCGGGCGGAACACCGAACTCGACCAAACCTCCAACGACAATATAAACCGCAGCCACAACGCCGATGCCCGAGGCCAGCGCGAGCCGACGAACCCCCGTGCCGCGGACCAACACAAAGGCTACCGGGATAGCGGCAAGAATTGCACCGCTGACGTTTAGCAACGAGAACCAGGTCACTAGAGCAACTGGCCGGCTGGGCATGAAGCTACGCCACCAATGTGGAATGGCCGCGTATGGTGCCCTCGCATAAAGAAGCCACAGCAAGGTGCAATACACCGCAAGACCTACAAGCGCGACGGAAGCACTGCGCAGAGGCGAAGGTTTTGCCACAGGCTGCCCTCTAACGATCAGGTTGAGCGACGCGGGAGTGCGCCGGTACCAAACGAAGCTGCTTTATCCAAATCATCGACCCACTCCTTCGCTCATCGAAGACGCAACCCCGCAATCGCTCGAACCGTTGGTTAGAAGCTTCCGGTGTCAACACGACTGGCGCCCACATGACGGACCCAGGAATATTGCGACCACGAATATTAAAAGGAACGTCAGAAACCAAATTGCGAAGGCGCCCTCCCGACCAGAATACGTGCGGGCACTTCGTGCATAACGTTGGAATGGCGGAATTAGCGATGCCTTCATCAAGCCCAGGTAAACCCGTACGGCCCAATTTGGGGAGTTCGCGGGCCTCAGGAAAAGTGAGAGGCCCGTCACCAATGTGGCCACTGCGGCGGCAAGAAGAAAGATCGCTAAATCGCGCGGCACGACTTATTGCGGCTTCTAACGATGAGGTTGAGCGACGCGCGGTTGCGCCGACGACAAACGAGCCTGATTTATCCAGATCATCCACTCCCTCCTTGGCTCACCGAAGACGCTACCCCGCGATCGCTCGAACCGTTGGTTAGAGGCCAGTGTCATGGCGATCAAAGTTAAGCCCAAAGCCATCTTTCAAAAATTGCGCTAAGACGTCTACGTCTCGCATATGTTCAAGCGTAAGGTCTTCCAGGGAGAGGCTAACTAACTCACCCCCAGGATTCGCGGTGTGAAGAACGTCTTCCACCTTAAGCAAGAACGCAAAGCCTGGAACTCGGACAGGCAAGACACCGGGCTTGGGGCGAACGAACGAGATCGTTTCGCCAACCCTCGGCAGGGTCTGAAACTCGAGGGTACCCGAGACAACCCCAACAGAACTGGTTGGCAAGAATACCGAGAAGTCGATGTTGAGGCGCACGACGTTGGCCTCTAACGATGAGGTTGAGCGACGCGCGGTTGCGCCGGCGTCAAACGAAGCTGCTTTATTCTAATCATCGACCCTCTCTTTGGCTTACCGAAGATACTCCCGCGATCGCTCGAACCGATTGTTAGACGTCATTTACCGATGCCGCCTGAAGACATACCTCATGCCAAATCCCTGGCACTCCCGCCAGCTCGTAGAGAACGTCACCCCCATGATAGAAGCCCACCGAGGCAATGGTTGCGGAGTGACCTGCAAAACGCAATTGCTCAGCAGTGAGCGGATTGTGAAGCTTCCAGTTCGCCCTAAAGTCGGCAAGAGCACCCGCGCTGACGATTCGCACGCGCGTTCCCTTCCGAAAGAGTTCCTGGTAAGGCATCGACGTGAAGTCTAACGATCAGGTTGAGCGACGCGGGAATGCGTTGCCGAGAAACGAAGCTGATTTATCCAGATCATCGATTTCCTCCTTGGCTAACCGAAGATGCTACCCCCGCGATCGCTCGAACCGATTGTTAGGAGTCATGGCGAAAAGTATTGCAAGAGAAGCTTCGCTTTCGAGGAGACCTGCGCCAACTCCCGTGCGGTGGTGCCGAACTCACTGCGGATGTCCGTCCGAGCACCATAACCAAGCAGGGTCTCAACCAAAAGTTCGTGGCCTTGCATCACCGCGAAATGCAGGGGCGTAAGCCCCATATCACCACGCGCATCAATATCGGCACCTGCGTCAATCAAGACTTTCGCCGCATGATTGTCACCCCACAAAGCCACCTTGTGCAACGGAGTATCGCCGTCGGGATCCCGTGTGCCCACGGAAATTGCGCTCGGTGAGCCATTCGGAAACATGACCACTGACGTGCGGAGGAGAATTTCGTCAAGAGTTTCGCGAGGCTGCCGAACCATGCGGGACGCCTAACAATGAGGTTGAGCGACGCGGGCATGCGCCGGCGACAAACGAAACTGATTTATCTCAATCATCGACTCCCTCCTTGGCCAACCGAAGCCGCTGCCCGCGATCGCTCGAACCGACTGTTAGGTGTCACTGCGCCAACTCGAATGTCACCTTGTACACCGCGCAAAAGTTCGATGGGGCTCCATCGACGCTGCCAGGCGTGAACTGGCCGGTGCGCAATATGCGAATTGCTTCGCTATCTAATCTTGGTTGGCCGGAGCTCTCGACGACGGAGGCGTCGTATAGAGTACCGCGCCGATTGACGACGATGCCCAAGAAAAGGCTGCCCTCCAGGCCCAACCGACGTGATGCATCCTGCACCTTCTGGCCCAAAAGCTCCGTGGGTCGCGGAACGACGTAGTGCTTGCCATCCGATTCTTGCGTCCTATCGTGGAGGTTCATATGCAGTCGTGATCGAGCGTCTGCGCAATAGGAATGCAAGAATTTGTCTCCCGCCGAGGAGTCGGCCAACGCCACGGCGCTCAGCGTCGAGAAGGCCACTGAGGTCAAAATTTGCGTCAGACGACAAATGTGGCACCTAACGATGAGGTTGAGCGACGCGCGGTTGCGCCGACGACAAACGAAGCCGATTTATCCAGATCATCGACCCTCTCCTTCGCTCACCGAAGTGGCGACCCGCGATCGCTCGAACCGATTGTTAGACTTCACCGCTTCATCCAATTACAGCAACTGTCCCCGTCGGCGCAGAGAAATATCCAATTTCCGCGGGAAGAATCGTATTCCAATACATGTACGCGCGCTGCGCCAAACGTAGAGATGGCATTTGCGTAATCCTTACCCCAAACATTGGTATCAATGGTATCGGAGAGCACTGAAAAGAAAGTCGAACGCTCGTGTGCGTCGAAACAAAACCCACCTGAATAACCAGTAGAGTCAACCTTGTGCTTTACGAGGATATCCTTAGAAGATTCGGGGAGCACATCTGGGAGATATCGCTCGAAAACATTTGCGACACGCGCCTCTTGAACCGTGCTGTATCGCGCAACAACGTCCGCGACATGCTTCTCTTGGACGGTGTTGTAGGTATGTTCAGCGCAGCCGCACTCGATTAGGGCTGAGAAAAGAATAGTAGAGCACCAAAGTTGATTCATGTGGTGTCTAACAATTATTTCTGCGACTAAATCGGCTGATGAAATGACTCGAACACGACGGATAGGGCGCTGGAAGGTTTGGCATGTTCCTGATTTCCTTGGAATGCGAGTGCCGATTGTCGGGTAGCGTTCTAGGGTGAATTATACATGTCCAAAGGCCGGGGACTGTTCGAGGTGGCGCTCGAAAAGATGCGTACTCGACACTTCGCGTACCGCACGGAGAAGGCCTATCTGCATTGGATCAGGCGTTACGTTAACTTTCACAATCGGCGCCACCCGCGGGAAATGGGGGCTGCGCAAGTTGAGACATTTCTCTCCCACTTGGCTGTGGAGTCGCATGTAAGTGCGTCGACACAGAATCAAGCGCTGCAGGCTCTTCTCTTTCTCTACCGGCAGGTCCTGGAGATCGATCTTCCCTGGCTGGAGAATGTCACGCGCGCTCGCCGGCCCAAGCGGCTGCCGGTGGTAATGACCGTTGCGGAAGTACGCGCGGTGTTGGCTCAACTTGATGGGACGCCGTGGCTCGTTGCCAATCTGCTCTATGGCAGTGGTCTGCGATTGATGGAGGCGCTGCGACTCCGCGTTAAAGACCTGGAACTGGAGCGAGGCGAACTTATGGTTCGCGACGCCAAAGGCGGCAAAGATCGCGTTACCGTCCTGCCGTCGTCGATCTTAGAGCCGTTGCGGACGCACCTCTCCAAATTGCATCTTCGTTTCAAGCAGCAGCGGCAATCCGGGGATCCCGGCGTGTCGCTGCCGAATGCGCTGGCGTACAAATTTCCACACTACGCGACGCAGTGGGGTTGGCAGTACGTTTTTGCCGCTCCCTCTCTTTGCGACGACCCGTACTCCGGACGGCCCGTCCGCCACCATGTTCACGAGAAATCCATTCAGCGTGCGGTGCAGGCAGCGGTCTGCAAGGCCGGCATCACTCGCCCCGCGAGTTGTCATACTTTCCGCCACTGTTTTGCCACACACCTCCTCGAGTCTGGCTACGACATCCGCACGGTTCAGGAATTGCTTGGGCACGCGGACGTTCGAGCCACGATGCTTTACACGCATGTCCTCGGCAAAGGAGCGATGGGCGTTAAAAGCCCGTTGGACCGATTGACTTGAGAAAGGCCTTGCAACGCGGTATTCCTTCCCAATGCGGGCATTTACTCTCAATAGGGCATTTACTCGCAAAACGGCATCCCCACGGGACGGCATTCCTGCTATTTCGGGATTCCCTGTCTGCCGCTATACTGTCGGCGCCTTGAATTTTCCCCATATTTAGCAGCGAGTTACCGTGTCCAAGTCAGCCTCGTCAGATACGCAGTTCTTCAATTCTTTCAGCATGGTGCTCGGCATTCTCATCGCCTTTGCGATTGTCCTCTTCGCGGTGGCACGCACCATGGGTGCCGATACCCAGGGGGCGCACGTGTTGATGGAGCCTCTGCATCTTGCGGAAGTGCAGAAAAACATTACTCCTTTCGCGCAGGTTGCGATTGCAGGCAAAGACAATTCGGCTTTGGCGGCCACGCCGACCGGCGCTGCGCCGGCGGTGAATGTACCGACCACAGGGGAGCAGGCGTTTACGCAGGTTTGTTCCGCCTGTCACGCGACGGGGGTCAACGGGGCGCCGAAGGTTGGGGATCATGCGGCGTGGGCGCCGCGCATCGCTCAAGGAAAAGACTCCCTTTATAAGACTGCAATCGCGGGCAAGGGCAACATGCCGCCCAAGGGCGGCACGAATTGGCCCGACGCGACCATCCGCATGACCGTCGACTACATGATTTCCCTCAACAAGTAGGCCGGTCCAGCGCCCGCAACTTCACGGCCTCTGCGACATCGATCGCCCTAACTTCAGGCGCGCCGCCCAGGTCTGCGCACGTGCGCGCGACTTTGAGCACTCGATGATACGCACGTGCCGACAAACCGAGGCGCGCAATGGCGGTGGAGAGCAGTGCTCTTGGCTCCTTTGCAAGCCCGCAAAAGCGGGCGACCTCACCCGGCGTGAGGCGCGCGTTGAGTTTGCCCTGCCTCTGCAATTGCAGGTTTCTTGCGGCGGCCACGCGCCGGGCAACCAGTGCGGATTCCTCTCCGACTCCTGCCTGCGCGTCGCCCATCAATTCCTCGGCGGGCAACGCCGCAAGCTCGATGTGGATGTCGATACGATCGATGAGCGGTCCGGAGATCCGGTTTCGGTAGCGTGCGATTTGGTCCGCAGTGCAATGGCAGCGCCCGCGCAAGTCGCCCGCATAACCACAGGGACAGGGATTCATCGCGGCGACCAATTGAAATTTTGCCGGGAACTCGCACGTGCGTTTCAGGCGCGCGACAATCACCACGCCGGTCTCCAACGGCTCCCGCAGCGCCTCGAGCGCGTTGCGCGGGAATTCCGGAAGTTCATCGAGAAACAGCACGCCGCGGTGGGCCAGCGACAATTCGCCGGGCCGCAAGGATCCACCGCCGATCAACGCGGCCATTGACGCGGTGTGTTGCGGACTGCGAAACGGCCGGCGGCCGCCGATGCTCGGCCTGCGTCCCGCGGCGGATTCCAAGCTTGCAACCTCGAGAATTTCCGGCTCCGACAAGGGCGGCAGCAATCCTGGCAAGCGCTGCGCGAGCAGCGTCTTGCCGGCGCCGGGCGGACCGATCATCAACAAACCATGTTCACCCGCCGCCGCAATCTCCAAGGCGCGCTTGGCGGCATACTGGCCGCGAACCTCGGCGAGATCCGGAATGCGCGCATCCTCGTTGGAGCTTCGCGCATCGCTGGAGCTTCGCGCATCGCCGGAGCTTCGCGCGTCCTCGCCGGAGCGGTATGGCGCTTTCGTCTGCATTGCGATATCAGCGCTTTGCCTTGCGGAGTGTGTGCTTTGCAGGGCGGCGTGCGCGCTTTGCATTGTGGTGTGAGCGCGGGATATCGCGCCTGATCGCATTGCCGCCGGCATGGGTTTTCCTCCCAGGGCGGCAACGACTTCATGCAGGTGATTCATCAGGCGAAGCTTCGCGCCGCCGAGAAGGCTCGCTTCGAGCGCATTCGCGGCCGGCAGAATCATCTCGCTGCCGAGCTTGGCGCCGGCGATCAACGCGGGGAGTAACTTCGGCGTCTCACGTAGTGCGCCACCCAGGGACAACTCGCCATAGAACTCGCGGTGATTGAGTGCGCGCGGATCTATCTTGCGGTCGGCTGCCAGGATACCGACGGCAATCGGCAGGTCGAAGCGGCCGCCTTCCTTCGGCAGTTCCGCAGGCGATAAATTGACAGTGATGCGCCGCGGTGGAAAATCATATCCGGCGGTGACGAGCGCTGCGCGCACGCGTTCCTTGCTCTCTCTAACCACAGTCTCCGGAAGTCCCACGAGTGTAAACGCGGGCAATCCTCTGCCCAAGTGCACTTCGACGCGAACCAGTGGCGCCTCGAGCCCCGCCGGCGCGCGGCTGAAGACGCTGCTCACTTCCTTGTGAGTGTCCATGCGCCGATGCGCGAGTTCAGTGTCTACTGCAAGACTTCAGTGCCTACTGCTTAAGGCAGCTTCGTCTCGAGATCTTTCAGGCGCGCTTCCATGGCCGTCAGCTTTGCCTGGGTGCGTTCCAAGATCGCGGCCTGCACGTCGAAATCCTGCCGTGTCACCAGATCGAGCTTCGCCAATTGGGCTTGCAGCACGGCTTTAAAATTGCTTTCCAGGTCGCGGCCGAAAGCACGCAGTGATTCAGGCACGGAATCGGCCAGCCGTTTCGCCAGGTCATCCAAGCCATTTGCATTCATGAAGCTCATTTCCACCTCCGCCTCGCCTTGCCTGCCCTGCCATTGCCTTGCGTCGGCCGCCTCGCACTTGGTTAACGCAGGGTTGGGTTCGCCGCGCGCCACATGAGTGCGTCGCCGTGCCCTTGCCGCGGTAAGCCATTGATTCTGTGACCGCTGGCCGTGGCACGGAAACTGCAGTCTTGAAATCAATAGTACGCGGAAGTGGGGTTGCAGGCGGTCCGATTTACGGGTGAATGCGGGGAGAAATGCATGAAGCTGATCACCGCCATCATCAAACCCTTCAAGCTGGACGAGTTGCGGCAAGCGGTTGCGGACATCGGCATCCAGGGCGTGACCGTCACTGAAGTGCAGGGCTACGGGTGCTCGCCCGGACACGTGGAAACGTATCGGGGAGCTGATTATCAGATCGATTTTCTGCCCAAGGCGAAAGTCGAACTCGCGGTGGACGATTCGATCGCGGAGCAGGTGATGGAAGCGGTTTGCAACGTCGCGCGGACCGGCAACGCGTCGGATGGCAAGGTTTGGGTACTCGAGCTTGAACAGGCATTGCGGGTCCGCACGGGTGAAACCGGGCCCGATGCCATTTAGTTTGGATTTTGAATTGGTTGAGATTTCGACGGCTTCGCAGCAACGAGGCCGAATCTTCGGGACGATTTAGGAGCATCTCGCGCCGGCAAGCCAGCCAACTCCCCCGTCGGTGCGATATCCCGGGCGCGGGTCCTTCAAAAAGGGCCCGCGCCGTTTTTTGTACCACGCGCCCGGCGCGAGACGCTTCGGGTTTTATACGCCAGTGGATTTCAATTCTCCATGCTGTGGCGCAGCAATTTAAATTTGAATTCCGCTGCTAAACTGCGTTTTACTTAAACCCGGGAGCCCGATGCATGAAAATGGTCATCGCCATCATCAAACCCTTCAAGCTTGACGATGTGCGCGCCGCCCTGGCAGAAGTCGGCATTCAAGGCATTACCGTGACAGAGGTCAAAGGCTTTGGACGGCAAAAGGGTCACACTGAGCTCTATCGGGGGGCGGAGTACGTCGTTGATTTTCTGCCCAAAGTGAAGCTTGAATTGGCCGTGGACGACGACCAAGTCGATCGAGTGGTGGAAGCCATTATTGAAACGGCGCGCACGGGTAAAATCGGCGACGGCAAGATCTTTGTTTGTGATCTTGGCCAGGCGCTGCGTATCCGCACCGGCGAGGCTGGCTCGCGTGCCTTGTAACAATTAAGCGAGGAATGGACGATGAAACGCCTTTTGCTGTTTGCCGCGTTGCTTGCTTGGTCGGGCATGGCTTCTGCCGTCGTCTACAAGTGGGTCGACGCACAGGGTAAATTGCAGTACGGGGATCGTCCGCCCGATGGCGTGCATGCGGAAGTGGTCGAGCTCTTGGTCGCACACAACAACTCGTCCGCGCGCTCTGCGCCGACGTCCGCTCAAGCCGCGCCTGCGGCGAGGACCGCCGCTCCTACCGATAAGGACGCCAATGATAAAACCGCGGTCGCGCAAGACGTAGCACAAACCCGCGACAAGCAATGCACCGAGGCTCAGGATCGCTACAAGAAACTGATCGAGGGCCGCAGGCTCTACAAGGCCGGCGCCAACGGCGAACGGCAATTCTTGAGTTCCGAGGAAATCGACACCGAACGGCTGAACGCCAAGCAGGAAGTCGATACCATCTGCAACAGCAAGACTTGATCGTCCGCGGCTAAGAACTTCCTCTCCCGTCCTCTTTAGATCGGCCTGCTTTGCCGCGGACAGCGCAAAGCCTTAGGCTACCGTCCTTTGGCTGATCTTAAGGACCATTCACATGCAAACGGGCTTCGTCGGATTGGGCGCCATGGGCGCGCACATGGCGCGCAATCTACATCGCGCCGGGCTGCTCACGGGCGTCTGGAATCGCACCCCCGAAAAAGCCAAGGCGCTGGCCGCGGAACTGAAGGTGCTCGCGTTTGCGAACCTAACGGAGCTTGCGGGTAATTGCGAAGCGGTGGTGATCTGCGTCTCGGCCGACAAGGATGTGCGGGAAGTCATCGCGGGTTTGGAACCGGGACTGACGCCGAACATGATCGTCATGGATTGCTCCACGGTTGGAAAAGATACCGAGCGCGACATCCATGCCCAGCTCAACACGCTCGGCGTGGGATTCCTCGATTGCCCGGTCAGCGGCGGCGTCGAAGGCGCCAGGACCGCATCGCTCGCCATCATGTGCGGCGGGGATGAATCCGTTTTCAATCGTGCGCTGCCGATCTTGGAAAAAATGGGCAAGGCAGTGGCCTACATGGGCAGCAGCGGCTCGGGGCAGGTGACGAAGGCGACCAATCAAATCATGTGCGCCGGCATCATCCAGGCGGTCGGCGAAGCGATGGCGTTTGCCCACGAAGAGGGCGTCGACCTGAAGAAAGTGATCGACGTCTTGGGCAAGGGCGCGGGCTCGAGCTGGTACTTCGTGAATCGCGCGCCCTTCATGGCGAACAACAGTTTCCCGGCGGGATTCCGCGTGCGCCTGCACGACAAGGATTTGCGCATTTGCCGCGACATGGCGGCGAAGCACGGCGGCGTGTTGCCAGTGGTCGAGTCGACGCTTGAGCAGTATAAAATCTTGATTGCGGAAGGATTCGGCGATGAAGACATCTCGTCTATCTATCGCCTCAAGACCAAGCTGTTTCCTCCGAAGCCCGAGTCGATGTGACGGCGCGGCTACGCATCGCCACGCGCAAGAGTCAGCTGGCCCTGTGGCAGGCGGAACATGTGGCAGCGCTGCTGCGGTCGGCTCACCCGGAACTACAGATCGAACTGGTACCGCTGCTGACGCAGGGCGATCGCATCCAAGATCGGACTTTGGCCGCCATCGGCGGCAAGGGCTTGTTTATCAAGGAGCTCGAGGTCGCCCTCGAAAATTTGCGCGCCGACATCGCCGTGCATTCCATGAAAGACGTGCCGGCCGAACTTCCTCACGGACTCATCATCGGCGCGGTACTGAAACGGGCGGATCCGCTGGACGCGCTGGTCACGACGTCAGGTATAGCGCGGCTCGAGGACTTGCCGCGCGGCGCGGTGGTGGGTACGTCGAGCCTGCGCCGTCAAGCACAGATCCGCGCGTTGCGGCCGGATTTACACATTGAAGCGATGCGCGGCAATGTGGACACGCGCCTGCGCAAGCTCGATGCGGCACAGGAGTCGGGCGTCGGCGCCATCGGCAACGCCATCGGCAACGCCATCGGCGACGCCATCGGCGACACCGGCAGCGGCGCCGGCGGCGCAGGCGGCGCAGGCGGCACGGGCGGCACCGGCAAGCGCATGGACGCCATCGTTCTCGCCTGCGCGGGTCTCATTCGCTTGGGGCTGGAATCCCGCATCACCGCGCGCCTCGATCCGAAAGTGTGCCTGCCCGCGGTGACCCAGGGGGTGATCGGCATCGAGTGCCGGCAGAATGACTCGCGCACGGTGGAGATCTTGCGGCCGCTTGAAGATCCGGCGACGCGCAAGGTGATGGATGCCGAGCGCGCGTTCGCGGCGCGTCTGGGCGGTAGTTGCCAATCGCCGATCGCCGCATATGCCGAGCTCGAGGGGGAGCGAATCTCGCTGCGCGGACTCGTGGCGGAGCCGGATGGCTCGCGGTTGCTGCACGACAGTCTGTCGGGCAGCGCCGGGAATCCCGCGGCATTGGGCCGGCAACTCGCGGAGCGCATCTTGGCGGCAGGCGCCGGCCCGTTGCTCGAGCGCTTGCGGCTGAGCTAAATGCCGTCCCTCCACGGAGTAGGCGTCCTCGTCACCCGACCCGAACTGCAGGCGATGCCGCTGTGCCGGCTGTTGGAATCTCTAGGCGCGACGACGCTGCGGCTGCCGGCCGTCGAAATTCGGCCGCTCAAGGACAGGCGCGCGCTGACCGAGCAACTGGGCGTTCTCGAGAATTTCGACGTCATCGTTTTCACCAGCGCCAACGCTGTCCGCTTCGGGGTTTCCTTTCTCGGTCAAAAGCGCGATCTCACGCTCGCGGCCTTGGGGCCGGCCACGTCGCGCGCCTTGAACCAAGCGGGCTACCGCGTGGCCATTCAACCTGATTCCTTCGACTCTGAGGGTCTGCTTCAGTCTTCGCGGCTGGAACATGTCGCGGGCCACCGTGTCTTGATCATCACCGGAACGGGCGGGCGGGACCTGCTCCAACAAGAGCTCACGCGCCGCGGTGCGACGGTGGTCTGCGCCGAGGTGTATGAACGTGTGCTGGCAACGCCCAGCGCGGCGGCCCTTCAGACAGTGCAGGAGCGATTCGCGGCGGGGGAATTGCAGGTGATCACGGCAACCAGTTTGGAGATCGGCGCCGCGCTTCTGCAGCTGGCGCCGCTCGAACTGCGCGGCGAATTCGAATGCGTGCACTGGCTTGTCCCCGGCGAGCGCGTTGCCGCGGGATTGCGCGAGCTGGGACTCAAGGCGCCGCTGCTCAAGGCGGATTCGGCTGAAGATCAGGACTTGGTCGCGGCGCTCCTGCGCTGGCGCTCGAGCGTATCCGGCGCATAGTCGAAGGAATCAAAGTACAGCCGGCCGGCATCGCAGCCGCGCGCAGCATATTCGCGCTGGACAGCGGCGATCATCGCGGGCGGGCCGGCGGCGTACACGTCGATCGATCCCAGATCCTGGACGCCTGCGAATGCGGCGTCGTGCACCCAGCCGGTGAGTCCGCGCCATGCGGTTGTGGGCTCCGAGAGTACCGGCGTGTACGTAAGAGACGCCGCGCGGCGGCTCAACTGCTCGAGCCTCGCCTGCGCGTACAGGTCACATTCGCTGCGCACACCCCAAAAAAGCTGCATGTCGCGCTCGATATCGTTCTCGATGACGTGACGCAAAATGCTCAAGAGGGGTGCAATGCCCGTGCCGCCGCCGATCAGCAGCATGCGGGGCACATGGACCGACTGGGCGCGGTAGGTGAACTGGCCCAACGGACCTTCGATGGTCAGCAACGATGCGCGCATGTCTTCGTGGAACAGGCGATCCGTGAATTCTCCGCCCGCGACGCGCCGCACATGCAGCTCGAGGGGGCGCGCATCATGCGGCGGCGACGCAATGGAAAAGCTGCGGCGCCGACCGCCCTCCAGCAGGATGTCGATGTACTGGCCGGCCTCAAATGTGAAATCTTCCGCGATGGGCAGGCGCAGGTACAACCCCATGACATCGTGCGACAGGGGTTGAGCGCGCTCGATGCGGCACGGCAAACGTTTTCGGCCTGCGGCATCCGCGGCACGCATCTCCAGAGTCTCCAGAATCAAATCGGTGCGCGCCCGCGCTTGGCAAAGCAGGATCAGGCCGTCGGCGATGTCGGCGCCGGTGAGCCCTAGCGGCGGTCCATTCGGATAGTGGATTTCGCCGCGCACCAAACGCGCCTTGCAGGCACCGCAATTGCCGCCCTTGCAGCGACTGGGCAGGTTCAGTGCTGCATCGGCAGCCGCTTCCAACAGCGCCTGATCGGGGGCCGCATCGAAGCTGCGACTGGTATTGGCAATGTTGATGAGCACAATGTTATCGGCCGCGGTCGAGCGGAATGCTTGAGACACGCTCCCTCGGGCCCGCGGCACGGCTTGACTTCAAGCGCTGGGCTGACTGCGCCTGCTGTCCAGCCATTCGTGGATCGGTTCCCACTGCTTCCAATCCGGCCAGGCGAGATATTCCGGCAGCTCGAGCACGCCCATGCCCCGTGAGTAGGCGCGCACATAGTTCTGCGCTTCGCGCAGGTGCCCGAGATACGGCACTTTGAGCTTGCTGAGGTATTGATCCAACTCCTCGTACACCAGTGTGTACTCGCGAACCCGGTTCGCCATGACTGCTAAGCGCGCCTGCCGGCGCGATACCTTGCCGATTTCAAGGAGCTCGGCCATGAAATGTCCGCAGGCTTTCATATCGATGCTCGAGGGCAGCACCGGCACGATGATCGTTTCCGCACGCCGCACCAATTCGTTCAATTCCGTGCCGTGAACGCGGGCCGGAGCATCGATGACGAGAACTTCGGTGTTGCGCGGAACGTTGCGCAGCCCGTCTTCAAATGCGGCGGCGCCGCTGATCGCCGGCAAGTCGGCCGGGCGCATCGCCAGCCAATCGAGACTGGAACGCTGCGGATCGTAATCCGCGATGCATACCTTGTGCCCGTCGCGGGCAAAGAACACCGCGATGTTGGTGCTGAGCGTGCTCTTGCCGCAGCCGCCCTTCGCATTCAATACCATTACGTGGCGCATACTCCCCCTCTTTGTTGTTTGTAAGGTAGGACTTTACGCGAACATCGCGCAACCACCGAGCGGAAATTTGCGGCATCGGCTATGCTCTTTGGTATGCGCATCGAGTTTCTGAAGATGCAGGGCCTGGGCAACGACTTCCTGGTGCTCGACGCCGCAGCGATGGACGCCGACACTCACCTTGATGAAAGGACGCTGCGCGCCCTCGCCGATCGGCACACGGGTGTGGGCTTCGATCAGGCGCTGATGTTGGAATCGCCCCGCGATCCTGCGAGCCGGGTCTTCTATCGAATATTCAACTCCGATGGTACCGAGGTCGAACAGTGCGGCAACGGCGCGCGCTGTATTGCGGCACTGCTCTATGCACGCGCTCCTGAGCTCGGACGCGACCTCATCATGGGCAGCCCCGGTGGACGCGTGCGCGCCCGCGTCCGCGACGACGGCCTGGTGTCGGTGGACATGGGCATCCCCGCGTTCGAAGATCCCTGCGAATTTTCCTTGAAGATCGAGGGCAAAGACATCGCCATGAGCGCGCTGTCCTTGGGCAACCCCCATGCCGTGCTGCGCGTGCCTGATGTGAGGACCGCGCAAGTTGAGCTGTGGGGTCCCAGCGTCCAGCGGCATCCGCATTTTCCCCATCGCGCCAATGTCGGCTTCATGCAAATTCTCGGCCGCAATCATATATTGTTGCGTGTGTTCGAACGGGGTGCGGGGGAAACTCAAGCCTGCGGTACGGGGGCGTGCGCGGCGGTCGCGGTGGGCGTGCGGCAGGGATTGCTCGATGGCGAAGTGCGGGTGGATCTCCCCGGCGGCACCGCGATGGTTTATTGGGAGGGTCCGGGTCAACACATCTGGCTCACCGGGCCGGCAACCACGGTATTTACAGGTTCAATCGACTTAACGCGATTTACGGGAGCCAAACAATGACGACGAGTCACGCGCGCGGGATCAAGCAGGACGTTCTCAATGACAATTCTGTCTCGGAATATTTGCTTACCTTTCCGGATTTCTTCGAGCGCAACTCGCAACTCTTGACCAAGTTGCGGCTGCCCCATGTACGCGACGTGGCGGCCACGGTGAGTTTGGTGGAGCGGCAGGTTGAAGTGCTGCGCGAGCGCAATCAGTCGCTCGAGCGCAAGCTCAAGGAACTGGTGGATGTGGCGAGAGCCAATGATGGCCTGGCGGATCGGATCCACCGTTTGAGCCAGCGGTTGATTCGCACACGGACCTTGGCGGAATCGATCAGTGCCATCGAGGCCTCGCTGCGCGAGGACTTCGACGCGATGAATTCCGTGCTGGTGCTGTTTCTCGAGGAAGCGCGCGCGCTGGAGCCGGAGATGGGCCGATTCCTGCGGGTCGCCGCCGCCGGCGACGAGGACCTGCGAACTTTTGACTCCTTGTTGAGCTCGGGCAAGCCGCGTTGCGGGCAGGTGCGCGACGCCCAGCGCGACTATCTGTTCGGCAAGGATTCCGTGGCTATCGGTTCGGTGGCTCTCACGCCTTTGGGTCAGAAGGGTGCGCTCGGCATACTGGCAATCGGCGCGAGCGATGCGGAACGCTTTCATCCCGGCATGAGCACTGAATTCCTGGTGCGGATCGGCGAGCTCGTGACTTACGCGCTGATGCGCTGACCTGGGAGCCTAGTGAACGCCGGCGAACACGAGCGGATCGAGCGATTCCTATCGCATCTTCACATCGAGCGCCGCATGAGCAGCCATACCGTGGCTGCTTATCGCCACGACTTGCAGGCCTTGGCGGCATTTTGCGCGCGCCGCGATGTGCGCCGCTGGTCGAGCTTGAATAATTTTCAGGTGCGCGCCTTTGCCGCGGCCGAGCATGCCGGCGGCATCGCGCCGCGCAGTATTCAGCGGCGCCTGTCGGCGGTTCGGTCATTCTACGAATACCTGATGCGCGAAGGCCATGCCAAGGGCAATCCGGCGCTCGAGGTGCGCGCGCCGAAAACCAAGAAGCGCCTGCCGGCGACCTTGGACGCCGATCAAATGGCACGGCTGCTGGATTTTCGTGCGGACGATTCCCTGTCGACGCGCGACAAAGCCATGATGGAATTGTTCTACTCGTCGGGCCTGCGCTTGAGCGAACTGGTGGGATTGGACGCGTCCGCCGTCGATCTCCAGGATCGAACCGTGCGGGTGCTCGGCAAGGGGAACAAAACGCGCATCGTGCCCGTGGGGCGCCATGCCGTTGAGGCGCTGAAGAGATGGCTTTCCGAGCGCGCCACTCTGAGCCGGCGCAATCCGTTGACCGCCGCTCACCAGGGTCCCTTGTTCCTGGGAAAGTCCGGGCGGCCCCTGTCGGTCCGTGCGGTGCAGTTGCGGGTGGGCACATGGGCGCGCCGCATGGGATTGTCTGTGCATGTGCATCCCCATATGTTTCGCCATTCCTTTGCGACCCACCTGTTGGAATCGAGCGGCGACCTGCGCGGCGTGCAGGAATTGCTGGGGCACGCGGACATCAGCACCACCCAGGTCTATACGCATTTGGACTTTCAGCATCTGGCCAGCGTTTACGACGCCGCCCACCCGCGAGCCCGGCGCCGACCCCGAACGGCTTGAAAGGGCTTGCGTTCGGCCCCAGGTAGCAAGGATTCCATATGAATCACGATCCAGATCGTATTTACGGCACCACTATTCTCGCGGTACGGCGCAATGGCCACGTCGCGGTCGGCGGGGATGGCCAGGTCACCCTGGGACAAAGCGTGATGAAATCCAATGCACGCAAAGTGCGGCGGCTCTATGGCGGTAAGGTTCTGGCTGGATTTGCCGGCGGCACTGCCGACGCATTCACCTTGTTCGAGCGCTTCGAGGGCAAGCTGGAGAAATTCGGCAACCTCACGCGTGCCGCCATTGAGCTGGCAAAGGACTGGCGCAGCGACCGCAGCCTGCGTCGTTTGGAGGCCCTGCTCTGTGTAGCCGATGCCGAAAGCACCTACGTGATCTCGGGCACGGGCGATGTCATCGAACCCGAGCATGATTTGATCGCGATTGGTTCGGGCGCGGGCTTTGCGCAAGCCGCTGCCCTGGCTTTCATGCAAAGCGGCGACTTGCCGGCGCGCGACATCGTCGAACGCTCGCTCAACATTGCCGCGGACATCTGCATCTATACCAATCGCAGTCTGACCATCGAGGAACTGTAGTTTGGCTACGGAGACAGGCTCCTCGCAGATGACCCCGCGCGAGATCGTGGAGGAACTCGACAAGCACATTGTCGGCCAGAAAGCCGCGAAGCGCGCCGTGGCGATCGCCTTGCGCAACCGGTGGCGACGACAGCAGGTCGCCGAATCGCTGCGACCGGAAATCACGCCGAAGAACATTCTCATGATCGGGCCTACAGGTGTGGGTAAGACCGAGATTGCACGGAGATTGGCCCGCCTCGCCAAGGCACCCTTCATCAAGGTCGAGGCCACGAAATTCACGGAAGTGGGCTATGTTGGCCGGGAAGTTGATTCGATCGTCCGCGATCTTGTAGAGATCTCCGTCAAAATGACGCGAGAAGAGGAGATGTCGAAGGTGCGCCATCGCGCCGCCGACGCGGCGGAGGATCGGGTGCTCGATATCCTGCTGCCGAGGGCCCAGGCGGGTTTCACCGGCGATGGGGGCGGCGCCAAAGACAACGACACGCGGCAACGCTTTCGGAAAATGCTGCGTGAGGGCCAGTTGGATGACCGCGAGGTCGAGATCGAGGTTCGCACCCTGCCGGTGGGCCTGGAGATCATGGCACCGCCCGGCATGGAGGAAATGACCCAGCAGCTGCAGGGGATGTTTCAGAACTTAGGACAAGGCCGCACCCGCAGCCGCAAGGTGAAGATCAAGGAGGCGTTGAAGCTCCTGGTCGATGAAGAAGCGGCGAAAATGATCAACGAAGAGGAACTGAAGCTGCGTGCCGTCGAGAACGCCGAGCAAAACGGCATCGTGTTCATCGACGAAATCGACAAGATCGCGCGCCGCCAGGAAACCATGGGTGCGGACGTGTCGCGCGAAGGCGTGCAGCGCGATCTTCTGCCCCTGGTCGAGGGCTGCACGGTGAACACCAAGTACGGCACGGTCAAGACCGACCATGTGCTGTTCATCGCGTCCGGCGCATTTCACATGTCGAAGCCCTCGGATTTGATTCCGGAATTGCAGGGCCGTCTGCCGATCCGGGTCGAGCTCGAACCCTTGGTGGTCGGCGATTTCGTGCGGATACTGACCGAGCCCGACGCCTCATTGTGCCGGCAGTACTCGGCGTTGATGGCCACCGAAGGATTGACGCTGGAATTTGTGGAGTCCGGCGTGCAGCGGCTGGCGGAAGTGGCTTTCGAGGTCAACGAGCGCACCGAGAACATCGGCGCACGGCGGCTGCATACCGTGATGGAACGCCTGCTCGAGACCGTGTCCTTCGATGCGGCGGATCGCAACGGCACCCGCGTCGTGATCAATCGCGAGTACGTGGAAGGCAATCTCGGCGAGCTGGTGAAGGATCAGGATCTGTCGCGGTACATTCTGTGAGCGCGCCGCGCGCGCCGCAGCCCACCCGGGCACCGCAGCCCACCGACATCAAGCTGCGCACCGAGTCGCGGCTGCTGGACGTGCGCTTCGATGACGGATCGCACTTCGAGCTGCCATTCGAATATCTGCGCGTGTTTTCGCCCTCCGCCGAAGTGAAAGGCCACGGCGGCGGCGAGGGGGCGCTGGTGCAGGGTAAGCAGCATGTCGGGATCAGCGGCGTTGAACCGGTCGGCAACTATGCCCTGCGCCTGTTCTTCGATGACGGCCACAATACCGGCCTCTATTCCTGGAGCGTTCTCTACCTGCTTGGCAGGGACCGGGAAGCGAACTGGGCGCGCTATCAGGAGCGCTGCGCCGAGGCCGGGGGATAGGAAGCTCCAAGGCACGGAAGAGCAGTGCCTTGGAGCTTCCTATCCCCCTGGGTAGGCCCGGAATCAGGTGTCGAACACCCGCCGGGAACGTCGGCATGTGATGTTGACTGGCTCGAGCATTCGCCGCCAACCAGTCAAAATCACTTTGTCGGCTACAATGGGCGCCATGGCTGATTCCGATCGCATAGTGGATTTTGGCTACGAAAAGGTCGCCGCGGCCGACAAGGCTTCGCGCGTGCGCTCTGTATTTGAGAGCGTCGCCGGACGGTACGACGTCATGAACGATCTGATGTCGTTTGGCGTACATCGATTGTGGAAGCACTTCACGCTGTCATTGACCGGGCTGCGGCCCGGCCAGCACGCCTTGGACGTGGCCGGGGGCACGGGCGATCTTGCCGCCGGGCTGCTCCGCCAGGTCGGCAAGTCGGGTCGCGTGGTGCTGTCGGATATCAATCCGGCCATGCTGGAAATCGGCCGCGACCGCTTGCTCGATGCGGGATTCGTCGGCAACGTGGAGTGCATCGTGGCCGATGCGGAGCGTCTGCCCTTCGAGGACAACGCGTTTGACTGCGTTACCATCGGCTTTGGCCTTCGCAATGTCACCGACAAGGCCGCGGCGCTCAAGTCCATGCACCGCGTACTGAAGCCCGGCGGTCAATTGCTCGTGCTTGAATTCTCGACGCCGGTAGCGCCCGGCCTCAAGCCGATTTACGACGCCTACTCCTTCAGGGTATTGCCGCTGCTGGGCGGACTCATCGCAAAGGACAGGGACAGCTATCGATATCTCGCGGAATCGATCCGCATGCATCCGAATCAGGAAACCCTCCTCGAAATGCTGCGGGCCGCCGGGTTCATCCAGTCGCGCTACCACAATCTCACCGGCGGTATCGTCGCCGTGCATCGCGGCTACAAGATTTAGGAGACTGTCCTAATGCCCGCAACTCCCGCCTGGCTGGCATCGGCTGAAGCCGTCTTGAATCGCAACATCGCGGCATCGGGCAAGGCTGCGGCTCTCGCCAAGCAGCTCGAAGGCACCAGCCTGCAAGTCGACGTCGATGGCTTCACACGCATTCGCACCACCTGCTTCGGCGGCCGTGCGGCATTGCTGGCAGGCGATGATTCGCCGGCCGACGCGGTGATTTCAGGCTCGGTGCCGGCGCTGCTGCAAATGCTTAAAGCAGGGACGCCGACCGGGCAAACGCGATCGTCGTTGCAAATCCGCGGCGATGCGGAGATTGCCAACTTGTATCGTGATTTGTTCGCGGCGGCGCGCCCCGACCTGGAAGAAGAGCTGTCCCGCTGGGTGGGCGACCTGCCTGCCCGGCACCTGTCGCAGCTCGCCAAGAGCCTGCGGACTTGGGCGCGGCGCGCGCGGCGCACGGCCGGGGAAAACATCGCCGAATATCTGCAGGAGGAAGGCCGCGACCTGGTCACGAAAACCGAGCTGGAAGAGTTCCTGCGCGGCGTCGACGGTGTGCGCGATAGTGTCGATCGAATCGAAGCTCGCCTGATTTCGATCGAGCGCCGGGTGCAGGGCGGCTGATGCGTCTACGCGTGCTCGCACGGCTGCTCGAGATCCAGAGGGCGCTGGTCAGGCACCGGCTTGATGAGTTCGTGCGCGCCACGCATCTATATCGGCCGCTGCGCTATCTGTTTTATATCTCGCCCTGGACCTGGTTTCAACGCCGCATCGGCGGGACGCGCGGCGAGCGGCTGCGTCTGGCGCTCGAGGAGCTGGGACCGATTTTCGTCAAATTCGGCCAGGCCCTCTCGACGCGCCGTGACCTGCTGCCGGTCGACATTGCCGATGAGCTGGCAAAACTGCAGGATCGCGTGCCGCCGTTCCCCGGCGATGTCGCCGTCGCCATGATCGAGAAAACTTTCGGCCGGCCGCTCGCCGAGATCTTCGGCAGCTTCGAGCCGGCGCCGCTTGCCGCGGCATCCATCGCGCAGGTGCACGCGGCCGTCTTGAAGAACGGCGATGAGGTGGTGGTCAAGGTGCTGCGCCCGGGCATGCGCGAGGTCATCGACCTCGATCTCGAGGTGCTCGACGCCCTCGCGCAGCTCGCCGACCGCTACTGGATCGAGGCGCGGCCCGTGCGGCCCATTGAAGTCGTGCGCGAGTATCGCAAAACCGTCACCGATGAACTCGATCTGATGCGCGAGGCCGGCAATGCATCGCAGCTGAAGCGCAATTTCGCGGGCTCCCCGCTGCTCTATGTGCCGCAAATTCACTGGGATTATTGCCGCCAGAACGTCATGGTGATGGAGCGCATCCACGGCATCATCGTCAGTCGTGTCGAGGAGTTGCGGGCGCGCGGCACGGACATCGCGAAGCTGGCCGAGAACGGTGTCGAGATTTTTTTCACACAGGTGTTCCGCCACAATTTTTTCCACGCCGACATGCACCCCGGCAACATCTTCGTGCAGATCGACGATCCCAGGAATCCCCGCTATGCGGCGGTGGATTTCGGCATCGTCGGTACATTGCAGCCGCGCGACCAGCATTATCTGGCCGAGAATTTCATGGCTTTTTTCAAGCGCGACTACGGCCGCATCGCGCAGCTGCATATCGAAAGCGGCTGGGTGCCGAAGGGCACGCGGGTGGATGAGCTCGAGTCCGCAGTGCGCACGGTCTGCGAACCCATCTACAACAAGCCGCTCAAGGAGATCTCATTCGCGCAGGTGCTGCTGCGGCTGTTCGAAACCGCACGACGTTTCGACATGCAGGTGCAGCCGCAGTTGATCCTGCTGCAAAAAACCCTGTTCAACATCGAAGGCCTCGGCAGGCAGCTATATCCTGAACTCGATCTGTGGAAGACCGCGCAACCGGTGCTGCGCGAGTGGATGAGAGAGCGCGTGAGTCCGCGCACCATTTTCAGGGAGATTCGCGCGCATTGGCCGGACGCCTTGCTGACTTTGCGGCAGGTGCCGCAAATCCTGCAGACTGCCGTGCGCGAGGCTGCGGATGGCAGTGCGCCGGCCGTCGACAGGGAGTTGTCCCGGCTGCGCGCAAGCATGCAGGTATCGGCTCTGCGGCGCGACTTATGGATTGCCGCGGGCGTGCTGTGGCTGTCCGGCTTGATTTGGCTGGCGGAGACCCAGCAATATCGGTGGTTTGGAGGTCTGCAGATGATCGCAGCCATCCTTTTGTTCGTGAGACTTCAGTTAGCCAGGCCGCGAATCGAATGAGAATTCCCATCGAAAGTTCGACCAGCTATCGCGGCCGCAATTCCGGGCCCAATTTGCCGGCGCTGGCCACGTTTCTCCTGCTCGCGCTGGGTGCGGGTGCCTTAGGGTGGTTATTTTCGCCGGCGTTCTCGGCCTCGGCTGCGCATTGGTACGCGGCGCTGGTGAAGCCCGACTGGCTGCCCCCGCAAAAATGGTTCGCTCCGGTCTGGACGGCGGTATATTTGTTGATGGCGATCGGCGCCTGGATCATCTGGCGCGAACGCTATCATCGCGGCCGCGCTGCGGCGATCACCGCATATGGGATTCAGCTGGTGTTGAATGCGCTCTGGGCGCCGGTGTTTTTCGGCTGGAAGAACATCGATGCCGGCTTGTTCGGCATCGTGGCGCTATGGCTGGCCGTGGGTTGGACCATGCGGGAATTCGCGCGCGTGGCGCCTGCGGCGGCCGTCATCTTGGTGCCGTATTTTTTGTGGGTAACCTTTGCCGCCGCGGTCAATCTTGCGGTGTGGAGATTGAATCCATGATTCAGGAATGTAGGCATCGGATTACGTTCCCTTGGGCTGATGCACCGATCGTGCGCCGCAATCATTTCGATCAATCTGACCACGCTGCGCCGGGCACAGCACCGCGAGAATCCGGGGCTAAAGTAATCTCTGCCAAGCCCACTGAGCGCACATTTTGCGTCAGTCGGAATTAGCACCCTACCCCGTGGGAATTCAAGCACGATGTGCCCGGTCGCAGCAGCCCCCATGCCGATAGACTCATCCCGCCGCTTCAATTCTCCCCATCACGCGACGCCGCGCACCCACCTTTTGTCGAACGGCAACTATTCGGTGATGCTGACGGCCGCGGGTTCCGGGTTCAGCCGCTGGCGCGACATCGCACTGACACGCTGGGCCGAGGATCCGACCTGCGACCCTTGGGGTTACTACATTTTTTTGCGCGATGTATTCAATGGCCACGTGTGGTCGGCGGGATATCAGCCCGTCGGGCGGGAATCGGAAATCTACGAGGCGGCATTTTTCGAGGATCGCGCGGAGGTGCGCCGCAAAGACGGACCGATCCGCACGGTCATGGAGATTTTCGTATCGCCCGAGGACGATGCGGAGGTACGGCACTTGTCGCTCACCAACGAAGGCAGCGGCGTGCGCGAAATCGAACTCACCTCGTACTGCGAAGTGGTCTTGAGTCCCGCCGCCGCCGATTCCGCGCATCCGGCATTCTCGAAAATGTTCGTGCAGACCGAGTTCGTCGCCGAGCGCGGCGCGCTGCTGGCGGTGCGAAGGCCGCGCGATCCCGGACAAGCCCAGGTGTGGATGGCGCATTTCAATTCTCTGGACGGCGAAGCCGTCGGCGGCCTGCAATTCGAAACCGATCGGGCTCGTTTCATCGGCCGGGGACACGATCTGCGCAATGCCGCATCCATCCTGGACGCCAGACCCTTGTCCAATACCGTGGGCACCGTGCTTGATCCGGTGCTGGCCCTGCGGCGCCGAGTCCGAATCGACCCCGGCGAAACCATCCACGCCGCGTTTTGGACCGGAGTCGGCGCGAGTCGCGCGCAGGCGCTAAGCCTGGTCGACAAGCTGGGCAGCGAAGCGGCGTTTCAACGCGCCAAGACCCTTTCGTGGGCCAGGGCCGAAGTTCAGCTTCGCGACCTCAACGTCAGCGCCGACGATGCGCAGCTTTTTCAAGAAATCGCCGCGCGCATACTCTATTCCGACGCTTCGCTGCGCGCTCCTCCTAGGCTGCTCGACCGGAATGAGCTGGGCCAAGCCGCCTTGTGGCCGCACGGGGTGTCCGGCGACCTGCCGATCGTATTGGCGCTCATCCAGGCCGAAACCGATCTGTCGCTGGTCAAGCAGTTGTTGCGCGCGCATGCCTATTGGCAATCCAAGGGCTTGGGCGTGGATCTCGTCATTTTGAATGCGGCGGCCGGAGATGCCGCGGCGTCGCTTGAAGCGTCGCTCAAAGCCTCGATCGTGAATCGCACCGGTCAAGGGGCCGTGATTGCGCTGCGCGCCGATGCCATCCCGGCCGAGCATCGCGATTTTCTGCAAGTGGCGGCCCGCGCGCTTTTCACCGGCGGCGCGAAGCCGCTGCGCGAGCAGCTCGAGAGACCGGAGGAGCCGCCGGGCGCTGCGCGCCTGCGCCGCGAAAACCGCGGTGAAGATTCCCGCACGCACGCGCCGCATCTGGTGCCGGTGCTCGAGTATTTCAACGGCTTGGGCGGTTTCGACTCGGGAGCGCGCGAATATGTCGTCGTACTCGACGACGGGCAATGGACTCCGGCACCCTGGATCAATGTCATCGCCAACCCGCAATTCGGCTTTCTTGCCTCCGCCGACGGCTCGGGCAGCACCTGGTCGTTGAATGCGCAGCAAAATCAAATTACGCCCTGGTGCAACGATCCGGTGAGCGATACGCCGGCGGAAGTGATTTATATCCGCGATGAGAACTCCGGCGACCTCTGGAGTGCCACGCCGCTGCCGATTCGCGAGCGCTCGTCCGTGTACGTCGTTCGGCACGGTTTCGGCTACACGCGATCCGAGCACGCCTCCCACGGCATCGCGCTCAACCTCACTCAATTCGTGCCGCTCGAGGATCCGATCAAGATTTCGCGGCTGAAGATTCACAACGCCTCCGATGAGCCGCGCCAACTATCGGTCACTCACTATTTGGATTGGGTGCTCGGAAATCGGAGTAATCGGGGGGCGCCGTACATCATCACCTCGATCGACTCATCGTCGCGCGCCCTTCTGGCGCGCAATCCCTGGCCGGTGGATTTCAAAGCGCGGGTTGCGTTCATGGACATGGCGGGCCGGCAGCAAAGCTGCACCGCCGATCGAACCGAGTTCATCGGACGCCACGGTTCGCTTGCGGAGCCCGCGGGGCTCCTGGGGCCGCAACCGCTGACCAATAAAGTCGGCGGCGGTTTGGACCCCTGCGGCGCCATGCAGACCAAAATCGCCTTGAAACCCGGTGAATCGCTCGAGTTGACGTTGTTTCTGGGCGAGGAAGCGTCGGCGGGCGCGGCCGTCGCCTTGATCGAGCGCTATAGAAGCGCGGATCTCGATGCGGTTTTCAAGGACGTGACGGATTTCTGGGATCGCACCTTGGGCGTCATTCAGGTCAAGACGCCGGACCGGTCGATGGACATCCTGGTCAACGGATGGCTGCTGTATCAAACGCTCAGCAGCCGCGTGCTGGGACGTACCGCGTTCTATCAGTCGAGCGGCGCTTATGGCTATCGGGACCAGCTGCAGGACGTCATGGCACTCTGCGTCTCCTTGCCCGGCATCACCCGCGAGCACATTTTAAGGGCCGCCGCGCAGCAGTACACCGAAGGGGATACGCAGCATTGGTGGCTGCCCACGTCCGGCCAGGGAATCAAAACCCTGGTCTCGGATGATCGGGTGTGGCTGCCCTTCGTCGTTGCGCACTATCTCGATGTCACCGGCGATGTATCCGTGTTGGATGAGCAGGTACCGTTCTTGCTCGGCGGCCCGCTTGCTTTAGGTAAGCTGGAGAATTTCTCGGCGCCCGCCTCCGGGGATCCGGCGCCGCTGTTCGAGCATTGCGTTCGGGCGCTCGACTCGAGTTTGGGCTTGGGCGCGCACGGTCTGCCGCTGTTTGGCACCGGCGATTGGAACGACGGCATGAATCGGGTGGGAATCGCCGGGCGCGGCGAGAGCGTCTGGCTCGCCTGGTTCCTCCATGCCGCATTGACGCGCTTTGCGCCGATCGCCGAGTCGCGCGGTGCCAAGGACGCCGCGGCCGGCTGGCGCCGGCATGCGCTCCTCCTGCAAGAGGCGGTCGAACGCGAAGCCTGGGACGGCGACTGGTATCGGCGCGGCTATTACGACGACGGCACGGTCTTGGGCTCCGTCTCCAGCGATGAATGCCGGATCGATTCCGTGGCGCAATCGTGGGCGGTGATCTCCGGTGCGGCCGAGCGCGGCCGAGCGCTTCGCGCCATGTCCGCCGTCAATTCCCAGCTGGTGAGCCGCAGCGACGGGCTGGTGAAGCTATTCACGCCGCCGTTCGACCACAGCGCCAAGGATCCCGGCTACATCAAGGCGTACCCTCCCGGCCTGCGCGAGAATGGCGGGCAGTACACGCACGCGGCCATGTGGACCACGTTGGCATTCGCGCTGTTGGGCGATGGCGACCGGGCCGGTGAATTGTTCTCGTTGCTGAATCCCATCAACCACGCCAGCACGCGTGCCGGCATCCATCGCTACAAGGTGGAGCCGTATGTGGTGTGCGCCGATGTTTACTCAGCGCCGCAGCATATCGGACGAGGCGGGTGGACCTGGTACACGGGCTCATCCGGGTGGATGTATCGCACGGCGACGGAGGGCATCTTGGGAATCAAACTGCGCGGCACCACGCTGGTCATTGATCCCTGCATTCCCCGCGCGTGGCCCGGATTCGAATTTACCTACAAGCACGGAACCTCGCGCTATCGCATCACCGTGAAGAATCCCCGCGGCGTGAACCGCGGTATCGCGCGGGCTACGCTGGACGGCAAGGATTTGGGCGGCGACCGCGGCGAGATTCAATTGATGGACGACGGCCGATATCACTACGGCGAAATAACGCTCGGCTAGTCAAGGCCGCTAGCAGCGGGGCGCCGCCTAGTCGCCGGCTCGCGGCTTTTCCTTGAGCGCACTCATCACTCTGGCCATGAGCATCTTTGCCACGGAGCTCGCCGGCACGAACCGCAGCAACCGCAAGGCCAGCGCCGGCCGCGCGATGAGCAGACCGCCGGCCAGCGCGCCCAGCGTTCCCAAACCCCGACCGCTCAGCAGCATCTGCATGGTGCGGCTGCGGGGGAAACCGCCATGTCCGTTCGCCGCGGTTTCACCGGTCTTGCTCCCTTCAAGCGGTGGATCGAGCAGTCGGCGCAGCTCTTCGCGCGACTGCGCAAGCCGGGTCAGCACCAGGTCTCTCGCAGCTGCGTCGTGGTCCGCCACGGGTCAGTCTCCGTCCGAGGACAGGATCCGCTCGAGAATGACGCGATCTTCCTGCCACTCGCGGCGCACATCGGAGAGCAGCGGCGAGCGGGCACGTGCCGCGCGTGACCGATACACGGCAGCGCCGATCGCGACCACAAGAAATCCCCCGGCCATCCACGCAATGACGGCCACGCGATACGGCGTGTCCCACGCATAGGCGATCACACCCAGGCAGATCAGGAACACTGCAAACAGAACGCAGATTGCAACGATGGCCACCGCGACGATTTGCGCCGTGATTTCCCGCTGCGCACGGGCGAGATCAAGACCCGCGAGTTCAATATAGGCGCCGATATGGCGCAGCAGCGCGGGAGCGGCTTTAGGCAGTGACCATAACCCTCGCACTGTCGCGCCCGATCTCTAAGAACGGCGTGTCGCTAAAATACCCACCACCGCGCCGACCAATGCCGCAATGCCGATCGCCTGCCAGGGGCTTTCGCGCACATAGTCATCGGCCGTGCTTGCCACTTCACGCGCTTGGCGCCGAAGGGTCTCGGCGCTGTCCGAGAGGCTCTGCTTCGTCGCATCGACGGCGCGTTGCACCTTGCTTCGCACGCGAACGACATCGGCATCTTTCAGGTCGGCGATGCGCGCCATCAGATCTTCGACGTCGGCGATCAAATTTTTGATTTCGCCGGAAGCCGCGCTCTTGATGTCGCTGATGCCATCGCTCAAATCATTCTTCAGACGGCGACCGGTGGCGCGCGCCTGGTCTGCCGTGTTGTCGAAATTCGCTTCCATTTCGTTCTCCTTAAGTGGATGGGCAAGCAATCCTTGTTGGGTTCAACCGCACCGCTGCGACTATGCGGACGACCCTCCAGGGCAGCCATCGGTTCGCCCCGGGCCCGCCTGTAGGAATACCCTCACATGTTAAACTTCTGCCCTGCAATGCGGGCACATTAAATGAAAATTTTCGGTGAGGATCTGGGTGGGGTCGGACGCTGGTACCTGGCGCTGCCGCCGATTCTGCTCATAGGCTTCCTCATCGGTCTGTTCTTTCTTGCCGCTGCCGGCCAAAGCCGCCTCAACTTGACCAACGAACGCGCACACATCTCGCAATTGCGGGAGCAGGCGCTCAATGAGTACGCCGGCCTGATTACGGACGCCGAATCCGCCCAGCGCGGGTATTTGCTGACGGGCGAGACGGCATATCTGACCCCCTACGGAACCGCCGTCACCCAGGTCGAGCAGGCGCTGGATCGATTGCACGACGCATACGGCGGCGATGAAAGCAGCAGCGAATTCCACCAGCTGCGAGTCTTGACGGGCAAGGAGCTCGGGGAGCTCGAGGACGGCGTCGCGCTACTGAAAAAGCACGGGATTTCTCCGGCAGCCAGCATTGTCGGTACGGATGTCGGCAAGCGCACCATGGATTCGATCGTCGCCATTGTCGGCAATATGCGCGGCGAAGAAGCTGCCGAGGCAGCGGCGGCCAATACCGAGTGGCAACGGCAATATCGCCTCTCGCGCTGGGTGTCCGCGGCGGGCGCAGTCCTCAATATTGGCTTGGTATTGCTGGCGATCTGGCTGGTTTTCAGCGACATGCGCCGCCGCGCCCGCCAGGCCGCCGCCCTGCGCGACCAGAAATTGGAGCTCGAGCATCAGGTCGAAGCGCGAACCAGCGAACTGACCGCGCTGTCGACGCACTTGCAGGGAGTGTCCGAACAAGAAAAGTCCGCCCTATCGCGCGAGCTGCACGATGAACTGGGCGGGCTCTTGGTCGCCGCCCGCATGGACTTGTCGTGGCTGCAGCAGCGGCTGCCCACCGCGGATCCTTCCATCGAGCAGCGCTTCAAGCGCATTCACGACTCCTTGAGCGCCGGGGTGGATTTGAAGCGCCGCGTGGTCGAGGAACTGCGCCCCACGCTGCTCGACAATATGGGATTGTTCACGGCGCTTCGATGGCAATTCAAGGAAACCTGCCGACGTACGGGACTGCGCTGTACCGAAACCATTCCCGAATTCGAGCAAAAATTCAGCCCGGATGCCGCCATTGGCGTGTTTCGCGTCGCACAAGAGGCTTTGACCAATATTTTGAAGCATTCGGAAGCGAAATCAGCCGACTTGTTCATCTCCATCGACGAGGACACGTTCACCCTGCGCATTTCCGACGATGGCAAGGGCATCCCACAGAGCCGGCTGGGAACCAGCACCGCGCACGGCTTGGTCTCGATGCGACATCGGATCGCGGGTCTGGGCGGGACCTGGGAGCTTTCCACCCCCGGCTCCGGCGGAACCGTCCTCTGCGCGCGCATTCCCTTGGCAAGAATGCTGCCGCAGAACCAGCCGCAAGGCACCGAGCACGTGTCCGCTCCGAACCTAGCGTCTCGCGCGTCGGCCATGTAACCGGCAGGGGCTGTTCAAGGCGGCTCTCGCGATCGCGATCAATGCTTCGACAGGTGCGCCTCGCAGATCTCATGCAGAACTTCAGGCAGACGACCGTAATCGCGAGCCTTGTCCAAAAAATGCGTCGCGCCGAGCGCGATCGCCGCATTCTTGTATTCCGGCAGGTCGTAATTCGTCAGCACGATGATGCGCGGCTTTTGCTGCGTGGTCGCCAGCGCGCGCATCACGCCGAACCCCGTGCCCTGCTTCAGGTGCAGATCGAGAATGATCACATCGATGGCATCGCGCTTGACGGCGGCGAGCGCCCCGGACTCGCTGTCCGCCGTGCCGATCAGTTCGACATCGGAAATCTGTCGAATTGCCTCGGTCAACCTCTCAGTCAATACTTTCGAGTCCTCCACCAGCAATACCCGCAGCGAGCGCACCATTAACATGTCGCCCAGGAAAAACGCTTGTGGGGTTCGAAGGTGCTCACGACATGCCGCTTATTGAATGAGCCCGTTGCGCAATGCGTAAGATGTTATATCGGCATTGGCGGTAAAGCTCATTTTTTCCAGAATGCGGCTTCGATAAGTGCTGACGGTCTTGACGCTCAGGCTGAGCTCATTCGCAATGTCCGATACGCCCCGGCCGGCCGCCAGCTTACAAAAAATTTGAAATTCGCGCGTCGACAACCGCGCGTGCAGGGGTTTGTCGGGATCGCCGTCGAGATCCGCCACCAGTATTTCCGCGAGCGCGGCACTGACATAACGTCGTCCCGACAATACGGTGCGCACCGCCTTCATGAGTTCTTCGGGAGCACTATCCTTGGAAAGGTAGCCGCTGGCACCGGCGCGCAGGACATTGACGGCGTACTGCTGCTCCGGCAGGCCGCTCATGACCAGCACCCTGACGCTGGGATGTCCCGTTTGAATATGCCGCAATATGTCCAATCCACTGCGATCCGGCATGTGAATATCCAGCAGCACCAGGTCCCATTCCGATTCCCGCAGAGCGTCGAGAGTTTCGTTGCCGCTGGCGGCTTCTCCTACCGCATTGATGGTCGAATCCGCTTCGAGAAATTGCTTGAATCCGGCTCGGACCACCGCATGATCGTCCGCGATCAATACTCTTGACACGTTAAATTCCCCTAAAATCGAGCGCTAGGAATTCGCGCATTCCTGTCTTTGTGAATAGCCGTTCAGCTTGTTATACAGCGTCTTCAGGCTGCATCCCAGCGCGTCGGCCGCACGGCGTTTATTGCCCTTGAAATAGTCCAGAGTGGCCTCGATCAAAGAGCGCTCCATGTCGTAAATTCGCGAACCGACGCGAATCTCCAATCGCTCGCGATCCGCTGCGGTCCCGTTGCCGGCCGACTGTTGAGCGCCGGCCGACTGCTCGTTGCGGGCGGTGTTCTGAATAAGAGGCGCCAACTCCAGAACGCCGTCCCCGAGAATGAACGCGCGCTCGATGCAATTTTTCAATTCCCGCACATTGCCCGGCCACGAATGCTGCTTGAGCGTCATGCGTGCATGTGCCGAGAGACGCTTCTGCGCGCCCGATTGCGCGTTGAGTTCCGCCAGAAAATGATTCGCGAGCAGCTCCACATCGTCGCCGCGATCGCGCAGCGGCGGCATGTCGATCGGAAACACCGCGAGCCGATACAGCAGATCTTCGCGCAGCTGACCGGCCTGGACCGCGGACAGGGGACAACGGTTGGTGGCGGCAATGACCCGGACATCGGAGGTGTATTCGGTATTTGCGCCGACGCGGTAGAACTTGCGCGATTCGAGCACGCGCAGCAACCGCGTCTGCATGTCGAGCGGCATCTCGGTGACTTCGTCGAGCAGCAGGGTGCCGCCATTGGCACGCTCGAACACACCCGCGTGCGCGCGGACCGCGCCGGTAAAGCTGCCTTTCTCATAGCCGAACAGTTCCGCCTCGATGAGCCCGGGCGGGATGGCGCCGCAGTTGATGGCGATGAAGGGTTTGCCGCTTCGCGCACTGCATTGGTGGATCATCCGCGCCGCCAGCTCTTTTCCGGAGCCGCTTTCGCCCGTCAACAGAACTCCGGCTTCAGTGGGTCCCACCCGCTCGATCAGGCGAAATACCTCCTGCATCGCGACGGAATTCCCCAGCAAGGAGTCGATGGTCGTGGGTGCGGGACGTTCCGGTAGGCTGTAGCTCACGCTGTTCATTACAAATCTCCTGCTGATCGCGCCCGTGTAATCGTTACACGTCACACAAGATAATTTGTAACCTGTGCCGCTTATGCTCGCCAGGGCAAGGGGCTGATCCTCAGCTCGGAATTCGTGCTGAATCCTGTCAGTGTTTGTCTGACACGCGCATGCAACCGTATGAATCTTAAGGCCGGACTCGGGCACCCAGAACTGGCACGGCGTCCGGCTCCATGCAAAACTGACGACTGGCACACGCTATGCACTCTGCATCGTCGCACCGCAACGCCAACAACTCGTGAATTGCGGCTCGAGTTGCTCGCCGCACTGCGCACATACCCAGGGAGTACCCGAAGGTGCGGCAGCAGCCTTCGCCAACGCACGCAGCGCGGCGGATTCCAACTCATCCGCCACCAGCAGCTGCGGCCAGGTTTCCAGCATGGGCAGATCGCCGAGAGCGCCCGCCAGGTATTGATTGCGCAACTCGCTCTCGATGCCGGCCGCGATCAGCACATTGCGGGCGTGCGCGACCTGCAGTAGGGATGCGGCACGGAAGACTCGCTTCACTGTTCTCCTTGATATTGCGCGGCGCCCGTCAGGCAGGCTCGCGCAGGGATTGCAAAAACGCGCTCACATCCTCGCCTTTTTCCAACGCCTCCACCAGCGCCGAGCCCACGACGACGCCGTCGACGTGCGGCGCGAAACGCGCCACTTGGCGGGCGGAGCGAATGCCGAAGCCCGCGCACACCGGCACACTGGAAAGCCGTTTGACTCGATCCATGTATTCGAGGACCTCTAGCGGCACATCGGCGAGTTTGCCGTCCGCGGATCTACCGGTCGTGCCCGTCATGGTCACGGCGTAAACAAATCCTTTGGCTTCCCTGCAAAGCATCGCCAAACGTTCCGGCGGCGTCACGGGCGTCACCATCTGCACCAGCGCCAGCCCTTCCGCTTCCAGCGCCTGATGTAAATCGCCGCTTTCCTCAAAGGGCAGATCCGGCACGATGAAACCGGCGACACCCGCCCGTGCGGCGGCGCGCGGCAGCGCTTGCATGCCAAAAGCCAGCAGCGGATTCAAATAACTCATCAACAGAATGGGGACGCCAGGGCGAGGCTCGAGCGACTTCAATTCCTCGAGAATCCACGGCAGCGTCACGCCGTCGGCCAGCGCCGTGAAACTGGCACGCTGAATGGTGGTGCCGTCCGCCATCGGATCGCTGAACGGAACGCCGATTTCAACGACATCGCAGCCAGCGGCCACCGTGGCGAGATTATCCCTGAATTGCCGGCGGCTCGGAAAGCCGGCGGTCAAATAGCCCACCAAGGCCGGACGCCCCTTCGCGACGGCTGCCTGAATGGCCGCGCCGATGCGCTCGCTCGGCGCGATCATCGCAGCTCTTTGAGCAGCGTGTTCTGCAAAATAGGCATGTCCTTGTCGCCCCGACCCGAGCAGCCGATGAGAATGTGCGCTCCCGGATTGCTCATCGCGAAGCGGCGTGCGCCGAAGAACGCATGCGCGCTCTCGATGGCCGGTAGAATGCCTTCGTATTTCGCGCACTCGGCGAGTGCATCCAGGGATTCCGCATCGGTTGCCGACTCGTAGGTCACCCGGCCGCTTTTCATGAGGTACGCATGCTCGGGACCGACACCGGAATAATCCAGGCCCGCGGACACCGAATGTGTTTCGCACACCTGGCCGAAGGCATCCTGCAGAATCAGCGTGTAGCTGCCCTGCAAGACGCCGGGTGTGCCGAAAGTCAGCGACGCGGCGTTGTCGCCTAATCCTCGGCCCCGGCCCCCGGCTTCCACGCCAAGCAGTTGCACGGCGGCATCTTCGAGGAATGGATGGAACAATCCGATGGCGTTCGAGCCGCCGCCCACGCAGGCCACAGCGACATCGGGCAGACGACCCGCGTCCTCCAACATCTGGGCACGCGCTTCGCGGCCGATCACGGACTGCAATTCGCGTACGAGGTAGGGATAGGGATGCGGTCCCACCGCGGATCCCAGGGAGTAGTAGGTACCGTCGGGATCGGACACCCAATCGCGCAGCGCTTCGTCGATGGCGGCCCGCAAGGTTTTATCGCCGCTCGTCACAGGCACCACGGTGGCGCCCAACAGCTTCATCCGATCCACATTCGGCGCCTGCCGCTCGACGTCGACCGCTCCCATGTACACGACGCAGGGCATGCCAAGCCGTGCGGCCGCTGCCGCGCTCGCGACGCCGTGTTGACCGGCGCCGGTTTCCGCGATGATGCGTTTCGCACCCAGGCGTTTGGCGAGCAATGTTTGACCGATGGCGTTGTTGATCTTGTGCGCGCCGGTATGCGCCAGGTCCTCGCGCTTCAGCCAAACTTGCGCTCCCCAGCGTTTGCTCAGGGTCGGCGCATGCGACAAGGCCGTCGGACGGCCCACCCAAGTCTTGAGTTCCCGGTTGAATTCAGCTTGAAATTCGGGCTGATGCAGGTAGCGGTCGATGCCGGCCTGCAGCCGATCGAGCGCCGGCACCAAGGTTTCGGGCACATAGCGGCCGCCGAATGCGCCAAAGCGGCCCTTGGCATCCGGCAGGCTCGCGGCGGACACCTCAGCACGCAGCAATGAACTCATGATTCGTTCTCCATTTGCGCAGCGGCAGCGCGCGCGGCACGCACGAACTCGTGGATCTTCGCGGGGTCCTTGACGCCCGGTTCCGATTCGACTCCGCTGCTGACGTCCACGCCGAAGGGCCGCACTGCCTGAATGGCCTCGGCGACATTTTGCGCGGATAAGCCGCCCGCCAAAATCACTTCGGTCTGCCGCGCGAGTTCGGCGGCCCGGCCCCAGTCCGCCAGCTCGCCGATGCCGCTCGACGGACCCTCGAACAACATCCGTGCCGGCAGCGGGTTCGGCGTTTTACGGCCGAAACGCACCACCGGCAGCACCTTGATGTGGGACGGAATTTTCAGCTCCCGCAAGTCCTCGACGTCGGTCTGGAAATAATCCGGTTTGAGAATCCGGCATATTTCGTCGACTTTCATTTGCAACGGATGCTGGGCCACCGCGATGCGCAAAATACCCGGCGGCGCGAGCGCCGCGAGCTGCGCCGCCTGGCCGGGCGTGACCTGCCGCGGACTGGGTGCAAAGACGAAGCCGATGGCGTCAACGTTGGCATCCGCCGCCGCGCTGACCGCATCCGCACCGGTGATGCCGCATATCTTGATCCACATGGCGCCGAGTGTAGCCATTTAGGCTTTCACTGTCCGGGTCGTCGCCAATATTTCGCGCAGTAGTTGACCAGGGTCGTCGCGGCTCATGAGCGCCGTGCCGATGAGCGCCAGCCGAAATCCCAAGCCCATCATGCGCAGTGCATCGCCGGCTGTGGCGACGCCGCTTTCCGCCACGGCCGGCCAATCGCGGGGCAACTGCGGCGCCAGGTCCTCGAAGCGTTCGGGCACAACTTTCAGTGTCTGCAAATCACGGCTGTTGATGCCGATGAGAATCTCCGCGCCGGCGGCCGCACTTTGGCGCGTTCGGGCGGCGAGCACTTCCCGCGCGATATGCAAATCGGCATGATCGAATGCCTCCAAGAGCACGAACAATGCGTGTTCGGCCGCCACATCGAGCAGCTGCACCAATTGCGCATGCGACAACATTCTGACGATCAGCAGCACGCCGCCCGCACCCGCCGCCCTCGCCTCCAGCACCTGATACGGATCCACCAGAAAGTCCTTGCGCATGGTCGGCACGTTGAACGGCGCCAGGACCGAGCTCGCCTGCTGCAAATGCTGCAGCGAACCGTCGAAACGCGACGGTTCCGTCAACACGGACACCGCCGTGGCACCGCCTCGCGCATAGGCGGTGACCCGCTTCAGCCAGTCCTCATTGGGTGAGCCGAGTCTACCCAAGGCCGGGGAGTTCAATTTGAGTTCCGCGATGACGTCGAACCCCTGGTCCGACAGGCTTAAGCGAGGGCCGGGCGGCGCCGCCTTCGCGCGCCGCTCGAGATCGCGGAAGGGTTCGCGCGCCATCGCCTGCGCAACACGCGATGCGCTCGAGCGTGCCATGTCGTCCAAGAAGCCGCTCACGCGCGACTCTTCGCAACGTCTGAGTGAAGCGCGAATGCGCGCAGGCGCTGCAGCCACGCCGACGCCTTGCCGCTGTCGACGACCGCGCGCGCGAGTGCAATGCCGCCCGCGACGGACTGCGCGCGGCCTGCGATCATCAGGGCCAGTCCGCATTGCAGTACCAACGTGTCGAGATGCGGACCCTGATCGCGGCCTTCGAACACGTCGATGAGCGCCTTGAGATTTGCCTTCGCGTCGCCGCCCTTGAGCTCGCGGGGCGAGCAGCGCGCAATGCCGAACTCCTCGGGATTGATATCGCGGCGCGTGATTTGAGCGCGCGCGACATCGAACGCCAGGAATGATCCGACGGGTGTCGCTTCGTCCCACCCGGCAGCGCCATGCACCACCCAGGCTCGCTCGATGTGCATGCCCGCCAGGGTGCCCGCCATCAATTCAGCCGTCTTCGCGTCGTAGGCGCCGACCAGCAAGTAGCGCGGCGCTGCCGGATTGGTCAGGGGTCCGAGCAGATTGAACACCGTGCGAATGCCGAGCGCGCTGCGTATCGGTGCGAGCGCCTTCATGGCGGGATGAAAGTAGGGCGCGAACAGAAACGTGAATCCTGTGGCGACGAAGCATTCCGCCGCACGGTTTTCATCCAGCGGCAGCGTAAAGCCGATTGCCTCGAGCAGGTCGGCGCTGCCGCTCCGGCTCGAGATGGATCGATTGCCGTGCTTGACGACGGGCAGCCCGCAGGCCGCCGCCAGCAACGCCGCGCCCGTGGACAGATTCAAGCTGCCCGAGCCATCGCCGCCGGTGCCGACGATGTCGATGGCATCGACGCCTTCCGGCAGCGCCGGCTTCAACGCCAGCGCGCGCATGGCGCCGGCGAAACCGCGCACTTCGTCGGCCGTGATGCCTTTGGCGCGCAGTGCCGCGAGCAGCGCACCCACCATGGCGGGTGCGAGATCCGGCGCGGTCAGCAGCCGCAGGAGAGCGGCGGCTTGTGGCTCGCCCAAATGCCGCCCATCCAGCAGATGCTCCAGGATCTCGCGAGGATTGTTCACTGCGGCGCTTCGCTCTTCAAAAAATTGCCCATGAGCGCCGGGCCGTCCGGCGTGAGCACGCTCTCGGGATGAAACTGCACGCCTTCTATGGCCAAGGATCGGTGGCGCACGCCCATGATTTCGCCTTCGGCCGTTCGCGCCGTCACCTCGAGCGCGGCCGGCATTGAAGCCGGCTCCGCGATCAAGGAATGATATCGGCCGGCCTCGAAATTCTGCCGCATCCCTAAGTACAGCCCCTTGCCGTCATGTTGCACCGGCGACACCTTGCCGTGCATGAGGCGCGCGGCACGCACCACCTTGCCGCCGAATACCTCGACCAGGGATTGATGTCCGAGACAAACGCCGAAAATCGGAATCCGTCCGGCGAACGCCTCGATCATTCGCATGGAGACGCCCGCATCCCGCGGCGTGCCGGGGCCGGGAGAAATGACCAGGTGCGTGTAGTTCCGCGACAATGCCTGCTCCACGCCGATGGCATCGTTACGGTGCACATCGACGTCCGCTCCCAGAATCAAGAATGCCTGGACCAGGTTGTAGGTAAATGAATCGTAGTTGTCGATCAGCAATACATTCGCCGGCATCTACAGGCCCTCCGCCGCAAGCTCCAGCGCCCGCCGCAGCACCGCGCTCTTTGCCAGCAGCTCGGCATACTCGGCTTTTGGAGAACTGTCGGCGACGATACCGCCCCCCGCTTGGTAACTGTAGGTATCGCCGCGAAAGACCAATGTGCGGATCGTGATCGCTTGGTCCATGTCGCCGCGCTGACCGAAGTAGCCCACGGTGCCGCCATAGAGCTGACGGCCTGCGGGCTCGAGTTCGTCGATCAGCTCCATGGCGCGTACCTTGGGAGCGCCCACCAGCGTGCCCGCCGGGAAGGTCGCGGCAAACAGGTCGAACGCGTCTTGCCCGGATTTTAAGCGGCCCTTCACACCGCTCACGATATGCATGACATGGCTGTAGCGCTCGATCACACGGTAGGGATCGACGCGCACGGAGCCGGCGACTGCCACACGTCCCAAATCGTTGCGCGCGAGATCGACCAGCATCACATGCTCGGCATTCTCTTTCGGATCGCCGAGCAGTTCGGCTTCCAGCACCGCATCGCTCGCCTCGTCGGCGCCGCGCGGCCGCGAGCCCGCGATGGGGCGCAATTGCGCCTGTCCTTCGTGGCATTTCACCAGCGCTTCCGGCGAGGATCCCACCACGGTTATATCCCCGAGCTCGCAAAAAAACATGTAGGGCGAGGGATTGAGCAGCCGCAGCGCGCGATACGCTTCGAACGGCGCCATGTTCTGGCGCCCCTCGAATCGCGACGCGAGCACGAGCTGGTACACGTCCCCCGAGCCGATATATTCCTGTGCGCGCCGCACGCGGGACGCGTGCGCTTCCTCGGTCAGCGAGGGCGTTGCCGCGGAGAATTTTCCAGCCGCAAGCATCGTGGGCACGGCACCCCGCAGTGCTTGAATCACATCACGCCGCAACGCCTGCCGATCGGCCTCGGTGCCGTCATGCAGAAGCGCAACACCGCGCGTCAGATGATCGAATACCAGCAGCGATTTCGGCGCGACATAGTGCGCATGCGGCGCTTCCGTCGTGTCGAGACTTCGGCCCGGGAGACGCTCGAAATAACGGACCGCATCGTAGGCGGTGTATCCCACCAAGCCTCCCAACAAGGGAACGCCGGGGATTTTCGGATTTGGACTCGGCGCCCGCGTCAGCGCGCCGCGCAGCACCCCAAGGAATTCCTGTTTGTTTTTGGGCCTTGGCGCGCGCACGCCGCCGACGTCCACGCCCTTGGCATCGATCTTCACTTCGAGACAATCGCCGAAGCCGATGAACGAATAGCGCGCCAAACGCTCGCCGCCTTCGACGCTTTCGAGGAGGAATCGGGGACGAAAGGGCGCGAGCTTCAGATACGCCGAGACCGGCGTATCCAGATCGGCTGCAATGTCAAAAGGCGGTTTCATGCATGGTAACTTCAGGCAATAAAAAACCCATCACCACTTGTCGCGGAGATGGGTTCTGGATAATCGAAGATCGAAAACTAAACGACCAGCCCACTCCTTATGGGAAACGCCACCACCAGGTGTTGCGAAGGATGTGCGCGGTCGACATGCGTTCAGTATCGCCGTCTTCTGCGGCCAGCGTCAATGGCGCCAGCGCCAAAATCGGCGCCGGCTAGCGATTTTTTGCGCCTGTTTCCAGGTTTTTCCTGTATTTGCGGGTCAATTCGACGAATCGGGGCGTGAGGCCGATATCCTCGTAAACGGGATCGCCGTGGTCATCGCGCGAGATCACTTTGGGGCCCTTTTCGTAGGGCATGGCGGCGGCAATTTCGTCCAACCCGGCGCCGAGCAAATCCGTCACGATCTCCTCGATGGACTGCCCGGGAAACAGTTCTGCCAGGGCCTGCAGTCTTGCCGCATCGTCCAGCGGCAGGCGAACCGCATACTCCTTCGCGGTCTTGGGAGGGGCAGCGGTCTTCTTCCACCGATCGAGCAAGGGCTTGAATTTCACGACTACTCCGCCATACCGGACTTCAGCGACCGACTATTATAGACCGCGGGGACATCCCATCAGCGCCCAATCCAAATCACGACCCATCAATCTGCCGAGTTCAGGCAACTCGCCGCACGTGGGCGCGGCGCATGCGGCGGATGGCGCCGCTGCGGGCAGCGGCTGGCGCCGCAATCTTGCCGGCGTATTCGAATACAGCAGCCGCGCCCTGGCGCTGGTGTGGAGCACCAACAGGGCATTGAGCATCACGCTCGCCGTCCTCACCCTGATAGCGGGCGTGTTGCCGGCGGGCGTGGCCTTTGTCGGCGCGCAAATTGTCGACGCGGTGATCCACGCCGCGGATTTGCACCGTCGCACGGGCACAACGATCCTCATCGATGTGGTGCGCTACGTTGCGCTCGAGGCCTTGCTGGTCGCGGCCACCGCCATGGCGCAACGAGGCATCTCTCTCGCGCAGTCGCTGTTGCGCGCGCAACTGGGGCAACGCGTCAACGTCATGATCTTGGAAAAGGCGCTGACGCTCGATCTCACGCAGTTCGAGGATTCGGAATTCTATGACAAGCTGACGCGAGCGCGCCGCGAAGCCTCCAGCCGCCCGTTGAGCCTCGTCATGCGAACCTTCGCGTTGGGTCAGAACGCGGTCTCGCTCATTTCCTTCGGCGGATTGCTGTATCGCTTCTCACCGTGGGCGGTGTTGCTGCTGGTGCTGGCCGGATTGCCGGCATTTCTCGCGGAGGCGAAATTTTCGGGCGAGGCATTCAGGCTGTTCCGCTGGCGCGCGCCTGAATCGCGCATGCAGATTTATCTGGAATCCGTGCTGGCGCGCGAAGACTACGCCAAAGAGGTGAAGCTCTTCGATTTGGGACAGCGGTTTCTCGATCGCTACCGCGACATTTTCAGGCGACTGTATCGCGAGGATCGCGATCTCACCTTGCGCCGCGACGCCTGGGGTTTCGGGCTGGGACTGCTCGGAACTGCGACGCTGTACGGCGGCTACGTCTGGATTGCCGTGGAAACGGTGTTGGGCGCGATGAGCGTCGGCCAAATGACCATGTACCTGATGCTGTTCCGGCAGGGCCAAGCGGCGGTCAGCGCGGCGTTGTCGGCGGTCAGCGGCCTGTATGAGGACAATTTGTATTTGTCGAACTTGTTCGAGTACCTGGAGCAGCCCGTCGGACGCGCCGGCGTCAAGGGACACCGGCTCGCAGGTCCGGATCCCGGCGACGGCATTCGCTTCGAGGACGTCGAGTTCATCTATCCGGGCGCCGCCACGCCGGCCCTGTCGGGAATCAACTTGCACGTCCGCCCCGGCGAGAGTCTGGCACTGGTTGGGCAAAACGGTTCCGGCAAAACCACGCTGATCAAATTGCTTACGCGGCTTTACGATCCGACTCACGGGCGGGTGCTGCTCGACGGACTGGACCTGCAGGAATGGGATGAGACGGCGCTGCGCCAGCGCATCGGCGTCATCTTTCAGGACTTTGCTCGCTACCAAATGTTGGTTGGGGAGAATATCGGGGCCGGGGACGTACGCGCCTTCGAGGACGAGGCGCGCTGGCGCAGCGCCGCGGCCAAGGGTCTCGCGGCGGACTTCGTCGAGCAGCTTCCGGGCGGCTATCACGCCCAGCTCGGCAAGTGGTTCAAGGACGGTCGCGAGCTGTCGGGCGGCCAGTGGCAAAAGATTGCGCTGGCGCGCGCCTTCATGCGCAGCGATGCCGATATTCTGGTGTTGGACGAGCCCACCGCGGCCATCGATGCCGGGGCGGAAGCAGAGGTTTTCGAGCACTTCCGCGAGCTGACCCGCAATCGCATTGCCATTGTCATTTCCCACCGCTTCTCAACCGTGCGCATGACCGACCAGATATTGGTGCTCGAGGAAGGCCGCATCGTCGAGCGCGGCAGCCATGAGTCGCTGATGGCGGCCGACGGCCAATATGCGAAGCTGTTCACTTTGCAGGCGCGCGGGTATCGTTAGAGAATTCTCCGAGGTCGGATCATGGTCACAACTGCATTGCGGCTACTCTTGGCGTCCACCGCCGCGCTCGCGCTGGCCGCGTGCCATCACGGCGATGCGCCGGCCGCGGCCGCCGCTGGGAACGCCGGCGCTGGGAACAATGACGTGAAAATGGGCACATATCGTGTGGTGCTGCAAACTCCCGGCGGCGAGCTGCCGTTCGGTCTGGAGCTCGCTCACAAGGATTCCACTCTGGTGGGTTATCTCATCAACGGGCAGGAGCGCCTGCTGCTGGGTGACGTGAAGATCACCGGTTCCCATTTGGAAATCCGCATGCCGGGTTATGAAAATGTGCTCACGGCCGAAGCCGCGGGAGATCAATTGCAAGGCGAGGTTTTCCTGGTCAAGCCGAACGGCAAGAATCAGCATGTTCCGCTGCGTGCCACCTTGGGGGCGAACTATCGATTCTTTGATAGGGGTGCGGGCGACGACAAGGCGGCGGGTGAGGCTGCCGATGTGTCGGGCCGCTGGGCGGTGAAATTCATCGACGACAGCGGTGTGCCCGAAGTGGCCGTCGGCGAATTCAGCCAATCGCACGATGTCGTCAGCGGGACGATCCTGACCACCACCGGCGATCATCGCTACCTGGCGGGCCAGGTGAAGGGCAATGAGCTGTATCTCTCCACCTTCGACGGCGCGCATGTGTTTCTCTACAAGGCGAAGATCGCCTCGGACGGCAGTCTTGACGGGGACTGGTGGTCGGGCCTGGCCTACCATGAAAAATGGACCGGCAAGCGCGATGCCGCCGCCCGGCTCCCGGATGCCTATGGCGTGACGGCCATGCGCGACGGCGTCAAGCAATTCGATTTCGCATTCCCGGATCTCTCGGGAAAAACCGTGTCGTCCAAGGATCCCCAATTTCGCGGCAAGGTGCTCATCGTGGCGCTCGCCGGCAGCTGGTGCCCCAACTGCCATGACGAAGCGGCATTCCTCGCGCCGCTCTACAAGGACTACCGCGACAAGGGCCTGGAAATAGTCTCGCTGCAGTTTGAGCATTTCGGCGACTTCGAGCACGCCGCGCAAGCCACGCAGCGCTTCCGGCAGCACTACGGCATCGAGTACACGACGCTGATCGCCGGCGTCTCGGACAAGGACGAGGCAGCCAAGAAATTACCCATGCTGAAGAGCTTCGTCGCCTTTCCGACCACCGTCTTCATCGACCGCAAGGGCATCGTACGCAAGATTCACACCGGATACACCGGGCCGGCCACCGGCGATCACTACATTGAGTTCGTGAGCGAAGTGAAGACCACGCTCGATCAGCTGCTCGCAGAGACCTAGGAGCCTAGGCATGCCTTCATTCGATGTGGTATCGGAAATCGACTCGCATGAATTGACGAATGCCGTCGATCAAGCGGTGCGCGAATTGACGCAGCGGTTCGATTTCAAGGACACGGGCGCGAGCTTCGAGCTGGAGGAAACCACAGTGACCATGACGGCGCCGGCGGATTTTCAATTGAAGCAAATGCTCGAAATCTTGAAGCTGCGCATCGCCAAGCGCGGTATCGATGTCGGCTGCCTCGAGGTCAAGGACCCCGAAGTCAATCTCGCCAGAGCGAAGCAGCTGGTGATTTTGAAGCACGGCATCGACGCCGAGGCCGGCCGCAAGGTCTCGCGGCTGATCAAGGATTCGAAGTTGAAAGTGCAGGCGCAAATCCAAGGCGACAAGGTCAGGATTACCGGCAAGAAGCGCGACGATTTGCAGGAGGCGATCGCCTATCTTCGCAAGGCCGATGTCGGCGTGCCGCTGCAGTTCAATAATTTCCGCGACTGACTCCGCCCGACGCGGCTGACTCCGCCCGGCGCGGCTGACTCCGTTTGGAATACCGCTCAGGGCGGCTGCAGCAGTTGCTGATAGTCCTCCTTGGACATGCCCGGCATTTTGCGCACGAACGCAACCACATCCCAGATCGCGGCATCGTCCAGCGTTTTTCCCCAGGCGGGCATTGCGGACATTTTGATGCCGTGTTTGATGACCCAGAACGCACGCCGGGATTCTTGAATGTCCTCCTGCGCCAGATTCGGCGGATGAGGGTAGAGCCCGGTGCGTAAATCCGACTTGGATTGGGTCGGCGCAAGGTGGCAGCCCACGCAGAGCGATGCGTAGTGCTGTGCGCCGGCCTTGACCATCTCGGGGGTCGCCGCCAGTTGCGGTTTGATCGAGCCCAGGCGCGACTCGATGGAACGATCCCGCAATTGCGTAATGAGGGCCAGCACCGGCTTCGTATGATGATCGTCGGCCCCGATGTCATAGAGCCCCGACTCGACGAACACCGCCGCGCCGAGAGCCGCCAGCAGCAGGACGGCGCCGACGGCGAGGGCTGCCCGGAACACGGCCGACTTCATCATTTGCCGATCTTAATCACTTGACGATGATGGTGCCGACCATGCGCGGATGGATCGAGCACGTGAAGTGATACGTACCCGGCTTGTCGAACTTGAATGAGAAGCTCTCGTCGGTGTCGAGGGCGCCGGAACGGAAAAGGCCGGTGTCGCTCACCACGGTATGCGGCTCATCGTCCTTGTTGACCCACGAAACCTGCGTGCCTGCTTCGACCGTCAAGGTCGTGGGGCTGAACATGAAGTCCTTCACCTCGATCTTGCTCGGAGCCGCGGCTTCGGAAGCCGCCCAAATCAATGTCATTGCCGCCGCGATCAGCGGCGACTTAATCGCCTTGAACTTCATGTCTATTCCTTTGGTGAAACGATGCGCTGGGACTCGAGGAGCCTGCTAGGCAATCGTTGTGTCGTTGAGGGACAGTGCCGACGGATGTTTCACGACCGACACGCTGGTAATTCCGAGCACTTTGCCCAGCTGGTCTGCGGGCACCTTGAGCGGACCCGGACCTGAGCCTTCGCCGGCCGCCGGCTGCGGATAGGCGGTCGAGCGAGCCGTATGAAACGTGACGTTGCCTTCCGTTTTCTGGACGATCTGGTGAATGTGCCCGTTCAGCACGGTGACCGAGCCGAATCGGCGCAGGTTCCCCATGAGTTGATCAGCGTCGCCGGTTCCCCAGCCCCAGGGTTCGTACACCGTCCATAACGGCATATGCGCGAAGACCACAATGGGCGTGCTTGCTGACCGGCCCTTCAGATCCGCGGCAACCCATGCGAGCTGCTCGGCACCCAGGTTCCCAAGACCGCCCGGCTTGAACTGCAGCACGTTGATCAGCCCGATGAAGTGCACGCCCGCGTGATCGAAGCTGTAATAGCCCTTGTTCTCAGAAGCCTTGCCGAATCGGTTGAAGTACTCAGTCACCGTCGCATCGGTGGTGTCGTGTTCGCCCGGCACGGTGTGCATCTCGCTGGTTCGCAAACGCGAGAACATCTGCTCTGCCGAATCGAATTCCGCCGCCTTCGACAAGTGGGTGATGTCGCCCGTGTGAATGATCAGTGCCGGCTGTTGCGGCATGGCATTCACCAACTGGATGGTTTGGGCCAATGTGCCGTTGACGTCCGGATTGGCTTCCTTGTTGAAGCCAATGTGGGTATCGCTGATCTGCACGAATAGCGGGGTGCCCAGCTTCGCCGTTCCATACTTGTTGTCGGCTGCCCTGGCCAGATCGATGGGCGTGAAAACGCCGCCGGAGAGGGCAAACAGTGTTCCAGCTCCGCCAAACGCCATGCATTTTAGTGCATTGCGGCGCGACAACAATGATTGATCATCCGACATAACTCTCTCCTGTGATTGGCTGGTTCAGGAGAGAAGACTGCGGGGCCCACAGGTTTATTCCACGTTAACCATGCGAGATCTTGTCCGTGAGATCTTGTCCTACGGCGGCTGGCGTGCCCTGCGTGCAAAATGGCGCCATGCGCACTATGTTTAAGAGCTGGTATTTGCTTCAAGGAGTGGCCCATGGGGATGACAATGTCAGGCGCGACCCGCCTACTCGCTGTTTCCGGATTAATTGCTTTGGCGGCGGCGGCTTGCGCCACGGATACCGTAGTCATTACAGGAAAGGCGCGTCCGCCCATATCGCCGGCGGACGTTAAGATTTACTCGCAGCCGCCGGCCGTGTTCGAGGAAATCGCCATCCTCAATGCTTCGAAGAACAGCGCATTTACGACCGGTGGTCAGAAAACAGTCGATAAGGTGATCGCCGGTTTGAAGGAGCAGGCTGCCAAAGTGGGCGCGAACGGGGTCATTCTGCAAGGCTTCTCCGACCGCCAAACCGGCTCGGTGGGATCAGGCGTCGGATCGAGTTCGGTCTCCAGCAATTCTGCGGTCGGCGTGGGCGTCGGCGGGTCCTTGGGGATATACAAAAAGACCGGTCATGGCGTCGCCATTCTCGTGCCGCCGGGAGCGTCGCCGTAGGCGGCGTTACGCCTGTTCGCGCAGCAAGCGCACCAGTCCTAAGAGTTCGTCCCAGCCCGTGTCCGATATCGCGCAGTATTGGATGTCGCCCTGTTGCCAGAACGCGAGGTGATAACCGCTGCGCGTCGTGTTTGCGGGCGATCGAGCGCCCGACGCAGCCCAGGTGAACACATTGATGACGTGCGCGCCGTGCTGGTACACAACCACGGCGGAGCGCTGATGGTCGATGTAGTCGGCGCGCCCGCCGATCAAGCGATAGCCCTGCGCCTCGAAGTCGGCGACCGCCGGCGAGACATCGGCGTGGCCCGCGAACCACGGCTTCACTGTGTGCTTGTCGGTGGACACGACATCGATCAAATGCGCCGGCATCAGCGAGCGCACATGCGCACTCACCAGCTCATTGCTCAAGGGACTGACGAGACTGGGCACGACGAAGAAAAATGCAGCGGCAGCCGCGACTGCAGCGACGCCGATGCCGCTCCAGGCGCCGCTCCAAAAACCCCGTCCGCCCGCACCCTTGGTTCGCCGCTGCGTGTGCGCCTTGAGACGCGTGACGGTATTTGCAGCCTCGGCCGTTGCGCTCTCCTGATCGAGCGTCTGCAAGATCCGCGTGCGCAGCGCCGCCGGTGCGGCGTCGAAGCTGATGCCGCCACGCAAAGCACTGCGCATCTTTTCAAGATCGAGAAGCAATTCGCGGCATTCGCTGCAATGCTCGACATGCCGCTCAATCTCGGCGGCCGAGACCGCATCGACCTCGCGGTCGAAATATGCCTGCACCCGAAGCGATTCAGCGCACTGCACGCGGCGCTCCTTCCACTTCTTGCAACCACTTTGCCTTGAGCGCGGCACGCGAGCGCGCCAAGCGGGACATCACTGTGCCGATCGGTACATTGGTGACGGCCGCAATCTGCGCGTAGTCCATTTCCTCGATCTCCCGCAGCATCAACACGGTACGATGTTCCTCCGGTAATGAGGCTACCAGCCGATCGAGCACCTGCTTTTGGTCCGACAGAATCGTCTCGCTCTCCGGATTTGCGTCGTTCGCTATCATGACGTGACCATCCTCTGCATCGCCCTCCTCCGGAAGTGGCACAAAGGCTCGTCGTTGCTGCTGCATGGCCGCCGTCAGATGGCAATTACGGACGATGGTCAGCAACCACGCCTTGGCATCGGAACCGCGCAGGCCATCAAAGCCCTTGAAAGCGCGCAGAACGGCGTCCTGCACCACGTCGTCGGCCTCGCCGGGGCGGCACAACCACCGGGCGAACCGATACGCGGCGTCGAGATGAGGCAACACCTGCCCCTCGAATCGAGCGCGCTTGTCATCCATAGGTTTAAGACTCACGGCGGCGCCATTTTATTCCGAAGGAACCCTAGTTGCGGAAGAAATAGGGTACCGCAATCAGCAGCGCACCGATTGCCACGAGCAGCAGCGTATTGCTCACAAAATATGGAAAAACGATCAGCGCAATACCGCACAACAGCGGAATCGGGGCTCTTTGCTTTCGCCCATAGACGAAAAACCCCAGGCCTATGGAGCCGAAGAGCAATCCCCATAGCAGCCAGGCTTGAATGCAGTCTCTCCTTTCCGGGACTTACTAGTATAACCGGCCGATCGCGTATCCTTGGCGGCGCAACAACATGGGGGTTCAAGGTGAATCGAACGTTTCGCGCAGCCCTGACGCTGGCATTTCTGTGGTCCATTCAGTCCCCAATGGCATGGGCACAGCACCCCTTCCTCTCGGATGCCCAATGGTCATCCCTGCGCAATGAAGCCAGCGGTACGGCACCTTACGAAAATCTGCGCGCCCTGACGCGCCTGCATCGCGTTCCGGCGACGCCCGAGTTCGATCAGGCGGCGAATCTCATGCTGGAGCGCGCGAAGGAATATGGTCTGCAGGATGTGCATGCGGAGCAATTTCCCGTCGATGGCAAGGTCCACTACGGCCTGATGCGCTCGCACATTGCTTGGAGCGTCGACGGCGCGCGGTTATGGCAGATCGAACCGCAACACACCTTGCTCGGCGATTGGTCGACCGACCCGATCCGGCTGGCGGACTACAGCCACAGCGCCGACATCGAGGCGCCGCTCGTCGACGTCGGCGCGGGGTCATCCGACACGGACTACGCCGGCAAGGATGTGCGCGGCAAAATCGTGCTGGCCGACGGCGTGTTGTCGACCGTGCAGCATCTGGCGGTGGCGAAATACGGCGCCGCCGGCATCGTCAGCGACATGCCCAATCAAACCACCGCGTGGTCCGGACTCGATACCAGCATCGTGCGCTGGGGCCACTTGGACGGCTCGCTTCCTCAAGGATTTGCCTTCATGGTGTCGCGCGCGACCGCCACAGGCTTGCGCGCGCAACTCGCGGGCGGCCAGCCGGTCGTGCTCGGGGCGCATGTCAAAGCAGAGGTGGGCGCCGGACACTGGACGGTGGTGACCGGCACCATCCCGGGCACCGATGCTTCAGCCGGGGAGATCGTCTATAGCTGCCACCTCGATCATCAACGCCCCGGCGCCAATGACAATGGCAGCGGCTGCGTGACCATCCTGGAATCCGCGCGGATGCTTAGCCGTTTGATCGGCAACGGCAGTCTCAAGCCTCCCAAGCGCACGCTGCGCTTCATCTGGGGCCCGGAAGTCGAGGGCACCATGGCCTATTTGAGCGGGCACCCGGACATCAGGGCTTCGATGCGCGCCGATATCCACATGGACATGGTGGGCGGCGACTTGTTCAAGAACAAATCCGTGCTGCATGTGACGCAGACTCCTTGGTCGCTGCCCACCTTCGTCACGGACATCGGCGCGACCCTGGCCGAGACCATTCGGGATGCCGCCACGGCCTACACTGAGGACGGTGGCCACGCGGATGCCGCAGTCGTCGAGGATCGCGATGGGGCATCCGGTACCCGCAATGCGTTTTTTGTGGACGAGACGCCGTACGCCGAGGGCAGCGATCACGACGACTATGACTCGTCCACCATCGCCGTGCCTTCGCTGTACTTGCGCGACTGGCCGGACATTTACATTCATACCGACCACGACTCCCTGCTGCAGATCGACGCCACCAAACTGCGCCGCGTCGCGCTGCTGGGTGCGGCCGCCGGCTATAGTTTTGCGACGCTGGATGCGGCGAACGCCGCTCTCGTAGTGCCTTTCCTGGCGGCGCGCGCGCAGCAGCGGCTGGCACAGGGATTCAACCGCGCGCTGCAGCTCACGCAGCAGCCGGAACTACCGCCCCAGGAAGCGCTGTTCGAAGCCCGCAATCTGCTGGCGCAAATGCTTCACCGCGAGCAGGCGGGCCTGCAATCATTCGCCGTCTTCACGCGCGGCAATCCGCCGGAACTTGCGGCGTCCACTCGGGCGCTTAGCACCCAGGGGACGACATTGAATGGCTGGCTGATCCAAGCCGCCGCAACGCGTGGGCCGCACAATTCAAACTGGACACCGGCGTGGCGCGCCACGGCGGAAGCTAAGCGGGTACCGCGGCGCATCGGCGAGTTCGGGCCGCTGACTTTCCAGAACGATGATGTCCTGCGCGATCGGTTGGGCGAGGATCGGCTGCGCAAGATCCTGCTGCTCCGTGCCGGGTCGAGCCGCTTCGTCAATGTTCAGGACAGAAGCGCCCTGTACGCGTATGAAATCGTCAACTTCGTCGACGGGAAGAAATCGATCGCCGACATCCGGGACGCTGTTTCCGCGGAATTCGGGCCCATCCCCCTGGACATCGTCAGCGATTATTTGAACGCCTGCGAAGAAGCGAAAATCATCGCCTTTCGATGAACCGGCATTAGTGGGCCGAAGGGCGGCCGCTACTTCGGCGGCGGCGCGCCCGCCTTGCCACGCTGCATGCCTTTCGAGAAGACCACCGTGCCGTCGAGCTTGACGATGATGGCGTCGATATCGTCGATGCGGTTGTAAATTTCCATGGCCTTCTCGGGCCCGAGGACAAATGCCGTCTTCGACAACCCATCGGTGCGGGTGGCGTAAGGCCCGATCACGGTCGCGCTGCGCACCTTGCTGGCGGAATGTCCGGTATGCGGATCGATGATGTGGTGGTAGCGAACGCCGCCCTCATCGAAAAACCGCTCATAATCGCCGGACGTGGAAATGGCCGCATCCACCAGCGGGATGCTCGCGATGACTTCACCCTCGCCCTTGCGCGGATCGCGGATGCCCACCATCCAAGGCTTGCCGAAGCGATCGCCGATGATGCGGCTGTCGCCGCCGGCGGACACATACGCGCGGGTGAACCCGCGCGCCTTCAGGACATCGATGCCGCAATCGACCGAATAGCCCTTGGCGATGCCGCCCAAATCGATGCGCACGCCTTTCTGGGAAAACTGCACGGTTAGATTCTTGGGGTCGAGAATCACATGCCGATAGTCGACTGCGGGCAGCGCCTTGGCAATTTGCGCATCGTCGGGCCGAATGTGCTTCGGGAAATTGTACAGATAGCCGACACTGGCATAGGTGATGTCGAAGGCGCCGTCGGTAATGACCGAATATTCCTTGGCCTTCACCAGCAGATCGAACAGTTCCTTGCTGATATGCATCGGGCCATCGGCGGCCTTGGCGTTGACCTGGGAGACTTCGCTGGTGGACTTGTACGTGCTCATCGACTCATCGATGTGGCGCATTTCGTCGAGCACCGCATCGATGGCGGCTTCGGCCTTCGCCTTGTCTTCCGACCAAAGCTCCACCGTGATACGCGTCCCCATGATGCCGTCGGTCACGCGGTTCACCCACTCCGCGCGGGCTTGATTCGCCGCGGCGCCGAGCGCAAAAACGCCGACCGCGCTCATCAATAATTTGAGATTCATGTTTAAAGCCTAACGAGTTTTGCGGGCGCTCGCCCGCCATTGCATGATCACCAACGCGCTTCCGACCATGCCGCCGAGGTGGGCGAAATGCGCAATGCCCGACAAGGTTCCCGTGACTCCCAGGAAAAGCTCGATGCACGCATAAATCGTCGCGAACAGCCACGCCGGCATCGGTATCGGCGGAATCAAGGGCACCACCTTGCGATGGGGAAACAGGACGGCGTACGCCAGCAGCAGGCCGAAAACGCCGCCTGACGCGCCGATGGTCGGCGTCGGCGGTGCCCCGAACAGAATCGGAATGAACAGCTGGCTCAAGGCGGCGGTCACCACGGACGCGAAATAACAGGCGAGCAATCGGCGCGGACCTACATAGCGTTCGATTTCCTCGCCGAACATCCAGAGGCCGAGCATGTTGAACAGCAAATGGCTGATCTGTACGGTGCTGTGCAGGAAGGCATAGGTCACGATCTGCCAGAAGTGGAAATAGACGTGCCCTTCTATCGGCTGCAGCGGCCACAGGCCAAAGAGCTCGTCGACCAAGCCGTTCGACATGCCTTGCAGCAGGAACACCAGCACATTGACGCCGATCAGAATTTTGACTGCGGTAATTTTCATGTCAGTCGCATATTCTAACCTGTCATGGACACCCATCCTCTTAAAACCGTATTCCTGGATTACGACACCGTTGCGAACGGCGACCTTGATCTCGCTCTGCTGCGTGAAGCGTCCGGCGAACTGATCTTGTATGATTCGAGCGATACGAAAATTGCCGAACGCATTCACGATGCAGACGTCGTGCTGTTGAACAAGCTCGACCTGGCCCGCGATCTCATGCGGGGCGCACCGCGTTTGAAGCTGGTGGCGTTGGCCGCCACCGGCACCAACAATGTGGACCTCATCGCCGCGCGCGAACTTGGGATAGCGGTCTGCAATGTGCGCGCCTATTGCACCGCCTCGGTGGTCCAGCATGTGTGGGGATTGATCCTGAGTCTCACCCAACATGTGTATGAATTCTCGCGCCTCTCCAAGGACGGTTCGTGGTCGAAGGACGAGGCCGGCGCCGTCCTGTCTCACCCCATCCGCGAGCTGCAAGGCCGGATCTTCGGCGTCGTCGGTTGGGGGGAGCTCGGCCGCGGCGCGGCGCGCATTGCCGAGGCGTTCGGCATGCAGGTCAGGATCGCCAAGCGTCCGGGCGGCCCGCCTCAATCCGGTCGCCTGCCGCTCGATGAGCTGCTTGCCGCCGCCGACATCGTCTCCCTGCACTGCCCGTTGAACGAGGCAACCCGCGGTCTCATCGGCGCGCGCGAACTCAAGCTGATGAAGTCCGATGCGCTGCTGATCAATACGGCGCGCGGTGCGCTGATCGACGGGGTGGCGCTTGCGGCGGCCCTCAAAGCCCGACGGCTCGGCGGCGCGGGCATCGATGTGCTGCCCCAGGAGCCGCCGCAGCCCGACGAGCCGCTGTTGGACAGCGAGATCCCCAATTTATTGGTGACGCCGCACGTTGCCTGGGCGGCGCGCGAGGCGCGCCAGCGCTGCATCGATGAGATGGCGGCGAATATCCGCGATTTCAGGAGCGGCGGGCGGCGCGGCCGTGTGGTCTAGGAGCCTGCGGCGCGCGCTACCCGCGCTATGTCTTTGTACGCCGGGGAGACCTCAGCCGCGCGCGGCCCGCTTTTCTCGCTTCGCGGCGCGCTTCTCCTCCAATGTCTTGGTCGGCTTCTTCTTCTCCTCTTTTTTTCGATCCATACCCTTGCCCATGATTCGCTCCTCTAGGTTAGGTTGTTGAACATCAATCCTTCGCGCGCCGGCGAGCCGCTATTTTTGGCTTCGCAGGCCGAGCCTCCCGCGGGCCCGCGCCCGGGTGACGCCCAAGCGTCGCGCGCGGCGGTTTCGGCGGCTTTTCGGCGATGCGGCTGATCCGCAATTCGCGGCCTGCTACGCGCACTTTCTGCAACTGCTTGAATATCTCCTTTGGCATGCCTTCCGGCAAGTCCACGTAGCTGTGGTCTTCGCGAATATCCACCCGCCCGATGTGAACGCCTTCGATGTCCGCTTCGTTGGCGATGGCGCCGACGATGTTTCCGGGCTTGATACCATGTACCGACCCGACTTCGATGCGAAAAGTTTCCATTTGCGCCGGACCCGAGCGCCGAGGCCGCTCTTCTCGGCGCGAATCCCGCTCAGGCATCGGCGCGCGCGCTGCGGGTCGTTCCTGCGCCGCAGGCCGTTCCTGCGCCGAGGGCCGCTCGCGCGGAGCACTGCGAGTTTCCTCGCGGCGTGAGTCCCGCTCGCGACTTACGGGGTGCGCTTCGGCGTGCCGCTCGGGTTTCGGCGCCAGCAGCAGGGGCGTAGAGCCTTGCGACAGGCTCGCGAGCGCCGCCGCGATGTCGATGAGGTTCAAACCGGACTCGGTTTCCAGCTGCTCCAACACCGGCCGGTATGGGTTGCCGTCGCCCTTGGCGATGGTGTCGGTGATGCGCTGCTTGAACTTCGCAATTCGCAAGGTGTTGACCGCATCCACGCTCGGCAGATTCATGGGCTCAATGACCTGGCGCGTGGCGCGCTCGATGGCGCGCAGCATGTTGCGCTCGCGGGGCGCGATGAAAAGAATCGCCTCACCCTTGCGGCCCGCTCTTCCGGTGCGGCCGATACGATGCACGTAGGACTCGGTGTCGTAGGGCACATCGTAGTTCACCACATGCCCAATCCGCTCCACATCGAGCCCGCGCGCCGCCACGTCGGTGGCGACCAGAATGTCGATCTGGCCGGCTTTCAAGCGCGCGACGGTCCGCTCGCGCAGCGGCTGAGCAATATCGCCGTTCAAGGGTGCGGCCGCGAATCCGCGCGCCTCGAGTTTTTCCGCCAGCTCCACCGTTGCCTGTTTGGTGCGCGTGAACACCAGCATGCCGTCGAATGTTTCTGCCTCCAGGATGCGCGTGAGGGCATCCAGCTTGTGCATGCCGCTCACCATCCAGTAGCGCTGCCGGATATTGGTCGCGGTGCTGGTCTTGCTTTTGATCGTGACTTCCACCGGCGTGCGCAGGTGCTTCGCCGCGATCCGGCGTATCGGCCCTGGAATCGTCGCCGAGAACAGGGCCACCTGGCGCTGCGGCGGTGTCTGCTCCAGTATGCTTTCGACCGCGTCGATGAAACCCATGCGCAGCATCTCGTCCGCTTCGTCCAGCACCAGCAGCGTCAAACCCGAAAGCTTCAGGGTGCCCCGATTCATATGATCGATGACGCGCCCGGGCGTACCCACGACTACATGCACGCCGCGGCGCAATGCATTCAACTGCGGTTGATAGCTTTGGCCGCCGTAAATGGGCAGCACATGGAATCCCTTCAAATGCGCGGCGTAGCGTAGAAACGCTTCCGAGACCTGCAGCGCCAATTCTCGGGTGGGAACCAGCACCAGCACCTGCGGCTCATGCCGCGTCAGATCGATTCTGGTGAGCGCCGGCAGCGCAAAGGCAGCGGTCTTGCCGGTGCCGGTCTGTGCCTGGCCGAGCATGTCCCTGCCCGACAGCAGCACCGGAATGGTTTGGGCTTGAATGGGCGAAGGCGACTCGTAACCGACATCGGCAAGTGCGAGCAGCACCGCATCCGACAGGGCGAGATCGCGGAAACTCGCGCTGGTTTCTATCGAATCTGCCGGAACTGCGCTCATGGGAAATGCCGTGGCTTATGGAAGGGCAAGTCTAGCGGTTTGACCGCGTATTGCTACCATAGTCGCCATGGGACGCATATTTGAAGTCAGAAAACACGCCATGTTCGCCCGCTGGAACCGCATGGCCAAGCAATTCACGCGGGTCGCCAAGGACATCGCGATTGCGGTGCATGCGGGCGGCCCCGATCCTGCATCGAATCCGACGCTGCGCCGCGTGCTGCAAAATGCGCGCGCCGTCAACATGCCGAAGGACAAGACCGATGCCGCGATTCGCCGCGCTTCCGGCAAGGACGCGGCCAATTACGCCGAGATTCTCTACGAAGGCTACGCGCCGCACGGGGTCGCCTTGCTCGTGGAAACCGCCACCGACAATCCGACCCGCACGGTTGCCTCCCTGCGCAATATTTTCATGAAGGGTGCAGGAAACATGGGGACCACGGGCAGCGTCAGCTTTTTATTCAAAAAAATGGGCGTATTTCGCGTCGACCCCTCCCACGTCAAGGATCACGACGAGCTCGAATTGGACCTGATCGATTACGGGCTGGAGGAAATGGGCGACAGCACCGGCGATAAGGGCGAGCCGCAATTGGTGATTCGCGGTGCATTCAATGACTTCGGCAAGCTCCAGGAAGCCTTGGAGCGCCGCGGCATCACACCGCTCTCGGCGGAACATGAGTACATATGCTCGGTGCCGATCGAATTACCTGAGGATCAGGCCAAGGAAGTGCTCGAACTCATCGACAAACTCGAGCAGGACGACGACGTACAAAAGGTCTTTCACACGCTGGCCTGAGCGCCGCCGCCCCGGACGGCGTCTCGCCGGTTTTCGTCGCCCGCGGGCCGTCCTTCCGGCGCCTTAAGGTTTATTCATACTGTCATCGCTCCCAACGCTGCCGCGTTGACCCTCTGAGAACGGAAAACTTTGCAGGAGGATGTCATGCGTAAGCTATTTATGTTATTGATTCCTATGAGTATTATTGCCATGAGTGGCTGCGTGGTCGCGCCCTACGGCTATCACCGCGGCTACTACTACGGTCCGCGCGTGGCGGTCGTCGCCCCGGCACCCGTGGTCGTCGTGCGTCCATACCGCTAACGGCGATGCGGACTGCGACCAACCGATTGCGGGCGGGTGAGATAATCAGGCAATGGCCGCTCACCCGTTCCGCATCGTCAATGTCTTCACTCAAGGACAGGGCCCGTTTACCGGCAACCCTCTGTGCGTATTTGAAAATGGCGACGGCCTAGACGCCGAACAGATGCAGGCGCTGGCGCGCCAGTTCAATCTTTCGGAAACCACTTTTATCCTGCCCTCCACCCGCGCGAATGCGCGCGTTCGCATCTTCACGCCCACGTATGAAATGGCTTTCGCGGGTCATCCCACGCTCGGCACGGCCCACGTGTGCCGCGCGCTGAAATTGGGCGGCGATTCTCTGGTGCTCGACATGCAGGCGGGTCTGATTCCGGTGCGCGCCAGCGGCGATCGCTGGACCTTGACGGCCTTGGGCGCCACATCGCGCGAGCTGGACGTGTCCCGCGACACGCTCGCCGCGGCGCTGGGGCTCGAGGTGCGCGACATCGGTGAGCGGCCTCTGTGGGTCAAAGCCGGCAAGGAGCAGTTGGTGGTGCCGCTGACCTCGACGGATGCCGTGCGCCGCGCCGTTCCTTCGGGGGCAGCGATGGCCAAGATCGTGAGCGAAGACGGCCTCAGCATGGCGTACGTCTTCTGCTTGAGCGGCGCAAAATCGACGGACGGCACGAACAGCCGCGATCGGGCGTTGGCGCGTTTCTTCTTTCCGGTGGGCGGGGCAATCCTCGAAGATCCCGCCACCGGCTCGGCGACCGCGAATTTCGGTGCGTGGTGCCTCGCGATGAAGCGGGCACTGCCCGTTCAGCTGCAGATCTCGCAGGGAGAATTCGTGGGCCGCCCCTCCACATTGTTTCTCGACGTGAACCGCGAAGCGCAAGTCTTTGTCGGCGGCGATGCGCTGGAAATCGGTCGGGGCGTCATTACTCTCTAGCCGGCGCCATGGCTCCTCGGTTGGCGGCGATGATGTCTCGCGCCCAGTGAATTACCGGCAGCAAGCGCGGCGAGACCATCGTCAGCGCCGTCTCGAACCACACCCAGCGCGCCTCTTGGTGTTCGGGAAACCCCAACTCAGGATTGATCGGCAGATGTACCCGGGTTTCGCTGCTGCGCGCGAGATAGTAGCGGGAAATCTTGCCCTTGTTATACGGGCCGGTGTCGATGAAGTCCTGGCCCCAAGCGAACGCCAGATTCTCGAGCGTCGTTTCCTCCCGTACTTCGCGTACCGCCGCGTCCAGCGGTTGCTCGCCCGGCTCGACCAAGCCCTTCGGGAAATCCCAATTCCTGTATGCGCGCAGCAGCAGATATTGCACAGCGGGTCCCGTCGTGTGGACCACCACCACGCCTGCGGAAAATCGGCGCGCGTGCGCAGTTTCCGCCATGCCTCACGCAGCCGCTAACACGGGCGAGCGAATGAGATGATCGAAGGCGCTCAAGGAAGCCTTCGCGCCTTCGCCCACCGCAATGACGATTTGCTTGTAGGGCACGACGGTGCAATCCCCCGCGGCGAATACGCCGGGAACCGAGGTTTGTCCGCGTGCATCGACTTCCACCTCGCCGCGCGGCGAGAGTTTGACCGTGCCCTTGAGCCAATCGGTATTGGGAATCAGCCCGATCTGCACGAACACGCCCGCGAGTTCCACATGACGCAACTCGCCGCTGGCGCGGTCCTTGTACTTGAGCCCGATGACGCGCTGGCCGTCGCCCAGCACCTCGGTGGTTTGCGCACCGGTGATCACCGTGACGTTTGCCAGGCTTTGCAGCTTGCGCGTCAGAATCGCGTCGGCGCGCAGCTGCGGGTCGAACTCGATCAGTGTGACGTGACTCACCAACCCCGCGAGATCGATGGCCGCTTCGACGCCCGAATTCCCGCCGCCGATCACGGCCACGCGCTTGCCCTTGAAGAGGGGGCCGTCGCAGTGCGGGCAATAGGCCACGCCGCGATTGCGGTATTCGCGCTCGCCGGGCACGTTGATTTCTCGCCAGCGTGCGCCCGTCGCGATGACGACGGACCTGGCCTTCAGCGACGCGCCGCCGCTCAGCTTCACCTCGAGCAGATCGCCGGGCACCAGCGCTTCGGCGCGCTGCAGATTCATGACGTCCACGTCATAAGTGGTGACATGCTGTTCGAATCCCGAGGCCAATTTGTGGCCGTGGGTCTCCTTGACCGATATGAAATTCTCGATGCCGACGGTGTCCAACAACTGACCGCCCAAGCGCTCCGCCGCGATGCCGGTGCGGATGCCCTTGCGCGCCGCATAGATCGCCGCGGCCGCGCCCGCAGGGCCGCCGCCCACCACGAGCACATCATAGGGGGCCTTGGCGCTGAGTTTCTCCGATTCGCGCTTGGCCGCGCCCGAATCCAACTTTTGGATGATTTCCGCGAGCTCCATGCGGCCCTGTCCGAACGGCTTGCCGTTCAGAAACACGGCCGGCACCGCCATGACCTCGCGCCGCGCCACCTCGTCCTGAAACACCGCGCCATCGATCATGGTGTGGCGGATCTTCGGATTCAGCGCCGCCATCGCATTGAGCGCCTGCACCACGTCCGGACAGCTCTGGCAGGTCAAGGAAACAAAGGTTTCGAAATTGTAGTCGCCGTCCAGATTGCGAATCTGCTCGACCATGGGCTCGTCGATCTTCGGCGGGTAGCCGCCGGTCTGCAGCAAAGCCAGCACGAGGGATGTGAATTCGTGACCCATCGGTACGCCGGCAAAGCGGACCTGTGCGGATGCGCCCGGCCGCCGCAACGCGAAAGACGGCTTCACTGAAGCCTCGTCCCGCTGCGCGTCGATTTTGACCAGGCTGGAGACCGATTCGATGTCCTCCAGCAGGTCGAGCATTTCCTGGGATTTCTCGCTGTCGTCCAGCGATGCGACGATTTCCACGGGCTGCGATATCCGCTCCAGGTAGCCCCGCAACTGCTGCTTAAGATTGCTGTCGAGCATGATGTGCTCCCGTGTCCTCTTTCAATGGCCGGCACAATGATGCCGGCAGTCAATCGTGTCGGGCCTCGAAAGGCCCCGGCCGCTGCCGGGGCCGCGAGAAAACGCCGCTAGATCTTGCCGACCAGGTCGAGCGACGGCTTGAGCGTGTCGGAGCCCGGAGTCCACTTCGCCGGGCATACCTCGCCCGGATGCGAAGCCACATATTGGGCCGCCTTGACCTTGCGCAGCAATTCCTTCGCATCGCGGCCGATACCGTTGTCATGCACTTCCATGACCTTGATCTTGCCTTCCGGATCGATCACGAAGGTGCCGCGGTATGCCAGACCCTGCTCCTCGATCAGAACTTCGAAATTCCGCGCCAGCGTCGCGGTCGGATCGCCGACCAACGGATACTGCACCTTCTTGATGGTATCGGAGGTGTCGTGCCACGCCTTGTGGGCAAAGTGCGTGTCGGTGGACACGCCGTACACTTCCACGCCCAATTTCTTGAATTCGGCATAGTTGTCGGCGAGATCCCCGAGCTCGGTCGGGCACACGAAAGTGAAGTCCGCGGGATAGAACACGAACACGGACCATTTGCCCTTGATGGTTTCGTTGGTGACCGGCACGAACTTACCGTTGTGATAAGCGGTGGCCTTGAATGGCTTGACTTCGGTATTGATGAGAGACATCGAGAACTCCTTGCACAGGTTTTGAACTAACCGCCATATTAGCAGCGGCTGCGATATTAATCGCATTGATTATAATGATTGTTTTGATAGACTATATCTATGGATACGAATCGATGAATCTCAAGGATCTCAAATACCTGGTGGCGTTGGCCGATACCGGGCATTTCGGCAAGGCCGCGGAACGCACATTTGTCAGCCAGCCGACCCTGTCAGCTCAATTGAAGAAGCTGGAGGAATACTTGGGCGTGAAATTGGTGGAACGCCAGCCGAAGAACGTGCAGCTCACAGAAGTGGGCAGGCAGATTGTGGTGCGCGCGCGGCGCATGCTGGATGAGGGCGAGGAAATCATCGCGCTCGCGCGCAGCAATACCGACCCGTTTGCCGGGAAGCTGAAGATGGGCCTCATACCTACGATCGGGCCCTATCTGCTGCCCCGCGTCATGCCGAAGATCCGCAAAGCGGTGCCGCAGCTGAGCCTGATGCTTTACGAATACCAAACCGAAGCGTTGCTGAAGCGCCTGCGCGACGGCGAGATCGATTTGGGGATCATGGCGCTGCCGGTGCTGCAGGACGGCATGGAATCGCGCGAGCTGTACGAAGAGTCGTTCACGGTGGCGCTCCCCACACACCACCCGCTCACTGCCAAATCCGCCATCAAGGTGACTGATCTGAAGGGCCAGACCTTGCTCTTGCTGGAAGACGGCCATTGCCTGCGCGACCAGGCGCTGGAAGTCTGCAGCCGGGTCGAGGTGCGCGAAGCAGAGGATTTTCGCGCCACCAGCCTCGAAACCTTGCGTCAAATGGTGGTCGCGGGGCTGGGTGTCACGCTGCTTCCGGAAATGGCGGTGGAATCGCCTTACGGGTCCCAGCGCGGCCTCAGCATTCGTCAATTCGCCAATCCCAAGCCCTCGCGCACCGTCGGCGCCGTATGGCGCAAGTCCAGCACGCGCGAGGCCGCCATTGCCGCGGTCTGCGGCGTAATAGCGGCTAAGAAGGCTTAGGAGCCGAAAGCACCAATTCGTGACGGGCGTCTCAGCAGCGCCGGGGCGGCAATCTTATATGCCGATCATTTCACATATTGCGCGCGCCCGACCCGGCAAAATAGCCGGATAAGGAATGTTTTGCCCATGAGCGCCCGCACCATTACGCCAGAAAAACCGGCCGGAAAGTCCGCGCCGGTTTCGCCGCGCTTCGATCGCAAATTCATCGAAGATCACAAGCTGATCGAGCGGTACCTGGAAGGCAAATTGCCCTTCAAGGGCGCTCGGGATCTTGAACAGTGGTGCCGTGCACATCCGGATTATTTGAATGAACTGAAGCTGTCGGAGCGCGCTCACCTCAGCCTCAAGTTGTTGGAAGCGAGCGGCCAACCGCAGGATCTCGGCGAGCCGAAGCCGCCCTGGTGGAAAAGCATTTATCTGCTGATCGGTTTGGCTGCGCTCGCCTTCGTCTGTCTCGCGGCTTTGTTGGTGCTCGCGGGAAAATACTCCTCCCTTCAGGGAAAACTTGAAGACACCAAACGCGCGATTCTTCAAGGACCGCTGGTGCAGCCCGCCACCGCGAAGGAGATATACATTTCTCCCGATCACGCGCCCGGCATAGATCGTGCACGGATAAAACTGAACCGCGCGACGCCGTTGTTGATGGATGTGCACATCGATCTGGGCTATACGCAGAAACTTCTGCAGTTTCGCATGTTCGTCGACAAGCAGGATCAGGGCCGTGCCCTGGTTCTGAACAACCTGCTGAAGGACTCCAACGGCGAATTGCGCCTCACGCTGAATTCCACCGGTTTGTCGGCCGGCATCTACACCGTGCGGATCGAGGCATTGCCGCCGCGCGGCATACCGATTGCGGTCGGCTGGCTGATACTCGATGTGACCTAGCCGCTCGCCGGCAACATCACTCGTCCCGCAAAGTCACGATCGGCGGCGTATTGACCACGCTGCGCGTCGCCAATGTTCCGCTCAAGCCCACCAGTACCGTGCCGCACACCAGGCCCGCAACCCACACCATTGGATCGAGCGTGAACTGCAGCGAGAACAGCCGTTCCGCCAATATCCATCCGATTCCGGTGGCGCCGAACGCCGCCAGGGTTCCCGATAGAAACCCCAAGGCCGAAAATTCCGCCGCGACGCCCTGCAGCACCGTGCCGCGGCTCGCACCCAAAGTGCGCAGCATGGCGCTTTCGTAGCGCCGCTCATCCCGAGTCGCTTGCACGGCCGCCAGCAACACCACGATTCCGGCGGCCAGCGTGAACAGGAACACGTACTGCACGGCGAGCGAGGCCCGATCCATGATGTCGCGAATTTGTTTGAGAATCGCGTCCACGTCGAAAACGGAAACGGTCGGGAACTGGCGCACCAGGTCGGCCAGGGCCGGACGCTGCGCCGCGGTCAGGTAGAGGCTCGTCATGTAAGTCCCGGCCGCGCCATCGAGCAGACCGGGCGGAAACACCAGAAAGAAATTCGGCCGGAAACTATCCCAGCGTATTTTTCGAATGCTCGCGACCTGCGCCGTGAGCGGCTCGCCCGCCACATCGAAGCTGAGCTTGTCGCCGAGCTTCAAGTGCAGGGCATCCGCGTATTCCGACGAGATCGAAACCAACGGTTTGCCCGCATCGGCAGCTGTCCACCACCGGCCCGCCACCAGTTGATTGTCCTCCATCATGTTCGCGGACCAAGTAAGGTTTTGCTCGCGCTCCACATACCCGCGCGCCGCATCGCCGCGCAACTTGAGCGCCTGGGGCGATTCGGCGTTGATGGCGGTAATGCGCGCCCGCACCATGGGATACATCTGCGGCGCGCCAAATCCGTGAGAGGTGAGAAACTCCTGCAGGAACTGGCGTTGTTCCGGACGAATGTTGACCAGAAAATTGTTGGGTACATCATTGGGCAGGCTGCGCCGCCAATCCGCCAACAGGTCGCCGCGGACCACCGCCAGCAACAGCAGCACCATCAAGCCCAGACCGAACGCGACGATCTGCACCACGCTGCCGGTACCGCGGCGCGACACGTTGGCGAGGCCATATCGCCACGCCACGCCCACGCCGCCGCGCAGGCGGCTGGTCAGCCTCACCAAGGCGTAGCCCGCCAGGGTCAGCACCACGCCGACCGCGAGCACGCCGGCGAGCACGCTCAGCACCAACTCCGTGTCGCGCACCATGCTCCACAAAATCGCGAACAATGCGGCCAGCGCGAGCAGGTAACTCACACCGTAGCGCAGCGGCGGTGCGGTCACGGTCTTGCGCAGCACCCGCGCCGGGGGCGTGTTTTTCAATTGCAGCAAAGGCGGCAGCGCAAAGCCGATGAGCATCGCCAGCACCGTCACGAGCGCAATCGGCAACGGTGCCAAGGAGGCCGCGGGAAGTTCACTGGGGATGAGGCTCTTCAGCAGCGACACCAACCCCGACTGCGCCAGAAACCCCAGCGCTGTGCCGATGGCGACCGCGAACAGGGCCAGCAGGGTCAACTCGATGATGGAAATCGCCAGTACAAAGCCCTGGGCCGCACCCATGCATTTCATCAAGGCAACCGCGTCGATGTGGCGCGCCGCGTAGCGCCGCGCGCCCATGACCACTGCCACGGCCGCCAGCAACACCGACGCTAGGCTCGCCAGGTTGAGAAATCGGCTGGCGCGGTCGATGGCGGAATTCAACTGACGGCTGGATTCTTCGACATCTCGCAGGCGTTCACCCGGCGCCTTCGTCTGGCTCAAGTATTCGCGGAAATCCGCGACCGCCGCCGGACCGCCCGCGAACAACGCAGCATAAGTGGCGCGGCTGCCGGGCTGGATGAGCTGCGTCGAGGCGATGTCCTCGTAGTTGAGCAAGGCGGCGGGCGCGAGATTGACGAAACCGGTGCCTTGATCCGGCCGGTAATCGAGCACTTCGGTCACTCGGAAAGATGCCTCGCCGATGCGCAGCACGGCGCCGAGTTCCAGTTTCAGCTGCGCGATGATGCGCGCATCGATCCAAACTTCGCCGCGGGGGGGAATCTTGTCGGTGCTTCGCGGCGTGCCGAACGGCGCATCCGCGATCCGCAGATGTCCGCGTAATGGATAGTCGGCAGTCACCGCATTGAGCGCGGCGAGCTGGCTCAAGTCTCCGCTGAATATGGCCGTCGGAAAGGACAGAACTTGCGCGCTGCGCAGCCCGCGTTTGCGCGCCTCGTCGAAATAGCGTTGCGGGATCGGCGTCGGAGCTTCCAGCCGCAGATCCGCCGCCAGCACTTCCGCGGCCTGCAGACGCACGCCCTGCGAGATGCGGCTGGTGAAAAACCCTACGGCGGTCAATGACAGCACTGCCACCAGCAGCGCCAGCAACAGCACGGAAAGCTCGCCCGACTTTACGTCGCGCCAAAGATTGCGCAAGGCGAAGCGCAGCGCCTGCATCACGTCACCGCCCGGCCGTTCACGGTATGACCGGCATCGAGTTCCAGCGTTCGATTGCAGCGCTTCGCGAGACCGCGGTCATGCGTGACCAGTACCAGCGTACTACCGGAGCTGCGATTCAATTCGAACAAGAGATCCGTGATGCGCTGCCCCGTGGCGGTGTCCAAATTACCTGTGGGCTCGTCCGCGAACAGGACCGCCGGATGCGTCACGAAAGCGCGCGCGATGGCGACGCGCTGCTGCTCGCCGCCGGACAGTTGCTTCGGGTAATGCGCCAGTCGCGGCGTCAGTCCCACTTGCGACAGCGCCGCCGCCGCTGCCTGGCGCGCGTCGCGCCGACCGCCGAGCTCGAGCGGCAGCATGACGTTCTCAATGGCGGTCAGTGATGGGATAAGATGAAATGATTGGAATACAAACCCCACGTGCTTGCTGCGAATCGCCGCTCGTCCGTCTTCGTCGAGCTCCGTCAGATCGATTCCCGCGATCAACACACGGCCCGCGCTGGGCTCGTCGAGTCCGGCCAGCAGCGCCAATAAAGTGGACTTGCCCGCTCCCGAGGCTCCGACGATGGCCAGCGTTTCGCCGGTTCGCACAGTCAAGCTGACATCGGCGAGAATGGTCAGCGCCCCGTCGGGGCTGGCGACGGTCTTCGACACACTCTTCGCCTCGAGAACCACTTGCTCGAGAACGGGTAGTTGGGTTTGACTGGCTTGATCTTGCATTCGGAGCGCTCGTGAAACGGCTATTGGCAGTATTCGTCCTAATCGTTGCATCCGCATCGGCTTACGCCCAAGCACCCGTAATTCTCGTATTCGGCGACAGCATCAGCGCCGGCTACGGGCTACGCCTGGAACAAGGCTGGGTGGAATTGCTCAAGACGAGGCTACAGTCACAAGGGTACGGTTACCAAGTCGTCAATGCCAGCGTCAGCGGTGAAACGACTGCGGGCGGTCTCGCCCGGCTGCCGCGGGCGCTCGAGCTTCATCAGCCGAAGATCGTGATACTCGAACTCGGTGGCAATGACGGTCTGCGCGCACTGCCCATCGCGCAAATGCGCGCTAATCTGACACAGATGGTGACGCTGGCCGCTGCGACCGGCGCGAAGGTCCTGCTCTTGGGGATGCGGATGCCGCCCAATTACGGGCCGGAATACACCAAGCAATTTGCCTTGGCATTCAGCGATTTGGCGAACGAGAAGAAAATAGCTTCAGTGCCCTTTTTGCTCACCGATATCGCTCTCTCGCCGAATCTTCTCCAGGGCGACGATATCCACCCCAACGCCCTTGGCCAGCCCATCCTGCTCGATAACGTTTGGCCCGCCCTCAAGCCGCTGCTCCACAAGTAAATTAAGGGGGCGGCGGCACAATTCGCCGCCGCCCGACACACATCGAGCCGATCCTCTATTGAGCGGCAGTCAGCCACTCAGCCACGCCGCCGTGGCTGGAGCACGTTCCGCTACGGTGCGCGGACTTCGAATAGGTGCCATCCTTGCACTTCGCCGTTGCCCCGGTCGGATCGGTGTTGCCGGCGGTGGCCGTCGGGGCCGACTTGCTCGCGGTAGCTGACTTGGCAGCTGTGCTCGATGCCGCAGGCGCGGCCGCCGGCGCCTTTGCAGCGGCTGCGGCAGGCGCTGCAGCAGCTGTCGTCGCAGCAGCAGCCGGCGCGGCCGTTGCCGCGGCGGTCGCCGGTTTGGCCTTCGTCGCTTTCTGTATCCCGCCATGGCCGCTGCAGGTGCCCTTGCCCGTGGAGGTGGTCGTGGTGCCATCCGTGCAAGTCGTGGTCGCGCCCGCAGCAGGCGCCGCGGGTGCCTTCGATGCCGCCGGAGCCGTGGTCGCCGGTGCCGCTGCGGCTGCCGCCGGAGCCGACTTCTGCACACCGCCGTGACCGCTGCAGGTGCCTTTACCGGTGGAAGTAGTGGTGGTTCCGTCCTTGCATGTGGTCGGGGCGGGGTCGGCCGCGAGGCTGGGCATTGCCAATGCGAGAACCAGCAGCGGTGCCGCAATCAGGCCGGCAACAGTTATATTTTTCATGAACGTTCACTCCCCTGGTTTATATCGGGTCGGAACATCGGATTGTAAACCGTTTCTTAACGAATGCGATCGCCGCTCAAGGCTTAGGGCGGATGGGCAGGATGCTGATGACGTCGATGACGAAACGCGTGTACTGGCCGGCGGCCACGCCTTCGAGCACCTTGCCATCGACGATGACATGCGTGCCCTCGCCGATGCTGTTCGGAAATTCCGTCATGCCGACCAGCTGAACATCGTTCGCAGGCAGGCATTGGAAACTCTGCGGCGGAGCATACATGTACTGGGTCTTGTCCAGTATCAGTATCGGCGCGGTATCGACGCCGTCGCTGCGAGGAAACTCGCGAAAGTGCACGTGCCCCTTGAAATCATGCCTCACCTGCAGCCACAGGCAGGGGCCACTGCCGATGACGCAGCCGGATAGCACGGCGCACATGCCAAGGCCGAATACGAGGCGCCACTTACTCATGCCCACTCCATTGCTCAAGTCTGCGCCGAGCGCCGCGTCTTGCCTATCTTAGTTTATCCGTAGCGCGCCAACGTTGCTGGCATCCTGATCGGATGCTATACACGCGTTACAAATTAAGAGGCTCGCCCGCTTGGATCGAAATTGGCTCAATCATTACCCTCCCGGCGTACCGGCGGATATAGACCCGGACGCGTATCCTTCGCTCAAGGAAGCGATTGAAGAGGCTTTCACCAGTTATCGCACCCAGCCCGCGTTCTCCAACATGGGCGCCACGCTGACGTACGCTCAGCTCGATGAACTCAGCCGCGCCTTTGCCGCGTGGCTGCAGCACAAATCGGGACTGGTTCGCGGCGATCGCGTGGCATTGATGATGCCGAATATCCTGCAATATCCGATCGCGCTGTTTGGCGCGCTGCGCGCCGGCATGGTGGTGGTCAACACCAATCCCCTCTACACGCCGCGCGAACTCGAGCATCAATTGAAGGACTCGGGTGCGAAAGCCATCGTCATCCTCGAGAACTTCGCGCATGTGCTGCAGCAGGTGCTGGCGCGCACCGATTTGAAGAATGTGCTCGTTACAGGCGTTGGCGATTTATTGGGAATGCCGAAGGGCATGATCGTGAACTTCGTTCTGCGGCACGTGCGCAAGCAAGTGCCGCAGTGGAGAATACCCGGCTCGGTATCGTTCAAGACCGTGCTGGGAAGCGGACTGGGACTCAAAATGGAACCGGTCAGCCTGGGTGGCGAGGACATAGCGTTTCTGCAATACACGGGCGGCACCACCGGTGTCGCGAAAGCCGCCGTCCTCACCCACCGCAACATGGTGGCGAACTTGCTGCAATCGCTGGCGTGGATCAGGCCCGCGCTGCAGGCCGGCGGAGGCCGTACCGTGATCACGGCGCTGCCGCTCTATCATATCTTCGCCCTCACCAGTAATTGTCTGGCGTTCCTGCCCCTCGGAGCCCGCAACGTCTTGATCACTAATCCACGGGATTTCCCGGGGTTCGTGGCGGAACTGAAAAAATACAAGTTCAACTTCATCAGCGGCGTCAACACGCTGTTCAATGCCTTGCTTCACACGCCCGGATTTGCATCCGTGGACTTCAGCGCGCTGCGCGCAACGTTTGCCGGCGGCATGGCGCTGCAGGCGGTGGTGGCGGCGCGTTGGAAGGAAGTGACGGGCAACGCGATTGCGCAGGGCTGGGGACTCACCGAAACCTCGCCCATGGTGACCGCCAATCCCATCGGTCTGCCTTTCAACGGATCGGTCGGACTGCCCGTCTCCTCAACCGACGTTTCCATTCGCGATGACGCGGGTCAAGAGTTGCCCGTCAACGGTGTGGGCGAAATTTGTGTGTTCGGGCCGCAGGTGATGCGCGGCTATTGGAACCGTCCTGACGAGACCGACAAGGTGATGTTCGGCGACTGGCTGCGCACCGGCGACATCGGCCGCATGGACGAGAAGGGCTTCGTTTACATCGAGGATCGCAAGAAGGACATGATTCTGGTGTCGGGGTTCAATGTTTACCCCAATGAGGTCGAGAGCGTGGTGGCGGCGCACCCGGGTGTGCTGGAAGTCGCCGCGGTTGCGCAGCCCGATGAACATTCCGGCGAGGCGGTCGCACTGTTCATCGTGAAGAAGGACCCGAATCTCACGGCCGAAGCGTTGATCGCCTTCAGCCGCAAAGAACTCACGGGCTACAAGATCCCGAAGCACGTGTATTTTCGCACCGAGCTGCCCAAAACCAACGTGGGCAAGATTCTGCGCCGCGCCCTGCGTGATGAGCTTCGCGCCGCTGCTGCGGGCGCGCCCGCTAACCCGCCGTGAAGTAGGTCAGGCCCTTAATCTGCTTAAACGCAGCACATTTGGCGATTGACCGTGATGCCCGAGAAGGCGCCTTATACTGATCACAGGTCCTGGTCCGGTGTCGGAGCAACGATTGGCGCCCCCCTCCGCGTCTCTACCATCTCAAATTTAATTGGCACAACTACTGTCCCTTCTTCAGTGACCCCCTGAATCTTTGTCGGTCGGAAGTGAAGTTTCATCACGTGGTCTACGGCTGCTCGATCGAGCAGCTCATAGCCGCTAGAGCCGAAAACTGAGGCCAGCTGGGCACATCCTTCTTTGGAAATAATCGAGCCGACATAAACCGTTCCTGTTTCGCGCTGTCCCCGCGCTTCAGCCGGATAAACGAGAGATGGCTGCGGCTGCGTTGGATCCAAACCGACACTCGCGTCTTCCGGTATCCGAACCATTACGTGTGGGCATCTGCCTCGGAGGTTGCTGGCGTAAAGCCGCTTGATCTTGTGCGGATCGAGTTGATCCAACGCAGCGGAATCCGATTTTGCGGCTTCAACTTGCAAAGCGACTAGCTTTGGCCAGGTTCTGTTCATCGCCTCCGCGAATTTACCAAGAGAGATCTGTTGCCGAAAAATCTTCGAGAGAGCATCGAACCGATCAATGTCATGTGGCTCGATGCCGTTACTCCTCAACACCTCACGGAAAGGCGACCAGATTGGCGGGGGACCAACACTAGTCCAATACTCGGTGATGCCAAGCCACAAAGCCGTTTGGGCCTTGATCTTCAGCCCGAATTCGAACAGTTCTTGCTCAGAGACCTTCAAATTGCCGCTGTCGAGATCGCTAACGGCCCGCCTTCGTTGTTCGCCAATATCCGCGCGAGTAGCAGGCGCGAGGACGAAATCACGGTAGTCATCGATTGGAGTTCGGCCACGGAAATCGCGGCCCGGATTTACGTTGCTGCCAAATGAATCTCGGAATTTGGGCGTGGCCACGGCCTGGTCGAGAACCGCAAACCTCGAATCGAGGACGTTTAGTATTTCCCGCTGTTCCTTCGCGGTGGCAAGAGGCAAGACAATTTGCTGTGGATTTTGCGCTCTCCCATGAGCAGCGTAGAGCGCAAACAGCATAACAATAGTCGTGTAGCGCAATTTGCGCTGCTTCCACGGGCTCGTTGCTAATGGCTCCATCGTCAGTGACCAACACAAATATTGGGGGTTCTTATTTGGGCACTCTCTCCGCTATAGCGCTCTGAGTCGATCTAAGCCACCGAATAGTTCCGCACCGTCTCGACCAGCAGCGCGACACGTTCCGGATCCACGTCGGGCGTGATGCCGTGCCCCAAATTGAACACGTGTCCGGCTCCCGCGCCGTAGCTGTTCAGCACGCGCAAGGCCTCAGCGCGCAAGATATCCGGCGGCGCGAATAGGGCGGACGGGTCGAGGTTGCCCTGCAGCGCGACCCGTCCCGCCACGGCCTGTCGCGCCTCGCTCAAGTCCGTGGTCCAATCGACTCCCACGGCGTCGCAGCCGATCGCGGCGATCTTCGCGACCCATGCACCGCCGCCCTTGGTGAAAACAATGTTGGGAACTCTGCGCCCTTCTGATTTGCGCGTCAGCGCATCGATCACCTGCGCCATGTGACGCAGGGAAAATTCCTCGTATTGCGCCGGCGTCAACACCCCGCCCCAGGTATCGAACAGCATCACGGCCTGCGCACCCGCCGCAATTTGCGCGTTCAAATAGAGGATCGTGGCCTTCGCGAGCAGCTCGAGCAGCCGGTGCAGATCGCGCGGCGTTTCATACATCATGCGCTTGATCAGTCCGAAGGTTTTGCTGCTGCCCCCTTCCACCATGTAGGTGGCCACGGTCCACGGACTGCCGGCAAAACCGATCAGGGGCACGCGCCCGGCCAGCTCCCGCCGCACGCGCGCGACGGCGTCCGTTACATACTTCAATTCGCTGCCCGGGTCGGGCACGCCGAGCCGGTCGATGTCTGCGGCCGATCGGATCGGCCGCTCGAACGTGGGTCCTTCGCCGGCTTCAAATTCCAATCCCAGATTCATCGCATGGGGAATCGTCAGGATATCGGAAAACAAAATGGCGGCATCCAGCGGGAATCGATCCACCGGCTGCAAGGTGATTTCGCAGGCAATCTCAGGATTGGTGCACATTTCCAGAAAGCCGCCCGCGCGCGTGCGCGTCGCCCGGTATTCGGCCAGATACCTGCCGGCCTGGCGCATCAACCATATGGGCCGCCGCGGTGTGGGCTCGCGCAGCAGGGCGCGCAGCAGCAGATCGTTTTTCAAATCACTCATTCAGGCCCTTGTTAGGTTCGCTCGCCGGGATCGAACAGGCGGCTGTGCTCGAGAATCGCATAGCGGTCGGTCATGCCCGCGATGTAATCGGCCACCGCGCGCGCGCGGCCCGCCGGACCCTTCACCAGCTCCAACCGCGTGCGCGCCTCGTGTTCATCGGGCATCAGCGCGGGATCGTTGAAGAACGCTTCGAATAGATCGCGCACCACGCGGCGCGCCTTGGCGGTCATGCGCCGCACCTTGTAGTGCTTGTAGAGCTGCTCGCGCAGGAATGTTTTCAGCGCGGCATTCAATTCGCGCGTGGTGTCGCTGAAGCCGATCAACGCCTTGGGATGCGATCTGACCTCGGCGATGGATCGCACTCCGGACGCGCTGAGGCGCGCGGCGGAGGAATCGATCAGGTCGCTCGCCAGATGATTGATCATCCGCCGCAGGATCTCGAAGATCAGCCGCCGGCCGCCCAACTCCGGATATTTGGCCTGCACTTCGTCGTGGTAGCCGCGAAACAGCGGCACCGCCAGCAACTGCTCGACGCTGATGAGGCCGGCGCGGATGCCGTCCTCGACATCATGATTGTTGTACGCGATCTCGTCGGCAAAATTGGCGAGTTGCGCCTCCAGACCGGGCTGCTGGCGATTGATGAATCGTTCGCCGACGTCTCCGAGCAGGACCGCGTTGTTGTAGGAGCAATGCTTGAGAATTCCCTCGCGGCATTCGAACGTCAGGTTCAAGCCGTCGAATTCCGCGTAGCGCTCTTCGAGCTCATCGACCACGCGCAAGGATTGCAGGTTGTGTTCGAAGCCGCCGAAATCGCTCATGCAGTCGTTCAAAGCATCCTGCCCCGCATGTCCGAAGGGTGTATGCCCGAGATCATGGGCGAGACAGATTGCCTCGGACAACTCTTCGTTCAGTTTCAGCGCGCGCGAGATGGTGCGGGCTATTTGCGCCACCTCGAGAGAATGGGTCAGCCGCGTTCGGTACAGATCGCCCTCGTGGTTGACGAAGACCTGCGTCTTGTACACCAGCCGGCGAAATGCGGTGGAATGAACGATTCGATCGCGATCGCGCTGATATTCCGAGCGATATGCCGGTGCCGGTTCGGGATAGCGGCGGCCCCGCGAGTGCTCGGCGTGGGCGGCATAGGGCGCGAGTCCGTTCATTCGGCGAACTCGTTCATTTGGCGACGTTCATTTGGCGGATTCGTTCAATTGAAATGCTCGGCAAGCGTGGACTCGAGCGCGGCCTTGGGGTACTGGTCGGTGACGATGGCACGGCCGAGTTTCTCGAGCAACACGAGCCGCACGGCTCCGCCCAGGACTTTCTTGTCCATTTGCATCAATTCGAAGGCTCGCGCGGCACCGATGCGCGGCGCCTCGGTCGGTAACCCGGCTCGCGCCAGCGTATCGCGCAGACGATCCCTGACCGCCGTGTCGACCAAGCCCATGCGGCAGGACAAATCCGCCGCGATGATCATCCCCAAGGCCACGGCTTCGCCGTGCAGGTATTTCTCGTAAGAGGTCGCCGCTTCGATGGCGTGGCCGAAGGTATGGCCGAAGTTCAAGATCGCCCGCAAGTTGTGTTCGCGCTCATCGCGCGCCACGACGGTGGCCTTGATCTCGCAGGATCTGCTGATGGCATAGGTGAGCGCCTCGGCATCCCGCGCCAGCAACTGCGGAATGTTGCGTTCCAGCCAGGTGAACAGCATCGGATCCCAGACGACGCCGTGCTTGATAACCTCGGCAAGGCCTGATTTCAATTCGCGGTCGGGCAAGGTGCTCAAGGCATCGGTGTCGGCGATGACGGCTTGCGGCTGATAAAAAGCGCCTATCAGGTTCTTGCCGCCGGAGTGATTCACCCCGGTCTTGCCGCCGACCGAGGAGTCAACTTGCGCAAGCAGCGTCGTCGGCAGTTGCACATAGCCGATGCCGCGCTGATAGCAGGACGCGGCAAACCCCGCAATATCTCCGATCACGCCGCCGCCCAATGCCAGCACGGTGGCATCGCGATTCATCTTGTTGGCGACCAACGCGTCCAGTACCCAGCCGGCAGTTTGCAGGGTTTTGTGCTGCTCGCCGTCCGGCAAGATGCACTCTGCGATGTGTCTCTGGGAGAAGCTCCCGGTCAGCTTCGCAAGATACAGCTTGGCCACTGTGGTATTCGTCACGATCAACAAGTCGCGGCCCGGGATGTGGTCTTCCAAGAGATTGCGGTCGGTCAGCAAGCCCGAACCGATCGTGATGGGGTAGCTTGAGGCGCCTAGTTCTACTTGAAGCGTTTGCACGGTGTGATTATACGAACACTTAAGGGGATTTCTGCCGCCGCAGTTCCTGGTGGATTTGTTCAGCAACCAGTTGCACGCGCCGGCCGTCCGTCGTGATCGTGAGATCAGCGATCTCCGCATACAGCACTGCCCGGCGCGCCATCAGGTCCGTGAGCTTTTGTTCAGGATCGGTATCGTGCAGCAGCGGTCGATGCCGCCCATGGCGCGTGCGCTCAATCTGCTGGTTGACCGAGGTCACCAGGTAGACCACCACGCCGCGACTGCTAAGCGCAACGCGGTTTGCCGGGTCGATCACGGCGCCGCCGCCGGTTGCCAGGACGATGGATTCCAGGCGAGTCAGCCGGTCGATCGATTCCTTCTCGCGCAGGCGAAATCCGGCTTCGCCTTCTTTTTCGAATATGAAAGGAATGTCCACGCCGGTTTTCGCTTCGATGTCCGCGTCGCTGTCATGAAAAGTGTAATGAAACAGGCGCGCCAGATGCCGCCCGACCGCCGTCTTGCCGGAGCCCATCGGGCCGATCAGAAAAATGTTGCGCTTGCCGAGCATGATCGCCGCTGATCATAGCGGACCGCGCCGTTCGCCTGATTGCCTCTCGAAAAAATAAGGGGCGCCAAGCGGCGCCCCTACCAGTTTCAACCAACCCGTAGGCGGCGTTAGTAAAGATTCGATCCCTCGCGCAAGATCTTCGGCGTGATGAAAATCAGCAGTTCCGTCTTGTTATTGATGTCCGTCGTGCTTCTGAACAGCGCGCCGAGGAACGGAATGTCGCCGAAGAATGGCACCTTGTTGGCGGATTTCGACTTGGTGGTGTCGAGAATTCCGCCGAGTACCACGGTCTGGCCGTCATTGACCAGCACCTGGGTGATGATTTGGCGCGTATCGATCGAGGGCACCGAACCGCCGGTGGCGCTCGTGACCTGCTGACCGACCGAGTCGTCCGACACGTCCAGATCCAGGATCACGCGATTGTCAGGCGTGATCAGCGGCGTCACCTTGAGCTTCAGCACGGCGTCCTTGAACTGCGTCGTCGTGGCGCCGCTCGATGCCGATTCCTGGTAGGGAATTTCGACACCCTGCATGATGGTGGCCTGTTTCTGGTTCGCGGTAATGACGCGCGGCGAGGAAATGGTCTCGCTCTTGCCTTCGTTTTGCGCCGCGGAGAGCTCCAGGTCGACCAGGTAGCTGCCGCCGAGCAGCGAAATGCCGATGCTGCCGTTGGTGTTCGCCGCCGGCGTGTTCACCTGGTAGCGGCTGTCGAGGGCGGTCGACGCCAAGGACGCCGGCCCCAAGCCGGTGCCGAGAATCGAGTTCGCGGCCTGGCCGTTGCCGCTGACCGCCAACAGGCCGCCGGGCCCGTTCTGGTGGGCGGTGGTGACGCCGAACCGGGCGCCCAGGTCGCGCTCAAAGGTATCGCTGACGATGACGATGCGCGCCTCGATCAAGACCTGCTTGACCGGCACGTCCAAGGTTTGCACCAGGCGGCGGATGTCCGAGAGCTTGTCCGACGTGTCTTGCACCAGCAGCGTGTTGGTGCGCTCATCGATGGACAGGCTGCCGCGCGGCGACAGCATGGAATCCTTGGCGTTCTGCGTTTTGATCAATTTCGCGAGGTCCGAAACCTTGGCGTAGTTGACCTGCATGAATTCCGTGTGGGTCGGCGAGAGCTCTTGCACTTCTTTGTGCGCGGCGAGTTCCGCCTTCTCGCGCGAGGCCAGCTCTTCCGTGGGTCCGATGATGATCACGTTGTCCTGGCGGCGCTTGTCCAGGCCCTTGGTGCGCAACACGATATCGAGCGCTTGATCCCAGGGGACATTCTGCAGGCGCAGGGTCAAGTTGCCCGCGACCGAATCGCTGACCACGATGTTCTGACCGCTGGTGTCCGCGAGCAGCTGCAGCACCGAACGCACGTCGATATCCTGGAAGTTCAAGGTCAACCGCTCGCCGGTGTATTCCTTCTTTTCCTCGGCGCCTGCGGTGCGCTTCGAGGCAGCCTTGATTTCAACGGTGTATTGGTTGTCGGATTGATACGCCAACTGTTCGAAGTCACCTTGCGAGCTGATCACCAGGCGTGAGCTGCCCTCCACTCGGATCGCATCCACGGTCTGCACGGGCGTCGCGAAATCCATGACGTCGTAGCGGCGCATCAAATTCTTGGGCATCGCGGTGCCGGCGAAGTCCACGACGATCTGCTGCCCTTCCTGGCGCACGTTCACCGGCGTACGCGGGTCAGTGAGCTGCACGATTACCCGGCCGGTGCCGTCGGCACCGCGTCGAAAGTCGATCGTGCGGATCGCACGTTCGACGGAATTGGACGCGGAGCTCGAAGCGGAGCGCGCCGCGGGCTTGCCGACGTCGGCGCCGGGCTGCTGGCCCAAGGTCACGACGATGTCGTTGCCGTCCACCTTCGTGGTGTACGGCATCAAGTTTTCGACGTTGACCACCAAGCGCGCGCGGCCGTTCGCTTCGGCGGCGAGCACCGTGTCGACGCCGCCCGAGCGCACATCGAAGCGGCGCGAGGCAAGCGCCAGGGTGGTATTCGGCAAGTCGAACGCAATGCGCGCGGGCTTGTCGATGGTGAACGGCAACGGCTCCGGCGCCGGACCGCTCATGTGCAGTTTGAGCTGCACCTGCTGACCCGATAGGGTTTGAACGTCGATTGATTGCAGCTGGACCGGATCAGCGGCTCGCGCCGTAAGACTGATCGCAGTCATTGCGACGAGCGTCACCACGCTCATCATCGCCGCTCGGTATTTGATTCTAATCATGCTTTCGTCTCCCTGTGGCCTCAATTGGCCAATGCCAATGAGGCCGGTCGCTCTATGTAGCCGCCCAGACCATCCGGAATGATCTCGACCAGGCTAATTCTCCCGCCGGTTATTTCCGTCACTTTGCCGTCGTTCTGCCCCATGTAGTTGCCGGGCTGAACTTTGTGAACCAGGCCGTCTTTGGATTGCACCAGCCCGTAAAAATTGTTGCCCACCTTGAAGGTGCCGACCATCCTCAGCGTGTCGAGCGAGAATCCCTCCAGGAATTCGCGATTGCGGTGCGACGCCCGGGCGCTGGCGAGGCCGTTGTTCGCGTTCGGACCCTGCGGCTGGAACGGCGAACGCAGATTGCCGGCCGAGTACACATAGGTCTCGTACGGCTTCACTTCCGGCAGGGGTTGTATGCGCCCGCCGGGCTTTTTCTTGGTGGCTTCAATCCACTTCTGCAAATCCGATTGGCCGCCCGAGCAGCCGCCTGCGACCAAAGCCGCGAGCACGACGCCGATGACGCCAATACCCGATATCTGTCTCACGTCTTGCCTCCCGCCGCCGCCGTCTTTTTCGCCGCCGGTTTGGCCGCACCGCCTTGATCCTCGATGTAGCGGTAAGTCTTGGCGGTCACATCCATGGTCAAATTGTCGTAACCGCTTTTGGCATCGACCGGCGAAATCTGAATGTCGTTGAGCGTCACGATGCGCGGCAGCGCGGCGATGCCGCTGACGAATCGGCCGAAGTCGTGATAGCTGCCGACCAGCTTGATTTTGATCGGCAATTCCGCGTAGAAGCCGTTGCTCTTTTCGCTGCCCGGCTGAAACAATTTTTCGGTAAGGCCGGCCGCCAGGCCGGTTTGCGAGATGTCGACCAGAAGATTCGGGACCTCGGTTTTGCCGGGCAATTGCCGCAGCATGGCGCCGAAGCTGCGTTCCATTTCGCCGAGTTGCGCCCGATAGGCATCGAGGTTGGCGGCGCGCTGCTGCTTGTTCTCGAACTGCGCCCGCAGCTCCAGCTCGTCGGCCTCCGCCTTCTGCAGCAGCGGCCGATCGTCGTTCCAGACGAACATGTACCAGCCGACCGCCGCGACCACGGCAAACCCCAGCACGACGAAGAATCCGCGCACGGCCACGGGCCAGCGGCCGACGTCGCGGGGATCGAGACTACGTAGTTGATCGAGGAAGTTCATTTCGCCGCAACCTTCTTAACCGTTGTTTCGCCGCCGTTCTCCACGTCCACGCCGACCACGTCGCTGGTCAGGGTGAAGCTCGAGCCGCCGGTCGGCGCATCCTTGGTCGTCTCCACCACCTGCAGCTGCGGGTTATCCATCCACGAAGACGAATCGATGTTGCGCATGAAGGTCGAGACCCGCGTGCTCGACTGCGCCACGCCCTTCATCTCGAGCTTCTTGCCGGTTTCCTTGATCTGCGTCAGATAAATGCCCTCGGGAACCGTCTTCACGAGTTCGTCGAACAGATGCACGATTTCGGGCCGCTTGCGCTGCAATTTCTCGATGATTTCCATGCGCGCCACCAGGCGCTGCTTGCGATTCTCGAGATCTTGAATGTCGGCGATTTGTGCATCCAGCTTCACGATCTCCTTTTTCAGAAGATTGTTCTTCGCGTTCTGCGAATCGATCCAGCTGGCATACAGGATGTACTTGCCGAACAGCACGCAGACCACACCGATAAATGCGGCGGCGCCCAGGGCGACCATGAATTCGCGGCGTCGGACTTTACGTTCTTGTTCGCGCCAGGGAAGTAGATTAATACGCGGCATGGCTACTCTTTAGTCGAAGCTGCGCAGCGCTAGGCCGCAGGCTGTGAGTAATGCGGTGGCATCGCGCGCCACTGCTTGCGCTTTGGCCTTGGACGACACCTTCATGTTGCCGAGCGGATCGCCTTTGTCCGCCGGCACGCCGACGCGGCTGGAGATGACGTCGGCAACGCCGGGGATATTGGCGCAGCCGCCGCAAATCAATATTTGATCCGGCTGCGCGCGGCCGCTGCCGGAAGCCAGATAAAACTGCAGCGAACGGCTGACCTGCTGAGTCATGTCGTCGATGAAGGGATCGAGCACTTCGGGCTGATAGTTGCTCGGCAAACCGCCTTCTTTCTTGGCGCGGCCCGCTTCTTCCATGCTGAGGCCGTAGGTGCGCATGATTTCTTCGGTCAACTGCTGGCCGCCGAAGGCGAAGTCGCGCGTGTAAATTACGCGCATGTCGCGCAGCACGCTGAAGGTCGTGCTGCTGGCGCCGAAATCCACCACCGCCACGGTGCGGTCGACGCCGCCGTCGGGCATCTGGTGGCGCATCAAGGCGCAGGCATTTTCCAACGCGAACGCTTCGACATCGACCAGGTGTGCTGTCAATCCCGAGGCCTGCACGGCGGCCTGCCGCTGTTCGACGTTTTCAGTGCGCGTCGCAACGAGCAGCACATCGAGCATGTCTGGATCTTTTTCCGACGGGCCCACGACCTGATAGTCGTAGCTGACTTCTTCCATGGGGAAGGGAATGTATTGGTCGGCCTGCATTTCGACCTGACCTTCCAATTCGTTGTCGCCGAGACTCTTCGGCATTTGAATGACTTTGGTGATCGCGGCATCGCCGCTGATCGCGATCGCCGCAAGCCGGCTCTTCGCGCCGGAGCGTTTTACCGCGCGGCGAATCGCCTCGCCGACTGCTTCGGCATCGACGATGGCTTTTTCGTTAATGGCGTTGTGCGGCGTTGGCTCCGCAGCGTAGGACTCAACGCGATATTGGCCACCCGACATCGCGAGCTCGATGAGCTTCACTGACGAAGTGGTTATGTCAAGTCCCAAAAGGGGACGATATCTTTTACCTAACGACCACACAAATTTTTTCCCTTTTTGCTCAATACCTTGTAGGTCGAAACGCGTGCATGAGATTAGCTATGACAAGCAAACTTAGCAAGAAACTGTTAAATGGAACG